>Ga0207877_10023_pt1 | contig 457858 bp, 355 predicted proteins | sample LinPmetageLP29_FD_184046 | JGI IMG/M metagenome (GOLD analysis project Ga0207877, IMG submission 184046) | Marine viral communities from the Pacific Ocean - LP-29 (SPAdes) | ecosystem: Environmental > Aquatic > Marine > Oceanic | place: Pacific Ocean | collected 2009-08-23
CCCCCCCCCGACTGGCCTCACATCTATTTGGTCAGCTATCAGAGAGGACCAGCAAATAAAGGATTTGCTGGTGTAGGACGGAGTGACTCGGCGAATAGCCTAGAAAAAAGCTTTATGCGGCCCGTCCGGAAGGTATCGGTGAATATCTATGTATTAGAGGCCTCGCTTCTGTTTCTGTGGTTGCATGTTTGCTAAGCTAATGAATGCAAGATGACTAGCCAACGCAAATACACCAATTCCCGTATGTCTTATTTATGGGACTTTCTCACTCTGTTCCTGCTATAAATCATGGTAGGGGTGTTGAGACCCTAATCAGTTTGAGATGAACGATTATCTCCCACCCGCTTCTCACGGGGCTATTGTGGTAAGCTTTCGACGGCTCGTGGAAACACCACATATACGGGACATTGCAGATAGCTTGGCCATTTTGCGATCCCGATCAAAGAGAGAGAAGGATCGGAGTTAGGAAGTAGAATATTACATATCATCAGTTGTGTCACCAGTTCGTTTCTGGCCTAATCGGGGTTGGGGGCACGGGATGCTTCCAGATTGCCGTCATTTTCTGTGAATATTAAGAATCGTAAGCTTGGTGCGTCCTAGTCTACCAAAGCAAACATCCCGAAGACGCCATGTCGACTGACGGTATAGTTCTGCCATTATTGTCTGTAGCCAATGGCAGGCATATCCATGCTCGTATCCGATAATACCCTATACTTGATGACCGTATTTTGAATCAGATTGAACTAATCTATAATAGCTTTTAGGTCTTCTATTAAGGGCCTGTAATAGTCGTATTCGCGAAAGGATTAACTAGTGTTCTCAGTATAGCGTTTAATATAACTAGTTTGTAGGCTAGTTTATACCTATCCTTTATACGGGGGTATCTCCTCGCTCCTATAGCAGTAATTTGCTGCTAGCGTAGCGATAGTAAGGGTAGTACCTGTCTAATATAGAGAAAAAAGCACATTTTACCGCTTGAACGAGTCTTGGACCGGGAAATTACAAGGCTAACGCCAAAACCTTAATATAGAGCCAATCTAACTACTAACAACTACCGATCCACTAGCCGTCAACCGCTCGATGCGCTATGAATCCACCGAATCCACCGTTGATCGCCCCACGTGATTTCCAAACCGGAAAACTCTGCCCTTCGCGTACTCTGTCTTTCCCTAAATCTCGCGGTACTGTCATTCTTTTCTCAGTCACAATCCTATCGTCAGAATCCTTGTGTTTGCGGTCGGAGAAAAAAGACACAATATCGCGATGTCCGCCGATACTGCTGCTGCCACGGATGCAGCCAAGAACGACCAAGACATGGGGCCCCATGGAGACACCGCTTCGTCTATACTAAATGAAGACGATCGCGACCTGTTGAAGCTTGGCTACCACTCTGTTTTGGCACGTGGCTGGGGTTCATTCGATAACTTCGCCTGCTCTTTCTCCGCGCTGTACTGCGTTGGTGGAATCCGCGTACTCTTCTATATCGCATTGAGTGGTGGTGGGCCGGCTGCTATGTATGCACAACCCTCCTTACCTGATGAAGATTTACATCTCTAACTACTCATATACAGGTGGAGCTCTTGGGTCTCTGGTAGCATCTTCTCTGTCATTACCGCCGCTTGTCTCGCCGAAGCTTGTTCCGCATACCCCGCCGCGGGGTCTATCTATTACTGGGTGTTCCGATCGTGGGGTGGTGGACGTGTCGGTCGCTTCGTCTCGTTCCTGGTCGCAGCCTGGACGCTCGTCGCATGGACTGCTTTTCTTGCCAGTGACTCGTTCGGTGTTGCCAACTACCTGGTCTCGGAGATCGTGGTGTTCAACCCGGACACGAGCTTCCCTATCGCCACTTCGGACGTTCGCGCTCGCGCCGTCGCCTGGGCGTTTTCACTGGCTTTCCTGGGTATTGCGACCTCGATGAACTTTCTCCCGTCGCGAATGTATGCGTGGGTGTTCCGTGCTGGTGTCATTGTCATCATCCTCGATATGCTCCTCAACTTTATCTGGCTCCCCATTGGCGTGTCCAAGACATACGGATTCCAATCGGCCGAGTACGTTTTCACCTCGACATATAACGGTGGCGATACGAGCCCTGGACTAAACTGGGTACTATCTTGGTACTTGGTCGGTAGCTGTCTCGTGGGCCAGGATGCCTCGGGTCACGTTGCAGAAGAGACTCTCTCAGCCAAGAAGGCCGCTGCTAGAGGTGTTTTCTGGGCGACTGTTGCTTCGGCCCTGTGTGGTTTCCCCATTATTATCCTGTTTCTGTTCTGTATGCCGCCCATCGAGACCTTCTACAACACCAGCGCTCCCCAGCCATTCATCAATATGTATGCGATGGCGCTGGGACCACGTGCGCATGTTGTCATGACCATTGTGTCCATGATCGGCGCCATTCTCAACACCTCGATTTCGCTGGTGGCAGTGTCTCGCCTTGTCTTTGCTGTGGCTCGCGATGGTGTCTTCCCATTTAGCGACGTCCTTTCGCGGGTGTCAAAGTCAAAGCAACCCCACAATGCGGTTATTTTCATCGCGACCATCGCGGCACTTCTTCTTTGCACCCAGCTGCCGTCGCAGGTGGCCTTTTCTAGTCTGATATCAACCTCCGCTGCAGGCTCGATCGCAGCCTACGGCCTTGTTGGCATCGGTCGTGCCTTTATCACGCGCAAGAATTTCCGGGCCGGATTCTGGGACATGGGGAGATTTGGTGTCGTGGCAGCTGTTGTTACTTTCATCTGGAACGGCTTCGTGTTTTCGGTACTCTGCGCTCCAGAGTACTCGAATAGTGCGATCGATCAAGACTCTGGCTTGTTCAACTACGCAATTGTCATCATGGGTGGTGTCACGATCATTGCGCTGGCGGAGTGGTGGCGCAAGTCCCAGGCTGATTGGTTCCAGCACCTGAAGGTCACCGACTCGGCCTCTGAGACCGATGCCTCGTTCCACCCACAAGGAAAGATTGAGGCATCGGCAGAAGCAAACGCAGTTTAATATGGTAGGTGGACTTTGGTATATAGAGATATGGTGATGCGACTGCAGGGTCTTCCCAAGGGGGAAACCCGGGTAAGTATATTCCCTTCGGGGAGCACGCATGACGGGTGTTCGAGGCTTCACTACACAGTCGGCCTCGTTCTGAGAATCACCGTTAGAACTTGATCTGGACAATACCAGCGAAAGGACATGCTTGCTTTACTCCCTTTACCATGTTTGGTGTCTTGCTTTCCGGCTTCTGCCCGTGAGCAGATACTACTAACAGCGAATGCTGTGTAGATCCGCGGTTTGGCCAGCCAACGAGTCCAGTCGTCCGCCATGGCTGTTGAGTGCATCATCCACTGGTGGATCCTCCGAAGACGTTGATCTACCCATGCTATTGGAAGACTATTTGCCCCCATGCACGGAAGTATCCTGATGATTTGACACCCCACCAGTGTCACGTTGGGATGTTCTGTTAAGAGGGTATGTCACCAAGATGTCAAGGCACTCTTGAGTCCACGTGGCCCTGTAACTAGGGGATCGGTTGGCACGGTTCGAGACTCGTCAGGTTGGGCAACAAACCGCGGACCGTAGGTAGCACTCGTAGTCGTAGAATAATGGTCGCCACGACTAATTTGGCCCATTCTGACGATATGCCCAGCGCCCATCGAAAGCGACATGCAGGTGATCGAAGCTGCCTGTCGTTCCTGGCTTGCCACCCTATTCTTCATTATCATGAAGCAGCACTAACTGTTCCAGTGGTACGGTGGGCTAATTGCTCAGCCTCTACCCATATACATCCTGTTAAGAACATCCCAGACTCCTTTAGTTCATACTCAAGGCTCGTGCAATTCCTAATGCCTGGCTTAACGTAGTGCTAGCTAATAGACAGTCAAGAGTTTGCCGCTGAAGTCAACTAAGAAAAGTCGGGATGGCCACTTCTGCTGCCAGCTCTCTACGGCAGGCGATAGGTATCAAAGTGTCATGTTCATTTTTCTCTATAAACGTTTCATTACCTAGAGCACATAGGCATTTGATGCGCAGGCGAAGGTGATTTCGTACCGACAGCCGAACTTTTATTGCATGATTTGGCAGAGCGTGTGTGGGATGCGATCGACGATGCTAGAGAGATCCGGGCCAAAAAAAGCGGCTAGACTAATACCGTGGCCTTCACTATGAGTGGTATGAAGTCGCCAAGCTATGACAATCCGGAGGAGAAAACAAAAATACACCTTCAAAGAAGCAAAGAAAGAAAAAGCTGCCTGCGATTTCTTACCCCAAGGTAACTTGGAGACAAGTGGAGATACTTACGTCAGATATCAGATACATATGTCGGCGAGAACACCGATCGTTACCTGAAACGGACGCATTTCCCCTCGAATTGAGGGGCTGAAGACATGGCCTTGTCACCTCCTGACACCATTGTTGCCCTTATTACACCCCGCATATTGTACACTGCCGCGCGATTGTACATCATCGTGTGATCTACAGAAACAATGGCATTCGCTCGCAGGCTCGCGATCCTCCCCGGAGGCCTAGGTAGGGATGAGAAATGGTCATGATGGTAACCTGGGGAAAGCAGAGTTAATTTAGATTGTGCTTCAGGTGGACTTGGATCAAGCATTGGCAAGAAATTGCAGCAACAAGGAGCTCGCGTTGCGATTTTGTATGCTCCCTTTGAGGCTGCTCGTCGAGATGAGTTGCTTGAGCAGGGATACGGTGGAGGCTCCAACCTCAATGAGATTCGCACCTATGAATGCGATATCACTTCTCCCGACTCTGTTCAGTCGGCTTTTGACTCCATTGAGAAGGACATAGTGGCTCCTGAATCCTCGGATGTGAATGAGAGAGCATTCCCTAGCATCCTTATCAACACTGCTGGCTATGTGTCTCTGAGTGACATGGAGATTACTCCTCCCGAAGAGACCATGAAGCATTTGACGACCAATGTATTCGGGCCAATGCTCTGCTCTCAGGCATTTGCACGCATGTACTTTGCTGCCTCGAAGGCTGCTGCATCTTCACCTAGCCCTCCACCGCCAGGAAGGATTGTCAGTATCTCTTCGCAAGCAGCACACGCAGCCCTGCACCGTCATGGTGCTTACTGTGCGTCCAAGGCTGCTGTTTTGGGTCTTACACGCAGCATGGCTTCTGAGTGGGGAGGCCGTGGTATCACCTCCAACACTGTATCACCTACTGTGGCCTGGACCGCTCTCGGCCAGAAAGCATGGGGAGACGATTCTGTGAGAGACGCGTTCTTGGAAAAAATCCCGACTGGCAAGTTTGCTCTACCAGAGGAAGTCGCCGATTCTGTTCTCTTCCTTTGTCAGGTACGTATTGTCTCCGTTGATTTGTGTTTTGCCTTGTCGAAAGCTCACCCGTCAAATAGGACTCGAGCGGCATGATTAACGGTGCGGACATTCGAGTTGATGGGGGTTTTACCATCCAGTAAAACTCACGTCTAGGTGAAACTCCTTTGGGGCACTTTGATTGATATTCACTGGCATGGAAGCATTGCCTTGGCTTAACGTAAGTCATGGGCTGTATATTGGAATGAAATATTTAGCGATGTCAAAAAGGTACTATGGTATTACAGAAACACGCACACTTGATCGCCATGTATATAGATAAATGTCATGCTTCCTCGTCGGTTTCTGGACGTTCAGATCTTCAACTAGAAGTAAAAGATAAATTTGGATCCCGAGCTACCAAGGTCCGGGGTGTGCTACAAACTTTGCTAGAACCCGTCGAGGAGACCAAGCTTTAGATCATTGTTACTCTATGGCATAAAGTTGTTTTTGTTGAAAACCGGATTCACGGTACACGTGGTGTCGAATGCGGGGCGGCGCGGAAGCCGATCTTGATAAGCTCACTGCACCTACTGCACCTTCTTACTTGTTACTTTACTTCCCCAACTCTCTGAAGGGTTGAGATCACATCTAGATCTTGACATGGCCCAGTCGCTGCGAGAAAGCTCTGCCCATAACTGGCGCACCTTTAATCGCCACTATGTCTCTGAGATCTCCGGGTCGCTGGGCGATCTGGGCACCTTTCTGCCCATTGCCATTGCGCTGGCTGTCAATGGAACTGTGTCACTAGCCAGCACCTTGATTTTCTCCGGCATTTACAATATCTTGACTGGTCTTTTCTTCGGCATTCCACTTCCTGTACAGCCCATGAAGGCCATCGCTGCGGTAGCCATCGCCCGCAGCTTCTCCAACGGCTCGATCGCCGCAGCAGGCATCTTCGTTGGGGCATGTATCTTGGTGTTTAGCGTGACTGGCCTTCTGCGCTGGTTCACCAACGTGATCCCCATCCCCGTTATCAAAGGTATCCAGGTTGGCGCGGGCTTGTCGCTGCTTATTTCGGCCTGCGGAAGTATGCTCAAGCCACTGGGCTGGACCGGCCCGTCTTGGGCCGACAACCGCATCTGGGCCATTGTCGCTTTTCTGGCCTTGATCATCAGCAACATATATCGGAGGGTGCCATACGCACTTGTCGTGCTTGGCGTTGGTCTCATATTTGCCATTATTCGCACCACTCTGGCTGGGCATATGCCCGGTTTCGAAATTTGGCACCCACATACTGTGGTGCCAACTCCCCATCAGTGGCGAGTTGGTGCTCTCGATGCGGGGATTGGCCAGATCCCTCTCACCACTCTCAACTCCATTGTGGCTGTGGTGCACTTGTCCCATGATCTGCTGCCCGATGTGCGCACTCCGTCCATTACACATATCGGTCTCAGTGTTGCAGGCATGAATCTTTTGGGCTGCTGGTTCGGCGCTATGCCTGTCTGCCACGGATCTGGGGGTCTAGCAGCACAATATCGCTTCGGCGCGCGCTCAGGTGCCAGTGTTATTTTCCTCGGCGTGTTGAAACTCGTTATTGGCTTGTTGTTCGGCGAGACCCTGGTCGATCTACTCAAACGTTTCCCTGCGGCCTTCTTGGGAGTTATGGTTATTGCAGCTGGTCTGGAATTATTGAGTGTCGGCGAGAGTCTCAACACCACTGGCGCTCGGGATCTGGAGCAGGTCGGGGGCACCATCGGGCATACGGGTCAGCATCTTGGTCCTTTGCTTACAGATGAAGAACGCAAGCGTCGCTGGACTGTAATGATGGTTACGGTTGGTCTGTTGGTCGGGTTCAAGAATGATGCTGTTGGCTTTATCGCCGGTATGCTATGCCACTGGACCTACGAGATTCCGGGCTGGTGGGAGAAGGGTCACACACGGTGGTCAGAGGGACGACTCCGTCTGCACTGATGCATATTTCCGGACTATTGGTGATTTCGGGTATTGGAAATCTACATGCTTCTTGTATCGTCAAACACATCGCATCACAGTCTGCTCATACGACATTCATATTTGTTAAATCCTCTTAACCTTCGACAGGGAATCAAATCGATACCACTAAACTATACCGGACATATCAACTTCGTCATCCCTTTCAACCCTCGCCCCCGTATCCGGATTCTCATATTCGCGATGCTCACTCGTCACTTTCCTTGCACTATCAATATCCAAGTCCTGCCGGAACATCCGTCCACCAGCGTCCCTCATCTCACGATGATGACTCGTCCCACCAGCAGTATCATAATCCATATGCTCATCATAAACCCCAGTATCACGATCATGAATCTTTGTACCGAACGCGTTGGTACCTAGATCATATGAAGTGGCTTCATCTATAAGTGCAGACCCACCATAGGCACTGGCGATGTCGAGACCTGGCGCATCTTCTTCATCGAGATCTGTGATGCGTTTCACACCGCCGGCGGAGGTCCCGAGGTCTGGCCCATCCAAGGTGAGTTGTTCCTGGCCTGTGTGGTCGTAGCGGCGCTCTTCGACCACGGCGGGTTGGCCGAGATCTTGGGTTGCTGTTCGTACAACGGTCGTGCCGTCGCTGTCTGTATAGGAGGTTGTTATGTGCCGGCGTCCGGTGGTGGCGCTCCCGTTACTTGTGTTTGTCGTGGAGTAGTAGAAGGAGGAACTGCTATACATATCGGACATTTTTGTAGGTGGGTGTAAATGGAGGTGGTGCTGGGCAAGGGAAAACCACGATAAGGTACGTGTTGGGGTATCAAGAATGCGATCAGACAATTCCGTTGAATTGATATTTTCTATGGCACGAGGCGCTGCCGGGTTCCTAGCTTTCTATTGTAGCTTTAAATGCCTAAGGGGGTTATGTGTGACAAGTTATGATACAATTTGCCATCGTCGCCTTGTGAGGCGAGCGTCTAGACAATCGTGGGGCTGGGAATAGTCTGGTTAGCCGCGGTAAGAGACCAGTCAAACGAGTCCTCATTTCATGGTTCAAATCTCAAACCCCAGAATGTGCTCAACAGCCCATGTGGGAACCATGTATGCTTATGGCACCACTTGCTCAGGTGGGTGGACCAGCAACTAAGAATTCGAAGATATTGGATTTATTATCAAACCGAATCCTGTGGGCCTGAGCTGTCATAAGTCTAAAATGAAGTGGAGTCATAGACTCAAACTATTGTGTCAAGTGAGGTTCGAGCATGTCCAAGTATGCGGAGTACCTTGTCGGGCTCGTTGATATGAATGTCAAACAGATCAAGGATGAATCCCTGACTATGAACAAAGAACAAGGTTTGCACTGAAATGATTTGGGATTGATGGATTATGTAATGCAACGAGCGTATCTTACCGAATTGTTGCGTCATGCCTGGTGAGTAAGCTCCAGAGCCAACCAATCTGCTTCAAACATCATTATCAACTCTCACTCTGTTAGTTAAGACTTTGAATTCTCGACGAAAACGAACAGATCACCATTTCTTGTCTTGCATAAAGAGTACCGAAGACAAGATACTTCTGGTCAGGATGACGTTCCATTCAATCCAAGACCCGTTATTCTACATAGCTCTATAGAACCCATATAAAAATGAAACCCTCGATTCCCTCAAGGTACCTCCAATCTAACTCAATTCCACATTCACAACCAGTCATGGCAGACCAAATCCCCAAAACCATGCGAGCGGCGGTAGTCAAGGACTTCAACAAAGGCTACGAAGTCCGCGACATAGACGTACCCTCCGACCTGGGCCCCAACGATATCCTCGTCAAAATTGCCGCAGCAGGCTATTGCCACACCGATCTCCAAGTGTTGCAAGGCGTCTATGAATCCGCAGGCGCGAAACCCGGCCTCGTTGGATCTCACGAACCCGCCGGAATAGTCGTCAAGGCTGGATCCGACGCAGCCAAGTCCAACATCCACGTTGGCGACCGTGTCGGCTCAATCAATACTTATGCTTTCTGCGGAGAGTGTGACGCTTGTAAACATCAGGGCCAGCAACTCTGTGAGAAGCTGGTCGGTATGCTCGGCTTGACTATCAATGGTGGTTTCGCGCAGTATATGAAAGCCGATGCCCGTGTCGTTTCGAAAATCCCCGAGTCTATTCCGTGGGATGAGGCGGCACCGCTCTTCTGTGCCGGTGCCACTGTATACGGCGCCATTCTGGCATCCGGTGTGAAACAGGGCCAGTGGTTGGCAGTCGTGGGCATTGGTGGACTTGGACATCTGGGCGTACAATACGCCAAAGCCCTTGGCGCGAATGTAATCGCCATCGATAATCGAAAGGAAGGAATTGAGACGGCTCTCTCTGCTCCGTCACACCTCAGACCGGATAAGACATTCGTGATGGACTCGGAGGACGCGCGGAAACGGATCATCGAAGAACTGCAGTCTTCCTTTTACAACACCAATCCGGGCGTGGACCGTGTGGTTATCAACACGGAGGCGCGAGACCTGATCAAGATTTCGCAGCAGTTCCTGCGCAAAGGTGGCGTCGTGGTTGATGTGGGGTTGCCCTCAGGGACGACGTTGGAAGTCGATCCGTTTGCGCTGAGCTTTAAGGAGCAGACTGTTAAGGGGCGGTTGATCTGTACGCCTGAGCAGAGCCAGGACATGATTAATTTACATGCGGACAATGGATGCAGGACGTATATTGAAAAGACTTATGGGGTAGATCAGATTAACGAGATTCTGGAACATTACCAGAGGAAGGATTTGAGGGGCCGGTTGTGTATGGTGTTTTAACACGAGACTGGGGGTGATATAGATCGAGTTGGACAGCTTCATTTACTTTGTATAGATTCATTGAATTCGCAATTACTTGTACCTACGTAGTACGGCAAACATCTTCGATGTTTATGTGCATTGGTATTCATCAATAGAGGCCAAATTGCCGAGTACTTATACTTAGACAGACCCAATAATAGCGCCGATCCAGAAGTGTAGAAACCCCAACATGCATGATATATGATATTCTTGACGCTTTACTCATTACCCTGGTCATCAGACTCGCCAGTCATGTCATCATCGATCTCCATTTTCTGCATGACTTTGTCGCCATTGAGCCCCTTCTTTTCCGCAGCAAACCAAGCTTCACGTCTCTTGGCCTCCTGCTCCTCCTTCCTTGCATGTCGCCGGATCTTGTCACGTTGAGCTGCCTCCTGCTTCCCATGCATCTCGTTGATGTAATCTTGCAACTGCGCCAGGTCCGAGCGCAATTGCACAATCTCACCGGCGGTAGCGTGTCGAGCTGTGTCATTGACCGCTGCCTTCTTTTTCAACATGGCCACTTCGGCTTCTAATTCTGTGACGTGATTGTCTCGGGCCGTTGCATCCAAGTCGTCTGCAAGGGCTGGAGTTGCGGAGGCAACGCGGAAACCCTGCGCCCCACTGCCCAGGCGGAGTGCGGCTAGTTCGGCAAGGCCGTCTTCAATCATGGAAGCGGGGAAGGAGGTATGTGTGAGTGCTTGGGAGAATTCGGCTGTTTTGCGGGCTCGGGGTTGCGACGGGGCAACCAGGTGTGTGTGAAACACGTAGTTTACCGGTACGGCACCGGGGGCATGTGCCGGGTCCGCGAATGCGTTGTCATGGCGTGGTTTGACCACGGTATGGGATGTTCTCTTCAATTGTAGTGTGTTTGAAAGGCCGGCGGGTGGCAGAACGACCAAGTTTGTGACGGGGTGTGTGTAATCGGCAACCATGGCCGCGAATTTGCGGCGCGCAATGTTCCACGACAGTACCTTTCCATTTTCATGCGCAGATAGCAACGTTGTTCCATCATACGACAGGGATACTGCTTTGACGGAGGCTGAATCGGCTGAAGGTGGGAGCCATCGGTCTTCGGCGGATGCCTGGGCTGGGGTCGATTGGAGAGACGGGTCGTGGAGCGGGTGTTTTACGGACTCGCTGCGATAGAAGCCCATGGACTGAACACTTCCATCATCATACCCCACATAGAAAGCTCGGTCGACTGGGTCCAACGCTACACAGGTGGCAGAGAAGGGAAGGAGGAATGTCCGCATGACGCGGCCGGTACGGTAGTCCCACGCGATTGCGGTATTATCCTTTGCCGTTGAGACGACGATATTGTGCTGGCCATGGCTGTGTCCGACAGCAAGAGACGTAATAGCGGCGCGGTGATTCGAGAAGGTCCGGATGGGCGAATTGGGCGGCTGACGGTCACCGCTTGGGGCAGGTCGCGAGAAAGAGAGAATTGCCGGTAAGGACCAGACGTGTATACTGGCATCGGAGGAACCAGAAAGAATGAAATTGGAGGTGGGGTCGACGACGAGGGAAGTAACGGGCTGGAGATGAGAGGCGGTGGTAGCCACTTGGCGGCCCGTGCGAGTCTATAGAAGAGAATTAGCACTGTGATACATCAAGAGCCTAGTTCAAGACGAATCATACCTCCCATAGGATCAATCCACCGCCCTCGGTTCCTAGTACCAATACATCGCCGTACTTGCCTCCGGCAACTGCAATGCTGTGGATGCGCTGCGGGAATGGCACGAGAGCCTCCTGGTTCCCTTTTTCCCGACTGTATACGTGGACCACGGCCTTCTCAGCTTGCGCGGAGAAAATATGCGATGGGCTTACGGCCAGACAATTGGGGTTGGTGGAGCTCTTCTTGAAGGTCGATCGCAACTGGGGAGAGGGCAGATATTCCTGTATGCAAATACCGACATCGCGCAGCGTGGCGGTCGGAGTTTTCGTGGACGACAGTGTCGCCGCGACGAACGACTCGGAAAGCATTGGGGAATATGGAGGCTGCAGCTAAGAAGAATGGAGCTTCGCAATTTTTTTTCTTTACTTGATAAGTTCGATAAGATTGCAGTTTGCATTGTTTGCAGTTCCGTCTACCAGGAAATGCGAAATGCGAACCCACGATGTGATACCTTACAAACTCTACGCTTCCAAGGTTTTCGATCTGGCATTCACATCCTGGACCTTAATCTTAAAATCTTACAGAGCGCATCCGAAACTGACATATCGAGCACTTGAACCGCGTCTCAGCCTGAGGCACCAACATTGGACCTGTCAATAGCTCCCGCCTGTTGAGCTTGATGCTTTGCATCTATACAGCATTTACGAGGCAGGAACTTTGGAAGATCCATGACATACTCCACGTCATTAACATTCAGAGTGGAAGTTGAAGATGAAGATGAATGAAGGAATTCCAATTGCGAAGCATTTCACTATATACTCTCGTTTCAGACGGGCATGACGACGCAAGGGATACGTCCGAGAAGGGGGACTCATCTGCGATTATTGCTATTGCAACGAGACAGAACGCCAATGAAGACCCACTCACATACGTCCTATCGTCGATCCTGTCGCCCTTTTCAAGGGTTCCCGTCCTCTGATTTGTTCTGATCGCTATGGTTGCCTTTATTCCTCTCGCCCTAATCCCTAATCCCCCCAATTGTCTCATTCCTGTCCACTCAATGTCCCACTCCCATTGAACTACGCGACAGGCCGAGGATCTATCCACGTTGATGGCCTGCATCTGCTCTATATCCGGACCTAGGGCCAATCATCGTCCTCCCTGCCCTGGATCTCACCCCATCTTGAGGAATGCAAGGACGACGCGAGCTTCATTCTCACTGTTATTAGGTTGGCCCGTGCCTGGAACGAGCTTGGGATGAGTTCGTGCCGCAGGGAGATGCTAAACCTTTCCCACTGAACATACCTGGGTTTCTTCATGGCAGGAGCCTTCTTCCTTGACAAGGGATGTGCAGATGTGCCCTGGTGACCCCCATCCATCTGGAACCACCTGAATACTCTGATTGTATAAGGACATATTGAGCCCCTGCATACGCGAAGCTTGCTTTTTTTGCCCGATTCCTTTCTGCATTTGATTATCATCCGGCCATTGTGCTACACCCTCTTTGCTTTTTTCCCACCTCGATTCATTTTGAGCCCAGGATTGCGACTTTCCTCAAGAACGCGCCATGTCCACTATGGACTGCGCCGCTTCTGCTAAGCCGGTTAATGCATGTTTTCCGGCTCGGATTCAAACTCATATCAGAAACCAAGGGTCCAATTCGTCGGCGCTGAGCCACGATGCCAGAGCGACTGGGGACCCCATCCCATCGCCACGCCGGTGGTCGCCCACATATCAGCCTCGGAGGAGGAGCAGGCAATTTCCGAGCTCTTTGTCATTCTTGCCGTCCTCTGCAATGCGGCCAGAGCCTCAGGAGTATTCCACATCATTAACGAGGCGGCCCGCTACTCGTAGCCCCGTCCCTATCTCGCCTTTTCGCTCTGTACGCAGAATGAAGGAGCCGTTTCCGCTTGTTCTACCGAAGTCCCCGGCATCCGCAGGAACATCACCAGCAACTGCATCATGCGATGGCTCATTCCCTAAATCGATGAAAGACCCAACCCCGCAGGATGGTCATACCTTGCGAACGTGGCGATCGGATCAGAACATCACCGTCGCCAATCTTTCCGCCTTTGGTCTCCTTCCCAGTCCTCCGATATCAGAGTCACGGCCCGCTAGTGCCGGTGTGGAATCTTCGTATTTCGAGTGCAAGAGCGATACCAAGAGTGAGGAGGATACTCCGACACAAGAGGTTCCCGAAGGACCCGGTGGAAAGCCTGTGGATGAGCCCGTGGAAGAGCCCGTGGAAGAGCCCGTGCAAGAACCGATTCAACAGATAATGGAGGACGCCTCGGACGAGCCTTTAGAGGAGCTCATGAAAGACCCAGAGAAGGGGCCACCCGGGGAGCCTACGCTTCCATTTGAGATGACGGAAAAGATTCATTACAAAGCCTACCGTCCACCGGGCTGGACAAGAGAACTGGAAGAAAAGCGGAGGACAGACGTGACAAATGTCCACGAAGCCCACTCCAATCTCATTCGACAATGTGAGGAGGCTAGCCAAGATCAGGATAAGCCGCCCACCGCCAGTCCGGTCAACCGACCGAAAGTGAGCCCTGTTGCGTCACCACGCTCCGTGAATAGTCCCAAGGCAGTTGTTCCAGGCACCTCCCCGAGACCTCAGCGGCCAAGGACGGAGACTGTTTCAAGCGAAGCAAGTTGGATACCCACCAACTTCTCGTATTGTCAAACATGGCTGCAAGGCGTGCCATTCGAAGCGGGTGAAGATAAAGACCAGCCGCCCAAAGAGTACAACCGTCGTAAATTCCAGATCGTCGAAACGGATCCACCGATGCCAAAGTTGGACATCATTCCAGGGGCCAAGGCCTTGGAAGAGCCCGTGGTGAGTTCTGAAACCGGTGGTTGTTTCTGAGTCAAGCCATGCTAACGTCCTATTGCAGCGCTTCGCGGTTGCTTCGAAGCCGAAGCTTGTCGACGTAACGCGGCAATCGTCGCCATCCATGCCTCCATCTGCACCTTCGCCTATGCCACCTCCGCCATCATTGTTACCTCATGCTCTCCCAATGACTCCTGACCAGCACCAGGAGGAGGTATCTGCATTCAGTCCAGACACGCCGCTTGACATGTCTGACAGCGGCTATGGAACACGTGAATCCGGATATTCTATGGAAAGTTACCAAGACAGCAAAGATGACGATACGTATACAGATCCGGGGTCATTGACCTCGGACAGTGTCACGTCAACCGTGATAGGCGAGAGGTCTGAGTCCGCGCAGGGAGAGCGCGACAGGTCACCCCAACCAGAAATCCGATCGGGCAGTGTCAGCCCCAAAGCTTCATCGTCACCGCGGACCGCTTCTTCGGGTCATAGTTCAACCCTTTCCGAGAAAGAGGACGAGAAACAACGGTTCATAAACCAGAAATGGACCCTGGATGACCACGAATGGACTCTGGGTGAACTTGACTATTCCGTCAAAGACTTTCCTCGTCATATGCTCCGTCTTACATCTCCTGTTATTGTCTATCTTCGCCGAAACGATGAAAAGTTTCTGCTTCGCCCTTTTCGCACCATTTTCCCCGAAGTCGCAGAGAACCTACTCGACTGTCTCTGCGCTGCACTCATTGCTCGCAACTACCTTATCTCCTTATCTACACTTCAATGTCGGAAACCATCTGTATCAGCGCGCACCGATCCTTATACAATCGGCGCCATCCCGACAAAAGCATACAGTATGCTCGGTATACAGCTACCGACCGGGTCCCCGGGCCGGATGAAAGACCGCGCCCTCGCTTCCCGCAGCATGGATCTTCACCGGCAAGTCGAAGGCATCATTGACAACCTGCTATTTGCCATTTGCGGCCGAGCAGACGACACCCTCAAATCCGCTGTCGGGGTCCTCGCTCAGGTCCTCGAGACCAATGCTCAGCATTGACTCTTTCCTTTAAAGTCCTTTTCCTTGAACCTCCACCAACATCATCTCCTTGGTCCTCCAAATTCTGCACACATCCTGAGGATGACATTAATATTCATTTTCAGCAATGACTGTCTCTTTTCGACTGATTCGAACTTTTCTGTTGCCGCTCCTTTATTTGCTGTTTGCTTACCTCCATACCCTTGCATTGCGATTCGCTCCTTCCAAGTTTTGGTTTTGGGGGCATGGAATCTGTATAATTAGAATGATAGTATCATAGTAAAGCATAATAATAATTGCTCAACTATAAACACTTCCCACGATTAACCACAACCTGTGAGTTGGAGTGGACAATCCTATAGAGTACATACATCGGAAAGACCGGCGCGAATTCAGGCGCCGCCCGGCGATCAGCTTAGTCATAACGGTTTCCCGCGGGATTTCGACCTGCTATCTTTCGATACTTTCTCTCTTCTCTACGCCTCCAACCCACATATACACCGATGGCAGCACCAGTACGAACCCTACGGCATCTGCCGTCCGTGAGACCGGCCGTCTCTTCGGCGTCCACAATTTCCCCTTTCTTCCGCCGAACCTACGCCACGACAGATGAACGCTCCGCCACCTCCGACACACCAGCGGGAACCACACGGCGGCGAAGTACAACCTTCCGCGATAAGTTGAACGCCGGTCCCTCATTCTCAGACTTTGTCTCCGGCGGTAAGGAAGAGCCGCTCGATCCTTCAGAAGCATATGCCCTCAAGACAGCCATGGTCGGCCCGGCTGGCCGCAAGAAGGAAATAACCCGTCTGCCCTCGTGGCTCAAGACACCTATCCCGGACTCGAAGAATTATCAGCGTCTCAAAAAGGATCTGCGCGGATTGAATCTGCACACTGTTTGTGAGGAGGCCCGTTGCCCCAACATCTCCGACTGCTGGGGCGGCGGCGATAAGGCTGCTGCTACCGCTACCATCATGCTTATGGGTGACACCTGCACGCGTGGATGTCGCTTCTGCAGTGTGAAAACCTCCCGTGCTCCGCCCCCGCTGGATCCCCACGAGCCCGAGAACACCGCTGAGGCCATTTCGCGCTGGGGTCTGGGGTACGTGGTTCTGACGAGTGTGGATCGGGACGACCTGGCAGATGGCGGAGCGCGCCACTTCGCCGAGACCGTTATCAAGATCAAGCAGAAGGCGCCCAGCATCCTGGTCGAGTGCTTGACTGGTGATTACCGCGGTGATTTGGAGATGGCCAAGCTGGTCGCACGGTCTGGTTTGGATGTATACGCCCACAATGTCGAGACCGTTGAGGCCCTCACTCCTTTCGTTCGCGATCGCCGCGCCACTTTCCAGCAATCTATCCGCGTCCTAGCAGCTGCCAAGGAGGCCCGGCCCGACCTCATCACCAAGACCTCTCTCATGCTTGGACTCGGCGAGACGGATGAGCAGCTCTGGGATGCGCTCCGGCAACTCCGCGCCGTTAATGTCGACGTCGTGACTTTCGGTCAGTACATGCGTCCTACAAAGCGTCACATGGCTGTCGAGGAGTACGTGACTCCAGATCGTTTCGAGACCTGGCGCCAACGCGCCCTCGATATGGGCTTCTTGTACTGCGCCTCAGGCCCCTTGGTTCGTAGTAGCTATAAGGCCGGTGAAGCATTCATCGAGAACGTCCTGAAGAAGCGCCGTGCTGGTTCTGGCTCCGGTGCTGCCGAGGGCACCATCGATCCGTCGACTATTGCTACAGCGGAGGCCACCCGCTAAAGTTTTCTGTCTGAAATACAAACCCATTAATAGATGTGGCGGATGAACCCATTCCGTCCGCAGGTTTCGGCGCCGAGTTTTGCATTGGTTTGGTTTGGGCTGGGGTTCAAGTTCTCTTTTCTCTTATTAACTTTCAACATATAAACACTAGCAGTGTCTTGTCCTACCATCAACGGTTTCATGCTGTGCATTCGAGTTACTCCCGGTTTCAAGGCCATGGTCTCGTGTACTCTTTTTAAATACAATTCATATCCATGATTCCCAAGGTCCTTGATTGTGTACATCTCAATTCACTACGTATCCGTGCCGGGCGTGAGATCTATCACTACCGGGACTCCATCCCAAGTACACCTACGCCTCATACCAAGTGACGCACGTCCAGCGAGCTATATATCGAAGTTTCACCAGACACGGCCCCACTCCAGTATCCCCGTCACAAGTATAACTCCAGGCCTAGACAACAAACAAAACAAAGAAACAAAAGGTCGTCGAAATAATTTCAAGCAGTGTGCTGCTTCAGTCGACGAAACGGATATCAAAGCACCAGTGAGAAGAAAGTGGGTATTGTGGCGCGCATAAGCACAAGAGAATATATATGTGAAGCTCTCAAGTGTCTCAGAGATGCATTCATTTGTTCGCAGCAGCCAACTCGACAATATCCTCGTTATCCAGACCGAGCAGGTAAAGGATATCGACCAGGCTTTCTCCGTTGAGACGGGTTGGTGCTTCGAGCTGGACCTTGGACTTGGCGCGCCAGGCGACGCCCAGGCCGGCTGCGTGAAGCATCAGTAGATCGTTGGCCCCGTCGCCGACAGCCAGTGTCTGCGAGATGGGGATGTTGTTCTCGGCCGCGATGGATGTGAGGAGAGAACGTTTCTGTGCGGCGTCTATGATGGGGTAGGACTCGACCAGTTTGCCGGTGAGGGTTTGTGTTGCCGTATCGATCTCGAGCTATTAGATATTAGAAAAGCATGCATAAGAAGCATTCTCGGTGAAGACTTACGTGGTTGGCCACCGCATAGTCAATTCCAAGCTCTTCGGCGAGCCATTCAGCCAGAGGCTGGAAACCTCCGCTCAGAACAGCCATCTTGTAGCCGAGGGTCTTCAATGCACGGCAGAGTTCTCGGGCACCTGGAGAGATGGTGATTACGGACTTGAGCTTGTCGAATACGTCTGCAGGGACACCCTTCAGGAGGCCAACACGCTCCTTCAGGGATGCGGAAAAGTCCAGCTCGCCGTTCATGGCACGCGCAGTGATTTCCTGACAAGTTAGTTGCTGCCAGAAATTGCCAACTTGAATAGAGACCACCTACAGAAACCTGTTTCTCCACACCGATAAACTTGGCGATCTCATCGATCACCTCGTTCTGAATCAGCGTGCTATCCATGTCGAACACGGCCAATCTCTTGTGCCGGCGGAATACACTCTCATTCTGCAGAACCACCTCGACGTTCCATTCCCGCTCGAATCGCCAAATGCTCTCATGCTTACGGAGGTCGGCAAAGGAGAGATATGCGGGATCGGGTGGTGGGGAAAATGTGACCTCAACGACGCGGGGCTGATCCTCACGATCCAGACAGCGGTGCGAGGTGTTGGTACGCTGGTACGGTGTAGGGAGTTGCTCGAGCGTCTGGAGGAAATTGGTCAAGCAGAGCTGTGACACATACGGCCCGTACAGATGGTCCAGTGGCTCGGGTTCCGGCGCCGGGGGTTCACGCGGGATCTTCTCCATGTCGACTGTTGGCGCAGACCCCTCAGGGACCTGAGGAGCCTGTAGTGTCTGGCCGGGTGCGACATTGGATGATGCGTCCGGGTGAAAATTGGGGTGAACGGGTCTGGAGGATTTATAAAACAGTGTTGCGACAATGCGCGCGGTACCCTGTGGGAGAGGATTGGCACCGTGGTGGAATATGCTGTGAACAACACCGCTGTCAGTGACCCTCTCCAGATCCGGGCTGACTGGGTTAGTCAATGTGGTCAAGCTCTGATCCAATTGAGCCCCCAGCACCTCATCGATGTTTTGACTGATCGGCAGCGGTGGTTTATACTGCTGGTGGTCCAGGAGGAAAGAATTGCTACGCATCTGACCCAGTGAGGGCCGCTGGCGGGAGGCATTCGAGTCGGCCATGATGTACGAGGAAATCGGATCCGTTCCGCCAGGGTTGTATACAGAACAATAAAAGCTACCCCTCTAAAAAACTGTCGTTGATCGGCACGTGGCTTGTGGACGATAAACGTCACATGATCTGGGGCACGTGCGGTCACGGGAAAGTGCTTCACCCCTTTTCACCGCTTGGCAGAATAAGGAAGGGTCCAGATCACATCATAACGGGAGCTGGGGAGCTGGTGAGCTGGTGAGCACGCCAGGCGGGAGGTGAGCACGAACATAAGATAATCTCATACTCCACCGATGGCACTATGATGTAGATCAAGCTAGGCTCACTTCCCAGCTCTTCTCGAAGACTGCTAACATCATGCCTTAGACCCAACCCCAAGCACAATGTTGGTCAGCAGCGGGGATAGCATCACCGAGTGCATAGTTAACTAGCTAACTAACTAGGTTTGTTGACTATGTCATTCGGGGGATTTATCACCCGTCCAAGTCATGGCCAGTTAAGTTAATTAACTAACTACTCCGTGGTTAATTCACCAACTATACCCATCTGGATGACCCAACAATCGTTATCTCCATAAAAGCCGGTCCGGCAATTGGCGGGGACCACTTGCGCAAGTATTGCGTGATTCTCCAGAACATCGGAGAATCGAATTTTTCAGCAGTATACCTGATCAGGAAGGCGGTAACTTCGGATGATGTGATTGCATCCACGGCAGAATCGCCGGCATTGGAAATGTCGGATGAGATACCAGGCACGAATATCCGAAATGATGTCGTGATTGCTTTCTTCTTCTTATATTCTTGTCTGTCGTCTCTGGTTTCCATTTTCAACCTTTCGATGCTTTTAGTTCCCCGTCCCTGCAGTGTGGTTCATATCTATCATCCTTTGTCTCTACTCATACTCCTACTACATTGCACACACAATCACCATGCCGGCCAAGATGCCTGTCAGCTACCCCTCTGACGTTGAGGGTGCCGTCGACTCTAGAGATATTATGACTGAGTCTGGCTATGTCAGTGGTGGCTCAAGTGAAGAATATGTTCCCGAGATTGTCTTCACCAAGCCTCATCTTCAGTTCCTTAACCGCCAGCTGCAATTCCTCGAGCCTCAAGGTATGTCTTGATTCCATGTTCAACCCCGCTTGCAATTGTCCAATTCTGACTTGTTGTACTATAGATATCTTGAAGTGGTGCATTACATCTCTCCCTCACCTGTTCCAGACTACTGCGTTTGGCTTGACGGGTCTTGTCACCCTGGACATGCTGTCTAAGCTCAAGGTGCCCCGGCCTCAGATGGTTGACCTCATCTTCCTCGACACTCTTCACCACTTCGATGAGACTCTCAACCTGGTCGACCGTGTCCGGAAGCGCTACCCCAACAACACCGTGCACATTTACAAGCCAGCCGGTGCTGATAACGCCAAGGAATTCGAAGCCAAGTATGGCTCTCGTCTCTGGGAGGCCGACGACCAGCTCTATGACTGGGTCGCCAAGGTCGAGCCCGCTCAGCGTGCCTACCGCGAGTTGAACGTCCACGCCGTCCTCACTGGTCGCCGCCGCAGCCAGGGTGGCAAGCGTGGTGATCTCGACGTCATCGAGGTCGACGAGGCCGGCCTCATCAAGGTCAATCCCATGGCCAACTGGTCCTTTGACCAAGTCAAGCAATACGTCAAGGAGAACGACGTCCCCTACAACGAGCTCCTCGACCGTGGCTACAAGAGCGTTGGGGACTGGCATTCTACCCAGCCCGTCGCTGACAACGAGGACGAGCGCTCTGGTCGCTGGAAGGGTCAGCAGAAGACTGAGTGCGGTATCCACAATCCCCGCTCCAAGTACGCCCAGTACCTGGCAGAGATGGAACGCAAGCGCCAGGAAGAGGCCCTGAAGCAGGCACTGCACAATCAGTTGTCTACTGCTGCCCAGTGATCTGATCAATCTCTCTGCTTTCCTTCATTGCATCCCTCCGGCGTTTTTGTGAATGATACCTCCTCTGCTTTGTTACTTCAGCGAATCGGTCTTCTTCATCCTCATGTTTTCGTTTTTCTGAAAAGCCGATGGTACAAAAAAGTGATATATGTCCCATCTGTTTTGCATGTCCGCTCCTCGTCCCTGCTTTTGGGATGCCCCTGTACATAGGGAGCTGGACTCCATTTCTCGGGCTCGTCGTGGGTTCCTTGAGACATGGTAATGACTTTTGATGATAGAGTAAAAATTATTCAATTGCATTTATTTGATATCAATTCCCTTTCAAAACAATGTAAATCTTCAGTAAAAAGTCAAACTGTTGGCCTTGGATATGGTGTGTCGTCGTTGAAGGAGGGGCGGTCACGTGTTAAGGCAACCCTAACTGAGGGGTCTTTTTCTGCTCCCATCCGGTATCGCGTGCGTGGGCATCGCGTGGCTCCACATACTTTAAGGAAAAAGCAACTTCAGTGTACATTATGGCATTGAGTTTCGATATTGATGGCTCTGTGCCTTGAAACTGTTGTTATAGTGGACTTTGTTCGGCATCAAATCGTCTGTCGCCTCGCAGCCTTCTCACTGGCAACAGCAGCCACATCTGAAGCATTCTGACTGCTCTTTACACTAGCAATATCCTTACCTGTAATATCAATGCTGGAATGTGTGAGGTTGGAAATGCTTCATTTACATTGTTTTCAAAATAGTAATATGCCCAAGTGTATACATAACTGCAATACCATGATACCATACATAACTGCAATATCATGATACCACGCCAGAACTATAGATCGGGCACGGCCGGGGTATGCTAGAGTCCACTCTAGCCGGATGCTGGAAGCACCCAGGTAGTAACCGACTCACTAGGGATATTGCCACTCCATTCTTGTCCGCTCTGGGTGGAGAGAGTCACATAAATATCGTTGCTGTAAGTGTTCTCAATCACGACAGAACGAGTTCCATCTGGGTTCAGCGAGGCCACAGACTGCACACCGCCGCCATTGGAGTCGGTGTAGCTACCAGTACCACTCAGCACGATAGCTCCAGGGGGCATGAACTTGCTAAACTGGGCCATCATGTAGTATGCTGGCTGGTAGACAACAGCACCATTATTGATGGTGACCAATCCCTGACAGGTAGCGCAGCCACCACTGGAGAGATGCGGGCCGTCGCTAGAGTCGGTACCGAGAGTCCATGCCGTCACGCCAACGGCCCAGTTCTGCAAAGGTCCCATGGTGAAGTCTGCTGCCTGGTTCCATGTTCCAGATGGGGTCCAGCACTCGGTCATATATTGCTTCACGGTCGGATTGCTGTTGTGGAACTGGGTGAGGACGCTCCAGTCCACTGGATTGGCGTAGCAATGCCAGGCAACCGAGTCGACGTATTCCCCGGCATCATTGATGACGGTTTGCGGGTAGTCAGAATTATCTTGGGATATATTAGTGAGGAACTCCTTTCTTCGAAGATCTTGAAAAAGTTACCCGTGTTGTGATCATATGCCCAGATGTCCGTGTCCAGACCAGCCTTTGAGATGGCAGGGCCAATGTAGTTCTGAATCAGCTGCGCAGACTCATCGGCAAAGACATACATCGTGGGATAGCCAGATTGGCTATTCAACGGCTCATTCTGAATAGTGATCGCGTCGATGGGGGCGCCAAGATTCTGAAAGGCCTGGATGTACTTGACAAAGTACTGTGCAAATGCACTCGCATACCCTGAGCTTCCGGTGCCACTACTTAGGTATCCATCATTTAGGTTATTGTTTTTTGTATTTCCGTCGATGACGCCGTTTAGCTTCATCCAGCCAGGAGCGCTCCAGGGGGAGCCGAATATTTTGAGATTGGACTGCAACGACTTCATCGAGGCCAACATCTTGGCCATGGCATTACCACGATCGCCAAGGTTGAAGCCTGATAGTGATGGGTCTGCCGCGTTTCCATTGTCATCGTAGGTGTACGCCGGGTCGCCGGACAGATCGGAAGCTCCGATTGTGTGGCGCATCAAAGAGAAATCAGCACCGGATCCAGTCATTAGCTGGTTAAGCAGGGCTTGTAAACTCGAGCTGGACAGTGAGTTGAAAGAAGTGACGGTCGCATCGGTCACCGCAGCACCAAACCCGACGATGGTTTGTTTGTGTCCGGAGCTTGTATCGTCGATGCTCAGCTTCCATGTCGACTCGGAACCCGGACTCCCGCTGCCTTGGACTGGGGCGGCGATTGGAGAAAGCTTGTAGTTTCCCGCAGAGTTCGAACTGTATGCAGAGGCGGAGTTTGCCCGTTTCTCTGTAGGTGAAGCGGAGCTGGCAGCAGCCAGGCTGAGGAGGGTATAAAGGGTAGGCTTCATGGTGTCGATGTGAGATGATTGATTTCAAGGCGTTTTCTTTGAATATCCAGTGTACTAAAGCAGGTTCACAAGAGGAGCAGCTGCTCAATTTATACCATCATTCCGGTCTTCCATCATGGGCCAGCACGTCAGGCTGATCTAAGTCGGTTCGAGTGTCAGGCTCACATTTTGGGGTGGGTGGCGCGGATCTCAGAAACTAAGAAGAAACTAATGCATCTGCTTGCAACTCTGACCGGGGTTTCGAATGCTTGAGTTCAGTTTAAATGTTGCAGTACCGGAGCAAATGGCCCATCTTGGTATAGTTCAAGCTACTCTCAGGGATTAGCTTCACCCCGCAATTTCCGCGCAACCTAACAATACTACCGGACTGGAAAACTACACATTTCTACAGAGTATTCGGGCTCGAGTTTCCGGCACTACTTCGGTACTCCGGTCCGACCAGGAAACTATTGAAGAACCCTCGTTTTCGTATTTGCAGCATGGAACCGGGCTGCGAGGGGTCTTAACTGCCACTTATCATTTGGAAAAACAGATGTAGATAGTGCTTTTCATCTTCAGTCTATATCTAAAGCCGAGGCCTCATGTATATCTCGAAGTACCTCGAAGTGTTTACTTGGCACATGGCAGACGATGCACCCCGCTAATTACAAACTCGCGATCGCGGCCATCGATGATCGTTGCTGCCGGTATTCATTATTTGAAATTTGCTACATATGATTATCCGTCGTTTCATATTTGATAGCCTAAGGAGTACGCGTGGGCAAAAGGTGAAATTGAAATAGGTATATAAGTCTTTGCTGCCGCAACACCAAATACCACAAACGACCGTGGGAACTTCAAGGCTGGACTCTATCCTTAATTGTGAAACATGGTGCCAGTTTCAAGTAACTCCATTGACTCTGTCTCAGAATCTGACCTCCTCTTTTTAGCCAGTTTCATCCACGACGCTAAGCTATCTCCGAGTATCGACCGTTTCATATTCAAGGACTTGTCAAACGAGGCGGTCAAAATAAAGATGTGCATGGATGCCATCCAGATGGATATTCTGACCCTTCGGTCGAGTATTCCAGGGCGGTTAATGCCGAGTCCAATGAAATCATTGGCTATTTCGTCCTTGCATAGAAGCAACCGGCAAAGAGGCATCAACCGACTATGGAAGCAAAGGCGCCCAAAGCATCCCAAAACGTCTAAACCCAGGCCTTCTTGGGGAAATTCTTAATGCCGACGATCAATTGGTTTTAAAAGTGCTAATTTTTATAATCGCTTCGACCTTCGCTAATGTGCACTACTCTGTACAAAAATTGTCTACCTGTATGTCAAGCCATTCTGTCAGCCGAAAGGAGTAGGCTCCAAGCTGGTTCAACTGCCTAGGTAGGCTTCGATCGGGCCGAGGCCAGGATCCCGCTTGCTGCCTGTACGTCAACCTGGGATCCAAAGACATCAAACCACCGCGATATTGATCTTCGGAAGTATGCACCAGCCACCTGGGCAATAGGAAATTTTGCATTGAAAGAATCAATAGTCGATTTCAGCGGGGACAGGATATTGTAAAGTGATTTTGAGCTAACCTTAGAGTAGGTACCTCTCCACTCCTACGACTTCCAAGTTTAGTTTTTGTTGTCGCCGCTTGAATCTGCTAGGAATTGCAATGGATATCCATACGACATGTAGAGTACGCTCGAGATAGCACCGTTTGCATAGTCGCGCCAGGGTCTTGAAAGTGCAAATCAAGGTAACTGCAAGTAGCTATAATGGACACCAAGGCAGCATCGGAAGAGACATCAATGCCTTGCAGAGGTGGATCATTCTTGTATAGAGACTATTCTAGTTCTCGTTTCTCGATTTTATACTGGTCAACCTATTCTTCAGAATATGCCCACATTATCAGGCTACACACAAGTAGACATAGAGGCAGACGTATGCTGGTGTTATTCAAGAAACATAGCCAAAAATATGGTTCGACGTTTGATGGAAGTTCCCTCTAGGTTCGAGTCGATGATGTTGTCGCGTGCATGTGGACGTGCATCGCGACGACATCCATGAGCATCGCTGGCGAGGGAACATCCCACCAACACCTGAATATTTAAATGATCGTATCCTCACTCCGTCTCATCCACCCCTCTTCCACCTCTTCCTTTTCATCAATCGTATCAAGCCTTTCTCATATCTTTCCTAAAGAACATCATCATCCTTCAACATCTACTCTACCGTGACGGATACCAAAGCATCCACCAACCTTCGTTTCATGCCTGCGCAGGACATGTATCCTTCCATGCCTGAGCAAGACATCCGTCCTGTCATGTCTAATCAGAACATCCATCCTCTCATGCCTGACCAGGACATCCATTCCCTCAAGCCTGACCACGACATCACCACCTCGGACCATAATCTTCTGAACCAATCTCAGTCGCCCCGAGATTGGTTGGGCAGTCGAGAGCAGGCCAGACGCCATCCAGTTTCACCCGTCACCACTCCTTCTATGGGAGGACCATTCGGTATCGCCGGGCAGGGTTCGCTGGATGCCCTGCGAATCCAACGAGAAGAGAAATGGGAAAGATTGCGTCGGTCAAATCCTTTCCGACCCCTCTCTCCGCCAGCTCGAGCACGGAGTCTGAGTCCACAGCGGTTCCCATTGCCTTTTCGCATCAGACCGTCGCCGAATCAATCATCACCTGACTCGGTGGGCTCATCACCACGAATACGTCTCTCGAATCAAGACATTCCCCTTCCGCCCATCACCCACCGGGCTCGATGTGGTCCAAGCAGTCCGTCTTCAGTTGATCAATATGTCGTGCTTCCACCCATCATCGACAGATCCCGACGTGGCCCAGGCATCTCATCTCCAACCAATCGAGATGTCGTGCTTCCGTCCATCATTGACAGGGCTCGATATGGCCCAGGCATCTCGTCCTCAATTGATCAAGATGTCCTGCTTCCGCCCATCATTGACAGGGCTCGACGTGGCCCAAGCAGTTGGTCCTCAGTTAATCAAGATGTCGTGCTTCCCTCCATCATCAATGGAGCTCGTGGCCCAGGCATCTCGTCTCCAACTGATGGAGATGGACAACCTTGCGCTCGGCCGAGTTTCTCTCCGCAAACCTTCAACCTTTCCGTTTGTTGTCCACCCATGCACAGCCCTCCCCACCATCCTGCATGGCAAGCTGATACCCAGCATCAGCCAGGTGGCCGCCAGCGCATCAAGGAGTCCAACGACACCGAAGATCGAGATATGGAGAATTCTGAGCTCACAGACGACGAAGATCAGAACCAGGAGGAACAAACCCCCCTATGCGAGTTCGCCATGCCATGCCGCATGGGCCCCTCACCAGATGGGATGCACTACCGCAAGGTGATCTCCCACGTCTTCGGCCGCAACAAGGCCATGACAAAGCTGTTCCCCGAATACGTCTGGGTTCAGTATTGCCGAAAGCACTATCAGCGTGCTCGCTACCGCGCTGACCAGTGGCCTTTCACCCAGTGCGAGCTTCTCCTGGAATCTCTGCGCCGTATGGAAGAGTGGGGAGGCGTCATGAAGTTCAAGTTGACCCTCCGCCGTCGTGAGCAACTCCGAGTAGAAGGGAGTGACGATGTTCACAAGGCGTCTGGAGCTTCAAGTTCCGCCACTCTTCCATCCGGCCGGAAGCATCCCACCGCGGTCACGTCTCCCGTGCCTGACTGGCTTCTCAACCTGTCAGAGACCACTATGTCCTTCGATGACATTCGTGCACTGATCCTACAGATACGGGAGTACATGATCGAGATGCGGGATGAGGAGAAGTCTCGCCTGGCTGAAGAGGCAGGGGTCGATGAGAAGGGGGCCCATAAGGAGGTTCGCCACCAGATGAGCCGTGTACGATTTCCAGACATCGAGATCCTGCCCACCTTCAACCAGTGGGTGCTGGATGCCGCCCTTCGTCAGCGGGAACAAAGGAACCACGGCCAGGGTACCGAGGCAGAGAGGGATGATAGGGAGGGTCATCCCAACAACAACAACAACATCAAGGGAGACGAAGACTCCCACGATGAAGGGGAAGTCCATGCTGCCGAGATTGGGAGAGCTGGGACCAACAGTGGGCGATCCCCCAGAGAGCGACGTCGTTCCCAGCGGAACTTCGTCAAGCTGGTCTCTGGGGTCACCCGTGTGTCGCCCGCTGGTGCTGTCAAGAAGCCCCAGCCTCACAAGAAGTAGCTGGACTTCCCTTCGTCGAATCTCTCGCCTCGTGCCTTGTGTCTGTGGTTCTCTGGCATTTGCGTGAGATACGGTCTTGATTAGATTGACCGGTGACTGGATTGTGACGAATTTTAGCCTGACTTTACTGTCACTTCCACGTTTGTTCTGTTGTATCTTTATCCACCTGGAAGAATGGAAACACAATTTATTATTCTTATTTCAGTGACTGTAGTATACCTTATTTATTCCTTGTAGATCTGTAATATCGTAAGCAAACGGCTTCCAGTACATAAGGCGAGTTCGAGCACTCCATACATGAACCTACCACCTATTTTTCACCGCCATTATCACCTTCACCGCCTACTTCGTCTACCTGACTTATAGAAGCGCATTTCGGAGTTTACTGTACTATTCCTCAAAATTTTATTAAACCCAACTTATTCGGGGTAAAGATTGGTATATATAACTACGAAATATTGAAAGGTGTTTCCTGTGACGCATGGCAGACAACTGACATGTGACCCAGATGGCACGTGACATGGGAGCAGGTGACTTGGAAGAGTAGTGAAGACTAACCCTTAATGTTGTTACGTAGAACTCGACCCCCCTCACTTCTTCTCTTCTCTAGTTTAGCTGTTTTTCCTCCACGCATATGATTCCTTTTCATACTGGCTTGTAACATTTACATATAAATAGTAGATAATTTAGTAGAAGGTTCGCAATGGCAGAAAATAGGCGGTAAAATCATGGTTTCGAACTTATGGACACCGAAATACCAAACTACGCTATAGGGGAGGGGGCCATGTAGGCCACAGGGTGTCCCTTTCAAGGCACTCCAGAAGACGAATCTCTAGTCCGAACAAGTATACAACGCCATATAGTGAACTAGGTAGGGCGTGCATGCAAGCTCGAGAGTAGGCATTTTATTATGAGGCGGATAACTCGATGAGATGTGCAAGACAAACATAAAAGATACGCTTGCTATGACACCAAATGCTGACGGATCCGATGTACAAACATGCCACGCCCCCAACAGAACTCAACCCAGTTTAAAGAATTATTAAGATAATCATATTCGTCGTCGGAGTCGATACTAACTAGCCACAGCCAGCTGGGCCACAAGGTCGGAGGCTACATCGAGGAATGGGTACGGGCTGGTGACCTCCTTCTCCTTGTTCCTCAGCCGCTTGCTGATCGGGTGCCATTCAGTATCACCTTGAGTGCGGATCACGTTTTGGTAGCCATCACACTTGAAGTCCACCATGTAGTTATTTTCCTCAAGTTGGTACAGTTGGATGTCGAGGAAAACCCAGACACCATGGGAAATGCTTGGTAGCCCGCTCGGCTGGTTTGCCGACGACGGCGCAGACGGCGCAGAGGGAGTGTTGTTCTCGGGCGTGGAAGTTTTCGCATCTTTGTCCTTGTCCTCGAATGGGACGGAGATGCCGGAGATGTGGAAGCGGCGGCGAAGCTCCTCGAGATCGCTCCGGCTGTTGTAAACGCTGGTCGATGCACCCGGAGCCTTGACGCCTTCTTTCAGAAGACGGGCACGAATGAACCAGGGGTCATTAGGGATATAGTAGTCCGAAGGAAGATCGGGGTATTTGTTCTGCAGAGGCTTTGGCTTGTCAGGGGAAGGTGTTGCCTCGGGTCCGATATTTGTGCCTTGGGGGTATTATGAGCATGAATGCCTTTTGGAAGGTAAGAAGGGGCCATACCTGACTCCACCGGCTTGATATCCCACAATCCGCCCTGTGCAGCGATTGCCCTATATAAATACAGCATCGCCTCATAGGGTTGATTGCGCGAGCGGATGCCAAACTGCCACTTCCGAGACCTTTTAGGCTGCTGCGATGTAGCATGACCAATTGGCGGCTCGAACCGTAGCTTATCCAGATCGACGACACTGCGTGAGTGAGGCTTCAATGCCCGGGCCGTGAGGGCCTGTTCCTCTTGAGATAAGCCCTGCTCAGGGGCACCTGGATCAACCCGAGCAGCTTCTTGCCGGCGCTCCGCGAGGAGTTGCTCTCGAGCTCTTTGTTCCCGGTCACGTTGCTCCATGAGTTGATCATGAACATATGGCAGACTCGTTGGTAGGATTCGGACATGGCTCACGCGAGGTGGGTCGCGAACTTCAGCATCTGTTGCACGCCGCGCACTGGAGGTCCGAGCAATGGACGGGGCGGGCGCTCGAGCTGGGGCTGGCGAAGTTTGGGCTTTAGGGGCGCTCTCGGTTGCTGGCGCAGGCCTCTTCTGCTGAGAAACGCTTTGAGCCATCAAATTATCCTCCGTCGGGGCTATAGTCGGTCGTTAGTATTATCCCAGAGAAAAGTGTCGAAAGCACCTACAGTTCGTCTGCATCATCTCATTCTCAACAACAATCGAAAACGCATCTTTGATCGCACTAGGTTCCGGGTGCCGCAATGCATCCTCAATATCGTCTTTTCCATATCCCATACTGCGCTCGAGCTTCGATACAGCGATCTGGTGAAGTTTGTGCTGTACTGGAAATGGCTTGCCCGGTGCAACATTGCGCGCATCGATGGGCTTGTTCGTGTCCACTCCAGTCGCAATGTATTCCTCCGGCGGGGGCTCCAGATACTTAGGGATGTTTTTGTTAAACCATGGGTCCTCCCGGATCTCTGCAATGGTAATTCTGTGAACCGGGTGGACCTGGAGCATAGCCCGGATCAGACGGGCAGCTCCGGGAGAGATATATCCAGGAATATGGAAGTTGCCCGCAGCGATCTTTTTGAAAAGAGCCGGGATATAGTCATCGTCAAAGGGCAGTCTGCCCACCAACAACACGTAGAGGATCACGCCACAGCTCCAAACATCCACTTCAGGCCCTGCATAGAGCTTTCCTGAGATCACCTCGGGGGCTGCATAGTTCGGGCTGCCACAGCTGGTCTTGAGGAAATTCCCATCCGTCATAATGTTACTCAATCCAAAATCGGCGATCTTGACGTTCTTCTGGCTGTCGATAAGCAGATTTTCCGGCTTCAGGTCACGGTGGACGATCTTGTGTCGGTGACAGTACTCCACAGCGCAGATGATCTGCTGGAAAAACTTGCGGGCCTCATCATCGTTGCATTTCCCTTTGCGGACCAGATAATCGAATAATTCTCGTTCGGCGTACTCGAGGACCATCACAATGTCGGTTTTAGTGGCAATGACGGTGTATCTGCGGGAAGGCGGGGGGTATGAGTCAGTGATCCAAAATATACGATCTCGGGCAGATGAAGGGGTCAATTCGTACAATTTAATAATATGAGGATGCCGTAACAATTGTAAGTACTGAATCTCTCGCTCTACACGACCAACCATGTCCCGGGACAGGAGCTTGCGGCGGGAAATGATTTTGAGGGCGACCTGCCGGCCACTTGGCTGATGGATGGCAAGCTTCACCTTCCCAAAGGAACCCTCACCGAGTATCTTGATCGTCTGGTACTGATCAAGACGTTGCATGTCTCGCGTGGTGGCGGGAGACTGCATCGAAGGCTCGTTCCTCCCGGTCGGGCGCGGCGGGGGCATTTCCATGGCAGAAGGGTTCGTAGCAGATTTGCCGGCACGTTCATGCGGAGTATGGTCGGCAGGAGGAAGTGAAATCGAGAGGTCTTCCTCGTCGAATGCGGACGCCATGATGAGAAATGACAACTGACAACGTGACGTGATTGATTTTCTGGGTCCCGGTCCGACTTGCTGACTGTGCCGTGGTTCTGGTTATTTTTTTATTTTTCTCGTAGCATCGCCAATCAGTAGGTCTCGACCATCCCCACAATAAAGCCGAGGGTGGAGATGGGACAGCTGGTGCTTCAGGGGAGAGAAGAGAGAGAGAGAGGGGCGGGGCAGCTACCGATTCTTCTTTTTTCCCTTTTAGTGCCAAGCGTAGTAGCCGAGATGATGCACAGTGTGGAATGCGGGGAGATTCAAAATATCTCAGACAAGACGAAGCAAAATAGATGGTAGAGTTGAGAAGGAAAAGATCAAAAAGATTGTTTTCGCTTGGACCTTTGGGTTGGGTCTGGCGCCCCATCATTGCTGAGGGTCGCGGATATTTCTCCGATCCTAGAAGGTTCCTACACGGATAACTATATAACTAGTAACTACCTATACTGACTATATGACTAGGGCTAGCCTTCATACATTCGGATCTTTTATTCCTATGCAATTCTGTACAAATGATCAATGCCCGCCATGTGCACCAACGAGAAAAATCCCAGATACCTGCCCAAAACTCCAAGCCCTAGTATATTCGACATACTTAGCTCGCCTTCAACATATCCAGCATTCCTTTTGTCTGATAGGCGTGCTGGGCCATCTCCACTTCGTCGCGCACCCGGCGGTGCAACCGCTCAACCTGCTTGTCGATCTGTGCGGACTGACCAAGGTTGCCCGAGTAGGTATCGAGCAAGTTCATGGCAATCTCCACGCTAAGATCGACCAGTCGGGGCTCTCGAATGTGCTTGTAAATCCATTGCAGTACAGGCTGCAGAGTGACTTCGTCACGACCCTTGAGCGACGTGCGCAAAGCCGAGCGGTGGCGCAGGGCCGTGAGGAGGGTGAGCTGAGCGTTCTTGTCGTTCGATGCCAGAACCTGGTCCAAGGCGACTGAGTACCGTCCCTTGCGAAGATCGTTCTCCCATAGTTGCTCCTTCTTTCGTCGCTTGCTGTCCTGTCCCTCAATCACAATGTCCACTCCCTCCCCGATAAAGTCCCGGCCACGCAGCCGCTTGTCCCATCCGGAGCCGCGGAGCTTCTGCTTCTTCGCAACTTGTCGGTCATGTTCCTCCAATTTTCCTTCCAAAAGCGCGGCCATCTCTTTCTGGCGCTCGCGCTCCTTGATCTTTTGTTGGCCTGACAGGCGGGTCTTGATGGAGAGAAGACCCGACTGCATGCCAACAGCAATGTGCTTGTCTTCATGCGCCATGCCGGAGGTGATGACGCGGAGCGACAGAATGGGTGAAGGATACTTGGATCCAGAAACTGCATTCCACCCCGTAGTCTCAAAGACCTTCATGTGTCCATCCAGAGCACCACTGAGCAGGCGCTCGCCGTTAGATGCCAGCGCAAGCGAGGTGACTGTCTTCTGGTGGTTTTGAATCATGTGCAAAGGCTTGCCAGCCACGATATCAAGAACCGCGATTTTGTTGTCGGCGGCGGCCAGAACCGTTGTGCCCGCCGGCATAGGCAGGACGCTTTCGATGGGCGCAGCCATCTTGAAAGTCATAGCCGCGCGGCTTTCCACGCGCGGATCCCAAATTCGCACGGTACGATCGTAGGAACCGGATACCAACAGCCCAGATGAGGCCATTGAACCGGGCATGTACGCACCACTGCGCACATAGTCGGTGTGGCCGACGAACGTACGCACACTCGATTCCGCAGGAAGATCCCACAATCGGACAGTCCGGTCATCGCTGGCCGAAAAAACGGAGGTCGGGTCGCTAGGAGAAAACTTGGTCACCCACACCGGCTGCTTGTGCTCCTTCCATGTCTTCAAGATCGCGCGCGAACCAACGTCGAAAACCTGCACAGTACCAGTATCATCACCCGTCACCAGCACGCGGCCGTCCGGTCGGACATCCGTACCCCGAACTGTATCATCGAACCGAGTAATTGTCCTCAGTAGCTTGCGCGTGCGAATGGAGTAGATCTGGACCCGGGCACCAGTCGTCACTGTAAAGACATCTGGGGGTTGTGTAAGGGAGGGAAATGCCGCGGCGGAAGATGGGATAGAGGGCTGAGTGATAAGATTGACAGGACCATTGGCTGGCGAAGGGATCAAAAGAGGGTTCTTGAAGGTGCGCCAATATTGCTGCTCTGGTGTCAGGCGGGTTGAGGGCAATGAGGCAAGCTTAACCTGCTGCAGAGGCAGAACGGGCGCCGCCATGATGATTGATTAAGATTGGTTGCCTATTGTAAACCGCGGCCAAGTAAATCCAAAAGCAATGAGCCAAAACCTCGTGGCTCGTAGAGGCGTTTGGTCGTGAAAGTTGAGGATCTTTTTTTCTGCCGATCAAAAAAGTTCAGCCTGCCCAATCAGGAATGGCGGCGGTAGCTGTTGTGGCCTGAGGCATATGTCAACCAGCATATTAAGGCATCAACATATTAACTTACAGGCTGCTCAATGACTGCATCTCCAGATCTGCGTTAAAATGGTGTAGGGATAAAAGGTTATCTAACAAGCCCTGGATTTGCGCCAAAAAGAAAGTAAGGGTACTGAAGATTCGCTGTGCTTTGTCAAGATTGAATTGGTCTGATGTTGCCTTATAGACGTGGACTAGCACTTAGCGTCAACAGACTGAACTCCGACGGTATCAGACAGTAGTATGAATCTTCTATGATTATAGGCAGTCAGGCGTGAAGGGAGTGGAAATATGCAATAGCCTTGAAGCTATAAGCCATCTCCAATAATGCTAAAACTTGTCCTTCTACTGCGATTCTAATGTTGGACGGCGCCGAGGCGAGCGAATTTGACAAGTTGAGTGGATGACTATAATGGTTTTCAAGCTTTCATCTTGTTCCGAATAGCGGAATTTTGACTTAGTCTGTATAGACTGTGTCAATATTCATTATAGTCGAGATTGCTGGCACAGTATTTCAAGATCTTGTCGCACTTTCGTTGCAGGGAGCTGCAGCGAACGCAAACTTTACTGTCTTGCGAATACATTCTATGAAGCAATACCAATGCGGACGGAAACGAAAATGCAGCGCGTTATTCAAATTTCCAAGTTCTTCGGGTACTCGCCAACTCCGTAAACTTATCATTGCCCAACAAAACAATGCTGGTTACAGCTAACTAAGCGAAACCCACGAGAATCGGACTTTTCCGAATCTCTTTGAACATTTCTACTCCGTAGACTCCGTAGGCCCCGCTCAGCTGCCCAAAGCGAGGCTGGATCCTCCACGTTGGCGAAATCACATCCGCCCCACTATACACATTGGAACCATTGCTCCATATGTATGGAAAGGTGTGACATTACTGATGCTATTGTGGCTTAGGGTATCTATCTACTTGTAAATCTATATAAGGGTAGAGTGTATCCCATTCCTGGCTATAACCCGCGGACGGATATCAAAGACCTAGATCTTGAGCATCATTAAGAGCGTGGTATCACAGTTACTTTTCATCGTCTAACATCTTTTGATTTTGGAGTGGGTTATGGAGCAGTTGATGCGGTCTGTGATGTCTCGTTCTGCATAGAATTGGCTTTAGCGCCTGATGGACCTCGACACGTAATTCCAACTGTGCAATCTCTGGACATCCCGGGATCTTTCTGAATTCTCCACAACCTTGGAAGTCCCGAGGTCGGCCACCAATGCCTTCTTATCCATGGCGGTAAACATCACATATTTATTGGTCCCCTCATGGCGATTGACCAACCTTGCCCTTAACAGAAAACACGTACAAAGTGCTCTCTTTCCAGATGTTGGTATGTGATGGCTGCAAGTGGTAGATAGAAGCAATGCAAAGATGTGACGAAGGAGAGGCGCAACATACCTTGCATCGGCTCCTTCATATAATACAGACTGCTATATTCCTTTCCCGAGACAGCATTTGAATAGAAACTCACCCGGCGCATATGGCGATCATCGGAGTCCAAACCTTGGCGAGTCCGTAATACAGGCAGCACCGTTATGTCTGACAAAGGCTGCAGGGGGGCAGTGGTACTAAATCTGTCTCATCTCAAAAGGCCATTGTGAGTGATCTGGATTTTGCAGATTCAATAGTGCTTGGGCAATTGGAGTAGCGGTGGGATGGGTGAAGTGTTTTGGCTGTCGCCATAGCAATTTGGTGGGGAGTGAGGGGCTTGACGCAGCAGCTCAACGAGTACAAAGAGATGCGTTGACAGCTGCGAGACCTCGACTGGAACCGGATTCAGAAACAGCGCTATTCAATGATGACGATCACGACTCTGGACCAGTCGCCAATCATTGCCCTCTCTTCCCCCTGCGTCGGGAATGTTTCGATCGAGTGGATCGCGGTGGCTGGGGAGCTGATCGGATCTACCTCGTTCGATTTCCCTGGTCGGATCTGATGTTGGCGAGGATATATGGGAGACTTAATATATGGATATATATGGAACTTAATATATTTTCACTCTGATCGTGTAAGTAAAACAGCCTGACAAAGATGCAGCAGAGCCGATCTCGAGATTGAAGAAGTGAGAAAGTAAATAGAGGGACAAGCGTCATTGTTTATCGATAATGCGTATTGTCAAGTATCGTCATACGGCCCCGTGTCCAGACTCTTTTCAGGGGAAGCCACCAATCACAGCACGTGCTTGGGCCATTCCCAGCCACCCCCAATACTGTAAATACCGCCTGTGACATTCCGCCAGGCGCCTTTATCTTTCTTTTTCTCCCCTCGATTCCTCTTTTCCAAGACATCGCCGAATGCTGTTCATGCACTTATACCCCAGTGTATGCTTGACGGGTTGAGAGTATTCAGATTGAAGCTATCATCATGTCTAAGCTCACCAAAGTTAACCATGCTGCGGGTATCTTCGCCGACATGTCGGTCGATGGCCCCGCCATTGGTACTCTCGTTGCCATCGTCGACCGCGCGAAGAACCTGCCTAACCGCAAGACCATGGGCAAACAGAACCCCTATTGTGCTGCTCGTCTGGGCAAAGAAGCCAAGAAAACCCCTACCGATCTGCGTGGTGGACAAACACCTAGATGGTACGTCAACAATCCTGAGGTCGTTCATCGGAGCTAACATCCAAGGTTCCAGGGACCACGAGCTTCGATTTACAGTACACGAGTCCCCTGATTACTACAGGATGAAAGTCTCCATCTTCAATGATGACAAGAAGACCGACTTGATCGGCGAAACCTGGGTCGACCTGCAGAACTTGATCATTCCCGGTGGAAGCCAAAACGACCACTGGCACGTCCTACAGTGCCGTGGCAAATACGCAGGCGAAATCCGTCTTGAGATGACATACTACGACACCCGTGAGCAAGATGTGGCCGTGATTGAGCGACGGAAGGGTGCCGCCGAAAGGGCACAGGGCAAAGTCAGCACTTCGAGCTCCGTGCTGTCTGGAACATCTACAATGTCTGGACTGTCTGGTCCCCGTCAGTTGGAGAAGGTCAAGAGACGGCCTCTGCCTACAGACCCGACGGGGGCTACCCCGGCCAGGCCTCCAGCTCCAGAACACACCCAGTCAGCTCCTCCGTTGCACCACCCCATGCCTGCCAGGCCAGCCATGCGTGATACTGTCCAGACCATGCCACAAGCCGGTGCCGCTGAACCCCTCTCTTACGCCCCAAGGTACCCTGAGCCTTTGTATGACACGCAAGCTTATGCTCCGGTTTCCAATATGCAATCTAGAGGGGCGTACGATGGGCCCGATGATTACCAGTGGGAATGGAGCGCCCAAGCTACAGCGCTTCCTCCTGCGGGCACGATGAGACACAACGCCCAGGAACTCTCATACCCTGTCTCTGACGCCCTCGACCATTTCTATGACTCGCGTCCCCAGCAACCACCTAACCATTCTGACTACGATCGTCCCCCCTCGCGCGACTATCGGTCAGCATCAGAACCACCATTCGAGACTGATGTGAATGGAAAGTTGCAGTATGATGCGGCCCCGCAGCCCCCTGATAGTCACGGGCAAATGCTTTCACCCCAGTATAATGTGAACCCCACGACATTCGGGCAGGTGTCAACCTTTTCCCCACGCTCATCGGGGAATGTGCCTCTACCATTGAACTATGACCGTCCTGGCTCATCATCGGGACCGGCAGATGACCTTCGGTACCAGCCGCACTTCAGGGCTTTACCACCCGCCCATGGTGACGAATATCATCCAGAATATGCCGGAATGCAGCCGAGCGTGGAAGATGAAGAAGACTTGGACAGGCCTCCGCCCCCGCCGCCTGTTCACCGTTCTCGGATGACACAGCAGGCGCAGTCTCCGTCCAGCCAGTCTTCACCCTATAAATCATACAATCCTTCCATGCCCGCAAGTTTGGTTGCCGGCTATGAGGCCCAAAGCCGGCCCGATCGTGCGGTGTTTGAGGATCGAAGCGGCCGGAGACGCAGCACACACTTCGACGATGAAATGATGATCGCTCAACAGTCTACCCCAGTACCCCCGACCTACGAAGCTCCTATCTATCCCCTCCGCACATCTCCCCGGCCTATGGACGAGCGACCGGGCTCTATTGCAAGCCAAGGTGGTTCAGTCAGTCCAGAAACGCGGATGGTGACCCGGAAATCAGTCAGCCCGCGGCCCTCGTCTTCGGATAGCCGTGCAGGTTCCTCGATTCCCTTCTCTCCTGACTCATATAACTCCTTCAATCATCACTCTTCCCGACCTGGAAGTGGCCGAGATGCCTCTCCCGCGTATGAGACGCCACCGCAAGCCAGAGCCGTGTCGTCTCGGCCAGAGATCGAATCCGTCCGAGACATGGACCAGCCTATCATCGGTGACGATGGTCGCGAGATTGACCCTTCGGACCACCTTCCAACAGAAACATGGGCCCCCGAGCCGGAGAAGAAGAACCGCAAACCGGAGGTTATCCTTCGTTTCAAGCATTCACCCCGGCCGACATCCCGTGGCAACGAGACTCCTCGGCACACACCGCCGCGTGTGGGATTCCGCACAACGCCCGACACTTACAGTACTCCAAGCAAGCGGTATACACCGACCCGTGTGCATGCCGACCCCGTGGACCGCACGCCCCCTCGGGCCGATCGGGGACACGAGAGTTATGGCGGTTACACACACAGTCGAGGCTACAGCACCCCGACATCTGTTGACCGGCCGCGTTCCTCCCACCGGAGCTCAGTTTCTCCTACGCCCAGTGCTCGGTCACCGCTGTACGACTACAACCCCGGTCCGCCCATTCCTACCAAGGTACCGATTTCCCAGGGGTCGCCAGCTTACCCTGTTGCATCCAACAATGCGATAAATGGGCGGCCGGGAATGGACGCCTTGAGCCGCGAACTCAGCACCATCGATATTGGCTCTGTGGCTTGCAGTCCGAGTCGAGCAGTTCGAAAATATGCGCCTCGACCACCGGCGTCAATGGGCTATGCCAGCTAAAATATTTTGCATTTCATGATTCATGTATTATGTGTTCCACGGTGGTTGATTTTTTGTACCCCCGGATCTTCTGGTCTCGATTCACTGTATTTCCCTACTTCTTTTTGGATATCCGGTACTGGCGGCGTTGTGGATTTCTCATTTGCATTCCAGTATCTATGTACATATGAAAGACTTGATCTGTGCTGGTCTCAAGAAATGATACTTTATTTTGCAGATAACCTTTAGCAATCCAAGTCAACGTTACCTACTTTTTAGCCGCAGCCAATCCAACCGCAGATGGATATCGCTTATCTGAATCTTTTCCCCGCCTTTCTCAATCGCCAACTCAACTTCCTTTCAACCACACTCACCATGGCCGGCCTAACGCCTGAACAATTGGCTAGCTTTCACGAGAATGGCTACCTCGTGATTCCCGACTATCTCAGCCAGTCCGAAATCGAGTCTCTGCTCAAAGAAACCGACACATTGCTCAACGACTTTTCCCTCGACTCGCACCCTCTCACCCAATTCACCACCGGCGACGACGACACAGCCGAGCATGTGGGCGATGACTACTTCTTGACCTCTGGCGACAAGATTCGTTTCTTCTTCGAGCCGGATGCGTTCACCAAAGAGCCAGATCCGCTTACCGGCCGCGCTGCCTTGATCAAGCCTAAGCATCTCGCCGTTAATAAAATCGGCCACTCCCTCCACACCCTCTCTCCGTCTTTCAAGGCCGTCTCATTGAATGAGCGCAATGCGTCCGTTGCGCGCTCCCTGGGATTTATAGATCCACGCGTACTGCAGAGCATGGTCATCTGCAAACAGCCCTCTATCGGTGGCGCCGTCCCCGCGCACCGCGACTCGGAGTTCCTCTACACAAACCCACCGTCTGCAGTGGGATGGTGGTACGCACTGCAGGACGCAACTCCAGGCAACGCGACACTAGGATTCTGGAAGGGGTCACACAAGGGCCGAAAGGGCGGACACATCACACGGCGGTTTGTTAGGAAATCCGACGATAGGGGCACGGAGTTTATTGAGAATACGGGGCCTGCGTTGCCCAAGGGTATGGATGAGGAGAAAGTTTCCGCTCCTGCAGATGAGGATCTGGAGATTTTGGATGTTAAGGCTGGGTCGTTGGTGCTGATTCATGGGAATGTGTTGCATAAGAGTGAGAAGAACACTAGTTCGCGCAGTCGCTTTGCCTATACGTTCCATGTTATTGAGGGTGCTGAGGGATGGGATTATGATAGGCGGAACTGGTTGCAGCCACCTGAGGGTGGGTTCTCGAGGCTGAATCAGTGATCTAGTACCAATGAAAGGAATATGAGTATGAATAAGTGAAATTCGTTATGACTGCAGATGGAAAAATAGCTCTTCGGTACAACCTGGAAACGGGTCATACCGTATGAATATCGTCCCCTATCCGCCTTTTCCCTCTCAAATGATCACGAAATCTCATAAGATCATGAAATACGTCCTTGCTCATGCCCCGGACGCCTCTGCCAGAGAAATTCTGCGAGCCTCATCAGCCTCCCTGGCCGTTGCGATGATCTGCGGGGGTCTGGCGATGTCCGGAGTGTTCAGTCGGAAGATGTAACGCTTGATGGAGAAAGGGATCCATCGCTTGATGAACCAAGGAAGCCAGACTGTCAGCTCATAGTGGATGAACTTTTTTGTCGGAACCGAGAAGACCTCTGTAAAGTGTTAGTAGGCGGTCATCAGCTAGCAAGGTATTACTGACGGTCAATCTCTTCCAGGGTAAGCTGCTTAGTCTCTCTGACGAAGCAGAAAATCATGAACCAGGCGATGAGGTTTAGTCCAGCGTAGAATCCGACTATATCTAGGGTTAGTAGAGAAATGCGGTTCGATTTCGAAATTTCTTCTTACAGGCTCCAGTCGGGGTCATGACGGTCTTCATTCGTGGGAATGTGAAGCTCAGAATACCGGCTTCATAAAAATATCAGTAAGATCACCATTTGTTCATGTATCGAAGCGCTCACCAAAAGTGTTGTTGATGCAGACAGCCCAAGCCATGCCCTGTTCACGCTGAATGGTGGGGAACACTTCGGCGGAATACTGGAAAGCCACTGGCCCTTCTCCCAGAGAGTAACAAATGGTGAAGAGGTAGACGAACCTAGCAAAGCAAGTTAGCCAAAGCTCGCTTTAGTTATTCATTTCAAACTTACAAAACGACTGGCCCGATCTGGGCGCCCCTACTACCGCTATGATTCAAAAGGGAGAGACCGGCGGCCAATAGGAAAATGCACATAAGGGGGAAGGTCTGCAGAATGGTCAGTCACACTCTAGTGCAGGGCGCGCGAGTACTTACAATCAGAGTTAGAGTTCGGCGGCCCTTGGTGTCGATGAGGAATAAAGTGGGCAGAGTAGCCACGACTTGAATGGCACCATAGCCAAGAGAAGCATACAAAGCCTGAGTAGGCGAGTAGCCCACATTTTCAAAGATGGTCGAGCTGTAGAAGGAGATAACTGTAAAAGTGTCAGTGACAGTGGCCGACGCAGGGAAAGAGGCAACTTACTATTGATCCCGCACATCTGTTGGGCAATCATGACAGTCGAGGCACCGTAATTGGCACGTCTGATTCTTGGGACAGCGAAGCAGTCCCATAGACGAGAGAAGTAACCAGATCCATGAACTTCCCTTAGCTCCTCCTGGTAGATGACGTTCGAGTAGTAGAAGTCTCTGGCAGCAATTATGGGATGGGCTCTCAGGCGCAACATCGATCCGAACGCTTTGGCATATTGGTTGTGCTTCATGAGCCAGCGAGGGGACTCAGGGCAGAACCAAATACCAAGCATGAGGATAAAGGATGGAATAAAAGCTGAACCAAGCTGGAGACGCCATGCGATGTCACCAGTGTTTTTGACAATGACATTAGCGGCGAAGCCTAGGAAGATTCCTACGACAACCCATAGCTGCCAGAACATGACGAGAGCACCACGAATCCGAGCCGGTGCCATTTCAGCTGAATAGATGGGCACCGTGGCATTTTTGGCGCCGATGCCAATGCCCATGACGAATCGTGCAGCAAAAAGTCCCTGCCATGACTGTGCAAAACCAGAGCCAATGGGGGTGGCAGTGAGACAACAAGCAGTGAGGAAAATCTCGCCTCTTCGGCCAAGGTAGTGGTTGAGTGGATCCACGATGAATGCACCGCTATATAGAATATCAGCCAAGGGTAAAGAAGAAAGAATATTCATATACTCACATAAGACCGGCGGTCAAGAAAATGATCGCGTTGATGATTCCTACGATCCATTCGTCTTTGCCCTTACCATCGATACCAAATTCCTTGGGGAAGGACAAGTTGGCTCCGTTGGATCCGGTCTGATCCCACCCTTGAGTGGCAGCGCCGATAGCGCATAGACCGATAGAGTACCAGAGCATTGTCGGACCGTGCCATTTATGGTCTCTTTCGTACACGAGCGCAGCGCGCTCCTCTCCCGTGAGCTCCTCAATTGCCTCGAACGAGTCCGGGTCCCGCGCGACTAGGGCGGCCCGACCAAACAGCTCAGTGTGCTCGGACATACCGTGCAACTCGGCAAATGAGTGAGCATCAAGAACAGCCTGTTCCTTGGAGATGGTCTACAAGAACAGTCAGTATCAATTCTCATAGTAGGTGACTCAGATCACTCACCGTCAAAGGGTTCTGAACAATATTCAGAGCGCCAGCGTGACGGGGACCACCCGCATCGGCTGGGTCTGAATGTGCAGACTGAGGTATGTACTCATCATGAGCAAGAATGCCCGTGAACACCTTTTCAGCCATGATTGTCGTGAACTTGTAGCTTGAGAAGATGTTCAGAAGTATCCACAGAAATCCCCGTGGGGAAAAAATTGGCCGGTGCACTGAATTTAAAGCAATTCCCCGTGGGGTATCAATGAACAGAGATGGTTGGAGGGGAAGAGATTCAAATTGAAAAGCTTGGCATCTAGTACAAATCTTGCCCAGCGTGAAGCCTCTAAGCACTAGGCTGGCTTAAGAGGTCATAGCGCGATGGCAAACGCCGAATTATAAGTTTGTGCAGTCGTTCGGCTATCATCCTATAGGACGCTTTTGTAGCGAGTTGGCAAAGAGTATGGTTCTACGCCGTTCTATAGACCTCACCGTCGATTCACGATGAGAGCGAGCTGATAGTGCATTATCATAAAGAGATATAACTAGGTGATCCCTGCTACTAAAGCGGCGGCCAGTGGTCGTGTGATTTGGGATTGGCGGGAATTGCCGAGAAGTGCTCAAGCCGTCTAAGCGTATACGGGGGTCGATTTCCCTGGTTGAAGCCAGAGCTGATAGGACGCCGTAGACTAGGGCTTGGACGGCCCAGCGCTTGGACACCGTAAACCCTCCAATTCTGTAGCTGATAGGCTTCTATAGAGGAATGCCGGTATGGCCGAAGAGGCAAAAATAGCAGAAATGGCTCTATATCCCGAGAGCAGAATAGAGTAATACGGTATACTTCGGATCGGCGAAATGTGGAGACCCGCACTGGTCCGTTTTCCACGCGACACACGCGATCGCGGTGCTCGTGCCGCACTTTCCTTCTTCGGCACCACTTTCCCAAGGTTTCTTTCCCTTGAAAAAGGTTCAACCCTTGCAGCATGGGTCATATTGCCCCCGGGAAGTGGAACTATCTCATCGTGGTTTGCTGCCATGCTATCTACCTTGGAGGCCCCAACCGTGGTCATTCCGAAGACGAATGGTCCGCTCTCTATATCCGTTTCGGAGTTCCCTTGCCGACCGGAAGCTGATTCATGATGGCGTGCAGGTTAATAGAGCCTTTCCAACAGGGAGAAACAGGCACATTCATGAAACACGCCGAAGCTGCATTGGAACTACTGGCTGATTCCCCCAATGCATTGCTAGTATTCTCGGGGTGGGCTTTCCAATCACCATCGCTTTTGAATCTAGATGCAGGGCTAATCGACTGACAGAGGACCCACTAAACGACCAAGGACAGAACTCTCCGAGGCACAGTCATACTTTGTAAGATACTATAGACTCCATGGCCCCTCTCGTTTCGGATAGTGCAGGGATGCTGATATTCACTAGAACCTTGTCAAAGACAATAACTATTTCAACATGGCGCGCCAGATCGAGCCAGAAAGAATCATTGTAGAGCCTCATGCGACAGACTCTTACCAGAACGTCCTATTCTCGCTACTCGAATTCCGCTTGTGCACAGGGAATTACCCAGATTTTGTCCGCGTCTTCACACACAAGTTCAAGACGACTCGATTCCTGGAATACCATTTCCCTGCCCTAGGGCTACTTCCCAATGCTACTGCCGCCGAAACAGAAGGCAATCGCGACGCTGATGTGTGGGGTATTGATCCTCCTGAGCATGTCACTTCCCAAGAGTCCTTGAAGAGGGGCGAGGCATCGAAAGGAATCAAACTTTGGAAGAAGGACCTATATGGAGTCGGGGATGAACTTGCCAGAAAGCGGAGGAACAGGGGCTGGGAACCCGAAATGGTGAGTGTCTTCCTCAATAGAGGACTAGAGGAAGCCGTGGAGCAACTGGTTTGCTGGGATGGTGGGTCGGGCAACGATTGGTTCCCGAGGATAAACGAGTTGCCCTGGTTCTACGGAAACCGTGAACAATAATGGAACAATAATGGCTATAGACATAACACTGTATTCATTAGACTTCATATCTCTGGTGATAAATCGACGATCGCCATCCCCTCAAACGCCAATGCATTGAGCATTCCTCATGTCTAATCATAACAAAGCACCATCTGCTTAGTCTGCCAGTCGGTAGCTGACCAGGGTACCGACACGATGATTGTTAGTGCTGAAGCTGCGCAGTTGCACCTTCTCCGCGTTCTTGATCTCCTTAGCGTCACTGTCGCCCCATTCGACAGGCACTTCTGAATCGGCGTCGGCGTAAACGAGGACGTTGAAGGTGCAGTCTCCATCCAGGACGGGAAGGAAGGTGACAGAGGCGGTAATCTGGCGGAAGATGGCTTGAATCTCCTCCTGTATCTCCTTTTCGGTCTTTTCAATGGGTTCATTTGCCTGCGGAGCCGCGTCTCTGTCCATTACAAATAAGCATTGTCGGTTAGAATGTGCCTGTGTATCAGGATTCTGAAGATTTGGAGGCTTACCCAGGGGTAGCGTTTTCCTTATCGCCCGACTTGCGAGCACTTGAGCTCTTTGATGACTTGAAAATTTCAACCTGTATAGCAACCATCGTCAGACAAGCAGAGACAATAGAAGGGAGACTACGGAACTTACATCAAACTGCCAGCGCTCCACATGTTCTCCGGTCTCTTTATCGGTGATAACGACCACAAGTTTTGAGATCTTTCCGCCGACCATCCACCTGTTCAATTGCGACATGATTTTCTTGATGTAGGCTTTCACCTGGTCGTCGGCCGACACTAGCGTGGGTTAGGTAGGTGATATGTGGCAAGCGGACGGATTAGGAACGAACCGAGCATGTTAAGGCCATACTTCTTGACACTGGTAATTTTTAGCTTGTTGAGGTCATCTGCAAGGTGTAGATTGGAACTGACGTTGTGAAATCATCGGGTGGATAAACACCACGTTGGAAGCTAAATATCGACTGAGATGAGCTTCTGCCACCAAGCGAATCCTATATCACAACTCACAGAATCGAATTGATCGAGTATTCAAACTGCATTTCCGTCAGCATCCAATTTCCGCGTTACAACGTGGGAAAGAGCGACTCACGAACTCGGACACAAGCTTGGCCGATCCTGGTAACCTGTTAGTTTCGGGTATCAAACAAGACCAACTGTCACGGACCTCTGATGGCTAGCTTGTGCACCTTGGACTTGTCTTTGATTTCCGGCATTGTGTGGTGATGAGGAAAAGAAAGGGAGCCCGAGGTTTGTTTATGTCGATAGTCGCCGCAGCGATCGGAGTCACCGCCCGCGAGCCCGTTTTTTCTCCGCAGGCCTCGTTCGGAAGAGCCAAGAAATTCCTCTCGATTTGCCCTCCGTGATCACAAAAATACCACGAGGTTATCCCTCTTCCATGCCACCGTGCGAATCCCAATGCGAGGATGTCTGCATTTAGCCCGATGGCTGAGAGCAGCGCCGAATTCTCCGGCTGCGAGCCTCAAGTCGTCGGCAGGCTTTCCCTCACGGTTTAATGCACTCCGGTCCTTCACAAGCTCTACAGTATGGAGCGCATCTCGGTCCAAGGTGTCCAGCGCACCCGATACGGATTTGGAATCACGAATTGCCGCCATTCCCATTGAACGGTACCGTAACTTCTGCATTGTCGCACACGTCGATCATGGCAAGAGCACGCTCTCCGATCGATTACTCGAGCTCACCGGGACCATCAAGCCTGGAATGAATAAGCAAGTCTTGGACAAGCTTGATGTTGAGCGGGAGCGAGGAATCACAGTCAAAGCCCAAACATGCACGATGATCTACAACCACAATGGCGAGGACTACCTGTTGCATTTGGTGGACACGCCGGGACATGTCGATTTCCGTGCGGAGGTATCGCGCAGTTATGCTAGCTGTGGAGGAGCGCTTCTCCTGGTCGATGCCAGCCAGGGCGTTCAGGCGCAGACGGTCGCAAATTTCTATTTGGCTTTTGCACAGGGCCTCGAATTGATCCCCGTCATCAACAAGGTGGACTTGCCATCGGCGGATCCGGAGCGGGCGTTGGAACAGATGAAAAGTACATTCGAGTTGGAATCCGAGAATGCGGTAATGGTCTCAGCCAAGACAGGCTTGAACGTTGAGGCTATCCTTCCGACGGTTGTCGAGAAGATTCCTGCGTATGTGGATTATATCTTCTCGTGTTGCTTGGATCTATGCTAACCGTGGAATAGTCCCATCGGCGATACCCAGAAACCCCTTCGTATGCTGCTTGTCGATTCGTGGTACGACTCCTACAAAGGTGTGATTCTCTTGGTGCGTATTTTCGACGGCGAGGTGCGTGCGGGCCAACAGGTCGTTTCGTTTGCCACGGGTATCAAGTACTATGTGGGCGAGGTTGGAATTATGCATCCCGTTGAAACCGCTCAGACGGTCCTCCGCGCAGGCCAGGTCGGATACATCTATTTCAACCCCGGCATGAAACGAAGCAAGGAGGCCAAGATCGGGGACACTTTTGCCAGGGTTGGTCAGGAAAAGGCTGTTGAACCACTGCCCGATTTTATAGAGCCCAAGTCTATGGTCTTCGTGGCAGTGTACCCCGTGAACGCAGACCATTTCGAGCACTTGGAAGACAGTATCAACCAACTCATGTTGAATGACCGAAGTATTACGGTTCAAAAGGAGTCCTCCGAGGCCTTGGGGGCTGGATTCCGCATGGGTTTCCTGGGCACGCTCCACTGCTCGGTGTTCGAAGATCGCCTGAGGCAGGAGCATGGTGCCAGCATCATCATCACTCCGCCCTCAGTTCCAGTCAAAGTAGTGTGGAAAGATGGCACAGAGGAAATTATCACCAATCCGGCCAAGTTCCCCGATGACGATAATGTGCGTCTCAAGGTCGCCGAGGTTCAAGAGCCTTATGTGTTGGCCACATTGACCTTCCCTGATGAATACCTCGGAAAGGTCATTGAACTTTGCGAGTCCAACCGAGGCGAGCAACAAAGCATTGAGTACTTCACCTCGAGCCAGGTTATTATGAAGTATCAGCTACCACTGGCACACTTGGTCGATGACTTCTTCGGCAAGCTCAAGGGAGGCACCAAGGGCTACGCCAGTTTGGACTACGAGGAATCCGCCTGGCGAGCAGGCAACATTGTCAAGCTACAGCTCTTGGTTAATAAAGAGCCAGTGGATGCTGTTTCGCGACTGATGCACACGAGCCAGGTCAGTCGACAGGGAAGAATTTGGGTAACCAAGTTCAAAGAGCATGTCGATCGGCAGCTCTTCGAGATCATTATCCAGGCTGCTGTTGGCAAAAAGATCATTGCCCGTGAAACCATCAAGCCATATCGCAAGGACGTGTTGGCTAAGCTGCATGCCGCTGATGTGAGTCGGCGACGGAAGCTGCTGGAAAAGCAGAAAGAAGGCCGTAAAAAGCTCAAGGCTGTCGGGAATGTGGTGATTGAACACAAGGCATTCCAGGCGTTCCTAGCGAAATAAGGGTATCATAGACTTATATACCATTTTGTACAATATCAGGACTATTTCTACTGCCCATAGCTCCAACTCGTATCTATAGGTGGGTAATCCGTACTTGTCCATCGGGCGGTAAAAGCTTCGCCGGCAGAAAAAAAGTTCGTGGCCAACCCCGCTGTTTGCCGCTTGTTCTTCCTTCTCTTTTTCATCCCGTCGCCAATCTCTAACTCGTCGATTGCCCTAGAGGTCTTTTTGGTCTCTCAGGTTTCGCATACGCGCAAGAGTCCTATTTATTGCCTTTGATTGTCCCTCGGCCTCCGACTTGGGGTAGTTTGGCAGCTTGATAGCCGCCCGTGCCGATCGCGTTAGCTTGAGTCACCTTGCCATGTTCCGCACTTGACAACGGTGCCATGCAGCCTCCAGAGGGTGCCCAGATGGACCTGGGCAAGGCCCAGGTTATTGATCGTGTTCCCAAAGTCATCAAAGAGTTGAAGTTCGGTGTACTGTAAGGGCTACTCTCGTTCTGCTTCCATGACTCACCCGGAATTCTGCCGCGTGGAATCGATCGCTAACTCGCATTTGCTACCCGCAGGACAAACGATGATATTGTTGGCCAAGCTGTGGTGGAGGTCTCCGATCGGAAGTTTTTCGACCTCGAACATGACCGCGCGGTGGTTGCCCATGGCCCTCTCGATGCGCGCATGGGTATCTCGAACAAGACTGCCGAATGTAAGACGTGCGGACTTCATTTGAAGGAGTGCAACGGTCACTTCGGTCACGTTAGGTTGGTTTTGCCGGCCTTTCACGTCGGTTATTTCAAGCGCGTCATCGGGATCCTCCAGGAAATTTGCAAAGAATGCTCGCACATCCTCCTCCCCGAGGCAGAACGCCGGTCCTTCCTGCGTGAAATGCGCCGCCCAGGGCTGGACAATTTACGCCGGATGCAAATTGCGAAGCGGATCAACGAACGCTGCCGAAAAACTCGAGTATGCGATCATTGCCACGCGATTAACGGAGTGGTGAAAAAGGCCGGCTCGAGCGCACTCAAGATTACCCACGACAAGTTCCGCGCCTTCAACGTTTCGACTTCGGCCAAAAAGATTCCTCCGCTCAGCAAAACAGCTTTTGACGATACCTTTGCCGAGGCTAGACACTCCAACTCGGAGGTTGAGAAGCACTACAAGAAGGCGCAGGACGATATGAATGCCCTACGTGTGCTCAAACTCTTCAAGAAGATCTCCGATACCGATTGCGAGCTTATGGCATTGGATCCGAAGGAGGCACGCCCCGAGATGTTCCTTTGGCAATTTATTCCGGCTCCTCCGGTCTGTATTCGACCATCCGTGGGACAGGACGCCGCCTCGACAGAAGATGATCTTACTGCGAAGCTGGGTGACATTGTTCAGAGCAATATCAACCTCAAGAACGCCCTGCTGAAGGGTGCCCCCGTTCAGACAATCATGGAATGCTGGGACTACATGCAGCTCCAGATTGCCGTCTACATCAACAGCGACGTGCCAGGTCTCAACAAGGCGGATCTAGGAAAGCCCATCCGAGGTTTTGTTCAGCGACTCAAGGGTAAGCAAGGTCGATTCCGTGGCAATTTGTCCGGAAAGCGTGTCGACTTCTCTGGCCGTACGGTCATTTCGCCGGACCCAAACTTGCGGGTGGATGAGGTTGCAGTTCCAGAGCTGGTTGCCAAGAATATGACCTATCCCGAGCGTGTGACGCGATATAACAAGGAAAAATTGCAGGAGCGCGTGCGGAATGGCCAGAAGAAATGGCCAGGCGCAAACTACCTCTACAAGAAAGGCTCCGACTTCCGCACCATGTTGAAGTACGGTAACCTGAAACACATTGCCAACGACCTGCAGGAAGGTGACTTGGTTGAGCGTCATATCGAAGACGGTGATGTCGTGCTCTTCAACCGACAGCCCTCCCTCCACAAACTCAGTATTCTCTCCCATTTTGCTAGAGTCCGACCTCATCGAACCTTCCGACTGAACGAATGTGTTTGCAATCCCTACAATGCCGATTTTGACGGGGATGAGATGAATTTGCATGTCCCACAGACGGAAGAAGCTAGAGCAGAGGCAATGGAGCTGATGGGAGTCAAGAACAATTTGGCCACGCCCAAGAATGGAGAGCCGATTATTTCTGCCATTCAGGATTTCATCAGTGCTGCTTTCCTGCTGAGCAGCAAGGACAACTTCTTTGACCGAGCCTCCTTTACCCAGATTTGCCTGTACATGCTGGGTCCGGAAACACGGTTTGACCTTCCGCCACCGTCAGTCCTCAAGCCACAGATGCTCTGGACGGGCAAGCAAGTTTTCAATATAATGATGCATCCCAACAGAGATGACCCTGTCCTGGTCAATCTCGACGCTGCGTGTCGCCAGTTTAAGCAGCCTAAGGACGGTCGACCCAAAGACCTGGACCCCCATGATGCCTGGCTGGTCATCCGCAACTCGGAGATTATGTGTGGTGTTATGGATAAATCTACCATTGGTTCCGGAAAGAAGGACAATGTTTTCTATATTATGCTTCGTGATTTCGGGCCTGCAGCGGCTGCCGAGGGCATGAATCGTCTCTCTAAACTGTCGGCCAGATGGTTTACGAATATGGGTTTCTCAATCGGTATCACGGACGTTTACCCCAGTGAGAGGCTGGTACAGTCCAAGAACGATCTGGTGGAAAAGGCCTACGCGGCTTGTGATGAAGTCATCGCCAAATACAAGGCTGGCACTCTGGAGAAGTATCCTGGTTGTGACGAGCTGCAGACCATGGAGAACCAGCTATCTGGTATTCTCAGCAAGGTCCGTCAGCAAGCCGGTGATGAGTGTATTGACCAACTCAGCAAATATAACTCGCCTCTGATCATGGCCACGTCCGGATCCAAGGGTTCTAGCATCAACGTGTCTCAAATGGTTGCGCTCGTCGGTCAACAAATTATCGGCGGCCAGCGTGTTCAGGACGGCTTCCAGGATCGTACGTTGCCTCATTTCCCCAAGAACGCGCGACAGCCTCCTTCCAAGGGTTTCGTTCGGAACAGTTTCTTCTCGGGTCTCGAGCCCACCGAGTTCATTTTCCACGCCATGTCTGGTCGTGAAGGTCTGGTCGATACCGCCGTCAAGACTGCCGAAACCGGTTACATGTCTCGTCGGTTGATGAAGTCCCTTGAGGATCTGTCGACGCAGTATGATGATACCGTGCGCAACTCTTCTTCTGCAATCGTGCAGTTCCAGTATGGTGACGATAAATTAGATCCCGTGGACATGGAAGGCAAGGCCAAGCCTGTTCACTTCGATCGAACCTTTATCCACTGCGAGTCTACCACTTACAATAACGACGAGCGAAGCTTGTTGCCCGCTGAGATCATGTGGGTCTGTCAGGAGATGCTTGGGAAAGAACGTGCCAAGTTGGCTCGCAAGGATCTCTTGGGCAATGAGCTGGGCTACATGGACCGGAGCGATCATGGCATTGACCAATTCGAGAGTGCCCGCGACTTCCTGGACTCGATTGAGCAATACGTGTCTGCCAAGGCTGACAAGCTGGTCTCCCGCGGTGGTGACTTTGATCCATCGGACGAGAGGAGCCGAAAGGGCTTGGACCACACGGGAAAGTTGACAGAAACCACTCTGAGAGCTTTCATCACCGAATGCTTGCTGAAGTACAAGAGAGCACAGGTTGAGCCAGGTCATGCCGTGGGTGCTGTGGGTGCTCAGTCTATCGGTGAGCCCGGTACGCAGATGACCCTGAAGACTTTCCATTTTGCTGGTGTTGCCGGTATGAGTATCACGCAGGGTGTGCCTCGTATCAAGGAAATCATCAACGCTTCGAAGGAGATCAGTACTCCCGTTGTTGCCTGTGACCTTGTTACCAAGGACAGCATCGTTGCGGCACGAATCGTGAAGGGACGCATTGAAAAGACCTATCTCCGTGACGTTATGACGTGGATCAGTGAGTCTTGGTCTGGCAACGAAGCATCCGTCAAAGTCCGGATCAATTGGGATACGATCAATCAACTGCAGCTCGAGCTGGACATGCAGCGAATTGTTAACGCGATCAAGAACCACAAGCGCTTCAAGGGTGAGGACCTGAAGTTCCGGACGACCCAGCGCTCCATCCAGGTTATCATCGATCTTGATCCGGCCAGCAAGCAGGGCCTATCAAAAACTGAGATCGCCGCTACAAGCATCGATCCCTTCCTGCGTCTCAAGCACTTGAAACGCATATTGCCTAACATCCAAATTCTCGGTCACCCACAGGCCCACCGTGCCATCATCCGGACGGACGAAACATCCACTACTAATACCCTGCTGGTGGAAGGCTACGGTCTGAGAGCATGCATGAACACCCTGGGTGTCGATGGTCTTCACACGACGACCAATAACGTCATGGAGGCACGCGACGTCCTCGGCATTGAAGCTGCACGCAGCACGATCGTCACTGAAATCAGTGAAGTCATGAAGGACATGGACATTGATCCTCGCCATATGCAACTCCTGGCTGACGTGATGACCTACAAGGGCGAGGTGTTGGGTATCACCCGATTCGGTCTGGCCAAGATGCGGGACTCGGTGCTCCAGCTGGCCTCGTTCGAGAAGACTGCCGACCATCTTTTCGACGCCGGCGGTGCCGGTCGCACCGATTTGATCGAGGGTGTTTCCGAGTGTATTATTATGGGCAAAACGGTGGGCCTGGGTACCGGGGCCATGGAGGTCGTTCGCAAGTTGAACTTTTACGAAGGACAGATCGGCCCTCGCAAGACCACTTTCGAGGACGCCTGGTCTCAGCTATGCGAGGCTCCCGTGGCGAAAAGGGCCAGGAGAAGGGTCTGATAGGGGTATTTACAGTTATCCCGATCATCGACTCGATCCCATCTGCATTTCTCTGGGCGTTGGATTCTATATCTTGTTCTTTTTTCCTTGCCTGAATGTGACCTTTTCGGGCACCACTTTGTACATGTACTACACCGGAGCAGGTGAATTCCGTGCACGTTAGCGATAGTGATGATTGAATGGACGATTTATGTCTTGGTCAAAGTAGTGTCCAGTGTCGCTGATACCGAGTACATACCTCGAGTTACAGTATTTTTTTTTTAATGTTTTGCCGCATAACCGAATGTCTTCTTGTCCACTGGACTTTTGACAGCAGTGATCTCTCTTCATCTTCTACCCACTGCATTTTCAAGAGAATGCAAGTCGGCCTCTCATCTGCAGAATACATCTCGGATCTTCATTTCACCCGACTCCGAATGACGAGGAAGCAAGACAGTGGCCAAGTTTCAAGCAGCTGTGCAGTCATGAACATTTTCCCCGGGGTGCATTCCACGAGGGCCAGCGATCGATTGGCTGCATAGATTCCAATCCAATCGACGTCGTCCCAAAGGCGAGAGAGACAAACTCCCAAAACTCCCAAAATCTCCAGGAACTCTTGTACCAACCCCTGTGAACTCCCAACCAGCATCGCCGGGAGTTCCCTGAACACGCAGATTGAGACCCGCACTTTCTTTGTCACGACTACACAACTCGTTCATTCTAACCCCATCAAGTCACGCCACAATTGACAACGATCGACCATGCGGTTTTTTAACGAGGGCTATTCGTGTTTCTTTGTCTCGTGTCCGGGGACACTTGGTGAGCGTCCCCTCTAAGTAGGGCTCGTTCGTCCATACGCTCTCAAACTTTCCATACCTCCTCAGGCTCCCCGATGCTCCCCGATAGATTGGATCTCTACTATGTTTTTCGGTTCCAGGCCTTCCAGGAAGCGGGAGAGTCGCACAAGAGCCCCCACTGCTTGTCAAACATGTCGCCTACGCAAAACTCGATGTGACAATGTTCGGCCCGTCTGTAGCTACTGTGCGCTACAGGGGGTCGAGTGTACCTATCCAGAAGCTTCACCCCGAGCAGCCCTGTAAGTCTTGGCTTGTGTCTTTCCTTACAGTTCCAGACTGAGACCATACCCCATAGACCCAGTCTGGAACCGGTCAACTCCGAGATTATTCAGCGCCTGAGCCATATCACGTCCATGCTGGAGGATATTAAACAAGACAATGACTCCACCTCCTCCAATCGATCCCTCAAAGGCTCCTTTTATGAGTTAACAATGCCGCATTCGATTCCCTTCACCGACTCGATCCCCAGAAGCCATACACTTCGGGGAAGTGACGTTGCCGAGGAACAGGCGTACGAACACGATCCTCTCACTTTATACACGGCCAATTCTCCCGAGCACATGCTCCGCTGGCCCATTTTCAGCAGGGTGATTACCGATGCAGAGAAGCATACCCGGTCCTTTCTGCTCGACTCATTGGATAATCAGGATCAGTCCAACGCCTCCAACGCCCAACCGCCTATTCAGGCATGCATTGGTGATATCCAGCGTTTAGTCCGGAAGTATCTCCATTTGGTCCATCGGCGGAATCCTGTAGTTGATGCAGACAAGCTCGAGCAGTATGCCCGCGAAGTGACCGTGCAAGGACTTGGATGGGATGGTCCTTCGTGTCAGGTGGTGCGTTTCATAGTGCAAGTCTCCATTAGCGTACAATACTAACTATGCCACCAGCTGCTTGCATGTGCTCTAGGCTGCTGCACATCCGATTACGTGCCACATGATACCCCTGAAGATCTAGACCGGCTCCACATGCCGCCGCAGTGTGATGCTAGTATTGAAATAGCCGAAACTTATTTTCAATCTGCCAAGCAGAGGCTTGGGTGTTTACATACGTCCCCCATCGATATTCAGTGTTTCTTGCTCGCAGGCTTCTACCACAGACATGCAATGCGCCCTTTGCAGGCCTGGTTCTGCTTCCAGCAAGCCTCCTGCCGGTTAGAAGTGAGACTGCGGTCATTGTGTCGAGAACAGTGGATTGCAGATGTCAATTATCACAACCTCGAGTCACGCCTTTACTGGTCTTGTATTCAGGCTGAACAGTGAGTCTTATTCTGTTCATGGTGCCTGCGCACACTAAAGACAATCCTAGTGAAATGCAATCCGAGCTCCCTCTCTGGAGCAGTGGTCTTGAAAGCCTTAGATATGCAGACCCGTTTCCGAAATTCCCCAAGACCAACACAAACCCGTCAGACGCAATGGAGGATGAGCCAAAACCGCAACCGGAAATCAATGGTACCAACGAGGAGAAAGGGTGGAGATTCTACATCGGCTCGATCTGCAATCGCCGAACAGTCAACGACATGCTGGAGGATATGTGGCGCTGCGGTGAGCAGGGCTGGGTCAGCAACGTCGCCGGCATTGCCAAAAAGACGACTCAGGCTGAGGAAGTTCTATATAACTGGTATGTCGGCATCATGTAGTGCTATCGAGCTACCAACTAAAACTACCCACTCACTGAACCCCAGGTACCAAATGTCAATGAGTGGACTTTCACATCCAACACAAGACAACCATGACCTAGAATTCATAATGAGGGGCCGCCTGGCCTTTTCCCTAGAGAAGATCTACCGCCCCATCTTCTACCTAGCACTACACTACCCATCCCTACCCAACTACCTCCAGAACAACGAAACCTTCCGCACAATCTTCGACCAAGCTCAAAAAGCCCTGGACAACTGCGCCATACTCATCCCAAGGCTATGGTATAACTGGCGCCATGAGTGGATTTGGAACTGCATGCGCATTACCTTTAGTGCCGCGATCCAGATCATGGCGGCTGTTCTAAGCCAGATGCAGAGTGCTCGGAGTCTGGGTGGGTGGACGCTGTCTCTGCCCCGTAATTGGCCTGCGCTTGTGAGGCTGTCTATTCGAACTTTGCGGCTTTGGGAGAGGGAGTCGATTGATTTGGAGATTATGCGCTCTACGCTGGAAAGGATGTATCAGGGGACCTGTCGGTTGGCTGGGTTGAGGCCGGATTTGTATCGGGGGTAGACTTATAGATGAGTTTACTATGAGAAATACAAATGGAAATGGATTCCTTATTCGTCTTATTCAAGTCCGAGTATTGTATACAATCACTATAAGCCTACGGCGTAGTGTGTTCCAGAATCAACAACTTGTCATATCACAGCATGAAAAGACCGACGACGACAGCCGCACCGCCAAGCACCATTTCCTGAGCCGTGGCAATCGGCATAGCAGCATTGCTAGTGGAAGCTGTAGAGCTCAAGCCCATGCCCGAGGTTGAGCTCGAAGTTGAACTAGCAGTCGTAGAAGTCGCCTCATTGGTAGCAATAGTCGTAGTAGCAGCTAAAATCTTCGATGATGCCGAAGAGACCTGAGCCGAATAGTCGCTCGCGGTGAAGGGAATCTTAGCGAAACAGTCGCCGGCGGTGGACCAACTATCGTCAAAAGAGCTCGTCGTTGAAACGCTCGTTTCCTTGGGGAAAGTCATGTCGTAGACGCAGCAGTAGGCGTCGGTGTCTTCGACCAGCATGTTGCCATAGCAGCATTTGGAATCACCGCCAAAGGTGTTTTCGAGCCAGTTGTTAGGACAAGTGGCTGCCGTTGTGGTGGCGAGGAAGAGGGTTAATGGAAGGAGAAGACTGCTGATTGATGGCATGGTGAGTTCTGAATGGATTAGAGATGGGTAATTGAGAAAAGAATGATTGAGTGAATTGGGGGATTGTGAATACGCATTGTACTTGGCTTTTATAGATACGAATGCCAAGGAGTAAGCTTACCAAGGTCTTGCCCTCGGCCTTGTAGTCATAACTACCTTCTTGATTGGTGCAAAGACCCGTATGATCCCTTGGCAAGTAACTAAGAACGGAGATGAGGCTCAGAAACGTTAGGAACTATTTAATACCTATCCAATAGGAAATAATGCCAAGCAAATCCTGAAGCCGTTGTGGCAAAAGTATTTGGGGGCCGCCAAGCTTCGTCTCCAATCCTGTAGTTGCCGGTTTCCGACAGCATAACTACTCCGTAGTCAAAGCAGAGTAATCATAATCTTTAGTAGTGAATCTCTGAATCACCATTGCAAGAAGGTAAAGTCCTATTGTACATTTCAAAGCCCCATCCCACTCACCATGCACCATAAAATGTCACCATGTCCCGCGGATGCAAGAAGGCAAAGCAAACAAAATAAACCCAGGAAACGTAATGGAAAGAGCATAAAGATGCATGAGAAAAACGCCCTTGTCCACAAGGGAACGATGCAAACGTGCGTCACGGTCTTGATTGCACAAGCACAATCTCAATGCCGTGTAATATCCGCCCAGAGAAAGGAACTCTCTAGTAGTGTGCTAATGCATCGCCATGACGGGGTATGGAATAAAAAAAAATACGAGAATTAATGAGCACCCATATTAGGGTAATGGTATCCAGTGAAAGAGTGGAAGGCACAAGACGTCCTTCGAGTCGAATGGTGAATTAGGTGTCGTGGCGAAATGTGCAGTTGTCGCCTTTTCTGCACTTGCCCTCGGCCCAGAACTTGCATGGGACCAAATTAACCTTGTACGGTTTGGGATCGCCCCCTTTCGTACGCTTCGATCGGCTCCATTGCTCTTCATACTGGCTGCCCTCGTGGTTTCGCTTGCGCTCTGGGTCCTCGTAGGTATCGAGGCTTTGCTGAGGAGGCCCGGGTTGCTGATTCTGTCCAGCGAACTGTGAAAACATAGCGCCTAAATTAGGTGCCATATTCGGTTGCGTTTGTTGAGGCTGAGGGAATCCCCCGACGGGATTCTGGAGCTGTTTCATCACGTTCAGAATCTGGGTGAAATCGACACCACCTGTGGCTAGCGGTTGAGGTGTTGTCTGGGTGATTGGAATCTGAGGAGGCTGCTGGACAGCAGGCTGGATCTGTTGCTGGCGGAACATGCTGACCGTTCGTTCCAAATCAGACATTGGGGCTTGCTGAGGCTGGGGAGGAGGTGTAGACTGTGGTTGCTGTCCAGTCTGGATCATCTTCAGTAGGTTGGAGATGTCCAAGCCACCAGCTGCGGCAGCGTTGGGTTGTGCGGGGGCTGCAGGTTTAGGGTTGACGTAGGCCCAGTATCGTTCCTGGCGAGCTTTGATATGGTCTGGCAGTTCTCCAAAGGGAACCTCATCAGAAACGATCTCGTCGGCTTGGGGAACAGGAGGCTCTTTGGGCGAAGGGGGAATGTCAGCGAGGGAAGTGTGGAACACCATTAGTGTAGTTGACTCGCGGTGCTCTTGGGCGACCTTCTCTGGACTGGCGGGTTGCTGTTCACCACCACGTTTGATGTAATTAGCGGCCTTTTGCTCCTCAGACTCGATGATGATTTTGGAGAGACCGCTGTATTCATTGAGAATGGTCTCCCGAAGTCCACCAAGGTCCTCTTCTCCAAGCTCCTCCAGATCCTTATGAAGCCTAAGAACACTTCCCTCTCCTTTGACGTCTCCACCACGACGCAAAGAGCCATCGCCGGGCCCGAGCTCCTCATCAGGATCGTGAGTGAACAGTCGCACCTCGGTGAGCGAGTCGTCGGGCTTCCAGCTAACACGCAGCTTGCGCCGCGCCTCCTTACGGAGCCTCTTTTCACGTTCTTCCTCTGTCTCGGGCGGCGTGTCTTCGGCAGGTTTGGCAACGGCTACCTCTTTTGGTTTGCTGAGGTCGGCCATAATATCACCGAAAGAGAATGCAGGCTTGGGAGGGGGCGCTGCCGGTTTTTCCTTCTTCTCCGTAGGCTTTGCCGCCGCCTGCGCGGCCGCTCTCTCGGCATTCGTCGTCCCTGGTCTTTTGGAGGCAGAACTCAAAGCGCCAAAGAGACTAGCTGGTTTAGGAGCGACAATATTGGCTCTCGGGCGCGAGGCTACTACATTAGCCGACTTGCCATTTTGAGTGCCCGGTTTGGTTAAACCATTTGCAGCTGTACCAGATTTTCCCACATCCTTGGCGTTGGATCCAACAACCATTTTCTTCGTGGCTGGTTGGTGGTTACTTTCACCTTCACGGGGGCGCTTAGCCCCTGCAAGTTCTGCTGAAGGAGAATCGGTACCGGAGCCCTTGGACGGAGAGTCTTCTTTGCCAGACTTCACATTGGACTGCTTGCGTTTCGTTGAGGCTATTGCATTATCCTGGATCTTCTGTGCAAGTTCCTTGACTGATGGACCACCTTTCTTAACAAATCTAGGAAGCAGTTTGGCAACGTTTGTTTTTTGGAGAAGCTCTTCGTCAACGGTGGCAAACCGTGATAGAAGCTGGATGATGTCAATTGGTCTGAGAGAAAAGATTAAAGGGACAAATAGTCATTACCTTAAGCATGTTGACCGTCAAAGAGCCCTCAAAGTCCGCAGCCTGGAATCGATCTACCAGAAACGAGTAGAATACTGACAGGGCCATAGGATGCTCGCCCAGCCTACATTAAAAACAACGATTAGCAATCTTGACAGGAAACTTGGGAACCACATGAAGTGAAAAGATCATGGAAAACATGGACCTGCGATTCTATATACCCCTTCATTGGTCTCACAGGTGGCTTCTCATGCACTTAGGTTTGGAGACTTCTGGCTATTTCGGGATCGACACTCATGTCTCGGGTTCGAACAAAATCAGATGTATTGAACCCGGAGCCACGGAGGATGCCCTTAATTGCAGCCATATGAATTGTGACTCGATCCATGATCACAGAAGGGGTTGTTTACGCGAGTCATGTTCTCAATTCGCTTCGGACTTCTATGGCCATGATAACCACGTGGGGAGATAGGGTATCAAACAAAATCCAAAACGAGGGAATGCGTACTTCTCAACGATGGTGGAATGGCCCGTGTTCAAGGCGGTAACCACGATTTTATCCATGATGCGACGTTGTAGAGTCACCGATTCCTTCAGTTGGGCTGCCTTAGCATTATCTCCCTGGTTCTCGGCCAGCTTCATGGCCTGTACTTGGTCTCTCCAGGAATCTCGGAGCACTTTGACGACATCTTTGAACGCAACCAGAGCTCCTTTCACTTTATCTGCCGTAGGCCACTTGTTGCGGGGAGACCACACGGCCTGGATAGTATCATATTCTGCTGCACCAATGGGATCATTGGGGCGAGTGGGAGGGAGAGGAGACGGTTCATCAGGAGCTTCAATCTCCAGATCTGAGTCGTTGGAGCTGTCATTTTCCGCTTGCCCCTTGACCTTTTTCTGTGTCTTGGAGCCTGCCTTTTTGGTCGACGGCTTCTTAGCAGCTGACTTCTTCGTTGGGATGACCACTTCGGGTTGAGGGAGCCCGGTGGCTTTGGAATAACCTGTAACGTAAGTCAGCAAAGGTACGGAAAATGATTATGTGAGCATACCAAACATTGGCACTGCATTAGTGGGAGGCGTACCAAACTGCGGTTGTTGGACGGAGAGATCATGCTGATAGAAATCATACAATCTTTCCCCGGCTTGTTGGGGCTCGGAGGGGGCTCCGTAGAGGTAATTGGGTTGGATATTTTGCCGTTGGTGGGGACGTGGAGGAGCGGGATTTAGAAAGGAAGGGTCGATGGTGTGGTGCTGCGGCAAGCCGGGCTGAGGATCGGGGAAGTCTCCGGTGAGATCAATGGGATTGAAATTCTGGGAATACCCCGAAGAGAGAGGGAACTGAGAGATTGATGACTGCGACTGTTGTTGGGCCGGGCGCCCCGGAAAGGATTCCTGGGAGTAGTAGTTTTGTTGGTAGGGGAATGAGGGGAAAGTCGAACTCTCAGTAGGGAGAGCACGTGAGCCGAATGTCATCTGGCCCTGTTCGTACTGCTGTGTATGTTGAGGAGTCTGTGACTGGGCCTGCTGGTGAGACGTATACTGCGAGACTGGATAACCACGTGCGGGAGCCTGCAAAGGGTTGGCCTGCCAAGACTGAGGGATGGAGTAAATGCCATGGTTGGATTCGGTCGACGTCAAATGACTTTGCTGTCGCTGTGGATTCTGGGGATTCTGAAGCATAGGGTGGTCCCATCCAATTCCCATGGGAGCTTGTTGTGACCCTTGCGGCTGCGGTAGTTGCTGGAGCTGAGGCTCGGAATACATTGAATCCAAGTTGCTCCAATATTCTGCCGGTATAGAACTGTGACCTGTCCCATGCGGTACCTGCATCGGGTTTTGAGCCGAGGACTGCTCCATGGCTTATTTTAACCCCCCAACGAGCAACAAGCAACTTTGACTTATCAACGCGTTTATGCTACTGTCCCAGTATCACGTGCATCCAAAAGAGGATAATTCACCGCTTGCCACTTTTGGATCGGATGTCGGAATGGAAATTCAACCGGTTTAGGTGGGGCGAGGGGTCTGATTGGCTGTTGGCGAACAACCTTGAAAAGCTGAAAACGAACCGTTAAGAATCACTCGTGGAACCAAATACAGCTAGCAGTGAAGGCATGGAGGCAGAGGATGGAGAACGCCTTGCGACGATGAGTGCTCCCGTACCTGACGAATATGAAAATATCTTCCATGCACAACCACTGCGCTTTTCGCTTTTATGTTGCTGCCTCAGGCACCAATCCGGGGCTGCGAGTGACGCGAGTTGGTGTCCCTGGTCGTGTAGACCTTAATATGACGGATTCTGCAGCAGATACGCCGAAGCAAATTGGATATCAATCGCGGAGCCTGCTGCAAACTTCCTGGATCCTCCAGTCTCTCAGATATATCTTCCTCACGTGTATTTGTTCCAGACTTCCTGCTTCAAGTGTCCTGCAGAGCTTTTGCTCCTCTGTGCTTTAAGCTTTAAGCCTCCCGAGAAAGAGAAAAGAAAAGGCTCCTACACAAAGAGCCACTCTAGCATCATAGCAATTCGCTTTACGAAGAAAGGAGGGGGCAGGGGGAAGGGGGGAAGAGGGGGGGATTGATGGTGGTGGATGGAAGATGGAGGGAGTTGAGGTGGAAGGAGGAAAAGCTGTCACTAGGCGCTGGCGATTGTCTGTATCAGCGGTGACGGATGTGACGGGTGACTGTACTGAGATCGGGTGAGGAAAGGGGAATAAATGACAGTACAGCGGTCATGACGCTATTCCCTTGACTGCATGTGATCGCCGTTGGAGTTTGGGCCGTTTGCATACCTTATGTCAGCCGGAGCGCCAGGTGGAGCAAGAGGGTGTCAACACTGAGCATCCTCGTCTTCGCCTGGTACTTTCCTGTGTGCAAATTCATGTGTTGAAACTGTTTACCATAAAGAGAGTGTCCTCGACCGAGTCCGCGGTGTCTTGCTCTGCCATGGCGCACCCGATGTCCCTTCGAGACCGCCAGGTTGGTACGTAAATGCCATGCTTTCCCCCTCCCCCCCCACAGCAATTGCGCCGGACTGACCGTTGCCTGTAGCTTCCATTCAAAAGCTTCTGAATTTAAACCATGACCCTCGTCCGGCAGATGATGCTTCGCACGACCCGTCCGCCCACGGTGGTTTGATATCTCATTCCACTCCCATCTTGAATGAAGATGGCGACCCCATCTGGAAGCTCCTGGTCTTCGATGGCATGGGCCGCGATGTCATCAGCAGCGTCCTGCGAGTCAATGACCTCCGCGCATGGGGAATCACCATCCATCTGTACGATCCAAAGCACTCGGCTTCTTATGTGTCGACTGGACCGCTAACAGTAGCTCGACTCCTAGGAACATTAATTCGCAAAGATATCCGATTCCCGACGTCCCCGTTGTCTATTTGGTGGAGCCGAATCCTAGCAACATCCAAGCGATCGCGCATGACCTCTCTCAGGGCCTCTACTCCCCGGCCTACGTCAACTTCCTCTCTTCCGTCCCCCGCCCCCTTCTCGAGGATTTTGCTTCTCAAATAGCCAAGTCTGGTGCATCGGAGAATATCGCTCAGGTCTATGATCAATATCTCAACTTTATCGTGGCGGAGCCGGATCTTTTCAGCTTGGGGCTCGGGAATGATGCATACTACAAGATCAACAGCCCGAAAACAAGCGATGAAGATCTAGACGCAATTGTGGATAAGGTGGTGAGCGGTCTGTTCAGCGTGAGCGTCACGATGGGTAAGTCATTTCGTTGGTCAAATCTATAAGGTCTTCTAACCGATGGCTCAGGTACTATCCCTATCATTCGGTGCCCGAAGGGTGGAGCCGCGGAATTGATCGCAACTAAACTGGACCGCAAACTGCGCGACCATATCCTCAATTCCAAGGACAACCTGTTCTCAGGCAACCAGCGGGCCTTGCCCGGGGTTCCCGCAGCTCGACCCGTATTGATCATTATGGACAGGAATGTCGACCTAGTCCCCATGCTCTCGCACTCCTGGACATACCAGTCTCTCGTACAAGACGTACTTCAAATGCGCTTGAATCGGATCACTTTGGACACAGACGAGCAGGAGTCGGGCAAAGTCACCAAGAAGTCGTACGACTTGAGCAGCAATGACTTCTTCTGGCAGCGCAACGCTGGAGCGCCGTTCCCTCAGGTCGCCGAGGATATCGATGCGGAGCTGACACGGTACAAAGATGATGCAAACGACATTACAAAAAAGACAGGCGCTTCATCAATCGAAGATCTCCAAAACGATACTAGCGCCTCCGCGCAACACCTAAAGGCTGCTATCACCCTGCTCCCGGAGTTGCGGGAGCGCAAATCAGTCCTCGATATGCACATGAACATCGCTACTGCCTTGCTGAGGGGCATCAAAGACCGTCAGTTGGACAATTTCTTCGAGCTAGAGGAGAACATTGTCAAGCAATCCAAGACCCAGATGCTAGAGCTGATCAATGATCCTGCCAAGGGTAACAACCCTCAGGATAAGCTGCGTATTTTCATCATTTGGTTCCTTAGCACAGAGACGGAGCTGAACCGCTCTGAGATGACTCAATTTGAAGATGCCCTGACCCGGGCCGGTGTCCCAGACGTTGCATCTCTTGCCTATGTGCGCCAGGTCCGCGAGATTACCCGCATGACCATGATGACCACAGCAGCTCCCGAACAGCAATCCTCCGACATCTTCCGTGGCTTCTCCTCGCTCTCCAACCGTCTCACCGACCGCATCACCTCCGGCGCCCTGGGCGCCAACTTCGACTCGCTCATCTCCGGTGTCAAGAACTTCCTACCAGCGAACAAGGATCTGACCGTGACAAAGATTACGGAATCTATAATGGATCCCTCTGCCGCATCCGGCTCCGCGATCGCGAAGACAGAGAACTATCTTTACTTTGATCCCCGCAGCGCCAACGCCCGGGGCGCCATGCCTCCCGCTTCCGCCTCACGAAACCAGCAGATGCCCGGTACCATGGGTAGCGTAGGCCCCGGCACTGGCGCCAGCTTCGGTCAGCGCCGTCAAGCCTTCAACGAAGCCATCGTCTTCACGGTCGGCGGTGGCAGCATGGACGAGTATGGTAATTTACAAGATTGGGTGCGCCGGACGAGCGGCCAGATTGGTGCCGATGGCAACCCACAGGCTAACCGCGTACCGGCTGGTGCCCGCCGCCGGGTTGTCTACGGAAGTACGGACTTGATGAATGCTAGTGAATTCCTATCGGACTCTTTGGCGCCGCTGGGTCGGGAGAGTTGAATATGAATATCCTTTTGCGGGATGGGCAAGATTGGAATGAGCTAGAAGTTATGGCTGTAAAAACATACTTATAATGCAAGCACTTTGTGCATGTCTTCGGACTCGGTCTTCTCGTAAGACTTTCTAAATCTGTGAGATCACTACGCGGAGAATAAGATGTTGCAAGTACATAGGGTTTCTGGCTCCTTGAGGGGGCATCCCAACTTTGTCTAATGCTTCTGCAGGTATGAGTTAGCAACGTGTGTCACAAATTATCCTATCTAGCAGACACCTGGGCATTCAAAATACGCCAGTCTTTAGCCCTAGAGTGATGCACTAGTGCCACCTGTGTCATACTTGTTTCATGTGCATGAACTACGTGAGGCAATTGGCTGTCTTTCGATGAGAGTGGCAAGATCAAGTCGCACTCAATATTCCTCTTGCCACTTGAGCAATTTCTCGACAGCCTCCAGATCAGTTATCTGGGCATTCTTGATGGGACTTCTCTGTTGCTTCGCTTTTGTATTGGGGAAAACTCTTAGCTCCGAACGTTGAATATAATGATGCATAAAGACCGACGCACAATACATGCTTTCTGTGTGAATATTCGTTTCCTAATGTCTAAGACCGTTGAGGCAGTGATGCTACTCTCTAATCCAACCATAGAAGCTCCATGAAGCATCAAGAGCTTCGATGGCGGGAGCATATACTTGGTTATGCGGATCCCCAACTTTCAGCTTAACATCATCCGCCCCCCAAGGACCCGGTCTCGAACCACGTTATCCAGAAAAATGAATCGTTGACAGAACTACCGATCTTTTGAGAATCACATCTATTTTTGCCAATCCAGCCATGTTTGTTGCCTCGCCGCTGGCAACATTTTTGATGTTGTAAAGTGATGTCAGACTAGGTCATGCTTGTGATAACGACGCCACGAGAACTAATATAAACCTCGACTTCGAGGAGCTTTGATGGCTGGATCAGAATCAGACTACTTTACGTATTCATATCAGATCACTCAGATCAAGACTATTCATACTCTTCCGCTTCCCAAGAAGCAAATCACACTTTCAAGATGACAAGTCGATACAACAGTACCAACTACGACTACGACACCGTCAATACTCCTAGTACGACGTATTACACTACAGGCTATGGCGCAGCCGACTACGGCACCTATGACACCGATTACGGTACAACAACGTACGACCCCAGCACCGGCGCTTACGATCAGCACATTGATTACCAGGCCGACGGCTCGCGACGACACCATCGCGAGAAACTAGATGACCGTGGTGTCTATCGCCACAGAGATGTTGACCGCCGCGATGATGGAACCACTTACGTCCATCGGGAATACGACAACCCAAACACCGGTACCAGCTACCATCGCGACTATGAGAGGTAAAAATGGCATGTGCATTTACTAGGGGGGAACTGGACCTTGGAGAGGGATACGATTTTACGAATGCTCTGGAAAGATAAAAGACGGGACTTGGAATAGGGACCGAAGAAAAAAAGTTTGAAAAGATGAAATAAATATCCCAAAAAATTATTTGTTTTTTTTTTATTTTATATATATATATATGCATGACTCTTTTGGCTTCAAGCGAGTTAAACACGATCGTTACCAATAAATAACACTTCCATTCGTTGAATTTTGAACAAGATTCTGGGATTCTGACGTCTTTTTCAGATGGCCGAGGATTCAATATAGATCGATGATTGTTGTGGTTCTTCTAGGCCAACTCAATCGACCGAGGTAAAGACTACTTAGTAGATCCAGGACGGCAGCATTAAGGAGGCATGCAAAACAAAATGATAACATGTAACAGAAATAGGATAGAATCAGCAGAGATTCTATTACCTAGATGTTACAATTTACGTGTTCAATGTCTTAACGCAGACAAGACTTACGAAAATCCCCAAAAAGCTCAACAAGATAGGACAACCTGCCAGGTGATAGGTGATAATCAACGTCGTGGATATCTTCAGGTTCCTCACACCTATGTACTATTGTATATGTCCAATTCTATGCTCTTTAACCTATTTCAAATCATAAATCAACAAAGACACCGGTTCTAGAACCTTGTGGTCCCGCTGCAAATTAGGGGCTGGCGCCTCAGGCATTCTATGAGACTCCACTGCGTCGTCACAGCGAACATCCCGTTCAACTCCATCCTACCTTAACTGACAAGGCGCCCTTAACCTGTGCGGCCAATTTGATGTTGGGCTGAGCAATCACTGATCCCCCGGCTTTCATGTCCCCGTAATCATGTCCCGGAGGACGCTGGGCGGAGGTCGTGTTCTGGGTACCCCGAGCGCGCTCTCATCAGCCCCGTCCCCGTCCCCGCAGCCGAAGCCAAGGGTGCTGTCGCCGACCGCCAGCAGTGTTTCCCTCAACTCGCAGACATCTGCATCGCAATACTCATCAGCCACCCAAGACCTCACCTCGCGCATCTCTCTGGAGAATGGCGATACCTCCATATCTGCGGCCCCGGCTGCTCCCGGAGCTCTGCTCACCTGTCCGATCTGCAATGAGGAGATGGTATGTTTTGTGACCTATACGTGTTCGCAAATGCTGAGGGAAATGATGCTGACCTGCTTCAGGTAACCCTACTACAGCTAAATAGGTACATTCTAGCTCTCGCCCGATCCTACGCATCGCCTGCAGTATTATTAACATCTCGACAGGCACCTCGATGACCTCCATCAAAACCTAGAAGACGATAGACAAGACGAGGTCAAGGACTGGTTCAGGGTGCAGATGGAGAAGGCGAGGAAGTTCCAGCCTCTCGCCGTGCTTAATCAGAAACTAAAGGGCCTGGATGTCTTCGAATCAAACGAGAATCAAACGACGTTGGTTTCGAGCCGCCCACTCGCAGGTCCTGCCGGACTGCCCGAAACTTCAACTTCGACCCCGAAACTGCTCGATCCCGAAGACCTCATTACAAGGGAACACTGGCAAGCCGGTTGTCTTTATGACATGTGTCTGGAACCCTCGTGCGGGAAACGACTGAATGCCACCAATGGGTGCGTCAACTGTCGGAAATGCGGGAAGCTCTTTTGTGAGGAGCATACCATGTATCAGATGAAACTGTCGCGATCTGCACAGCACGAACCAGTGAGGGGGATTTGGGCACGAGTATGCGAAACCTGTTACAAGTCGAGGGAAGGCTACAATGACCATACCGGTAAGCAGGCCCGGGCCTCTATGCAAAATCTCATGCTCATAAGCATTAGGTACGACGAGGGACCAAACATCAACGTTCAAATCAATTCGCAAGCAGACGGTCGACAAGGATTTTCTGGAAATTTCTCGACTCGAAAAGCGATTAACTCGACTCACGCAATTGTTGGCCAGTCTACCGCCCGATCAAATACATCCCAGTGCAACCAAGTTGTTCTCTATGGCATGGCAGAATGATCAGCGAAAGACTCTGGAACAAACAATTGTCAGTTGGCAGGACGATGCGAGCGTTTTTCGATGTCCCTTCTGTCAACAAGACTTCTCTGGCTACTCCTTTCGGAGACATCACTGCAGGACTTGCGGGCGGGTTGTCTGTGGTGATCCGAACACTGGCTGTTCCAGCGATGTGGGACTGAGCATCGCGCCTCGTAAGTTTCTTGAAGCCTACATCGTATGAACTGATCCCTAATGTCTCGAAAGCCTCCGAAAAATCTACCACCGCAAACTTGATCAATGTGGATATTAGGCTTTGCAAAGAGTGTAAGGCCACATTGTTCGATCGACGAGATTTCCAGGCGGACATTTCTCGGAAGCCTCCCGAGGTCAGGGCATACGAAAATTTGGTCCAGTTCGAAAGAGGGATCCGTCTGCATCTTCCCAGGTTCCAAAAACTTCTCACTGCATTACAGTATGTCTACCTACCGATTCCTCTGGACGACCATTAACAGCGTAGCAGAGATCCAAGGCGGCCCCCAACTTCTCAGCAAATAGCAGATGCATCCAAGGTCCGCAAACGACTGATGGACTCGTTCGCAAAGTACGACGTTGCAGCTCGGCGCATCCGCGATCTACCTACGCAGTCGCCCACTCAGCAGCGCTTACAAAAAGCCATATACCAACAAGCTAGCAATTTCCTCCATCTTCACATGTTACCCTTGAAATCCCTTCCTAAGGTTCTCAAGCATGCTTCTCCTGCTGGGGGCCGCATCCCCAGTCGCACATCTTCCCCAATTACGCCAATGAACGGGTCACCGGCTCCTCGACCACAAGAGTCGGCACTTGCATCTATCAAATATAACAACAACCATGTCGCCGCCAGCGGCAGCAACAGCAGTCTAGCTAGCGAGACGAGCAGCGCAGTCTCTGCCCTCGAAGCAGAGGAAAAGGCACTACGAGATCGTCTAATCGTGCTGGAAGAGCAGAAATTCTTCGTCTCCGAAATGATTGCCGATGCCAATCGACGACGCAAGTTTGACGAGGTGAGCAGCCTTGCCGTGAATGTCGAAGATCTGAGCAGTGAGATCGACAAGGTGAATGGGATGCTCTCCGGCCTCGACTTTGAAGGTGTCTACACTGGTACTTTGCAAGCCAACACTTGATCTCTTTTTGCTACCAGTCTTTTTTTTATATCCTGCACAGATGCATGTCCTGCTGTCATTTAGCTGTCGCTTTCCTTTTCCTTTTGTTATCTTTCATTCTTGATTTTTTTATGGGCGTTTTCAAGCACCTTGCGATGATATATGCATAGCATCGGGCGTCGGTGGTTGTTCAGGGATATATAAACAACTGAAATGGCTTATTGTGGTCTTTATTGTTGCGTATGCGCCTTAATGTAATGTTACCTCCGTACCTTAGTTTGAGTAAAAGACATGTTCAGTGCCCAGGTGGGTAGGGCCGGGGGACTTTGACGTATATACCTGGTCATCGTTTTCCGTCCACGGGTATCCATTGTACCTGTCAATCGAGAAACACTTCAAGGATCCCAGTTTTTTAGATCTTTTATCTGAGGGGGAAGAGGTCCTTTTCAAGCTAGGCGCGGAAAAAAAGAGAAAGGAAAAAGAATATCTCAGGGTTTTTCTGTAGGAATAGCCGAACGCGGGGGTCGAACCCGCAACCTTGAGATTAAGAGTCTCACGCTCTACCGATTGAGCTAGCCCGGCAGGGCTTGATGAAAGGTAGAGAGGAATATGGATACATGAAGGGAAATACAAGAAGTCAAGCCAAGTCGGAGGTCGAGTATTGTCGTTATAATATGCATGGCACCAAGGATTCGTGGCTGGCTGGGCTGGCTTGGCAATGCACGTGCTTATCTGTCACTTTCCTTACCTGATACATTGGAAAGCTCATGGGCGGAAATTTGAAAGCGGAGTGTTGCGATCCTATATACCTTGTCAGGCACAACCAGGTACGTCTAGTGAGACCGGCTCTTTCTCTAAAATACAGCCAATGCAATTATCTATTTCATGTATGTATATTAAAATTAATACAATGCCACATCCGAGTCTCATTAATGACCATCATCCGCAGAAACATAAAATGTCTTTTGCACATTCACACCCGAAAAGAATGTCCCGTGCTGGGGATTCAGATCCTCCTGGCTACTCGAGCGACTTCCATGATGCGAGGTACGAATGGTCGTTATCACCGGCTGGGTATCCTCTGGGTCCAGATCCGGGCGCCAGTAATGCGGCCCTGACGGATCCGATCGTGGGGCGTTCATACTGGATAGTGGTACGCTGCCTGTCCGCTTGCTTTTACTCCGAGATCCCCCATAACTGGGGTCGCGAAACCAGCGGAAGAGTGGGCGGAGAGTGACGAGACTGCCGGCAGCGATACCGAGACTGGCTTCGATGTTGGACCAGATGGAAATGTTGGCGGTGGCATCTTCAATTTAACGTTAGTACTGTTTGATTTCGCCTGATCCACGGGATGAGACTCACATAAGAAATCGGGGTCCTTGTAGTCATGCAAGAAGGGAATTCGGACAATGACTGCTGCACTGGCACTAAATTATAGACAAACCTAGGTTAGCATCGAGCCCATTCTAGGGAAGCGCGGAAACATACACGCAGCCCATGCCCAGAATACTGGCCAGCGCGGCCTTGGTCTGCGTATTCATCTGCAAGTTCCACACGAGGAATATTGGCAGGAGCCCCAGAATCAGATCACAGCAAGTGGCGGTGACACTATAGACGTAGGCGATGTCAATGATACCATCGAGGGATATGCAATGACCGTGAATATTGCTCGTCGGGTCCATCACCAGCCGGGCTCGCTGCCAGAAATAGGAAACTGGCGTGCATTGCAAGGTCAACATGAACCAGAAGACTAGACCAACGATGGCTGTGACGCCGATGACGACCCATAGGATGGCGGCGTGAAGTCTGGCGACGGTGAGACGGAGAAGAGCAACGGCGATGGAAATCTTGGCGATTGCGCAGGTCCAGACATAGCTCGTTTGGCCGAGCCACCACCACTAATCAGGAGTAGTTAGATACGGTCCTGACCTGAATCATGCAGGAGAGTTCGGATTGAAATCATACAAACATGGCAGTTTCCATGGTGCCTCGTTCCACAAGCACCTTTGTTTTTTGGCCCATCCCATATAGCGCACCAGTGATACCACAAAGAGCGAACAAGATGTTCAAGATCTAGCGAAGACATTAGTCCCAAGGTGCGCAAATGCAGCCAAGAAATAGAAAGTAAAAAGTACCATTGCAAACACCATCAACGCATCATCCCAACCAAAGGCCTTGACGAGCCTAAGCCGCACAAAGCATCGCAGACAGACTGCGATGAACGAAATGCCCAAGAAAACAGTAGTGACGATGAAGATCGTTTCGCTGCGACCTTCCAAAGGTAACATAGTGACGGCCAGTTCAGAAAAAGGTCTACCACCCCCAATTCATACTTCCTACCGCACCTGCAGACCCAAGATAAACTAGATATGACCGGGGGAAGTTCTCGGTCGAGTGAAAGGGATAAAAAGAAGGAGAAAAGGGACAGCAATGATAACGAGCGAAGCATAAAAGATGAAAGTCGCCGCTAAAGTGGCAACGGGATCAATGGGCCATAGTGCGGGTCCGGACCTTCTCGTATTTAGAACAAGATAACCGATGTCAAGCCTGGGTAAAATTCGAAGCGGGACTATGAACTTCGGACTTCGGACTAGTGGGACTGGCCTTGTTCAACTCGGTCTGTGATTTGAACGAGTAGTGAAGGAGGGTCGACTAGATTCCAAGATTGTTGTCTAGATGCATTTAGCCAACTACGGAGTACTTCCGTACTGCTACATAGACACCGGAGATCCGCTAGATTCCGAGTAACGTAGATGTCGCAGAATTTTCCCAGCATACAGTACAGACAGGGGGAAAGTTTGTGCAGACCAGGAACATTTTAAAGTTCCATGGACGTTAAGGTGGAGCAAAAAAGTCTAACCTGTATATTCGCGTGTGCCATTCGCACACAACATGAAACACTTCCCACCTTTCCGCCTGTGCCTAGAACTTGGATATATACGCCCAGCTGGTTCCATGCAACCTAATGCGCTCGGGCCTGTTTCATCATCAGCAGTCTCGCCAAAACGCTACCGACTTCCCCAACGAGAACTAGCTAATATCAGCCCAAGAGCGGAACGGGTCGCTTAGCCTTTACATGCAGCCGACCACCACTAGTCTGCTTCTAGTCATTCTAGGCAAGAAAGGAGCAAAAAAGGAGGTCGTGGCTGCGGCTACTGTGACTAGCTTATTGGTCAGAGTCGATTGGCCCCAGTTGATGTCTTTCCACCCAAGAAAGGGGCAAGAAGATGCCATGAACTACTGGTACTTGCACTCTGGACTTCGAATCGAATCGAGATCGCCGATATACGATGCCCGGAATCCTTTCGAGATCTATGGCGAGCGCTACCTGTTTTAGCACAGCTAAGTCCAACAAGGATCGGCAGGGAGAAGTCTGCCGTACGTTCAACGAGGCATGATCTGCGCTGCCGGGGGCAGGCCGGAGATTACCTGACAATTCTGTCTTCTCCACCGTGTATGCACTATTCGGAGGCAAGATCAGTTTGACACCCTCATTGTTATATGCCAAAAACCAAGGCATTGTCGTCTGCTTCTTTGTAGCTGTGAATCATTTAAGGTTACAATCGCATTGTCATAGTTAACTAGTTAACCAGTACCTGGACTAGTCATTTTGCACCACTGGTCGGCTTTATGACCCTTGTCGCCAAGACGACTAAAGATAGAATCGCAATAACCTTGGAATGCCTGGGTGGACCGCGGCACCAGGTGAATTAAATGTTCGATCTCCAGCAAATGCTCCCCAGTTTAATTTACAATCGTCAAGTATGTACCGTGGTTGCATCCCGTGGGACCGCCTAGCCCCTGGTGCTCCCACGTTTTTGAGAACTACCGGGGACGCCACATCGGTGAACGATTGTGATTAAACCCGGGAAATGACGAGCTAACTATACCGAGTAGACTAACGCACATATGATGATGGTGTATGGTGTACGAAGGAGACGCATTTTTCAGTCAAGCCCCTGTTAGCTAACTAAGTTCCCGCCTGAGCGTAGCAAGGAAGCTCGCTTTTTACACCACTTGTTTATCTAGCCGATGTATCTGCCCCTTTCGATAACAGGAAATTACCTTCGCAGCAAAGACTGATGTGGATTCGCTATATCGCGCTATTTCGAAGAAACTCATGTGCTCGCAGAGACACAGATCCAATATGTACATATTACACGCTCACTGCAAACCGTTCTGATAATCCTTTCAGAACATCTGTCTAGTGCATTCACTTCCACTGGGCGTCCTTGCGTGCCTGGAAGGTCTTCAGGATGGCTACCACCTTCTCCAAAGCAGCGACCTCCTTTTCCATAGAGGTCTCGACCTTTGACTGGTCGCTACCCAGCTTCTTGTAAAAGTCGGCCCGGTATGGAGTGGCGGACATGGCAGCGCTGAAGATCGGCTTGACCAGGAACGAGTGGTGGGGCTTGAGGGTGCCGCCATAGGCATGGCGGAAGGAGGCAGACAGTTCCTCTTGCGGGTTCTGGAGGTTGTGACGAAGAGCTTGGGCAGTGAAGTCGAGGCCGCTATTGATCAGATGGGTCAGTCACATATTCCCATGTTTGGATCTCCCAAGTGGTAGCCTGAAGCAAAAGTACCCGGGAGACTTACCGGACCAGCCAGACCAGACCCTCAGTGGCAGTGTGCTTGCCACTCTTCAATTCGTTCAGGACAAGTTCCTGCAGAGTCTGAGACTCAGCAGGAGCAGCCCCCAGGCGGTCCTTGACTTTCTGTTGTAGATATCAGCGCCTGTCCATATCTCGGAGGAGAATAGGGAGGATTCGGACCTTGATGTTGCCTAGCAAGTCGTTCTTAACGGGACCGAAGGCTGCGGAGCCGATGACGTCTGGAGAAAGTATTGCATTAGTGTTTATATCAGCATGCAGTAAGACTGTAATACCCACCAAATAGGCTCACCAGGGCCTCGGCGGCCTCGAGGAAATCGGCAGTGGGAATGGCATCCTCCTTGGCGGTCTCGATTGGGACGTCCGCAAAAGACTTGCCGAGGGTGTCGAACCAGGTACCATCGGCGGGAATAGCAGCCATGATGAAGGATGTCAATTGAAGCAATTGGAGTGGAAGAAAAGCAAAAAGGACAGGTGACAGGTCTGGTATCAATAGCTGTCCCTCACCGCTACAGTGCCACGCAAGCCAATAGCCCGCCGCGGGGGATGGAGTCAACAAACAATGCAATATGTGCAAACACGCCAAGCATCACGTGACGCGACTTTGCCTCTAATACGTCATTGCATCATGTTGCACGAGTTTCGATCTAGGCAGTCCCCTCCTGCCTGGGCCATGTTCTGGCTCCTTTGTCTTCTCCCTTGGTGTGCAGCTAGCTTTTCTCCGATTCAGCCGCCCCGTTGGTAACGCGTTGATGTCATGAGCGCTCCCGATCAGGCCAACGGCTCGGCCCAGGAAGCTCCCCGCGCTGCGGATCCTGAGCACTATCGGTATCGGGGTCTTCAGCCTGGGTCCTACACGGATCTGAAGCTGGTAAGTCAATTGCATCCCCACCACCCTGGTATCCGCCCAAATCTGATGAATATCTCTATGAATAGCGCCATGCCTCCGCTCATCATTTGCATATGACAAGCCGGCGTTTCTTCATCGGACCGATTCCTGAAGGTTGGCTTCATGGACACCGCAAGTCTTGGTACAAATCTCGGCTACGATTCAAGAATTACACATCCCAGACATTGTCATTTTCTGCCGACCCAGTCGCCTCCCATTACAGCCAACACGAGGGAAACCGCAATCTAGACCAGGCCGTTGCACCGCCGCCCACTTTGCAGGAGGTTGCCCTCGCCTTCACCCGTACCAATGACGATCCTGCGATGGAACAAAACGACTCACAGGCTGCGCAAGGAGAGGCTGGCCACGAGTCAAGCGAAGAGCCTGCAGGAGAGCTTCGTACGCTCACTCACCCAGAGGAAACACAGGACGCAGAGGCCACGGAGACAGAGACAGAGGAAGTGGCGCAGACCCGAGATGAGGAGTCCTCCGATGAAGATTCCGATGCTACTCCGAGGGCAAGCTCAAGAAGGCAAGAGCATGTGTACGACAGTACGGTTGCATCATCTTCTTTCGTGACGGCCAGGGAATCCGAAGCCAGTTCAGTAGACACGGATCGAACATCATCTACGATGCATGCCACGGGGCAGCAGGATTCCAGCCAACGACCCCAATCGCCAGAATTGCAAGGTGCGCGCTCTGCGAGCCAGAATGGTCAGAGTCCGGTAATACCTACCGACTCTGCAGCAGCAAGCGAGGCCGACTCCACCACGCCTTTGCTTGAAGCCAAACAAAAAGACCAGAAGATGAAGAGCAAAAGCAGCGATCGCTTCACGTTGGAGCACCAGGAGCCGGAGAGCGAGGATGAAAACAATCAAGAACCCATTGAACCTGAAAGCCACATTCAGCAGCGGTTGACTAGGAAGATGGCGAAATACAATTTAGACGACAACGTCAAGGATAAACAGCAGAAGCTCCGCTCCCGCATAACCAAGACCGGAGATACTATCGCTGCGAACCGTCCTCGTCGGAGAAAACTCCAGGATGGGGAGGTCGTCAAGGCCGAGAGGATGCTTGTTTGCGTTGAAGAGACTCTCCAAGAGAGCCTGCCTTTCGACTATACTGAGAATGACAGCCTACGGATTGCATCTCGCAGCGTCGACAAATGGCGAGAGTTTTTGGTTGTATGTCGAAGGAGCTCGGCGGAGCATACACCGTTTGTCTTGCAAATGTACCGGACGCGTGTGATCCCGGATGTGCAGGGCCCCAATAACAAAACCCACCCCTACTACGAGATCCGGTTGAGTCATAGGAACACCAGTGTCAACCTTTATTCTGCTCTAGATAAAACCATTGCGGTCTGGCATCCTCGCAAACACGGCACCAAAATCTATATCATCCGTCCCAAGTCAACTATCCATGCTGCTGAATGGTACACATTTATCCGCCAGGTGCTTGGCTGGCAGCGTCCGGCCATGGTACCTATCAACGTACCTGATCTTGGAGTCTCTCTGATCTTCAAGCATCCGTTTGATCAACTAGAGGCTCGCCTCGGAGCGAAACATGATGACAATCGAGATACTGCACTTGGCCCTCAGTCTACGGCGGGCGAGAAGTATGCTGCTGTAGCTATTATCCGCGGCTGCATGGAGATGCTCGAGGGCCGTTCTGAATGGGCGGAGGTTTTACGGGCTTGGTCTAAGACGGAGAAGATGGGCCTCGCCTGGAGGCGGTATGATCGTCTAGAGTGGGTGCTTGGATCCAACGAGGAGAACATGTACGGGACGATGGCGATGCAGTCGTCACATGAGCTTGAACTGCGGCCTCGACATCATTATCCCACCGTGATAAAGCAGGCAGGCAAGAAAGAAGAGGAGCCGGCGCCGGTCGAAGGATTTCTGATTCGACTTACTTCTCAGAAGGGTGTGCATCAAAAGAAGAACAAAATGTTCTTTAAGCGGCTGTACTTCTTCACTCAGGATCATTACTTGTTGTTCTGCAGGCCGGCCAAAGCTTATCCTCCAACACCGCCGAAACTGGTTCCGATGGGTCAAGACGAGGGCGTGCCCTCTTATCGTGAAATCATGGATGAGATGCCGAATTCCTGGGAGATCAACCCGTATCCGATCCAAGCTGGCGACATATCGTGGCTATCAAGCGGAAACGCTGAATTTGTCCAAGGGCACGACGAGGAAGCTTATGCCCAACAACAGAGGAATGTGCACAATATCGGCCATGCAGATGGGTATATTGATCTCTGTCGAGTGAAGGAAATTCGCCACATTCAGCGGGGAAGTAGTCCCGCCGATCCCAGTATTTCAGAAGGGCCCGCTGTGGACTTTCAGCCGGAGGCAGCAGACTCGAGACGCGACGATGGTTCAACCAAGCAATTCGACGATGACAGGATATTTGAAATGGCGCTGGACAATGGCCTGGTTATCCGCTTGCAAGCATACGACACCGCCTCCCGGGATGAATGGCTCAAGCGCCTCGATGCTTTGGTAAAATATTGGACAACACGCAACGCCGACGACGCAGCCCAGCTTCGGGCCGTGCGGCAGCGAAACCTGAAGTTGCTGAGCATCGACGAGGAACTGGAGTCGATCGTGGGTCAGTTTGCGGAGAAATGGGAGGTGAAAAAGGCCGAGGCCTCGCCTCATCTCCACAACATTTGCTCGTCAGTGGGCTGTCGTACAATCAAGATGTCTGGCCAACTCTATCGCAAACCTCGCCGTCATGCCACTTTCAGCCGGTGCAATGTGCTCCTCACCGCTGGGCAACTTCTCATCTTCCGCAGCACGCTACGCAAGGCGAATGGTGCCGAGATCCCCCACATTCACCAAGGACACGAAGCTACAATCGATCTGCGTGATTGCTACATCTACTCCGGCCTCGTGGCCGAGGCTGATCTGTTGTACGCCAACCAGACATTTGACAGCAACAACCCAGGTATTCACGCTCTGCCACGAGTGTACTTATCGTCGGGTGCCTTTACCAGCCGTGACGAGGACACGGCGATCACTTTCGTTATTTGGCAACCTCTCAGCAAGAGCGTTTTCCGCGTCCATGAAAGAACGGCAACCGGTGAAGCAAAACGGTCCCTAAGGCACGTCTCAACCTTGGGCAAGCACGGCCGGACGATTGTGTTCAAGGCGCGCAGTCGAGTCGAGAAAGACCGGTGGGTGCTAAGTATCTCGTCGGAGATAGATCGCCTTCAGGAAGAGAAACAGGAAGACATTCGATTTATCTCTCTGTGATGGAACTTAATATCTCTTTTCCCTTGCACGAACACGCATAGCATTGGCGTCTATATGGAGTTTGGTTTGTTTTGGTCCTTCCAAGGGCTCTTGCTCTATCTTTAATCCACCTGGGCATGAAGCCTCGCTATTGAACATAGTAATACAAAAATATCCGAATATATACGCGCGCATTCCAAAGCCTCCAATAATATCACACGCATAAATGCTCAACCCCTAGTCAATAGGCTGCTCCAATCTCACAGCCTCCTTCACAACGCGGTCACGCACACTCTGTCGGTACCGATCCTGATCATCGAACTTGCCAGCCTCCCAATCCTGCCAGTTCAACCAACGCATACGCGGAGCCAACACACCGACCACCCGGCCCGTAAGCAGACTCATACTGACCGGTCCGTAGGTATTACTATCAAGCGTCCTCCGCGGATCCTCCGCATCGCCCTCCAACCAGACATGATTAAAGGGAACAATCTGAGAAGGTTTTACGCACGGCTCACGGGTCTCGATCCGGTCACCAGCAAGCCCAACAACACGCTTAATAGCGATATGAGAAGGATTGGCCGGTGATCTGAAAAAGAAAGCACTATTAGTCTATCTCCGGTCCGCGGATATTCCAAACCTACCGGAACGTCACTATCATCCCCCGCTCAATACGTCTCTGTCGCCGTCCCGGCCATGGCCAACCCTCATAGGGCCACATGCTCACTAGCACCATGTCGCTCTTTGTATGACTCTGGTCGTAGTCTTCGTTCAAGTACGGTGTCATTGACGGCCCACGTACCCACACCAACTGCGCCACGTGCGAAGAGAAGAAGAGCCCGATTGGAAGGAATGTTCCGAATATGCCGACTACGCGACATGTTCGTCGCAGGGGTGTTGGGAGGGAGGCATAGCGCTCGCGAATGCTGGAGATGAATCTTGGGAGGAAGGGTTTGCGCGTGAGGCTTGGGCCTGGGCTTTCGCGGTTGAGTAATGAGGGGTAGTTGGGTGTTTCTGGTGCGGCAGGTTTGCGGGCGAGTCTTTTGGCCTCGTAGGGATTGAGGATGCGCACTTTTGGTTGTGAGGGTTGGTTTGGGGGTGGCATGTTGGTGGTGTCGGGGCGGAGCGGATGGGGTTTGGATGCTTAATTGGGTTGTGATTGAATCATATGCTCATTTTGGAAAGGGCTCAACGGGTACCAGCTTGGAATGGTGGTTCAAGGGAATCCGCAAAGCTCGCCGTGCTTCGGAGTCGATAAATGATAGCGGAGCTTTTGTTTGCAGTGTTTGCACCAGCTTTCGCTGAGTGGAGGACTTGATATACCTAGCATGTCGCTCTAGATCTGGACAGGCTTACTACTCTCTACAATTTATCAGCTATCAAAATTAAGGAATTGCATTAGACGTTCCTCGAGTAGGAAGGCCCTAGAGCAACGATATCTGAACGGCACCCAGTGACTTGGTACCAGCCCATCGTCAATCATTAATCGTTAATCATACATTTTGAGAAAGAACCCTTCCAAGTGCAAGCCATAGGGGTGTATCATAAATGAGCAGCAGCTCAGACATGAAGCGAGAAGGGTACATATCGTGCCCGTGCAATGGGTAGTTCAGTCAAAGTTCACGTGCAAGCAGTTTCATCGACATCTCTGGCGCTCTCTTCTGTCTACTTGTCGGACAGGTCTTGCTCAGTAGGCGGGAAGATTTGACTAATACTCGTAAGCTCATAAACCGCAACAGCAGGGAGAAAGTAGTTAACTCACGGAATCACATCCTCATAGGCATTCTCATCCTTCTGCTCAAAGTTGCAAAAGATGACCCGCTCAAGCTTGCCCGCATTTTCCGGCGCCTCCAAAAACTTGCGGACTTCATCAGCAGCAGCCTGTGCTGCCTTGTCACTGGGATACCCATAGACGCCAGTACTGATAGCTGAAAATGCGATGCTCTTCACATTGCTCTGCACCGCCTCCTCTAGGCTACGTCTGTAGCAAGATCGAAGCAACATCTCAGGATGGCCTGGGTCCGGTCGCTTCTCCACGGTGTAAATAGGACCCACGGTATGGATCACTTTCTTGCAGGGAAGGTTGTAGGCGGAAGTGGTTTTCGCATCGCCAACGGCACACCCGCCCAGGTCCCTGCATTCGTATAGCAGCGCGGGACCAGCGGCTTTGTGAATTGCATAATCGACACCACCGCCACCGAGGAGAGATTCGTTGGCTGCGTTGACGATGCCGTCGACTTGCAGCTTGGTGATGTCAAAACGGATAAGCGAAATGATGTCATTGAGAGTCTGTGATGGGGTTTTGCTGGTGGAGGATATCGGGACTAGCTTCTTCAGATGGTACAGACGAGACACAGTGGGGATCTCTGCCAGGGACAAGGGAGCAGCCATTTTGTCTCAAGTTGGTTGGAAGTAGTGTGAGTGATGATGGATGAATGTAATGAAAGTAGGTTTTGATGCTGCTTCATCGGGAAGCTCAAAGTATACGGTCACGTGATGGCGAGGCAGCTACAAGGCAATCACTGGAAGTTCTTATAGATGTGAAATGAGAAAAGAAACGAGAGAAGTAAATCCCAAAAAACCTGGAGGCTGTATTTGCTTTATTTTCTCTTTATTTCGAATGTTCTGGGTGTGCAGACGTTAACTAGTGAAAGAAGACCTCAAATGAGGAAAATATACATATACGATCCGACGTTCAGGTCCAACTCACTTATCAGAAATGTAAGAAGGCAACCCTTGGAAACAGTATTAAAGAAAGGCTTCCCTGTAGAGAAACACACAAACACTACTTCCGCAAGAGATAGGCAGTTGTATGTTGAGGACATGTCAGATCTACGGCACCTACATGTAGGCCTCTTGCCGTAACAGAATTTCCAACACCGGGAGGCGCTGCATCTAGGCCTGCCTATGATCGAGCACTAGTGAGAAACCTACATATGATGCTACCCACCTCATCGAGAGCCCCAGAAACAAGACACGGCACCAGCCCGGAAGGCAAAGCTTAAAGAACGGAAACCATACGATTCCCGCAGCGGAAGACAACACCGAGAACAGCCTCTGCCTGCCTTCCACCGTGATCGGCGAGATGCCATATTGGGGATGACCTCGATCGCTTTCTTCATTCGGCAGCCTGCATTGCATCTGCTGCACGCTCACCATACATGTTATTGATTAGCTTTCCGTCGTCCCCGTCACTGCCCACAAAGGTACAGGGCATCCAGGTCACACTTCGTAGCTCCAGGCATCGGGGGTGGCCAAAAGAACCCGGCTTGCAGATGGGTACTCCATACGGAGTAGTCATGTCGCGGATTACTCCCAGTGGCGAGACATTCGTTCTCCAATACTCCAACACCGAGACCTCGGTGACACATGAATTTCCAGATAGATCCCGTCACCACCTTTTCCGTGGCCCGGGAATCATAGAAAGGCGCAGAATGTGGTATGGAATGAGGACCTCTCTGAGTGAACCAGAGTGCGGCCGGTCATGGCAAGGTCAGATCGCCACCTTAAAGGCCTCTTTGATCCCGATGCGCAGATACATACTCTGTGTCTTTCCCTGTTGGCACTAGGTCGATTCAGTATCCACAATCGACCAGCCACACAGATAGATTGGTAACGAGGCAGATTGGACCCGTCAGGTCGGAACCGTTCTCCCTGTTTGCTCCACACCATCCAGACCCGACATCCACCTCAATCTCCTTTCCCATAGATAGGAACAGCCAAACTACGGGAAGCACCCAAAAAAAACCAGGAGTTTAATTGTCTACTCAGACTCAGAAGGAACTCGCAAGCTCCTACCGAAGACTGTTCAAGCGTTGCGGGCGGGGAAGAAGTGCCGAGAGAATGCAGAGAGTCTGAGACCGACCGTTTTGCTGTCATGGCTAGATTCGACGTGGATCTTTTGCGGGGTCCAGTCCATATGTCTAGCTTGATCGTCGCGCTGGTTGATTTGATTGAAGATTGCCGATCTTTCGGTTGCCGTATTTCCGCCGTCTGCACGGATCTGTCTCATTTTGTGGATGCGCTAGTGAGTCCTATCTCCTTCCCGTTGAGGCAGTCTCCTACCTCGATCGGGGTGGCTGTGGACTGTGGAAGCTTGGACTTTCTCATAACTCTCGTGGTGCTAGGGGGAATGCTAGTAGGGAGTGGTTCCTGACAAAACTGTTCCCTTTCTGTCCGTTCTCGTGGAGACAGAGCTGGTCCTTGGTTCGAGATGGGAACCTCCCATGGAGGCGGAGGTCATTGGTTGTTCCATTTTTAGGACCTATGAAGAAATCCTGGGAGGTGAATAGGTTTCATTTGAAATCAACTTAGAGTTTCCCCATCCGAAGGTAGCTCAGCTGTCACTTGAACTCTGTTTATTGAAAGCGGTCTGGACGACTTGCTAATGCAGATCCATAACACCGGCAGCTGTCGAACACGCAACCTTGACGGGAACTTGCATCTGGGTATAATAGCAATGTTTTAATATGACAGCTCGGCGGGAATCCGTGAAGAATGCGCCTTTACTAATTGACGTAATTAACTATGAGGTGGGGCTCGAGTCCAGATTCGAGTCCGTATTTGGCATGGATTCTCTTCATTCTCTTCTCATATGTACGGAGTATACATTCGCGTATTGTGCATTTGAAATACAGCCTTGGAACCCTGTTCAACAAGCCAGCATCCTCCAATTTATAGTTTGCGGGGTTACAATGTCCTCGATACTCCTGTGGCTCTGGGCTGTTTCGAAATGCCGATACCTATTTGAGAGATTAAAGAATTTATAATTGATGTGCCAAGAGAGCTAGCACACCACACAAGCCTTGCAGTCGCCGCCATCCAAGCGAGAAGCTGTATCTGGATAGTAGGAAAAAGACGCAAACATCCAGGTGCTCCAAACCGGCAAGGTCGAGTTCAAGTCCGCCGTCAGCTCGATATGGTCTCGGCCGGGGCTCCTAGGCCATCAAGCATTTGTACTCCTTACCGAGGACGGAGATCGAAGCCTGCCATATCAATTCATATCTGGAGCAACCCTGCAGAGGTACACAGAACCTTCGATCGCTGGATTTCTCAGGAGAGAGCAAAGTTCCCAATATTCAGGAATCAGGGCTCGTGCGAGACTAATCATCGCCACAGAATTGTTACCAGCAATTTGATTTGCCAGAGCCCTGTCTTCCGCCGGACCGAGTGGTGTCAAAGTTCTGACGAGTCTCCTGTCAGTTTCCTACCCCGGTCACGGTCACGACCAGGGCCCAGGACTCAAAATCATACTGAGCATATCGACGGAGTATAGTACGGAGTAAGTACTATGTGACACTACTGCCACTGCCCAAGATGATCGAGGCGATCAGTAAGTTACGAAGCCCACTAACTAACTAGAAACGGGATCGAGCAGAACGGACTAGCGAGCACGAATTTGGTTCCTCCTTTCCTTCCAAAATAAGTACGTACCAAAAGCATCGTCAATAAAACACTAGCCGCCGTTAGAGCCGTCGTAACAGTTCCAGTTCCACCTGTCGATGCCGATATTTTGGGAGATGGGCCATAGAAAACATGGAGCAATAGCCGCATCCACTCAAGTCCCACCGCGGCGGAACTTAATCAGAGGTTAGGAACTTTTGTGCCCCTCAGTGACTAGCGGCTGCAAATCGACGATTCTCTTCGGTGTCCGATTCTTATCTCCGCGACGATCTGGGTGAAGAACTGGGCGATGACCTCGGGTATATATCGTACGGAGCTCAAGAGTGAAAGCGCGGATCTCACCCGAACCACAGGAATTGCCAACGCAAGACTCCAGATTCGATCAAGATACGGAGACATTCAAATCAAACGGCTCAAAGACATCCCGATCTGTTGATTCCAGGGGGAACTTCTCCGGTTTCTCGGGATTTGCGCAGAGTAGAAAGGTGTAGGGGGTCTCAAAAGCGGAGACGCTAAATGGCAAGGGGAAACGGCCAGGGAATCTCGGCAGCGAGCGTCAATCTTACCCATTCATTATCCATCGGATCGACTTGTGCGAGTACCGATTGAACTAAAGTACTCCTGATCCGGTCAAACCGGATCCTCAAGCAGCTTTCTTCCCCGCCGATCGAAGAGCGGTCTATTGGAGTGTGGGCCTGGGAACGGTCCGACATGTTATAGTCTGTTTTTTCCTTTTTCTTGCCCCCTCTCTCTTAAATTGCACCCCATCGCCTGGAATGGCCCTAACCGTCTCCGGGATCCAAAATGTCGGACAATATAGCGGCACATGACTCGAGTAGATCGAGTAAGCTCATGACTCAGTGGCCGATCCGGAGGGATTTCTCTGTTTGGAGATGCCCAAGGAACCAGGACAACCGGGACGACCGTTCGTAAAATACGAGAGTATCTCCCGTGTGTGCCAGGATTTCAGGTTGGAACGTGCTGAAGCTGCCTTGAATCACAATTAGTGCGTCGCTACCCCTTTCCCCCCCAGTTGGAAAACCTGTTATGTGTCCACTTGCTTATTGTGACACGATGATGAATGATGAAAAATGAAGCTCAATTGATAACTCGCATAGAGCCAAGCTATTAATGTAATACTCCGTAGCTTCGAGCTAGTAACAGTATCAAAGGTAAAAGGTACCATCTGCGTCAGATCTGATACACAGCTGAGCTGATGAGCACGCGTGGACCCTGGTACATCTACTACTGTACATATTCTCGAGTGATGTAGCCATAAAATCATAGCCTATGATGTCTGTAGCCCATTCTGGCGTGCTGCAGGGCTCTTTATGTCCCCTGTCATCCTCTTCTAGAGACAACCTGCAGATTCGGTTGCCTTGCTGAATTTTGCAGAACGCCCACAGCTGTCAACTTTCCCTTTTGAGTCTAGAGAACCGGCTGGTTACCGGAGAAGTCCCCACCAGTGAACACCCCTTTTCACCCTTCCCAGGCCCACGCTCCAATCGTCGCATGATCGATTCTCGGGCGAGATTCTGCTTGGCAGGCGGACGTTAAGATCCCTGACATTTGACTTCAAGCTTGTCGTGCTGGTGGAGAACATTCTTGTCTCCAGCTGCAAAGGGCTGAAACGGCTATCAGGTCGACCATGCGTTGCCGGATTCCTTGATTCATGTGGATAGAGTGTAGTGTCTAGTATCTAGTGTCTAGTGTCGTGGCCACTCCTTTTTCTTTTTCTTTTTGCTTTCTTTTCTCCTTTTTCCTATAATAATATTTTCCCCTCCTGTCAAAGAATAAGGTCTGATCATCGCTGCAAGAGGCCAGCATTGTACTGGCAGGTTGGAATGTAGGCGCATTCCACAGCGATCGACTACCGGAGCTTTTCCGCGCGTTTCTCGAGTCGAGTCAGTCACCGATTCAATCCATAGGGTCGCTTAGTACAGAAGGCTGGATGGAAATTGGAATCTCAATCTTTGCCTTGTTGAGCAAAGGCATTGTCGCTCCCAATCACATGCGGTTGGGATTATCTGATCGGCCTGCTAGCGCTCCACGCTCTCCCGGGTTCCACTGCCTCGACTTCGTCTCGTCTCATAGGTGAACTTCCCAGCCTCTTTTGTCAGGCTAAAGTCATCCGCGACTCCAACGGTCCTAACGGTCTTCCCCCCTCCCACCTTCCCCATCGTCGATCATTATATGGACTTCCTTTCTAGCCGGGAATAGCTATGATGATATGGTTGCGGCTACTGTTACTAGATCTGTTTTTACGCGTCCCCGGTAAATGAACTCGGTAGTTGGAGGGATCTGACGTTCTCCTTTACAAGCGGGACACGGTTCACGAGTACAGTACGAGTAGGAAAATCATCTACACCTCCACAACCACCCCACCGTTTGGCCGCGCCCAGGTCGTAGTTTTCTTAACTATTCAGCTTCTCGATGCGTTGGCCTTGGAACCGATGCACGGTTGCCTCTGCAAAATCAAGGCAACCAACACCCCCTCGACCAGGCGGCTCCGGCGGCGCATTTCCGTGTCGGGACCGCCACCGTTCTAGTACCAATCGCGCGATCGGATCTTTCAGCACTTCATCTGCGCGCGCCCGGCCGGTCACGATTCCGATAGTTCAGATCGGAAGCACCCCTGCCCTGCAGACCTGCGGGAGGCGGGGGCCGTGCCCAGACTCAGCACTGCAGAGAAATTTTCGAAACGGTGCAAACTCTGCTAGACACATGCAGTGGAGCAGGATCAGAGTTCAGCGAAGTGACCTATCATGCATGTACTCCATACGGAGTACCGAGTCCGAATCTCAAATCTCGGGCGCGCAGAACGCATCGCTCAGTGGCTGAAACGCTGCGATCTGGATGGTGCGCTGGCTCCGCTGTGATGCAGTCTTGCAGATCTATTCCTCGCGCTCGATCGCGAGCCCCGTGTTTGTTCGGGAGAACCAGGGCCAATAGTCGAGACCCTGTTTGCATGCCGACTGCATATAGGAAAAAAAAAAAAAAAAAAAAAAAATCGAATGAAGAAGTTCCAGGGAGGCAAATATAGACGGAAGATTCAACAGTCGAACCAAGATCCAGCTCTGAAGATCTTGAGAAACTTTGGACGTCCGGACCCTGTGACTGGTCAGTTAAGGGCCGACCGTTAGGAGCCAGCACCCGCTATGGGTCCCGTCCGTGCAGGGGAGACCACGCCCCAAGTGTGATGAAAGATTCCCCTGCGAAACTGGGAAAGGTACCATATATACCCCGGTCCCTTGACCTAATATGTGTCACATTTCATGAGACCGTGTTCCATAGGATAAGGAAGGAAAATGGAGATGAAGGAGGAATAGCACGAATGGCATGGGAAGGACATGCTAACGGCTAGAAGCGGGTCTCAAGAAGGGGCCAAAGCGAAAGTCTCCAACGGCTCCAGTTGCTGAAATGTTCCGATAAGCTTAGGAGTCTGAATCATTCCAGAGCGCGTACTCATAGTGCGTACTCCGTAGAGACGGGCATAAGCGGAACATCGGACGGCTCAATCTTCCCTTCAGTTGGCGCGTCACTAGGCTTTTCCTTTGGAGAGCTAGGAGGGCGTCGCGATCTCGCCGATGACGTCCCGCATGGTCCGATCTCGATCCAAAGCTTAAGCTATGCGACGAGGGGCTGAAACGGACTACCTTGTTGAGTGGGAAGTATACGCCGAGAGGAGTCACGGCGTCATTGGAGATGATCGACGATTCCCCAGGAGGAAGTGGCCGAGATCTCAGCCAGTAGAAAGCATGTTCAGGAACAGGAACTGGGGATCGTGCAGTACCACGTCATGTCTTATTGGAGGTCCCCTCGATGCGGTTGCGATTTCAACCCGGTGCGTTGTGTGACGGTGGCTTGTCGCCCCATTCCTCAGATCTGAGGCCTTTTGAGGCCATGGCTAGATCGGCACCTTTAGGCGACTCGTAGTACTCCTTAACTCGGAACTCGGTACTTTTCAAGGCTTGACACCGATCCTAGCGCAAGGCGAGATCTGAACGTAGCCCTACCCCGAGACTGAAACCTAAGATCAGAGAACTCCTATAGAGGTTGAGCTATTAAGTATAGTGCGTAGTAGCGTCGCCGATGAAGGAATCGATCTCACCCTTAGTACTCTGTATACCGAGTCCAGAAGGACGGTCGTACCTGTGGACTTGTGCACCTCTGTTACTCAGGTGTTCCTGCGCACCGTCGTACCAGTGTTTATTGTCACCGCGAGGGGGCCAGAAGATAGATCCTACCTACATAAGTACGGAGAGAATACCAAGTGCGCAGTAAGCAGGACAGCACAGCAATGATAGGTACGATTCATGTCTCCACCGAAGATCCGCAGTTCGCACCGTAGCCCACCAGTCGGGTAGAGATGTACTGTAATTTGCCTCTTAGTAAAACGGGGTCATGACCGATCTCAATTTCTCTCTTCTAATTTTCTAATTTCTCGTATCTGACTTTTTTTTTGCATTTTCACTTTTCACTTTTCTCTTTCTCTTTCACTTTTCACTTTGGGGTACCCGCTTCCCATCGATCCACTCGATGCCTCCGATGTTTTCATTATTTTTGTTTTGATTAGCCTTTTCCCTTTTCCTCTTTTGTTTAGCGTTTATTAATTGTTTATTTTATTTTTAAACTTCCCTTTTATTCTCTTTACTGTATGATACCTTACCCACTCGTTCATTCCAATCTAAGGCCCGAAATGAAGTAGCCTCGATCCCCTGTCCTTTTGGCTTTCCTTTGCCCCCTCTTTCTGGTCTCGCTCATATATCGATCGCTGGATCGAAATCTGACTTGACTTTATTTAACTCTCCATTTCACCTCCTCGTGCTTTCAAGTCATCCTTTGGCGCTCTCATATTTGGATTTGCATTCTCTCGGCATTCCCCATTTTCCACGCGGTTGCAATTCGACCCATCACTCAAATCCCTTGCATCCTCGCCCTCCACGATCTATCGTGACTTTTCTTTTTCTTTTCTTTTCTTGTCTTTTTTTTTTTTTTTTTTTTTTACTTTTTCCCTTTTTTTGCTTTTCTTTACCTGTCACTATTACTGGTCTTCTGTGTTGTTGTTTTCCACTCCCACCTTTTTTACCTTGGATCGGGCGACTCTCCCAGATGCTCGCTACCTCTCGATAGAGCGGTAGAGGAGAGTATTTGTTTTTCTTTTTTTTTTTCGCGATCGGACTTCGGGAGCTGCGCCACATCTTTCCTCAACTTCGGTTCACTAGGATCTCGGTTCCTTCTCAAAGGTGAACCTCCCGTATCTCCCTCCGATCGTTCCGCCATTCGCACGAACTGGGGAAATTCTCGCTGCTTGGCGTTTCCGGAAATCAGAAGTCGCTGGCCTGGGGAAAAAAAAGAAAGAAAAAAGTAAAAAAAAGAAAAGAGAAAAAAGGGCTGGAATCGCACGTCAATCTCGGGATCGTTGCCTCCCCGCCCTCGTTCGCTAGTCCCATCCCAAGTTGGATCGCAATTCTATCAAGTTTATTCTCGGTTGATGAGGACCATCCGTGACTCTTGACTCTTCTCAACCCGATTTTCCAACAAAGTACGTGATGGGGTCTTTGGAAGCCGCACCTAGGCACAGGTTGGTTTGGCTTTCTCGTCAGTTCGGACTGCAATGCTGACTGACTATCGCAACAGAGACCCTTTGCCCGCCATCGGTTTCCTAGGCAAGGACGGTTCGGGGTTCGCTCCCAAACACGCTGGCTCTTCGCCCATCCCCATTCACACCTCCAGCATGTACTCGAGTCAACCATTACCCTACTACGCGTCACCTGCGACCAACACTCCCTCCCTACCGGGCTACATCTCACCGCCAGAGTCGCGTCGAGTCATCGAGGATGAGAAAGACAAGGCCACACCCCGCCAGTCCCTTCCCTCCATCCACGAGGCCCTCGATCTTCCCTATCCCGCTCCTACCTCCGCTCCTCAATCACAACCCGGACACACCGCACCGCCATCACACCTGATCGGACGCTCCGGTGCGGAGGGTCCGTCAGGGCCCCCAAACCCCTTCTCCAATGGCCCGCCGTCGGGCTCCTTGATGCGCGAACCGGTCTACCCCCACCAGAGCCAGATCCAGACCGAGGCCTCGCGCAACAGTCTGACCTCGGTAAACACGGCCGATTCACGGAATACGTCGCTCCAATCGCTCAACACTGGGAAGTCCCCGACCCAGAGTGCCAAAACCGGCATCACCTCGGTCTCGGGTTCGCAAAACTCCTCTGCCTACGATTATAGTGCACCCCCCTCTGCCGGCAGTGTCGCATCGCCCAGTGGCTACACTCACTTCCCTCCCAACTACTCATACTCCCAGCAACCGGGCGGCCCATCATATCCTCCCGCGCCTTATGACAATCGACCGTACATGGGTGCGCCGCGCGTGGAGGAGGTCAAGGGTGGATATGTGAGCCGTCCGATCCCGGCTCAATCTCATAGTGATTCGGTGAAAAGACATCTAGACGTCTACGATGTGGAGACGTCTCTGAATGAGGTATGGATTTGCTTTGGTTGCTTCTTTTTTTTTTTTTTTTTTTTTTTTACATCGCACCGAGCGGGTGAAAAGGCTGGCATGAGAGATTGCTACCTGTCAATCCCCGGGTGTGATTTGGCGCGCCAGAGACTTGGAAACTCGAGAGCGGATAGGCTGACTTTTCTGTTTTATTTGATTGGTACAGATCTCAGAGATGAGCACACGAACACTGGATTTCTCGCGGCACTACGCTGCTCGCGCACACCAGACACAACGGTCTGGTCCGGTCTTAGGGTCTCTGCCCTCGCTCGGGGAGGTGGAGGACATGCTCCATCTGCAGCGTCGGAACCAAGACGCGCTCATCCGGATACGGACGGCCGTGGTCAACCAGGAACAGGCGCTGGCGGAGCAGCTAGCGCAGCGCAAGGCGTACAACCCCGGGGAAGACGAGCATATGGCCATGTACCAAGAGGAGTTCAAGGGTGCGGGTGGGTTCGCCGGGGCGGACTCAAAAAAGCGGCGTGGGGTAAGTGCCTTGATTCTGATTATTTACCTTTCTTGCCCTGTCTAGGGTCTTTTACACTCTATTCCTCCCCCCAAAGCCGTCACACGTCACCGTGGTTGACGGCGTGCACACTCCATTCTTCTAGCTGTCAGTGGGCTAACGGTATATCCTTTTCCCGCAGAAGGCAGCCCCTCCTGGTCGTTGCCACAGCTGTAACCGAGCCGAAACGCCGGAATGGCGTCGGGGCCCAGATGGTGCCCGAACGCTGTGTAACGCCTGCGGGCTACACTACGCCAAGTTGACACGAAAGATGGGCGCTAACAAAGCGGCGACCCTGGGATCGAACCTGAAGCCCAAGACGGTGCTCGACTCCGCATCGCCCACCAGTCATTGAAGCTGTTTTTTTTCTCTGCTGCTTCTTTTTATTATGTGGTGTTGGAAAGGGGAATAAACCGGGAGGCAAAAAGGAGTTATCATTTTCGGATACTGAGTGTCGTGGCCATTTCACCCCGACATTTCTTTTTTTTACCTTGACTTTTTACTTGTTGATTTTGTGTCTCTTTAGGACCTTCCTAATCGGTGCCTTTATATAATACCCTCGCAGCGTTGGGAGCCCGGTTTCAAAGCATAGATTCTACTCTCATTTTTGTGCCTTTGATACGGATGAGCTTTGTTTTTGTTCAAGAGTGTTCTGTGTTCTTTTTTTTTATACCCTGCATGTGTCCCGGGCCTCTCTCTGCGCGTGTTTGAGTATGTTGCGTTGTGATGTGTGTACGATCTTGGCTCTTATTTCGCATGCGACCTTAGGTCATATTGGATCAGTGTCGCCTGTCTTTTTTCTTTCTTTCCTTTTTCATTCATTTTGTATCCTATGTGAAAAAAGGGATGGAAATGATCTGAAATGTTTATGCGGGTGGCGATTCAACCTACCGTGGTTGTACAAAAATAAGATTGTATGGTAACATTGCGGCTATAGTAGAAAGCGTCGAAGTCATTCGGCAAAAGCCGAGGCTCATTGTTTGGTTCAACGAAACACCCTGGAACTATATAGATACTCGATCAAACATGGGAATGGGAACGAGGATGTTCATTGAATACACCCACCACTCGGGGTGTGACGATCAGCTCGTGATGTTGAGTGCTGGGGAATGGAGCCTACCCCAAAAGAGAGATGAGAAATTGGCAGAGAAGGACTTCACACAATAGCCGATAGCCGCAAAATAGACTTCATTGTGGACTCAAATTCGAAGGTTTACAGTAAGAGGGGACGATCGATCTACAGACAGAATCTCAAATACTCCAGACGCCTCCACCAGACCCAGAAATAATAGGATTAGACCGCTATAAAAGCGGAGTCCGCAAATCATGGGCGCGTCGCGCGTCTCAGGATTTGTCATGCATCCAAGAGCTCCCCTGTTCGGAGAGATGGTGCTGCACGCAAGTGGGGTTGGGTCGGCTTGGCTTTTTATTTGATTTGAAGCTTTTGAAATGACGGTGAAGATGAGCAGGGATTTGGAAGCGTTCCAAACTCTCGGGCGGGGCCTGCCACTAGCAGGGATGTGCATCGATCGAGATATTAGATCGTTGGAAATCTTATTCTTCTAGGTTTGACTGTATTTTATTCTGACTTCTATCCATACTTTTCCTACTTTAGAGAGTACATACTATTACCTGGGTACCCGCCTATAGTTGTACCCGTCGTAGTCGGTGGGAAAGAATACTACTTCCCTCGTATATCAACTGCAACCAACTAACGAACTCTCGTTCGTCCACCGGCTAGTCAATAGCTCTCTATATTGCCGGAGTGCATGCGCATGCTCCCCACGCTTTGTCCTGTGGATCGTGGCTTATGCTCGAAGCCCTTATTCTATTTTTTGTTATGTCTCAGATCGGGTATCGGGAATATTTCCCCCTCGCTTATTCGGAAACGTTCAGTTTCTTTTTGTTTTTTGTTTTTCCAGAATCAATAGATTCAACAGATTCTCAACAGAATCAGAACGATCAGGCATGTCAGATGAGATTGCAGGGGTTAGGATCGGTAGATCAGAATATTCTACCAATCTCTCGGGCGTCCCACGCTATACTGCGTTGGGTCCAGGATAAGTGGAGATTTGTTCCTTTGTTGTTCTTAGACCTTCTTTGCTTCTTCCTTTGTGCCAGGACTTTGACGGCTGTGATTATATCGGATCTACATAGGACCAAGACACGACGCCTCGACTCATCTCAGCTATCTGTACTTTGTAGGGAATCACAATCTCCTGCATCCAGCTTAGTCGGATCGTATACGGAGTACTCCGTGCCTTCACCCCTGCTGCTCGACGTAGAAACCCCCGCAGAACCACTAGTACTCTCGTTCCTTTCACTGGTCGTCGGGCGCATTTCGCTAGCGGCGGCTGAGAGCCGTGGTTCGATAGAAGAAAGGGAGAAGGCCTGAAAACTGGACCCGAAGTCTATCTGCACGAATCTGTGGTTCCAGCGGAACGAATCGAAGGTGCGCCGCTGTGCTGGGTCGACTATTGATTTGATTTCCCGGGGACTCGTACATCATCTCCGTCAAGGTGGTTACAACCCTGTACAGAGTGTAAACGTAAAGTGCAAACGTAAAGTAAAATGTAAAGTTTAAGAGTTGTAAGAGGGTACTCCGTACTATGTAAGATCTGTAAGATCCGAACCTACAGTTACATGGGGTAACCTACGAGTACATACCCATAACCATAACCATAACCATAACATAGTACTATTTTACTAGAGTCCCGAGAGCGTGTAAATATGCGCCTGTATCTACATCTACCCCCGATCGAGGTCCGAGATCTCCCCGTGGCGTCATTCGAATGTTACACCTTCTTACAGCTCTTACACCTGGCGCGGGATCTGATCTTCATGCTGCATTCAGGCTCCACCGACGTGGGATCCCAGATGCACTTTTGCCTTTTGCAGCCCACCAGTTGCCCTTTTCAGGTGTACCTTTCAGTGTTTCAGTGTCACCGGGGTAATTCTGTACTCGGTACAATACTCGGGCTTTGCTTTTTCATCAGCCACGTCACTAGTCTTTCCCCTGAAACAATTGGCTGCTTAGAATCACCGAGGCCGCGGAGAAGTCACGGAGAAGGCTACCATCTGAGATGCAGTTCGTGCCATACTCCACCCCCTACGATACCCTGGAACTCACATCCGACCATAGATCGGCCACGCTAGGGCCACCATCCTCTCGCGGAGTGTGAATTTGCATGATTTATGGTTTGCCAAATAGTAAACGGGGCTGTAGGGTCTACGGTACGCGGGTAGATTCGATAGTGGTTATTTGATTTTGTGGTACGGTACCGCATTTTATTAGCAACTCGTGCGCGAACACGATCTTGATCGGCATCGGGTTTCCGATCGGCGTGCTTCTGCAAGGACCTACCATCAACTCCGATTCTGGTCATGATCTCTGGTTCATGCAGTAGATACATATTTACTGGTTCAGGGGAACTTTGTGTCGGCCGAAATCATCCCCGCAGCTCCTCGAAGCTGAATCGAGCACGTGACGTCGTCTTGGCTTGGCTTCTACTTTAGTTGCCTCGTTTCTATTTTGTTTTTGAAGCTATCTTTGTATTGAGCTCTTGATTTACACGTATCTAGTAAATGAGTGATAGTGGATGCTGTGGGTCTGCTACATAACGAAGCCCAGAACTTTCGATACGCTTAGCGAGATCGTCGGATCGAGAGTTCCAAGGTTTCAAGATGGCCTGTATTTAGCTAGTCCTATCAAGCTCAGTGAACTCGGGATCTACCTCGAATTATCATCGAGTATCTGAGTGTATAGATCCCCATCCAGGTGGGTGTTCAAGACACGGGGTGGTAAATGAGTTCGTATGTACGTACCCGGAGTACATACTCCGTGACTGTATTGCGCCTACTTGCCAAGGATTGAACTAGATATCAACAAAATCCACTCACCTCCAGAATGCCTTGGCAACAGAGTTGATATAGTCAATACCCTCCTTCCGCCAGGTATCCGCTTCCATATGGCTGGTTGTATTGGCATTCAAGACCAGGTCAACGGGCTTGTTCTTCCCGTATGCCTCCCAATGCACCGACTTGTTCACCACTCCCGAGTTAGGGTCAAGGTCATGGATGAATGATGCCCACATGCTGGTCATCTTAGAACTCAGATCAATATACGACTGCGGTACCCCGGCGAATGGCTTTCCGTAAAAGTAGCCCTGTCCGGCGATGTTGTGGAAAACAAAGGAAACTTCCTCGAAATGCGTGACACCTGAGAGCAGTGGCGTATCGGCTGCGTGCACGTTGAACCGGTAGCAGTATGCCGGCGTCGACGTCTCTGCCCATGCTTCGCACTGCCGTCGGCGATTGGCGTGCATAGTCCAGTCTCCCGCAAACGCCGATGTTCGTCGCCATTCGTATCCCATTGATGGGACTCGCTTGTCTCCGAGGAATTCTGGGATGCCCTGGGATGGGTCGTCGGGGTATAGCTTGAGGATTTGCTTGACAACAGATGTGGGTGTCTGGAAGTTAAATCCCCCGTCTAGAGAGTATCAGCCTGAAATATATTGGTTATTGATGTGAACCCACCAGTCAGGTACTCGTACCACTGCTCTGTAGTGTTGATGCCTATCGGTCCAAATGCAGTGCCTTCATCTGTGTTACTGCCAGCAAGGATAGGAACCTTTACGAAGTCATGGTTGTTCAGCTGGATACTTCCCCAATTCCGAATCAAATCACCGTCCACCACCGGCGAGAAGTTATATTCAGAAGACCCATCAGTCCCATTCAGAACTGAATTGAGGGTCTCGAAGGGCACCTCGCGTAGGCATTGCAGGGTGTCCACTCTGTCCGTACAGTTCACTTCCGATACCAGTTGGTCGTAGGTGGACTGGAATGTAGTATAGTTGGACGGACCAGCAGCGATAGATCCGCCCGATTGCATAATGCCTGCTCGAAACAGTTTGTCGTCTCGGCCTCCATATGCTGTCAGATGATAACCCACTGACATTGCGCCAGCTGACTCGCCCCAGATGGTGACTTTGCTGGGATCACCGCCAAAGGCAGCGATATTCTCCTGGACCCATTCGAGCGCCAGTCTCTGATCTCTCAGTCCAAGATTGGTATTTCCACTGCCGTAGACTTCACTCGAGCTGAGGAAGCCCCAGGCCGAGAGTCTGTAGTTCAGACTGACGGCGATAAACGGTTTGCCTAGATAGCTCAGAATCGGTATACATGAGGAGGTCCATATGCACGGGGATGTACCGATTTTATCAGCATTCCCAACAATCGCCGACATGTTGTAGCGCTTGTCCGCTCCTGATCCCTCGTAGAACCCGCCGCCATGGATCCAAACTCCCACGGGGGGCTTCGAATTTCTGGCGACAGAAGACGAGCTGCGAATGACATTCAAAGTCAAGCAAGCTTCGGATTGGGGATACCAGATAGAGTCCGTCTATTCCTGTTAGAAGTGCGCCTCAAGGACGATATGGAAATAATCACTCCGTATCCCACACAGATATCCGAATATTCCTTTGCATCACGCTCCCCGCTCCAGCTTTCGTTCAATGGCTGCGGTAACGTGAAGCGCAGGTTACCGACGGGTTGCTGGGCATAGGGAATACCCAGGAAGAAATCCTGATTGTATGTGGTGCTATGCACACCAACATAGGTTCCATTACGGACCACAACGGTGGGAGCTGGCTGCCCAGGGGCAGCGTGTGCTACTCCCCATACAGCGAGTAAGCCGATTGCGTATGCGAACATTACGGTCCTGGATAATTATTTGATGATAGAGATGGACTGTCCCGGGAATACAGAAGTTCATATAGATATATATACCTGAAACTGTTAACTGTTGGAAATCCCCTACGGCAAAAAGCCTACATGTAGGTGCCGAGGATCGTCTTAGACATATCTTTAACAGAAACCTCCGAGATCCTACACATGCAGGGAACGACGAGGCCCCACGCCCAAAGAGTAGGATCATCAGCGCCTGAGAGAGAAACATTGTATGCAGGGAATGGAGTGCTCTGCGTCACTAGGACATCATGCAAGCTTTCGGGCACCGGAACGTCCATCAAGGCTGGAGAAGAACATTGGATATTGTGGGGAAAGGTCGGAATGTCCAATCAGTTCTGCTCTAGCGTTACCTTTCTATTGCTGGAAGTGAGGGGAAGTAATGTCGCAGCCGTAAATCTACGGATGAATGCCCGGTTATGCACCGAGGTTTATCCGGCGAGGGGGTTCGCGGGGTCACCAAGATAGTCAGGTTGACAAACTTGGTTCTGAATGATTGCCTTGGTCTTGGATTAGTTACGAGAGTCTACTTTGCGCGTGGGATCACAGTGGAAGCAGTGAGCTAGACCATAACTGGGCTTGACCTACTTATACTTCACGTTGTCGAGATGGTGTGTTTGAAATATTTGCGCCTGATCTGAACCATCTTAGAATCAATTTATGACGGAGCAAAGCGTTCAACGCTCGCTTTGGCATGAGTATTGATTTGGGAAGATATATGATCAAAGCGATCAGCGAGGACATCCAAGCTTAGTGACTAAGCCCTCCAAAAACGCAGCACAAGCAACGGGTATGCGAAATCTTAGTTTGGCCGAATATTGCGATAATAACAGACTGGAAATTGAATCGAACTATGTAAAGCGCAAAGTCAGAGCAATGGGAAGTGTAATTAGAAATAATAAAAAAAAAGAATTGCAAAAAGATGTTCCCTCGAACCGGAATCGAGCCGGTGACCTTTCGGTTACAATTGTCCATTACAGCCGAACGTGATATCCAACTACACCATCGAGGGTTTAGATAGTGAATCTGCACACATAATAAAACATGACCCTGAACCTTCCTAGTATTCTAAACACAGACATGAAGTCGTCACAACACCTAGTCTTCTTGTATCCCCAGGGTGACCTTTAAGAAGAACGTACTATATCCTTATAAGTGACTTTCGTGTTACGGTTACCATATGCCACTGTTCATTTCGCACTGTATGACCTTTACTTCGATCTCAGTTCTCGTCGTACAACACGCATTGGCTATGAGCGGAGAGACCTGGGTCACTCAAAACATGATCAATGCCGAGAACATCCAATATCGACAAGGAGGCGGACGCGGATTCCGTTCGAAAAGTTTAATAAAAGTAGGTCAGATGGCTGCTCCACGCCATAACCATGCGCAAACTGATTCATGATATCTAAAATGACTTCCGGGCTATCTATCTGCAAGGGTGGAAAGCCAAGCTCTATCTAATTATTTTTGCCCCTGAGGAGCTCCCACCCAACACTGCCATCTCGCCCTTCTTTGGCAGTCATCTCTTCCACCGCCTTGACGAGGTCAAAGGTGATCTCCTCGGAGACCACGCTGTCATGCTTGTAGCTTGGGTGTTTGGCAACAAATTTGCGTATCCACCGCGCGCCAGTCCAAAGGGTGCCGTCGGCGCGCTTTCGGATAAGATCGAGGTAGCGGGCGAGGAAGCATCGTGTCTCGACGTCAATATTGACACTATTAAGATACGACTCCACGAGTGGGATGAGGCCTGGGAATGAGCCGTCGGCGCAGCCATTAACAATGTCCGAGATGCTCATCAATTCGTACTCCATCTCGACAGGGCCCAATGGAGGGGAAGGGGGCGGGGTGTTGACAGCTGAGGAGGTGGTGGATGAAAAAGTGCTGCCGTTGATTGACTGTTGGGGAGTCTTTGGGACCCGTCGTGGGAACGGATCCTTGCGGAAGTAGAACTTCTTGTCGAGAACGGCGTTGCGAGCGTGGGCTGTCTCCATGTTCTCGGTGGTCAGTGGGATGGGAATGTAGAAGTTGAGGTCGAAGCTCAGGATGGCTCGGGTGATTAGCACAATGAAGATGCTGAATGCCGCGTTCTCAAAGTCTGTGATTTGGATCTCCATGGACCGGAACTCGACACGCCAGCCAATATCGCTCTCAGAAGGCGGGGGCTTGAATCGCATGTGTTGCCAATTGGTGGACTGGAGATTCTCAAAATGATTTCCTTTGCTAAGGTCGAGCTCTTCCAAGTCCTCGGAAAAGATAACCAGCGGGTCACGGATGAAGAGGTGTGCAAAATGTGTGGCTAGTAGCTCATCCATCCCTCCGTCCATCAATCGTTTTTTAATGTCCTCGTCGACAACCAGATCCGGGTCGAGGTATTCCTTCCGCAGTCGAGGATCCTGAGAGATATAAGTGGAGTTTGAAGCGTACCGAGACTTGGGAATCCTCCACCGGTCATTTTTAAGGGGCTGCCAAATGGTGAGCAATAAGGCAGGAATAACCGTGTTGACATGACTTACAGCTTCACCGAGTTCTTCGGGGGTTCTATCATCCACGGCCCGACTGATCTGGTTCCAACGCACGTCGGTATCGACAAGGTATCCCTTGTAGATCGGCGTGGCGGCAGTGAGAGCGAGAAGGATCGGACCCAGAGGGCTCAATTGATCATAAAGCCTCCTGCCTTCAGTCATATTTTTTGCCTGGAAGGTGATCTGCAAGCAGCAACTACCCATTCCAAAAGCCATGGCATCCATGTAAACGTGGTCGTCCTTGGCGGCACCGTTGCGGACGTCGTCATCCTCAGGCCAGTGGTGAAGGTCGTAATCCACGGTGGGGTCCTTGAACGGCGAAGGGGTATTCACGTCCTTATACACGGGCACATTTAACTCTACCTTGCGTCCTCTCCGAGATCGAATATTGGCTGCCAGTGTCGGGAACCGGATATGGGGATTTGCGATCTCGTCGGGGACAAATTGCGAACGGAGCGCTGGTCCTGAAGGAGGATAGTATGGTTGAATGTAGTCGTCCTTGGTCCCCAAGCGCGGGAATGTCGTGAGGGTTATGGGAGACTCGTTCGGTGCCATGTGCGCCTTCGCAATTTCTCGCCTGGAGGAAGTATGAGTATTGTATACAGTACTCACTCAATATGAGAAAAGAGCGACTAACCTCCACTTCATGTTGGACTCCACCTTCAACAAATCTTTGAATCCAATGCCCCACGGGCTCCCTGGTGTGGCCTCGAGCATAAAACGGCCGAATTCGGGGTGGAAGTGCGGGGGTTCCTCGCCATCACTGATAGAAATCAGACACTGCAGTGTACTCTTGCAGGGTATCCCAACTTACTGCTCCCCATTGTCGCCATATTGACTGCCGCCCGACTTCCACAGAGCCTCGTCCCGCGCAAGGGACTTGAGAATCTCAGCTTGGGCCAGAGATAATCGGGCTTTCTTGGCCGCATCGTCAAGTGCCACCACGAGATATTCAACCTACATGCAAGACGGAATGTGAGCTCTGGGTATCGCTCGTGGTAAGTAATTCCGCGCACCTCATCACCCCAAAGCAGGGCATCTCGTTCTTTGCCTCTAGCTCGTCGCCAGTTTGCCAATAGTTGCTGTGATAGCTGTTAGGTGTATACATCCACGATGCCCCTCGTTGCGCATACCTCAATTCCCCACTGGCGCACCTGGTCGGCCTTCTTCTTGGCCTCGGGCCATTCCAACGCGGTTCCAAGGGCTCTGAACAGCAGCGTTAGTGACCTAATCAGGCTATCTTGTGAGCAGTGTGAAGCACATACAGCAGACCCATTGTGCTTGTGCTTGTGCCCTGCTGTCCAACTTCGCAATATGCTCAAAGGCTGGGTGATCGACAGAAGTAGTTAGATCTATGGCGGGGGTCTCGAAGAGATGAAAAGGCCTCGACACAGGGTGAGTGGTATATGAAGGGGCTGTAGTGTAGCTAAAAAGGAAGGGGTCCGCGCATAATCTCCGCCTTCCGCGTCGTTCTTTTTCAATTTTCGCATGGGCGAATTTTCAAAGGCCGCAACGCTTCCCGGCGGGGCACGTCGGCGATAACGGATTTCTAAGCAATCAGGTGATGGTTCCGCGGAGGTTACTGAGTACATACTCGTTTATAGTTTATAGTTGTCATTTTGTACTTCATATTGAAATATTTATACATGTTGTACTTCAATCTACGAGCAATACAAACCTGGCATGGTGCGATAGATATTCAACATCCCTGCAGGGTAGCGGCGCATATCGCGCCCCTGCTATACCTACCCCAACTGCCACGTCGGTTCCCTCTTCCGAGGTTGAAATGCCAGGCCTAGAATTATTATTTCCTGCAGGACGTAGCGCGACCTGCAAGCCACCAAATTTACCGATACGAGATGACTATTCAGATATTCGTGGCACCTCGTCAGGATGCCTGTTCCTGACAAATCCATTGTGTTTCATTGGAGCCGCTCTGGAGCCCCATTATAATATTCTATGCCTCTTAGTCGAGTGATGATTGAGATGGTGAGCCATATGCAGGACCAAAATCGGAGGCAGGATCAGCCGTCATAAGGCAAGACAGCCAATATCTTGGGATGTCCACATGGGTACAGCTAAAAAAGGTCCCAACGCCAAAAAGGCAGTCCATGAGCAGTCTCGGTATATCATCTATGTACATAACCTGCTGCTGGTCCAGCAGTCCCGACTGCGTAAACACACACGCAAAGAACAGCTTCAGTTGCTACGGGCGCCGTCCTTGGCAGCCCGAAGCTCATCCATCTTGGCCACGCGCTTCTTGAACTCGTCGTACTGGCACTTCTCGTAGGAATGTCTCTCGGTCTAGCAATTCGATTAGCTACTGTCGGCCAAGGGGTGTGCTGCTCGATTGAGTCGTCGGGAGATCCAATTGCGTACCTCGCACTTCCAGGGAAGGTAGTACTCTGCTTGCCGACACCGGTTCAGCGGGATCAACAGGTGCGCGCACGAGTCTCTGTACTGAATGGGAAGACGTGCCTCGGACATTTCCTGGCGGGTTGCTGGATACTGGGGTCAGCTTTCATATCACAGGTCTTGCGAGGTTGTCAATGGCCAGGGGAGCTCACCGGAGGTCTCCGCGAGGCCCACGGCACTCTTGACCGACTCGACGACAGTCATTTTGGCGAGATCTGCAGATGTAATGGCGTGGGAAGGAGGGGAGCGACTAGCAGGACTTCGAGGTTGGCGTTTGCACCGATTCGCTATGTTCCTTTGCTTCCCGACAACACGTGACCACGAAGTCACATTAGAGTCACGTGACGAAATACGAAAGCGGACTAGCGTCTAAAATCCACTTTACGCGGTATCATCGCGTCTCCGCGCGTCCCTTGCGATGCCACCCTAGCTCCATCTGGCAAATCGTGTCCCTACGCCCTCGGTCCGACTTTGAGCGCATGCCATGTGTCAGGCGCTGGAGCATTCTTGACTCAATTGACTTGTGATTCCACCAGGGTTTGCGGGCGCCGACGTGCGTGTCACATCGCTGCTTCGAATCGCGCTAGCTGTGACGCCGGCTGCTGGCGATATTCACCATGGCGGATATGGGGTCGATCTACTCGGCTACCTACAGCAGTGTATGTATCTCGATAATTGCACCTCTGCTGTTCATCGGCAAACCAATTCCTCTCGTTGTTTTCCCTTCGCTTCGTTCTAACGAGGCTCCCTAGGTTCCGGTGTATGAATTCAAGATCGATGGTGATAGTGTGATGAGACGGAGGGGTGATGATTGGGTCAATGCAACACACATTCTCAAGGCCGCCGGCTTTGATAAGCCCGCGAGAACTCGGATCCTGGAACGTGAGGTACAAAAGGGAGTGCATGAAAAAGTGCAGGGAGGTTACGGCAAATATCAAGGTATGGACTTGACCTCGAGGATGACGATGGAGGAGACTGAACGATTGCTAATGGTCATAATCTACAGGAACATGGATTCCCCTCCAAGAGGGCCGTCTGCTTGCAGAGCGCAACAGCATCTTCCACAAGCTAGCTCCCATCTTCGACTATGTTGCTGGAGATCGCAGCCCCCCGCCAGCGCCGAAACACTCGTCGGCTGCTGCGAAGCCACGGGCACCACGCAAATCTACCAATCGTTCTGCTGCTGCGACAGAGGTCTTCAACGTGGTCCAACCGCAGCGAAGTATGGGTCCTCCGAGCCTTCCCCATGAGCAGTACGAAATGACTGCCGGGTTTGATGACAACGAGTCCATTGGACAGGCGACTCTCGAATCCTCATCTATGGTCGCGGATGAAGATATGCTGCAGATGTCCCATGGAGGCCGTAAGCGCAAACGGGGCATAAATGAGGCGGCTGTCATGTCTATCAGTGAACAGGAGCATATCATTTATGGGGATCAGCTCCTGGACTATTTTATGACAGTGGGTGATGCTCCACAAGCCACACGCATACAACCTCCGGAACCTCCCGCGAATTTCCAAGTCGATCGACCTATCGATGATTCTGGAAACACGGCCTTACACTGGGCTTGTGCGATGGGCGACTTGGATATTGTGCGGGATCTCCTCCGCAGGGGCGCCAATGTAAAGGCACTGTCGATTCACGAAGAGACACCGCTTGTTCGAGCTGTTTTGTTTACCAACAACTACGAGAAGCGAACCTTCCCCGCTCTGCTGGATCTTTTGCTGGATACTGTTTCTTTCCGAGATTGGTTTGGAGCTACACTTTTCCATCACATTGCCGAAACTACCAGAAGCAAAGGCAAGTGGAAGAGCTCCAAGTACTACTGCGAGGTTCTCCTGGATAAACTGTGCAAGACATGTTCACAGGATGAGATGGACCTGCTGCTTTCATGTCAAGATGACAATGGCGACACGGCTGCTCTCGTGGCCTCCCGCAACGGTGCATTCCGCCTCGTGAACATGCTGCTCACCCATTGCCCTCGGACCGGTGACCTAATGAACAAGAAAGGAGAGACGGCCAACAGCACGCTTCAACGCTCTCACAACGTCGATCAAGATATCCCACCAGCTCCATCTTCGGTTACCATGGCCAACGATCAACTGGATGGTGCAGGTGGTGATCTCATGCGCTTGGGTCACCAGCCTATGGCCTTGCCAGTGGATTCCGCTGCAACCTCCGATCTGCTGTCGAAGATTGGCACAATCATGGCGGAGGCTAACAGGAAGCTCGCGGCGACCTATGGTAATTCTAAAGCTGAACAGCAAGATTCCAACGATGTTGCCAATCCAGAAGCACTGCATGAACAGCTGGAATCGGATCGCCAGAAGATCCAGAAGCAAGTTTCTGCCCTCGCCGCCAAGGAAGCAGAGTATGAGCCCAGTGATAGCCAGACGGGGCGATACGAGAAGCTGCGGGCCAGCTATGAGTCTCTGCTTGAGCAGACACACTATACGGCTCTTGCCCCGCAACTGGCTGCTGCAGGCCCGGCCATCTCAACTGCAGATGCGTCCTCGCTCGGTCCGGACGAGCTTCTGCGCCGCTACAACCTCGCACGCGAGCTGTGCGCCGCCCAGAAGACGCGCCGCGACACGGTGAGAGACCTGGCCCAGCAGACAGCCGATGCGGGTGTGAGTACTAAGTTCGACGTGCACCGTAAACTGGTCGCTCTAGCCACGGGACTGAAGGAAGAGGAGCTGGACCCAATGGCGGCCGAGCTGGCAGAGACTCTGGAGTTCGACCGAATGAACGGCAAGGGTGCATCTCCGGGTCCAGAGCACCGACTGCGAAATGAATCAGCCACGCTCCCCTCGGGACCCAGAGTTCCCGTGGATGCGTAGGGTACGTTCATTCTGACCCGTTTCTGTATCCGTAACGACTTTCATTCTTGCGCTCTACTTCTCCGTGTGGCACACCTCTGCAGTGGTTGGCCACCAGATACCCATGTCGCTTTCATTCGTTTTCGTTGTTTTCCGTCTACTTTCTCGCTTTCCCACCGGAGTGACTCTGCATGATTTTTGAGATGGCTGGATAGATTCAGACCCTTTCACCCCACGGGGTCCACGGATCTGTTAAGGCATGTACATAGGCAACAAACATAGGTCTCCTCGGTAGCCAGGAGAGGTCTAATGGGTCCATTCTGCGCCCTCTAAACCCTCAGAAATTGGTTAACAAGGCGACATAATTCTATAAGCGGGCAGCCCGCAACGCAATATCGGCTAGGTGAGAGAAACCATTGGAGGTTAGTGTGATTTGATCCACCATGGACCTCACACCAACTTCCAATGGTTTCTCTTTCCCACAAACTCCGATCTCAGCCAGGCTCACGATCATGTGTAATATCCAGTGTTAGCGGTGTACTTCCAGGAGCCTCGTCGAGAGCGAGACAATTGGCTGTGCACATACTCTTGGCAGCGGCTCCAGGGGCGACGTGAGACGCTGATGGGACGACAATGGAGGCCATGTCGGGGCGGCACTAGCAACCCTCAACCAATCGAACGAACGGAGATGTGATGAACCCAGAACCCCGGTCACATAGGCGCTTGATTGGATGATCGCCAACATTCAGCTCGCTCTAGTTAGTCGCTTGCTTCGTCGCTTCGTCACTCGGTCTTGCCACTGCCCGAGGTAGTCCAAAAATGAAAGAACTGGAGAATAAAGGAATCGGTTCAAGAAAGAGAACAACGGAATTGTCCACATTCATGAGAACGCTAGTCTCCTTCTGGATTAGTTCCTTGCCTGGATGCCCTGCAGCCTCAGGCACTTAACCGATTCCCCACATTTGCTCAACATCCCAAACTCTCTCTCTTCTTCCACACCTACATCCTCCTCCCCTCTAATCTTCACTTCTTTCTTTTTCTTTCCTTCCCGTCTGCATTCTTTCGTTCGCAGCTCGCATAGTTTGGGAAAAGGTTAGACGTCAAAAAAAAAGTCACCCTTGCAAATAGTTCTCCGATTTGTTCCGCCCCTGAAGACCACTACTCGCGTCTGGCCCGAGTCTCCAATCTTCGATCGATCTGCTCTTCCCTCAGGTACGGCCGCTTCGCGATCACGACTGGATTTGACCTTGTCTTTTCCATTGCTTGCATTCCGTTTTGGCTTGTTTGTGACTTGCCTTGGGTAGTGTTGTCACTCTCGCCGAGTCTTCACACCGCGTCAACTTTTTCCCTTTCTCTCTTTTCTTCACGTGGGACTTGCAGAGCATCTCCCACAATCTTTCTTCTTCTTCGTCTCTTCTTCCAGAGACGTCCTTTCGATATTCGCATAATTTTCATCAGGTGCCTTCAGTCACCTTTCTTTCGCCGGTTACACACCCAACCGCACCTTGGTTACTGTCACCGACCCCTTCGAAAAATCAACTCCGCTGTACAGCTTGATAATATTGGCATCTTGCATCTGCCTTCTTCATCATTGAGCCAGCCATTCGCTACCACTGCATACCTTGACTTGTGGTAAGCGCGCTCGTCTGCCTAACGGGGAATCTCTTCACTGACGGGTGCCTGTTCCAGAATTCACGACTTTCCGTCTTCAGAATCCATCGTCTCGTCGAATATCATTCCTGACTTTCGACCATTCTTGTCATATACCTCATAATCACCTAATTATTCGGGAAACAAAAGCTCAAAGCTTCGTGGTTGATCCCGAGCGCTTGCCGATCCCGTAACGGAAACCGAAAACGCGACCTCGTCCGCTACAGCCTTTGCACATACATACTTTCCGCCTCTACACCCGACTATTCGATGACTATGAGTATGGACGCTGGCGGTCTTGCTCACATGACTTACAACAACAACTTCAACAATGGCACTTCCCTCGGTGTGCCGGGCTCCGGCTTCGCCTCGCGAGGGAAGGGCTCTCATATCAAACGCCTGAGTGTGCCTCCTCACGTGGCCACTATCGATGAGTCCCAGCCGTCCGCTTCTGTGTCGACCCCGCGCACCAGCCGCTCGCATCTCTTGGCTGGCCTGCGAACCGCCCCCCGGTCCGCCACCATTCCCTCGCACCACCACCAGCAAAGTGGTATCGACAGTGGGCGTTTTCCCGGATCCAACCGAGGTATGGATAGGGTTCCTCAAACTGCTACGGGAGCTGGATTCCCGCAGCACAGGTACTCTTCGAACCAGGGGATGAACACGCATCAGAATCGCCCGGTGTACACTCTGCCGGAGCAGGTTCTCCCACCTCCCACGTTTGACGATTCGGGCATCGATGAGAATATGTACGCAGAGTTGATGTCGACCAACCTCTTCCTGGCCGCCCAGCAGCAGCGTCTGCAACAGCAACTGATCAGCGTCACCGCTGCCGCTCAGCAATTCCAGGGTCTCACCCTGGCAGGAATGTCGCACCCCCAGCAGCAGGCCCTGCCCTCGCTCAATATGAATACCTCCGGCATGGGATTCTACCAGCAGCAGCTTCAGCAGGGTGTGCAGCCGATCGTGCAGCCAGTTCCTGGCCAGCCCGGCTTGTTCTGCGTCTACAACCCTCTCACCGGCCAGCAGAGCTATATCATGGACCACGGTGCCCAGGAGGACGGCTCGCCGCAGCCATATGAACATCATTCGTCCACCCAGCAGGTGCCACAGTTCCGTGCCGAGATATCCCCGCCTGCGGATTCCCATCTCTCTTCGATGTACTTCTCGCAGCCGATCTCTCCTCCCAGTGGCACTCCTTCGCCACCAATCGAGTCTGCAAACGCCTTCCGCCGGAACCACAGAAAGAACCCCTCGTTCAATCCTGCAAAGGCGAACATCGATACTACCAAGGCAAATATCGGTCACGGCCCTCGGTCAGCTGCTCTGCCCCCTACGCCTGCAACTGGCGCTTTTGGCCCCGGTCAAGCCCGTGCTGGTGAGCACCCGATCCGTCAGCCCCGTGGACCGCCCTCCCTTGAAGACCTCGTGGCCAAGCCTACTTCCAGTCACGAGGGCAGCAAGAACTTTGCTACCCGCCAGCGGCGCCGCGCCGTCCACAATCTGGTTCGTGCTGGAATGGAGCGTCGGGGTGATTCTCGTAGCCACGGATACAACAGCAGTGGTGGCACAAACACCCCAGCCAGTGAGAAGGAATTCACCTTCTCTGATGGCGATGATGCTACTGCCCGCAGCGGTAGCCTCTCCAGCAAGCCCAGCCTGGGCAGCCTGCGTGCGGCGGCCAACGGCGCCATTGGGTCTGAGCGTAAGGAGAGAACCGGCCGTGACCGCAATTCTCTCGACAGCCCTTACTCCAGCGTCACCCCGACCAGCGAGGACGGCTACTTTGGGTCAAAGTTTACCGATGGCCATGCGGACCATGTCTCCTCGCCGTCGGGTACATCATCACCCTCGGTGGCAGCCGTCGTTGCGGGCCAGGGGCAGCAGCCGATTCAAGTACCAGAGCGCCGCAAGACGCCGATGCTCGTGTTGTCCAGCGCTGAAAAGCGCAAGACCCCTTTCATGTAATGCCGAACATCATGTGACAGCGACGTATGACTTTACTTTTCCCTGGTGGACTTTTTTGTCCTTTTCTCGTTTTTGTTTCCATTGCCTAGCCTACGTTTTTTTTCGTTCTTACATAGGGAAGCCAAGTGGCCTCCTTCCAGTCATTCATTTATTTCTCTATCCTGACAGCTTGTCAGTGATGTGTGTGTCTGACGAACGATCAGCACCAGTCTGCAATGACTCTTTTTCTGGTCCTTGATTGAAACCCTTTCTTAACTCTCTTCTCTTCCCTGGTGTTCTATCAAACCCCCTTAACGGGTCTTGGTACGACCCACCTTTACTGCCCTTCCCAAGCCGAACATTGCGAGCTCTGCTTCTGGAATGAATGTGTCTGATAAAGCCGTCGTCTTTCTTCCCATGGTTCTCGGGTTTCTTCCGTGCATCCGGTCATGTACAAGTTTACCCTCTGGTCCCTGCTATTGTGGGGCCTTTTAGCGCAATACATAGCTTTGCAGCTGGGTTTCCGTTCTGTAGTCTGTATTGACTGGATATTCTCTATATCGTAGTGCGCAAATCATTGTAGCTCCGTCCTTCGCTATGGACGTGACATAATATCAGCTTCCTATCACCAAATCCCAGTACAACCCTATTACCTAGGTAAGGGAATCTAAAATTGAAGAGTTGTAGGAAGGACTTGATAACTTTGAATTAAACTTCCAAGTCCAAGGCAAGCTGGTATAGACTATGTAACTCGTAGAGGACAAGTGCATACAACAAAAGGCAATCAACAAAAGCAGCAAAAAATCAAATCAAATAAATTTGGTACCAAGATGCAATAGAGATTCCGCTAAGACACCACAAAACAACCACAAAGCCAAACTCGCGCCAAGAAAGATATCAAAAGAAAACTCGCAGAGTGGGGGCCTCGATGATTTTCAAAAGGTCGTGACTCGTGTATTCGTAGCTTCTATGTATGTCCGGACATGCGCCCGGGTGTGCGTGAGTCGATACAGACTTTTCGTCGGCGAGGGACGAAAGACAAGATGGAATAGACGGCTTTCCAAACTCCCAATGATATAACTCCAGTGTCAACGGCAAGAATGAAAAAGAGAGCTCTCTTCTCGGGGGGTTGCAAGAGGGTATAAAAGTATCGAGGCGAGCTTTGTCAGGTATGTTGGGTATTGCATCTTACGGCTCGGGACGCGAAGTGTTTAAGAGCTCGGCGTCTTAGAGACACTAGAAGGGGTATCGATGGGATGCATGAATGCAACGGATGTAGAGGTTGGGTGTCGTGTCGGGAGTGGGAACGGCAATCGAGGATTAAAAGCTGAAGAGTCCACTGCGCTTCTTGCCCAATGGATAGACAACTAGTGCAGCCAGAAATAGGCCGACGGTAGTCCCGATGGCGACCTGAACCATGCCGTAGCCGATGTCAAAGACGACACCGTAGCTCTGGTTGCGTGCTTCAGTCGCAGAGAGGTTCTTCGCTGCATCGACGAAGCCCTGCGTGCCATTGGTGACGACTGCATAGGGGGTTCGGGTCATTTCCTCTGCTGAAGTGATGCCCGAGATAAGTGATCCGCTAGCAGCAAGGCCGGAGGGGACCAAGACAAATATCGCCGGGAGCATGGCTGCTGCGGCGAGCCCGTGACGGAAACGGCTGTAGCAATTGCCCATGATGCCAATGACGAAGGCCCCGAGGGCGTTCGAGACTTGTGTGTTGGAGTAGAATCGCTTGGAGCTGAAGTAGCTGACAACGTAGCCGGCAAAGGAGATGACCAGCATGACGGGTAGTTGTTTCCATTTGGCGTGATTGACAATGGCGAGGCATGCGGTGAAGATCAGGACAAATGGAAACCGCTGAAGGTATTCGTTTGCGATCGGGCTGGGGGGGCATGTATACGCAGTCGAGGCTTCGGGGTCTAGCAGGCCGTACACGGCAGTACCAATCGTGATACCGAACCCAAGGAACAGGGAGTAGATGATGGCATATACCATGCGTACTGAGCCTGCCACGATGCTGCGGGACTGCAGCTCAAGGCTAGCACAGAGTACGGTATAGCCTGGGAGTATGAGGGCAATAGAGGATTGTGCCAGAGCAGAGAAGCAAAAAAAGGACTCCCCTTGAAACCGGATACTTCCAAAGGCCCGAGCCAGAAAGGAGGTCATCACTGCAGCCGAGATCTCAAACACGTTCGAGTACAAGCTCGACTTGGGAGTCAGAATTAGCTGCAGTACACCGAGCAGACAGCCCAGCAGAAAGGCGACGGGCATATCGATTGGCCGGGCATTAAAGGCAAACGGCCCTACTGATGCACTTGCACAGCCGTGGGCGAAGATGAGGAATAGAATGTGGTACTTGCTCCGTCTCTTCATCGTTTCGTCCAAGCGCTGGATGGCCTCTTCGACCCCAATCACGTCGTGGATCACCTCCTTGTAGATTTCGTGTACATCGGCCAGCTTGCCGAGGTCGATTCCCTGGCTGGACCGGACCACTTTGACTTCGGTCGTGTGCGTGGAGGCGTCGTCGAAGGAGACTATCATGCAGCCCGGAATGTAGAGAAATTGGCCGTCAATCTCGAGGACGCGTGCAGTCATCCGCATGTATTCTTCCAGGCGATGGGTCGGGGCACCATATTTCATCAGGGCTCGACAGAGTCTGATCAGGTACCGTTGGCGTTGAAGGAGCTCAGCGATGTGGACCGTGATTCGAATTTCATCTTCCAGCTGGGGCTTTGTAGAACGACGTGCCCCTCCCTCGATAGCGTTGGTGCTGCGAGATCGCTTGAGGATCCCAATCGGAGTGAAATTTCTGACTGAAGACCCAGTAAGGGAGATGCTGGACCGGTTGGACGATTTCTCGTACCACTTCTTGGGCCGGTTTGCCTTCCAGAGGGAGTCACCATCGGGGGAAGAACCGCGTCCGCTGTAGTCGGTAGAGGCACTCCCCCGTCTGGAATCAGCATACCGATGATAGTAGGGATGACCGGACTGCTGGTCGTAAAGTTTGAGTATAGAAGAAAGAATACCTCCGCGGTTATGTCTCGGCCGCTCAAGAGAGTCCCGATCCTCGGACGGGGTGCCCCGGCCGGACAATGAACCGGGAGAAGGAGGGCGAAAGCGAGACAAAAAGTGAAGGTCTGCTCCTGACATTTGGCGCACAGTACTCGAAGCTTCGTAATTGCGCGGTGTAGATCGCCCGTCTATGAAGCCCGCTTCATCGTCGACCAGAGTAAGCTCGTCAAAGAGTTGATGTTTCTCAGGGAAACTGATCATAGGCACTTCATCCCCATCTTCAGAAGGAAAAACGGCCTCGGTGGGCGTAGAGGCAGTGGATGATGTAGGACTGGATTGGGAACTTGGACTTGGCTTCGGAGGTTTTTGAGTGAGAAGGGATGCAAGGCGTTGTGCTCGTTCTTGTGCATAGGATATAGCACGCCCCTTGTCATTCGTGGAACTGATCTCATAGTTTCCCGCGGACCAGTTGGTCCGACTGTCGATCGTTAAGCCAGTGACATCTGGTGACGCGATAGAGCTTCGTTGCTCTGCTGATCTTCCTCTTTGAGGATCCACAGTTTCCGAATCCTGGATACGAGGAATGTTGGCGGTAGGCAAAGGCTTCTGGGGCAACACGGAGCTGCCCCTAGGGTCCAGTCGACATTCACCCGAGTGGCCAACCGAGGACTCCTTCGGCTCTTTCGGCTCCTTCAGCTCAAGCTCGTCCACGGTGAATTTGACACGATTGGTGCTTTTGAGAATGCTTGCATTCCGATGCGGGCCCTGAGCTCCATCACTTATCTTAGGCTCCTGATATGCGTGGCCCTGGGAGCCATCTCCCGACGTATTCGATGGCGTGTGTGACACTGGGGATGTCTTGCTGGAACCAAGACAGTCGGATGGACGGCGAGATACTGGAAGGTGGAAGTAGCCCCCCGCCATGATTCTTTCCTTTTTTCCTTCGATTTTCTCTCTTTCTATAGTATTATCCAGCTCAGTCGATTCTTCTGAAAATAATCAAAGCCGGAGGCCAGTAGCAGAACCCCTCTGCAAGTGGTGTAGCTCGAGCTCGAGTGGTCAACTGTAGCCTGGCAACACGGTCAGCTATGTGAGGTCAACTAAAGTCCATGTGGATTTCTATAGGCAAGGGCAACCTCTGCAGGCGGCACTCACTTTACTGAAGCCAGTAGCAACCTTGGAAATGGGAGGCTTTTGGCCACAAGGGTTGACGTGGAGAGACGTGAAAGGAGTCCTGCTGTGAGGAATGATCACTATGTCACTAATACATAACCATTATTTTGCAAATGGGGATAAATCAAGTCCAAAGAAAGGAGGAAAGAAGACACAAGGCTTGGGCTGATATAAAAAGAAGGTACCAAGACTGCGGGTGTATCTTGTATTTACACGGCTAGAGACAGGCTACAAAGTGCTGCCGTTTAGACTAAAACACTAAGACCACATAATACCAAAAGCCCGAAGCCGAAAGGACTCGAGGGCACCTGAAAGGGGGGCAGCAGGCATGGGGATGGTCTTTTCCGTGCCGGTTTCCCAGACGCCAGGAAGGGAAGGTTTCTTTTTTTTTTCTTTTATTTTATTTTAATTTCAATTTTCTTTTTTCTTTTTGCCACGATGATAAATGATAAATCACCGGGAGATTCCGTACTCGCCAGTCATAAAACGTCATATACAGAGAAAATAGCCCCTTAGTCCCCATTTAGAATGGACATTACGCCGAAGCTGAGACTCCGAGACCCATGGGTTCTCGGGGGCATCAGGATGGACAGAGTTGTAGCTTATCGAAAGGGAAATGGTCGAAGCAGCGTATCCCGATAAATCAGAAATAAAATAAATATGACACAAACACAAGGTCAGAAGGTAAAGGGCGGGGACGATGTCCGAGCTTCATTGCCAAAGGAAGCAGCAGATAGTTCCGGTTCCACGGAGGCCATGAGGTACCACAAGGACTCAAAAACGAAGGCTGATCTCTCCTGTGAGAAATGAAGAATAAAAGAATCGGAGTTCTGGAACCTTTGTGGAAGGTGAGCGGAAGATTCGGGAGGATCCGCAAACTGAGATGAAGTATATACTGGATATACTGGCCATGCTAGTGGATATGCGAGCAATATTAGAGCTATTTGACTTGTGTGATAGGACGTGTCGATTGCGAAACTACCCAGATCATCCCCTTGGACATTAGGGCTTATGCAAGATGCCTCGTTCCTGGCCATCACTGTTGACGAGTACGACCACTACACTTGTCCAGATCGAGATACCATCGGAAGGAAGCATCGTGTCCATAAACTCTGGGAATCAATCGAGAACTTCCCCACGGTACAATGCAGCACCGTTGGTCCGTTTATCCTCATTTCCTTTATTTCATTCCTTTTAATTTATTCATTTATTCATCCACCTGTCCCAAACTCATGAGCTGACGCACATGCACATGTCCTGAACTTGCAATGTTCTCATATGATGTCAACCGGTTTCTCAAAGGGTCATTGCGCGCCATTGTGCTACCCAGTTTCATCCCGACAAGGACAAAAGGTCCAGAACTTGACCTGCTGAAGCTGAAATTAAGCTTCCCGTGGGCCTGGAACCCCTCCAGTACTAACGGTCTGATCCGGTCTTGAACCATGGAACTTACTGCCTGATATGCCTCCCTAGGGCTATGATGGCATCTTGAATTGAGGCTTGAGCCCTCTCGAAGGTGCTACTAGCAAGAAATGAAGAGAAATTACTTGACCTCATTTTGCAGCAAGCTCTTGATTACTATGAATGCACAAAAAAACCAAGATGCAGCTCTCCACACTTCGTCCTCACTGCAGGTGCGACCACAACGACCTTCGTACTACCCTTTCACACCCCTCTTTTCGAGGTCACACAGTCCCTCTTTTGGAGGTTCACATTTACCGAGGATCGCGGTCCTACCTGGACGCAGGGACCAACGCCTAATCTTCGACCGGTATTGACACTCGTCACGGTGACATGTATGTCCTACGTATAAGCCTGCGTAGGAATGAGTATCGAGGCCGAAACTGTGGGTGCCTGAAATACGGTAAGCTCATGCAATGGTAATTAATTTGCATTAGTACAAACTGTTGCTGGGTTACAGTAGTGCTTGATAGACCTTCCGAGCTGGCCCACAGTTCGCAGGGACCTTGGCACGCCTCAGTCCCGGCGATCCATGAATCGATCTAGAAGTGTATGCTAATCTCCAAGGGCTCTGCGGATTGCGCTATTTCCAACCTCGGTGGAGCAAACACGACTCTCTAGCATACCTTAGATAAGGCACGTTTTGATCTACCGTCGATTGTCGATTGATTTACGGGACCTCGGATGCCACGGCTGATCTTCTCACTTTATCTGACCCGCTGACGCATAAGCTCACCCACATTCCAACCGGCGAGCGGTCGATGCATATCAAGTCTGTGATCTACACGTATTCCCACATCTTTCCTCTCTGTAGATGTGATATGGCCTAGTAAAACACCCTAACGGTTGTAATAATACACTGAAGCTTCTTATTACTCAGGCTGTGGCAGACGGTTTAGTCACGTCTATAATATGTGCATCCTAACCTCGTGCTAATCCGAGCCTCTCGTGTTTCTCACAGTGGAACAGATCTGGAACAGATCTTGGGTCATGTAGAAGGCAACAAGTCTCGAGTCACGTATGCTACAGACTCACTGACAAAAACAACCAAATCAATATCCACCCCCTCGGTAAGGGTATCCAGCTGGTCACTGACCAGGATAGGTACCGGGGAGGGAGTCCTTCCTAACACGGAAAACCGGAGAACCAGTGCAGCCATGACCAACCAAGGTCCGTCCCAAGATCTCGCGTCATGCATCTGTCGTCCAACCGACTCATATCCGTAGTCTTTGCGGTCTGCCCTTGCAGATCTACGGATCGATCTTGCCACCCTGCTGCATGCAATCGCGTCGATGGTGCATGATCTTGGCCGTTCGTTCCACGTGGATTGTAGGACGGTGATGCCGTTTGGTGCGTGCATTTGATATATTTTCCGACCAAGGGGATTCACCTATATCCACGGGTAAGTCATCTTGCATATATTGTCTGCATGTATCGTACTTTACCGAATATGCATGTTTCTACGCAGATGCAGCTGCAAGGGGCTACCTGTGAGACAATCGAGCTTGATTTTTCTCGTTGGACTCGAAGTTGGCTTGAGACACAAGATTTTTCATCAGTATGAATTGAATTCCAAAGTTGTCGTGCATACGTAAAGGAGTTAGTTGGTCGAGGGTTGAGATAAGACACCTGGGCATCGAGGTGTCGGTTTTGTCCGCTATTCCTGGGCCCGAGCGAGACTTGACCTTGCAAGTATACGCGGCAATGTGGCATCAATTGATTTAAAGACAGAATGTCTCAACTTACAGGCGAATATATCCCTATGCAACTGGAGGGCGATGAAATCGATATAGTAGTTGATTTGCACAGCATAAATACACCCTAGGGCTAGCACAATCAAAATCAGAACGGGGAGCAGATACCGGCTGAATATAATAATGTTCAAGCTCAAGCGAGCAGAATATCGACTACCTAGGGCGGCGCTTTTCCCTTTCCTAGGATCCCCGCAAGATGCCCCTTCTTCACAACCGATGCTGCATCAAGGTCACCATTTCATTCATTCCCGCATCTCCAGGTAAAGAAAGTAACCCACACTCGCCCTGTCCGAGATGCTCGTTCTCCAGGAACGGGCTCATCTCCTACTTGCGGATCCTTGAAAGGTGATTATGCGAAAGTTGGGGGTTTGCTATTAAGTGCCCCGCGCGTGACTTCGGTGGCTTGTTTGTTTGGCTGGTGAGCAATTGCTTGTTCAGTTTATCAGCAGAGTATGCAGTATGTCACCTTGACTATTTTCCCTGGTGTGCGGGGATTGAAGAAGGGTGAAGGGGTGAGTCTTTGGTGCTTTAGTTGTATTTCAGTAAAGTAACGGCGTCTGGTCGGCTGGGGGAGTTGAGAGATGGGAATAGCATTCGGGCAACTAGGAAATGTGACCGGTTGCAAGTAGGTGCTCGGCCAAAACATAGATAGCTCGCTTGTTTAAGCCTTTTGGTTTTTGCTAGCTAGACGGCTAGGACGAGGCTGAGGAGAACAGACAGGAGATCCATTATAAATAAGAGACAGCGTCATGTCGAGCTGCTGCTGTCGGGAGTAGTTATTTAAGTTCCCGCGTGACAAATCACAACTGCATTCTAACTCAGCAGTCCACTTTGCAATGGAGCATTTCCTTTTTTATTCTAGACAATCAATGAGTGAGTCTGTTGATGATTGTCTCTGATCCCATAACTTACACCTATTCGGCTTCACACACCTGTCTTTGGAGCTAAAAATATAACAACGATAAGCCCGCTTGTCCCAGTGGTTAAGGAGCTCCGCTTGTAACGGAGAGATCGGTGGTTCGAATCCGCCAGTGGGCTGGACTTTTTTGGCGCCTTTTTATTATTAGCCCTCGAGGTTCCATGGGACTGGATTAGACAAAAACTCTCTTTTTTCAATCAGTTAACTAGATCCACTCCAACAACCACTTCCCCGTTCCGCTTCAGTCTAGGACTTATCCATTTCCCAGGTCATATAAAACAAGATAACTACCTACCTAGGTAGTTACTTCTAAATCGGCCCTATAGAACAGCGGTGTATCTCCAAGGAACGGTCAGAATTGCTAATAGCCCACTATCCAGGGCAATGCTGACTGCCAAAAAGAAAATGAAAATAAAAACCCAGATTCAATATTAGACATCACACAACACCTGAAACTCCAGTGCTTGCAGAACGATTGCAATGCATCCTATCCCGACCCTCATTGCGCCGTGCCACCCTGACAGAGGTGGGTCCTTCAAGATAATCGTCAAATCAGTCAATCCGTGGCCCCGACTTACGCTAATTCCAGAAGCAGTAGGTAGACAGGAGAAGAAAAGAAAAGGACTCGCTGAAAAGGCAAGAGAATTGGAATATTCGTCGATCACTACCGCCTCTCGAGTCGACTGAGTGCCCCCAGGATAACGCCAATGTCCTGCCGGGGACGTTCGACTCGTTGAGAAGGTGGCCGCCGCTCGTCATCGTCATCGTCACCGTCACCTTCAATTGCGAGGCGTTGCTGGGTATTGAAAGCGTCGCGCTCTTCGAGACGCTGTGCACAGGTGCGTAGGATACGGGCCGAGACTGCGTCCGCGGTCGTCCTGTACATTTCGATATCATGAATACCAGCAGCAAATGTATCAAGTGTTGGCGCGAGACCAGTGGTAATGCGGGAAAGGCGAGAGGAGACGGTGGATGGGGACATAGGTGGTCGGATCGTGGATGGAGAAGATGCATCTTCCGGTTGTTGGGCTTTTGGTGAAGGATCGAGTGATGCAAGTATAGAGTGTTGGTGGGGATCGAGGAGAGAGAGATCGATTTGGTTGGGAGAGTATTCGTTGGGATATCGTTCAGATTTTGGCTGATCGGTTTCACTGATGCGTGGAATCGCCGGTTGTTTAGAAAGTGCATTCAGAGCATGTCGCTCCTTTTGAAGCCTGTCATATACAGTTAGTCCTAGAATTTCCTTGGTCAGATTCAAGGGATTGCCTACTTTTGTATTTGCTCCTCCAAATCCTTGATCTTATCTGTGTTTTGCACGTTCCTTGGATTCGGCTTTTTCACGATCATTGTGGGAGGATTCACATCTTCACGACTAAACCAGTTGGAAAGCTCCGAGTTGGATGAGAACTCCTTCAATAATTCTTCTTGAATCGCACGCGCTATAGTCATGTTAGCTTTGCTATCTCTACTCGGACAGCCGATGGGTGAATTACCTGCTAGTCGCGCGCTCTGATCGTCCGATTGAGAACCCAAGCGCTTGTCTCCTATCGCACGCGTCGCACACCAGATCAGAAGCTGTCGCATCCTGCGCGGCTCAGGAAGACCGTCGTCCGCAATGTGCTTGTAGAAATCAGCTGTGTTGACCTCTCGGTGAGGTAATGCTGCCCAAATAGATCAGCTTTGATGCCACCATGGATTTACCAGAAACCTCCTACCGTTTGAAGCTCCTGTGTCAATCAAGGAGCTGGCCCTCCGCCCCCGCAACCCCAAGCTGCTTCGCCGTCGGCCCTTATCCGATTTCCCCCCTCTCAGCTCCTTGTTCCGCTGCATGACCGGAGTGTCAGCCACGGGTAAAGCGATTTTGGTACCCGCGGATGGCTGATCGGGAGACCTAAGACCGTTTTGTTCGGTGCTTTTGGGTCTTCCAGGTCGCCCCCTTTTGCGCTTCTTCTCCTCGAGCTGATCTTCTCGCGGTTCACGAGTCGGTAATGAGCGTGTCGCACTCTCCGGTTGAGATTCCTGCTCGGTATCTGCCCCTTTCGCTGTTCCCCTCGTGGGTCGCCTGCTCGGAAGTTCGGTTGTTTGCCCCTTTACTGGCACCGCGCTTGCACTTGCTTTCTCCCCCACTCGCTTCTTCGGCGGTCGTCCTCTGCGCGGTGTTGACTTTGGAGGCGCATTTTCGACATTTGATTGAGACACTTCGGGTACTGCTTCGAGCGATGGCCGTGGTTTCTTCTTGGATGGCACTATAGAGAACTGAAATCCATCTGCGTCCTCCTCGTAATCTGTTGCAATAAAAAGGGGGGTCAGCACTCAGCCCATGTCCCTCACAAACTCCCAATTGTAACACTCACCCGCTTTCCGTTTGCCATCATTGATGGGCTCCCCCAGTCCCTGTTTATTCTTGCTGTTTCGCGTAGTCCGCGATTCCCCTCTGCCTTTGCCGGCTCCACCAGACGCGGGCGCCAGACGCGATTGCGCCTGAGAAGCCGCCATTGCTATCGTCCCCAGCGGTTCGCGGCGCTTTGTTTTCGTCAAAAGAGGCGCCAGGACCGCGGTGGTCATGTCAAGAGCGGGTCACGTCGAACCGTTGGTTGGTGATGATGATGTTGATCTAAAAGACACCTCTAGGGCATGGATCCCCAAAGGTCCAAATTGCGCGTCTCGCACTTGAGAATATAATGACGAGATTTACTCCTGTCAAAAGAAATCGCGGTGTAGTATGGCTGGTCGCGTTGGCGCCGGTCTGAATTTGATCTCCGTTGTCCGGTTCAACGGTCGAGGTCCTCGGTCGGGGGTTGAGTAGGACGCGTGAGAAGAACTGAGACTAAATCGAATCGTGGCCTCATGTGCAATAGTCAAAGCTCAGCACGACGCCCGCAATGCGCAAGAAGAGGAGCTGCGGGCGGCAAGGGTATGGAAGGTTAAGGTGGGTTTGGAGGGATTCGGGCACGCGGTTGTTTTGGTCGGGGCGCGTGCGCTAGTCTGCTTTTGGGCAGCCCCTCTATACTTCGCTGCATTTCAACATTTAGTATTCATGTCCCATTGAAAGTCTACGCTAATCAACTGAACTGAATTCAATAATAAATGTTTCATTTTTTTTAGACATTTTCCATTAAGGATCGTGAGGTATCATGACAGATATGCGGATGTTGCTAGATAATCGCTATGTGCCCAAATCCACAAATGCCGACTTTTGCAAAACGCTCCATACGAAGAAATAAATAAGTTGCAGATGGGGTGTTGAGCCCAATCCGTCCGATAATTAACTGGATGGTAAATGCCAATCAATGGATGGCGCTGAGCGTGGCCGGGTCGCTCGGAGGCGCCAGGCTGCCTTCAATGCGCCGCTTGGCATCCTGCATCTCTTCCGTAGTGATATTCTCTGCCTTCTTCGGCATGTCCGGCGCATGTTGATTCATGCCGGGGCTGTGACCAACAGACATGCCGACTCGAATCTATGGTAAAAGAGAGATCAGCATATGGAAAAGCGGGAAGGCCTATATCATTGGGACTTACCAGCGTCTCCAGAGGACCTTTGGAGTTTTCCACAAGATCTCCGTCAAAGTTGACAACTCCCTCCTCAAACAAGATCAGCAGCGTACTGCCGCCAAACTTGAAGTACCCAAGCTCCTCTGCTCGGCTGACCTTTTCGCCCGTCTTGCGAGTAATCATCGTGCTACCGACCATCATGGCTCCCACACAGACGACCATGACGCGGCCATGTGCGACAGAGTCTATCGGGACCAGAACTCGCACATTCTCGCCATAGACATCCAGTGCAGAGCGGATGGCCATCGGGTTCACCGTGTAATACTCGCCCTCGATGGTCTTGGGCTCCCCCATCACTCCGTCCACGGGGACATGGAACCGGTGGTAATCCTGAGGCGCCAGGCGGAACACACCCATAGCGCCGTTGCGGTACTTGGCCGCATCCTCGGGATAGGCATTGCCCAGCAATCTCTCGACAGAAAATTCTCGACCCTTCACCCAGAATCTGGTAGCTTCGTCGATTCGATCGTAGACCACGCAGCGGCAGTCGGCAGGGGACACAACGATTCTGGGTTCATTAGGAGCCGAGCACGGGCGAGCCTCGGGCTTCAATGCACGGTAAAAGAACTCGTTGAAGTTGCGGAATTCCTCCACAGGCAGAAGGACCTCTGACATGTCTAGCTGGTGGAAATTGATGAAGTCCCGGATCTGACTGGTTGACGCCGGATCGTCGTACTTCCGTCCTTGTTTGATACTAAGGGAACGCAGCATACGGCGAACTGAGATGACCTGTATTAGAACACAACTTTTCTGCCACGAAATAATCAGAAGACTTACTTCTCTTCTTTTCCATGTCCCTGCTCTTGAGACCCTTGTAGAGTAAGCGAATTCCGAGACGAACATAGACACTCATGCGCTCCTCATTGATCTGGCCCGTCATCCGGTCCTGGACAAGAATATTGGCCGAATTGGCTCCGAGCTTGTATCCACCGTAGGAAATCTTGGTAATGACTTTGGAGTACCATTTACGCTGGGCTTGGCTGGAGGTCACAAAACCGCCCATAACGAGATTGTCGACCTGGCGCCAGTCACGACTGGCACATGTGGCAATATGGGTGATGATATCCGCATCCGATCGTTTGCCAAGGCGAGGCTGGTGGCACATGGGGCATTCTCGGATTTCTACCACATGTTCTTCGCCTCTCTCATCTGCAAGGTCATCGGGTCGCAATTCCTCGTCGTTGGAACTGGGCTGTTCGTCGCTGGAAATGGTTGGAACAGCTGTGTCGTGCGGGTCAGTATTGGACGGCAACACTGTGCTGGCTTCGAAAGCGACCTCGTCGCTGCTGCTGGATGGCTCCTCACTTTCTCGGCTTCCGACTGACGATGGTGCAAGTCCAGGTCTCCCAGGAAGGGGTGGTATGACGGCATTTCTTTTCTGTAGGATCCGCAGAGTGTCTTCCAGACAGATCACGGCCTGGTCAAAGGTTAAGTCGGCTGTTTCGCAGGGCTCATTTTCTGCACCGAATCGATGGAAAAAGCTATCAATGGTTGATTCCTTCAGAGTGGATCCGAGGGTGTCGAGCATCGTGGTCATTTCAACCTTGTCAATGCGGCCGCTGTCATCGGCATCGTATTGCTTCAGCATAAGTCTCCAGAACTGCTGTCGGAGTGCGCTGTATGGTAAATACTTTGCTCTTATATGCAGCTCAGGATTATACTTGTTTTCCCACCTGTCGCGGTTTTTGAGGATCAGGGGGATCAGATAGGGCCGGAAACCTTCTTCATCTGTCGGGGGAAGTTGATCGCTATCAAGGGGGAGCGTGGGAGGAACTTGAATTGTGGCGCTGCTGTCCACATTCAGACTCGGTTCTTCTGAAACAGATGCGGGAGGAGCCTTGGGGGGAATCGACAAAAGAGACTGGCTGGAGACCGCATTCCCAGAGTTACGCGTCTTCAGCGTAGGCCGGCCCATCTTGGAGAGACTCTTAGATGATGGCGACGGGCTGACAGCAAATCCAGAAGTACTTTTAGGGACGGGACTCGGTTCCTCAGACTCAACAAAGTGATACAAACCAGTCTCGGGGTCTGCCTCCGGAGCTGACTGGATGAGGGTCTGCAGAGGGAAACTAGAAGAGGCGACAAAGTCATTGCCCGAGAACTTGTCTCGATCCATCACTGTGAAGCTGATGCTCCAGTTCTGCTCGTACTTCATAACCTGAAAAACCATCTTCTCGTGGTAAACCGGGTTCAGGTTATGACGCACGACAGGGGTTCTGAGCGTCTTTCTCCCAAGAGACGTGACGACGAAGGGGTCCATGTCGAACGATGTCCGTGTCACTGGGGATCCAGATTAATCGCCTGTCCATAACGTAAAAGGGAAAAACACTTACCATTCCGCTCCGGTGGAAGATCAGTCACCCGAATGATTTCTATAAATAAAATACCTTGGACACCACTTCCCGAGCCCGAAAACTGGTAGGCTCGGGCAGCCAGGGACTTGCGTCTCAAACGAGCTAGCCGAAGGCGCCGCCGGCGTTTTTCGACAAGCTCCGGCTTCGACAGGCCATCGGTCTCGTCAGAGGTCTCTTGGTCGTCGAGATCATCGAGATCTTCAGCAGCCGGAACCTGGTCCAGTTGATCGTCCTCGTCGCCGGTACAGACCAGGCTTTTGAATTTCCGATATGTGTCCGAGGGCGACGCGGCGAGATTCGCGGAATCGACAAGCGAGAACTGCAAGAGAATTTCGCCCGAGACGTTGCTGTCCTTCTTCTTCTTCTTTCGATTCGAAGGCTGCAACATCGCTTTCGATTTGAGCGTGTACCATTTGGGCTACGTGTCCGTCAGTCACTGTGTTCGAGCCACCTTGCTTCTCAACGGGGGCATAACACTTCACCTCTTGACTGATCTGCCCCTCCTCGAATATGTCCTCCAGTGCGATGTCGAACTCACCCAGGTAGTCCTTGCCGAATCGATCATGATCCCAACAGATACATTCCAACAGCGGCACGCCCACCACGGGCATTTCGAATGACACATTCCATTCCGGATTTAGGGTCTTTGGTATCGTCGGCGTCGATTGTCTCGCCTCTCCCAAAGTCACCACCAAGTACTGTTCCTCGCGCGTTAGTACACTTGTCGGATATCCCAAAAATGGCCCTTGTCGATGGCTCCTTACCGGATCACTTGTCCCGCCTCGATCCTTGGCTGCGAGGTTTTGTCCCTACACCATCATGACACCCAAATTAGCCGAGTTCGGAGAGGGCGCAGAATAGGCTCGCTTACCTTAATCACGGTCACTTTGAGCAGGAGAGGCTTGGTCTCCGCAGACCGCATAGGACTCGTGCTTCTACTCTGTCCGGGAGTCGAGCTCGAGCTTCTGGCGGACAGGTGTGAGCTCAGCCTATGTGGGAGCGGTAGGCGGACCATAGCGGACAGGCAGCAGCGTAAATGGAAAAGACGCAGAAGAGAAAAGAGACTGAGGGGGGAATTGACAAGCGGGTGGCCTGAGCCCTGAAATTGTGGCTCGAGTCTCCTCAGTTGCGCGATCTGCGATCTGCTCGGGTCGATCCCAGCACGAAGCCAAGATTAAAGCCACCCACTGGACCCAAACAAAGCCGAACACTACAGGGGTCGAGTCGGAGCAATTGGGGAGTTGCAATGAATTGATAGAGGATAGAATTGAGAGCCCAGTATACAAAGAAAGAGAGAAAGAGAGGGAAAGAGGAACAGGGAAATGGGAATGGGAATGTAAAAAGGAAAAGGAAAAGGGAGAGAGACAAATCGTGGGGCCCGGCGAGACACAATGTAATTGACGTTCTCCTACACGACGTCAATTTTGAGCGATCCACTTCTCCACTTAAGAGTTACTATTCCCTCCTCCCCAGGACAATTGGATAACTGGACCACCATAGGTACATCGAAAGACTCCCTAGGGATATACTATGTCATACTATCACGTCAAGAACTGTACTCGAAATGCAAGGGATCCACTCGCCAACGGTGGAAATTGCCATACCCCGCATCCTCAACGCTGTCTCCAAAACATAGTCTACGGTTGAAATGGAATCAATTGATTGCATTTCGCATTTGGACTAATGCTTCTACTGCCTCTAATCCTGGCGTCGATCCACTCGGCCCCAGACCTCGTCGACATTGGCCTTGCCTTTGGTCTCCGGCACCCACCGATAGATGAAGCAGCCTGAAAGCCCCGCCATGACCGCAAATATCCAGTATACCTTGCCGTGGCCACCCAAAGAATCGTTAAGCATGGGGAAGAACTGGGCCACTATAAAGGTCGCCGTCCAGTTGCCTGCCAGCGCGCAGCTCTGCGCTGCCCCAACTGCCTCGGGTCCGACGAGCTCGCATGCCAGCATAAAGGGGACGGGCCCTAGTCCCACGGCAAAACATGCCACAAAAAGTAGTGCGGCTATCGCGGACAAGATCTTTTGGTCGAACTGCATACCCAGGGCCAAGAGAACGGAGCTCAAACCCATGCCTCCAATGCTGAGCAACAGGCAGGTCTTCCGGCCGATACGATCGGGTAAAGGCGAACATGCTAGTGTAATGACAAGATTAATTGCGGATATCCCCACCGTCAGCAATGCTGCAGTGGTGGGTAGGATGCTCTGCAACAGGGAGACGCTGTACATGATGATGCTGTTGACCCCGGTAAATTGCTGGGCAATCATCACGCCCAAGACAGCGATGAGGGCGGGCCGGTAGTAAGGGTCCCGAATGGCCTGCGTGATCGTGACGGACTGTTTGGGAATTTGGTTACCCGCTGGCGGAGCAAGCAGGGATTCTTCTTCACCCGATACAGGAGTCGCGCCCGACGTTCTCCAGCCTTCAATCTCGCCGCCAATGTCCCCGTCTCGCCCGCGAAGTCGCTGTAGCACCTTGCGAGCCTGACCCAACTGATGGTTATCAACGAGCCATGCCGGGCTCTCCGGTACCAAGAGAAGCCCTAGGAGCTCCAATGCTCCGACCACACCAGCCACGGCAAGGATAACACGCCAAAGGCTGCCATGACTCCAGAAGTATCCAAGTGTCTGAGTTAATAAAATACCCACGTTGGTCATGACCTGAGTAAAAGCACCGAAGAAGCCCCGCGACTCCGGGGGCGAGATCTCCGAGACGTAGATAGGGCCAACCACAATAGCTGCGCCCGATCCAACTCCAGAGAGAAACCTGCCCAGGGCCAGGAGCGGAATGGCCGGTGCCAGAGTCTCAGCCACGGGTCCCAGGATGAAGAAAACAGTTGTTGCTCGTAGCGTAAAGCGGCGTCCGTACTTGGTTGACACAGGCCCTGCTAGCAGGGCTCCAACCAGCCCGCCGAGGGTATAGATCGAGGAAACCAGACCGAATTGCGAAGAGGTCATGGGGAGACATTGCGGCAGGCCATAGGGGGCGGAGGAGTGGATTGATTTCTGTTCGCACGTTATGACTGCCTGAGGGGCATTTAGCTCGGCCTATTCACGGGTGTTAGTGGCATTTGAGTCCTGCGGAAAGAGGCGATTTGTACCAGGTGGTAACCAAACTGGAGCGGGCCCAGAGTCGTGATGAAGACGAGATAGATCAGATATGGCGTGATCCTGGACTGAGTCGGGTTATCCGTAGCCATGATGAGGGAGGATGACCGGCAGTCATTAGAATGGGGCGAAAGGAGGAGAGCGAGAAAGGAGACAGCTCGTGGATGACGTTAAACCTCAAATGTCACGGTGGATAGCGATAAGCGTCTCCGAACTCAGCTTGCGCAACTTCGCGCCAACACTGAACTTTCTTTCTCATCATTAGGCGATTCCTGCGATTCCCTTCACATCTTCAGTTCCTCTCATTCGCCTCGATACTCCCCAGTCGCCTTCGCCGTCCGTAAAAAAAGAACGGAAACTCCACACTTCCTTCTCCAACCAACGCCAGCCGTGTGGAGAGCCCCTTCCTCACCCCGAGATCTCCGATGGATCAAACGATCCAATGAGCCTGACAAATCCGCCCTCCTCCGGTTCGATCTCTGCTCGACTTAGAACTACCAATCTGAAGCGGAGCCTACAAACCGTTGATGGTAAATACTTGATTCTTGGTTGCTGTCTTGGTTGCTCTCTTTGCTCGAAAGCCTGACCTTGTCTTCCTTTTTTTTTTCACTATGTTTGGCAAGGGCTTCCCCATTCTAAACTCTGCTGCAGGCTTCTATCCTCGGGGTAATTTCTCTCCCCTTGGCCTGCACCTTCGGTTTTGCGATCTTCATCTGCGACGTGGTTCTTATTGTTCTTATGGAATGACGCTTGGATTCATCTCTGCTGGCAATACCGCTATCTATCGCAAGTGCTGATATCTTATGCTGTTTCAGAGACGCTCGACCCCCGAAGGCCCGCCGGGTATACCAGCAAGGTCCGGGTTCGAGACCGGTATCACATTGTCGGGTTTATCAGTAGCGGAACCTACGGCCGAGTATACAAAGCGATTGGAAAGAATGGTCAGAAAGGCGAATTTGCGATCAAGAAGTACAGCTCCCAGTTGCCCTGCCGAATTCGCCAGATCTAACTAGCGTCACCAGATTCAAGCCCGACAAGGAAGGCGAGTCGATCCAGTATACGGGTCTATCGCAGTCGGCTATTCGAGAGATGGCTCTCTGTACCGAGCTGTCGCATGCCAATGTCGTCCAGCTGGAGGAGATCATCTTAGAGGATAAATGTATCTTCATGGTGTTCGAGTATACGGAGCATGACCTGCTCCAGATTATCCATCACCACACACAACCACAAAGACACGCTATACCTGCCAAGATGGTCCGATCCATTTTATTTCAGTTACTGAATGGGTTGTTATATCTACACACGAACTGGGTCTTGCATCGTGATCTCAAACCAGCCAACATTCTCGTCACCTCGAGTGGTGCCATCCGTATCGGCGATTTGGGTCTGGCGCGTCTATTCTACAAACCGCTCAACTCGTTGTTTACTGGCGACAAAGTGGTCGTCACCATTTGGTACCGAGCTCCAGAGCTTCTGTTGGGAAGCCGGCACTATACCCCCGCCGTCGATATGTGGGCGGTAGGGTGCATTTTTGCAGAGCTTCTCTCCCTGCGGCCTATATTCAAAGGCGAGGAGGCAAAGATGGACAGCAAAAAGACGGTCCCATTTCAGCGCAACCAAATGATGAAGATTGTCGAGATTCTCGGACTCCCTCGGAAGGAGACCTGGCCAGGTCTTGTCTCCATGCCAGAGTACACACAACTTCAGTCCCTGGTCCTCCACAGACAGCCTGCCCACTTCCACCGAGGCCCAAATCTTGAAGGGTGGTACCAGAGTTGTTTGAAGAATGGTGGCTACTCCGCTACTTCAAGCGCTGGCACGCCCGGCGCTGACGGGTTTGATCTACTCTCACGTATGCTGGAGTATGATCCGACGAAGCGAATAACTGCACAGGAAGCCCTGGAGCATCCGTACTTTACAAACGGAGGGCCCATCAGCGCGGACTGCTTCGAAGGCATCGAGGCCAAGTACCCGCATCGCCGGGTCACTCAGGATGACAACGATATGCGCACCGGTAGCCTGCCCGGCACCAAACGCAGTGGCCTGCCAGACGACTCCTTGATGAGGGCCACCAAGCGGCTGAAAGAATGATCGCTTTTCTGCTGTATAGAGACATGATCCATCTTTTTCCTTTTGGGATTGCATAGGCCAGGCTTCTGATATCTACATAGCGTTCTTGTTTTTTTTTTATTTGGCATTAGCGTTGGTCAAGAGTCTCGATTTCCTCTACAGATACCTTTTCGAATGCACATTTGGCATTATTCCCGTGACTTAATTTCGTAAAATAGCATGATGCGCCTTCCCCTAAACCCATTTCCTTATATCCTACCTGTCCCATCCTATCCATGAGCCATCATGATGTGTTCAAACACTGAGTTCCACTTTGTTCCCTAACACCTGCGGATAATACAGATCATCTGCAATCAGTAGCCTATAATGTATCGAGTCAGTAAACAGCTATAGCTGCCAAGGTTGAGACGACCTAACATACCGTTCTGCTCACGTCGACTGGAACCGGCATCACCGTCACCATCGCCACCTCCTCCCATAGCCTCAGCCTGGCCTGCGGCATCTTTAATACCCTGCTCATCACCGCGCAGCTTCTCAAAGTAGCCCTTGATGTCATCCGCACTGACGGCCTGGCCGCTCTCAGCAAACGGCTTGAGGAAGTCCTTGACCTTGTCGCGGAGATGATTGTAAATCATGGCACCCTCGATGGCACGCACGCGGTCGACATTGCTCAACGCTGCCTCTCCGCGCTCCAAAAGACTGCCTGTGCCTGTGCTCGCCGCAGCATTGGCCTCACCATCGTCAGACAGGGGTGGCTCATAGGTGTCTTCTTCTTCGCGTAGTTGTGGGTGCGGTGCAAGCTTGGGGAAACACTCGGCACAGTGGCAGAGGCGGTCGTGGAAATCCTGTTCAACGAACAGAGAAAATGGCTCTGCGGGTGCAGACGCAGGAAGAGAGGTATGTTTGGGTCGCGGGCCGTCAGCCTTGGACATATCAGCATTAGACACGTCGGTTGCTTCTTCGGGCTTCGCCGAGAGCTCTTCTTTGATAGGTGCCAATGTGGATGTTCGGGTCTCATCTTCTTTAGTTCGCTTTGCAGTGGGCTCTTGAGAAGTCTCTTCATCCTCCATCTTACGCTTCTTCGAGTTCTCGGACTGTTCCCCAGTGATTTTCACATTTTGCCCAGTTGATTTCTTCATACCACCATTCTGATACACTGGCGGGAGGAACCCGGGCGTCCCTGCATATCGCTTCAGCCAGGGATTGGAGTCCAGACACTTGAAACAGATGAGTTGCCAGAAATCATCCTCGGCGGGAAATCCTGGAGGCAGAGGGGCTTCATCGTCATCATCTACCGGCATATCACCGGCGCCATCTCCACCACCTAAAGGCACTTGCTTCTTCTCGGTTTCTTTGCTCTTATGCCAATCCCGGGGGAGACCGATGAGACACTCCGGATGCCACCAGTCTTCGCCGCAGCCTCCGGTATCAACAGAACCGAGACCTAAGCATTGGAACATCGTTCCCTTCTCTTGATGGGGATCATACTGTTCGCCACAACCGCAGAATCGGTTGCGGAAGTTGTGATTATACTTGTTACCGGGCGCAGCCTTCTGCGACTGGACACCCTTTCGGCCGGTCTTTGGGTCTTCGCGCAAGGTACATGGCGAGGGCAGACGAGTAGTACCACAGTCACAAACAAAGTTGCGTTTATTGAAGAGCTCTACTAGCTCGTGCTCACTGTGGCAGGAGATCTGACAGGAATAGCAAACAGCAGCCGGGGTATAAGGGTCTTTGGGATTCGTAGGTGGAGGATTGCAAGTCAAACATGCGAAGAGGCTCTGTCGCAAAGGACCGAGATCGTACGTGCACGAATCGAAGGACTAAGGTTGATGTCAGCTCTGCCACAAGGGTTCATACGCTCAGTATGCGCTCACATATGGAAGGGCTTCGCGCGCGTCAGCCTCAAGTCTAATCTGGGATTCAATGAATCTTCAAGGAGTTAGCTTTCACATTTGCGTTACATTCGCGACAAGTACGGAGATAGGGTGTGTACTCTTTTGCTGTTTGGGAATCCTGAGATCCGAAGCTTTCACGTCGCACGATGTCGGCTTTAACATGGTCATTCGTTGTATGTGGTGCATCCATTCTGAAGATGCTCAAATTGTATCTTTTGGGAAGGTGTGCGAATGCAGTGACAAAGTCAGGAAGACGAGCCCGGTCCAGTCTGCGATGCGGCAAATCGAGCGGGTGTTTGGAGTGTTTGCAATCGTACTCCCTTGCAGCAGCAGCAGCGATGCAATACTTTCAACTCCGCATCTTCGATAAGGAAATGCAAGTAGAACTCTGTAATTGTCCGTAGGTTTCCAGTATCCTTCCACATGCAACAACTAAGCAGAAACCGCATATGTCTAAGGCGTGTTGCAAGTACAGTCACGTGCCTTCCCGATCGGGGTAAATTGAAACGCGTCGCGTCGCCAACCCATACGCGTGTCCCCGACCACCAGACTTTCCGCCCTTCGCTCCCTCTGATCCCTCCCTTCCAACCTATCAACCACGCTTTTGGGGACTTCGAGAAAAGAAAAAAAGGATTCCCCATACCATCTTTTTCTTATCCATTGAAAAATCCTCAATCAGTCCCAGACTTCAAGATTGAGCCACACACAACATGGAGTGAGTATCAAACAACAGTTTTTTTCTCTTCAGTACACACAGGCTAATGCAATGCAGTCCCCTCCGACCTAGCAGCTCGGCCGCAAATCGCGGTCCGAGATCCAACACTCGAAAGCGAGACAGAGAGGAGGACATTTCTTCGCCGGCGCCATTGCCTCCCTCCAGTCGTATGTGGAAACCCCCCTGCAGAATCTGCGCGGTTGCAGACTGACGATATAAATAGCCATGGCCCTGGGCTCATCCCCGCCCCCGATGCCATTTGACGAAGATGAGGACGATGAGGATGAGACTGGGCTTGTGCCCGATATCGATGATGTGGATGAATTGGCCGAGGATGAGGATGGAATTGATCTGTTCGGTGATAACTTCGAGCGGGACTACCGCGATGCCGCAGAAGATCAGTATCAGAATGAGGCATATATTGATGACGATGGAGACCATGAAGAACTCGATGCTGCAGCTCGTCGTCAACTGGATGCTCGGCTGAACAATAGAGATCGGGAACTTCAGCGCCGGCGCCGTATGCCCGCTGCTTTCCTGCAGGATGATGACGACATTGAGATGGACCTGTCGCGCCAGCCTCGCCGTCGCCGACACCACTATGATGAAGACCGCGAAGATATTGACATGGCAGATGAAGGGATGGAAGAGCTGTCTCTTGAGGAATTGGCGGATGTGAAGGCTGCCAACATCACCGATTGGGTCACCCAACCTCAGGTTCTCCGCTCCATTTACCGCGAATTCAAGGCCTTCCTCACAGAGTTTATCGACCCCAGTGGTCAGTCAGTGTACGGAAACCGTATAAAGACACTTGGTGAGGTGAACTCCGCTTCGTTGGAAGTGTCCTATGCCCACCTGAGCGAGACCAAGGCCGCGCTGTCTTACTTCCTCGCCAACGAGCCTACCGAGGTTCTGAAGGTATTTGATCAAGTCGCTCTTGATGTCACCCTTTTCCACTACCCGCAATACCACGACATCCACAATGAGATCCACGTGCGCATCTCCGATGTGCCTATTATCTACACACTGCGCCAACTGCGTCAGTCTCACCTGAACTGTCTGGTCCGCGTCAGCGGTGTTGTCACCCGCCGTACTGGCGTCTTCCCGCAACTGAAGTATGTGATGTTCCTCTGCCAGAAGTGTGGCATCACTCTGGGACCCTTCCAGCAAGAGGCTAGCCAGGAGGTGAAGATTTCGTTTTGCCAGAACTGCCAGAGCCGCGGTCCCTTCACCGTCAACTCGGAGAAGACTGTCTACCGTAACTACCAGAAGTTGACTCTGCAGGAGTCTCCTGGGTCCGTCCCCGCTGGTCGCCTGCCTCGGCAGCGTGAAGTCGTTTTGCTGGCCGATCTCATTGACACGGCTAAGCCCGGTGATGAAATCGAGATCACCGGTATCTACCGCAACAGCTACGATGCGCAGCTGAACAACAAGAACGGATTCCCCGTCTTCGCTACTATCATCGAGGCTAACCATGTGGTCAAGTCCCACGATCAGCTTGCCGGTTTCAACTTGACTGAAGAGGATGAGCGCGAGATCCGGGCTCTGTCTCGTGAACCCGACATCGTGGACAAGATTGTCCGCTCTATGGCGCCCAGTATCTACGGACACTACGATGTCAAGACCGCTGTCGCACTTTCGCTCTTTGGCGGTGTCAGCAAGCAGGCGCAGGGCAAAATGAACATTCGTGGTGACATCAACGTTCTGCTTCTTGGTGACCCCGGTACTGCCAAGTCGCAGGTTCTCAAGTACGTGGAGAAGACTGCTCATCGTGCCGTCTTCGCGACGGGTCAGGGTGCTAGTGCCGTTGGTTTGACGGCCAGCGTTCGCCGCGATCCTCTCACTAGCGAGTGGACCTTGGAAGGTGGCGCGCTGGTGCTGGCTGACCGAGGCACTTGTCTTATCGATGAGTTCGACAAGATGAACGATCAGGATCGCACATCTATTCACGAAGCTATGGAACAGCAGACCATTTCTATCTCCAAAGCTGGTATCGTGACCACGCTACAGGCTCGCTGTGCCGTTGTCGCTGCCGCCAACCCTACAGGCGGTCGCTACAACAGCACCAAGCCCTTCTCCGAGAACGTCGAATTGACCGAGCCTATCCTGTCTCGTTTCGACATTCTCTGCGTGGTCCGTGATCTGGTCGAGCCTACCGAAGATGAGCGTCTAGCCAACTTTGTGATCGAATCCCACCACCGTGCCAACCCGGCCCGGCCACTGCGAAACGAAAATGGTGATCTCGTTGACAATGACGGCCATCTGGTTGATGCAGAGGGTTACCGTATCGACAAGGAGGGCCGCCGGCTGCCAGTAACGCAGGAGGAGATCGCTAAGCGCGCGGCCGCAGAGAAGCAGTCTGAGGAGGAGAAGGAGGGTGAGATCCCGCAGGAGCTGCTGCGGAAATACATTCTGTACGCCCGCGAACACTGCCACCCGAAGCTGTACCAGATCGATCAGGATAAGGTCGCCCGTCTGTTCGCGGACATGCGTCGCGAGTCCCTGGCCACCGGTGCTTACCCTATCACTGTAAGTTTTTTTTTTTCTATTCGATTTATCCTTGACACCGTGCTAATGTTACCATAGGTCCGTCACCTGGAAGCCATCATGCGTATTGCCGAATCTTTCTGCAAGATGCGCCTGTCCGAGTACTGTTCTGCCCAGGACATTGACCGCGCCATCGCCGTGACCGTGGAGTCCTTCATCGGCAGCCAGAAGGTCAGCGCTAAGAAGGCGCTTGCCCGTGCATTTGCCAAGTATGTCATGCTCTTCGTCTCGACATACATATCGGTGCTAACAACTTTCCCAGGTACACGCTTTCCCGGCCCAAGCCACAGTCCAAGCGCCGTGCTGGCGTCGCTCAACCCAACCCGCATGTGCCCCGAACTGCATCCACAACGCGGTAAGCATTTGCAAGTCAAGGTTGCGGTTTCTTTTGAGTAAAATACCATTTTGTTTGCATCCGGTGTGAATGGCGTTTATCTTTGATGCTACTGCGAGGGCCTCGCTGGCTAGGCCATGATTTAATGAATGAACATGATCTTTCTTCAAGCTATGAACACCATATGAACCTCGCTCTACTCCCCTTCAAGTATCTAATCCTGAGTGGGAAAGTCCTGATTCAGCGAATCCGCCAATCCGCCTTCTTCAGCGTCACTCACGCGTCAAATGTACTTTAGTATACCGAGACCAGACCACCTGGGCAGTTCGTACTATCCATGGATACCCAGTAGATCTACGAGGTAGATCAGTCTTAAGCTACTGACCGGGTGGGTACTACAGTACTCGCACGGAGTAAATGTGAATAAAATGCAAATAGTCTTGCGCCGTTAAAACGATGTAAAGCTATGAGAGACAGAAGTTCTGCTCAGAATACATTACTGAAAAATACAGCAGCTAAGAAGTACAAGAAAAGAGGCTCAATTCAAACACGATGGCGCTCCAGGGCGCCGTCCTTCTTGCCTCGAAAACAAAAAAAAAGCAAAATTTGAATCAAACCGACTCCAGGGAATATCAACGCCATCTCTCGGGGCGCCAGAATACTGACGGCGCACATATTGGGTATTACACATAGAAAAATCATCAGTCTCCCCACAGGAGAAAGGCATGGAGTAGTAATCAACGTGTGCTGGTTGTGACCGGCTTGGTGGGGGAAGCAAATGTTGATGTCCAATCCAGCAAACACCTTAGTCGCTAGTCCGGCGCGATGGGCGCTCTGGACGCGGCTTGCGCAGACTCTTCATCCGGTTCAGGAAGCCACCACCGGGGGAATTGAACTTGGCCTCATCCAATCCAGTGGGTTGCCTGGGGCTGCTGGACGAGCGCAGCCGGCCACCGTCGGCCTCTAGGCGCGACTCCTGGATTCGGGATCCCTTCTTGTCCCACTCCTCGGCATCTTCCTGGAAGAAGGGGTTTCTCTCATTGCCACGTGAGGAGGCTGAGTGGCTAGAACCCAATGCGGGGACCTGAGGCTGGGAAGAAAAACCACCAGCGTCTCGACCAGAACCGCTCTTGCCGCGCAGCCGCTGCGCCAAACTCTTCTTGCGTTGAAGACCACCACCCTGCGCCATCTGCTTCCCGTCCTCGCTCTGACGGCGCGCCATGGCTGCGCGGCTGGCGGGTGCGCCATCCAAGAAAGTGCTGGTTCCCAAGCCAGAGCTCTCAGCTCCATGAATCGGCTCCACAGTCTGTAGGGGATCGAAGTTGACTGTGGCGCTGCGCTGCACTCCGGAACTTGCGAAGTCGTTGTAACCCTCCTCCATTCGGCCGTGGAAGAGATTCAAGTCAATATTGGAGTTATTGGGGCCTGCGCCGCCCAATGCCATGTTGGAGGAATCCTTGGGGAATGCCTGCATGGGTGCAATGCGTGAGCCCTTGCGGTTACGGTGAGGGTTGCATGCGTCAAATGGACCGTCGTGATGGAACACTGTATTCACCGTCAGTACATAGTGGCCTCGAATCGGACATCGGAATAACTCACTCCCAGTCCCGTAGATACTTGTCACGTCCAATTTGTCAATGATGTCCAGCCGGCGGTCCTTTCGAGAGGAACGGGACTTGCCGTCACGGTGACGGCCCTCGCGGTCGCGATGGCGCCGCTCCCGCCGACGCTTGTCATCATCATCATCAAACAGCTTCGAGGCCCGCTCCATCACCGAGGACTCGGAATTTCGGCGGGGTCGACGAGAAGTCTTCTCGCGGCGGCCCATGGTAGGCGCCTTGGAGGGGTTTGGAGGATCGGCGAAGATATCGAAGGGGTCCTTTGATTCCGCTTCCACGGGGCGTCCCGACGGACGCTCTCTCGGGGCGCGAGGGCGATCGGGGCGCCCAGGGCGCATCCTTGAGGAATCTGGGCCTGGTCGGGCGCCTGTGGACGGGGAGGTCATAGTGGGAGCGGGAGCGGGAGCGGGGGTGGGCTTAATGGAGAGGTTCTCCTGCAAAGGGTTAGGGACCACGATATACCCACGGATATATTCAGATTACATACGAAGAGATCCCGAGTGTTGCTGGTCATATCTGGCTTCTGGGCCGATGGGAACATGGTGGCACCTGTGGAAAGGCCAGGGGCGGACTGCGGTGACAGCGCGTCCGTCTCGTCCAGGAAAGGATTCGTCGATCGGGGACGTTCCGGGAGAGCGCTGGTAGGAGGGGAAGGGGCGTTCGATGGAGATAAAGCACGGTTTCTAAAGGGATTGTTGGAGCCAAAACTGGCCGCTGTAGGCGAGGCTTGACGAGCTTGAGATGGAAAATCCGGTCAGTTCTGGTGTCCTGGGCTCTCGCGACGGGGGGAGCAGAGGTGATTTAATAGTAGATGAAACAAAGAGCAGGGGGGAAAGAGGCGAAGCACAGGACAACAAGCAACGGGCAGAGCAATCGCATCAATCAGAAGCCGTCATAGCAAGGATTACGCACCTGTCGGCGCCAGTGACACGCCGGGCGGGTACCCGAGCGCTGGAGGAGCATTCATCTTGAGACGAAACGGAGAGGATGTGGTAGGGTGTCACACGAGAGGAGAGTTGAAACGGGGAGGAGACAGAACAAAAAGTAGAGAGAAAGAGAGAAGGAGAGAAGTACGGAGTAAATGGGGCAAAAAGGGAGACGGGAGGAGGGAAGTACGTAAAGGTTGATCTTGGTTTTGAACACACTTAAACCACTTCAACTCTTTCCTTTCTTTTTATCCCTGTTGAACCTTAAAACTCTTTTCCCAATTTCCAATTTCCAATTTCCAGGTTTGAACTAACCAATATGATAGCATTGACTACCGATACTCCATTACACCTGCAGAATCACCCCCAGACTCAGAAATCCAGGGGCGTCAACCCTCGCGATCGACACGGCTCCACCCATTCGTGTGGATTTCCGAGTTTCCCCTGTCACAGTCGAAATCATTAACCTATTCCATACGGAGAACGGAGCACTCTTATCAAGATACTTCAATCCCCAGGTGGGATATTTGGTTCAGGATTCCTTCTTCTCCAGCCATTCGGAATGACCTCCACATTCCTCCTTCCCGCCTGTGGCCTGATGTCATCTTTTGCCAGGAATGTGGATTGCATACTCACGCGAGATGCCTCCTCCCATTGCGCGATCTCGCACGGTCCTATGTCCTCAGATCCAATGCTCGGTGACAGGATGATCCGATGCAGTTAAACGTCCTGGCCCCGTCATCCCCCTTGACAGATAAGGCATTTGACATGTCAGAGCTTCTGGGTTCAATAGCGCCGGCTGCTGTACCGAAATTGATGTCCTGAGGTACAGGCACTCATCTTCGCTTTGTTTATTATTTTTTGGACTTGCTTCTTTCTGTCTCTAGTTCATGAGGTAACCGGTTCGTTTGCTTTAAGTACTACATCCTTGGTTGCGTTGCCAATGCCGGCTGGAGACATGACTAGAGGCACTCGTGAATTGCATTTCATCTACCCGTAACCAGCAAGGAGACCCGGTGTCGGTTCCCGAGCACTGACAACATCCTAGGATCTTTTAACCGATTCCCTTTACACAGACCGGGCAAACATACAAGGGCATAGGCTTGGGAATTAGCTAGGTACATGGCTTTCAGCTCTAGCCTCCAGCTTACGCAAAAGATGGCAGAAGATGGAATCGCCAAATATTAGAATAATGGCAGTGCGTGCTGGAAGAAGGTTCCCGTATATCGAAGAGTACGGAAGGAACCTATTTTTAGAAACCGAGTCATCCATGGATCTTTCCGCGGCCTTAGACCCGCATACCCTGGGGTACATACATCATGTCAACAACTAGCTTTGATACAGTCAGACCTGCAATTATCACATCCCAGAAGAATTTGGAACATTTGAATGATGTGGAGACGTGACCAGAGCTTTGTTGTATCTATTTCCCAACTGACAAGTTGACCTATCAAGGACTACTACCAAGACATCGGAATGTAGTACTTCTCCCACTGCATAGATGTATCAGCCTCTTTAAACTTCTCTATTCCACCATTGACACCAACTTCCGTCACCACCCGTCACCTGATCCAACTCGCTCTGCCCAGCTGGTCAAAACTTTATCCAAGGACTGACCATGACCCCATCCTGGAAATAGCCCCGAATAGTAGGATATCTGATATAGTTGATCCGCTTCATCGCTCAACACCGAGGATCAGACCGATGGCCAAGGAGAAGGTTATTAGTACTTCGCGCATACCCGTTCGCAGCAATACCGAATAGCAAAAGCAATTTGTACTCATTGCCAAAATCTTGTGCTGTCTTTATTGACGCTTCCTATGTAAAGACAGATGGGGATAGTATATAGTTGTCCGTCCGGGAGCCAGGGTCTACTCCAGGGAGAAGTATTCTCTCCCTCCCCTCGGAATAAAAGAACGGGAATCGTATCTTTAGCATAGTCTTCAAGCCTAGGAAAATTAGAGAAAAGCTTCGGGAAAGGCTGGTCTATAATGTCCGCTGCGCATTAAAGTCGAATCCCTAGAGCGATATATCGAAAGAAAAGACGTCGAGGCGGAAGAGCGAGAAGGAAGGACCGGAGAAAGGTGTCTTCGAGCATATAAGCTTTGTCAAGGACCGCAGTAGGATATATAATATCTACTTGATCCGGTGGCAAAGTAGACATAGAATCCACAAGGAGTTTGCGTTCAATAGCGTCGAGAAGCCGGGCAGAGGCGGCCACTGCTTTCTCAATATCACGTCGTGTGAAATGCTGGATATTCCAAGGAAAGAATATTGAAGGTGTCGGAGACGCGTGTACTTTTTCTCTTCAACTATTTGAAGATAAACCGCAAGTATATCCTGTAGAGGTCTCCATTGTCATGATTGTTTGCAGTCACAGGTCGTGCCTTCCCAGTCTTGGAAGAAAGCAGCAAGCTCTGTGTTCTGGTCGAATCTGGATCATGATTAGAATGGCAAAGTATTTTATGAGAGTGAGGTAGATAGCGAACATAGTACCGACTTCTTCATAATCGACTGCATAGGTAGGTGGATATAACCAAACAAACCGATCACCCCATGCCCCGAGGGCTGAATATTGAAGAAGATGAGTTGGCACTTGCAGACCATGTAGAAAATAGAAGAAACCGATTTTTGAAGCCGTCGCCTGAGGGCCAGAGTTGACTACTTTTGCCAGACGAAGGAATGAAACAAGGTTCGATTTCAGGCGGGAGCCGATCTTGACAGGGTTGAAACCAAGTAGCGGAAGGAAGATTCCGCAGGGGTAGGGGACGGGCTATGGAATACCCCGAGTTCTGATACCTTTGGTGGCGGTCCGTGATATCCTAACCTACCTACAGTGTGGAGGAACGATGGTTCGCTAAGGCTATCAATAACTACTGTATCAACTAGTACCAGTTTATTGAGAAGCATATCTTGCGATGTTCGCTTACTTCAATCAATAAGCAGCATCAGATAACTAGTGGCTACTGCAGAGGCGCTTTTATCGGCCTGTACTAGCGTATTTACTAGGGTTTATGGCCTTCCGTGCGGTCATCGGATTAATAGTTCGATTAAGCAAAACCAGCGTATACCCCTCATTGATATCCACCTATTTTAAAGGATTGGACCCATTGGTAGGCCTAGGTTAGAGAATCAGTACCGTCCATTGCTAGAATCTCGGCTTCCCGCACTGCCCCCAAAGGTATTAGACCAGAGGGATATAGCACTGGTGGTGCCAAAGAAGCAGAAAGCGCTGGGAAGACGCTGTCAGGGCGGGGAATAATAGACATACTGTTAGGCAGTATAGTACAGAATTTACTAGGCCTATTTTGGAAGGCGGTCCAAATCCGTCGATTCGCTATCAATTCTCGTTGGGAGCTCTGCAGGTACATATCAGAAGATGTCCCCTGCATATTTATGATATTATTCTTCTCACTTCTGGGCCTAGGCCAAAGGATAAGCAGGTGCTACGTGGATACTGATTTCAAAAGAAAGGTAAATATTCAATGTGAGTCTCAAGTGTATCGGTGGTATAAGTTCTTCCAAGCTGCAATGAAAGCATAAGAGCGAACCAAACGCCTGATCTTGTAAGCGCCAAAGACCAAAAACCAGAAAGGGGATTGCTCTCCCAAACAGCAGGACGGAGAACCGGCCCACGGAAGTCGAATCCGAAAGAAATTCCACAACGGACGCCGAAGCATACACCAAAAAAAAAAAGATAAAAAAAGACAAAAGGTTCTAAGACATGCTCCTTCGTAGATATAGGTATAACACACTCTCCTAGGGGCCTGCCCCCTCATTGCCATAGTTGGTCTCTTGACTACAAGGTCACACTCTCGAGGTCACGCATGACGATTGACATCTGTGCGCGCTTGGCAGCTTCGGCAACGAGGCTAAAGTCCTGCAGAAAGGGCGCCGTGGCTGTCGGACCTCCAAGGGAGCCGACCTGGTGTGGATAGCAGTCAGTGCCGGCATTGGCAGTCGGTGCACCCTCCGATAGAGGAACGGCTCCGGCATTGTCGCTCTGGGTAGCGACTGGTAGTCCAGTACAGCGCGACGGATCGTTCAGTGCCTGGGACAGAGGCTGCGCCTGCGACATGGCGGACTGGGGAATACCGGCCGAGGCAGCTTGGAGAGGGGCAGCGAAGGCTTGGGCAGCGGGGTTTGAGGGGAGATCGAAGGGACTGGGCGGTTGGGCTAGGGTGCTGGTGAGGTTTGAGGAGGGCGCAAAGGTTGAGGCGGTGGAAAAAGAAGATTGAGCGGGGTCCCGAGGGACGCGGGCTGATCGCAAAGTAGAATCCAAAGTAGAATCCATGGTGTCACAGAGACTCATTTAAGCAGCGAAGTGGCGCCGAGAAGCGTGATGCAACGGGTACGTGCTGGATCTGGGGATCCGCAAAGATCGTTTCAAGCCACAGTTAAAGAGCACAGCGTCACGGCACCCCGGATGACGGCAGCGACGTCGGCAAGGGACCGAATATCTGGGGCAAGGTTTCGAGAGACCAAGATGTAGCGGGAGAGAATCCCAAATCACTTAGGGAGTGATAATAGGGGAAAGGAAACAGGAGAGCCCTGGAGAGGTTGGGAGCCGAGAGATGAGTGGAAGAAGAAGAAAAAGAGGAATCGAACTATCTCAGTGATTGCCCCCCGAGATAAAACGGGAAAATCACCATCTGATCGTCAATCCGAAAACCCGAATATTACCCAGTAAAATACCGGTATCTCCACTTCTCTCCACACGATGGACACTGCCGTTTGGGGAAAAATACCGTATGTAATTACATTGCCTCGGCCAGAGTCACATGTAGCGTTCATGATTCTCACGATTTTAAAAAATATGGTTCGCATACGACGTAAGAGTGTGATACAGTATGTGCCTATCGGCATCTGAGTAGGGATTCCGGACTGTCCTAATTGGTTGCGGCGGGACTACATTCCAGGATCGACCCGGTCATACCTAATCTACCCGTGGACAGAGGTAAAATGGATTCTTGCTTGAGTATAGAGCATCAGAATTATAGTATTGTCCTAGTGTCCTAGTTCTATAATGAATAATATCTGCTACTATAACGCATAATGCACCTATGTGCTACTCAGAAAAGACACGAGGCTCTCGAAAATCCATTTTCTGCCTCAGGCACTAAGATGCCCCACCCCCGAAGAAATTTGGATTTCTTCCTTTCGAGGGGCAAAGACGACAATATAGCGCCATGGCCGAAGAAGATTTTAGTACGGGGAACATGTTCCAAGACCCAAAAGGGTTTTACCCCGATGAACCCCCGCCCTCATTCGCTGAGCACAAGATGCTATCTGGGAAGACGGTGCGCGTGCGTCTTGTGGGCAGCCACCCACTCTATGTATGCCTTCACATGATGCAGGATCGGAATCGCATACCACCGAATTGCAAGCCCTACGTACCATGGGATACTGGTCTAATATTATAATAGGGCAATCTTCTCTGGAATGCCGGGCGGACAAGCTCGCACTACATCGAGGAGCGGACCGACCAGCTGATTCGGGACAAGGATGTTCTCGAGATTGGCGCTGCTGCGGGCGTTCCGAGTATCGTGTGCGCCATCCAAGGCGCACGTACCGTTGTCATGACCGATTATCATGACCTGGAATTGGTGAACAACATGCAACACAATGCTGACTTGTCCGCCCACCTGTTTCCTGAGGCGCCCGAGTCTCGAAAGCGGCTCTATGTCGAAGGCTACAAATGGGGCAACCCGGTGGAACCCCTTTTGGCACATCTTCCTCCCACTGATGATGGCGTGCCATCACGATTCGACGTCCTGATCATGGCCGATGTAGTATATGCTCATCGCGAGCACGGGAACCTCGTCAAGACCATGCAGCAGACCTTGAAGAAAGATCCAAACTCTGTTGCCCTTGTCATTTTCACACCTTATCAGCCATGGCTATTGCCTCAGACGGAGCGTTTCTTCCCTCTGGCCGAGGCCGGCGGATTTACGGTGACCAAAATCTTTGAGAAGCTCGTGGATGAAGTACTTTTCGAGAATGACCCCGGTGTAAGTATACCCGGTCCCGAGAGCGCAGGAACCATGCTAAACTTCCGTAGGACGAGAGGCTTCGGCGGACCGTGTTTGGGTACGAGCTTCGATGGGCATCGGATCAGTTGGGGCCCAGTACCTCCAAGACCTCCTAAATGTTGAAATGATACCCTGGCATTCTTACAAAGAATCTTATAGACAAAATTTGTGAATTCTTCCCACTGCTCGCATGGATTGATGATAATGCAATACTGCAATTTATCATACAATATATCACAATCATAGTGCTACAACCTACTTATTCTCATATTCTTTTCGGGCAAGAATTCTCAGAGGAAAGGTATGGAGACAATCAATTGAATCGTACTATCTCTAGTCCCTTTTACAGAGCTCAAAAGAGACTAATATCGGGTTGGCGCTTTCTGCGGTTAAACCCCGGCCTATCTCCATATCGCTGGCTGTAGTTACTCGCATTGGCAAACGATCAATACCTTGTGGATGGTGGTTTGTGTAGCCGAGAACTGTCCGCTAACGAGTTCTTTTTAAATTGGATTTACGATCTCACCAAGCTCTTTAAAATCGAGGTATACCTAGACCCACTAAGATGGCAGACAAACAGATCCTCCACCGAGAAGGACATTGATGGTAAAGGTAAAAAAAAAAAAAGAATACAAATCATAACCTCGTTAAATCATGGCTAGTCTATGCAGTTTTTTAGGAATTGAAAAATGTTCCCCATCTTCCGCATCACCTTCTGTGCACAACGGCTAGGCGTCCGCATCCTCACCACTAATAGTCGAGTTCAAGAACCGCACAAACGCATCTGGAATCTGATCATCCGCCAACCCACCGGTTCCCGCCCCATGACCATGGCCAATGTACTGCCGGTTCAAAGTGATCCACTGCCTCCGCAATCTTTGCAGCTTCGGCAAAGCCAGGATGCCGCCTGCACCGGCCAATTCATCGGTTGTCCCAGTAGTAGCAAGATGAGAAGGAACGATGATTGGGATAGATGCACCGGGCACGTCAATGGCGATACCTATGGAGTGGGTACTCTGTGCTAGGGCTGCCTCGGCGGAGGGATTGGATTGCGTGAAGGCGCGGATAGCCGTTACGATAGCCGAAGTACGCTTTTCCATGGCGTACAGAGCGCCCGAGTCAGTTGCGACGGCTTGCACGGTGGCTTGGTGGGGGATGATTTTGGGCCGTAGTGATTGCCCACGACTAAAGGCTCGACCTGCGGTGGTTGTGCTGGCGGCTTCGGAAATAGTGGATGATGCAAGTGTTTCGGTGAGGCTGGATACAGGGGTTCCTGTAGGTGTCTCTCCAGATGACAGGACGACTCCGGTGAGAGCTTGGAAGATGTCTGCGACTGGAGGCTCCTTGTCCTCCCATGGGACTGTGAACAGAGGTTTATCCCAGCGGCTGTGAGTGCTCGGTTCTTCGTAACGGAAGATAAGGTTGTTGAGCAATTCCGACGGGTATGGCTCTTCGTCGTCATTAGACTGGGCTTCGTCGGATGCAGAGGCCATATTCCCAGCCAACTCTGAGTTGCTTTTCTGAGCTTGGCGCTTCAGTCGAGCATCATTGTTCGCGACGCACTGATCAATCGGTGTTCCGACATGGACCTGAGCATTCCTCGTTAGCCATTATCCTCCCTTCCTTCCATTGAACACGACTCCAAAGACATACCACACAGCATGTTGTCCCTGCAGCCTTGGCCTCGCACCAGAGCTGGTACCTCCACCCTTTGATATAATTCATGCCATCGAGAAGAACGATACTGTCCCGCGTCAATGCCCGCTTGGCGCGCGCATATGCGACACCACGTGCCTCCTTCTCAGTGCGAGCGTGATCATATACTGTGCGAGGATGCGATGCGTCGTGGGAAGGGACAACGTGGACTTTGTACCGGGACTTCAGCGTAACCGGTGATGCGGACTCGGGGGATGCGAAGATGTCATCTTGCGCTTTCTCGATAAGGGACGCGAGCTGGTTTGCACGGTATGTGAGACCGGAGCAGGGGTACCCGGTGAGAATCACAAGCTAGTCATATATCAGTAAAGGCTTTAGATAGGGGACCTGCAGCTACACGCACCGGCATCGTAGTTTATTGCAGTGTTGGAAGCGGGCGAACTTTTTTTTGGCGGGGTTGCGATATGACTCCACTTTCCTATTCCTACACAGATTTTGGCTGCTAATCATAGAACACAATGATTATTTTACTAGAATTACTAGAATTATAGATGGTTTCATTTCGAGCATTCTCTCATGACTAGGCAATTTTCCCAGGGCGCTCGCTCTCGAGGGCTACGCTTCAATGGTCAAGTTATGCAAAGATCAATAATCAATTCAACTGGAAAACAAAACGTGATCTATCAAACAAAACAACTTTAAAAAACAACTACTTTAAAACCCTGAAACAAAACTTCTACTGTCGATCGCACCAAATTGCTCTGTTCCCTCCTATTCATTCGCGGCGTGTGGCTGTTGAGCCATGTTTCCTCATTCTGTCCTTCTCATCTCGCAGGGTTGCCGTGCCGTATTCCAGGTTTAGCCATGAAGTCTCTAAGGTAGAGTTGGGATCGAAGGGTTAATAGTGCTTGAAGTGCCCGGCTCCAGAACACATGAATTGCCTTCTAGATCCGTTGTGTAACGACCTTGGGTGGCGCCTTGGGGCATCGCCCTGCAGAGTCATGACTGCTCCCCAATGAAAGGTAGCATAGTAGGCTCTTCAAAAGTGGTCAAAAAGTCCTTTCCATGAAAAGAAGCGCAGGAACGCGGCTTCGCCCCTGATAACCACAGCGGCTGAAACGACAAGTCCCTCGCGCGAGATATAATCATACTTCACTGTATTCGCCTCCGGTTGGGAAGTGATTACAGGTCCTCGGAAGGTCCTTCACGCGGGCAGTCCATTTGGCGCATGGGAAACAGCCTGGCTGGCTTCGATGTGGCGGTAATTCAGGCCCAGGGTGAACAGCTCCTGAAGGCTGGCATTGACCTTCTCGTGCATGGAGGTGTCCTGCGGAGAGATATTGCGGAGCTCATCGACGAGTCGCTCACGGCACTTGTGGTAGTTGCGCTCTGCGTTCTGCAGCCGCTGACCATGCTGTGCGCTGCTCTGAAAAGCTTTGGCAGAACCGGGTTGGGAGTGCACGGAGCGGGTGCGCTTCATAGTTGGCGCTGGTGTAGGGCCAGTAACCTTCCTCTTGCGGCCAGTCTCCTTCTTCTTGGCTGGGGCTGCGATGGGGGAGGACTCGGGTGAGCTGTGTCTCTCGGAGGAGGCGTAGTCATGCACGCGCCGCATGTGGTCGTACAGGTTCCATCTACGCGGGAATCCGAATCCAGGAATGGAACGATCACATCCCTCCCACAGACACAGGTGGGGGTTGTCTCCGTGACCATGGAGTCCGTGGGCTTCGCGCTCATGGCGGAACAGGCATGCGTTGGAGGAGAAACGCAATTGGGCTTCCAGGCAGGTTGGGATCTTGCAGCGATAGGGCTTCAGGTGTGAATCCAGGTATTTGCTAGAGTAGACTGTTAGCTTCTGATTTTGGAGCACTGTGACGATGGAAAGGTGAACTTGCTGGTAAGCGCATTTTTGTGTAGTAGGCTGGTGGTTGCAGGACTTTTCTCCAACGGCAAACGGGCAGTAATACTTTCCGTCACTCTGAGTGGGCATGGAGTAGTAGTGGTGCTCTCGCGGGTTGCGAGACTCGGCACCGTCCTTGGATTTCTGTCGAGAGAGCTCTCGCCCAGGGAGAGGCGGGAAGTACTCCGATTCGACTTTGACCTGGGCCTGCGAAGAGGCTGGCAAAGTTCCTCGGCGGGACTGTTTGGATGGCCTAACGGTTCTGCGGTTTGGCTGTCAGAGGCATTCCTCAAGTTTCGATGAATGCTACCTACCTGTTGGGGTCCTTGTCACTAAAATGAACACTAGGGAACAGAGGATCCGCTGGATTAATCCCGTGGCTGCCCATTGGCGAATTGGTGAAGTCTCCGAGGAATGTATCATCAGCGGCCAGATATGAAGGGAAACCTGCGTGAGAGCAAGAGGAAGTCACAGAGATGTCGTTGCTGGCTTCCGTCAAAGGAGGCGAGACCGGAACGGTCTGGTAAAGGCCTGATGAGAGTTGGCCCAGAGTGGTTCCAGAGTAATGGCTATCAGTCATCATAGTATTCCACGGCTCGTGCGAAACAATCAAATGGCCATCATCGGTGTGAGAACTGTGCGCGACAGAAAGAGCATCATCTGGAGAGCTCGCCTGCCCGCAGACATCATTATCCATGGCAGAAAGGTTCACAAAGGAGTAGAAGTCTCGCTGGTCATGCATGTCTTGGACTGCTGGGAAGTCCACACCTGTGTACATCACATCGTTTGGTCCGACGGTGGAGGCCATCAGCTGCTGAGACAGCGAGAAAGAAAGCATTTGCACCTGGGGAGATTCCTTGGAAGACATGGCCTGGTCGAGAGATTCTGTAGTGTTCATATTCCACTCTTTCATGTCCTGGGAATTTCCATGGGCTGTGGGAATGGAGCACAAAGACGAGTTGTCTTGGCTCGACAAGTCATCATCCTGGATTGAACTTGAGGCCATATTTGAGATTCCTTGAGCCATGGAGGCATGTCTGGGTTGAGAAAAAGAGACCCGCTCGGGCTCATTGCTAGCCCTGGGAGACATTGTGTATGTGTGGGATTTGCTAAACACTGGAAGTAATCAATCAAGTCAGTCATCTACACCTCAATAAGTTGAAAATATAAATCAGAAAAAACAATCAAAGGAAGATCTCCTAGGTCCAGAGGAAATTGGAAACCTATGAGCTGTTAGCAGGGTCTTCAGCGGTCGAATTGTGGACTAGACGCACCAAAGCCGTTCAAAGGGAAAGGATGATCCGAGGTCGAGCTCGATCAGGGCCTGAGTTTGGTCGCAGCTTTAGTTGATTCCAGGGGGAAGAGCCTGTTGCCAGTAGTCATGTCGAATAGAGCCAGGTCGTATCATAGCCAGAGCTACGAGGTGGATCATCCAGGATTTCCAAGATTAGAAATTCGCGTCATTTCTAGTAAGCGCAGCATGGGGTTGTGTGGCAGGTCCATTTCATCAGCGGCCAGAGTAGTAAATTCCGGAAGCGGGTGCTTCAAAAGTCCGTGATGGAGAGCAAACATAAATGCTCGAGATGAGTCCTGAGGTAGTTTCCATTCATCGGCACAGAATATGAACAAAGAGGCCACGGTATCATTTTCCAGGGAGAATTCATTCATGTTTATTTGCGTGGCCGGGGAGGCACTAATCCAGGGAGTACGGTAGTATGGTTCCAGCGGCAAGTCCAAGGGTAGTAATCCATCCACTTCGCACCAGGCTTGGTCAAAGGGAGTCCATGTCAAAGAGCGGAAAAGATCCAGGAATAAAAGTCCAGTGGCAGTATCGAGTTAAGTGTGCAACATTAAGCAACACTCAATGAAGAGTCCAGTCACTCAGCGGATGCTGAGGACGATATCCAGGGCAATCATCATGTTTGAACTGCCAAATTGGCAGTGGCACCAGGAAGGTGAAGGTCAAAGAATTCTAAGGTCCATGGGAGTCCTGGGACTTGATTTGAAGTGTCGGTGTCCACGGGAAATGATAGTTGGCCACGGTATAGGTCCGGTTGGGAGAAGAAAAGAAAACGCATAGGTAAAACCAAAAGAAAGAAAGAGTGTTGAGGGGACTACCTGTTGTGTTTTGTCGACGAGTATGTGTAGACTAAAAAGCAGCCTGGGAAAAGAAAACAAAAGCAGATCCTTTCTTTTTTCCAGGGAATGGCAGAGAAGAGACGTCCTTGGGCAGCAATAACAACCAGGGAAATTCAGAAAAGTCGTCCAAGATCCAGGGACTGATGGATAAGGAGGTATGACGGTATTGAGTATCTTGAGAAAAAATAGATCAAGTGTCAAAAAAGTTTAATCAAAGTCGGTAGAGGTATTCCAGAGGTAGAGAAGAAAAGGAAAAAGGAACCAGAGCGGGGGGAATCATGGCCTTCTTTAAAGGAGAAAAGAGAAAGGAGAAAAAGCACAGTGCGCTGTTCAGGAGTGGGAACTATGGGACTATCAAACACGGCGTGTGCCAGAGGCGCATATAGTGCAGAAGGGAAGAGCCCTGTTGGCACCATTCAAGGCCAGTGGAGAGCAAGCGTGGAAACTAGCGGTGATGGCATCTGCAGACTCGGTTTGCGTGTGGCTGTTCCCGAGTGGTGGAGTCGTCGTTCTGTTCACAGCGGTGAGACGAGTCCCGCATTTCCACGCCTTGGCAGGGCACGCGTAAAGTTATGATTGGAGGAATGTCAGGGCTGACGCTACTGCATATATGACGATGACCGAATTGGACGGTCCTTCGTCGCGTGTACGGGATCGAGGGGGTTGGCTGGTGGAGAGATGTCCAAATCGGACACCTGCGGAACGGCACGGGATGATGTAGGGAGTCTAGTGCAAAGTATATACGATGTAGGGGAAAGGAGTGAGGCGGACACCGCGAGTATAGGGAGTCTAGGACTATGGACTACGCAGTCTCAGCTCGACTACCTGGGCAGCCATTCCAAGATTAAGTATTGTTATTATCATCTTATCCTATCTAGAATATTCCTGAATCCTGTCCACCGTCCACGGATCCTGCACACGGCCCGGGGCGTACCAGAGACCCACGTTGGGCAGCAATGCAGATTTGGCCGATCTAGTTAGGGCTGCGGTCGAAGGATTCCCTGTGGAGCTGCGTTAGCGACTTATCAGACTCTCACATTGTTCCAGAAAATCTTGGAAAAATATATTTGATATCAGATAAAAGAAAGATGGATAAAGGTTGTCGTTCAACAATCCGAAGATTTCAGGTGAACTATGCTTGGGTAGGTTTGTTCATCATACAGGTCCCAAGGACCGTAGTGTATGTGTAGGACTTGGAAAGGAGGCGGCTTACCTGTGGATCCTGGTGAGTTGCATGGTAGGTCGCGATGGTAGGATGCCAGGGATGTGTGAAGTGTGAAGCGTGGAAAATTTCCAGGAGGTTTTGTGGACCGAGCACGTGACCATTTGCAATGTTTGTCAGGGGTTCCACTCGTTTATCGTTTTATCGCATCTTGTTTCATCTTCGAGTCTCCACTGGTCAACATGAATTGGACTGGGGGTCAATTGCATCGCTCAGCCCGCCAGGGTACATTGTCCAAGAATCAGCGCCAAAATTTTGCCAAATCCCGTCAGGTCGCCATTGACAGGGCATCTCGCCATCTTTCTCCGTTCCCTGGATTTCCCGGGTTTCCAGGGTTTCCCAATGCCAGAGACAGACAAAGTGCTGCCTGTAAAGAGGGTCGAGATGTGGCAATAGATGCAAAGTCAGTCAGTTGACAAAATGCAATTGTTGAATCCGGCACTGCCACCATACCTGTTGCTTCGGGTACAATCCGTACTAACTATTGGTCCTGGAACACTCAGGATACCAGCCTCTACTCTGCCTCAATTGCCTGGAGTCTCGTCTATCACAGGTGGCACCCATCTAGATTCTCTGAAATGTCAGCTCCTCCAAGACCCCGATTGGGCTGCTGTCTCTGCAGCTCGTCCACTGGAGATGACATTCACCCCGGCCGAGGAGATCGAGCGGTTTGGCAAGCGGCGAAAATTGAATGACCACGACAGACAACGCCTGTCAGTTGCATATGATCACCGGCCCGTCTCAGGACTTGCCACGTTATGTCGGAAGGGTAAAGATGTCTCCCGGACAGGCGTATCCCTGGACCGGATCAGAATACAGATCGACGGGCGTCCCGCTGGCCTCCAATCAAGCGACGACCAAGCAGAAAGCACGAATGTCCCTTCGTCACAGTCAATGCTTCTTGATCATGAAATGTCTCTGATTTCTCATTCATCATGCCGAGAGTCGGAGAGATCTAGACGTCTATCCTTGCAACCTAGCTACAGCCAACCTATGCTCGAGAAATTTTTGGCTGGTCTTCATCATAGCCCAGTCTCCGAGGATATGGAGCCTTTTGATAATGTCATTCCAGGGATTCCCGAAACAGAGAAATTCCCAGCGAACAGTCCGCCATATCGCTTCCAAGTGAACTCAACCCAGAGATTAACCCAGACTGGATGCCCACCTCTTATTGTTGCTGACCTACCACTACGGCCGCGACACTTTCCTACAGATGATCAATTACTCGCTGGGCGAACGCAGCATACTGTCGCCCTGGACTACCATGCACTCTCTTGTAGCCCGGCGATAACACTGGTGGCATCGCCTGTGCCGTCCAATACTGATACTTTGCCGCATCACGAAAGCTTCGGCTGGCTGTCACAGCCACCGCATTTCAATCACTCGAGCAGCACTCATTTAGGCCGTGTGCATGCTCCAAACTTCCTAGAGTCTATCGCTAACCAGACCTCGTATCTCACTTCACCGATAGAAACGTTCCGAGACGTCTCAGAAGTTGACAGCCCATCGGCACCTATAAAGTTATTCGGACAGCTTATCAGTAATGGCGACTTCGAGGATGTTTGAGCACCCAATATATGACCATTTCCGGAGATGGGTCCAGCTATATTCCTTGTACTTGATGACAAGTCGTTACTACAATTAAATTTCAAATGGAATTGTCTTCAAGTATTAAGATTCATTTGATATAGCCCTTGGGAAGAGAGATATTTATTTGGAGTAGCGTACAAGCAGGGTCGAGTTCAAAGGCTCTCCAGGGCTGTAGATGCCGCGCTCACGTGCTGATAAACCTTGCCCGGATCCACCAGGCGTCATTCTAGGTATTCCCAAACCTTGGATATTCTGCCAAACAACCCTCACGCCCACGCCGCCATGTTGCGTGTCCTTCCGATTCTGGCATTACTTGCCTCGAATGTTCTATCTGCTGCCGTTCCATGGCTCACAGCCTCGGACGACACCTCAACCCAACTCCCTCTCGTCATCTGGCACGGACTCGGCGACGACTTTGAGCGCGATGGACTCCGCGAAGTCGCCTCGATGGTGGATTCTGTCAACCCCGGCACCTACGTCCACATAATCCGATTGGCAGAGAATGGCAGTGGCGATCGCCAGGCAACCTTTTTCGGAAATGTCACCGAGCAGATTGAGACGGTCTGCAACCAACTCGCCTCGGACCCGATCCTGAGCACTGCGCCCGCCGTAAATGCCCTTGGCTTCTCGCAGGGTGGCCAGTTCCTCCGAGGATATATTGAGCGATGCAACCACCCTCCGGTGCACAATCTCGTTACTTTCGGCAGCCAACACAACGGAATTTCCCAGTTTGAGTCCTGCAAGCTGGGTGACTGGCTTTGCAACGGGGTCGAGGCACTGCTCCGCTCAGGTCGATGGACGGACTACGCGCAGTCACATGTCGTTCCGGCGCAGTATTTCCGTGATCCAGAGGAGCTAGACGCTTATCTCGAGCGCAGCAATTTCCTGGCCGATATCAACAATGAGCGTGAGCTCAAGAACGTCGAATACAAGAGACGCCTGGAGACGCTCAACATGTTCGCTATGTTCATGTTTGATGAGGATACCATCGCTATTCCCAAGGAGAGCGCCTTGTTTGCCGAGCGCAATGCTACGGATGGTACAGTAACTCCCCTCCAGGAGAGAAAGATCTACAAGGAGGACTGGCTGGGTCTGAAAAAGCTGGATGAGCAGGGCAAGCTGCACTTTAAGTCTGTGCCGGGTCAGCATATGCAGTTGAGCGAGGAAGTTCTGAACAAGACCTTTAAGGATTATTTCGGTCCCGTCCAGAACTCGCAGTCGGATACTTTCTCACCCGGACTGGTTGCACAGCCTGGTTTTTGAGGGATCTGATGTTTTGTTTCTTTTCTCGGCGTTGAATATCATAATTGAATAACCCAACTGTATCTTAACTCTAATGGATCTCCATGCAATGGCTACCTAGGTATGATATATACAGGAATCCATTCCTATTGAGTTTGAAGGACTTGCTCAATTAATTGCGCATTGGAAGTCTGATTTCTTGCTAGCCCTGGAGGTGCTCTCCATGGCTACCACAAACGTGTTTTAATTCTTGAGGTGCATGGCCTCTCAACGGTTGTCCAGAGAGGTGATCATGTCATATGCAGAATATCAAGCACTCGGTGTCACAGCCTAGTGTGGATAAGGGACGAAGAGAAGAAATCCAGACCCGGAGGAGTCTTTGTCTGTTGCCCATAGACCGGGCTTGGATCGGAAATTAGAATTGCTTGCGTGTGGTACCTAGGTAGTCTGTTTGAGAGGCAAGCTATACGAACCATCACGGCCGATGACAAGGTCTTCATTATGTAGATGTAATAGATCGCCGATGATTTGGATTCGACTAGAGCCTTGTCTGCCCACGTGTTTCGGTTTGCACATAATATTGGAAGATTGACTGCGTCAGGTCTTATGCCAATCCACTTCATCTCAGACTTTTACCTAGACAGCATTTAAAGAGGCATAGTAATAACCTAGAGACTACGTGAGTATAGCAGCTGAGAACTGAGTCAAGGCTCATAGATAACTGACCCACTTGATCACGTGTGTATCTGGGGAAGTGGAGAAGGCTTCCTCTATATCTCAGTAAATCGTTCTCTTTAGCACCGCTCCTCCACTGTGGCCTAGTGGGAATTAGCCTGGCACCCGATCCAAGGAATTCCCACTGTCGCGGGTTCGAACCCTGTTGGCAACTCTAGCACCTGGCTGAAAAAGCTGATGCTAGAACCAACGAGAGGTTGGACTCCGACGGTCCTCTTCTTCTCTTCTTTTTTGCTTTTTCCTTTTTTTGACCTTCTTTTTTGACCCTCTCTGACTTGAATTATTCAAGGCCTATGATGTCGTACTTTTGAAGCCGTATACGTCAACCTCGGAAGGCTGAAACCGTGTGTCTATTCTAAGTCTACCGACAGACGTAGATACAGTACTCCCGGGACCGTTAGCAAAAACGCACAAGCAAGCTGCAATAAGATACAGGCGCAGCGGGAAGAAAAAACCGCGGGCTGTCAATAATAAACATATGCAAAAGAAAAGAAATGGGTCGAGAAGACGGAAGATCAGGCGGTGCAAGGAGACCGGCAAAGAATGAAAAGAGGCAAATATATCACCCAGACTCCGCAAAGGAACAGGGCGAGTGACACAAGAGTCTGAACAGCAATTATTCCCACAGAATCCATGGGACCGAAAGAAGTTATAAACATGTACAATGGGAGGCAAGAGAAACGGAACTGGCAAGACAAGGCCTCAGAGAAAATCTGTGCTCGTGGGGGCTGACTGTACAGGGTGCAAGAAAGTACATACAAGATTAGTATGGAGGCCGTCCGATGCCGCCGCCGCTGACTGAGCGTCGGCTGGGATAGCTTCCCAGTGGTGCCTTGGGGGAGTCCACGGCGGTGGCTGGGCGGTCCCCGTTGGCCAGGATGCTGCTGTCGGGGGATAAGAGACCGTCCAGAAGCTTTCTTAGCTGGTCTCGCTGGTTGTCATCGGAAGCAGAATCATTCCCATTGATTTGCACACCCTGGAAAACGTCTGACATACCGGCAGGAAGACTCTGGTTGGAGCGGTTCAGAGTTTTGTTCCGAGACTGGAGATACTCTGACTTCCCATTGAGCGAGGCCTGTCTCGAAGTATCGGGCGCCGTGGATGGGCGATCGATGGGCAAGGACCGCTGGGAGTCATTTGGAAAGCCACCCGGAATGTTCAGGTTGGAAGGAATAGGCGGGACAGGAGGGATTTCTGCAGAGTTCGTCCGACTCAGCGTCTTTTGAGGGTCTGTGGGAGTCTTATCTCCCGAAAGGGCAATCGCAGATGCCGATGCACGAGGCGTTTTTTGTCCGTCCTGGTCGGAGGGTGGCTGCGCTTTATCGTGAACCGACACATCGTCCCCTTCCATCTCCGAGACAGAGTAAGCACCGCTGATCATACTTTCGCTACCTGAAGAGATGACGCTGATATTCGACGCATCGGCGCCCCGCAGAGGACTGGGTTGCCGAGGGGAGGAATCTTCCTTGACCGAGAGCACGCGGCGAAGCTCTGTTACGCGAACAGGAGGTTTTCGCTGGGGGCTGTGGTCCGGGGTTCGCGAGACATCGTGTGAGGTCTCAGGGACATTCAGGTTGCGGTGCCTCTGCGAAGCTGAGCCAGCAGGCGAGCCATTTGCAGCACCATTATGTTGGCTGGTGCGAGTCATAGTGCCCACGCGGGAGCCGCTAATGGATAGTGTTTTGATGCTTTCCTTCTCGACGGCGGCCAGACAGGTCTCTCGAGACCAAGACGAGAACAGCTCTTCCCTAACAGAGGATGGAAGACCGTTCTCAACCTGCGACTGTACTGCCTGAGGGCGATTGAGAACGGGGAAATTGAACCCCCTCGCCGGTGAGCTTGGCGGGCTTTGTGGGGGCGATGAGACTGTTTGACGATAGGACTCGTCCATCCCATCAACAAGGCCGTCAAGGTTTTGAAAGGGTGTGAGCACGATTGAAATGTCCGAATCATCGTTGGAAATCTTTTCATCATCTCCAACGATGGCGTCGAGGCTGGTCGGGGGCAGTTTGACCTTGGAGAGCCACTGACCCTTGCTCTGTCGCTTTTTAATCTCGTTGCGGATTTCGACTCCAGCAGGAGTGGGCTCGAGGTTGAACTTTTCGCAGAGGGCCAAGAGGTACCCGTGCACCAAGCTTCCAATGTTGATGCGCGCCCTGGGAGTTCCCAAGTCGACTGAAGTAAATAGATCATCTTGCAGTTTCATGACCATAGGGAGACCAAATTGTACCGCGTTGACACCGAGCTTTTCGACAAGATTGGTGAGTAAAAGGTGCAGCAGAACTACTTCAGACTCAACCGGCGCCTCTTCCAGGGCAGAGTCGTAGATGGCAAGGTGTATGAGGCGAAGGAAGTTCGACTGCGCCCCAAGAGCTGCCATCTCCCTCTGGTTTCCTGGAGCCGAAGTACTCCGTCGGTTCGACTTCTCCACCTGTTCTGAATCGCGCTTCGATATCTGCTTAATATACTTCGGGATGTCTACCTTCACTTTGAGGTCCTGATTATTCGTCTCGAGTTGCAGCCAAGTCAAGAAAGCTTCTGCATAAGCGTGGCGAACCTCACGATCAGAGTCTCGGAGCAGTCCTTGTGTCCCTTCCCACACATGAATACCGACTGGATTTCTTGTTTCGGAGGCAGCAATAGCAGTAGGCGTGCGAAGGTTTGCCACGATGAGAATGGCCTTGACGGCTCGGAGGGCAGTCTGTTTAGCCGCAGTATGCGAAAAGGTCTCGCCCTGGCCTTTCTCCCCATTGCTCTCGGGATTGGAATTAGTCTTGACCATGGGCGTACCGCCAGTCTCGTGGACGGTGGCCAAGGAATACTGCACAGTATTTTCCTGGGTCGGCGCGGGCTTGAAGCGCCGTAGGATAGCCCGCATCATGTCGGCGACCTGATCACCATAGTAAATATGGGTTGCCAAATTGCCGATGCACTGTTCCACAAGAGCGAGCAGGCCCTTTCTCCGGGGAGAGATCTCTCCGTTCCCAGCATTGTCCCGGGCCGATAGGATGTCCGAGACGTAACGCATGAGACCAAACAAGATATCCATGACACTCAATCCAATCATGTTCACGGAAGATTTCAAGAGCCAGTCCACCACAGACAGAATCGTGAATGCCGATTCCAGGGCATCCTCCTTGGGGGTCGTCTCCTGCACGGTCTCCATGGCTGCCATCAAAATCACAAATCGAACCTGCACGGGGCACCAAGTCGCAATGAGCTCAATCAGCGAGGTAGCCCAGTTACCCGTCTGGTTGATCGCGCTTGGCTCATTCCGAGTGACAGTCCGCGGGAAACGCTTGTTGGCGATGAATTGCAGGATGACCGTCGCCGCAACGCGGATCTGGCCACGGTTGCTTCCCGAGACGATAATTTGTTCGAGACAGCGAAGAGCCAAAAGTCGTGCATCCATCTCCGCCTGACGGTCAACATCAGCAGTCGATTGGGCTGCCAGTGCAGGGTCTCCGTTGGCCGTGTCGACCGTGTACACCGTATTGACACTCATACGCCGATTCCGGTTCCCGTCACGCTCCGCCTTATCGATTTCCTTTGTCTCCTCCAGTCTGGCCTTCAATGGCACTAGGACGTCTTCATTTGGGGAGTACAGGTTCTCCAAAATAACGGGCAGGATTATCTTTAGGGAGGTGCCCCCGTCTGCAGCAAGACTTTCGGAGCTGACCACCCCCTTGATCGCACGGAGTCCGGCATTTCTCCACCGAATGGCGACCGCGGGGCTAATTTCGGCGGAGGAGTAGGATGGGGAGGATGGGTCGGCGAAACTGGCATACGTTTGTACAACTCTTCGGTACTGCTGAGCGAGGCTTTGGTCCGCGGCAATGGTCGTGATATCCTGATACCGGCAAAACGTTTCAAAGGTGGCGATCGAATCTTCCACCAGGGAAATGTCGTTCGACCGCAAGATGGTTTCGATGACGGTCAGGACGGAGTGCGCGTAGATGGGGAGGTCGCGAGGGAGTTTCTCGATGAGCGCGGTCAAAATATGAAGAGCGACCTGGACATTGCTGTGTCATGAGGTGTCAGCAATTTTTTTATCTTCATCGTGCATCAAAAACAAAGTCGATTGAGCCTGAATCCATGGCACTTACCCTAATCTGCGCCTCCAAACATCTTTGGCCACCCGTTTCTCGAGAAAAGCGCCGACCTTGGTCAGCTTGCTGCGACGCGTGCTCGCATAATACAGTAGGTACGACAATTCACTGGGGTTGGGCTTGACCTCCGGCACACCCTTTTGGTATTTAGGATAGCACTTGAGCGTCAAAAGCTGGTGCCTCGGCCGGTATGACTGGCGTACAGACTCCATGAGGATGATATGGGCGCTCCCGGAGGGAGGTCCGCAGAAGAGAGAGACGAGTCGTTAGATAAAGCCGTAGGGTAATGAAGAGAGTTAGGATTGTGGAATGGCCATAGGGGGGAGTGGGGGTGGTAGTAATGTAAGTAACGTTGGGTGGATGAACGATGAACGATGGACGGGAACGGGGTGTTTCTGTCCGATGAGGTAGATGGCGGCCGATCACCGATCACCAGGGGGTGGGGCTCTCATCCATCGACGTGGAAAATGCGGGAAAGTAAAAAGATGAAAGATGTCAGAAGTGATGGAGATGATGGAAATGATGGAAAATGGAAGATGGTAGATTACTGATCAAGAACCCGAGATTGTGATCGCAGACGGTCACTTCACTAAATTTTCAACCTCGTCAATTCCTAACGTTCACTATGTCGGGAATCTCATTCCTAAGGATTTAGGCAATTTAGATAGTCAATTGCCTCGGAGAAAGCTGGAACTGTCATAGCAGGCTCATATGATAAGCTTTCCGGTGACTTCACCAACGCTTTGTCCTTCAACGACCCCGCAATCCTCGATGAAGCTACCGAACGTAGACATTACCAGTGTCCCAGCCTCGCTTTGTTCCTAGTGCTTTCGATCGACAAACCCCCAATCGGCTTAATGCCTCGGTCGCACATGAGAAGTCACACCCACAATGAGCCTTTTCCTCGCCGACCTGAGGAACGGCAATACCTCGTTGATTTGAAGCATGCAGATCCTTCCAGTTTTACCGGGAGACGGTCTTAGTAACTGGGATGGTAGTGTGAAGAGAGCCAAACCCCTACACGAGCCTCACGTCTTGGTCCCATTCTGGTCTTGGGCCACGGGGTTCTGAGCCGTGACGCCTGCTTCAGCAGTTTGCGCGGGGTCAACGGGCGTGGTGGCACCGGCCAGGCCTTCGATGACCTGAGGCAGAATGATATCACGGCGAAAAGTGTCCTCCTGCAGCAGTCGCAGAGCGCGCAGTGTCGGGCCGGGGTGAGTCAGGAACTGAGAGTATTCGGGTGTCTTCCAGTAGGAGTAGAGGTATGCCAGGTACGCGGCGAAAGCTTGGGCATCGGGGGAAGAGGCAGAATCGTCGTCGTTGTCATCGACTTGTGAGATACCCAAGAGGGCTGGGTAGGTGACCGCGAGATGCGATAGGTAGTAAGGGTTGGCGAGTGAGGAAACGAACTCGAGTTCGAGCGTGAAGCGAGGGTTGGCGAGCGTTGGAGGAGGCTGCGTCGTAGGGTCCATGATGGGGAAAGGGGTGGTTAAAGCTGTGAAGTTTGGTTGGGAGCTCCAGAGCTCTTGCAAAGGCGGCCAAAGGCCCACTTTGCGCAAGGCGGGAACTGAAAGGAGTATACAAAACCCAAGGAGGCTTCTTTTTTGAAGAGATTATTCATTGGTTGATTTTTTAATTCCTTTATTTTTATTTTTCTTTTTCTTTCTGCTCGAGCATTGAATCATTGATATCATTGGATTCATTTGAAGCTAATTAGCAAGCCCAAAGCTTCCTTCGCCATATTCTAATATACAATCTTCATCGAAAAGTATTTTCATATACTCTCTTCAACCGCTGCACAACTTTTCGTGGAATGGAAAAACTTTTAGGTCGTACTAAGAAGTAAGCCTCCGACATCATTAAAAGATACTCGGGACTCGAGGAGTAAAGCGCCTCACAGAAACAATCTGCAATGTCTGTTACCTCTTCCAATGTAAGCTCCGATCCGCGGTGACTTCCACAGCACCCGCACTGTTCTGTGCAATGTCCGATTCCATTTCTTCTTTCGCTGTTTAAATGGCGATTCTCGCAGCATCTGCAGCCTCGACTACAGCATCCACCTTTCGCTATACAGTCCTTAATAAGCTCTTTTTGCAGATACCAGGCAGGATCCTGTCGTATCTCATCGTATGCTTTCTTCAGAGTGCTAGGGAGGCGCCACTCACCATAGTAGAGCATTCGCTCGACCTCGTCGGTAAGTCTTCGAATTTTCTTAAGATCTTTCTCACGTTGTCGTAGACAGCTCTTATCATCACAAGGGCATACAATCTGATTCTTCTGTTGCGCCCGATATTCCGCTTTCCAATACTCCGTTGCTTGACCGGCCCTTCAGAGATTATAATCATCTAAGATTATGTCGACCAATAAATCCGAGCGACACCCCGTGTTTTTGCTATACCACAAAAAGCAGTTTTCGCTCCCTTTTTTGTGATAATCCTTGAAGGGCTTGAAGCCTTTAAACACTTTGAAGCTTTCGAACATCACTGTAAGTTTAAGCCACATTAGCATTATATATGAAGCTCAGTCCGGTGAGCTTGTCGGAATGGCGAGGACTCACCGCACACCTCTAGAGTCAAATTTGAGCTTTGAGAAGAGCGATTTAAAAGGAGCTGAAGTTAAATTTTCTGATGGTTAAGAGGAACAAGACAGTAGAGTATATTGCGTGGATATGATGTCTAGGTAGGTGGGGCCGCTGTCAAGGACAGCCTAGTCCTTCTATCAGTCCATAACCAAACGTCCGGTCTTATTGCGCGGTTCTTGAATTACATAAAAGTACGCACATGAAAAGTTCGAGGACTGACATAGATCTTCTTTGCTTCTGTCAAAATACGCGACATAGAGTCGCTGATTATTCACGTAACACATAGGTTGGGATGGCCTATAGAAAGAGATAGGAGCAGCGAATCGCGCCGTCTGGTCATAGTCCACGGCGGCAATAATGTCGCTAATGCTGACCCTTAGACAGCGTGAACGCCTATGACTCCCCAGTGCTACTTCTCTTCTCGTGTCTCTGGGACGTGAGACTGCTAAGCTCGTACGTGAACGTGCGAGTCCCTCTGGCAACACTATCATGAAAAGTGTTATATAAGTCCTCAGCAGATCCAACCCCCTTTTGGAAACGTCTCCTCGAGCTCCCTTTCTAAGAGAAGTTTGGAAGACAGGGGCATAGCCCGTTATGTGACCTATCCCTTGAAAAAGGAAATCACACAATTTGGTAGCATCGACGGAAAACCAAGCAACTGAAGATCGGACTCAACCCCGGATCTACCCCAGAAATTCCCCCACATACGCAACTCGTTACTCCACGTTCGGACGCTGATCCCTGCAGAGAGAGCCAATCGTGTGCCATCCCCGCCTGTTTTGCTCCTTTACGGATCCCGGTTTCTCTCTTATCACTGGCTTTCATTCCATGGACTCGAACCGGACTTCGGAGTGATTCCGATAAGTATTTAGCCGGAATGGCGATAGTTCTTGTCATACCCCCCTTACAGCTTTCTTGCTCGGTTACGACCTTGTCGACGTGACACGTATATAAGTCATGGTGCCCCCCGTGGGCTTCCCCAGATCTACTTCTCCGCTCTATTGGCACTTGCGGGAACGACTTCAACATTTAATTTTGAATATCCACATGCCTGGTTGATCTTATCATCTATGAACGGTGCAAGGGAAGGGAAAAAGCCCTACTTTGGGCTGGCGGGAGGATGGCTCACTTTCTGGGTTACGGTACGCTCTTCAGTTCCTGGATTGGCTGTCAATTCCATTAACGAGGCCCATTTTGTAATGGTAGGTGGCCTGCGCAACTGACATGTCCCTGTTCGGTTATGATCAAGGTGTCTTCAGTAAGTCAATGATAGCCTTTTCCAGTCCGTGGGCACAAATTGAGGCATAGCAGGTGGTGTCGTGATTACGAAGGACTTCCTCGAAGTACACGACCTCGTCGGCCCGACCAAGACCAAGACGCTATCCACGGTTACTGCCATCTACGACGTGGGATGTTTCTTTGGAGCCGTCTTTGCCTTTACAATTGGTGAGCGCCTAGGGCGAAAAAAGGCAATTCTGCTGGGAACGACAATCATGGCCGTGGGTACCATCCTCCAGGCGACTTCGTTTAGTTTGGAGCAGATGTTCGTGGGACGTATTATCTTAGGGTAAGTAACCCTTTGCGAATGGCATCGAGGAACTGAAGCTGACATGTGTGACGTTTAGCATTGGCAACGGCATCAACACTGCAACGGCTCCGGTGTGGCAGACCGGTGGGTATTTCTTGGTTGCGATTGAGATACATGGGGCGAGTCACTAACTATTGATCCCGCAGAAACCTCGCAATTAAAATGGCGCGGAAAGCTGGTCATCCTAGAAATGATGATGAATATCGGAGGGTATTGCCTCGTCAACTGGATCAACTACGGACTATCCTTCGCGGGTGGTGCCGTCGCTTGGAGGTTCCCGCTTGCATTCCAGTTCATCTTCCTCTTCGTCTTGTGGTCCACCACCCCGTGGCTTCCCGAATCTCCACGGTCGGCCCTCCCTATCTTCTTCTCCCGGTAACGGTGACTAACGATTTGTAGGTGGCTTCTTGCTCATGGAAAAGAAGAAGAGGCTGTAGAGGTAATCAGTTGCCTTGAAGCCAAGCCGATAAATGACCCATTCGTTATTGCGCAGCGTAATGAGATCGAGTTTACCATCCAATACGAGCGCGAGAATGCGGTGCGATGGCGGGATCTATTGAAGAAGAACCATAATGACACCAAGACCCTTCGCCGACTGCTCCTCGGTGTCGGCACCCAGTTCATGCAGCAGATGGGTGGCATCAATATCATGTCCTACTACCTCCCCACAGTCCTGGAGACTGCAGTTGGTATGGAGGAAAGTATGGCCCGTCTGTTGACTGCCTGCAATGCCATCTCATACATGATATTCTCCGGTCTCGCGATACTCCTCGTTGAGCGGATGGGTCGTCGCGGTCTGATGATCCTCTCGACGGCTGGCCAATTCTTCTGTTTCCTCGTTATCACGATCCTCCTATACCTGGTGGAAACTCGCAGCAATGGAGCCGTTTTCGGCAAGGCATCCATCGTATTCTTTTTCCTCGTCAGTCACCATCTATACACCGCTCATAGGGAAATACAGACTGCTAACAAGTGCATAGTTTCACGGTAGCTTTGGAATTGGAATGCTCGGTGTTCCATGGCTATACCCGACCGAGATTAATTCTTTGCCCATGCGAACCAAGGGTGCTGCAGTCGCGACTGCAACTGACTGGATCACGAATTTTGTCATTGTTGAGATCACGCCTATTGGTATCCAGAACATTGGCTGGAAATTCTGTGAGTTCGACCAACTGCTTCGGCTGGTACTTTGCCCCCCCCCCCCCCCCCCCCCCCCCCCTAACCTAGGGTAGTAAATCTAGCTAGAATTTTATACTAAAAACCTCTTCTACCGAGAAAGAAGTACGTCGATAGGCTTCGTCAATTAAAGCTCTACTTCGTATAGGTTTACGAAGCCTACTAAGCCCGTCGGATCGTACGTTAAATCAACTTATTAAAGGCTTCTATCTCGTTCTATATAACGCTATACTTATAGCGAGAGAAAACAGTAAATTGCGTACCGCTAATAAGAAGCAGAAGCAAAAGCGGACTCGGTTAGCTAGGTATATAGCCTACGAAGGGGATCTCTCGGTTCGAGAGGCTCGTAAACTACGTACGGAGCCTACTAAAGCCCAAAATAATAGGTCTAGTAAGTAGGGTTCGGAGGGTTTACAGCCGCGTATACGGGGCTAGAGGGGATGTAGAATATGTAGGCGCCCGGGGCATAGAAGGGAGACGTGTCTAGATAGAGAAGCTAGTTTAGTTTGATTAATTTTATAGTGTTTTGGTTGGGATAAATGCATTTGAATTTAGTAGATGGGGGTAGGTGCGTCACTCGCTTACATGCGTCACTCGCTTACCGAATACGTTAGTTAGTTACTTCGTGGTTAGTTACAGGAATCAGGCTAAATATATAGTTATTATCAATACTATAGGTTATGTTATTTTTAGGGTCTTCAAACAGATTCGATATATATTCCATCAAATGGCAGGGGGAATCCGGTCAGTTCTGCAGCCCAGAGTCTGCTCCACGTTTCCCCCACAGGATTTATTTCTGGGCTGATACTGTCATCTCTTCCCCTCCCATATACAAATTTCAATGCTCACTCTCACTTTTTCTGCCTCCATTCTTTTTTATCGAAACTAATAGGTCGCTTTAAGCTTCGCATCCCGTCAATTCAATTCGAGCTAAATGACCTCTCTACCCTACCGCCGTCCCTCCCGCCAGGGCTCTCGCCAGGCACCTAGCGACCCTCGTGAGGACCTACAGGTGCACCTCGACCATTTTATCGGCATCGATGTTGGAACAGGCAGTGCCCGAGCTTGTATTATTGATGCCAAGGGTGATATTGTGGGATTGGCATCTGAGAACATCGGTCTTTGGCAACCGGAACATGGCTACTATGTAGGCCACCCTATGCCTGAAATATCCCCATTTGGTATCCCGACTGACTTGGCTAGGAACAATCCACCTCCGATATTTGGCGGTGTATCTGTGCTGCGGTGCAGCGTGCTATCAGTCAGCATAACATTAACCCCGAGACGGTGCGCGGTATCGGGTTCGACGCCACCTGCTCCCTGGCCGTCTTCAACCATGAAACCGACGAACCAGTATCGGTGACGGGACCGGATTTCGACTCGGATCGCAATGTGATTCTGTGGCTGGACCACCGTCCGATCGACGAGGCCGCCAAGATCAACGCCACCAACCACAACTTGCTCCGCTACGTCGGCGGGAAGATGTCCATTGAGATGGAAATTCCCAAAGTCCTCTGGCTGAAAAACCACATGCCCAAAGAGCTCTTCGACAAGTGCACATTCTATGATTTAGCTGATGCCCTCACACACATCGCAACTGGCAACGAGAAGCGCAGCTACTGTAGTGTGGTCTGTAAGCAGGGATACGTCCCCGTTGGCGTTGATGGCAGTGTCAAGGGATGGCAGGAAGACTTCCTGAACGATATTGGTCTTGGTGACCTGACCGAGAATAACTTCAAGCGCATGGGCGGTGTTGACGGGGTGGTGAGCCTTGTTTCTTGATAGGTTGTCTTTTACTAACCAGTATTGCCTTTTTTGCAGAACGGCGACTATTTGAGTGCTGGTGAACTCGTCGGTCATCTGTGCGAAAGGGCCGCTACAGAACTCGGTCTGCCGGCCGGTATTGCCATAGGCAGCGGTGTGATCGATGCATATGCTGGATGGATCGGAACCGTTGGCGCCAAGGTCAAGTTGGACTCCAACCAGCTGAATGATGATGCGGCCAAGAATGACAAGACGCAAGCTTTCTCTCGTCTGGCTGCTGTTGCCGGTACCTCGACCTGCCATTTGGCCATGTCGCCGAACCCGGTTTTCGTCTCTGGGGTCTGGGGTCCTTACAGGGACACAATTATTCCTGGATATTGGATGGCCGAGGGGGGTCAGTCGGCGACCGGAGAGCTACTCAAGCACGTTATTGAAACCCACCCTGCCTTTAACCAGGCCACTTCCATCGCCGAGTCGTACAATGCCAACATCTACGAATACTTGAATGAGCATCTCAAGGAAATGGTACAGGACCAGCAGGCACCGTGCGTATCGTACCTGGGACGTCACTTCTTTTTCTACGGTGACCTCTGGGGCAACCGTTCCCCTATCGCCGATCCCAACATGACCGGCTCCATCTTCGGCCTGACCAGCGATAAGACCGTGGACGGTCTGGCGATCTACTACTACGCGACATTGGAGTTCATTGCGCTACAGACCAGGCAGATTGTCGAGACCATGAATGAAGCGGGCCACAGTATCACCTCGATATTCATGTCCGGCTCACAATGCCAGAATGACATTCTAGTCGGCCTGATCGCTTCGGCTTGTGACATGCCAGTTGTGATTCCCCGATACATCCACGCAGCCGTATGCCACGGTGCGGCCATGCTGGGCGCCAAAGCTGCCAGTTCCGTTTCTCAAGGCAAGACTGATGATCTGTGGGATATCATGGACCGCATGAGCAAGCCTGGCAAGAAGGTGATGCCGAGCGAGGACGCCAAGGAGAAAGCCCTGTTGCAGGCCAAGTACAAGGTCTTCCTGGAGCAATGTTATAGACAACAGAGCTACCGCCAGATGGTTGACGAGGCCGTGAAGGAGTGGAGCTCGGTTTAGGTCGATTGTATGACGACGTTCACGATGGGTCTTTCAGGACCTGAGGATATACCGTCCACATAATATAACAATATACAGCACCGGTCATTACCGCTGGGATTATGAGAAATGAGTACCGAGTCATTCGAGTCTAGCAATGTGATTGTCCGGTGCAAATAATCCAAGCCTACCAAATGGCAGTGTTCCATTTAACGGCGGATGCAACGTGTCTAGTGTCCATCAAAGAGGCGAAAAGAAAGCAAATATAAACAAAAAGCCGCTGGGTCATGAAATCGCACTTCATATCCGCTATGCAAAGATGATGATCTACGGCCGAATCACGAACTTCCTTGGAAAGGACAGTGCCGGACTTCAGAATGTGCTCAATTTAGTAGGCCACACCGGCAGTGGATCGGCCAATAGTGTAGAACTTCTCGGACCGACCGGCACCCAGAGCCAGAGTGTCGAATCGATCCACGCCCATGCTGTCCATGTTGTTGTAGCCGGACAAGTAAAAGCCGACGACAACCACGAGATACGTAAGAACGAGGATGGATCCCTTGAAGTAGTTGCTCTTGCCTTCGCCATAGACGTACGAAAGCAGGAAGACGCATAGAATCACGGTGATCATGTCCCATTGTGGGAAGATGAGGCTGTGTGAATTGTGAGTAAGGAGGGATTCCAACCAGTTTCAGGAAAGGAGAATGCAAGAAAGACTCACTTAAAGGAGTGGCTCGCCAGGGAGGCTGCATCAATAGAGCGAGTATACAGGGCACTGAAAAGAACCAGAGCTGGGACTTGCAACAGACAAACCTGGAGTGCGTAGGCCGAACCAATTTCCATGGACAGCGCGATGTTGCCATTCATGGCAAATGAGATAGCATTCTGTCCGAGGTTAGCAAGGTATCTCAATGCCAATGAGAGTCCGACTTACCAGGAACTCGGTCGTGTTGGGCACCAGGGCGAACAGAGTGATACCGAGGAACTTTTCGTCGATATCAACACTCTCCAGCACCACGTCCACCGTGTTGACCAAGATTTCTGCAATGATGGCATAGAGCACAGTAGCACCCAACAGAATGATGGAGCTCTTGGCTTTACTCCAGTTCGGGGCATCATGTCCTCCACCAACATGCCCTGTCTCCACAATGAGACCGACATCTTCCTGTTCTTCCCCTGGGGGCTTGACCTGCTCGGCAAGAGCGCGGCCAGCCTGTCGTCCGGTCGTCTGTGATGTGGTAGTCTTGCGACTCTGAGAAGCATCATGAGCAGCTACTGCGGCAGCCGTGGCCGCAACCTCCGCAACCTGACGTACCAGACGCTCGTTATCCTCTCCTGCCAAGCCGCGGATGGTCTTTGGTACAGGACGAGTAACATCGCCGCCAGATCGTGGGGGGACTAGATGGGGTATGTTGCCTCTGTTACCCATTGAGCCACAATCCGTCTGCTCCCAGTTACCCGAGCTGCCATCCTCCAAGCCAACATGTCTTAGTGATTGGCCTAGGATTCGCTTGTATAGGTGGGATTCGCGAATGGAGTCCTTCTGACTGGAATTGGCACCGGATGCTTCGGGGCCACCGGATGGAAATAGCAAGTGCCTTGGCTCATACGATAGCGAGTCGGCAGCCATGTTGGCGACCTTCTTCTCCTTTTCTTCGTTCTCGGCCCAGATCAGAGCAGCATGGGTCCTGAGAGTAAACCAGAGACCGATGACGTAGGAAAGGAAGAGAAGGAAGGCAGCGAACCATGCATAAGGCTGGACAGCTTTCTCAAAAAATGTATCATGAACCGCTGCGGTTTGAGAAAAGTAGCATTGGCGACAGTCTGCATCTTGTACACTGACTGGTCCGGTGCATGCATGACAATTCAGCTCATGCTATAACAGAGGGAGTCAGCACACGTTCCCCATAGGTGGGCAAAAGGGTCAAACGAGAAAGCGCACTTACACTGCCGTAAACCTGGTAGAAAAGGGTGGGCCCAAAAGCGGCGATCACGGCAAACAGCAGCATCGTCGAGGTTACGCCGGCTGATTTGACATTGAATCGCTGGGTTTTACGCTTGATGGCGCCGAAGCACATCGATAGGCCGGGCAAAAACAAAACACCTGCAAAGATACTACCAATAATAGACCCCTCGACAAGCTGGGCCTTTCCCTCGGTCAAGGCAACACAGTAGAGATACACCTCTACAATAGTTGAGAAAAATGCATTGATGGCGGCACCCAAGCCCATCGAGGACTGGGCTGAGATTGAAGCCACGGCCTGACCGATGAAATAGGCCAAGGGAATGATGGAGAACAGGGCAAGAGTAAAGATTAATCCCGGGTGCGTCAACCAGCTCTGCATGCCCAGGAATTTTCCCAGGAAATGGTAGTCGACAATTACGAAAACCACCATCCCGAGTAGGTTAATGAAGAAGATGTTTGTGCCGTCAATTGTGTACTTCCAATATCTTGTCCCGGCAGCTCGATAGGTGCACAGGAGGATAGAGGGTGAAGATGCAGAAGTACTGAGTCTAGCGTGAGATGTATCGGAGTGGAACGATAGAGCAAGAGGATGCCGCCGGAGATGGCTCACCAGGATGGTCGTCACCCGGCCCATCGGAATCCAGAACACCAGTAGCCAGCAGATGAGAGACACCATAAGCATCAACGGACCGACGAGGAAATAGAAAAATACAAAGAACACCACCCGGCCGAGGGTCCATTCGCCACGGCCAAAGAGACGGCGTTTCGAATGATTAAATTGCGAGTCTTCTTGCTGTCCACGTTGAGGTCGGCCCAGAAGGCTGTCTTGTTCGCCGGCCGAATCCACACTGTTCCGTCGACGGCCAACGAGCGAGCGATCTCTGCGTGGGCCAAAGAAGAGGCGGCCATGTTCCAGATCGCCATTCTGCCACTGCTCATATTCGCTGATACTGCGTCCCTCACCTTCATCTTCTTCTGCGTAGTGTTCGTCACTTTCCAAGAGAACAAAAGACCCGAATGGGTAGAGCAGATAGCGCGATAGGCCCGAGAAGACTCGGCCATAAGCTACCGCGCTGGACGAGTAGGCAAAGAAAAAGCAGGCAGCCGCAGCCAGTAGAGCCGCAAGGGCGAGCCACCATCCAAAAATCAAGGACCATAAGAAGTTGCCCCAAAACACTATTGAGGGGACACGACCCCCCGGGGACGAGTGAATATCCCCATCGGCGGTCTTTTCGACTGACCGGCTCTTCTTGTACACGGCTGGTTTCCAGATCCTGATTCCGAATGGATGGGTCTCATTGATGGCTTGCTGTCGGTCTTTCAAGGTAAAGCTCTCGGCATCGCTAGTCTCGCCTTCATCCTCCTCGGCGTCCTGGTCGTGGTCGACACTTTCAGCATCGCTACCAGAAGGGAGCTCGCCCGAGCCCTCCACGCTCGGGTCCGGCAGCCTGGTCTCATCCCCGCTCAAATTGTCCGAGACTGCTCTGACTAGTGGGCTGGGCCGAGCACTGGGTCGCCGTCTCAGGGTGGAGCTCTGTGTACGCAAGGGACGAATTCTGGGAGACTGTGGAGCGGTAGGAGGCTGCTGCTGCGCAAGTTCTTCCTCGACCTCCTTGACATCGTCGTCAGTCGAGAAGCCCTGTCCCTTTTTAGGCACCTGTCGTTTAGACGACATGCGACGGGTCACCGAGGGTTTCCGGGGCCGATCCGGGGCCGCAGATGAGGTAAAAGTGTGAGTGAAGAATGCGTCCTCTTCTTCCTGGCGCACTTCGGGGGTTGCGTCCAAGGAATGAGCATCCAGGGTCCCTGTCCCCAAGGCATTAGCATCATCATCACCGTTATCTCGCAGGTTACACGAATGCAAATTTCTTACCGTAGTTTCTCCGCACCGAGGGCGTTGACCTCGCAGAGGGTACCGACCCTGCGACATCGTCACTGATAGTCATCGCCGGCCGGGCCGAGTCTGGGTCCTCGGGGTGCTTCTTATTACCCGCCATTCTTCTTTGGAACGGATCCGCAGATCAAAACAAAACGCAAAACCAAAAAAACTCTCGATCTCGAAATCGTCCGAAATAAAAGAAGGAATTCTAAAAGGCTCAGTCACATTTGCAGGGTGAGAAAATGAAACACCCAAGATCATCCGCCTCCCATCAGCTGAGATGAGGGTAGGGCGCTGCAAGCGCAAGGGTAGCACACGCCGCGTGGGGAGCCTACAGATGACCCGTTGACTGCGTACGCCAATGAGAACATCTGCTGACTCACCATATAGAGAGCTGTATTGACCACGTGATTTCAATGCATGCCTGGTTTCCCAGGCTCTATTTAGTCATGTGCTGGTGGTTCCCACAGTTTCGAGCTGTTCCAGCTACACGGCACCTCGCTCGATCATCCTCATTGTTGCCCACACCGTGTCCCTTCACTTCGATTCCCAACCCATCTGCTCAATCTGAGAGCTTCGGATTCCATCTTTGCTCATCCGGACGCTGTCTTTGGACAACGACGACGAACCCTTGACTTGACCTCCCTCCGATAGCGTCATCCTTCCCATCATGGCGTTGGATAACTACTATCGCAACAAGATCGAGGGCATGAAGCTCGAGATTATCCAGGGCCAGGCGGTTCTGCGACGACTAGAGGCACAGCGCAACGACTACAACTCGCGGGTGCGCCTATTGCGGGAGGAGCTCGGTCTGCTTCAGCAACCTGGCTCCTACGTCGGCGAGGTGGTGAAGGTGATGAGCACAAAGAAGGTGCTGGTAAAGGTACACCCGGAAGGGAAATACGGTACGTGTGCTATCACGACGAACGATGGGTGATGGCGTGCGTGGCTAATGCAGCCTCTTCATACACAGTGGTCGATATCTCAGATGGCGTGGACATTGGCAAGCTGACAGTGGGCAAGCGGGTTGCCCTTCTTTCGGACTCTTACAAATTGGAAAAGATGCTGCCATCCTCCGTCGACCCCTTGGTATCGCTAATGATGGTGGAGAAGGTGCCGGACAGTACATACGACATGATCGGTGGCCTGGACCAGCAGATCAAGGAAATCAAGGAGGTGATTGAGCTCGGTCTCAAGCACCCGGAGCTGTTCGAGTCTCTGGGTATCGCACAACCGAAGGGTGTCCTGCTGTACGGGCCGCCCGGTACTGGCAAGACTCTACTGGCCCGAGCCGTGGCCCATCACACTGACTGCCGGTTCATTCGGGTGAGCGGTTCGGAGCTGGTGCAGAAGTACATCGGTGAGGGTAGCCGCATGGTGCGAGAGCTTTTCGTCATGGCCCGAGAGCACGCGCCGAGTATCATCTTCATGGATGAGATTGATAGTATTGGATCCAGCCGGATAGACTCGGCGGGGGGCGGTGACTCGGAAGTACAACGGACGATGCTGGAGCTGCTAAACCAGCTAGACGGATTCGAGCCCACCAAGAACATCAAGATCATTATGGCCACCAACCGATTGGACATTCTCGATCCGGCCCTACTGCGGCCAGGGCGAATTGACCGGAAGATCGAATTTCCCCCACCATCGTCCGTATCCCCCGTTCCCTTTGGTGTCGTGTCCAGTTTACAATGCTAACTCCTTGTCCTACAGTGTCGAGGCCCGTGCCGACATTCTACGGATCCACTCTCGTTCAATGAACCTGACTCGCGGCATCAACCTGACCAAGATCGCCGAGAAAATGAACGGGTGCTCCGGAGCCGAGCTAAAGGGAGTGTGCACCGAGGCGGGCATGTATGCACTGCGTGAGCGTCGGGTGCATGTAACACAGGAGGACTTTGATCTGGCCACCGCCAAGATTCTCAACAAGCACGACGACAAGGAAGTCGCGGTGTCGAAGCTGTGGAAATAGGCGTCTTGCATGCGGGGGGTAAAGGTGATTCATCCCGCGGAACACGGGGATGGTCGACGATCCTGTACCACTAGTTTTAATCCTACCCTGGCCATTTTTTCACCCGTGATGTGTGGATCATATCAAAGTGTAGATTGCCAATTGTACGGAGTACGTGGCGTACAATGACCTCTGCAGGTGACTGGCATAGTACATATTGGCTATTGGCCTAGGCCATTCATTTCATTACCTTACAAGTTTGAGCTCACGGGGAGATTGCACACTACGGACTGGAGCACCCCGGAAAGGGGGAAGCAGATGAGCAGGGAGGAACCTGTCTGGTTCAATGGCTTGGCCGTCATCCCTTTTGTCTTGGCCATGCCGCCGTGACGGAAAAAGGGAGGCGGGAAGGGCTAATCTACGTGTAGAGAGCTGAGCTGCGCATGCCGAGTCAACGGAGATGACAATCGCAGCATAGCCCCAAATCCTTGGCACCTTTTTCTTTTTTGATAAAGTCGAACCTGGATCGACAAGAAGATGCCATCATTTGCTTGGCGCGGATCATACTTGTTGCTTTTATTGTCTTGGCAAGATACAAGCTGTGATACACGCCGTCCCTTGGAATACCTACTGTACTGTGTAGAGATCGGAGATTGGAGATTGGAGACTGGAATACGAGAGTAAATGAATTGGGCACTTGCCACCGAAAAAAGGAAAGAAAGTACATAAAAGAAAAAAGAACGATTCGAGAAAGAAACAAAAGTGGACCCCTGCACAACAGCTCGTGACTTGCGGATCAGTGGGGACTGTACTATATTACTGGGTATGTACCTTGAAGGTACTTGACCGGTGTACTTTAATATACTTTTAAAATAACTCTCTGGTGCACACATTCCAAGTATTTCCTATGTACCAGAACTCCCCCACTCCCCTTACGGAAGGATGTTGAATCCAAACACGCCATGCAAATGGGTCCACCAAAAGACTGCTTTTCTAATCTTTGTGTTTATGAAGTACGTACTCTTATTACTCAAGTACTACATATCGACCTTGTGCGATCTGAAGTATGTATAAAGAGGTAATCGGACTTGCTACATTTGGGCTTTCCGCTCTCCCTTATCTTTTTTACTCAATCAAATAATCCAATAACTCCCTTTTACTCCGCGTTCTTCAAACCGGATCTCGAATTCCGTCTCCACCGGAGCTATCCAAAGTACAACTTATATTGTCCCTTGACGCTTTTGCTTTTGGCCCCAGAATTTAGTCGTGGAATTTATCCGTGCCCCTGGTTCCCCACACCCATGGTTCACAGGTAAAGCCGTGGGAACCGTTTTCTATAAAGCCCCCCATGTCCGACCATCTCTGGTGCTCTTTGATCTCTGCCATTGCTCCCAACCCTGAAGCCATGCCCGCCGTGCTCCAGTCCACCATTTATCTGCTCGAGTCCGAGCTCGTCAAGGCCCGCGCTGCCCTTCAGGAAATCCAACCTCATGCCTCGCTCCCGCGCATTGGTGACGAGGTCGCCATCGGCGCCATGGCCGCCTATCGACAGAATCTTATCCGCCGTGCCCCCGATTTTTATGGCTCTCGTCGTCTGACCCTCAAAGAATTAGGCCTCGAGCCCGTCGTGCGTGAACTGCCTTCGGATGAGATCATCTCAGAGCTCGTTCCCCAACCTGAGCCCGCGCCTTCTCGTCGAGCATCTCTTGAGGAAATGCTCACCAACAGTCTCATACTCGATCACGTGGCGCCTTATCTTTCCGTCCCGTCCCTGATGGCCCTGTCTGCGACGTCGCGACACCTTCACAATATGATTACCAAGACTCCGTACATATTCAGACACCTCGATCTGACTCCCTGCCGAGGCGCCCAGCTCCCCACCACTCCGCAAGAAGAAGATAATTATCAGACGGAGGATGAGGTGTACTCGGCTCCATTGCGCCAAATCTTCTCCAGCCTCGAAAGAAGATCCGTACTACAGGATGTACGCACCTTGGTTTTGGACGGCCTCTCAGTACCGGCCGATCTAGTTGCGGATATTATCCTTACCGACCGATTCAACGTCAACATCCTTTCCATCCGCGAATGTCAACATCTTAATGAGCATAAGCTTATGCAGGTCATTCAGCACGCGGTTCGGCCCACGCGCCCTCAGGGAACTCCGCGGGTCAAAGGCATTTATTGCTTCTCCCCGATGCAGAAGCCGCCGCGCGCCGTGGCGCGGCGCCGTTATCGAGATTGGTGGGGCTCTCGGGTGGGGAGCTCACGGAGCCCCAGCCAGAGCCCATCGGACAGTTCATCTGACAATGAAGACGAAAATACAGTAGCCCGCGAGAGACGGCAGTCGCAGAATGAGTGGTATAGCCCTACTGGCAAGATCTTCAAACACACCATAGCCGAGGGCTGGGCACGAACTCTCCAGAAATGCCAAGGTATCATCGCCTTCGATGCGGTGCTCTGTCGCGGTCCGCGGCACGATGTCAATCGATATACCTCGACGAACGAGGACAGCCCCGCCACCGAGGCTCCTCTGCTTGAACCGGCCGTGGCCACGGTGGCTTTGGGACCTCGCGGCTGTGATGGTTGTCATAGTTCCCCCGAGGGCCCGGCAATCTGGGGTCAATCCCCCGATGTCCATTTTCCACTGCTGAGCCCGATCCCATTGCACGTCTCGAGTATCGTAACTGCGAAACAACCCGAACTGATACCGGGCAAGCACCCGTTCCTGATTGCGCGTTGCGCGGACTGTCTCACCGATAGCTGGTGCCACCGCTGCAACAAGTGGTTCTGCTCCAACTGTCTACCAAATCCGCAGCATGTACGGGCCAATCTATCGCCGCACCAGACTGCGGTACGGCCAGATGACCACAACGGACCTCGGCTTCCAGATGGAGAAGTATGTGAAGGAACCCACGAAGCGATTAATCGGTAGCTTTTACTGACTATTACATCAGAGACTCGAGCGCGGTGTCAGTAAAGACTGCTGGGAGTGTGGCTTTACAGTAAGTCTTACTGGGAGTGCATTCGCTGCAAGGAACTTTTGGTTCATGGGAGCTTTCAACTGATTCAGTGTCTAGTGTGCTTCGTGTAAATTGGACTGTCAGCACACCTGTCAGAGTTGCCAGGGTGACTATTGCATCGATCACAACGAAGGTTGCTCTGCCACGATGGTAAGTCCTTTAGTCTTCCCTCGACTGGACGAGTATACAAGTACACTAGCTAACGTAATCAGTGTGATTGGTGCAACACTAGTGCTCGCCACCGGATGCGAAGTTTTCGTTAAATCGAAAAGCTGGGAATGTAGTTTGGATTTCTAAGCGGAAGTTGGAAGTTGAAATTCGAAGTTGTGACTCTGTCAAGTGAAGTAGAAGTAGAAGTAGTTTAATAATTGTGGGGGCGCGGGGAGAGTCTTCCAGAACTTTTGAGCTTTCGTCTTATCCTTAAATTGCCTCACAGGGCCAAATGCAGATGCATCTTTCTTCTTCTCCATCATGGCGAATACTTTGACCTGGTCAGCTCAGCTGGCCGTTACACCTCCCCAACGAGCTCTTCGTCTCCCTGGTGATAAGATCACCCTGCCACAGTCCGCGCTGGAGCAGCTCTTAGCAGCCGCCCCTCTCCAAGCTGTCGCTCCGAACTCGCGTGTGCATACGACATCCTTCGATCCCTTCAATCCTCATACCTTCGCCGCTGAAGCTCATGCACGCCAACAGATTGAGCAACGTCAACAGCAGCTTCCTCATCCCCTCACATTCCGCATCGTAAATCCTCAAAATGGTCGCTTCGTCTATGCGGGGATCCGCGAGTTCTCCGCAGCGGAGAATGAAGTGGCGTTGAGCGCTCTTCTTCGGGAGTCACTTGGGATTCGAGACGACGAATTTACATCGGAAACAGACGGCGAGACACAAGATGCGGAGGTAGATAATATCGAAGGGCAGCCGTCGCGCGCTGGTCCTGCGGTCACAGTACACGCGAAGCAGCTTCCGAAAGGCACGTACGTGCGCCTACGTCCTCTTGAGGCTGGCTACGATCCCGAGGACTGGAAACCTTTGTTAGAGCGACATATGCGGGATAACTTTACGACCTTGACAGTCGGTGAACTTCTAACAGTTCCTGGTACCCGCAATGAATCCTTCCGGTTTCTACTCGACAAAGTTTATCCTGAAGGCGACGGGATTTGCGTCGTGGATACGGATCTGGAGGTCGATATAGTGGCGCTATCGGAGGAGCAGGCCCGCGAGACGTTACAGAGACGGCTGGAACGAGCAACGCGTGCACCGGGGACCACAAACGGCAGCTCTGTTGGGGGAGTTCTGGCTCTTGGAGAGGATATTGCAGCCCAGGTCTTACCTGGGGAGTATGTAGACTATGAGCTACGGGAATGGAATCGGGATGAGACACTCCAAATCGAGCTTACAACGGATGATCCTTCCGTGTGTCTATTTGCGAGCCCGCTTAGCGCTCGCCAAAGAGGCCGACCTCGAGAGGACATGCACGTCTGGGGAGACTTTTCAGATCAGTCGTCTAAGAGAATGAAGATTCGTCCCACAAATGTGGCTCTCGAGGGCGCCGAGGCTCTCTATATCTCAGCCTTTGCCTTGACTTTTAACACTGAGTCGACGCCTTCACAGCCCCTACCTCTGAAATATCATTTGCGGATAACGGCAAATGACGTCGAAGAAGAACCAGACGAGTCGGAAGAAGCCCATGAGCCTGGCGACGTGCAGTGCCAGAACTGTCGGCAATGGGTACCTCAGCGAACACTAGTCCTCCACGAGAATTTCTGTCTTCGCAATAATGTGTTCTGCCCTCAATGTCACAACGTTTTTCAAAAAAGATCACCTGAGTGGGAGAATCATTGGCATTGCCCTCGAGACTCGTCCTATGGCAATCATGCTTCCAGCAAACAAAGCCACGATACGATATTTCACAACGTCTACGACTGCCCTGATTGCGGTGCTAAATTCGAGGGTCTTCCTTCCCTTGCACAGCATCGGACTACCGAATGTCCAGGGAAGCTGATTCTCTGTCAGTTCTGCCATCTCCTCGTCCCGCAAAAAGGCGACTCAGACCCAGATTTCCTGGATCCCGAGGTCATGCTGTCCGGTCTGACGCCACATGAATTGGTAGACGGCAGCCGTACCACAGAGTGCCATCTGTGTGGAAAGATCATCCGACTGCGAGATATGAACACTCATCTCCGCCATCATGACCTGGAGCGCGTGTCGCGCCCGCCTCCCCGCATATGCTTGAACCAAAACTGTGGTCGCACGCTTGGCAGCACAGGCAACGAGTCTCTTGGACTGTGCAACATCTGTTTCGGGCCGTTATATGTGGACACATATGACCCCGAGGGCAAAGCACTTCGCCGTCGCATCGAACGACGATATCTCTCACAAATGATGACTGGATGTGGCAAGCCTTGGTGTCAGAACGAGTATTGCAAAACAGGGAAACAAAAGACGCAATCGGCTGCCGGCGCTTCAGCAAGTATGAGTGTGGCAGATGTCATGAAAGTGACTCGACCTCTTGTCGATGCGGTCAACGTCCAGCCCAACGTATTGAACACGGCACCTTTCTACTTTTGCACTGACGAAACGGGCCAGCACCGCCGCAAGCTTGCCGAAATGATATTTGCTGAAGGGTCCGCAGCCGGAGGCAAGCAGTATGACCTGGCATGGTGTGTGGCTGCCGCTGAAGCTGCTGGGGGTGATTTGGACAAGATGAGAGAATGGTTGGCCAAATGGGCACCGGCCCAGGGCGAGACGGCTCAATGATGGTTGTGGCATGTGCGCATTATAAATATCATCTATGTATACCGCCTGCATGATACATACACGTCTACAGCGGATTTGCGTTAGAAGACTGTTGACGATTTGAATAATGCATAATGATATATCAAGACAGGCTGAAGCTCGTAATTTTCATGATTAGATGCAAGAGATACTCTCGTGTATTGACGAGTGGCTTCCCAAAAGAAGCTAATGGCGTATCTCACAGACATCAAGGTTTCTTTTTGGACAGATGCCTGCAAAGAGAGCAATTCCCTTAGGCGGCACCAGTTTTGGCCGCGAGCGTACCCGTGCCCCGAGAAGAGAAGATACCCATAATGCCAAAGACAACATAGAACAAGGCCAATGGATAAGCAACCAGGCCCCTCATACCGCTCATGCGCGCCACGGAACAGAACATCCCTGATGAGCTGTACGTGCACCAGCCAACCGCCGCAGTAGTCAAAAGGTAGCCGAACAGGGTATCCATAGGAAGGAGAATACCAATGAGAGCGGTCAGGACGAGCGGCAAGAAGCAGTAGCCCAAAACACTGGCGGAGCGCGGGAAAGTGAGGGTGGCAGAGAAGTGACCCACAGCCGAGGCGCCGGACATGGAGGGCTTGTGGTGAGGGTTGTAGTTGATTGGGTCAGCGGCGTTCGGAATGGGAGCGGTGTCGAGGGCAGGAGACATGAGGCTCAGAATCAGATGCAGGGCAACGGTACCGAAGACGGCAACGCCATAGATATATCCGTAGAAGACCTTGCCTGAGAGAAGGAGGAACGTGCCGTACAAGACGATATAGAGTAATGCGCCATAGAGGTCGCTATCGTCCATGAGGTGGTTGTCGATGGAAGCGAAAGGGTTGAGGACAGTCAGAGTCTGGACACAAATAGAGTTAGTATTTCTCTTGATAATGGATATCTCACTTCGCACGAGAAGTAGACATGGTAACATCTTCAAAGAGACAGTCCAAACGTTTTACTCGTGCGCCCAGCGCATTCTCCTAGGAACAACACCTTTGCAAGGAAACTCACCTTGGTCCGAATATGCTCAAAGTTGACACCTAATTCCTCCAATAACGGAGGCTCGCCATCATAGCCCTCTGTGCCAAACGCAGCCAACCAACCCGTCCGCAATCCGCCCTGTTCACCCATACGCCCGCTTACACCACCAGCGGGAGACCCGAATCCACCATAGCCGGCGCCGGGATAGGCTTGCGCAGAAGGATTGGGAGCGCCACCAAACCCGGCGCCATAAGATGCTTGTGAAGGGGTTGTGTGGCCGGATACTGAGGCGTAAGACGAGGGGAAGAACTGGAGATTCTGGGCACCGCCCTGGGGCCCGTAGCCCTGCTGCTGTTGTTGGGGGTAGTATTGGGCCATTGATGAGGGGTGGCAAGATATTGAGCGTGTATTGTGTCCACTCGATGCAGAACCGAAGGCCTTGGAAAAGAGTGCTATGTTAGTTAACTAGTTAACTAAGGCCTGGGAAGCTTAGGAAGCTCAATGTGTCCGCTGGCCGCGCCTGCTGACTCAGCCCCGCGAGGAGGGAGCGACACGAACTATAAACATTCAAATCATTTGCCCATTGACTATTTCACATCTTTGCGTTGAGAACATATCAAAGCTGAGATGGTATAATTGGACTCCGCTAATCTAATCAGGAAAATATTTCTACAGGAAGTTGATGCCAATGCCCAGTTGCAGTCCCTTTCGGCCCTCTTCGCCCTTCCGCAGGACCAGCGGCAGAGAGAAGTTTAGCTCGAAACGTGCCACCGGGTGAGCATATACAATACCCACACCGGCGGCAATGCTCGGAAGGCCGTTTTGTAGTTCGGAGATTGTCGAGACCATGGCATCATTCACCTCGCCGCTGTTGGTGGGAGAGTTCTTCTGCGAAGTGCGCAAAGGTAAAAGTCTACCGCCATTCAAGAAGGCCTGCATGCGGATGGGCTTCTCAGCACCAACTCGAGGGAGCGGGAAAAGCAAGTTGGCACTGCCAGCAGCATAGACGTCCCCACCAAGAGCGTCGGGTCCTTCGCGGGGCCCAAGACCACAGAGACGGAATCCACGGACATCGGTAGGTCCACCAAGAAGGAAACGGTCATTGATTCGAGACAGATGAGGGCGCGAGTCCGAGTCCAGTCCCAGGGGGCACAGGAGACCCGCACGGAATCCGGTGGTGAGGCTGATCCCACTGTCACCCTTGATACCGGGGATGGGAATGGGAATCGCACCCTGGGTTTCGATCTCCGACTTCCAGAAAGATACGTCACCCTTTAACGGGCCCCAGCCGGCGACTTCATTAAAAACCTTTGCGTAGTACCCGCGAGAGGGCAGCATGGGGTGGTCCCGTTGATCATTGATCCAGCTGTGGAAGACACTGCTCTTCACGCTATCACCTGCATCGGCACGAACTGTGGGAGAGGCGTTCTCGGCAAGACCAGTGGTCTGCCTCCAGAAACCATTGTAGCCAAACTCGTGGCGGTGTCCAGACTGGGACAGCCACCGGAGTTTGCTCCAACCTCCCTTGAGAACCTCATCGTGGCTAGCCCAGGATTTCTGGGTGGAGCTTGCAATACCTCCAATTTCCAGGCGGAAGTCAGGGTCGCAGAAGAGCGGCGTCTCGAATGCGGCCTGGTAGGCGGATCGAGTACGAGTGCCCAGTGAAGCATTGAGGTTCAATGTCTCGGCGCCACCAAACACATTGCGCCAGAGAAGGTTACCGTAGGCGGAGCCCTCGGCATTTCCAAGGTCGGTGCCGGTCTTCAACAGGACGCGGGATTTCTCCCTGGTTGCCAGAATCACGTCGATCTCGCGTAGTCCGGTACCAGGGTTCGTTTTCGACTGATCCAGATGAACCGAGATGGGTTGCTGGAATAGATCTAAATCAACGTTAGAATGACACGAGTTATGTCCCTGCAGCTCCGGGCCACGAACCAAACCGCCCAAGCTTGTCTGCTGTTGCCGAAACTTCCCGCAATGCCTCGGATAGAGTGAAAGGCCGATCCCTGTTCTCGCCCAGAAGGGGTTTGAGGATGTGCTCGAGGAAGCTTCGGCGTGTGTGGGGTGCACTGACGACCTGGACCGATGAGATGGTGCACGGCAGGGTCGAGTTTTGGTCAAGCTGATGGCAGTAACGGTTAGCCGGGTATTCGGCAGGTCCAACCAAAGGCATTTGCGGCCATTGGTGTAGCTATAGATGTACATACCAATTCCGAAAGACGAGACTGAGCCTTCTGAAGAATGGCATGCATCCGCTCATTCACAGCCTGCTGCTGCTCTTCCAGCACCTGCGGGTCCTTGCGCTGTTGCAAGCGCTCGAATATCTACGAGGACAGTTAGCGGGAGCCGTTGTAAGCAGGTTGCATAAGCTGGGCCTGGAGTAGACCTACATCTTCATCTTCGGCAGTGATGGAGGACATTGTGATGGCGGCAATGGCCAGGACCTTTGTGACTTGATTGAACGCTTGATCGCGCGGGAAAATGGAGATTCACGTGACCCGGTGATCGTTTCGCAGCGGCGCGGACACCCTCATCTCCACTTTCCCAATACGCGCGACGGATTCTCCTTTTAGTCTCTCTCAGTCGATCCGGCATTTCTACCTTTCCAGTACAATACTCTGAACTGGATCTATTCAAAATATGGCAACCAAAGCGGCTTTCAAGCGGGTGAGCAGCCACTGCGGTATATGTCATTGAGGACTTCTCTAACAGCTCCGCCAGCTCACACGAGAATACCAAAACATACAAAAGAATCCCCCGCCATTTATTGTGGCGCATCCTTCAGAGACCAACATTCTCGAGTGAGTGCTGTCCCTTCCGCCCCATATGCCCCAGAACTCGAGACTGAACGCCCAGATGGCACTATATCCTGACCGGACCCGAGGGGACTCCGTATGAGAATGGACAATACTGGGGCACCTTGATGTTCCCTCCAGAGTATCCTTTTGCGCCTCCTGCGATTCGCATGCACACTCCCAGTGGTCGATTCCAGCCATCCACTCGCCTCTGTCTAAGCATTAGCGACTTCCACCCCAAGTCCTTCAACCCCGCATGGGAGGTCTCGACAATCCTGATCGGACTACTTTCTTTTATGACAAGTGAAGAGATGACTACTGGCAGTGTTAGCGCATCGGAAGGCGAGCGCAGAGTACTTGCTGCCCGATCACGATGGTGGAACTCGACTGGCGGAGGTTCGCACCTCAGCGCCACACCGGGTGTGACGAAAACATCCAAGGGCATCAATAATGTGAAGGCGGGAGATGGAGGACTGAAATTTCGCACAGAGTGGCCAGAGCTGGATCAGGAGAACTGGGCCTGGATGAAAGAGCACCGCATCGACACAACCACCGGCCGGATTCTTCCGGATCCCAATGCACCTACTAGATGTCAACCCCGTGGACTAACTCGACGCCCGAATGGAAGCGCCCCGAGAATTGGGGCAGTGATGGAGGGAGGCTATGTGGCGCGGGAAGCCGGGCAGGGATGGGCACGACGAAACCGAGTATGGATCGGATTGGCCGTACTCTTCGGTTATGCCCTCTTATCCCGGCTAATTAGTGACGTGCAGGGATAAGAGGGAAAAAGGATGAATTACAGAATAACTATGATACTTTTGTATTAGCGGGACAGGGACATTTACATTTTCTTTTTCTTATGGCATCTTGTGGCTCATATCAGGCGTTGAATCGATTTGAAGTAAAACACAGCGATTCTTTTTAGTAGAGAAGGGTATAGAATGCTACATAATTATACTTCTCACTTCTGTGTACATAATTCCTGGTTACACCGTCAATCACCGGATCGCTTCCCAACTTCTTCCACTCAATTGGGCTGGTGCTCCCCGCGTTGACAACGTAACTACTCCTTTTTACCTTCTAAATCCGCCTTCCCCCACCAAGGGGCTACGATTATCTTCATTGGTTTGCTTTTCATTTCCCTCAGCCTTGAGGTTCATCATGGATCAGCTGCAGCCTTTCATCGCGGGGGTTCGGCCTTCCCGTTCAGGTTCGTGCTTCGAACTTCGTGCTTCGTGCTTTATGCTCTTCTGCATGGAAGTCCCACCCTTTTTTGGAAACCTGTGCTCGTATATAACAACTTTGGGATGCTTCCTTGGTTGTCCGGCTTCGGGCGTTTCCCATTTGTCTGGCGCAAAGATATCTAGATATACATTTGCTAACCCTATTCAGAACCAAACACGAAACCCACTACGCCGCTGGATAAGCCTTCATTTACATTCATCGATCATGGTGATGACTTGACCTCAAAGAGGATCAAGGATGTCAATGCCCGCAAGGCAATCCGCTCCCATGTCATGCGTGATGTACGAAGACGGGAGAGACTCGCCGGGTTAAAAAGGAGCTCCAAACGCGAAAGTAGGGAAAGTAGGGGTCAATCTATATCCTCGAGATCGCAGAGCAAGGTGACAGATGCCGAGGAGGGAAGGCTGGTCTTAAGAGCGGTCTCTCATTCATCTGCCTCATCTGTACTCGAAACAGAGTCCGACGATAGCCTCGTCAATTCAAAGCATCGAGGGCGACCGCTTAGGTGGAGTGCTGGCTATCCTCTGTCCTCTCATTCAAACCCAAATCCACGGTCCCTGCCCACACCATGGTTCTTCGATCCTTTCTGTTCACTTCCTGGAACTACAGAACTTCCAACCATGATCGGCCACCTGATATACTATTGTAAGTAACCTCTTCTCCTTGTCTCCTCTTTGCCCTTTTTTCGTTTTGGTGCCACCTTATCATAAACCCCCTCCAGGCTACTTAAATTCGCAACTGTAACTAACGTTAAGGTTAAGGGAAAACCGTTTTTGTGCCGGTAACATTTCCGAATGAGCTCAACGGAGGTCAAGGCACCAAAGAGGTAGAACTCATGGTAAGATCCTCTTTCTCGGATCCGGGGAGTTTCTTCGGCCTTATGAGCATGTGTGCTGCGCATCGAGCAGCTTTATCAGCCAATCGCTTCGATATCTCAAGCTCCGTCAATCAGTCTATTGAGCGAACCGCCAATGACCCTGACTACTGCATCATGAAAGCAAAGTCTATTCGAGAAATGAATGCCAAAGTAAGAGATCCTCAACGGGCACTGAGCGACGAGGCAATTGATACGATTGTCAACCTTCTTACTGGCGCGGTAAGGCTCAGGCCCCTATTGAAAAGCTTCATTGTGCACGTTGCTCATGAATTGCAGTTGATTGCCGGTTTATTTGATGAGGCACGAATTCACCTGACAGGTCTCAGGCGCATGGTAGATCTCCGAGGTGGCATTGCGGATGAAAGTATACGCTCTGCGTCGATGTTGGCCGCAATTATCACGTAAGTATATCGAAGCGGCTTGACCGGGACTGGGATCCCCGGCTAATTAAATCAGCACCGATATTAAAGCTTCTTCGGGCCTTCTAGTCAGGCCTGTCTTTCCCTTGACTTGGGATGCACAGCCAGTACCCCAGGCTGTTCAGCAGCGACTCCGGCCGCCCGTATCAGCACCATCTCATCGACTGGGCAGTGGCTTTTTTGCCAACACGTTACTTAGCCCTCCACTGATTCGAATCCTATGGGTAATACGAGATATTATTTACTACGGTGCTACCATCCAAGCGACGCCCGAAGTCATTCATCCAGATGACAACCATCTCTTCCGGGTGCTTAACTGCGAGGCAGAGCATCAACTGCTGAGCTATATCTATTCGGAAGACGAAGATTCCATAGACCGTTCGAGCCCTAGCCTAGAACTTCACCCTATCGAGGAAGTCGCACGTGTGGCGTCTATCTGTTTTCTCAACTATTTTCTGATTGTCTCGCCTCCTTCGTCGGGGCTTGGCCGGGCTTTAACGAAGCACCTCACCAATGCCGTGAACAGCTGTAGGCTGTCTCTTCTTCTTCAACTGCCAAAAGAAAACTTTGAACTCTTCGCCTGGGCTTTGTTTGTGGGAGCTCAAGGTTCCCTCGGTCAAACCGAGCGAACCTGGTTTGTGGAGCAGCTGACTCGCATCGCGATCATATGCAAATGGCAAACATGGGAACAGGTCTCGAATATGCTACTGGGCTACTTCTACGTACCAGAAACGCATAGCGTGAATTGGCGATTGATTTGGGACGAGGCGATGACAGGATTCGTGATCTCTGCGGATGAAGTGTAAAAATCCAGCCCTTCTGCCATGTGTGCAAGAGTATTGTATGACACTTTGTATATTCAAAGCCTGTCTTAATGGTAGTTAGATTTTGAGCGACACCGTATTATTTTCAAGGAACTACAACAGAGATATCGTCCACGGCAGCTTAGAGATTAGCCGAGCGTAATTTATTCTTTATCGGTTTCAAAATCTCACATGCTTCAATCTTCCAGTAAAATAAAATAGCAATCGTCTCCTTTTGAATTTTACAAATTCCCTCTGCTGGATTGGCTTATAGTTAGGATCAACTACATCACGTGTAAAGTTAGTCATCATCGTGATTTCTTCCCGGACTTTTATCGCGCAGCGACTCGGATCAACCTTCTTTATTTGTCTTGACTATCATTTCCACTGCTTCAAGATGGGCTGGTTCTGGGCAGATTCGCAGCCAAAGGCGCCTGTGGCGCCGCACCCGACCTCCTCCAGCGCGTCTCCTCCTGTACGTCTCTCGAAGATCTGATCAAGCCTCGATTTAGACTGACCCTTATCATTGACAAGCCTGGATGTCCGATGCACGAGTCTGGTTCAGCACCTCCTGCTGCGCCGAAGAGTATAAACCCTCCCAGCGAATGTCCGATGCACTCAACCGAATCTTCCTTCTATGTTGCTCCGAAATCATCGACCCCGGGGTCTCTGCCAGCCCCGGCCGCTCCGGCAAAACCCTCCACCTTGTCAAAGCTGAACCCTTTGAACTACATGTTCGCATCGATCTCTCAGGAACGTGCGCCGAACCAGACTGTCGACCTCGGCGTCGAGCGTGAGGTGTCTTCGATCCCAAGAGGCGACACCGACGGCAACTGGGAGTACCCGTCTCCCCAGCAGATGTACAACGCGATGTTGCGCAAAGGACACACCGATACGCCTCAGGATGCGGTGGAAGCCATGGTGGCCGTTCACAACTTCCTAAACGAAGGCGCTTGGAATGAAATTGTTGCCTGGGAACGTGTCTTCGCCAAGGGTCTCAGTCACGGATGGGAGAAATGCCGCCGAGGCGAAGAGAACCTGAGCTTCGAATTGGCCAAGGCCGAGTATATGGGTACGGTGGACCAGGCGAGTGAGCCTCGTCTGATCAGATTCCAGGGTCGCCCACAGGAGCTGAGCCCCAAGGCCCGAATCTTCCAGGCCCTGGGACGGGTGTACCCGGCCAAGTTTGAGTAAGTATCCTCTATGTGTGGCCTTGGTAACAATTGTATTAACTTGCAAATTAGGGCAAACCCACCCTTCGACAGACACGACTGGTTCGTCCAGCGCCAGACTCCCGAGGGTCCGAAAGAGGTTCGCTACGTGATCGACTACTATTCAGGACCTCCCGAGCCGACGGGCGAGCCGGTCTTCTACCTTGATATTCGACCCGCTTTGGACTCGCCTACCGCTGCGGTCGAGCGCATGATGAGATGGGGAGGCGATGTCTGGTGGAGAGCTAGCGGCGCTTCTGTCCGAGAGCAAGCCCAAAGCTGAAATTTCCAACACTCGAAGTTTGATACTTCTCCACTCCCAATTGTACATTTCTAGACATGGCACAGGCGTTCTGTTCTACTGTTCGTTTTTAACGGTCTCTTGCATCTTCTCTTCTCTGTCTTTGTTTCATATCGTGTGTTTTACTACCTTTTACTCGCCTTTGGATTACCTGCATCGGCAGACGATAATGGCAAAATGATGGTCTCGATCTTATATTCGATGTGATGGAATTTGCCGGTGTTTTCAGTCTTCGCTTCCAATGTATATTTTCAAGATTCAATTTGTGAGATCACAACCTTTCTTATCCACTTCGGCCATTTCCACTGCACAAACATATCTCATTTAGTTCTCATTGTCAAGGGCGATTCTATTTTACAAAAAAACAGAAAGGGAATTGTGTTCAGATATTTGGCGACAGTTGGTCGTACTTGACGCAGTGCTCCACGCTCTCGATGCTGGCCTGCAGCAATCCGCGAGCTTCCAAACTAACCCAAACTCGGAGCATCGAAGTGTCACCTGAGCGAACTGTCTGCAAGAAGGTGGAACCGGAGCCAAGTTGTCGGAGAATAGGAAGGGCACTGGATTTACTTGGTCAGTTTTGCTTGGAAAGTGGTGCAGCTTGGGTAGCAACGTACCTCTTGAAAATATCTAGATCAGGGTTTAGGCTTCGCCCGATGCCCTCGAGAAGAAGGCAGGAAATAACCACGTTGACAAAATCCCCTTCAAATCGGACGTGATGACTCCGGACCATTGTCAGGACTTCGCTGAGGACATCACCGATCTTGATATTGCCCAAGGCAAAGGTACGTGACTTGATACTCAAAATCAGATGCTGCATCTTGAGCGCAAATATTTCCGGGTCGATGACTTCCTCGGGGGTACGGCACCGCTCGACCATCAACTGGCCTGCGCGGTAGCCATCAAACTCGGCAATTGCGCGGAAGAGATCCAGGAAATTCCGTCGGTTAACTTGATTCAGCTCAGTGACCAGGCCGGTGTCGATGAAGATTAGCTGTGGACGATAGCCCTCATCATTCAGTTGAGCGAGAGCAGATTCCCAAGCCCCGCGGTCCTTGAGATGCGGGCGTAGTCGTGCAAGCACGGCCTCCGTTACATCCACCTCGGCCCGGGTGGGGGCATCCGTGGCTCGCGTGTCTTTGCGAAGGGACAAGTCCAGTTCATTGGGCTTGTAGAAGCGAACCATAATATTTCCCGGGTGCAAATCCGCGTGGACAAAGTTATCGATCAGGAGCATGTGCAGGAATGCATCGAGGCCTTCATTTGCGATATCGTGTTGATAAACACCCCCTCCGATATCCAGAAACTTTTCCAGTGGGATACCCTGGGCAAATTCCTCGACAAGGACTTCTCGAGTCGTGTATTCCAAATATGGGTATGGGAACCAAGCCGTGCTGCGAGACTTGAACTTATTGCGGAATATAACCAGATTAGTAGCCTCGATCCGCAGATCCAGTTGAAGTTTCATCATCTCCCCGAACTGCTGGACTTCGTCTGGGAGGGATAGCCAATGCATGGTTGGGATAGCATCGATCAATGAAGCAAAGAATCCCATAATCCGCAAGTCACGGTGAATCATTTTCTCGACTCGGGGATGCAAGACCTTAATTGCCACATAAGACGAGGGCACCCGCTGAGGTGAACTCTTCACCAACACATCAACATTCTTCCGAACTTTCTCGCCGAGAGTGCTGGGTGCGTAGCCTAATTCCTGGTTGCTGCCAGCCAAGCTTGGTTTGAGCTTGGCCTTGTATACTTGCGCAATGGCCCCAACTCCGAGAGGTTCTTCTTGAAACTCCTCAAAAATCTCTTCGAATGGCAGTCCGTTAAAAGCTTTTCGGATAGTCCGCTTGGTATTATGAAGGGAATGAGCGGGGGCGTTTGAGTGGAGAGACGACATGATACTGCACATCTCGGGAGGGAAGATATCCGTTCGGGACGCGGCCCATTGTCCGAGCTGCCAAATCATCCCGTCAGCGAGTCTGTAATATGAGACGAGTACATTGGTGACCACTGGTTTACCTTGATAAAGGCAGGTCCTGCACGCTCCATCGATTTGACCAAGAAACGATACCACCACAGTGTCCCAGTCTGCGCGTGGCTGTGTCGGTCCACCCTCCGACCAAGCCATATCACAGGCACGGTCACTAGGACTGGCATGAAGATAACCGCCAGATGTAGAAATCGGAAGCCGGTCGCAATGGGATCGTAAACATAGTAATACCAGCAGACCCACAGCGAGTGGTAGAGTTTCGAAAGACCTCGGGCGCCCTGTGGAACTGCCTTCCGAATCTCCTCGCGTGAAGCTTCTAGCATCTGCATCTCTCCGGTCTTTTCACCGTCATCCGGACTCTCCGCCAGCTTGAGAAAGGCGCTAGGCGCGAGAGCAGCCATGACCACCCCACCGATCACCGGGGCTCGTCGCGGGATGCCCCTGATAGGAGGACGACATGATGAAACGAAATGGTGTCGGGGAATCCGCGGAATTCCGCGAAAGAAACAACGGCCGAAGACCGCCCTCATAGTATTGAGATCATAAGAGGAGAAAAGAGGATGAAATCATGAGATTTGATGATTTAACTTGATCGATAACCGGGGCACGTGCTACGTCATCGGCCAGGAACATTTAACTATGAAATGAATGAAAGTACAATCTTCACCTTTTACTTATCTTACTGCAGTATGAGATAACTACTAACTACCCTATTGCACACCAATGCGATGAGCCATCACTATCCATTTGTCAGTTGATGTCGACCGTCTTCGGATCTCGCGCATTCCAGTGCACATTCCTCGATGGCCTCCCTCGACGTAAGTCTTTGCCTGTTCCGGTCACTAACAAAGGGACTGTGGAAGAACACAACGCGTTGATCTCGAGAGTTTGTATCGGTTTCAGTGACACTAGCCTCGATAGCCCGAAAGCGGCTTCAAAAACCCATTGAGCTACGCAAATGGAGGACTCTTCTCCCGCAATAAATGGGCCGACATGGCCTCTTGGAGCTTCGTTGGAGTTTACTTCCTTCAGATTATCAGAGCCCGGTATTTGCGTCCGGCTCGTCCATCATGGGCCGCCAAGATTCCCAAGATGTTGAATCGAACCAGGAATCGTCTGCCTGGCGTGACTGGGCGGCTGTCTTCCTCTGGAGTGTGCTGGGCTACCTATGCCTTATCGTGACAGTCGTCGGCTACTTCAATCCGACTTTGCTGCCAATTGACCCGACCGCGCTGGTATTCAACAGGAACATTTCTCCGTTCTTTGCCTTTTCGCAGAAATCGGGCTACTTCCCCAAACCACATGGTGTCAAGATCGTCGCACTGGTCCCTTTCCACTACCATGAGCGGACTGAAATTCTAGACTGCTATTTGCAGGTAAGTCTAGTTCTTTCTGAAGGCATGCACCGCAATCTAATCACTTGATAGAAAAACCTGGTTCGCAACCACGGCTTCCTTGATCAGGTCGTCTTTATTCCTCAGACGGCCGATCCAGTCAGCCTGGAATGGCTCTACTCGTTAATCAAGCAGACTCCCGAATATGCGATTTCCCCGCCTGGTTATAACATGGAGTGGCGTATTGCCAAGGACAATGTCATGTACATTCGCATCGACGGCGACGTCGTCTTTCTGGAGAACCACACCATCCCCACAATCGTGAAAACGAAATTGGACAACCCCGATTCACTGATGGTGTCCGCCAATGTCGTTAACGAGGCTGCACTTGCCTCGCTTCATAGCCACCCGGGTGTCGCCCTTCCATATCTCCCAGAGCTGCAGCATATCGAACAGCCCTCTCGGTCGAAGTCACAATTGAGCCACGATTGGCGTGCTTCGAGTCTTCCCCAGTGGCATGGGCCAGCAACCTTCAAAGTTCAAAAGGGATTCAGACCCCCCTTTCAGGGACATCGTTGGCTGCTCCCCGCGGAAGCAGGTTCGGATCAAGACCCCATTGCAGGATCGATATACACAGAAACCGGTCCTTCGCTCCAGGACTGGACCGTCAGTGCCCAGCAACATTACTCTTTCCTGCATCATCTCGAGGCGAATGATCTGACTCGGTACAAATTCCCATTATGGACGGACCCGACAGAACCCATCAGCCAGAACTTTGGCTGTTTCTGGGGCGATGATGCCGAGGCCCTTGGTGATATTTTCGACAAACCCGAGGAGGAAGATCTAAGGAAGTCTTGGAGCGGATTGAATGGTTCTCGCCCACACGTCGTTATCGACGGCAAGGGTCTAGTGTCCCATTACTCGGCTCGCTTGGGGCCTGATGGGTTGGACTCAACCGATCTTTTGGACCGGTACCGAGCATATGCGCATGAGAGGGTCTGCCTGCAGACATCATGATGTCTACTGTATAAATACTTCCAGAATCCTCCATTGCCTGTATATAAAAGAGCCATTCATTATCGCATATTGCATAATACTGAAGGTGTAGAGGTTAACATTGACTTCATCTGTCTCCTATGAACAACAAACAACATTCAGCGGCAGAAAGCGTTTGTGAACCCCGGGACCAACCCGGATAAGATTAATCTGAACGGGAATGCTACAAATTCAAGTGTCTTGAATAATCCAAATTACCTTTACGACAGTCGTTGAATATTGCTTGGAAAGTCCAAAAGCCGACCAGAAACACCACCTTGACGCAATGTGGTTCGCCGGTGTCTAATATGCAGTCGCCGGTCCAAAATTAAGAGCATTTTTGTTGTCATTTTTTGCTGTCATTTTGCTAAGCTGTTTCGCCTAACTATTGAAGGGCGATTTTCAAGTGTTGCGAGGCATCACGGACCATATCTTCCATGGCGTCCCGATAACCCGCCGGAAGGGCACCAGACTACACAGGTTAGTTAGTACGTTGAAATAACAAAGGCCTTTGTAAAACTCACCTCATTTTTCAACAACTCTTGCACAAGTACAAAGGCATTGTCACGGTCTTTGGAAATCTGGGAGCTGTTTGTTCCCTCAGATTCTCCCTCGCTAGCTGGGTCCGCACTCAGCGTCGTTCTGAGAAACTCCATCACTTCCTTATTCTGGAGACAATCGACCACGGCAACACACCCGGAGTTGTTATTCGCCATCAAAGCCAAAGCAAACCATCCCTCACTTCGAACAACGGGCCATTGGGTCTGCGTAGTCATAGCACCAAGAGGACGTGCAACTCCTTCGTGCAAGTCGTATAGCTTATTCAAGATGGAGATTGCCTGCTCATCTCCCTCGCGAGCCTTAGGACTAATAGTCCGGCAGATAGAAGCAATCGTACGGCCAATCTCCGTCTTGATCGGTGAAGAGTCCGATTTCTCAAATAGAGACAGGAGTAGAGAGAGATATGTCCGTTCATGTGCCGGAGAATCCGGATCCTGGGACAGAGGCGCTAGCAGACGAGCAATATTTTCAACAGAAGAAATAATGACCTGTCGCGCAATTGAGGTGGCCGAGAACTGGACCTGTGGAACAGAGTCATATGCCCACAAGCGCGACACGGCAGGAATGATTCCGGCATCTGCGAGGATAATGCGGTTGTCACCAGCAATGGCGAGATTCTTCAGGAATCCCAGAGCAGAGTGAAGAACTGCTCCGCGCGCATCGCTGTTGAGGACGGAGATTAACTCTTCGTGGATCTTCAGGTCTCGCACCATCACTTGACAGACCTCGTCGGAGCGAGCCAGATTTCCAAGCATGACACATGCGCAGATTTGGAGTTGATCCTCGTCGGCAACAACCCAGGACTTTAGTGTCTGCGATAGGGGGGAATCGAGAGGATAGTACTTCATAAACAATGATGACGCTGAAATCTCGGCCAGGGCTTGGTTGGTCTTGAGCTGTAGTTGGAGAAGGGCCTTGGTTTCCTCCACAGAGGAGTTGTCGATTTCGATGGAAAAAGACCGACGCAATGTAGCCAGGACACCTTCGACTAGGCCGTTCGAAATGCAGACATTCTGGAATCTTTCGTTTTCCAGGTATTTGAAGAGAGAATTGACCAAGGGCGAATAATATTCAAAAGTCGTGTCTTCGTCCTGAGCGAGTTCCATGAGTAGAAAGATTGTGCCGCCGGGTGAGTTCTCGACTCCTTTCACTGTTTTAAATATCCGCGTTAGTGTTAAGGAGGGATATTGTGTATTCATGTAGCCATACCTTGCTCAGAAGCCAGCTCCACCAAATCATAAGAGAAACTCAAGAGAGCCTCGTTGTCCTTCATGGCACCGTCTTTGAGGAGGCTCAGTAGTATATACGCCGTCTTATTCTCAGCCATCTGAGTATGTGCGGGCTCTGATCTCCCCATTAGTCCGTTGTATGTGGCAGAGAGGAAGTACCATCTCACCGTAATCCATACAAATGTTGTAAATCACAGGGATCGCAACCTGAATCAACACCGGGTCCTGGAAGTGCCGTATGATAGCAAGGGTGTAATTGTCCTTGATAACAATCTCCCTGTTCTCATCTGATCGAATCTCAACATTTGCCAATCAATTGCAAGTCTCATGAACATACCAGTATCGGCACAGGAATTGCCAACGAGACGTAAAGCGTGGAGTAACAGTGCGGCATCAACTTCTTTCTCCGATGAGGTGATCTCCAAGAAAAACTTCAATATACCGGATTGGCCGAAGGGAGTACGCCATGACGCTTGGAACCGTTAGTACAGACATATCTAGCAAGGTCATTCAAAAACTCACGATCTCGACTCCCGTTGGCCAAGACTTCGGCTGCCTGGACCATATACTTGGAATTGGAAGACCAGAGACTGTCAAGAATGGTACGCACGCTCTGCAAAGACTCGAGATTTCGCCGGCCGCGGCGTGCATCGGCGTCAGCTTGCTCCAGGGATGCATGAAGTTCCTTGAGGTCAAAACTGCCTCCTGCTTCGGCCGTCCCCTTGGCATGTTCAATGATGCTCTTCAATGAACGAAACATCTTCTCTTGTTCTTCAGACTCAATCGCCTCCGTGTTTTTGGATGGTAAAGATGTAGATATTTGGGGCAGATCTTGGAGAACAAGATCCACAGAAGGCAAGTCGAGTCGTGAAAGCGAGACATTAGGATGACTAGCAGAGCCATCGCCAGCCGGGGCAGTACATGTTTCTCCGGAAGACATCGTCCTGTATATGAGCGCCCAGGCTGCCTTCGATGTGTGTGGGAGCAAGTGGAGAGTGGAGACTCTTTTCCCCAGTCTTTACTTGATCAGACAAGAAGAGGCTGGTTCAATAGACCGTGTAGTAACAGTAGAGTGCTAAGTAGACATTGAGTCATGGACGAAGGCTGGTGGCTTCGCAAGTGGAGGTTCGCGAGACTTCGCTTTGGTGCAAAGCGTCGCGGATCGCATTTCTGCCTGATAATCATTTCAGGCATCAACTCTGGGTTTCTAGTTCGTGGTGTTCTAAGAGGTGAATATTGAACGATGTTGGTGAATATAAAGATCTGAGATGATTTGTTTGCTAGCTTGATGAATTTACTTTAGTAAATTCAAAATATCCAATCTAACTATGAATATACCACATCTTGTAAAGTGAATTGCACCGTGTCATAGTTAGTTAGGGGACACTTCCGACTTGCCAAGCACTTCCCCCAAGTTGGCCTCTCTTTCTGTCAACACTTGGACCCTCGACCCGTCTTTCCTTTATACTCTGTCAATTGGGTCTGGTATCAGTTCCCTTGATTCCATTCCTTCTCTTTTCCTCAACCGCTAGTGATTCCTCCCCCTTTCCGCCTTCACCATGACGCGCGCTCAGCAGACTCTCTCCGTTTTCCTCCTCGTCTCCTCCGTACGTTTGACACTTGGCCCTGGGGCACTTAACACATGAGTCTAGCTCACATCGCATATAGCTCTACCTCTCCCTTTACCTTGGACTTGTCCCCCTGAACGAGACTGTCCAAGCCGAAATTATCCCCGTGGTACGTCGCGACCCTCTGACGCTTGTCTCCACACATAGCAGGAACTAACGTCTGAACAATCGTCTAGCTCCCCTTCTACGCCGTCATCAGTTTCGGATGCTACTTGCTGGGCCGCCTGGGCCTCGCGATCTTCACATTTAATGACGTCCCCGAGGCACACGCGGAGCTGCAGAAGGAGATTGAGTTGGCCAAGATCGAGCTGCGCAAGGGCAACGTCGACGTCGACTAAATTGCCAGAGACAGTGTTTTTGGTTTGAAGATGATAATCCGGCGTGGTCGCCTAAAATATCTAGACTTTGGACGGACGTAGGGGACTTCTACACTTGTGGAAGCTGCACCAGCACAGTGCTTTTGGTTGCTATGTTCGCCATCAATAAACATCCGTTTGATACCCTTCATTGTTAGGTCTCTTCCTTTATAGGATGATGCGTCATGTGGACTGGAAACATAGACTAGTTGTCGGTCGAGGGGATAACTTTTCGAGATTCATCAAGGATATTGTAACATTAACATGCCCGGGTCTATGCCCTACACCGGCAATGGCAACCAAAAAAATACGGCGAAAAAGCCACCAAGTATATCAGAGCGCCGCGCAGAATGGAATGCAGTTCGCATATGCAACAAACTCCTGCTTAGACAAGAGGGTTCTCCTTGGCCAGGCGGTCATGCTCATCGATGTCCCTACCGAAAATGTTAGTTTCACTGATTCAGCAATTCAGGCAGGGAATACTCACTTGGCCTCCCAGGGGTAGCAGATCCACACGTCCTCGGTGGTGACGGAGGCGTGGTAGCGACCGCTCTCCATCATGTCGGCGGGCAGGACACCCTTCTTCGACTTATTCTTATTCTATTACCGACGATTAGCCACTGAACTGAGGCCCACAAAAAATGGAGTGGAGTATGCGACGTACGTGCAACACGTAAACGAAGAAGTTGGTCTTCTCGCTCTCACGGCCAAGCTGCTTCCGAGCCAGCTCCACGTCCTTCTCCAGCTCACGCACGGCGTATTCCAGGGTCGTGCGGGTGTCGTCAACCTCGTCGACGATGAGGATGTTCTTGCCGATCAGGTTGGCCATCTCGAGCGAGCTCAGGTCGAGCCACTGTGTACGGGTGACCTTGGTTCCAGGGACCTCCTCGGGATCATCACGGCCGAGGTCTTCGTAGAGGGACAGGCCGATAGCCTGGATGGGGATGTTGGGCTCACCGGGGCGCTTGAGGAAGGATCTGATCGAGAGAAAGTATATCAGAGATACGCTCCAAATGCCAACACAACTAGTAGGCAACATACCGGAGAATGCGAGCAGGGACGTAACCACCGCCGCCAATAGCGATCATCAGGTTGGGGTGGAACTCCTTGAGGATGGCGTCGGCAGACTGCTGGCACAGCTTGTGCACCTATAGACTCTTCCGATTAGCATTGCCTGTACTCGAGACTCAAGACCTGCGATTCAAGACCCCAGAAGACCCCACAGACAGACAACCTGGGACCAGTCATGACGGGGATCCCTTGACGGGATCGTAGATTCATCGCAGAGGGAATAAAGATCCCGGCATACCTGGTTGTAGGTGACATAGACCTTCTTGGGCATGTTGGGCGGGATTAAAAGTTATGACAAGACTGAACTTGACTTTCAAAGCCGAGTGTACTGGAGACTCCACAGACAGAAGGGAGACCGTGTCAGGGAAAGGCAAAGATGATCCCACAGAAAAAGGAAGAAATTTCGGATCGGCATCGTTATCGGTGCGGGGAGACTTTTATCTCTTGACACTTTGACACTTTGACACCCGAATCCCTTCAATTACGGGGTAAAACTATAGAAAAAGAAATATATACACGTATAACTCTATTTGCATTGTTATTTATCATTCATCGCGTCACCCGTAACTCGGATTCCAAAACTGAGTATCACTTCTGTCCTTCTGGACCCCTCTAGGTGTACCACGATGGCGTGGGGTACTCCTGCAGAAGCACGTATCGGCCCAGTTCACGATTCTTATATGCCACAGGGTCATGAAGCGTGTGGACTCTGACATCCCTCCAGAACCGATCAAGACCAACCTTCGACGCGGTTGCCCGAGCCCCAGTTACCTCGAACACACCCGAGGTGACTCGGAGCCCGACGTCCGTGGTGACAACCTTCACACTCGCGACCCACTCGGCAACTTCACCTCTCTCCTCCGCTGTAAGCGCAGACCTATTGGTCGCATACTTGCTGTACAGCGCGGACAGCTTGTCACCCGCGCGATCCGCCAGTGCTTCGGCGGCCCGAAGGTGGGCGAAGAAGTTGCCATATCGCTCGAGAATATAGAACTCGTCGGTCGCGGATTCCTTATTGTCACCTCCGAAGGGCCAGGCACGAGTTGATGTCGTGGTGTACTTCGAGGCAAAGTCGAGAGCTCCAATGGCAATACCGAGGTAGAAGTTGCTAAAGACGAGTTGAATGCTAATAAAACCATGTTAGTAAAGAGATCCGCGGGATGGGTTATACATTGAATGCTCACGTTGGAAGAAGGAAAGTTGGGAAGGAACCGGTCAATACGTCTTCGCGAGGCTTCTTGGTGGCTCCGTCCCATCCCAGTGCATCTGCCCAGGGTACACGGATGTTCTCAATCTTCACACCTCCGGATTCCGTCAGGCGTAGACCGATGTTATGCCAGTTGTGGGCAAAATGGATTCCCTCCTGCCTGGTGTGGACCAGAGCGAAAATGTGGCCATCGGTGCCCTCCAGAACACCCTCCAGAACCGTGAGGTCGGACACGACACCGCCGGTGTTGAAGTGCTTGGCTCCATTGAAGACAATGTGGTCGCCGTCCGAGGTGATCTTCAGATCACTGTCTCGAGGGTTGACTGCACCACCCACAAAGTAGTTGTTGGTGATGATCAACTCGTGAGTGCGCTCAATTTGCTCGGGTGTGCCAACAACATTCGCGGTGGTCGACCAAAGGAGGTGATATCCGAGTAGCATGCCAATGGAACTATAGGAATATCCAACATGTTAGTTATCTACAGGCACTTCATCATGACTTGATATAGCTTACCCATCTGTCTTGGCGACCTCTCGAATGGCCTGGTATCCAACACTCCAGGGCTGCTCCCCACCACCATATTTCTTAGGTCCCAGGAGCTTCAGTAGGCCCGAGTGCTTTAGCAGGGCAACTTCAGCACGAGGCGACTTGTTCTCTTGATCCCGCTGAGTTGCATCTTGAGCCAGGACTTGGGCTACTTCACGTGCTCTGGCCAGCCATGCATCGGCAGTGTCTGGAAGAGTAGACCACTTGGCTTCGTATGAAGCGTAGACGGCGGGGTCTGTCGCAGGTACATTTGCTTGCGTCATAGTGGTATGAGAATCGAAACAAGGAAATCTAGAAGCGAAACACGGAGATCTAGAAGCGTCTTGTGGTTGGTAAATGCAGAGGAAGAGCCAATATATCTAGTCCTGTCCAAGCCGTGAATGACATGCTGTTCGTAGAAAATGATGCGATGCACATAATTCTGGCACAACCATGGGGCTCCACATTGCATCAGTTTCGTCAATCGGATGAAATATGTCGTTATGTCGCTAGACTAGACGGAACGGCGCCGATCAGGGCCCCACTAAGCAAGAGTTTAACTGCATTGCAGCTATAAGTATAAAGTACGAAAGTACATGTCAATGGCGAATCATCAATAGTTAGAAATTATTGCGCAACAGCTTAACTAAGCTGATCCATTCTATACTATCGGCCAAGACCCTTACACACCTATGAACATCTCCAAGTTGACCTCAATCACACCATCTACTCCCCTTTTCGGTGCTTCTTTCCAAAAAGCCGCGAAGTATCACCCAATGGGATATCCAGAAGAGAGTCTTGCAGCATCAAGTGGAACACGATGTACCATCCCACTAATCCAGCCACGAAACAAAACACACCCCCGGATTTCTTGAGAGCAGTAGATGATGCAGCGTGGCCATCTGCCATAGCAAAGTAGCTTGCTGCCACCATCAAAAATCCCAGATCGACGAAAAGGAAGACCAGAATATACGCAATATTGGTCGGAAGTGATGCGATCAGAAAAGTGAAGACGAATACCGTCCACATGATCATAAAGAACCCCACGGCGTTGTTATACTGGGTCGTCTCGATTCCGCCATATGCCTGCGCAACACCAAATGCCGGTGTCAATATAGCACCATAGCCTGCATAGAATAGACCTATCATAATGACCAATGTCAATATTTCGCACTCCCCGTTTCGTGTTCGTGTGGGGTTCTTACCGAAAGCGCTGAAAACAGTGTAGGCAAAGCCATTTCCGATCGACAGCTCCCACTGCGCGGTAATGACCAAGCCAAACGCTGCGACGAAGAAGAAATTCGCAACAAAGACATTGTCCGTAGTAACTCCACGCCATTCCATCAGGCTCAGCGAGAGTGTTGTCAGCGTTGTTCCGAACGCGCCCAGGGCTAATGCCGACTGAATTGGACGTCAGTTTTTACTCCGTTATTCAAATCCGATTGACCTACCCCGGCACCAAGAGTTTTAGGCATTATCGCTGTAAATGGGACAGGGTAACCCTGACCCTGCTGTTCGATATCCATTGACCCAATGCCTTTGTCGCCATTGACACCTTTGTCGCCATTGATAGGTTGGTCGCCATAGATATCTTTGGATGTTATGGAACTCATTGTTGGTTTCGCGGGGTACGTTCTGCTCAGGCAAGGACGACTTGATAGTGAAGATGTTGAAGACAACCACAATTATCACCATGTCGGAGACTCACTAATTCCCTTTTATAGGACCGGCCATCGCATCATCGTAAGCATAGATGAGCTCAGCAAACCCCGAGGGGTTTCCCCGTTGCAGGATCTGCATGGCCTTGCTGTGGGTCAAGTTTAACCTGGAGATCAAGTTCATCTGGTAAGCATAAAGCTTCCTTTTTTCGGGAAAAGGTTTGACGAGATACGATTTTCGGATGATGTGCTTGCCTGGTCCTTGCAATATAGTCTCCACTCGGTCGAATAGCCTTCGAAGCACTTTGCTTAAATCCCACATGGAAACAAGTTTACATATACCCATTGGGTCAAAGGTCCCCAGTTTTCGAGTGTACCCATCATCGGAGCCAGATCCACTCCGTATCCCCGGGTAGCAGAGACGGCAGTGGTGCATTGTTTGTCCTTCACCACATACGGACCTAGGTTAGATGTCATCTCTTCGTGCGACTGGGATTGTGATGGAACCCCTGGCCTTGGAGCAATCTATGTGAGGGCGAAGGACTACATTATGCATTTACAGCAATTTAAACCTTGTAGTTAGTTCCAAGGTCCATGAGGTCGACCGACACCGGCCGTGCATATAGATTGGGTTCCGATCCGATATATATTCAATCAGGTTCCGATCCGACAGAAATCTTTTCCAAACATGCATGGACAAGATACAATTGAAAATTTCCTCAAAAACATACTCCAAATAGTTGTGTAACAAGCCGGAACCCTCGCATAAATATACACTAGAGTATCTGCCGATCGATTTACGGCGAAAATTGTTTTGCTCTTAGTCAGATGCTTAATTGACCGGGGAAGAGGTGCTTGACCATCCATGGCGCCGCTGTTGGAAACTACGGCAGAAAGCCTACATGTAGGTGCCGTGGATCGTCTTGGACTTATCTTCAACAGCCGCGTCAGGAAATCGAACCCACGTCGCCACTCCACACCGGTAGCCGGCATAGGCCCGGGGTTAAGGGGACGTAAGGTCCTAAGCACGGCTCCCTTCCTATACCGGAATAGATGATAGTTAGGTTGTGGATCTCCTTTGACGAGCAAACCCCCTTCCCGGGGCCCTTTCGATCCCTAGGAAGCAGCTTTAGAGCTCGCGGAACTTTGATGCTGTAGGGGCCAAGAGACATGAAGTAGCTTCGACAGGCTCTATATAACTAGTTAGTTACTCTACTAACTAAGCTTAGTCCCCGATGTCTAAGTAGGATCGACGGATAGCCCGTAGCTAAGCCTTAACGAGGTCTCTACTTGACTGTCTACGTCATCGGTTCACTACCGCCTCGCCGCATCTCGCACATTGGGATCCCAGACCGCATGCAAGCTTAAGGGTGACCTGTTTTCTTTTTAGGGCGATACCACTTGAACACTTCTACTATAATGCAAGATTAGCTTCTGGGCCCGAGTAGGAGTCGGGAAAAAGAAGTCGGAGGTATCTACCGATCGATTTAACTACCTCATTCCGGTCCCAGAACTCGATTAAAGATAGCTTTTCTGTTATATTTAAATTAGCAAAGTCTCCTCGACATCAAGGGCTTGTGGTTTAGGGGTATAATGCTCGCTTCGCATGCTTATAGCGATTCTGCGAGAGGTCCCGGGTTCGATTCCCGGCGAGTCCATGTTTTTGCCGATTTCATGTCCCGTAATTTCATGTCCCGTCCCGAGGCGCTATCTATCACTGCGTACTGATCATGGCTACGATTCTCTCGTCTTTTTGGACAGGATAATCAAGTCACTGAGACTGTTGCTCTTCTAGAGAGGATTTACAACGAGAGGCTACCGTACGCAACGCGATTTTGGGTAGACTATCGTTGGTAATTAATCCCTGTCGAAGCTGATGGGTCCCTACCAATCTGATGCCAGCGGATGGTCTCACGAAACCGCTTCCAATCCAGAAGCATCAGCTATTCCTAAAGCATCTGAACATGAAAATATTCGCCATCTTATTGAGACCAATTGATGCACCGCAATCCTATTATTCCAGCTTACATATGCTATGATAGCTGAGGGGGTGTATCAAAATATTCGGTGCACTGATGATATAATCATACATCAGTCATCCCGGCCTAACCCAATGTTTTGTCAGAAACATGATATCATTCATCAAGTTCTTCACGTGAAATGTTAAATCCAAGATAAAACATCAAGAGCAACGCTTGAAATGACATTCGGAAGGAGGGGTATGTATCGTGAAAGGGGAACCGTATAAACGAACCTGAGTCGAATAGTACTCAGACAAAACCTCTAAACAGCCGGGTTATTGTCGAGCGCATTCGCATACGGCTTGATTAGATTCATCGCAAACCCACCCTCATCTCGATCTTCACCTTGCTGGGGCCATAGAATCTGGTGCGTGACAACGGCCCGAATCATCATATAACAAACAAAGAAGTACATAAGAAGCAGAGGAAGAATTGCTGCACAGCCAACAATGCTGATCGCATTACACGAAAATGCCTTTCCGATAGCAAAGGTAGCAGTGATCAGGGCAGTATTCGGGAATACGAACGAGAACCAGGCCATCGAGAACCGTAATTTACCCGGACCAATTGCAGACCAATGGGCTGCACTCGCGATGATAAAGAAAAATATGGCCAGTCTGTCAACAAGTCAGCGAGGAACAAACAAAAGCAAGGCAATCTACCTACCCCCACAGCCACAACATAGCGAAATCGACCACCACCCTCAACACATCAGCTGCCAATGGACCGTTGCCCATGAAATCGGGCGGAAATGAGCGTTTCGCCCCAGATGCCATGTTCACGAGGCCGGCAACCGTAAAGCCACTAGGTCCCACCGAGACGAACATTCCCGGCCGAATGTTTTCCTTCGGGAGCTTTTGGGTCATGAGTCGATAGATAAAGGCCGAGTACACCATCAATGACACCAAGAACCCGACTCCCTGAATTGTAGTGCCCCCCACAATGATACGTAGGGAGCGAGAAGGTTCTAGCTTAGCGCTGAGAATGCCAGCGTGGGGACCGATAATGAGCAATGGGTAAGCAGGAAATATCCAGATTGGAGTCATTTGGGCGATCGTAAATGTCGTAGTGGACCAGCTGGGAGTTGTTAGCGACGAACATTCCCTCAAATGCCAGTGGATCTTACAGAGTGAGATAAATACCCGCAGAGAAAATCACAGCGAGGCCGGCATCTATCCAAAATAGTATGCCAACCGCCTCGAGTAACCACGGACCAGCTCTTCCGGGGCCATACTGAGAGATATTGATGAGGATTGTGCCGAAAGAAACCACCGATGCAGGGATGAACAGGGATTCTGTCGGATGCATGAAAGATGCTTTGAAGGTATAAGGATAGTGATAAAACCGAGCCAGCAGGAGACCCCAGACAAAAAGGTAAAATGCAATGTTGATCAAAAAGACCACGATTCCAATGGTGTCCAACCCCCGGAAGCGAAAAGGGACTACTGCATGTTAGTTCAAGTCTTCAGTTGGAATCAAAACCGTACATACCTTCGTATAAAACATTGGCCAGACCACCTGTGGCCATGGTCAAAGTGAAGTATGCCCAGGTAACATGGCGGATCCTTTTTCTCCAGCTGAGACGGGAAGGTAGTGTATCAGTGCTTCTTCGAGTGGACGAGTAGCCGTCCCGATCGCCACAAGGATTGTATTCCTTATTGGCAGTCGCATCCGTCAGTCGAGACGACGCTCTTTGCAAAACCGACTCCAAAGCAGAAGTATGGACATCGCGCGCACCGCTGCCGGGGCTATCGCTAGCGAGTTCCGAGAGGGTCCGCTCGGCATCTTCTATAGTCGGTGTGCGATAACCATCATCACCGGGACTCCTCATGTGCCGGGGAACTTGAAGTTCATTCATGGCGATTTCAGTCTAGCGGGGGATTTGGTGCCCAAACGCCGATAGTGTCCCCTCTTTTGCCGACCGTTTCTGTGCCACTTTAGAGAACCATATCAAGACGAAATAATTCGATGGTCACAGAGTGTACAGAGAGTTAGGAATCCCAAGAAAGTCATAGCACCGGGGGTTGAGTTTTCTTTTTCTTATATTGATTGCATAGGGCGAAATGCGGAGCCCGGTGGAGGCAGGATTGGATTCTTGCCGCAATCAACGGTCGTTCGTGGTGGAGACCGGGATGCACCCTGTAGAGCCCTGCTTGAAGAATGGTTGTGATGACGCGGATCGGATTCTTTTCTGAGTGAATATGTGCACTGGTGGAAAAGGAATCTGTCTTAGAACCCCGGAGTCCCGGGGATGGACCTTGAATGGGGCGGCTATCAGCTCCGTCGCCGAATTCAATTCGTCGAGACTGAAGTTGAGTTCGGGAATCGGCACGTCCAGATTACGGTAATTGGCTTATATCTTTGCTCTCCGTCAAAATTATCGTTACTAGTATAATTTACCCTTAGCATTTTAGCAAGGCTTAGCAATGCTATTGTAGTTGGACCTACGCAATTGGTATGTTTCTGAAAATCATCGTGCCTTGCAGTTGATCCGGCTGTGATAAGAGCGGGGCGTGTCGGCCTCAGCATACAGCACATAACACGGCCTGGAGGGAATGCATGGCTGCTATGATTGACAGGCCTAGTTGATGAAGTTTGGTGCAAGATGGGTAGGGATCGTCGATGCCATGCATTCCTGATTCATAGTTACAGGTACAAAGCCGAGGACATAACTGGATCAATGAATCTCCCCCGAGATCTTGGCAGACGTTAATTCAAGCCACTACCGCTAGATACAACCAGGGATCACTTAGATTTGAATCTAATTTCGACTTCTCTGCCTCTTGTCTTCTTCCCCGGCCCAAGGGAGAAATAGGGCTTAGGGTTGCAGAGGCTGGTGACGGGCCGAGGCATCTCCGAGCTGTGATCGCTCAGCATTTAAACATCAACCATCAACCCATCTAGTATTATCAGAGTTTGCCGCTATTATTCTCCTATTTGAAACGCGTCAACCATGCCAGGAGTTACGGATAATCGCAAATCCGTGCTGATCACAGGGTGAGATCTGCCTGGCGCAAGATACCGGGACCTCCTGCTGACGACGATAGTCAGATGTTCTCCCGGCGGAATCGGGAACGCCCTTGCGCGCGAATTCCATCGGAACGGATTGCGCGTGCTGGCAACCGCCCGGGATGCTGCGACCGTTGGCGATCTGGCTGAGCTGGGTATCGAAACCCTGAGTTTAGTGGTCGATGACCCGGAGAGTGTCAAGGCGAGCTTTGCGGACGTCGAGACCAGACTTGGGGATAAGGGTCTTGACTATCTAGTGAACAATGCGTGGGTATCTATATTACTTCTACTTGAGTATAATTATATGGCTAATTTTGGATAACTAATCAGCGGCCGAAGTACGTCAACCAGGTACTGAGTATATACTTCTAGAGACTAACTCTTCCCAGACTACACGGTGCCTGCGATGGAGGTAGAGATCTCTGAAGTGCGGAAGACATTCGAGACCAATTTATTCGCCGTCATTACCATGTGCCAGACATTCCTGCCCTTGCTTATCAAGGCCAAGGGAACCATTGTCCAAGTTGGATCCGTGGCCGGCGTTCGTCCAAATAATCTCAAGCGGCCTCGAAAATAAAAATACTAATGCGTGACAGATCATTCCCTATGTGTTTGGATCCGTTTACAACGCATCCAAGGCCGCACTGCACTCGTTCAGTGACACCCTCCGAGTCGAGCTAGCTCCTTTTGGGTATGCTTTTATCCGTCTTGTGTGTCGAATATACATTAACCGCCGATAGGGTGCACGTTACTACAGTGGTCACCGGAGGTGTGCAGTCTCGCATTGCACGTACTCAACGTACACTGTTGCCGAATTCCCTATACACGCCTATCGAGAGTGAGTATACGCGCCGAGTCACACACAGCCAGCACAACGCGATGCCCAATGACGCCTACGCTCGCAGCGTAGTAGCCCAGGTACTGTACGGCCCGGCACCCTGGCGCTGGCTGTGGCCGTGGGCGCAGGGTCGCAAGGCATGGATCTGGGAAGGACACCGCAGCTGGCTGATCTGGTTCCTGGTCGGAGGCTGGGCATGGAACGGCCTGTTCCAGCGATTGATGACGAACATGTTCAAGCTGTGGAAGATCAAGGCGAGTAAATAAAAGTAAATAGGTAGTGGTGAAGTAAGAGGAATCCGAGTTATTCGCATATCCGCGCTTGCAGCCCGAGGCACTGATGAGTCATCTAGGGACGGACGCTGGTTGGCTGAGATGCCCGGTTTATCACGACGCCATGTTATGCCGAGAAAAGGAAAGCTGTTCTCCCGAACCCGACCTCCCATAACTCCCTTGGGCTTCAGACCTTCACCTCCGACCTTTCTACCCCTCTCCTCTCTTCTCTTCTACACTCCTCAATCCATCATGTTCAAGCTTGCCCGCGGTCGCCCAATTGCCGCGGCTTTCAGAGCTGCGACAGTGAGTTCATCCCGATGCCGTACTCTCGGGCCGTACCCCGGTTGTGTTGACGGTCTACTGATGCGACGAATGCTATTCAGGAGTCCTCCTTCCAGTCCCGCCTGGCCCAGCAGCAGAAGCGTAACCTGTCCATCCACGAATACTTGTCCGCCCGTCTCCTCAAGTCGGTATGTTAACCGCGTCCCGATCCTACCTCGGTCGCAGGATTCTGTTCTTCTTTTTGACCAGGCGAGGTCGCTGATAAGGTATACAGTATGGCATCGGTGTTCCCAAGGGCGAGGTCGCTCACTCCCCTGAGGAGGCTGAGGCTGTGGCCAAGTCGATCGGTATATCCTGCCTTCCCTCCACTAAACCCCCTTCCTGGGCCCTCCTAACTGAGCATGACCAGGTAACGATGACATGGTGATCAAGGCCCAAGTTCTCGCCGGTGGCCGTGGTAAAGGTCACTTCGACAACGGTCTGAAGGGTGGTGTCCGCGTTATCTACTCGTGAGTAGCATCGAATAAGGTGTAGGTTGCTGGAGATGGGATCTGACCTGTTCGCATTCTAGTCCTACCGAGGCCAAGATGTTCGCCTCTCAGATGATCGGCCACAAGCTCGTCACCAAGCAGACTGGCGCTGCCGGCCGTGACTGCAACTCCGTTCTCATCTGCGAGCGCAAGTTCGCCCGCCGTGAGTTCTATCTCGCTATCCTGATGGACCGTGGTACCCAGAGCCCCATGATCGTCGCATCGTCGCAGGGTGGTATGGATATCGAGGCTGTCGCCAAAGAAAACCCCGAGGCCATCATCTCGACCCCAATCGACATCAAGGTCGGTGTCACCGACGAAATCGCCCGCACTATTGCTACCGACCTTGGCTTCTCCGAGCAGTGCATTGAGGATGCCAAGACCACCATCCAGAATCTCTACAAGGTCTTCATGGAGCGTGATGCTACCCAGATCGAGATCAACCCGTTGTCCGAGACCTCCGACCACCAGGTTCTGGCTATGGACGCCAAGCTTGGCTTCGACGATAACGCCGAGTTCCGCCAGGAGGAGGTCTTCTCGTGGCGTGATCGCTCCCAGGAGGATGCGGATGAGGTCAAGGCTGCCGAGTATGGACACGCTTTTATGTACAACCGTTGAGAACCATTTGATCTAACATTTCGAATCTAGGCATGGCCTGAACTTCATCAAGCTGGATGGTGACATTGGCTGCCTGGGTAAGAACCAGCGACAACTATCGATGTACTGTGGATAGCTAATACAGAATCACAGTCAACGGTGCCGGTCTTGCCATGGCCACAATGGATATTATTAAGCTGAATGGCGGCAGCCCCGCCAACTTCCTTGACGTCGGCGGTGGTGCCACCCCCGCTGCCATCAAGAGCGCTTTCGAGTTGATCACCAGCGACCCCAAGGTGTCTGCCGTCTTCGTCAACATATTTGGTGGTATCGTCCGCTGCGACGCCATCGCTCAGGGTCTGATCAACGTTGTGCAGGAGATGGGTCTGCGCACTCCCATCGTCGCCCGTCTCCAGGGTACCAACATGGAGCAGGCTCACAAGCTGGTAGGTCCCCATTTTTTACCCGGGTAATTGAATATATATTAACGATGCTGTTTTAGATCAACGAGTCTGGTCTTAAGATCTTCTCCATGGAGGACCTCCAGAATGCCGCCGAGAAGTCGGTCCAGTTCTCCAAGGTCGTCAAGATGGCCCGTGAGATCGATGTCGGCGTTGAGTTCACCCTGGGCATCTAAGGATCTCATATGGGGCGTGCATTGGGCCCGTAGACTATCGCAGAGACATTATAGAGAGAGTATGTGATGCTGCGGCGCCGGTTCCTGTGTCATTTAATTTTCTTTTGTTACTCTATTCCCGAATGCTTCTAGGGCCTTTATACCATTGCCTAATTGGAAGGGGATGGGAGTCGATCTGAGATTTTTCGAGAGACCGTAACCAGTTTAGGGGCTCTGGTTTTCAAGATGCAAGGTCTCTGCGATCGAATTCGAGTGCGCAGCAGGTCTTGCACTGTAGGATCCATGTAAACCGAACATCCCTGTCTATATTCCGTTTGATGCATGGGCACGTGAACCCTATCGCATGGATGGTCTCAGTCCTTCTAGAACTTGCTTTATTCCAACGCTCCATTATATTTCCCCTTATTGCTAGCTCTCACGAGAGTCACTTTGGCTAGTTCCAAGTTCCTAGTTTTTAGGACCTCATACTATGTTTTCTTCGTCAGCATCAATAAGACATTTGTTCTAGACAGTTTTTGAAATGTCATTGTAGAATTGCTGGACCTATTATACCTAAAGAGACTCTACATCATATGTGTAAAATATAAAGGGATGAGGGGAACAGCAAAGATATCTATGCAAAAAGGGAATATTTAATAGTTCTGAAGTCGGCGTGGAGCTAACTATCGGCGACGGAAAGTAATAGTGTGGTTCTGCAGTGAAAAGAGCTCGGAAGAGTTCTATAGTACAGGTACAAGGTGTGGAGCAGCACTTCTCATTCTTCTTAACTTTTTGCCCCCTTTTCATTCTCCACCTTGGACCGTCACCAGTCTGCCCTTTGCTTTTCAACTCAGCCTCATCCTTGTGCAACTTCGACCTTGGCAGCTTTCGACTTTTTTCCCGTTGAGCTTCCCAGTCAGAGCCGATCTCGCGCCTTTCAGGCCACCCCTTCCCCGCAGCTTCGCCCTCGCTCCATCTGCACATCCCTGTACCTCAATCTGGACCCCAATTTAGACCTCAATTCGGACATCAATCTGGACCTCAAGTCGCTGGCGCGATGAGTGACCTGATGTGTATGCTTGGGTGTTGATCTGCGTCTGGGCTCCGCAATACTCCCTTCCTTCCCACGTTCTCCCCACCCACGAGCGCCGACTCTTAGCGCATCCGATTTGCATCCCCTCCCGACCTTCGCTCGGCGCGAGACAGAGTGAGCGATACGCATTGGCGGTCGTCACATTTCCACGAGCTTCGCCATAGAGCGCCCCCTACCATCCCCATTTCGCGCGACATGAGTGGTTTAGCCGATCCTCCATCCTCCAGGCACACCTTCACCGGAGCTCCAGACGTTCGCGGTAAGACACGAAATCTCCCGGTCCTTCCATCTTCTGCGCATCACTCCGCCGGCGCGATGGAGATTACGCCACCTTCCTCCAGGTCAACAGGTATCATGCCCATTCATGGCAGCCCTGATGGCGACCGCGGGATCAACACCAATGGCCCCGAAGCTGGGAACACGAGCAATCCCCCGAATCCGGCCGTTGGGGCGGCAGCTGCAGCTCAGCAGCCCAAAGTGGTACAGACTGCTTTCATCCACAAGCTATACAAGTATGCTCCGGGTCCCTTGGTCCCAAACACAATGCGAGACAGTCGCTAACCTTCAGGATAGCATGCTCGAAGATGGTAGCATTCAACACCTTATATCTTGGTCGAGCACCAACGACAGCTTTGTCATGTCTCCAACTTCGGAATTTTCCAAAGTTTTAGCGTCAGTCTTGACTGATCCTCTTGCCCTCGGTATTCTTTGGTCGCTGACATCCTCGAAGCCAATATTTCAAGCACACCAATATTTCCTCCTTCGTCCGACAATTGAATATGTACGGGTTTCACAAAGGTGCGTTAGTCTGATTCCATTACCGAGACAATTGTTAATCTGATTTCCGTAGTGAGCGATGTATTCCACACGGGATCTCCCGACTCTGCGTTGTGGGAGTTTAAGCATGGAAACGGCAATTTTAAACGAGGTGACCTGGTTGGTCTCCGGGAGATCAAACGACGTGCATCACGACATGCCTTGATTCATCGCGACTCGTTCCCTGGCCATAAGGCCGCTCCATCACAACCGGGCACCCCCGCGGAACCCATTCCTGATGCGACTGAAGCTAGACTTATGAACCTCGAACACACCCTCTACGACATGCATAATCGTTTGGCCCGCGCGGAAGAAGGCAACGTGGCACTCAGTTCGCGATGCCAGAGCATGGCTGAGGGCCTCGCAAAATGCTATCATTGGACTCATTCCATTTCTCGCTTCCTTTCCGCAGTTGTCCCTGACAGGGAATCTCCTCTCTATCGTGACAGTATGGCAGACCCGTTTCACCCTTGCCGAGGGTTTACTAACAACAGTTCTTAGTCTCAAGCATGCAGAGAGAAGTCGAGAAGCACTTGGAAGCAGTCCGTGCCATGGACACTGCCCCTGACACTCTCATGCCACCTCGCCAACCATACTTCGGGAACTTGCCAGTGGAGGCTGGTCCGCCGTTGTCCCCCCGTCAGTTACCCCAAGATGATAGCCGACGGCCGTCCATGATGGACCCTTCTCGATCGAACATGATTCGACCACCCGTTCCTCCGCATCTTGCCTCACCTCGTCGCTATGGTTCCATCGGAGGTGCCAATGCACCACCTAACTATAATCGGCCGCAGGCTCCTCCGGTTGCGCCACAACAGCAAACACCCCATCCTCTATCGATATCCACCCCTCCGGGGCCTAATCTTGGCCGCCGTCATACGTTTGCAGACATTCGGCAAGCCGATTGGCCTCCGTCTGGAACTTCTCCTTTCCCAGCCGGGAATCCGGCAAGTGGACCTTGGCCCTCATCTCCGAAGCGGGCGCCAGCATCTAGTGACCAGCAAGTCCGGGATGTTCTCGCCCAGTACGAGATGGGTGCACCGCGGCGTCTTCAGGACCAATCCCGTCACGCAACTCCACCAGCCGGTGCCGAGCCATCCCTATCAATGCTCAGCGCCGACAACGGCTGGGCGTTTGGAGGGTCCAGATATACTCGCCAAGAATCGTCCCTGCCGGCTACCCGCCGCTCTAGCATGGCAAGCAATGTCCACTCGCTTCTCAACCCCGCTGACACGGCCGAACGACCGGAGGAGGAACAGCAGGAGGATCGCAAGCGGAAACGCCTGGAGTAAAGGCGATGCCTATAATAATTGACAGTACAGCAAAAGTGCCATGCACTTATTGACCACCTCATCCACGCGCCATGCTTGGCTCAACTTGATCATTTGGCCCGGCCAACATACGCTCGACAGCCCACGAATCTAGTCTCCATCTCTTGGACAGCACTTGTATACTTTGAAATAAAACTGCCAAAGCCAGTCACCTCCCGTTTGGAGGATATCGACAGCAGTCAGTCTGTCTTTCCTTGCATCTGTAGATGTTCATTTTCTCCTTTTCCCTTTGCTTTCCTTGGATTTCCCAGGCGGGGAACGCCGTCGATGCCGGTGTCGATTGACAAAACACTCTGGGCTTATACTTCATTCTCAGCAGCGTCTCATGTAAGGTCGGCGGAACCGCCAAAAAACTATTATGGCATCTAGAAGAGATTGGAATGGAATTTGTATTCTATACCTGCGCCCATTCAATGCAATTGAGAATATTATATACAAACTGCATACATCTGCATACATCATGTCTGGATGTTCTGTACAAGTCATGTAGACCGAGGTGGTGATGCCGCCTCAGACAGTGAAGGAGATTCGATCAGTAGAAATATATTAATGTTGGGAAGAGCTCATCTCTTCTTCCTCTTCTTAGATCGCTCTGCCAGCAATTCATCCAAATAACTCGTTGCCTTCTTCCTTGCTTTAGACGGAGGTTTTGAAGACGCCTCTTTCGTAGGTACCGGCTCATCACCATTGACTTCATCAGGAATCCGATCATTATCTTCCATTGTCGTCTTTTTGGCGCGAGCTGGTCCCGTCTTCCTCTTTCCCACCATGGCCGCTCGCCCTTCCTCGTCATCGGATTCTTCGCTCTTCGCTGGTGTAGCGGCGGTAGCTTTCGCAGCAGAACCAGCATTCAGTGTTGTGGGCTTGTTTGCAGCAGCGGCCTTCATGACCTTATCATAATTCCTTCCAAGCAGTTGTTTTCGAAGTTTATCGTTGGAACTGAGTTCGGTTCGGTTCCAGCTTCCATCAGCAGCTTTTTCAGGCAGAGGGGCGCCGACTCCAAGTCTAAAAGAGATTAGAAACAGGGCATGAAGTATGAGTCCTGTGTGACTTACGTCTCTGGTACAGCAGTGAATATCTCATCCTCTTCGCGCTGCAATTCCTCCTCGGACTTGACGTGGGACAATTCGTCTTCGCTTAGCGCTGGCAGCCATGATGAGACGAGTCGCTGGCTACGGGCAAGTGCAACATTTGTGCGATTCAGAATAATGTCTGACTCGCTCTTGGAGGCAGCCATTTGTCGAAAAGCGTGAGAAAGAGGAAGACGAGGAAGCGATACGCAACTTTTTTGCGATAAGGATATCGAAGGCGGTGAGGTCTACGATAACGATAACGGCTGCGAAGATACGCGATAAAGATGCGCGTCTAAACATCTATACATCTACACCTGCGCACCTACACACCCGCACACCTGTGCACGCGCGCTCCTGTTGACTACATAGATATGAACGAAGTTTATGCTGTTCTGGATAGTTTCCAGACACTTCCTAACCGGAGTCGTCGAGATCTGTATGTGCCTCATTGTCGTTTAGATCATTGCTGACTATTTAGCTACCATGGAATCATGGACCAGCTACGGCGCGATGAATGGCGGGAAGTCAAAGAACGTGCCGACAAAGAATCTTTTCACTGTGATATTCTGGGCAAATTACCCATCGAGATCGCGTTGTTAGTTACTGCTCAGTTGAATTTGGCCGATCTGCTCATTCTCCAACGGGTAAGTATATCGCCATATCTCTACAAAATATCACTGAACTGAACAACTCCGCAGGTATCGATACGATGGCGCGAGATCCTGTCTTCACCCACAGTACAGTGGTTTACTCTACAAGCAGTGGTGGGAAAAGACCCAACAGGGCAAGTTTGTGACCGCTCCTCGGCCACGCGACTTCTCAAAAAGCGAATTCGAATGGAACGTTGTCAACCCACGTCTATTTTAAGGCTACCTTCACCGTACTCCCCCGCACACGATGTACCGCTATCTCGTAGCGGTGTGGACTACTTCAACGGGATGTATGCATGGCTGGACGGCACAGACGATCGGGCATCCGTCGTACTTCTTAATCTCAGGACCGGAAAGATGAGTCGGCTTATGACAGAGAACCGAGAGCAGCTCTCAGTGCTTAACATCTCGGAGAAGCTCATCGCGGCGATATCAACACAAGGGTATGCAATGTAGACCACGGCTATGCTTCTGATGCATCTCTAACTGAACTTTCGATAGGTATTGTCATGTTTGGGATATCGAAACCCTCGAACACAAGGCTTTCCGACTGCCTTCACTCTTCTACAAGCATTTTCTAATAAGCGGAATCAAGATTTTGATTGCTTTTGACAAGTACCTTGTCCACTGGGGCTTCAATTCTGGGTTGGCGCGTACAGTCAATGTCAATGCGAACATCGCCTTGTTGGCACTGGATCCTGTCGAAGACGAATTTACGGTTGCCCAGACATATCTGAAAGAGGACGAAAAGAGATTTCCCCTCGTCTCTGGATTTCCCCTGATCCTTCTAACCAAATGGACCATCATTAGCAGTTCCAACGATTTCGACCCCTGGGTTATGGGTTATCGAGAGCTTGCATTTGATGTTATCCCCGAGCCATGGTATCTTGGTCACCACAGAAATCGTGGCCAGAGCAGCATGTACGTGACCATGCTACCACCACCATACACTACCAGTGATATCGAATCTGATGACATCGCACCGGCCCTGGTGATGACAGCAAGTGATGACATCGCACCGGGCCCGGTGATGGCTTCGAGTGATGACTACGAAGCATGTTACGCTTACTTCACTCTCGGTCCCTACTTCACTTTCGGTCCGACCAGTGGCCCCCTCATCGACATGCACTTATCGGTTCCCTTTCCCGGCTGGGTTGGTCCCGACTTTCCAAGCATAGCTTTCCTGGACAATAACCTGATCTATGCATGTGGGCGGGACAATAAGCTGCTGATCTCGCGCGAAACAACATACGACGGCATTCTTTTTACTCATCCAGTTCAGCGCTCCTTACCAAACATGCCCTGTCGATGGGTCTACGGAGATAAAGATTTCGTGCTTGCCATTAACGAGGACGAGGTTGAGATTTGGGGTTTCGATGAGAACTGGGAATTTCCGAAGATAACCGCAGTTTAGTGAATGAAAAAGCGATGAGAAATGCGAGTCCATTAAGTATTGTACAGGTAGTCCGAGTATGAACGAATCTATCCTACAATTTCGCCATCAACAACGACCGTTTCCCATCGAGGCAATCGCTCAGGAGGGATAATGCGGTGGAGATCACGGCCCAAAACCTCCGTAACTGTTTGCACCAAGGCATCAGACAACTCTTCGCCAAGGCCTTGAAGCAACAAGCGTCTGTCTTCATCATCAGATGAGCCGTGTGGATCCACAAGAAGCAACGAGCCTCTGTCTACATCATCAGATGGGGGACGTGGACGCATAAGAAGCCTGTAGCAAACGCTCAAAGACTGTAATCGGTGACGACATTAATAGTGAAACAGACAAATCGTAGAAGGGTGAGACTTACCATGGAAATCAGCCAATGGAGATTTCGCAGCTTTGAACGAGCTTCCTTTTCCGAACATGAGGCATCTTTGATAACGACATTTACTCGAAGGAAATCATCCACCAGGACCGAGCCATTGGACCCTTTTGCTGTGCTTGCGAAGAGACACGCGGCTAGTGGACTGACGAGAGAAATTTCGGACATGATCATGGTGCTGGGTGAGGACCGTTTCTTCCTGGCGTATACAGCCACAGAGTCGGAGCGATTTCCGCCACAGCTAGCGCCGAAATCATATACTTTCGGCTTGTCACCTTCCGAGTGGGTGAAATATTGAAAAGCCTCGCCGTTTTTATAGGTCTTGGGGACAGCAATTCGCGGAGCCAGGCAATGTAGTAGCAATGTTTTGATGAGAAGGGTACTGTCGGAATTGGCGTTGAGTTCCAGGCCGCCGAATTGACGGTTTTCCTTGTCGCTGATGATTTGGGAGAGGTCGATGACCCCCATCCGACTCAGTCGTCTCAGGATTTGACGAGCCACGATAGAGGTCTCGCGGTAGCAGTTGAAATAGAGAAAATTGGAATAGGCGAAATCAGCGGCGGCCGATGGACCATTCTCAAACCATTCCTTCCGGAGAGCTTTGAAAGCATTGATAGTGCTGATCTGATCGCTAGCAGATCCTTTGCCAAAGGCATGGCGACGCTGTCGGTACGGAATTTGTTGGAGGTCAGACATGGGCCGTCTAAACAGATCCTTATCAGAACCGATAGCTCCCAAGATCAGCAAGGGATCCAGGCAGCGGAAGATAATGCCCAAGACTATCAGCTTGCCCAGGACCGGGGAAAGAGGTAGATTGACGAGAAGTTCGCCGAGGGGTGTCATTCTTTCGTTGGGAGAGAGTGCTCCCAATCCCTGCAGAGACTGGACGGCTAGCTCAACTTTCTCATTGTCCGGTGACTCAATAGCCCCATTGAGAAACTCTGAGATGGAGGATTTCGAGTCCAGCTGTTTTGCACGTAGGCACGTGTCTTGTAGATCAGCGCGCAAGATCTCTGGAGCATTGGTGGCTCGAAGGGAATCGAAGCGCTGCTGAGTGCCGAGGAAAAAGTACTGTCCATTCTTGACCCTACCTGCTCGACCTGCCCGTTGAGAGGAACTAGACTGACTGATCCAGCACAGGGCCACCCGGTTAGAAAGCGACTTTTGATCGGAAATCATTATGTTCACTTTCCCGGCGTCGACTACATACTCGACATCCGGGAGCGTGAGAGAGGCCTCGGAAATGTCTGTTGACAACAGGATCCTCCGACATCCATCCGGCACCTCCTGAGTCAAGGTTCGGAGCTCGGCCGGGAGTTCAGAATGTAACTTCAGGATGCGGAACAGGCTTCCATCTCGAAAGTCGAGCTTCGTGCGGTGTGCAACATCATTCAGCATTTCCTCCACTCTGATAAGCTGTTGCATGCCTGGGAGGAAGACAAGGATGGCACCGCTTGTGGTAGTCTTTAGGATGTGGAAAATTGTTGCGCAAATCAAGCCAAGAGGAACGATTGGATCTTCATTATAAGTCTTCCCAGTAGTCGGATCAGCAGAGGGATTGGAAGAAAGACCCTTGCTCAGGTCTTCGATGTCGGGGTTCAGACCGGTTTCTCCAGCGACCTCGGTGGCGTCACGCGGAGGAAATTGTTTGTAGTGACTCTTGAGGAACTTTACAGTTTCCTCTTCTTCCAGCAAATCCGGAATCGTTTGTGAACTAGGCGAGGTCTTCAAAAGGTCAAGCACCTCGTCAAGGTAATGTCTTTGGACATGGTATTGGCGCCCCGGAATGGACATGTATGGAGCGGGAACAAGTGTCCCATTAGGCCCTTCGTTGCCAAAATAAGACGTGAAGAGATCAATGTCTAACGTTGCGCTCATCACGACAATCTTAGGCGCAGGGGCCCCGGTCAGCCGTAGTTGATCAATGCGGCGCTTTAAGAGCAGCATCACGAAGTCAATGCCGACGTCGCGAACGTGAACTTCATCGAGGATGATGTGGGAATATAAACTGAGAGGATTATCGGAGTTTTGCAGCATATTCAACATGACACCAGTGGTGCAGAAGGAAATCGCACCACATTTGGCTGGAAATCGATAGTCGAATCGAACCATGTGGCCGACGGTTTCGCCCGAGTCGAATCTTTCCTCGGCGACTCGCCGTGCCAGCAACTGCGCTGCTACTCGCCTTGGCTGAACGCAGAGAACATTACAATCTCCTCCGACACCGCGGTCGATTGCATCGTCCAGAATTATTTGAGGAACCTGAGTCGACTTCCCAGAACCAGTCTCAGCAACAATGAGGCTGTATGTGTGGCTATTGACGAGGTTCAAGATCTGTGGTTTAAGAGTGTTCACCGGCAAGCCAGCCCTAGCCGATTGAAGCGCAAGAGCCCGCCGGTCCTGAGACTCGCGAACGTATTTCAATCGCCGCGCCAAGATTCTAGATCTGGTAATTCGATATGAAGGTGAAAGGCTCTCGGGCTTCGAAGGTAAGGACACCGGATGCCCGCCTTTCAATAACGCCTGCGTCATCTTAGAAAGATTGTCAAGCTTTTTGCTCGCATGGTCAATGTTGAAAAACAGGTCATCATTAATGGCGACCTCGGTTTGAGGTTGGGAGACACTGGACTGATAAAATCTCTGAAAAAATTTCTGCCAAATCCCAGTTTCCTTGAGCTTTGCGATCAAAAGGAGACAAGCCTCCCTCTCTGCTTCTTTCTGGTGGCCATTCTGTTAGAATATGCATTGCAGTGGATAATCAGAACGTACCCGTTCCGGCGCCGTCGCCATCACTTTCACTTCATCCTGGCCCGGCATCGAGAAGAGAAGACGACAAGTCTCTTCTCCGAATAATTGGGACAATTCCGAATACCTAAATCGCAACTTAAACTGGCGTGACTGTCGACACTTGCTCCGTAGCGTGTTAAGATCGTCTGTCTCGGAGTCAACCGAATTCTTAGCCGTAGGACGAAAGTGCGATGAAGCATCCTCTGCCGGAAGTGCATCCTCTGCTGGAGGTGCATCTTCCAATGTGCTTTGTGGAAGTTGATCAGACTCGATGGCAGCGGTCTGAGATCTCGACACGGATGTAGTGGCAAACCCGCGAGCGCTGAAGTAGTTCTCTGGCGAGCACCGAAAGTGACCGGCCATTATCCCACATAACTCTAGAGCAGAATTATTTCCAAATCCCGTTCCAGTGTGTCTCGTCCGATCGAGTGGGTTCTGAGTCGGGCGGACGGTTCGGCAGATCGCGTGCATCTCTCGTCGAAACCGCGACAGTCCAAGCGGACCAGGGTTGGACTGGGGTACATTGATAGGGCATTCATTTCGAGCGGAAGAACGCGCTCGTCTGATAGTGCGCATGCAATTGCATGCGCTTATTCCAGACATTCTGCAAAGGTCCTGGTTCAGCAGAGTCGAGGATTAGTGGCCGTGCATGGTGTCGAAGAGACAGGGTCCATGTAAGAAAGCTGGAGACTAGGAGCGAAAGGGCTATATGTAGAGCCTCCAAGCGATTCCAAGCCGTCCTGGTGTAATGGCGACGCGCAAGGAGACTTGTTATGCGAAAGAAAAAAAAGTTGGGACCCGCTGCGGAGAAAGAAAGGTCTTGGCACCGACTCGTTTTATGTCGCAACTGTGGCGGCTTAGATTGATGGTAGACATAAGATGACTTAAGGTTTGAACAATTCTCATTTAAATGCACATGCTATTGCAAACGTTCGTCGCGTCATGGTACTTTCTATATATACAGTCTATCTAGATAACATCTATATCTAGCAACGATATCCAGGAAGCTTCTCCAAAACCTTCTAATGCCATGTGGCACGGGGTATAAAAACCGAGAAGTCGAGAGGAAAACAATCCGTATAAGCTCAGGTCAAGCCGAAGCTTCTTCCTGGTGTTTCACTCGCAATCTCTTCTCCGTTTTCATAAACTCTCGAATACCCACCGGGATACCGGAGAACAACTCATCATCTTGACTCGGTACTGCCCAGTTGGTTTCGCTCCCACCACCGTCATCATCCATGCTCTGGCTCGCCGAATTAACCTCCGCTCTGGGCGCAGTACGCATGTCCATTGTCCCCTTCTCGATTCCCCCCTTGGCCTTGGCCTTTAGGACCCTTGCAGCCCAATCCTCCATCTCGTCTCGGAAGTCATCCCAAACGCAGTGAACGCAGCCACTCATGCAGCAGTTGTCCGGTTCCTCGGGGCGGGGTGGAATGGGCACTCCATTGACAGTCTTCCACAAAGACTCCGGCGGAGCCTCACCAGGATTGTAGCGGGATTTGCGCCCTGGACCCGCAAGACGTGTGCCGAACACGATTGACATTTTATCTTGCGGTGACTGCGCTTCGGTCGGCGTAGGCTTGGTCGATCGTGCAGTCGGCGCATGGCCGTAATAGGGAGAACGAGTATTCAAAATCAACGAGTAGTATCCCGACAAGGGATATTTCTGGGAGGTGTCGGTTTTCTCCGGGGAATCACGGGTATCATGAGCGTCGGCTCGGTCTCGGGCGCCCATGCGCCGAGGAGTTGGAATCAGGGCATATTGTCGACGCGGAGGGAACGTGGGTAATGATCGATGTAATAGTAGTAAAGAACGGACTCTTTTCCTTGTGAGCGAGTGCCTGCCCGCTGCAAGACACTCCATCGTGTGTGTGCGAAGGCAAGATCCATCGGCGCGGGAGTTGCAGTCGTCATAGGTGCAAACCCTGCAAACACCCTTGTTTATCCTCGGGCTGGCGCGAGTCCAGAGTCGAGGGCGTAGATAGAATATATTCCAATAATGGACTCGCCGCCAAAACGTCGGAAGATTGATGAGACCACGGATGTTGCCATTGGAGCGTCGCAGTCATTTGCGCCTCGTGATGCGACGCGTTCTTCAGGTCGCCCATCCTTCCAGTCACCAACCAGATCGAGCCTGGCCAAATCACACCCCAATGTTCTCGAGCGTGCGCTGAGCAGATCCCCCAGTCGACGATCAACAAGTCGGGGAAGCCAGAGTGGTCAGTTAGAACAGCATGACTCAAGAGCTGTCGGACTTCGCGACCGCAAAGCTCTTCGACCTTCGCTAGGTCCATCAAGCCCACTCAAAGCGCCGCGAACGTCCGTTGACGCGTCGACATTGTCTCCCAGCAGACGCTCAAGTGGCATCCAAGCATTCTCGAAACCGGCGCGCAGATTGTCCAAGAAGATCCTTCCTGGAGACTTCACATTTAGGTCTCCAGTCAGAAAGCAGATACCACCAGCAGAGGATCGCTCGAATACCCCGGGGAGCCAATTGGCGCGAGGACCAGAAGTTGAAGAAGATATGGGTATCGGTCTCGATAATTCATTTGTTGATGAGGATCCCCTCGAACCGGATCTCCCTCCGACTCCGACGCAACTAGGTCTTGAGAAGGCACCGGACAGACCAAGAGGCCCACTGAGTAGTAGCCCTACTACGAGGCACGAGAAAAGAATGAAACGACGCCCTGCCGAGTATTTCCAACCAAGTCCCTTGAAGTCGATCAAATTTCAGGGTCCCAGCACCGAAGAGGGCTCCGATGACGAAGATTTTGCCCCGGACGAAGTGTCGCCGGCCGTTCTCGAGAAGCAAAAGTTGCGCAAGAGTCTTACCGCGGAACTCAGGCGCCTGAAGGATGACGTGAAAGAATTGACCAAGTGGGCTGGGAAAGTCGAGTTCGATGCGAATCTGGCCGGCGACACGCAGGAACTTAACGAATTCCTAAGTCTACTCGCCCAGGAGTCTTCGCATATCAATCTTCCGGCACCCGAGCAAGCCCCAGCACCGGTATCATCACTTCTCTCGACATTACTCCCATTCCACGCCAATATCCCTCGTCAAACCCCCGAAACGTCGCCTCCCCCTACAAACCCATTCGCCTTGCAAGAATCTTCACAATCGCGGTCATACCTCACAGTGTTTGCTCCACTGGCCCTTCGAACACATACAAGTCGCACATCGTCCCAAACATCCGGGTTCATTGAGACCCATACGTTGACATTCACCGCGCCATCCCCATTCCCATCCTCATTATACAACGTGTCCGTGGTATACGAAACCAACCCAGAGACGCATTCTCTAACATCCGTGTCCGTGCCAAATGGCAACGATAGCAAAAAACATAGAGTTCCTGAGCCTCTCCGCCAATGGATTGATACCCGATTAGCGAACCCGCTTTTGAAACTCGACGTGGCGACTCTCTGCTGGGGCATCAACCGTTACTGGGAAGCATCAGTATCACGGGCCCAGCTATGGGCGCAAGTCGAGCAGAAGCATGGGAAGGGAATGCCAGCGCATGACCAGAAAGACCAACCTGAACCTCGAGATGGAGTCATTACGCATTCTGAACTCCGGCGAGTGGTTCCTCATCTCGAGCGCAGTACGATGGTCATCAAGTCCAAGTCCCCCGGTGCTAGCACGCGTGTGCTCCTGTCAAATACTCTGGTCATGGATGACTGGACTGGAGAGCCTCAGCTACGACCTGAGCTCAGTGTATCTGTTTCAGGTGGTAATGGGGGGTCGAGCAAGAAAATCAATAACGAAGCCAAGAAATTGTTCCATGGTTTATTGCACCAGGAAGGTGCCAGCACCAAAGGTGTGACTGGAACTGTACATATCAATGCAATTCTACGAGCTACTAATGGGGCTGTCGGTGCTTTGTTGGGTGTTTGATATTCGCAAGGGAATGGATATGGAATGCGGATTTACGATACCAAGGCAGTATAATGAGATTTAAGAACAGCGTCAATATTCAGATCTTGTCTGTACCTAGCTACTATCTCTTGATCGATTATGATCATCTGAGATACCTAGTGTCGTAACTAGCAATACATATTTAGCATATATATATCTCGGCAACATGTCAGTGCCCAAGACTAGATATACTATGTAGCTACATTTCTACAGACAATACTTCACTACGAACCACCACATTGGGAACATTGAACTCTTTTTGTCATTCACGAGGCAACCTGGGAATATGAAGCTCTCTAATGAGCAACTGCCATGGGCCCCTTTCAGTCTCTCAGAACAACTGTTCCAAACCTCCCCAATCCTTGATCCTCCACAGGAAAAGACCGGCTTTTTGAGACCGGTACCAACCCACAAACACCAGACACACGAAACAGCGGATGAAAAATTTTGAGAAAATTTGGGTGGTTTGCATTTCGAGAGGATCTTCCGAGTTCTTTCTTTTTTAGAGACAAAAAGGGGCTAAGGGTAGAGGAGGGGGAAGAGAGGGAATCAGTTTGAGAGAAAAGGAAGAGGCGCCACATCATGCCACAGTACGCTCATCCCCGATCCGAAAACCGACCCGATCGTCATCATCAGCGGCAGAAAATTAACACATTTATTTCTTGGCGGCGGACTCCTCCTCAGCCTTGGCCTTGGCGCGCTTCTCACGCTGGCCACGGTGGCGGGCCTCGGCGCGAGCGTCACGCAGACGGCGGTAGGCAGCCTCCTCACCCTTGGGCATAGAGTCACGGGCGACCTCGGAGATGGCGTTGCCGGCAGCGAGGTTGTCGATAGGGAAAGTGGCCTGGACACGGGTGGCGATACCCTCACGCTTGCCCTCAGCGAGGGAAGCCTTGACAGCCTTGACGTCCTCGGCGGAGGAGTCGAGCTTCTTGAATTGACCGCTCTTGCGGGGGAAGAGGATCAGGCGGGCCTTGTAGTCCTTGAGGCGGGCAACGTTGGCGACCAGGGACTCCTTGGAGTAGTTGGTACGGCGGTGGTCGACCGAGATACCGACGGTGGGGGCGAGCTTCTTGGGAATGCCAGCCTCCTGTAGTTCGAAAAAAAAAAAGACATCAGCAGATGTTCTCATATAGCAATGGTTCCAGGCAAGGTCGAATTTACCTTCAGCTCAGCCAGGGTGAAACCACGGCCAGCACGAACACGGCGGTTGTACTTGACAGTAGGGCAGCGCACAACGGGACGCAGCTTGTCGACGGGACGGGGAGCGACGGCAGCGGCCTTGGCGATACGGTTCTCACGTCTGCGGTGCTTACGACCGGGCTAAATGGGCGTACGTTAGTCCACCAAATCCGATTCAAAAATTTCTCCTCAAAGGTCGGTCGTCCGTAATATCGTTCGGCGATGCTCTTTAGGGGAGTTTTCGAGGTCGTACCTGGTCGAAGTGCACGCGGACGCGCTTCTGCCAATCCTTGCGGAAGTCTGTAAAAATGCATTAGCACATTGAACATTCTTCGAATGGCGATTCCAATCCGTTTCTCGTGATATTCAAGCGAGCGCAGGGAATCGTAGTTGTCGGAATCACTCACGGTTCTTCTGGATCTGGTTGTTGTGCGCGACCTATAAATCCCACAGACAAGTCCATCAGCCAACATTGTTCCGAGTCCAACACACAAGTGCCGCAAAGAATATCGTCCAAGCAGCCGAAATAACAAGCCAGTCCATATTCGCAGCATAGGAATCGAGGGTTACGCACCATGGTGACGGTTGGGGTCGAGCCGGGTGGTGGTCGTCGGAGGGTTGCTGGTCAAATCTCCCTTCACGGCAGAAACTGAAGTTCCATTTTTCGTGTGGCCGCCGGTCCCCCACTCACCGCCTCGCTTAGCGAGCCCTAACCTGCCATGCTGATTCAGCTCGGATGGTAACACGTGACTACGCCAGATCTGTACTAGTGCGGACTAGAAGCTGCTCGACGATGTGGTTTAGTAGTGGTTTGATACTGCCGACCCATCGTGATCTAAGTGTGGTTTCAAGACAACGAATGTCCTGGTGAGTACAGTTTCATTACTACCAAATACCAAATGAAGATAGAATATCTCGGTCATAATTTAATTTCTATTCCTATTGTACAGCCATGGAGGATCATGCATTTGCATATTCCCATTCTATCCACGCCTCAAGGGCTTCCCAGCTGCAGATGCAACTCGTTCCGTATGACAAAATCCAGTTTTAAACGCCGTATGCAATGGGTGATACCTTGACCCTGCAAATAAGAAAACAAAAAATCCAAAAATCCAGTCGCTATTCCGGTAGTGTGCCATCATCATTCATCAATCGTAATATGGAAACTGGCCATAGCAAATAAAAGCCAACGGCAAGAGCAGCGCTAGGTCATCAATCGTATCCAGATGCAATGGGGAAGTTAAGAGTGGATGCCAAGACCCACTCCGCCCTTCCTGGATCTCTTGACTGAGCCGTCTTCCTCGGAACTGGCCTTGCGCTTATGTGATTGAGGCCGTGATAGGCCGGGCTTCTTCACTTGACCAAACAGCTTCGTCTGAAGCAGAGTGCTCGTCCTCGGGGCTGTAGACCGCATCTGAGGTTGCCGCATGCCCTCGTCCTCATCCTCGCCCGACAGAGAGACAGTGCTGTCGCTGTCGTACTGGTTGCCGTGGGCAGGTGTCATGAACTGACGTTCCTGGCGAGTAGACCGAGGTTGGTTGGGGGTCACAGGAACTGAGGAGGGAGCAGCATAAGAATTATGCGGCTCATGGATGTGGTTTGTGAACTTGTCTGCGAAGAGAAGGGCAGCAAGTCCGTCGGTATGCTCGCCGCGACAGATCGTGTGCAGCTCGTCTTGCATGCCCGGTGACAAGCACCCGTAGTTGTAAATCTGGGAGAAATGTCGGCGATTGTCCTCAATGCGCCTCTTCAACATTTTGTTCTGCTCAGTAAGTTCCCCAGAGTGTGCGTTGGCGTCGTCAATTGCGCGCTTGGCATTTCGCAGTCGGCGATCCAAGAGAGCGTTGGCGGTCTCCAACTCTTGCGATCGCTGAACGGCACTCGAATATTCATCAGCAGAGACAGATTGAGACTGCTTAGGTGTGATGGGCTCGGCAGGCCGTGAGCGGCTGCGGTACTCTACGCTCTGGAGAATCTCCACTTCGCGCTTGGCGAGCTGATGTTCGACCTCAGCGCGCTTAACGGCCTCATTGCTGGCAAATGAGACAAGACTGTTCTGTAGCTTGAAGTGAAGCGCGGACATGCGGGCCTCTTGGGCCACGGCAAGGAGATCCTTGGCGATGGAGCGCAGTTGTGTCTCACTTGCATTGTCAATCTCCTCGAGAGTGGGAAGGTTCTCCGATGCTCCATAAGCATCACAGAGAGACTTATCCAAATTCACTGTAGTGATGAGAGAGGGACTGAGTGAGCGCGAGTGGGATCGTCGCAAAGGCGCCCCCGGAATTTGGGTGGAGGGTGGTGGGGTCAAGTCGGAGGATGACAGAGGCGGTGGGGAGAAGAACTTCTTGTCTGACTGAGAGGATCGGTCCTTGGCGGCGGCACTCAAGTCTGGCGACGGAGACAGAGTTGTTCGCTTGGCTGGCGTTGTCGGGGCAAGGATCTCAGCCGGTGCAGCGAGGGGACTTTGCGAGCGTTGTGTGAATTGAGACATGACTGATGATGTAGGTAGAATAAGACAAAGGGGTCAACCGTGGGGAGCAGATCCTCGCACTGGATTTGATGTTAGTTATCGGAGTTTATCACATCTATCACTGACGGCGGTGATAAGCGGTCGCATACCGGAGAAATGAAAGATGGAGGGCACTGATAATCAGTGAATACAATTCTGATCGGTTGAGTACAGTTCAGATGTCCTGTCCAAGGGTGAAATTCACAGGTGGAGAGAGGGATGAATAGAAGGGAGGAAGTTGTGTGGGACGGTACTGGGTTGATATCGTGGAGGAGGGGGCTGGGAGGCTGGGAACGGCCAGTGCGAAATGCAACTGGGGTCACTTGCCAGCCTCAGCCAACCATTTATAGAATGTGCCCAATCATGACCTGCATAAGTGTACCCACAATACCATATGCGGCTAGGCTGACGATCACGGGACGCTCAGGGCAAGTAAACACCCGCAGAAGGCTTTGGGACATGTTGGACTGGCAACCGATAAGCTTGGTTATCAACTTGGGACCTGGTAGTTATAACTAACTAACTACATCATAGCTCTGCAGGAGATGAAAGGAGATTATAACACAAAATGAATCACCATCTACTAGGTGCTGTAAAGTGGAATTGAAAAATCTAGAAGCTGTGGCACACATTCCAATGAGCAAGGAATGTACATTATGCCCAAAGCGATAGGTTACAGTACAGTGGTGGACTAGTACTACGTGGCTATTCCAGCATCCCAGTGCCAGGCTGGGGATCCATCTACTCATTGTGGATCTTACTGTGCAGAACTAGACATTCCCTATGTAACTATTGTACATATTACCTTCTACCAGATAGCTAATTGCTGCTCTATAGGTCGAGCCATATTTGATGGACATGATTGGGGCGGTACTTTCAGATATTCTATAAGAGCCCATTCTCTGATTCAAATGGGCTTTTGGCAAAAGTATATAGAAAACAATTGCATAGTTAGTTATTTACTTGTGGACATCTTCAGTCTTTTAAGTCCATGAGGCATTGTGCCGTGTCTCATAGTGGCTCGTGCAGCTAAAATGACATACATATTGGTATGTTGCGATCCTTTCCGATCGGTGGATTTCTGACTAGATGCCACGCGGCTTCTGTTTCTTTGTCGCTAGTATCCACGTAGGGACAATCAATTAGTTTTAGCCTTCCCTGACAGAGGCGATGAGCCATGTCTCTAAATTATCTTCGGTGGACCACAAAGTGGAACAGACATGTAAGGCGCAGAAATGTACTTTGAAAGTGTACCAGGTTGATGCCTTAGGCAGCTATCACATCGGATGTAAACAATCTTTGGCTTCTTTAGCCTCATCCCCGATTTGGCCCTTGGGAACGTGGGCCATTCACCCGATCCCTTGTGCACCCCACATTCTTTAGTCTCTAGCAGGGCTTCTTTCTGACGTGTTGGCGTCTATAACCCCGTCCACTCGACCGGCCACGCCATCATGGACAATCAACCCAGAAATACAACTCGCCCAGTGAGTGGCCTCCCGCGACCGATTTCGAGATTGCCTCTGCCGACTCCAGCAGCATCGAAAACTCTCCGGTCCTCACCTTCTAGAGACCGGCTGCAGGCGGATCCTGGCTTGGACCATAGTCGCTTACGAAGACCTTCCCGCGAATCCCTCCTCAAGAAACCCACTCCACGCTTTTCAGCACCGACGAAAGTCATCAGCAAAGACCTGCCTGCGCAACATGGGCCTCAAAGAGATGCCAACACAACGCAGATTGCAGAGGACATCAGCTTAGTGGTGGAAGAAGAAGAGGTTGTGCCGGCCGACGAAACCCGTGGTCGTACTCTATCGGATCGAACAATCGATACGCTGTCGTCTATTCCTCCCTCGCCGGCTTCGGTAAGGAGGCAGTCGAGCCTTTTCAATGGCACCAGTCCGATCCGATCCCCGTCGAGGACGTCATCCAATGTCTCCTCTTATTCGCGATCACCGTCACAATCATCTTCTGGACAAGCCAGCAGCGACTTCTTAGCACAGCCTGTATCCAAGCTTCGCCTTCCTTCTCGATCTCGCATGTCGGTACCGTCTGCTTCACCTCTGCCGACGTGCAATATCCTGGATACTAGTGAAAGTCCCACGAAGCTAAAGTTGCCGTCATTGAGACGAAGCATTGCAGCTGGAAACAATGGCTCCGATACCAGTGTCACGCCAAAGAAGGCGTTGCCAGACAGAGCAAACACCTTGAAAGGGCCCACCACAGCCTCAGCCGCTCGTCCTTCTCCGGGCAAGGCATTTTCAAAACCTACATTGTCCGACATGGGCCCTCCAGAGCGACCACTTAATGTACGAAAGACGAGAAAGCCCCAGGGAGACTTACCATCCCCAGCAAGATCTTGTTCAACTGCGTCACGAACTGCCTCGCCACATGTGTCTGCTGCATCTTCTGTGCAAGATGAACTCACCCCAGAGCAACAAGCGGAAAGCGAAACAAGGAAAGCTTCAAAGTCGTCGAATGCTTTACGCGATACCATTGCAAAAGCAAAGGCTGCTAGAAAGGCAGCGGCGTCGAAAGTAAACACCGAAGCAGTACCCCAGGTGAAAACTGTTGATATATGGGACAGTATCGATACTGAAGATCCGTTCAATCAGCTTCCCAAGGGCTCAAATACTGCCGCGCTTCGAAAGCGCGTGGAGGGGGCACGCAAGTCAGGTACCTTGAACATTGCCGCCTTGTCTTTGAAAGAGATTCCGAAAGAGGTGATCGATATGTACGAATTCGATCCCGACGCAACCGATTGGTTCGAGAATGTAGATCTGGTCAAGTTCATTGCCGCAGACAATGAGCTGGAAGAGGTGGCGGATGCCGCTTTCCCTGACGTCGACCTAGCAGATTTCGACCCAGACAGTGAGGAACGCGGCCCTCAATTTGGGGCATTGGAATCCCTTGATCTTCATGGAAACCTACTGCGGTCTCTCCCCATGGGTCTTCGACGATTGTACCACTTGCGCGTCTTGAATCTGTCTAATAACGCGATGAGCATGGACAACCTTCAAGTCATTTTGGAGATACCTTCTCTAACAGATTTGAAGTTGGCCAATAATCAGCTGAGTGGGCCATTCATTTCGGAAATAGGCCGTCTTAGCCAGCTGGAGTCGCTTGATCTGCGTGGTAATGGTCTTACATCGCTGCCAGAGGCAATGTCAGGATTGACAAGCCTCAAGACATTGGATGTGGGCGAAAACCAGCTGACCTCTTTGCCCTTCGAAGCATTGAGCAAAGTTCCGCTGCGAACCCTCAATGCTTCCAAGAACTCTTTACAGGGCACTCTGATACCGGAGTCGGTGGATCGTCTGGAAGCTCTGCAATCTCTGAATATTGCAGGCAATACAGTGGAAGTATTGGCAGCTAACGAGGCGCTTACTATGCCCAGCCTCCATAGCCTTTATATTGGTTTGAACCGTATCAAACGTCTACCCTGTGTATCGCAATGGCAATCGCTTTTGGTCTTGTCAGCAGAAGACAACCGTCTTACACAACTCCCGGCAGGATTTGTGGAACTCAAGAGTCTCAAGAGTGTTGACTTTACTCGAAACAATATCACTCATTTGGATGAAAAGGTCGGGCTCATGGCGAGCCTTTCATCGCTCAAGGTTGCCAACAATCCACTTCGCGATCGCAGGCTTCTGAGTATGGGCCCGGAAGAAATTATAGAGAGTCTCCGAAACAAATGTGAACCTGAGCCCCAGGACACCGATGACGAGGGATCCGTTGCGACTCAGTTCACGCTTGCACCGGAGACCCCGGTATTGGAAAATGCGTGGAGAATCAAGCCCGGTGGTGTTGTTGACAGATCCTACTCGGACCTGACAGAATTGGCCACGGACAATTTGGAGTCAATCGACACCGACGATGTTCGCTGCCTTTATTTGCAGCATAACGGACTGTCCTCCTTCCCGATCTCGGCCCTAGGAATTTTGGCCCAGGGCCTGATTGATCTCGATCTTTCTCACAATCCTTTGGACAGCTCCAAGCTGATATCTTCATCGCTCGAGCTCCCAAAATTGCAAACTCTAAACTTGAGTGCTGCTGGCCTCACATCGCTGGCGTCTCTCGTGACCTACCTCAAAGCCCCGTCGCTCAACTTCCTCGATGTAGCGAACAACCGCTTAAAGGGACCCCTGCCACATATTCGTCAGACCTTCCCAGAGCTCAAGACTTTTCTCGCCGCCGACAACAGCATTGAAAGCCTGGAATTCGAGGCGGTGCAAGGCCTCCAGGTTTTGGACGTGAGTAACAACGATATTGATTATTTGCCACCTAAGATCGGGTTGCTCGGTGCCGAACGCAACCCTCGAAACTGGGGCAATGGAACAGCCTTGAAACGCTTCGAGGTTGCAGGCAATCGCTTCCGGGTTCCTCGGTGGCAGATCGTCGCCAAAGGGACTGATGAAATTCTGGATTTCTTGATGAAACATATTCGCGAAAACGATCTGCCAGAATGGGAGCGTGAGGATGCTCAGGTCGATGAATATTGTCAATAACCGGCTGGGCAAGTCAACCGTCAACCGTGCCGAGAAACCTGCAGCCGAGAATTGGCCCTCGCTTTCGAACCACTACACGACGGTGTCCGTGTATATTAGTTTCTTCATCTCTTGTCTGTAAATATACAATGTCAAATGTAATCTAATTTCCTGTTCACCATCCTGACAGGTCTTCATTTCGAGCATGCATTCGTTCTATATACATCATTATCTTCACACTATGCAGTTGAAGCTGCATCAATCGGTTTGCTCACTTCATCCATCACCTTGAACCACGCACTCGACCAGATCGAAAACTTATCCGTCACTTGTTTGCCGGTGCCCGCAGCATCCCATGGCAATGCTACCAATTCCACAGCCTGCGCAGCATTCTTCTGCGTCCCCTTTAAGAACTTCGCAGATTTGGTCATGTTCGCCTCATACAAGGCCCCCGCCGCCTCATCAACCTGCTCAGGTATACTCTGTAGGTTCAGCATCAATGCCTCAAGCTTGGCAACACCAGCAGACGAAGATAACGGTGCCTCCCCGACATTCTTCAACCTGTGGGTAACGATGGAAGGATAGACCTGAGCAATAGGCTTGAGGAAGCGAAGGGTATTCTTCTTCTGTTCCTTCAGCGCAGCAGTCTCCTCCTCACTACCAGAGTCATCCTCACCATCATCCCCATCATCATTTCCCTCGCCCAGATCATCAAAGAAATCATCCTCCTCCTCGGGATCCCAGTCTTCAATCTCCTGCAGCGCATCCCGGACGAGATCCCTCCACTGTTCGACGCGATGCATGACGAATCCCACCACACCTTTCTCCGCAACCTCCACAACAGAATCACAAGCATCCCACACACGACCAGTAGCAACAGTAACAGCGTGCTTATCCGACTTAGCCAGCTCACTCTCTTTCCTCCGACCATCCTTCTTTTCCTGGTCCTTTTTCTCCGAAATCCTCTTAACTTGCTGAACAAGTGTATTGAATTCATTCAACGTCGTGCGCACAAGGTGAGAAACCTCGGAATGAAACGCCTTCGTGTATTCGGCAGGTGTAACGAGCAAAGCAGCAGTGATGAGCGAAGGGAGGACGGAGTCATTGCAGGCGCGAAGCACGCCACTAACGGCGGAATGGGTGAAAGGCGAGGTAATGGAGAGAAGCGATAGCTTGGTCACCTGTGCTTTGAGAGCGGCGGATGAGGCCGAAAGGAGGGGCAGGGCCTTTGCATCTTTGGGGGATGATTGTTCGCCGTGGCTGGATACTGAGAGGGTGTTCTGGAATTGTTCGACGAGGGCGAGCGTCGTTGACAGGATCGTGGTCAACTGTGTGGACATTTTGAGTGGCGTGTACGGGCCACTACTGGGTGTTTGTGGAGTTGAGGAACTGGGAGAAATTTTGGGCGCGCGAGACTGGAATTGAAGGAAAGTCCGCGGGGCTGATTAGGGTTCTGCGGGGCCACTTTGACTTGTGTTTTGACACTCGAGTCACTCTGATTTCCTTATCATTTCTTGTTTATTTTCTTCTTGTATAAACTAGTAGTATTTGTGATCTCGTTACTCTATTTCTCATATTTTGCTAGAAATGACTCAATCCACATGATGCAAAAGTAATGGCGACTTGGGAGTACATTGCGATTGTGGCCTCAGGCGCATGATATCAATCAAACACAACAAACACCGGAGCTTCATCCGTCTTCGCGCATCATCGGACTTGAATCATCTGCAACCATGGGAACGGCAAAGACCAAAACCACTGCAAAGGCCGCCGCGGCTTCTCCAAGCTTGTCCCGCAGCCTTCCCAAAAAGGCATTCATTCTCGACAATGGCGCATACACAATGAAGGCGGGTTATGCGCCTGACCTCTCTGAAGAAGATGTCCTGTCTGCATGTACTTCGATCCCGAACGCGCTCGTCAAGACCCGCGACAACCGCATTGTGGTCGGGCCACAGCTCGCAACGCAAGTCACTGATTGGAATGAGGCGGCGTTTCGGCGGCCGGTGGAGAAGGGATATATTGTCAACTGGGAGGCGGAGAGGGAAATCTGGGAGCAGTCTTTTTTCGATGACAAGGCAACGGCTCGGAATAAGCACCTTCGAATTGCTGCGCCGGAGGAGACAACCCTGGTGTTGACTGAAAGTCCAAATACCCTGCCGGTGCTGCAGCGAAATACGGATGAGATGGTGATGGAAGAATGGGGGTTTGGAGGCTATGCGAGGTGTCTAGGTAAGACAGGGTGTCTTTTCTACCGGAGTTATGTAGTGGACAAGGGCTAACGTGTTGGTCATTTGGTAGGCCCGACGCTCAATGCTTGGAATGAAATTCACACTTTATTCGGAGACACCCTCACCGGGAATTCCAATGTTCAGCCCGCGGACTGTCTTCTGGTCGTCGATTCGGGATACTCACATACTACGGTGACTCCGGTCTATAAGGGACAAGCTCTCCAGCGCGCAGTCCGTCGTCTCGACATCGGTGGAAAGCACCTCACAAACTATCTCAAAGAAATCGTGTCGATGCGACAATATAACATGGTGGATGAGACATATATCATGAACGAAGTCAAAGAAGCCGTCTGCTTTGTGAGCAACGACTTCACAGGTGATATGGAACGGACCTGGAAAGCCAACCGCAAGCGTCAAATCGAAGAAGGCGTGGTGGTGGACTTTGTGCTTCCCGATCCGAATGCCGGCAAGAAAGGCTTCATCCGACCCCACGATCCGCTTTTGCACGCCAAGAAAAAGAAGGGTGCGCTTTCTGGACTCAGCGCCGAAGTGCTATCTGAGGATGTGCTGGTTTTGGGCAACGAACGCTTCACTGTTCCGGAGCTTCTGTTTAACCCAGGTGATATTGGCATGAAGCAAGCCGGAATTCCAGACATGATTCTTCAGAGTTTATCTGTTCTACCAGCTGGGTTGCATGCAGCCTTATTGGCAAATGTGCTAGTGGTCGGTGGCAATGCTGCCATTCCAGGCTTCATGGAGCGGCTGTAAGCCTCTCTGATTGATGATTGCAAGATCCTTGCTGACCGTTCTACCAGAGAAACTGAGTTGCGCCAGATCGCCTCGGCGGATTGCGTGGTAAGAGTTCGTCGGGCTACAGAGTAAGTTGGATTACATTTGAATTTACTATAAACTACAGTATACTAACATGAGTTGATTAGTCCCGTTCGCTCAACCTGGTTGGGTGGAGCTCGCCTTGCTAATAACCGGGAGGAGCTGGGCCGAGTTGCTATTACTCGCCAGGAGTATCAGGAGCACGGATCTGGATGGGCCGGTCGACGTTTCGCTGGCACGATCTAGGCTGGCGACTTAGCAAAGGTTGGAAATCTTCATTTTGGGAGTTTGGGAGCCTGTTCTACTCAATGGCAACTTGAATGCATAGTGATACCCTTGTTTAGGTGGCGGTGTTCTATTGGAAACTTACTAGCATTGTACCATGTTTTCTCGCGAGTTTTCTTTGGTCCATAAACCGCGTAGGTATATTGTAGCAACGTCGAAGTTGTGACGCAGTACTGATACGCTCTTGGTCCGACGTTGTTTAGAGTCCATGGTACCAACCATGGATAAAGAACAACGTTTCCACTCGGATATAGTTAGACTAGGGGGTCGAATGATCATGCTGCAGTCACTGGTCAGAATTTTAGCTTTCCAGGTACGAGGCGGTGCAAGTGCCACTGGGGTCGATCTTAGGTACTATATATCGCGGAGCGTTAAATAGCTGTTGGAATATACAACATTTGCAACACATTTCTCATCAATCTCCATACTTATGAGACCAGAGCATCAAATATCCACTGCTTGATAGCTTAAATCCCAATCAACTGAACGAACGCGAGCGACGAACGACCCCCAACTCTGTCGCTGACCCGAGTGTTTCCAGGTTGTCTACCCATAGAAATGACGGCCATCCAAGTCACCTTGCTCAGCCTTTTGAGAAGCAGTGGTGATATATACAAGCCGGCATGTCAAGTCAAAACAGCATCTCGAGGAAGTAACTCTGACAAGGTCCAGACCAAACAGTCTCCTGTACCGTCGACCTCAGCCGCGAGCTCCTGCCGCGACGCCCAGGCCCACACACAACACAAGAATCAGATGGGATTCGTGGAGAGGTTAAAGTCCATTTACAGAAATGCCGTATCGAGCAAAGAGTGAGTACTCAGACCGAATGATATACATTCGCTAAACACCTCCAGAAGCTGCATAGCCTGCACCAAGAAAGTCCAATCTACGAAGCTCGTCATAGCGCCCTGTCAACACAGATACTGCCACCATTGCCTTCGGAAAATGGGCCACATAGCTCTGGAAAACAAAGAGCGATTCCCCGTCCGATGCTGCAACCAAGAAATACCAGCCAAGCGGGTTGCAATGACCCTGGACGCCGAGAAGAAGAAGCTATACGTATCCCGGAGAGACGAAGACGCAGTTTCACCAGCTGAACGATGGTACTGTCCACACACGAAGTGCGGGAGATGGATACCCCCACGACATCTGAAGGCGCGTGCAAAGACACAAAAATGCTGTCACTGCCGGACGACGATCTGTTCACGTTGTCGCGATCTCGCCCATGACGACCGGGAATGTTCACAGGATCCCGGCCTGGAGCAGGTACTAGAAGTGGCGCGGAATCACCATTGGCAACGATGCTACAGTTGTCATGCTATCGTGTCGAAGCATGCCGGGTGCAACCATATGAAATGTACATGTGGAGCGGAATTCTGGTGAGTGATATATGAGACCTGATCTGGACAATGTTAAGAAGAATCTAGTTACACTTGCGGAGGCCCATTTGAAGGATGCAACTGCATACTCAGGGCTGAAATATTTAACCAACCCAATCAGGCTGAGGAAGATGAAGATGTCGCCGTCACTATTGCTGCGATGGAATTAGCAGAGGGGCAGGAGGCTGAGATCCAGCGTCGTGGTCGAAGACCGAATCCGCCGAGACATGGACCAGCGACACCGACATGGGAATATACACAAGGTCTTTGGCTTGATGACTTCGACGACAGTGAAACCTTGATTACTGCGAGGGAAATACCTGAAAGGGGTGCTGGGAGCCAGCTCGCTCAAAGACAGAAAGCATCGAGACCTGCGAGATTAGCACGAGGAGCACAGAGTCTTCAATCTACAAGACCTGACAGGTATACCGCACCTGCCACATCTGCCACTCATGCTGCAGCTGCCAGACGACCCAGGAAGCGACGAGAAGAGAGATTGAGGACAATAACAGAAAGATCTGAAAGACCTGTAAGGGCCCCAAGGTCTGTGAACCCGCAACTCTTGTTGTTACAAACTCTGATGCTGTAGCTTCTGCAAGACCATCAACAGTGGCTCGTCCATCAGTATCGATTCCAGGACGAACGATTCCGACAGTCTCGATTCCAGCAGTATCGATTCCGGCAGTATCGATTCCGGCAGCGAATAATCCAACAGGGTCTCTGCAACAGTACAGTGGCCGCGATTTTAGCTTTCGACGGAGACAGGTTTTGGGGATCACCAGCTGAGAGGATGGCTATTGGGCATAGGCCACGACACCCACAGAAGACTATAGTTCCAGTAGTTTTAATTTGAACCAGAATGACGACTATGTATCAATTGAACCAACGAGGATCTAAGATGGTGCATACAGAAGGTATATTGCAATGAAAGCAGTATCGTCTCGTCAGCATCATACCAATGGCATGGCGCAATCAGTAGTCGTAGAAACCCTTGCCCGACTTCTTACCCAACCAGCCAGCATCCACCATACGACGCAACAGGCCAGCAGGACGATACTTGCTGTCACCGGTCTCCTGGTGGAGAACGTTCATGATAGCCAGACAGGTGTCCAGGCCAATGAAATCCGCCAAGACCAGCGGGCCCATAGGGACGTTGGTTCCAGTCTTCATGATGTTGTCAATATCATCGCGACTACCAACACCAGTCTCCAGACAGATAATAGACTCGTTGATGTACGGCATGAGAATGCGGTTGGCCAGGAAGCCGGGCGAGTCCGCGGAGACCGAAGCCACCTTGCCCATGCGCTGGACAAAGGCAATCGCGGTGTCCATGGTCTCCTCGGAGGTCTGCAGGCCTCGGATAATCTCAACGCCCTTTTGAATGGGGACAGGGTTCATAAAGTGGGTCGAGATCACCCGCGACGGAGCCTGCAGGTCCGTTGGGTCGGTAGTCGTAGCCGCGGCGATTTTAGTGATGGAGATGGACGAGGTGTTGGTAGCCAGAATGGCATGCTTGGGAGCAATCTGAGCGAGGTTGGCAAATATCTTCTGTTTGATATCGACCATTTCGGGGACAGCTTCAATGACAAAGTCAACCGAGGATAGGTCGTCCATCTTCAGAGTCGGCGTAAGAAGACCGCGGGCTGCATCGGCGGCTTCTCTGGTAAGGCGCTGCTTGGCGACATCTTTCTCAAGGAGCTTGTCTACAGGCGGCATTAGATCATTAAAAGACTCGACAAGACCGAAATATATGAATCTAAGGAGGGGCTCGGATTACCGGCAAACTTGAGGCCCTTATCCAAGGAGGCCTGCGAGGCGTCCACCAAAGTCACAGGAACCTGAGCCTTTTGTGCGGCCACAAGAGCAATCCCAAGGCCCTGCAATTGTTAGAAACCCGTACATCGAGCCGAAAACATGCGACTGACCATCTGGCCGGCACCGATCACACCCAGAGACTTGACCTCGGCAGCGCTCGTAGCGGCGGTGGAGCTGAAGCTGCGGGCCGCCACGGGGCCATTGCGACAGACGGAGCGGAGGGAAGAGGCAAACATGACTGCGATTGAATATTACCGACTTGTGCAGAAGAGAAAAGAGAAAGTCGGAGTCGTATAGATATTCACGTGTTTGGTCCGACGTCATCGGCTATTCTCGGCAGAAGCGGGCGGTGAATTTCTCCCGCCGGGACGCGACGCGTGGGCCCTTTTCGAGTTACATTTGGTTCTGAAAGTTGAGAGTTGAGATCTGCCATCTGAGCTCACCAACCAAATTCACCATGGAGCAGGAGGTGGTCGCTCTGGGCCACGATGTCCAGGTTGTCGACCCTGAGGTGCGCGGCTACGTGTACAGCCTGGTGTCTGCGGTATGTTTTCCCTGATTCCTCGCGTACACCGATACACCCGCTGACGCGATGACCTTAGCTTGGAGGTTTCAATGGCGAAGATGCAGACCGATACGTGCTGGGCGATGACGCCCTCGCATGTTTGCGCGATATCAAGCGATGGCTGAAATTGTACGATGAAAAAAACAACCGAATGGACGTGGCGCGATGCCTCGGAGAATCGAACCTGGTCAACGGCGATCTGCTTCCCATTCTCTCGGTCTGGTGGACCAGCGAAAAAAAGAGCAAGCATATGACTCGAGTTGCTCTAGCATGCTGTATGTGGAGTGAATTGGATTGTCTGAAGAGCCCGTAAGCTAACCCATACAGTGGAACTTCTTGTGCCTTTGACTTGGCCGGTAGAGTTTCATAGCCAGATGACCGTTAACCACCATCGTCACACCCCATACATCCAGCAAGTACAAGTTCAATACAAGCGCGGTATTCTCAAGTATGGCGGGTCGAATTTCCTACGCGCCGTCATTCGAATCGCCCTTCCGAGCATGGCAATGCCTAGATCCGAACGCGAGTCCCGAGATGAAGGCATCCTCAAACTGATGCTCTACTTCCTCCGAAATATCGCCATTATATCTGCCAACGCACGTCTCGCTGCTGAAGGCGAAGAGGAAGAGACCTCCAGATCCGCTACGATCAATGCGTTCCAGGAACAGGATGCCTTCGCCCTCATCCTGACCATGTGCTCCAATGTTGGCGATGATTTCAGTTTGCAGGATGTGGTTTTGCTTGAGATTATCTTCCATCTTGTCAAGGGTGTTAATGTGGACAAATTGTTCATTGAGGAGGACCAACGGAAGGTGAAGCGAACCGAAGAGCTCGGCGATCTCCTACAAAAGGAAAACCTGGTACGACGGGAATATGCTAAGAATGCCCCCACACGACATGGACGATTCGGAACGATGATCTGGGTCAAGCGGGATGATGCCAAGGTGTCGACTGTCTCTGGACAAGATACTTTAAGGGATGACCAGACTACTCTCCACAAGATGGACCAGAGCAAGAAGTGGACCAAACCTCGTCCACAACGAAGAAAAGAGGAGGTGGTCCAAAATAATAACTTTAACATGCCCGCTCACCTCTCCTCGTTGGCATCCAAGAACCTGAGGATGTTTGCGGAAGAGTTCCTGGACTCAGGGTTCAATCCTCTTTTCACCCACCTACGCAAGGCAATTGAACGCGAAGCCGAGAGAGTCCTGGACATCAATGTACGTCAATTTTTCTACACTGTTGGCTGGTTCCTCGAGGCGGAACGCGCTCGTCGAGCGCAGCAGGCAAAGCAGCGTGTTGAGAAGGGGAAACCGACCCAGGATGTTGAACCAGACAGCTATGGGCTGGTTGCCGGGGTCTTGAACCAAGAGACATTCGTCTCTCTCAACCGATCCATGCAGAGCAGCCTTGACAACAAGGAATGGGAGGATCTGACTGCTCAGATGCGGTGCTTCACGCAGATCTTGTTGACCGTGCAGGAAATGACTGCATCCCCGATCGAGGAAGACCAAGAGATCGCGGAAAACATCCAGAATCGGATCTTCTACGAAGAAACTACGCATGATCGAATCATTGCCATCGTTCGTGGCTACAAGGACCAAGGCTTCGGCTACCTGGATGCTGCTACAGAGCTCACGCATGTATTCTTGCGCATGTTAGAGCGCTACTCCAAAGAAAATGCCGACATGCAGGTGCGGTCTCGTCGCAGGGCTAGGCGAAACAAGAAGAAGGCCGAGCAAGATGGTGAACCAGGAGGTGAGGACGATGAAGCACAAAACTCCGAAGATGAAGATTTGGCGGATGCTGCTCAAGTCACCAAGGAGCGTGCCTTTGATTTCAAACGCTTCGCTGCCAAGTTCTGCAATCAGAACTGCGTGGACACCTTTGTCAAGTTTACTGGCTTCTACCGAGAGTTGAATTCGGCGCAGCTAAAGAGAGCCCACCGATACTTCTACCGTATTGCATTCAAGCAGGAGATGACTGTTTTGCTTTTCCGCTTGGATATCATCAATCTCTTCTACCGAATGATCAAGGGACCAGGAGCAATGGACTCTAGCAAGTCTGTCTTTAAAGAATGGGAGGAACTCGTTCGGCAAATCATTCGCCGACTAACCAAGAAGATCGAACAGCGGCCTGCGTTGATCACGGAGTTGCTTTTTAGCAAGATGAACTCCACTGTCTTCTACCTCGAGTATGGACACGAAAAGCAAACCATATCAACTTCCAAGAGACCGCCGGCAGAACTTCAAATCATAACGAAAGAAACAGCCACACCAGAGGCTAAAGTGGAGATTGTGGTGAGCGCCCTGGTTCTTGACGGACGGGCTGACCTCGCCAAGTGGGTGGTCGATGTTCTGAACTCGGCAGCTTCTGAAAGAGAAGCTTGGGAGGCCTCGGAGGAAGCCCGCCGCGCGGAGAGAGAGAACCCGGATGAGGAGGTTGAGAGTCCTCCTAACCCTATGATTCGTATGTCTTTAAACCCGGTTTTAATCTGGCGAGGCGCAAATCTAACTATTTTCTAGCCGTGAAACCCCGCGACGATGCTTGCAAGAGCGCGATGTTCTCAAATGCAAAGCTACGTCTCCTCATGGGCCTTGTCGGATTCGAGCGAGTCGGCATGGAAGATGTGCCCGGTGCTACCTGGGTTGTTCCTGCACCTCTTTCCTCCAATGACCTACGAGAAACGGTGTCGACTGTTAACAAGGCTCTGCTGAACCCAATGCCCGAGGGCGATGAAGATCCTCGACAGCTACTTCGCCGCAGAGAGATAGGCAGTGCTCGACAGAGCCTCGTTCAGGGTACTCTCGACGTCAACTTCGGATCAGACTCCGAAGGCGAAGATATCGTGCCCGACGGGCCTCTATTCCCACCAAATCCTCGGTCCAAGGCCAACGCACTGGATGAACTGAAGAAAAAGCGCAAGACGAAGAAGAAGTCAAAGGAAGATGGGGAGACAGAGCCCCTAGACGAAGAGGCACTGCAAGCACTCCGCGAGGCGCGTCTTTCCAACACTTTGGCTCGTCAAGCGAAGATCAAGAGTGACCTTTTCATCCACGCCAGCGACGAGGAGAGCGACGAAGAAGCGGACAAAGAGTTCTTCCGACTCGAAGAGGAGCGACGCAAGAAGCAAGCAGAGAATGTGAAAAAGGCCCTTCTCACCGGTACTCTGGAAAAGGCCAGGGATAAGAAAAAGTGTAAACGCAAGAGTGGGAAAGGTACATCCACCACTAAACCGAAGCGACAGCGTCGTGGATCCGATTCTATTAGTGATGCCGACGCCGATGGTGACATTCTCATGGCCGAACTGGACCAGTCGCCCGGTTCCCCGGAGGTTTCCACCAGCCACAGAGTCCAGGAATATACACCCGCATTTGCAGATGACATGGACTACGACGATGACCTTGTCTTCAGTCGGGATCGAAAGGCCCAGGCTGTCCCTGAGGTTGATGATGTGGACGAAGACACGCCCGTGGCGCCATCTCGACGTATACGGGGTGGGTTCGTGATTGAGAGTGACTCTGAGTAGAGGATGACATTTTGATGACTTGATGAGGCGTTTGGTATAGGATGAATGGGATTGTACACAAGGAAGATACCTGATGAAATGATCATATTGCATATCCCTCTGATTCTTTCATAATCAAGGTGAAGGGTTGGCTGCTTCAACGAATTGCATTAGCGACAGGCCGTCCTTCAGATATCATGACTCAAATCACAACCAAGTGGACCTGTGCAAAACGGCCTCCAACACGGGAGAACTGAGCCGTGTCGCACGGAGTACACTAGGAGACTTCGTATTCGGCCTTCAGGGTCTATTTGCACATAATGAACGTCCCCTTAATACCACGGAATACAGTTCGAAGTCTGGAATAACAGGACATAGCCTATAGACCTAGACGTGCAGGACAGGCAAAGGAACAGACAAAGCTGTCCAGGGCTGTGCTATCCCTATCAGCCAATCATTTCCAAAGGATCTATAGGTCGGGATCTGCTTCTCTGTATTTCCTTCAAAATGCACCGAATTCATGATGAATTGGATCCATGATTAAAACATAAACATTCCAAATTCAACGTAGCAACTTACTCATAGCATCGTATCGGTTTCGTTCCAACACCGCCAAAATTGCCAAATGACTCGAGTCAAGGCTTAGCTTAGCCCCGCAGCAGAGCCTCACTGAGTGGAGAAGTGGATTGACTCAGCCTGTGAATTCCCCTATACCTTTATATAAACACCCATAATCCCTGGTCAAAGACCAAAAAGAAGCAAACCATCACGATGGCACCTACCATCCCACCAGATTTCCTCCGGGGCCCAGCCCCCAACGCAACACTGCATCGCCTCGACTTCTCAACAACAACACCACCCATCCCGGCCTTCAAAAACAACATCGCCGCAACAATCGACAACTTCATGAGCATATCCGAATGCAACCAACTCCTCCGCCTAGCAGAAGAATCCACCGCAGACACCTGGGAACAAGCCATGATCAACGCCGGCAACGGCAAACAAGTAATGTCCGTCGACACGCGCAAAAGCGGCCGAATGATCTGGGACACGCCCGAGATAGCACAACGACTCCTAGACCGACTCCAGCCCTACATGGAAGAATTGGGCATCTCACAAGTCCAGAACCAGCCACTGGTTACAGGACAAGGATCCGTGCGACGGGGAGAAGTAATGCGGTTATCGCGAGTGAATGAACATTTACGATTCCTTCGGTATGAGGGAGGGGATTATTTCAGACCACATTGGGATGGGTGTTATGTGACGCCTGATGGGAAGGAGAAGTCGTTGTTTACGATTCATCTTTATTTGAATGGGGAGGGGGAGCAGGACATGGATGCGTTGATGGGTGAGATGGAGCGTTTGGGGAAAAGGGAGTATTTGTTTGAGGAGGATGGGGAGGTGGATTTGATGGATATTCAAGAGGAGGAGGATGATGATATGGTGGATTCGAGTGAGGGGCCGTTGTTGGGTGGTGCGACTTCGTTTGGGGAGAGTTATAACTCCAAGGATGTTGTGCGGGTGTTTCCTAAAATTGGCAGAGTGCTTATTTTCCAGCAGAGGGGTCTTTTTCATGGTGGAGATGATGTTTTTCGAGGGGTTAAGTATACAGTGCGGACGGATGTGATGTATACGAGTGAGTCGACTAAATAGAACATGGATTACGTCACCGCCGAGTTTCACCTCCATCTTCAACTTCGGCTTCACTCCACACGACTTCCCCCATAAATAGCCCTGGCTCCTCAATGACAAGAGCTAAACCAACTACAATGTCCTCGGCAAACAACATCGCCTTCACGGCGCCCATCAACCCACCGGGCACAACCCCACTTTCTCGCGACCAAGTCTGGGCCGGACTCCTCCTCAAGATTCGCTCCGCCGAAACCTTCGTGTCCGCCGCAATTCAATCCACAGAAGTGCTGAGCGAGAGCACTTCTCCCTCCGGCAACGCCGTGACCGTACGCGAAGTTCTTTTCCGCGAAAGCCAAAAGAAAGTCAAGGAGACCGTGACGGCGTTTGAGAAATGTCGCGTGGAATTTGAACAACCGGATGGAAGCCGAGTGAGCAATGTGATCAGTGACGGTGCCGGTGGGGAGTTATACATGACTTATATCTTCGAGTGGAGGCATCCTGGGGTTGGGAAGGAGGAGATGGCGGCATTTTTGGAAAAGGAGAAGAAGATGAGCCAGATGGCGGTTGAGGGGACAATCAAGGTGTTGAGGCAGTTGGTTGAGGAGAAGAAGATTTGATTGTAACTTCACATCTATAGATTCCCGAGTAATGAACCACTCGAGCTGCTCCTGCTGTGATTACTCCTCCGGGACAGTCATCTTTCCCTCAGACACCTGCACAGCAGTTCCTACCAGCTCCACCTTTCCAATCTTCCCGTCACTATCCAAGGCAACCCCAACCCCAATATCACTACGCCGACCCATCTCAACACCCTGCACAAGACTATACTTGTACTCCTGCCCAGCCCGACCCTCCGTCAGGGCAAGATAAGCCGCCAACCCACTCGCCGCACTACCAGTAGCAGGATCCTCCAAACCACCCAGCACCATCCTCGTACGAATAACCTTCTTCCCCAGCACATCATCATCAACACCCCTCACGAAGAAATAAACACAAATCAACCCCGACCTCCACCCCTCATCAAGATACGCGTCATTCTCCACAGAAACCAACTCACCCCCAGTAGCAGTAGTAACAGCCCCCAACGCCTCCAATGAAGGAAGTTCAACAAACGTCTGACTCATCCCATTAACAATCGAAAACAACGGAAACGAACCCTCTTCCTTGAAAAACACCTTCAAACTCGGATGCAGACGCAGCAGATCCGCAAGCGGGAAACGATTTGCGTGAATGCGCGTGTTATGTGCAATACGCGCCGTAACAGCCTGCGTCTTCTGGTCGAAGATGGAAATAGGGATCTCGCCGGACTTGGTTACCAGAGTGTCGACCCCGGACCTGGACGTAGACTCGTGGCATAGGAACCACGAAGCGGCGCCGATGGTGGGGTGGCCGGCAAAGGGAATTTCACATTCAATGGTTAAGATGTCAATGGTGCGTTTGTTTTGTTTGGTGACGGGGTGTACGAAGATGGTCTCGGAGAGGTTGAATTCTTTGGTCATGATGTGCTTTTGACGCTGGGTTAGCCCGGAGTCCGGGAGGAAGACTACGGCTAGCGGGTTGCCGCCGTAGGGTTTGAGGGTGAAGACATCGAGGGTGACGAAGGAGAGTTGCATGATTAATGGATGAAATTGAAGATGAAAGTGTAGCTTTAGCTTGGGAAAGAGAACTTTATACTTCACGTTGACTCATTGTAGTACGTGGGGTTAGTTGTGGGTCTACTTTGGACGCTCTCGCTTGGGTCTTTACGAATATTTACACCACATGTCCTCAACAACCCGAATATTCTTGCACCTGAATTAATGAGTCAGGGGAATGACTACGCAGCCTGGCGGGCACCAAAAGCGGTCATTTTCGACGTTGATTTCACAGGTCCTCAGCTTCTAATCATTGTACTTATCCACGCTACCGTTGGGAATATGCAGCGCAGCTTCCCCGCCCATACTGTAACTCAAGACAGTGGCTGGGCACAAAGGAATCAGAAGTGCTCCTGGGGATAGTACCATCACATCAACCAAAAAGTAACCAAGGAAAAAGGGGGCCACCCTATTGAGACCTCAGTAGAGCCCTACCTAACTGTTCTGCATGTCCATCACACAGATCACTTGGCTAATGCGAGAACAAAAATAATGTAAGAGCAGAGAGGACCGGGTAAAAACAATAGGATATCGTAACAACTCAATAGAAGAAGCGGGTGTGCAGAAGTTGACCATATGTTCGAGTTTACCGTGACAGATTGTGGAACTTTAGTGGCGCGGATAATGATGTAGGCCTGGACGTGGCTATTTAGGGGACCTTCAGTGGCCCATACGAGAATTACCCCGATCGTGACTTACGCCTTTGGGGTCCTCGGTGAAAGGTTAACGTCGATAGCCTGGCATGAAAGCAAGGCAAGGCTCTGATGTGTCAACGAATACCCCGCTGCATGAAGCAGAGATAAGGATGCAGCTGCAGGCAAATGGGCAGGGGTACTGGTGGGACTTGGGCAGGAAACATGGACACCGCAATTCATTGATAGAAGTAGCTGCCCGCAAAGCTGGGGTCAACAATCTACTTATCTATTGGACATTGACGTAGCTCGATCTTGAACCTTGTTTCCTGTCACCGCCCAACTTCAACACAGAAGTGAGAAACCCCACATTGGCGCCTAATGGATGTAAATCCATAGACATCAAGGCAAGAGGGAGCATCGGTAGAACGCGGGGGAGTATGATTCCACTTAGGGCAATTCCACGCGAGCCACATAGTTCCAAAAGAAGGTGAGTAAATGAGAGTCTCACCGATCTTCTAGAACGCGCTTGTTCCTGAAATCTCAGGGCGATCATATCGGAATTTTCATCCAATAATATGCTCGAATGCTGCACCGGTTCCCGGGCCGGTGGCATGCTGATTGGATCAAGTAGCCGAGGAGGGGCTGATTGTGGAGATAATCGTTTTTGATATCTATAAATGCCACTTTGTGTCTACAAATGCCGTTACTATTACATATTTGATCCTCTCGCTATCCGTTGTTGCGCTTTTCCCTCCTTCAACTGCTTTTCTTCCCATCATTTCTTCTCTCTTCACCGGATTGCAAATTCGGTCGGTCTCCGATCCACGATCCACAGTGAGTTGGCTCTAGACAATGATGCACTGCCCCGCGTTCCATCCGTTTTATCTAATCTTGATTTCTTCCAAAGGCGAACCTTTGGACACAGTCTTCTTCGACATTATATACTTCTTTATACTTCCTTGTCCCCGTACCTCACGCCAACCCTCGACGGCCATACGGCTTATAAACTAGATGAGGGTAGCATTGTCGACCTTAGTTATCAACGGATCATGACCCAGAACCTCGAAGAGACTCCCATGCCGCTGGGCATTCAACGAAGCCGCAGCCGGCTCAGTGAATTCCTAGCGGCAGATACCCTCGTTGCTGCTGGTTCAGCAACTCTTATTACACCGGCGGTCATGATCTTTGACAGGTGAGTTCTTTTCCAGAATTGCATCCACGTATCGATCCAGGGCTAACAGCTTCTAGACTCGTCGTCGAAAAGTCATTCTACAACCAGCCTCTTCTTCCAGCGTTCCGCAAGCATTTATGGTTCTCCATCTCACAGCCAGCCACCTTTTTAACTTCACGACCCAGTCTTCTTGTCTGGTCTCTCTATACCGCCACTTTCGCAACAGCCAATGTCTCCGAAACCCTTTTCGAAAAGGTCTACCCTAAGGTTGATCACGCTATCGCCAGCATGACTACTTTTGCATCTACTTTCTTCGTCAACTCCTCCGTCGGCATCTGGAAGGACGTCAAGTTCGCCCAACTCTTCGGCTCCCCCAAACCACCTTCCCCTCCTTCAGTCGACACACCAAAGGCGGACACACCACCTAAGACCGTCCGATCCATCGGCCGCACCAAGATCCCCCTAGCCACCTACTCGGCATTCCTCCTACGCGACGGCCTCACCATCTTCGGCTCCTTCACCCTCCCCGCAATGGTTTCAACCGCAATCCCAGACTCAGTGGCTTCCCAAGAATATCTCAAGATCCTCATCGCCCAACTCGCCATCCCCGCGTCCATTCAACTCATCAGCACCCCAGTCCACCTTTTCGGTCTGGACCTCTATAACAGACCCCAAGTCATGCCTACTAAAGAGCGAATTGCTCGTATCAGCAGAGACTGGGTCGGTGCTTCACTGCTGCGCATGTGTCGCATTATCCCCGCATTTGGAATCGGCGGCTTCGTTAATACCGAAGGCCGTCTCTATCTACACGAGCAGTTGAATGAGCGCCCTCCTCCATGAGCTATGCATATTTCATTTTTACATATATAGAACAATATACCCTTTTTCATATGTCTTTTCTTCTACAATTTGTATTTTTGGAATTGTGTGAAACCTGAGATTTGATCGTCGGTCCAAACCCCACCGAGGCCCATAGAGGTCCACCGGCCCGGTTTGATGCGCTTGGCCTCGGCCTGGGCCGAGTTGCACTCAACGTCTGCTCTTTAACTCTTTTTTCATCCACAGTCTAAATCAACGGGTATATAAACGGCTAATAGCAGCCGGTATAAGGTGACAGGTCTGATAGGGACAGTACGTGAAAGGTTGCTACTAATTCTCCAGCTTTCTCCTTCTCTGAATGCTGCATTTCTCAGTGACTGTACCATAAATTGAGTAGGGTCGGCATAGTCTCGGCCCTGGGGCGGCCTTTCTATACTCAGAGACCCCACCACTTTCTAGTTTAAAGCATCCAAAGGATTGTTGCGGTATATCGGACTTTCTTATGTATTCCTATGCGAGGAAAGTCCGAAGTATATATGAAATGGTGGACCAGGATCAAACCAAAGTGACTTTGGGTAATCTTAGGGATCACCCAACTAACTACCGAATCATGACTAGGTTCTTTTAGAAATATAGATATAGTACCAACCCTAGATAAAATATAGCAGTAACTTGTGGACCATAGTAATATGAAGATTACTCCTGGTCGAGTCAAATCAGAGGAAGTGCTTTTTATAGACCCGAGTAGATCCTAGTTACGATCCGATACAAACTATGTCTCTAACAAGTTAGTACTGCAGCCCTATGCTTATCTAGCGTAGATCCAACTTATGTCAAGCCTAGCGTATACACGGGAGCTTTTCTTGTTTAGACTAAATAGCTAGTCAGAGAAATCCTTCAAAAACACAACGTTCGGAGCTATGGAACTGATCGCTTCGTACAAGCAGCGTGCCGAGAAGCTCGAAGGCCCCGAAGCTCCCCTCATCAAGGCCTGGGAACGCCTTACGATGGAGGCAATGAAGCGACCCACACGCCCAAGAATACTTAATTGGCTTTTATACCGAAGCGGCTTCGAGCGTGATATCAAGACGATGCGTGATTTCGCAATGGGAATTATCAAAACGCGGAAGGAAAACCCCGAACAGTCTCGCAACGGCCCCCTGGATGGCCTCCTCAACAACACAGACCCGCAAATAGGGAAGAAACTCAGTGAGACACAGGTCACCAACGAAGTAATAACCATGTTCATCGGCGCCACGGCATCGCCAAACCTCGTCTCCTACTCCTTATACTATCCGATGAAGAATCCCGACAATGCCACCAAGGCAAGAGTTGATATAGACTCAATCGTTAGCCCCAACGAGAAGATCCAGCTAGAGCACCTCAAAAAGATGGAATATTGCGAAGCCATCATACGCGAGTCACTTCGCCTTTCTGCCACAGCACTATGAGATTCCTCAGAATCAAGCTATAATTGCCATTCTTCACACGGTTAACCTTGACCCTGAAGTCTTTGAAGACCCAGACACCCTTAGTCCAGAGCGCGTCCTAGGCCAGAAATGGGACAATCTCTCAAAAGCGGCGAAGAGAGGCTTTGGAAATGGCGAGCGTGAGTGCTATGGCACACTACGGGCATGGCGCTCGTCGATTTTCACTCTCGTCAGCATTCTCAGGGATGGATAGTTCAAGTTGGAGGATATATATTACAAAATCACCGCTAATGGAGCGTCTAGCATAAAACCACTGGAGTTATATGGTCTTGTCAGCCCGAGGAGGTACTATCGTGGTGAACAAGCCGGTGCTTTCTAGATTTGCACTACTATTTCCCGAGTCCTAGGTATTCAATTACTGGCTGCATATGCCACACCTGGGCACGCGGCGTTATTGTGTTGCAGGATAAACGATATGCGATTGGCGCTTGTCTTTTGTTGGATCGTATGTACATATCTGTATGCTAAGAAGGAAACTTGTTCTGTATGCAATACTGTGAGCGCTATGTAAATGCTTTGATTGAGCAAAGTCAAGAATCCACACCACATCGAATTCATAACTACATATAGAAGGAACGTAGCACTACAAACCTTTATAACCAGAGGGTCAAAAAAGAAGAGAAGGCCATCCCTCGTCGGAGTCCGCTTTGAAGGGCCCCAATAATGATGGGGTTGGCTTGATTCGAATCCTGACCTTCTAGTGGTATTGCCTGGGTTGGGTACCGGCTTAACCACTAGGTGATTGTGGAGGGGTGGTGAAAAAGAGAACAATTTACTGAGATGTAGAGGAACCTGGCTTCCCCACTTCCGACCAATGATAGCAGGTCTCCCCGCTTATCAAATGCGGGCGAGTTTTCCGCACTCAACCGCATCGAAGAGCCGAAAGAGACACGCGTTTGATATATCCATCGAGACTTGAATTGTTCCATTTGGATTTGATCTCAACCTCATGGCCTCTGCGGCTGATAGTGCCCCACTGCGCGTCTCACAGCGGCGGCCGCTTGCCTGTCGAGGTAGATCTTACTCCCTCTCGTGTGGAGAACTGGGCTGATCCCGATCAGAGTGCACCAGGCGCAAACGCAAATGTGACAAGCAGGTGCCTTGTTCCCGATGTCGACGCCTCAACCTTCATTGCTCCGTGGAAACAGTCCGGTTGCGTCGGGATACTGTGCAACATGCGTCAGAGATTCAATTCTTAGGCTCACTCTTGGCAGACCTGGACTCTGTTTCTGAGAAGTTGCCTCACGTTGTCCAGAAGATCAGAGACAGAATTCATCGACTCCAGACTGGTACCGGCAATGGGTCTGATCAGATCGACCCCGACTCGGGACAAGATGACTCGAGGTCTTCGGAAGGGCTGGATGGAAAACCGATACAGCATCGGCTCCCCGATATGGTCCCGGAGAGTACGGATCCTCCTATTATGACCGCCATTGAACATCTTGCTTGGGGTCGAAACTCCGCAGGTTGTTTCCCTCATAGGAGATGCACTTGCCAGTATCGCCGAGACAGCCCGGAGCGCTTGTCGATGAACGGAGGGCCTTTCCAAATACAGGGTTCTGCTTTAGAATCGATGGTACACATTCCCAGCGTCTCCGACGCCCAGAAGCTCGTCAACTTCCATGTCAGCCATTTGACATGGCATCACAATTGCTTTCATGGTCCGACCTTTCTCGAGCAATGCGAACTGTTCTGGAGAACAGGGAAATGTGACCACCCTCTCTGGATGGCGCTTTATTTTGCCGTCTTGAGTTGCACCGTTAATTCTATTCAGAACAGTGGCAAACTAAGAGCACTCGTCGATGTTGATGCTTACCTTGCCATGCAGCCCACCCAGCTTCTATTATCTGCGATGATTCAAACTCTGTACAGCTCACATTTCCTCAACGACCTCTCTATCTATTCCGTCCAAGCCATCGTGATATCCACAGAGGTTGCTCACAACCTTGCTCTCAGCCAGTTAAATGCGACTCTATTCAACGCCGCGGTTCGCATCGCCCAATGCCTTGGGATTCACAAGATCAAAGACCACACAGCAAGTCTGACCCATACCAAAGATGAATGGGAGGAGCGCGTCGAGCGAGAAGTCGGCAAACGAGTATGGTGTCAGATGATCATCCAAGATCACTTCGCCATCCCTTTCACCGACACATATAGTATCTCCCCGATGCATTACTCAACAGGCCGGCCCATGAATGCGGACGAACACAACCTAGTAGAATCACCGATAGAAACACCGACGATCAGCACCTATGTCCGCGTACTCGTGGAGCTTGCCGCATTGATGCCAGGCCTCGCAGATGGACTCGGTCCATTGACGAAACGAAAACCCCGTCGCGAGCAATACGAACATATTTTACGAGTCGACCGAAAGATGCGAGCGATCGTGAATAATATACCGTCATTTATGTTGCGATCGGACAAGGTGAAAGAGGCACAAATACCATGGCTCGGTATTGCCCGGCGAAGTCTAGCCATCACGGCAGCTGAAAAAATTATCATGATCCATCGACCATTCCTCTTCCGCTCATTCCATGATACCACATATAGCCATTCCCGACGTACATGCGTCGCAGCTGCAATGACCATTTTGCGAGAACACGAAGCGATCGTCGAAGAAGATGATCTCTCCATCTGGACACATACAGCTTTCGCCATCACGGCAGCGGTGATTCTCTGCTTCGAAGGAAATGCTCTGGTGAAAGATCCAAACAACGCAAAAGTCGACATTTACAGAGAAGTGGTCTCAGCCGCTCGCAACCGTCTCGCTTCTCGAGACTGTGACGTGCTCGCGCAGCGTGGGGTTGCTCTCATTGATGCTATTTCCATTGCCGAAGGATCTGCCTCAGATATGGATCGTGGTTCATCAATCGATGTCAATCGAGTCTTTGCCAATTTCTCAACACTGAGCCGATCGAATCTGAATGTCAGCGCGGAAGATATCATATTTGGCAAGATACCGGGAGAAAGCCCCGACGTACTGGCAGGACCAGCTGTTGAGCCGGAGGAGATGCAGTTAGCTTGGAACCAGGAAGAAGTTGATTTTGATTCTTGGTTTAATGAGGTTTTCCACAACTTCCAAGGCCCTTCATTATGAGGAAATGGAAGATGCTCGTGTTGGTGTATTCCAGTGTACAATAACATCCCGCCAGTTTTAAGTGGCACTTTCTTCTGGCTTCATTCGAGAATTGATCCCATTGGCATATTTAAATCACAGCAAAATAATACAAAGGGCAGTCGCAATGTACATAAGCTAGGACGCGTTACATCCTAACAGTTCAAGCAAATGAAACCACCAAGTTGTTCTTGATACCATCCATCATCTCCCCATCCAGGGGGTCCTTCTTGTCAAAGGCGTGTCGCTTGCGTTCGGCACTAGTCCAGGTCGAGAGATCCATTTTGTCCCCTCCGATAGGTCCGTAGGACTTCTTATAGGTTGCCAGAGCCTTTTTCCATGCCCACGGATCATCCCTTCCGGCATTGGGCGCAAGAAATTCAACTTTCTCAGCGCCTGCCTTGGATTTCTCAATCAAGATCTGATAAGCCTTTCAGCTCGATATTGTGCTTCTTGGCATAAGCAAATAGCTTTTTGTCAAGGCCGTTAGACTCAAGTCCGAGATCGGGGCCGACCAGAGCGCCAACGAGACGAATAAACGAGGCCATAATCATGGGGAGACTCTTAACCTCCGAATCGGGTTTTAGGAGGCCCTCACGCTCCAGGGTGGCTAGCATAGTAAGGACTATAGTTCCGACAAGGTCCATAAATTTACTAACGCCTTCGCTATCATCGACCCTATATTATCATCTTAGCATATGTCACCAACGACCAGCAGAGAAAGAGGTACTTATATGAACATAGGGTCAGCGTATTTCAAGAAAAACAGAGCTGTCGTCTCGCAGACAACCCACTGCTCCTTCCAGTTCCCCTTTGCCTCGTCAAAGTCAAGAATCAGATTCTGCGCCATTTCCAAACACCCATAACCGAAGTAATCGTTGTAGGTGTGCATCCCAAAAGTGTCCGGATCACGGAACATGACCATCGAGCGCACCGAGGCGTCCTTGCAGGTGGCTGCCTCTGTGATAACCCAGGGATGTCCTGGGTGCTCTTCAGCGGGTTTCAAGCAGAGACACTTTTCGCCCCCATCGCAAGGAATCTTTCCCTCCTGCTGAATGTTAGCCCGAGTCAAAGTAGCGGAGACATTCGACTAACCTTGTTTCCATTTTTCTCATCCTCACCGGAGCCGCGATCGTCAAGGTTCCTGCACAGGCACTCGTACGAGTAGGCATCAAACTCAGGATCCCTAGTTTGCTCTTTGTATGCATCATCTGCATTACCAGAGGCGGAAATCTTCTTCTAGCGCTTATTGCGGGGGAGCTTTGGTGGCTCCTCGACATTGTTGGCCTCGGCATTGTTGGCGTCTGTTCTAGCCGCTTAGGAGGCATAGTGATAATTGTTGAAGAAGTGAAGAAGTTGTAAAGATTAGGAATAACTACAGCAAATAAACTTGAAATTGATCAACGCGACCCGTCGACCCGAGAAGTTGTAATTTACCAGGTCACAACGCGACAGCAATTGCACTATTGCAGTACTGGTTTGTCTAAACAAGATGCCTCTCAGTACTTAGGTCTTTCTGATACAATCATTGATATCACCCATTTAATTTTGGTCTTTTCAGTCATTACTAGTCTATACATTCTTGTGCATAACGTCAAATTCAGTGTAGCTATGAGAATCTGTCACGTCCCACGACGCGTCCCAGTCATTGCTCCACCCTCACCATATTGGAACGAACAGTTTATCCCTACATCAGCTAACTTGATAGTTATTGAGGTTGTTATTATGACACATCAAATGGAATGGTTCCATGTAATCTTCTCACATGAATATCTGCTCGAGCGATCTCACCGTAGAAAAGGCGCCAGGGAAGGATATTCGATCAGCCATTGATGCGCTCGGACCCAGGGAACTTTTACCTCACTGATAGACTGAAGATGCAAAGTCCCATAATTCAAGGCAATGTCTGGTGTGAGGCTATAGGTCCCATTTACGCTTTTGAAGGGCATCCGACGACCTTCCTTGGCCCATCCCAGGAGCAAACATGATACCACGTCGAGACGTGCACGCACCAGAGCCTTGCCTCTCTCGGAGTCATGACTGGCAATATCTAGGTATTGGAGGGCCTTGCCTAGTTTACGTATAAGGAAACAGCATTTTTTGAAGAGAAAGGTGTACCCACAGAGGAGGTTGTGGAAGTACTCGAAGCCTTCGGAATCTGATACTTCCGGAGATCATAGGGCACTAGATCCCACTTGGCGTCTTCTCGCTCATTTTCTGAACTGAGCTTCTTAAGAACGAAGATATTCATGACCTCCTTGAGTGTCAAGTCTCCATAGCCACTGCAGGTAGGTTGCGGTCGCGTGTCGACCCTTGAGCCTCTAGGACCGCTCCAAGCCAATGTGCCATTGTGTATTGGAAACGGCCCTAAAGCGATAATTCAGGGAAATCCGTTGCGAATTGCGCTCCATTCATCATCTTCTTCAGGACGAACAGGATGGTATCTTCAACGCTCGCGTCAGAAGGCAGAGGAAACCATGCCCTCCCGGAAGGAGCAGCGACATCCCGAGTTGAAGTTGCACCCAAGACAAGACAGCCGCCAGAGAAGGCCATGCAAACGCGGCAGATTGCAAACGCGCCGTGCCCGTTTGCGCACGAAACGCACTCCATCCTCGGGGGCATGAAGACCACTCTGGACGTTGAGAATGGACAACCTGGCGTCTTGGAACAAGCAAAATCTGTAATGCGAGTCTGAGCTGATTTTCTCTGCGCAGCACTCGCTCGATTGCACAAAGACATGTGTTGTATAAGGCTTCTCTTGTAATATGTCTCGAAAAGACAACCCGGCGTAACGTAGCAAGCCAAACCTCCTGTCGGTGCCCGATGGCCCACGGGTGTCACAGACTGACGCTTCCAAGGCGACCCGACGCGTTGCTGCTCGAACGGGGCTTTTGCTGCCCCTCCCGCCACAGACATTGTGCAAGACAGAGGTGGCCATGATCCGATGGTCGAGTTCGATCCGGAACAAGCTGGTGTCCGGAACCGGTGTATGCATCTGTCTGATTTACCACCGGACACTCCTCTCAAGTTCTGTCACACGATCCCCGTAAGACCGAAGCTGTTCTCCCTGCTAATTGAAATCTTGCTTCAGGCCTCTTGCATCTAAGCCGGCAACGGCCTGTGTGGGCAAGGCAGGAGACGAGTTGACAGCGGCCCACTCGTAGCTCTGGGAGAGCTGCGCGAGGGTGTGTGCCTCAACCTGGGAGGATGTCGTAGTTTCCTTCAAGCCGAGTAAAGAGGGCTTGGTTGATTCACCGGATTCTCCGGAGGTAGAGAAGTTGAGAGCTAGGTGGAATCCGTGTTGAGAATTGCTCCTTGAGGGTCATGATAGGACAGCATCACCGAGGTACTCGGCGCGTTGGTAGGATTGCGTCGTCGTGGATGGGTGGGTCAGAGCTTCAGTTAGAAGAGACGCATCGTTGAATGTGTAATAAGATGGCTGGTCCCACAATCAGCACGGCCAAGGATGGATGAAAGGTCATTGGTGAAGTGGTCGAGTTCTAGGAAGAATCGATGTAGACAAGCTTGCGCAATAGCCATAATCAAGGCTTCAACAACGTCAGCCAGTCTCTCTTCCAACTGCTTGAATGAGAGGGTGATCAGGACGTTAGCGTCAGGGGATTCCCCTAGGCACAATCCTCTTAGCATAGATTTAGCATTAAATTAGTTACTACTTTACGTGAGGTAGAGGGCAAAGCAAAGATAAAGCAAGGATAAAGTGAGGATAAAGTAAAGATAAGGTGAAAACAAAAGTAAAGATAAAATAAAGGTAAAGAGATAGAGAAGTAGATATTCGCTAACTAATAGATAATCATAGTCCACATAGGCTATAAAACTACCTAGGTAATTAGCCTGTTTGGTGAAAACAAGAAAGAAGACTAGTGCATCCATAGAATCTTGAATAAGTTGACTTAGATGTAGTATAATGATTGACACTAAGAAAGATCAACTTACCCTAGGTCTATATGACTCTCCGCTCTTTGATTTAAGCAAATCGAGAGACCATCGAAACGATCTTCAATCCGAAGACACTTCCATTCCAAGGTCGACACTTTGTTTAACACCAAAGAACGGCTTCTTCTAGCAATGCTACGGGACTTATCCTTCCGCTTCGGCGCTTAGGATGATGCATGGAACTACTCATGGACCGGAAGAACGGAAATTCTTCGCCAACGGAATACTTTTGCTATCTAACCTTACACCCCAAGTCAGGCTAGTGACATCATGCATCCCAACACTAAAAGAATGCTTCGTTCCAGGAAGCTGGACTCTCGGGAACGGGCGGTGGACAGACGATCACATCGACAAAATGACGGAGAGTACCGTCGCCGGGTGTGATCGTATTCGAAAGGCCATTCTTTCCATTTTACAAGAAAGTGGGGTTCTATCTCAAAGACCTTCCCGTCGCGGACCTCTTCGATCTCCTCTCCTAGAGAGACTACCAGAAATAATCAAGCCGATATCTCGCTGACACTCCACCACCTACTCAAAGTTTGAAATGCCAACACTTGTTGAGGTTAGTTACTCGGAGACCAGGCACCAACTCGAACTGGACATGGAGTTCTGGCTTGTTCAATCGAACGGAGAATCACCGTGGGGAAATGAGGCCTTCAAAAAGGAGCATCACCTGCCATACCCATCCAAAAAATGGAGATCGTTCCAAACCAGGCGCCAACCTGCCCAGAGGTTAGCGGCAGCGTTACATTCGGTTTTCAATGTGAGTGAAGACAGAAGTACAGACCGAAAGCTCGAGGGGGGGAAAAGAGGCGGCATTTGAGATGAGTGTGAAAAGGTCCCCCTAGTGGAGTTCCAGACTATTCCGGCAAGTCGTGACGCCGGTGGTTGACGACGAATGGATATTATGCTGGCGCCAGAGGGCTGAGGTTAAAAAGTCTAAGCATCGCAGGGTTCATCATAATCCTCTTGAGCTCGGGCATTGGAATGGGCCTCAGCTGGCGGGCGTCTCTTTGTTTGGAAAGGCATATATCGAAACCATGGGGGAGGTCTAGAGGCACTTGTGTGGCGCGGATTCGCCGTGTCCATCGAATTCAGCGCGGAAGGTTGCAGCGCCGGTGGCCTGATTCATAAAGAGCGATGCCTAGAGGAAAACGTGGTTAGATGCGAGAACCTTTTCCGGGGAGAGCGCGGCGTAACCCTGGGGCCAGTGTAGGTTCAGTTGGACGAGTCGCAGATATTAATGAATGGAACAAAACTTCGTGGCAAATATTAGCGCGGCCTCCTTTGGCCTGACTCAGACCACTCCCGTCCACCGGTGTCCAGAGAGCTAGCGTATCACCATTAAAAAGACGAATCTCCTTGTAAATGTCGGACTGTGGACGGACCCTGCGCTGCGGAAGCAGCGCTTGATCAGTGGGTATCGTTGGAAAGCTCTGGATTCACGTGTCACACAGGGGCCCCGACACCAAAGTCATGTGGCGCTTTAGTTAGTTAGTGAAGATAGCAAATAATAACAATACCCCCCCGGTTGGCGGCAACATGTGCTGGCACTTGCATACATAACGCATGGATTTGGTGGAGTTGTGTTTCAACTGGGCCGCCCAGCCACGCGCTCTTTTACCATAAACGCCTTGAAGCTGAACCCATGCGCCCCTGAATCACATTATAGCCCCTCGGTTGAACTTGCTTTACCTCGCACCCACCTTTTCTGCTGCGCGCCCCGGTTCCTCTTTGCTCGGAAGTCGAATAGACACTGATTAGAGATAGAGTTCCCCGTCGACCACAGTCCTACTGAAGTCTACCCACTCTCAAATACTTCCAGGCTCCTGGTATGACCAGAGGTTCCTGAACAATTCCCTTTCTTTGTCGTCCTTCGCCAATCCGATAAAAATATCTTTGAACTTCCGGCAATTCTCACGAGCCACATCATAGTCTTCTGGTTCAACCATCCCATCCACGGGAAGAATGGCTTCCTCTCGGAACAACAACAACATTTGCCCAACTCCTGTGACGTTTTCCTCTTCCTGGGAGTGAAGATTGATGTCTGCATCACTGAAGGCTATCGGGCACGGGGTGTTTGGAATAAACTGGTTCCAATGCGCGGTTATGGCCATGAGAGCTTCACGGAGGAAAAACAAATCACGGTTTTCCCATACCCCACTTACAAGCCAGACAGGTTTGCGGATAATAGGAATGGTTGGTTGCTTGAGTACATCCCAGTGAAGCGGTGCGCGCTTATACACCTGCGCCTCATAGTATTTGTGAAGCACTTCGCTTTCTAGGTCGTCGTCAATTTTCTTCTGTTCATCTTGAGTGAGGGTTTCAAAACCATCGGGGCGGTCAGGGACAACCCAGCCTTCCCTCACAGGTCGAGGATGTCTACACAATCTAGGAACAGCAGATTGGTAAAACAATGGCACAACGCGTGCTGATTGCCAGTCCACGACTCGCGTTATTTGGCATGTATCTGGATCCACGAAAATGTTATCCAGGTGGAGGTCCGGATGCCACAGAACGTTGAGAGCTGATGCAGTGTCGTTCGGGTGGGGGACAAGGTAGGATGATATATCCATGTATTTCTCTAAAAGCGCGACACCATCTTCAGGAAGCTCGCTATTCTGACTTGACCGGTAATAGTTCATTCGAGGACGTGCATGTGACTTGATCCAGGTCATTTCATTGTGACCCATCGCGCGAGTATATTCGCATGCTTGCTTCCCTATGCGAAAAAAAAGTAGAATGTTAGAGAAAGTCGAACGGAATTCATCTCTCAGCCTACTTACAAGGGCCACGATCCAACTTCATATTCCCCCTGGCTCCTTTCCACAATTCGTTGGTGGTCAATGGCCCAATGGAAAACTCCTTCAGAGCATCATCTTCAATAGCATGGGAATTTATGTCTTCTGCTTCCCCAATCAGAGAATGTAGATCTTTTTTGAAATAAACGCAACCGTGCTTGTCAAAGGCAATAGTCGTCAATCTAGTCTCCAGGTCGACCACTTGAGTGATGAGTCGAAGCTTCAGGTCCCGAGGCCATTGATTCCAGACAGAACCAAGCCGTACGCCAGGGGCCTTTTCCTCAATAATGTATTCGGCCCCAACTAAGTTATTTGCAGAATTGCAAGACCATGAAAGTATTCGAGGAACAGGGACATTGAACACGCGGCGAAGCTATGAGTGTCAGTAATAAATATAATGACGGCTCATGGAAAACTGGACGCCTCACCAATTCACGCGTAGCGACCTCGGAGGCAACAGTGAAATGAGCAGGACCAGCGTTGGGATTCGGGAGTTTCGCAAAGACCTCCGACCCATTGTCCATTTCCAAAATGAAGGCTTTATTGTGCAAGCCTTCCGCACATTTGGTAACTCTGATGCCTATTGGACTTAGCGTTTCATGTCGTCAATTCCCAAGAGTACAACGTACAGTGACGGGCGCCATCGCATGCATCAATTCCCACCCTCACAAGTTGTTGAAGATTAAATTTCAGGTAACGTTGAGAAAGTTGGTCCTCTTCATTGAATCTAGGATTGGATTGAATTAGCCGATATATAAATTCGAAGAGTTCTTAAAGTTAAGGCCGGGCAGGCATGTCGTTGGGAGGAGGATGGGATGGTGTTGGCGAGGAGATGCCATCCAGCCGGGACAATATATTTCGAACTTCCGCCCGTGAGCAAGGTGCCTAGGTGGGTCACAAGTTCTCACCAATAGCCCCCCATAACTGATTTATTATGGAATGTAATAGTTACAGTAGGGCGGGCGAGCCCCAATTTCCCTACGGCGGCCCCCCTCCCCCCCCTGCCTTAGAAATTAGATTTGTACTTTTCTGCCGCATAAATCACCCCAAATCCTAAGGTGTCTATTTTCTTACCTACGGATATTTCGAATTCTGGTTTCTATAGTAAGACTGCAAGTCCTTTAGCCCTACTAAATCACTCGTTTTTGTATAATCAAGCTCTGCGTACATCTTTACTGAATATCCCTCAATGTTGATTACTTAGACCCCCCTGACCTCGCTGACTGCTCTGTAGCAGATCTTGAAAGCACGTGACTCAGAGGAAGCGAGGTAGACTAACCGGATCGAGACTAGTTCCCTATAGTGCTGTGTAGAACTCCGACCCCCCCATCTTCTTCTTCTCTTCAGTTTACTTGTTTCTGCAAATGCAAATGATTCTTATCATACCAACGTGTAACAACAATGGCTCAATTACGCGAACTTCCCGTAGAGCTGCTGGCGCTTGTCACGTCTTTTGCGGACACGGACTCACTCAAGTCTCTAAGACTCACAAATCACCTGCTATCTTTCTTTGCTAGCGAATCCTTGTTTCGTATCGTCCATCTTTATGATGACGATGAAAGCTGCGAGGCTTTCAAGTCTATTATTTCTCACCCGACCTTCAAAGACAAAGTGCAGAGAATTTACCTCAACACAGTTGAGTATGACTATGTGAGTTTCACCAACTTCGTTGAACAATAACGAATAGATCAGACGTGATCCAATTGATGGAAGACTTTGACTTACCAGCAATGCATTAGGACTCCGATGATGAAGGCGAAGATGAGCCCCCTGAAAATTGGCGGGAGCTGTTCACCAAGTTAGAAACACTTCCAAATCTTCGAAGCGTAGCTCTGCGTTTCGACAAGAACTGCGCTGCGGATCCCGAATTCAGCAGATACCCGACCTGCATGAGTTCTACACGCAAATACTGCCTTCAGTATGGCTCAAGCCCTCAATGGGATCCCTTCAAAAGCTCTCCTTGTACTCTACCGACTACTGGGGCTTTTACCCCAAGGCCAACTTAGACGGTATCAACTTCCCTCATCTGAAGTCGTTGACTCTTGGTCGCTTCTCGTTCGTCGATGATAAGCAGCTAGATTGGATTCTAACACACTCCTCAACGCTCCAAGAAATATACCTCGATGACTGCGCCATTTTGACAAGTGTGATGATATTCGACGGCGAATCCGATCTTTCAAAGTGTCAGATACCAGAGTCCGATTTAGAGCTTAGGGAAGCGGGCGGTCATCGAAGCTTCCACTACGCCTATCCTCGCCGCTGGCATGATTACTTTTCTTCTATTCAGAAGGGCCTTCCCAACCTACGCCAATTCGGATTTGGCGTCAGTACATCATGGCTGTACAACTTATCTATGTTGCCCTTTGAAAAAGAGAAGGAGATTATACCGGCATTAATGAAAGAGCGATACGTGGTATTTGATGGAGATGGAGGACCTAGCCCGTTTTCTGATCTGTCGGACTATCTCGAATTCAATACCGAGAGCGAATGGCTAGGCTATGGATGTGATGAGAAGGATAAGAATGCGCTTAAAGCATTGTATCGGAAAATGGGACAGCAAGTGGATTGTGGGAGGATCAACATAGGTCCTCGGCGGATCGTGGAAGATTTGTTGCAAATAGATTAAGATTAATGTCGGCAATGCAAGACAATAGGTGTATACATGATACAAGAGGCTAGAAGCACTAAACTTGCCTAGGAAGTAAACCAAGGAATCCAATATAGAATGTCTGAAATATCTAAGCAAAGGTGTAGAGTAGACAGTCAGAGGTCAGAAGTAGCTCCTTTTTGAATTCTCAACGAAGGCTTCATTGAGGACTGGCAGAGATACAACAAATTTAGCCAGTCCAGCTCAACTATGCTTGCCACGGCGATCTTCTGGACCTGAGCTGGAAAATGGCTTTTGCCCCCATGGTTCTCTGAGACTTGGTCGCCGGCGGTGGACTGAAAAATGACGAGGCCTTCGCGAAGGCGGCTGCCGCGCGTCGCGCTCTCACGAATGATGATCTTGAGAGTATCGGAAAGGATTTTAAGGCTGATGATAAGTTTGGGGATCTGACCAAGATTACTTGTGAGATTTAGGGAGGAAACTATCACCCTCTTGAAGGGAGGGTGGGAAGAGGGGGAATGTTTTCCTAGGTTATACCTCGCTAACCGGCTGAGATAAAGGAGATATTTTTTCTGAGTGGACGATGAACAATCATCTGTGAAAAACAATTCGACCCTTCTTTCAAGTGCATTGCGAAGGGCCCGGCTGTGGGAATAGTAGTAAAGTATCCCTAGGATGTGTCGCCGTTTGGTACCAAAATCCCGGACCAGACATACGCGCCACCCTAGACACCTCGTTCCAGGTATGCTCCCAGATTAGGTCCTGACGGTGCTGTTCTGCCTCCTCCATTCCCATCGGCCAGTCATCCGTTCCACGGAAGATCTCATTTACTAGTTCGCGAGGCAATCCTGCTGTGCCAAGGACCTTCCCCGCTTCCTGTACCCAGTGATGCTGCTGCGGCGGCACATTCCAGATCGAACACGCGGCAGTGTGGGTCAATCAGATACATCTTGATTGTGCGATAATACCCAGGGAGAGTGGGATCCAACAGCTGAAACGGTTCGAGCCGGTACTCCAACACGCTCGGAAACGTGATCATCGACCCTGCGGAGTCGCGACAGAACCAATACACTGGTATGATTTTCCCCGTGGTGATTGAACGAGAGGTGAAGAGGGTCGAGTCCCAGCATATCCGCAAATGCCCTTAATTCTGCCCCGACTGTTTTGCCACATCGGTGGGCTGGTAAAGTGCGGATATCGCAGTTTCTCGTAGTATATTGCTCCTCGGCGTACTGGTAGTTGATCTCAAACAAACTTGGGATGTTCAGCCTATGTGGGGTTGTCCGGTTTCCACGAACGCTGTGTACAATGTCAGTTGAAAAAGAGAACGGTCCCTATGCGGAATAGTCGACGGGTCACTCGAGGCTAAAAATGTCATAGACAACTCTAACTTTATGCAGCATTCTGAATTTTATCTACAACAGAAAATCCAATTATTCAGTTAGGTATATCAAAGATGCGAGCTAGTCTTAGCCTGCCCGGCCAGCATCGGGCCGATCTGCGGATCAACCTTGCTAAACATGGCCATAACGGCTTCCCTTAACTCAGCCGGCACCTCTTCCAGGGTCCCCGCCACATTCGCCACCCACTGCCGTCTCTCATTCTCATCAAATACCCTGTTCCACAAGTCCCGTGGCTGAACAAAGTCTTCGTCATCAACCACAATCTCATGTTGAGCAAGAATAGCATTGCGTTCGATGCGCTCGGTGTGCTGGAAATTCGGCATCACCTGGCTGCCTACACCACGACCCAATGTATTGCGCACATAGCTCGGTTCGCCCCCGTAATTACGAGTTATGGTGCCCGTTCCATCGCGCTCAAAGGGAGCATGGACCGGGCAGATGGGACGGTTAGGAGGGAGTTGGGTGTAGTTCACTCCTAGACGGTATCGTTGAGCGTCAGGGTAGGCGAACATGCGAGCCTGCAACACTGTATCGGATAACGAGGTTAGTGTTTTGCCACCACTGAAAGAAGCTCACATGGTGTACTTACTGGGATCAGGTGTCACTGCAATACCGGGAACCATGTTGGAAGGTGAGAATGCCGCTTGTTCAATCTCGGCGAAATAGTTCTCAGGCTGGAAATCGGTCAGCATTTTGATCTTTGATATTTTCGGTTCCGTGTACTGACGTTCTGGTTCAAAGTCATTTTACCGACTTCAATCAAGGGGAACTCCTTCTGAGACCAGACTTTCGTGATGTCAAAGAGAGCGCGGCCGAAGGTCTCGGCCCGCTCGGGCTCCATCACCTGTACATACAGTTTCCACACGGGGAACTCGCCTCGAGAAATGGCATCCGCCAGATCCTGGTTATGGAAGTCGGGATTCACTCCAGCGATCCGAGCGGCTTCAGCCCCAGTGAAATGAGTCGCCTTCTGGACAGGCTTGAAGTGGAACTTGCAGTAGCGGAAGCTGCCATCAGCAGCCACCAACTTGAAGGTATGCACACCAAAGCCGGGGGTACGACGAATGGAATCAGGGATGCCACGAGATCCGAAGAGATGCATGAGGGTATGCACACTCTCTTCCTGGTTCACATGGAAGTCCCAGAACTGAAAGGAAAGGTTAGCTTTGTTTGGAAAATGCATGGATTGGCACTCACCATAGACCAGTCGGTCCGATTGGTGGCGGGATGTTTTTTGTGACTTCTATTTACGGACACGAAGCGGATTGGGTCTCGCACAAAGAACACGGGCTGCAAGATGTTAGTTGGTGATCACGATGCAAGGCCAAAAGGCGTGGAACTTACGACGTGGTTGCCGACGATGTCATGGTTGCCCTCCTCGGTGAAGAACTTGACCGAGAAACCACGGACATCGCGGACAGTGTCTGCACTCCCCTTTTCAGGGCCGGTAGTGCTAAGACGGAACAACACCTTTGTTTTCTTCCCAATGCCGTTCAGGAACTTGGCTGATGTGAGCGATGAAACGTCGTTGGTGACTTCGAATTCACCCCAAGCACCGGAAGCTTTAGCATGGACGACTCTATCGAGATTTAGTATGGCGTGTTAACGGATCGAGACATTCACTATCTCCTTACCTCTCAGGAATGCGCTCGCGGTTAAAGTGTGCAAGGGTCTCAAGGAGGAGTGTATCACCCAGAGTCGTGATGCCTCCGCCTCCGAAAACAGGAAATGTGGTGCTAACAGACGGGTCTCGAATTGGCTGGCCTTTGAAGCATGTCAGATTGGGAAGTAGATACAAAGGGATTGAGTACTCACCCTCTGCAAAGGTATACTTAGGATCCGACATGGTGTGGCTCTTTGAATGAGGTGTTGACTTGGTGTGGTGAGAGAGCTCTATCTTCTTGGGGGATAAGGTGGCTTTTAAGATGCTATTACGGTTATCGTACCTGAAATATGTGGCTAGAGAATTAGCTCAGTATTTATACTATAATCGGGTTTAGTGCTTCCTATCTCGGCATGTACCACAAGAGTCCAGATGTGGCGAGCGAAGACTAAGCGCAAGAAAGGCGTACATGGAGTCCAATGCCGTCATCCGAATTTCCAATCGTCGAAGCTTCATCATGTCGTGAGGGGTGTAATAACTGAATCCGGTGCGAGTGAGGAGAAGGGCTTATTTCCCAGGCCTTGCATTGGATAACTATGTAGTTAGCTACGGTAATTCAAGGGTAGTATGAACCAAATTCTTGGCTGCATTCTCGGCATAAACTCGGCACGCTCGGCATCCCGGCAGCACCCGGGATGGTGATTCGATGATTTTGGTTGACACTGTAAATGACCGCTTCCCCTCACGAGAGCTTCCCCTCATGAGGGGTAAATCTCAGTTGGAGTTCGACTTAACTGTCTCCACGACGTCACCAGTCGATCCGACTTGCCCCATCGACACTAACCGTATTCAGTAATACTACTATTTTGAGAACAGCCTAGATCTATACAAGCCATTTTTTCAGAGTATCACAGCGACCGAGTTATCACCGTGAACGAAGGGATGACGGCACGACTATATCTGGATTCCCCCACTTCGTATGTAAATAGTACGGCGATATAAAGCCCACGTCGTATCTCGTCTGATTGAACATTCTTCAACGGCATAAACGCCAATTTCCATCTATACTCTTTTGCCATCACTAAGCCAATCGCAATCATGGCAACTGTCTCGAACGGTTCCGAGTACGACTTCATCATCGTGGGTGGTGGCACGGCCGGCAACGCAGTTGCAGGTCGTCTCGCCGAAAACCCTAACGTCCGGATTCTGGTCGTCGAAGCCGGTATCCCCAACCCAGACCAATTCGAAGAAATTACCACTCCATCAAAATCTTTCAACCTTCGCGGAAGCAAACATGACTGGGCCTACAAATCAACAATGATCAAGCGTGACGACTACGAGCGAATTGAAAAGCCAAACACCCGTGGAAAGGTTCTCGGTGGAAGTTCATCCGCCAACTACTTCACTTGGATTCCCGGTTCCAAGCCTACGTTTGATGATTGGGAAGCGTTTGGCGGCAAAGACTGGACATGGGACAACTGCGTTGAGTATCTGCGCAAATGTGCCACCTACCATGATGACGAGAAATTGTATCCCGCCGACTTGAACAAGATTGGAACTGGTGGCCCTTTGCAGATTGCCCATGCAGACCTGGTGCCGGAGATGAAGCCTTTCCGTGACGCCCTTACTCAGGCATGGGTCTCCAAGGGTCAGCCCCTGACTGAGGATATCTTCTCGGGTGAAATGAAGGGGCTCACCCACTGTTGCGACACTATCTACAATGGTGAGCGCCAGGGTAGCTACCTCTACCTGAAGAACAAGCCGAACGTGACCATCCTTTACGGCGCTCAATCCAAGCGTCTGATCATTGATCCGGTAACTCACGTCTGCTCCGGTGTCTCTGTGATCAGCGAAGCCTTGGGCATCGAGGTCAGCGTGTACGCCCGCCGCGAAGTGATCTTGTCCCAGGGTGTATTTGAGACACCTAAGCTTCTTATGCTGAGCGGTGTTGGCCCGGCAGCAGAACTGGCCAAGCATGGCATTACTCCTATTGTCGAGTCTCCCCACGTTGGCCAACATCTGTTGGACCACCCTATCGTGCCATTTGTGCTTCAGGTCAAGGATGGTTGTGGCCTGGACGATCACATCCTGCGTCCTGGTCCCCTGAATGACAAGGCAGTGGCAGCATACAAGAAGGACAAGACCGGTGCTATCAGCTCAGGACTGTTGGAGCTTGTGGGATTCCCTCGAATTGACGAGCGCCTGCAGAAGTACCCCAACTACCGCGAGGCCAAGGCGGCAAATGGCGGATTGGACCCCTTCGGCCCAGCTGGCCAGCCTCACTTTGAGCTTGACTTCGTTGGCATGTTCAGCACCGCCTTCCAGTGGCACTACCCTGTGCCCGAAAAGGGTAGCTACATGACTGTCATCGTCGACCTGTTGCGGCCCTTGTCCGAGGGTGAGGTTACTCTGAACAGCGCAAACCCCCTGGTGCAGCCTAACATCAACCTCAACTTCTTCGCCAACGACTTGGACATTCTGGCCATGCGCGAGGGTGTCCGTTGGACATATGACCTTTTGACCAAGGGTGCCGGGTTCAAGGACCTTGTCGTGGCAGAGTACCCCTGGAAGATGCCTCTGGAGTCGGATGATGACATGAAGAGGGTTGTTCTGGATCGAAGCCAGACTGGATACCGTAAGTGGCCCGACATGGAAGAAGAGAAAAGAGAAAAGGAAATAAAGCTAATGTATATTACAGACCCCTGCGGAACGGCTCGTCTCTCCAAGAACATCCAGCAAGGTGTTGTTGATCCCAAGCTCCGAGTGCATGGAGTGAAGAACCTCCGGATTGCGGATGCTTCCGTTATCCCTGTGATTCCCGACTGCCGTATTCAGAACTCGGTCTACATGATTGGCGAGAAGGTCAGTTGTATTTTGCTTGGGATTTTTTGGATAACGCTAACATACGTGATAGGGTGCGGATATTATCAAGTCTGCGCACGAGGATCTCTATGGGCCGAAGAAGACTTCTTACTTCGCCTCCAGCAGATTGTAAATGTGTGCCCAGTGCCACGATCCAGAAGGACGTCGCCATTCATTGGCCAGGCACCTCACTGTGTGTTTAGATCGCTAAATTTTCCAAATGTGGTTTGATAGACTAAATTGAAATTTAATGTTACAGTTCTTCGCTGGGAATCAGATGGAATAAGAAGTAGCGACCAATAGGGTCACCGTGGGTGCCATTTGAGCCACCATGAAACCTCGTTGAAAGCCGCCGACATCTTAGCCTCAATAATCACCGCATATACAGACCAAAGTTGAAAATCTTCAAGCCAGCACTATTCAGCAAGTTCTTCCACGCATCTTGAGCATCGTGAGACTCCAGCCATGACAAAAGTCACCCGGGTCCAACCCTAAAGATCCTCGGCACAGAACAAGCAGATCTAGGCGATAGGACCCTCAATACTTGCCTTCGCTGCCAGCTCTTTTAGTGACCTCTTCTCCTTCTCTGTTCCATTTCGCCGCTGAGCCGTATCACAATGCTGGAGGTTCCCACACTCGCACTCTCCTCCCTCCCTGAGCCACCGATACGTAATACTCCATCGATCCGCACGCGGCCTCACAGTCCCATCCGCAAGCGTGTCAGTTTTGCGCTTCTTAATACCATGAGTCCAATGCAGCCTGGAATCACCAGACATCTGCATCATGCTCCGGGGAGTCAGGTCAAGCTCAATCCGCTCCTCACCCCTGCGAAACTGCATAATAGCCGGCGCGCCAAGAGACAGCGCATAGAGCTGATCATAGGGCCCGTGTGCATCTACATGGGGCGGGATGCCGGCACCGGGCGGGTAGTACTGCAGACAGACCTGGTCCGGAAGCCGGGATTCGGTAGTCGGGATGAGCGGCTGAAGCCATTCGGGGAATTCCTTGTAGGGGATCTCCGGGTCTACACCGAACGTTTTATAATCGAAGGTGTAGCCGTAGTGAATAGATATCCGGCCAGGGCGATCGGGCCATTTTAGCTCAGTGAGGAAGATCGAAATGAGCCGTTGCTCATGTTCGGAGTCGATGAAGTCATCTTGCCAAATGATGCCATGAGGTTCGATGGGAAGTTCTTTGAATCTGCTCCGCACTTCCATACCACTGATATCCCTTGGCGTGATTTGTGTCAACGTGATGGAAATGCGATGGTGGGCACGTGACGGCAGATTCTGATCGGCGATGTTCACGCGTTGCGGCCCCACAACATTCGAATCAACTGGCTCAGATGAGAGTGATAACAGCAGTAGCTGGCATTGTTACATGCATCAGCAAGAGCTTTCGCTAATTCCTTATGTTGCAACAAAATTGTCGGCCAACCTATTTGTCAGAACGGGTTAGAGGCCTCAGGGGTAGGCGGGGTCGCCCTCGGTAGCCCACGCGGAGTCTAGTACATAAAGTATCGCTCGACCCTCCCTAATCTGGGGTTAACCTTATCCATACTACTTTTAGAACTTACATAGCTCCTCGGCAGTCTCTCGAGCGGGGTTTTAGATTTACACTCAATTATACTCTTTTTCATTTTTCCTAGCTCACACAGTTCGAAGATCGACGTCAGGGTTCAATCTTAGCCGGTTTGTTATTACGTTTTGTAGCTAGTCCCTGAAGCTAGTTATATTGTACGCACGCTCAACCAACCCCTCTTCTTGCTAGCTCCGCATAAACGTGCAGAATTGAGTCCGGGATAGCTAGCTCTGGAGATTCAAGAAATTATCACATGGTTTTCCGAGATTACCCAATGCTTAAGATGGTTGGCACTCCCATGGTCCCATCGGCCACTCGCTCACTTTCAAACCAAGTCTATTCCTTCCACTTAAAGATCTGGAAACCCCGCCACAAAACATAATTTGATATTCTGCTTCCAAACAGCTGGATCATCGGATTTCAACTCTCAACACAATGGCGGACATCCCGGAGAAATCTGCTGCTGGATACGTCGGGAGGCTTGATGCCTCACAGCAAGACAAACTTCACCAATTTTGGCGAATTCTAATGCAATCTTGGAATTTTACTATCGCTGGTGCAGATCCAACCCGCAAATCATCAGTGTCCAATCCCGCCACCAAGTCACATCGACGTTTCTTCTCTCTAGGACGCTCACAAACGCAGCCCACGGAGGAAGAGACTGCCGCCATACCAACCAACCTCCTCTCAACGCTAAACAGCCTAGGCGCAGACCACAACGAAATCAAGACCATCAACTCGCTCTTGAAAAGGCTTCCTGGAGACAAGCTGCGCTCAACCTTGGTTACAGCTATTAAGCAAGACCACCCCGACGCACTTTGTCTTCGTTTCATCCGGGCTGAGAAGTGGAACGTCCCCAAAGCATGGATCAAGCTTGTTTCTGCCTTGAACTGGCGAGTCAACGAGTACAAAGTGGATGAAGAGGTTCTTCTCAAAGGCGAAGAATACCACCTAGAGAAATCGCGACAGAGTGGTGACTCGACTGAAAAGAAAGATAGTGAGGGCTTTGTGCATCAGCTCAGAACGGGTAAAGGCCACTTTCATGGAGCTGATAGATGGGGTCGTCCTATCTGTATCATTCGAGTGCGGATGCACAATCCAAGTGATCAGACGCAGAAGGGATTGAATGACTACATCATTCACTGCATTGAAATGGTTCGGTATTTGCAGATTCCGCCGGTGGAAACAATGGTAAGTTGCAGTATCAGACAGAAAGGATAACTTGGGGGATTCTGGGAAGGCTAATGCGCTGTTTGAATTAGGCAATTGTCTTCGACCTAACTTCATCCAGTCTCTCAAATTGGGTAAGGACATGAAGCCTCAGCTCTTTTGCGGAACTTGTAAAGCTAAATGACGACCTTTAGGAATTCCCTCCGGTGAAGTTCATTATCGACAGCTTCCAAGAAAGCTATCCTGAATCTCTGGGGGCTCTGATTATCTACAACGCCCCCTGGATCTTTTCCGGTAAGCCTCAGCGCCCAGTTGCTACTAGTCGAATCTGACCCTGACTTGTTGCCCGGAACAGGTTTCTGGAAAATCATCCATGGAATCCTCGACCCAGTGGTGGCAAGCAAAGTCCACTTCGTCAGCGGCCCCAGCGAACTAAAGAAATTGATCCCCCAAGCACAGATCCTGAAAGAGCTCGGTGGCGAAGAAGACTGGGAATATGAATTCATCGAGCCTAAGGAGAAAGAGAACGACAGACTGAAAGATGCCATTACACGTGAGAGCATCCTGGCCGAGAGGAAGAAGCTCAGCGACGAGCTCTTTACTTTGACCGCTGACTGGATCTCAAGCTCCAAGAGCGACCGATCATCGACTCGCCGCGATGAGGTGATCACAAAGCTGCGGGAGAATTATTGGAAACTTGACCCTTATGTGCGTGCTAGGAATATTTTGGATAGGACTGGTGTTATTAAGGAAGGGGGGAGTATCGATTTCTATCCTACCATGGCTTCGACTTCAGCTCAAGTGGAGGAGAAGTCTCATGTTATGACTGAGCACATGCATAATGCGCATGTTTCTGCAGTGGTGGCTTAAATCCTGTCATTCGCTCCTTGGCTTTTCGGATTTATGAGTGCTTATCTAGAGTTTCGAAGATTTTATGAAGATTTGCTACATTTTTGATTTTGGGGTCTCAAGTGTGTCGGCCAAGTTCGGATGTATTTCTGTTCTAGCTTCAAAGCCCCAACTCTCCATAAAACCCTTCTTCTACTAGTTTGCAATCCCCACATCATTAGACTTTACATACGTCAGGATGCCTATGTAGCGTCGAACTAACGTTTGACCGTTTGGCGACCATCTACACCCTGAATGGAAGCAACAATGCAATAATTCGCGATTAGTGGATCTGACATGCATTGGTGGTTTGGTATGGTTTCTTAAATGGATAACATAAATACTTCACGGAGGCATTGCTGCATGAAGTTGTGTTTCAGCCAATTCAAACCAGAGCCCGCCAAACCCAGATTCCCGCGATGCTCGGACTCGCCTGACAAACTCCTGAAGCCTCAATGCACTTGTACTTTGGACCGTAAATGAAGACAATTTTTCCAACAATTCCTCTCCCGGCCCCTGAACCTCAAACATGGACAAAGTCAACGGGAACACGATCGGCAAGGCAGTTGTTTTTTGGGTGGCTGATTTGGTAAAATAGGTCATTTCAGCAAATATACTATTTGCAAGGTTCTTTCCTGTGGTATTCTCAACTCCCAGCGGATATCGCAGGCGGTGGATTATCAACAGAGCCGCAAGGCGATAAACTTTTGCTTGTGTCACCATGGCTAAGATTTCATGTTGCGCAAACTCAGTAGACATCTGGGGTGGGATCTGAGGTTCCCAACACCGGACTGTTTGCTCTATCTCAGCGAGGCGCAGAGAATGTTCGGGGTGCGAGTCAGATCCGACATCGGTGACATCCCTCTTCATATCATAACTGCATTCGCAGAGATCATAGAGAACGGGTAAGAGAGTAGCGCAAAGGCCCACGTAGCGATCTACAATGATTCTTTCTGTAGCCGGGAGTTTCAATATAGGAACCTCGCGACGCGCCAAGCATTCCACCGTATCGATTAGAAGAGGCGACATGACTATTGTGTCCATGACCGGGTATTGTAGGAGGAGTGGAATCCATGATTTCGTTGACATAAGGGAACTTCGCACGATAGAATGGCCCGTGGATGAGTCGTGTGCGGTGAGTACGTTGAACACGTACATGATTTGGCCCAGGAAGAGAGCACAAGCCGCATCGTAAATTTGGGTTATTGTCACGCTTCGCAAGCGCTGCAGGCCTTTGGCAGCTTTCTTAATGTCGGGGGCATCTCGTCGCATGACAAGTGATCTCTGATAGCTCGTCATGAGTCCAAGAAATGCCAAGTAACCCTCGGTTAAAGTTGGAGCGGATAGGCGTAGAATGGCATAGATGGTCTTTTGGGCCTCGGGCACGAAACTTGATCCCCACATGAAAGGCATGTGAATTGCGGTAAATTGATCCACGTCAAGCACTGTCCGTATGGCATCGTGGGTTGTCTGAAGTTGGGTAGGACAAGCGAGTAATTTCTCCGGTCCCAGTAGCATGAAGTCGTCACTGTCCGGGGAGTCGGCTTTTTCTGGAGACTTCACTTCTTCCGTCGTATCATACGGGACACTTGAGATTGAGCGTTGTCGGGGGACACTCAGTGATGCGCTCGTGGGACGAACGTCGGGCTGGACTTGTTGATGGGGCTCAACGCTCCATATTTGCATCTGCCCATGCGGAAATACTTTCGCAGCAGGCCGGCGACCTATGCGTCTATTCCGCCTTGATGTCGAGCAAGTAATCTTCAGGCGCCGGCATCTGATGCATCCCTGCTGAGAATCATCTGTGAAGGTGCATTTTTCCTTACTCAAGTGGCACCGGTCGCATGCCCTTAGAACCATCTTCTCAAGAGAGTAGAGGTCACCCAAATGGGATGGCAAGGCGACCGGGGTCAGTTGAACAGTATAGGCAATGATCGAGAGGTGGGATAGTGGAAAGAGGGGTGTTGAAACCGGATGAAACTGCATGAAACAGAACCGATCTCCTTTCCCCGCTTTCCCCGGGATTCTTCCACGGGTCAATAGCCGAGCCCTGATCCACGCATAGAACTACCTTTTCAGGACTAGAATCGGGATCCTTCAAATACCGGCTTGTTTTTAGCTTATAGGAAATTGAGCTTATAACGCCATATCTTTTTTTTTTCCCAAGAAAAACACTCTTCTGAGGCAAGTCACTAGGCCGCTACGGTCCATTAAGGCCCTAATGTGACGCATGGCAGGCAACTGAGGTGACCTGTATGACACGTGACCTGTGGGGAAGAGGGAGGTGGATTAACCGGATCGGAACTAGTTCCATCCACTTGTTATGTCGACCCCCTCACTTCTTCTCTATTCCAGTCTAGTTGTTTTTACCGACGCACATAATTCGTTTTTGGACCCATAACGCCTAAGCATTGATGCGCTTGCGAAATAAGGCTCCGTTGTCGACAATACTCTCGCTAGCACCGCGTCCTGCAGTGGAAGCCCATCGGTGTTTATACAGGCTTGCATACACACGGCGATAGCCTCATGAAAACCAAGAAGAAGGACGGATGATCAAAGTAGGTATTGAAGAGGGAAATATTGCAACAAATGTTTCTATATACACTTCGCTAAAATGGACTTCGCTTTTGGAATATGTTAAACGCAACCAAGTGGCGTTTCCTTGATATTTACGTTTCTGTCCTTCTCCTCACATGCTGAAGCATCTTTGATATCTCCCCGTGGTCCAGGAAACAGAGCAGTGTTGTCAATAATCACAGACAAGCCACGATGTCTTCCTCGCAACGCGATCACGATTAGCAATAGTTTGCTGGGTGTGTGCCACGCGCTACAAAATGCATCGCTTTTGCCGGGATACCCTACAGTCACACCGACACAGCTATATGCGGACACCACCTCGAAAATGATGTTGAAAGTGGAAAATGCCAAGGGCTCGGCTTTGTAGTGATCCGATTCAGTGATGGTAATGAGAAGGATGGCAAGGGAGAGCCACCAAATATCGTGGCTGAACTGAGAGCGAATTTGTTGGTAAACGAAGCGACCGCGAGCAAAGGTCGAAGGATTTGAGCCACGGTCTTCTTGGCCGGACGTTTTTGTTTGACAAAGATTGGTGATTTCCGTGCTACTACTATTTGTCAGAGCAAATTTTGAGCAAGTGATATTGGGCGTTGTCATACCTAATGGCAGCTGAGACCGGGAAAGCCGAGATATACTAAACCGGGGATAGTTAGCTACTAGAACCCTTGCTATGTAAGTACGGTTGGGCTCTCACCATCATGAAAGCTAAATTTAATTATGTTAGCAAAGCGTAGAATGATCAGGGAATGAAGCACGTACCGTATAGAATAAGCAATGCTTGTGGCAGTCTATCAAATGCCACGACAGAGAATCCACCACCACGCACAGCTGGCGCACTCGTTAGCTTTACCCAGAATTTATGGACTGGGAAAACATACCCAGGGCCTGGAAAAGCCCATCTAGGGCTCGGTAATTGGTCGGAAGAGAACCAATCTCCTCGTTGTTTATGGCAGAAACCTCGAAAGCACCCCACATGGTAGCATTAAGTACAAGAATTGTACCCAATAAGAACCACGTATGCCAAGCAGGGTATAAATAAGCGCAAACCTTTGGATCTTGTTAGCTTCAACTTCTCTTGAGCAAGGTTGCAGAGAACAAACATTCTGCGATTGAGCGAGAGTGAAATCGAAAATTCGTCGCCATGGCTGCCAAATAGGCTTATCTGGCAACATCATTCTGAAAGCCCATATAAAAAGTCGTAGCAAGCAAGGGAAGAGTGTATTGCCAGCAAGGATAAGGAAACCGCAGGCAAGAAGTGGAAAGGCCCTGCCCAGGTCTCCATTAGCAAAATGATCCTGCAGAATTTTTGCGTAGAGCGGAACACCTACTGCTTTTGGTAGGGACCCATATTGGTATCGATCAAGGACATGCCGTTGTTGCAGAGTGCAGATGTAGCAAGGAAAGCGCCTGTCCAGAAAGGGGCCACTCCATCTTCAAGTGGAATATCCGGGCGAACGAACTTGGACCAGAGCCCAATGCTCAGAATACCGAGAAGCAGAAATCCGACAAAATAGGAAATAACAAGCACTGATATGAACAGAAGTGCCATGTACTCTACTCCGCCAGGTTCATCGTAGCTGACTGAGTCTCTGCAGGTCAAGTCGCTGACTGCTCGTTGCATCATGTCCTTCAGCCTCGCAGTAAGGCCCGGAGTCTGTGCCTGTTCGTTGCTGGCACCCTTCCCATCACCGATTATGGTGATGGACGTGACTGGTTGGCTTTGATCGGGGTGTGCCGAGTCTGTGGCGACGATGAAGCCATAGTCGCTCCATGATCCATCAGACTTGACAGGAGAGGAAATATCCGCTGGAAGTTCCCTTACTGTAGTGATGATCTCTGCTTTGCTCGTAAGTCTGGCGGAGAGAGCAACTTCTTCGTCTTCGGTGATTTTATTTTCCTGTATTTCCAGAGTCGGCGAGGCATGCACAGTCTGCTCCCCTTTTCCCTTATTCGAGTTGGTTTTGAGAGTAGACCGAAGCTTCCAGGTGCGTATTAAAGAGATGACTCCAAAAATAGGAATGGCATGGCCCATAATAAGAAGGGTAAACAGGGTTCCTTGCTGTAAACAATTCAGTATTGACAGGTCCATCTACTCTATTGTCAGCAATTAACTCTAGCAATCAAACTATCAGGAGCCCGAGCTTACCACATTCAGCCCGGTTCCTGTCATAGCGCTGAAACACATGAATAGAGCATCGACATAGTGGAGGTCGTGGATCTGCGTGGAAGCCGTGTAGAATATGACACTGCCGATCACAGGCGTGAGAATAAAATAGACATAATGAATCATAAGCGGACTCAGCCCCAAACGATCAGCCATGATCGGCATACTCGACTGGGAGTCGTCGTAAGCACTGTCTAAGTCCAGGGTTGGGATACTCAAATTCATATAAAGATCGTGGGACTGCACGGCCCAGCTGTGAAAAATCGCCCCCTGTCTATTAGATAGTGCCTTGGTCATACATCAGGTAGTGAATTCAGCCCCTTCCATACGGAATGTTGACGCGGTAGTGTCTCGACTTCGCCATCTCTTATCTGGACCACCTCGGTACAATTTCCGAGCACGCTCCAAGGTTACCGCTCCTGATAGGCATTATGGATAATCAGAGTCTAGTAGGTCGCAGTAAGGTATAGAACTTGGCGGATTCTAAGGTACGGCACGCTGCATTCTGCCGACGCAAGGCTCAAATATGTGGAGCCAAGCTATTCGGAACCTACCTGCAATCTAGTTTCAGGAGTCTAGGCACTTTATCCACTTTAACTGCTATCGCAAGGAAATGGCCAGATCGCGGTCGTCACAGGACTAGCCACAAATAGAATAGATAAATTCGTAGCTATCACACCTGCGAGTCATAGCTCTATTAATAGGATGATAGAGCTACTTATTCTACTTGCACATAAACTGATTGACTGGGAAATCAGTCACTTGCATGACCACATGGCGAGCCAGGGTGAACCTGAGCTTTAGTGATTGAAGATGTTCCGGAAGTAACGCTGTTCAAGGTTGCAGTTGCACTTGAATGATTAGGATACAAGCTCTTCTACGCTTACCACCATGCCTATCTTGAATACCGGCAATTCTCCCCACTATTCCTTTCCCTTCATGGTACAATGCATAATTTTATTGAGGTACTATCTATTAGCAAGGCGTATTTTGAAGTGCTGCATATGTACGGACGGTGACCAGGGCATTTCCCAAGCCAGAGCATAAAAATAGCTTCGTGGGGTGGTTCCAGGGTTACTTCATGCCAAAAGATTGATGTTCTGGCCAACAACTTCTTGAAGAAAAGAAACTTGGCCAGGGCGCCGCGGGCCTTCCCGTAGACATTCAAATTAACATTGCATTCTTCAAAGTCAGCCAGATCGGAAATTTTCTTCATGACCGGCACAAGGTTGCCGACTGATTTCATCTGCGCATATTTCCTAGCAAGTTCCGCAGAAATAGGTTCAAAATAGAAACTTAAAGTCATCAACTTGCAGGCAACAGGGAAGTCATCCGGTCTTTCGACACCCCGCTGTAGACGGGCTCTAGTAGAACATGACTATGAAGCCACCAAAATCATAGTTTCTTTCGCAACAATTTATCAGTCTAGCAATCAGGTTTAGGTGATACTGAGCTGTAGGAATGATGGATTTAAGGCACTCTGCCGCCCTTTTTCTGGGCACACTTGAGCGAAGGAATGTGGTAGCTTTCAACGTTCTTATCTCCTTCAAGTAATTACAGAACAGTGTACCTACGTAGAGGATTCTTATACCGCCTCTTTGAAACTAGTTAGTTAAAATAACTACTGCTCGCCCAGCCAGCTGTCTTATCCTTCAGGCTTTTATACTAAATAACTAGGCCGAGGCCAATAATTTCCCACCTCTTCCTCTACCGCTTCTCTCTCGTGAACTTCGTTGGGCCTTCACGGGCGTCGAGCCCGGAGCACCTAGCAAAGCAGTCAGGGCATTATATCCAAACAATCAACACAGTGAGAGTTAACAGTGTTCCGGCTTCAGGATCATTCTGCCTGAATAGCGCGCAGTCGCAGGGCGCAGTGAAGGACAGGAGATGGGAAGATATGCGCAATTATGAGATGGGTGCTGAGTAAACCAGGTCGACGCATCCTGTCAGCTGTCGATAGAGATGGCTTAATATACGAAAGAGAGCGATTTAGTATACCAAATTGAATCAATGGGTATTGATGGTACCAGGGTCCTACAGGGTGCGGATCAGATTAGATTAGGTTGGTTCGGTAAGATCAGCGCGAACCGGTTAACGCCGAGGTACATATTTCATTGTTCCAATGTGGTGGGCTTGAAAGAGCCAAAGGAAACATGAGCATCAACGACCGATTGGTGATTGCTATCAAGTCTTAATGTCCTTTCATGTACCCCGCATGCAGAGGTGTATATAGAAAAGTGATATTCAACCAGCACAAAAAGCTGAAGTAAGAACTCCGCCTTTAGCGCCCATCACAGTTCAGGCACTGAGAATCCGTGCGTCTGTAAAATTGGCTCAAAGGTTATCTTCAATTATACGTGATTTTCATGCATGGATATAGTGCCTTAAGAATACGATCTCAATATAATTATCCCTGAGTCTCAGTATACTATACCTTACTTTGAGGCAGGTAAGATACTTTCCCTATTTATTCATTATCACTTGACATCCCAAGGTTCCTTTGCCAACAGTATACATAATCATCCTTATTCTACAGCGATATATGGACAAAAGTAGAACTACATAACACAAGTTCTCCCTAATTTGTGCTAGCCCACATACATATCATGCAATACGAGGAGAGTTTCTTGGAGGGGTCATTTTTGAGTTATCCCACGTAGTAAGAAGAGAGAAACAAAGTGAAATTTAGCACTTGCTAAGGCACCTAGAATACCCCTTTCGTCGCATGTGACGCCAGTCAACAGAGAGCCCACAATAATTTGCACCTCTCATATTCCAATCTTCGAATCCCCAAGTGAACCATCGCTCGTTCCTAAACTTCTTTTCATACAACCCCACGTGACTTCACCCACCACGTGGCTTTCCATCTCACGTGATTTCATCCCTCACGTGATCTTTACCCTTTCGTCTCTTTCTGAGTGACTCTCGACAATATGAGCTATATTCTAGCTGAACCGACGTTGACTGGGATTCCCATGGAGCTCATTCTCATTGTAGCCGCCTTTCTTGACCTGGAGCAAGACATCGGCCCTCGCACGGACAAGCTTGAGACTGTATCACGTGACCATCGCCTACCTTTACCAGCGCAATGCTCAATCAAACATAGCGACTGCCCTCTTCCACTGTGCTCGGACTGGCAACGAGCTGGGAATAAGGCTCCTTTTGAAGTGGAATCCTAATGTCAACATAAGGGAACAACGTACTGTCTTCGACTGTTGCATGAGTGATCCAGACTCCTGTTTCATAGAGTTCAGCTCAGGACTCTACTTTTTCCTCCTCGGGACACCTCTGAGATTCGCCATCAAAAAAGAAAATGCCACAATCGCTCAACTCCTTTTACAGCATGGTGCTGATGAGGAACCTTCTTTCTTCCATGAGACTTTCTCCCGTTTTGTGGTGCAAGGTCACGTACCAATGGCCAGAGTTCTCCTTGAAGCAGGTAAAGTTGATCCGAACTACAACGCCTACGAGTGGCACAAGAGGTCTACCAATCTCCTCTTCTGGCCTGTTGTGAAGAATTGTCTGGCTATGGTTCAGCTACTGATTGAGTACGGTGCCTATGTTGCCACTCCCAACCTCGACCCAATTCACGCAGTGGGCCGAATCTGGGTTCCCCCACTGCACCTGGCCATACAGCCTGACTGCGAACATGTCCTCATGGTGGAGTTGCTGATTGCGAATGGCGCCGATGTCAACTACCAAAATGGCAACGGAACCACACCCCTGCACCACGCTTCGGCCTTTGGCAACCACACCGAGATGCAAATCCTGCTTGCGAATGGGGCTGACCCCAACATCAAAAATTGTGAGGGATACACGTCCTTGCACTATGCAGTTCTCAAACGCAGAATCGACGCCGTCAGAATTCTTCTTGAGCATGGGGCAGATGCGAACATGATCGGGGGAAGCGCACGCACGAAGTTCTGGTATCCCCTCGATTTCGCCAAGAAAAAGAAGGACAAGAGTATTGTGAAGCTTCTTCGGGAGAATGGAGCTCAGGACTAACTCTGATGGTGTGTATGATCTGAGACTACTGTGCTTGAGTGGAGGCGGGCAAATTCGTGAATCTCACACAATTCGTTTTGTAAAAATAGCTAGTTGCAAATGAACAACTTGAAATTATTCCTACCTGGACAGATCCACTCAACTAATTCCATATGCCTGTAATCTGACGGATATCTCCTTCGTGGTTCAGTTTGTCCCGGCCCTGCGCCCAAATCAGCATCACTGGGTAGATAGATCAAGTCTCTTTATCCTGAATACCTCTCCTCTTCAACGCTAACATCATCTGGAAAATCTCTCCCCTCAACATTGGTTCGCCGCTTGTCCAACTCGGCACTACCTTCTGGACTTCTCTCAAAGTTTCCCAGTCCATGATGTCTACTTTCTCACACTTTAATGTCAGCAGCAACCGAAGTGAGTCCTATGGGACCTTCACTCTTCCCTCCCTCATATTCTCATCAGCCACCTATTCTTTGCAGGACCACGCACTTCTGCCTCGGCACAGTCAGCTTGCAAAGTGAGTCTCGCTGGCTTGTCGAGCGCATCGCGACGACCGCGTCTCGCCTCGGCCTACTTTGCAAGTAGCGCCGCTCCTCGAAGAAGATACTATATCAACCGAGATGGACTCAGCGTTGTTGTGAAAGGCAGATATGGCATGGGTATCAAGATACCGATCCGTGACAGCGTGCGTCCAATGATGTTATCATTAAGGTGACAATTCACCACAACTCCAAGGACGTCGAAATGTTATTCCTACAATGTGCAGCGCGATACTCAGGAAGACGGATTCGTGTGATAATGTGCAAAGGTCTTGAGAGGCTTGGAACCAGTCTGCCCCTTGTCTCTGGCCACTTGAACACTAGGCACTAATGGTATTAGACACTCCTTCTAGGTTCTCTCCACTTCGACACTCGTCTTCCATATTCTTCTCTCGGACCACAACTTCAAGGCCGTCTGGTGTGAACAACTCCCCGAGATCAGGGTCCTTCGCGGCCCGGTGTGCCTATAGCACAACACGGTCGTGGATCCGGCCCTTCAGGAGCCAGAAGCGGCGAACCCGGCCTCTGAGCCCGAATCTTCGGGGGGGGAGGAGTCGACGTGATTAATGGCAGTGTTAGGCGAGAGGGTCATGGCGATGGCGTATGGCAGGATGGGCATGCCCCTTCCTAATCGACTCGGGCGTATGGCAGCTGGCAGCCCGAAAACAAACCTATGGGGGAGCGGCCGGCGAGAGTTCGGTTCCACGTGAGTAGTGCCTAGTGGCGGGTGCATCTCCTGGGCGGTTCAAGATACTATCATTTATACGCTACAGATGATGTAAATAGGGCCTACCGAATCAAAAACAATATCCGTTGTATTCTTCTCTCTTGGCGGAATGACTTTTATCCATGGGTCAAACTGAAGAATACATTTGGATTTCCATCAAAGTGCTTTTAGTATCACGAAGAGTACCGAATAGAGTTTCAAGTGTGCTCCTACAACCATTGTGGTCGCTTGAGGCTTGTCACAGGCTACCTCTGCAAGCCTGCGGAGCTGTGGGCACTCCACAGCATCTGATCTGCGCGTTTATTGGCGCAGGATACCCGAGAAAGCATCTGGAGGCACCAGGGAAGCGAATGCATTCGAGTGGCCTGCTTGCAGGTACCTTATGGGAGGTATTCTACCCTCAGGCTAGACCCGATGGGCAGTGGAGGTTGCGACTGTCTGGCGTTGGCGCCGACGGCGCTTCTTGTCCTTTTAATGGCGCGTCTGCTTCGATGGCTGGGGCAATCGCAATTCGCGAAGGTAGGTTATGCCAGTTGGAATCCGTGACCGGCTGTCCGGGTTGACAAGGTATTTTAGAATGTATGCACAACAACATGCGAAAACACGCACAATATCATGTGCAACCTCGTCTCGCGCCATCACAGTCAACAGTCTCAAAAGGAGTAGCACGACCCTTGGAGCTTTGGCTTGTACGGAAGGAAGACTCGGGGTGATTGTAGTCAGATTCGATGCGGGCGGGGTCAACAAAAGACGGGTATCGCCCACGCCCAGTACTAGATTGCCAGAGATGTTGATGAGCAACCTTGACCAGTTTACCGAGGACGGCAATTTCCAGCTTCAGCTTGATGCTATACAACGTAGCCTTGAGGGTAGTCTGATAGATGTAGAAATTCATGAACTCCATGATCATGAGAGCGATATCCATCAAGATACAAGCAACATTGACAGCGAGTAACTGTATAATAGTCTTGCGACTACCGCGATCCCGGTTCATCTGCAGCAAGCGATTTGTTTCCCACATATACAAACTGGAGATGATAACTTCTTGAACACAGAAGCCAGTAAGCTGGATCTTCTCCATGATATCGTAACCCGCGACCGACGCATAGGAACCAGAGAAATTGGCAGTATAAGTGAGCACTGTAGTCGGGACGTGCAGGAGGAAGATATTGATAAGAATCATGCTCTTAACCAGACGCAAAAGGTGCAGGTTTTCGAGAACCAAATGCAGGCGCGAGTACAGCACAAACGACTGGCCAGTGACCATGGCCCACCAGCCCACAGTGAGCAGAGTAACGGGGACCCAAGTAGCAGAAGTGAGATCGAAGAATTTGATCAAATAGCCGACCGAGTAGAGTAGAGTACCGACTGACGAGACCAGCATGCTCCAGAAGTAGGGACCCTGGTAGCGCTTGAAGGTCAGGAAGATGAGCACGATCAGCTCGACGACATTGTACCATGCGACGCCGACGAAGGTCGCGATCGCGATGCGCACCCCGATGCTGGTTCCAGTGTAACTGCCGGTGATCCAGTCACCGGGACTGGCCTCACTGGTCGAGGACATCTCATAGGGTCGTGTCAAGGGAAAACGGATGAGGTTTTCGCGGGGTTCAGGGCAGGAGGCGGTCCATGGGCAAATAATAATAGAAAAAAGTAATAATAACTAACTAATCAAGGGGGGCTGACCCACCTTTGTCGTATGTATGTAGCTCGTAGGGCACCCGGGCCTCGATTGATCTCCCTTTGAGATCTTATATTTGATCTTCTGATTTGATGGTTTGGAGAGATCTTAATTTTCAAGGAGTCTAGTGATACTGATACAGGATGTGGTCGGAATTGTAATAATATTGTGCGATAAACACAATGGCTATCCCTGCCCGTCATTTTTGGCCCCATGAGTCGCGCCCGAGCGGGACTTGGTTTGTCTTGGCTGCGACGATCGCGGGATCTCTTGCTCGCTTGATATTCGAAATCTGTGAGAAAAAGCGGCTGATTCCTGAATAATTCACTATTATAACCTAGCTGACGTGTAAAGAACTCTTTTAACTACCCATAGGGGTTTTGCTAAGAGATAGTCGACAGGAGTAATCAAATATCTGGCCTCATCGCGGTATTCGCATCAATTGTGCCGACTTTTGAAGCGGAAGGGAATGATGAAAGACGATGATAGCATTGAAGAATTCATGGAGAATGAAGAGTGATGACAGTTCCAACCGTTTTCCCCGACCACTGTTTGGGTCACATGATGGGATGAGATACATACTTCCCTGTTCTAGATGCTTGGCCGCCCCCAGGACGAGGCAGTTGTGGAGCACGTGACAGTAATCAGCGTAGATAGTTCTACATGTATGGGGCGAACTGGGCTTCCAAAGTTATAAATTTGGGAAAGAGCCGAATGATTGTTCTGTATAACCCAACTAACGTTAAAGAACTCTACATTTTTACTACCCACTATACGATCAATCTATGGGGTGGGAATTGCAATTGTATAAGCGACCGGAATAACCAAATATCCGGCCTACTGTCTCATCCCTCGTACCGGCTACGCCGACAAAATCGAAATATATTCCATAGCTCTATGAACCATTAACCAGCCACCTTAGAGCGCAGGAGTATCGCCGAGAGTATTGCCGTTTATCCTGTATGATAGATCAGCACGGAGTCCCTTGCATAAGGTCGAGAACAGAACTTACGCCTCAGGATAACGAGAACCAGGGACTTCTGTGCGCGCAGCGAGCTCGCGAATCTCCAGTATCTCCTTGTCGCTCAACTGGAGCAGAGCGGCAGCGGCGTTCTCATCCATTCGTTTGGTCGACTTGGTTCCGGGGATGGGAATGATATCAGACCCCTGCGCCTGCACCCACGCAATAGCAACCTGCGCGGGAGTGCTATTATGGGCCTTTGCGATCTCCTGCAACCCTTTCACCAGCTCCAAGATCTTGGGGAAGTGCTCCTGGGAGTATTTGGGCAGCGCGTGGCGGAAGTCACCTTCGGCCCAGTCTGAGGGTGACTGGATCTGACCAGAGAGAAGGCCACGTCCAATAGGACTGTAGGCAATGACGGCGATTCCCAACTCACGACAGGTGTTCAGGACGTTGGTGGTCTCGCCTTCGATATCCAGAGCGAAAGGACTGTATTCCACCTGGTAGGCGCTGATAGGGTGGACGGCATGAGCGCGACGCAGAGTAGCGGCAGAGCACTCGGAGAGTCCAAGATACTTGATTTTGCCCTCGCTGTATGACCGGTGAATTAGTGAACCTGACTACCGTGAAAGCTAACAGACACCTACTTCTTGAGTTCAACCATAGCCTCGACGGTCTTTTCAATGGGAGTCACTCCATCGACGCGGTGGCAGTAGTACAGATCAATCGTGTCAGTACCAAGCCTCTTCAAGCTCTTCTCACAAGCAGCCTTGACGTATTCAGGGTCGGATCGAACAGTCATGCCCGTGGGTCCCCGGAACTGGATGCCAAACTTGGTGGCGAGGAAGATGTCGCTGCGCTTGCCAGACTGCTTGAACCATTCACCGACAATCTCCTCGCTGGCCCCGTACATATCAGCTGTATCCCAGAATCGCTGGCCAGTGGCATGGGCATGTTCTAGGAAGGCCACCAACTCATCGCGAGGGCCAGCGTCACCGTAGATACCGCCAATGCTCATAAGGCCGAGGCCGATGGAATTGACTTGAGGGCCATCACGGCCGAGAGTCCGAGTTGGAGGAGACATATTGAGTGATTGGAAATGTGATTGAAGAGATGCAATCAATGGAAAGTAGGTTGTGATGAAGGATTTCTGGACATGAGTGGGCCTTTATATATCATCGCTCGGAACCATTCCAGATACCGAGACGACGATCAGTATCGCTGACAGTGGAATGCTTGAGCTTAGAAATAAAACCAATCATCGCTACTTGATGATGTCGCGCGGACTTAACATCGGGCTTAACGGTTTAAACCAACCAATCAGGCGGCGTTAAATCCGAAAACGAACTTAACTCCACTTCTACTCCATTCTGAAGCGAGGTAACCACTCTCGTCTCACCAATTCCGAGCCAACCAATGGCCAGGCTACAACTCAATGGGCATACAATCTCGTGGACATCCTGGCTCACGAGACCATATTACCATAGACGAACTTCGAGATATGCAGGGTTCAACACACAGAACGCGCAGAAAAGTAAAATCAGGTTGTAAAACATGCAAGTAAGCTACAGCCGTTCAGTTTCCAATATCAATTCTAACGACTGCAGAGCTCGCCGCGTCAAATGCGACGAGAGCTGCCCAGCATGCCGTCGCTGCACCTCTACAGGCCGGACCTGTGATGGTCATGGAATCTGGGGAGGAGGCGGTAGTTCCCTACAGCCAACCGCAGGGAAGCAAAGCCTTATCAATCTACTGCACACCAGTACCAGTCGGCAATCTCACACGAGACGAGCAGATATCATTTGACCGGTTCATGCAAAGAACAACCAAGAATTCGCCGGACTATTCACCTCTGATTCCTGGGAAGTTCTAGTTTTCCAAGCAAGCGCACAGGAACCTGCAGTGCGACACGCCGTAGTGGCCTTAGCAACAGCTCACAGATTCGACTCGAATTATGGCCCGTGGACGATTCCCGCAAGCTATGGATTCGACGCAGAACAATTCACACCTCTGCAATACAACAAGGCCATTTATTACTTACGGTCTCAGGGGGATAACAAAACCACACTCCACGTGGCTCTTGTCACCTGCATGATCTTCGTGACATTGGAGTACCTACGCGGCCAGTATGAAATGGGCAGTGCACATCTCCGCCACGGAATCCAACTCCTCTCAAATATGTACACTTATAGACCAACCTCAACAATATCACCCAATATCCTCAGTCCAGCAGAAGACTTCGCTCATAAAGCCCTAATCGACTCCTATGCACGTCTATCCATCCAATCCGCCATGTTCGGCTACATCCCATCACAAATGTGCATAATAACACGAGACCGCCAAACAAACCCATATACATTCGCCTCAATGGTCGAAGCACGTCAGACACTCGACGACCTCCTAAACAGAATCCACTGTCTAGAGCAATACTACAACATCCAATCCATTCCCGATATATCATCCACACAGCTCAAAATCCGCACCGATCTCTCCCTATGGCGCAAAACATTCTCCGCAACGGACTTCCTTGACAACCCCACAACACCCCAAGACCAACTCGGCTCAAACCTACTACGAGTATACCACGAAATGGCCACAATATTGGCCTCGGTAGTCCTATCCTATGACGAAATGGTATTCGATGCGTACACGGAGAATTTCACCGCGGTAATAACCGGTTTTCACGAGCTGTGGGAGTCCTGGTGTGCTGTGAAACATAATCAGGATTTCGTCAAAGTAATGAAGAGTCCGGACTGTGGGGGAGCTGAGTTTACCGTGGAGTCGGGGTTCGTCCCACCGGTTTATTATACGACATTGGAGTGTCGGGTTTCGAGGATTCGACGACAGGCAATGCGGACGTTGAGATCTGCGCCGCATCGGGAGGGTGTTTGGAATGGGCCTTTGCTTGCGGATGCGTTGGAGGAGGTTGTCTTCATGGCGGAGGGGTGCTTTTATGGGGATGAGGGTTTTGAGGAGTCGGGGTCTTTGACGGGGAGTGATTTGAATTTGCCGGATGTGCCGGAGTTGGCGCGAATCGAATGTTAAGGTTATTGTGTCTGATAAAGTGGCTGGTGATACGGCGATTAGTTAAATGAAGCAGGTTGGAGATGGTACTTGGGCTACGTTTGAGCAGAAAGTTGGGCCCGGTGTTCTACGTGGTTGGACGCTTCATTATCGAGGTGCTGAGAAGTCGGCTGGACAGAAGTCGGTAGAGAATTGACCTTTTGTATTACACGAACTTGTGGATATGGAATGTGAAGAATCATGATTTCGTAAGATGCCTTTTCCAAGCCTCAACGCCAGATGGGAGAGCACAGATCCTGTGCCTCCCAAGAATCTATAATGAAATGCAAATATCGGCATTATTTTTTGTTTTTCAAAAATGCTGCGACCTGTTCGTGCCGGGTGACGAAGAACATCCGTTTGCGATCTGATTTCCAGACCAATACACCGACCTCTGCGGCGTATTGGCACGGGGCTTGGTATTCGGCGAAGCTTGTAAAGTCCTTGAAGAGGAAGCCGGCAGTAGCGCGTAGGCGATCCCGTTCAAGCTGCCAAAGTCGAATCTGATCTGTCACGGTGGGTGGCAGGACCGAGGGCGGGATGCCCCCAGTATTAGATGTGGAGTGGCCAGCATTGTGCTTGCGCATTTGAGGGTGTGCGTGGGTGAGCAGATACGAGATGATCTGGTCGGCTGTGATGCCCATCTCGATGGCTCGGCGGACCGACTGCCGGGTAATTTTGCCGGTAACCAGGTTGGGGAAGCGGTATTTTAGATTTGTGAATAGGGAGATGAGAGAGATCTGGAGTGGGGATGATGTGTATGCGTAGAGGCGGTAGTTGGTTTCGATGATGATGAAACCAGAGCTCGAGCTGCCAGGCTGACCTGCAGGCCCCAGGGACCCAGTGACGGGGTTGCTCAGGGCACTCGAGTCGGAGGTGAGTGTGGTTGCCAGGCGAGTGGGATAGAATTGTGTGGCTTCGGGCGATTCTTGATAGACGATGCCGAAGTCTGCCAGACCAGACAAAGTGCGGAGTTGGTCGGATGTGAGATGTTTCTTCTCGTAAGATCGACCAAGCTCCAAGCTGCTCAGCAGGAAGAGGAAGGAAAGAACCTCGACACTATCCATGCCAATGTGCTCGGCGCTTTGGACATACAGGATCAGGATGTGCCAGACCTGAGTATTAACGTCCTGTAACACAAATCCGAATCCATCTTTGGTAATGTCCACACTGCGTCCGTGGAGCTCAACTAGATGGCCAGCTTGAAGCAACTGTTTCACGCCTTCACTCAGGCTAGCCCCATCTCGTTGTCCGCGTTGTTCAAAAGCACTTGTCCCAACCATGTATCCCATGACTGCCTCCCATTGCCGCCGTGCATAGTCATCTAGGAAAGCGATCGAAACCGGGTATTCATCGGGTGCGTTAGAGAGAACGCCAAAGGAAAGGGAATCTGCAGAGCCCATAAGAGCTTGGCGGAGGGAGGAAGCGAATGGATCGGTGACCATGTAAGCACGAGCTTTTTCGGAAGTCAAAGTCGATGACAAGATATGCAGTCTGCCCAAAATCGAGAGAGCATTATCGCGTTGCCTTGGTCATTTTCGTCAGCGGCGGAGCTCCGTCAAAAAAAAACCCAGGACACCTCACTTTCGACTCTCAGCATTAACCCAAAGCTCGAGATCGGCCATAGGAAGGGGGTCCTTCAAGTAGAGAAGAGCCATCACAAAGCATTTTGCTATTGTCACGGTTAACAGTGCATTTGCATATGAGGTAAGAGCTCCAAATACCCAGATCAGGCAGCATGCGACGGAAAATTGCGAGGGCAGTGGATGGCTGCTGGTATAGCTTGTAGAAGGTTGTCCCAGGAAGACCCTCGAGGTACTCCAGAGGTCGCGACGCAGACGCCGCCATGTTGCTAACCCGAGAGACCTGGCGTCTCTATTTGGAGGAAAGATAAGGTCGCGGTGAAGTCATTTCAAGGTCGGATACGGCGAACGAAGCGGCCAACTCGTGCAATTCCGGGGAACGACGCGCCGGTTGACTGCCGATCAACTCTGTCTCTGCAACATCTCCATCACGGTTTCAATTGTCAAGATGACTTCTCTGAGATTTGTTAGATCGGTGAGTTCTAGGTGTCCCGGCTGGTGTTGTAGGCGAAGTGTTGTTAACACCTTGATGTCACAGGTCTGGGAGTCCTTTCGGGCTACTTCGGGTCTGGAGCCTCGGTAGGTGATATGTATCCCAGTCAACATGTCGAAGTGCCTAACCTCTCTGTTTGCAGTCTTCTGAATAATGTGAGATTCTGAACATGCATGGGGATCTCTTGTGTCTTACAACTCAGCTCATTGACGTCCTTAGCTTCAAGTGACTGCTGCCAGGCCCGGCACTGTCAACTTCGAACTGGAGATCCAGAAGGAACACACGGTATGTAAATGACAGATTGCCAGTCTCTGGTCTACAAGGATTATACCTTGATATCTGACATTTTACATAGAATCGTCTGAACATCCTCCATGGAGGCACTATTGCAAGCATGGGTTCGTATACTCGGAAATAATGAATCCAAGCATATCCATGACTTACAACGCATATAGTGGACCTTGGTGGCTCTCTGGCTGTCGCCTCCCGCGGTCTGTTTGCGACAGGCGTGTCCACCGACCTAAATGGTAAGCTACCCGGGAATACCGCGATTTTTCCATGGATTTGGTGCTAATGCATTGCCTCCAATAGTCACCTATCTCAACTCCGGAGGCAAGATTGGCGACAAGATTTTAGCGGTATGTCTATTCACATCCCCTCGAGATTATGGTACCTCATACTGATTCCATTTAGGAGGTTACCTGCGATAAATGTATGCTATTTCCCTAATCGGCTGTAGCTGTGAACGCATTGCTTACCATATTCAGTTGGAAAAACCCTTGCCTATACTAATATCAAGTTCATGAATCCAAAGGGCGATATTGTGGCGAGAGGCAGCCACACAAAGTGAGGAACCCCTTCCTATATTTTGGGATTAGGTACTAATACTTTGCAGATACGTCACTCTCGCTTGGAAGGACCCCCAGAATATTGTGGAGGAGATCAGCAAGCTCAAATAGACTGTGATTCTTCTTGTATAGAGCTAGAGGTGAAGCGTGCAATTCGTTATCCATTCTTTTGCTTTCTTGGTCCGTATAGACTGTCCAGTTGTAATGCTTCAAGAATCACTCAGGTAAGGTAAATCAACCATTTCCGTGGAAGGTAGGATATTTATTAACTCATGCTCTCTTATAACCACCTCGCAGATGATTTACAGGTCTACGAATAGGACTTCCGAACGTGCAGCAGAATACATATCAAAATTGCAATATCATTCACACAGAACCATGCCCGCTTTTAAACCATCTGTGGACAAAGAACTTTAGAACCCATCATACCATATCCTCCTCCACATCCTCATTACCCAACATAACCTCGTCCTCATCCAAAAGACCATCCTCATCCGGGACCGTATCATCAACAACGATCTCACCATTACCCATAGCCTTAACCTTGGCTTCAGTCATCTCAAACACGTACTGGCCAAGATGCTCAACACCTTCCATGGGGGTACCCTCGACATCAGCGTCCAGCGCTCGGGTGGCGGGGAACATCTCTCCCGGAACGAGCATCAGCTTATCCGGGCGCTGCAGGAGACGATCAAAGGCGGGCTTGAGCTCGTAGCAGGATTCGAAGACTTCGCGGCGGCCGAGGATGTACAGGCCCAATCGTGCGCGGGACAGAGCGACGGTGAGACGGCGGACATCTCGTAGGTATCCGACGGTGCGGGTGCGTGTCAGGGAGAGGATCACGTCTGGAGAAGATTAGTAAGGAGCAAGGCGCGATGAGGGAGAAAAAAACTTACAGTCGTTCTGCTCTCCTTGGTATCTGTCGACCGTGGTCACGATCTTAGGCATCCCGAACAATGCGTTCTTTGCGCAGCGATGGCTCAACACGTCCCGGATCAGCGCCGTCTGGCCGGCATACGTGGCTAGGATGGTGATCTTGGAGGCTGGGTAGCCTAGTAAGCGCATGTACTGGTACAGTGCTACTGCGTACTCGGCCTCGCCAAGGTTTTGAATAAAGTGGGGTGTTGGCTCCCGCTCACCGGTTCCCTGGTAGTCGGGGACACTGATGAACTGGTAGTCGAATTTGAAGCCGGCGTTGGCCAATTTGAACTCCTCGTTGCTCTCGACAGATGGGAGATCTCCCAGTTCCTGGTACCGCCAGCGGAAGAGCTCTGCAATGCTGGGGCGAGCTCGGCCCTGCTTGTCCAGGGTAATCACGGGGACACCCAGCCGTGCCAGACGGAGGAAAAGACTCTGCTCGAAATGCGCGTACTGGCGGAACGCGAGGTTCTGGATGATGGGAGAGTTTTGGAAGTGATCACCACAGAGGACAACACGCTTAAGGGGAAGCTCGCCGTTCTTCATGTTCTGAAGAGCAGTGGGAATGAAGCTCTCAATCTCGGTGATCTGTGCAGCTTCTTCCATTACAACATTGTCGTAGTGGAAGCCCAAAGCCGCGATTTCCTGCCGACGCATGGCGGCGTGTGTAGATGTCATTGCAATCACGCGGGCCTCCTTAATGAGAAGGTAGTTGGCCTTGTCGCGAGGCTGGCGCAAGATCTCAAATGGTCGGATGTCTTCAAGCTCGGAGAAAATCCGGTCAATGTGTCTCTGGCAGCCTGAAGCGATGTCCAAGATTGCCTCCTTAGAGGCACCAGCATCGAACAACGGCTGAGGAGCGTTGGAGAAGTATGAGTGGAAAGGGAATGAGGCGATGATATCCTCATTGGAGGCTCCCGACTGCGCTTGGTCCCAGAACTTGGCCCATGCCGGCTGCACATACACCGTATTGAAGTATCCCGCAGTTTCACAAGAGTTGCCGTGAGCCCCCTCTACACCCATGGATGCTGCCAGCCGCATTACCTCTGACAGATAGTAATTCCGATTGTCGAGGAAGGATTCAACCCGACCATACTTGCTGTAGTTGGAGTCGGTATCCAACTCTTCCTCGCCGTGACCGAGACGCAGCAGGTGGCGCGGGTCAATGTCGAGGGCGATGATCTTCTGGAAGAGTTGGTTGAGCGCTTGGTTGCTGTGCGCGATGAGCAAAGTGCGCTCGTTGGGGAAATTGTGATAAAGGTTGTTGATGATTTGCGTCGCAACGTCAGTCTTGCCGGTACCAGGAGGGCCCACAATGACAGAGAGACCAGGCTGAGTGCCGGAGGCAATTGCCTCGACCTGAGAAGGAGTGAAGCGAACAGTATTGAGCTTGGGTGCATCAACGGGATAAGGGCCAGGATTGGGCAGCTTGTATGTTGAAACACGCATCGTGCTGGGCGCTTGTTCCGCCTCGTCTGCCTGGCCTCGCCGGCGCTTCTTAACTGGGGCAGCAGGGGCTTCGGCAGACTGACCCTCTACCCACTCAAGCACATAGGGAGGCCCGAAGCTGGCCGACTCCGACCCGGAAGGCTCGATGTTCTTGCCGGGGAAGCTTTCCACCAAGTGAGGCCAGTCCAGGATTGTGTCCCGGAAGTCAACAGACTTTAGTCGGTTGGGTAATCGGCTGTATTGAGCACCCGAAGGGTCTCCGTATCCAAGGAAGATATCTTGGAGCCAAGAGGGAAGGATTATTTCTGAAACGATGAGTTTCTGCATCGTCTGAAGGATTGACTTGAAGTTGTTCTCTCTGCCCTTCCTTCGAGCGACCACATTGATCAAAGGGTAGATGTCCGGCTTTCCGTGTCCTTGACGTTCCTTGTCCGCCTTGAATGCGGAGGCATCGATATTCACTAGCAGTCTCCGAACTCGTGGACGACCTTGGTGTCCATTTGCCTGCCCACCAGATTGCTGTCGTAATGGACGACCTTGTTCATCCTGGACTTGAACGATCTCTGCGGTACGAAGATAGGTCATGCGTGGCCCCTCTGCATTCTGATCACGGGCACCCAGCTGTGCAGTCGCAGGCGATTGAACAGCCAAAAGATAGACAACATCCTCCGGGCGAAGGGAGTCCCACTCTTTGCGGATGTGGTCTGCAAGTCTTCCCACCTCAATGGCGATCTCGGCACGGACAAATGCAGGGCTGGGAGAGCCAACCTTTGCTGGCGCAACTTCGACGATGGCAGGCTTGGTAATGGGTATTGCCATGCGAGAAAATCCATCAAACGTCAAACTGCCATCGCGGTTTGCGCGAGGCTGCATGCGTTTGACAATCGATTCCATATCCTTCCGAATCTGGAAGAAAGCCTCGGAACGGTAGAGGAGGAATGAGCGCCACAGAAAATCGCCAATACTCAAGTACTGAAGGTTGAGCTTGGGAATGGCAAGAGGTCGTGAGCCATCGTAGGTCTCGTTTCTCATTAGAGCAGGATCATAGAGGCTATCTTCGGTGGGGACAATGTTCAACTTGGCAGCAACGTCCTGGAACGAGAGCTTGCGCTCGTAAAAGGTCAACAGAACTTCCATGTAGAATTGACGATCGGGGGTAATATTTGATGTCTTCGGATAGCTTGTGCGGAATCCCAACTGCAAGCATAGACTTTGAAGTTCCGACTCGTCCAAAGATAAAAGCTGGCTCTCGAGCTCTGAACGCTGCTCAATCGACCCCAAGTTTGACAGGGCAAGGATCATGAGTTTGTCCTTGAAAGACTTCATGGCAGTTCTCTGTAGTCGGGCCAGCTCCTGGTTATGTAAATCGTAGACTGCCTGGGGCGAGAGTGCCTCGCCAGAGTAGTCATCAATGGCGAAGTCCATGAAATGCCTGAGAAGGCTGTACAAGTCGCGAAAGAGGGCATTGTCTGGCGCGCGGTATAATTGCGAAAGCCGAATGATGGGGAGCAGATTAAGGTCTTTTAGAAGGCTGTTGACGTAACGACGAGTCGGAAGTTGACTCAAGAGATCAACCAAAAGCTCTAAGAATCGCTCACAGTAGAGCAAGTTGTCCTTTTGGTCCTTCTCTCCGCCATTCAATTTCTGCATGAAATCCAGCAGCATCGTGTACAGCCAAGCTCGTTCAAACCGCAGCTTGGCCTTGGCGGGTTCATCTCCGGCATCGTAGCGTTTGCCGGCAGCTCTCCATGCCTTCTTCAGTGTAGGGGATTTCGCAATGACGCGTTCTCTGGCTTCGTCGCTGGCCAGGTTGTGCCAGATAGAGATAGAGACGAGCGGGGCGCATTGCTGGCGAATCAGGACGTTCTCGAGCGATTGGAAGGCACCGATGATGAAAGAGATAATGGACATTCGGAAATGGGTCGACAATGAGGGATCAATGCTCATTGAGAGAATGCGATGGAACAGGCTCGAGAAATCGTCGCCGCGGTCGGAGAAAATGTCTGCATTCACTGTTAGTCGCCAGCCCATTGTCTCTAGTTGAAGTCCTGTCGCATTTACTCACCCCATATCGGCAAGTGCTCGCGATACTTGACGCTGACTATCATAGCAATCAGGAGAATATGGTGATTCGAAGCATCCTCGGTGTACGTCGGCCAAAGATACCTGTGATCGCGTTAGCCCTGCGGGGATAAGAACCATCGAGCGCCGGCAACTGACTTCTCCAGGACATTCAAATTCTCCAATATCAACAGTGAACGACTGGTAAAGCCCTCGGCTTCCAGCGGATCCCACAATTGCTTCTTGACCACATCTGGTTTGACCTTGCGCACCTTGGTGTCCAACCAGTTCGCCTTGGCCAGCTTCACCCACGGGCTGTCCTCGCGGAAATCCACGACCGTTGGCCTGGACTCCAGAATCTGCGCCATCACCGCAGTTAATTAACCCTTATCTGGATAGACGAGGGGTGAGGGGGTGGATCGGAAGAGTAACGTCGAACATCGAAGCCGAAGCTGGGGGAGCTTTTTCAGAAAGTCTTGGCTCATTCTCTCCGCCGAGCCGCAACCTTGACTCCGCGCCCAACCTTTCTTGCTTTTCGTCCCCACGGCTGTCCCTCCAAACTCACCTTGGTCGAAGATGGCAAGTCTGGAAATCGAGGCTGTTCGGGTGTACAAGGGCCTGGTCGATGCTCTCTTGGACCGCGCGACGCAGGTCAAGCCCGATCAGATTGAACCCCCATTGACGGAAGGGCTCCTCGGCGATCGGATCTGGCAGGTCCCGGTGCAGGAAGAAGGGATTACGAAGCAGTTGAATCAACAGACACAGTTCGCTGCAGTTGAAATCGCCTTTCGCGAAAAGTTCTATCACCTCTTGGTACGCCGCGCTTACCTTTGAGCCATGACTGTTAAACTTGACTGCTAACAATGGATGCTTGTCAGGCCTCTACCTCTATCGAAGACCCTGCTTTCATCCACATCTGGAACCTCCTCGACATTGTCTCCATTTTCTCCGATAACGGTTTGTCGCGCGCTAAAGCCAACGACGACGTTCTCTAACAGTCACTAGAACAATGCGAACCCGGTTTGATCTTCTGGCTTATTGAAGAGCTACTTGACAGCCAAACCATCGATGGCTGCCGCAAGGTGTTTGACTATTTGGAATCGCGCCGGGAACGGAATATCAAGGTTCGCAACGCCCTTTCATGTGTTCCTATGTCATGCCTCGTTGACTGACTCCGCGAAGAAACACTTCAAACAGAAAAGCCTTATCATCCTGAGATCATGCAACGAGCTCCTTCGCCGGCTTTCCCGCGCAGAAGATACCGTATTCTGTGGACGAGTGTTCATCTTCCTTTTCCAGAGCTTCCCGCTTGGAGACAAGAGTTCAGTTAACCTTCGCGGCGAATTCCATACCGAGAATGTCACAACCTATGACGACATCGTGAAGCCCGTACCCGATGTGCACGCGGAGGATATCATAATGGCAGAGGGCGACGACTCTACGACGACAGAAAGCCAAACTGGTGCCACTAGTCGACCTGATAGTCGTGGCGCGGGAGCCGATGAAAAGTCGCAGGTCCCGAAAGTGGTTGTTCCTGGAGACAAAAGGCCGAGCTCGAAGGAACCGAAGGAACCGGTCGACCTCGATGCCCTGTACCCTGTTTTCTGGAGTCTACAAGCCTACTTCTCAGCCCCCAGCAAGCTGTTTGACCCGGACCGCTTGGCAACATTCAAGGCCGGTCTTGAGGCAACATTGTCCGCTTTCAAGAATATCAACACCGAACTGGACAGCCAAGGTGGCGGACGATCCTCGGAAGAAGCGCGCAAATCCCATAAGCGAAAGCGCGTAGCCGACGGGCCTGAAGTCAGCAGCAATTTTAACCCGAAGTATCTCACTAGTCGTGATCTCTTTGATCTAGAGATAAGCGATACAGCATTCCGCAGGCACGTTTTGGTCCAGGCTCTCATTCTTTTGGACTTCATGCTCTCACTCACACCCCAAGCCAAAAAGAGACAGGCCGATTTGACGAACAAGTCCGTGCTCTACGGGTTTGTCCTGAATGAGGAAGATGCGACATGGGCATCGAATATCCGGAGGCGGATCGAAGGATACCTGCGAGATGGACCTGGAGGGATGTTCTACTATCGTATGGTCGACACCGTTCTGTCAAGGGACAAGAACTGGGTGCGCTGGAAGGCCGAGGGCTGTCCACCAATTGAGAAGCCACCCATTTCCGTGCCAGACTACGTGGCTGCACGCGACAATGCGGTCAAAATCTATGCCAATAAACGCATCCGTCCCTCACCGATGGGAGCACTTGATTTCAAATTCTTATCCGACAGCGAGGCGTTGGCAAACATCGAGCGTCTCAAGGACTCAGACCGATTCGCCGTTCCGGATCCGAAATCGTTGCTAGGGGGAATCCTGGATGACGAAATGGACATCGATATGGCACAGACAGCAGAGGAAAAGCAAGCCGCGGTCAATGCCAAATCCAGTAAAACATGGCGTATTCTCCGTTTGGCCGCGAAGACTAAGATGGCTGCATTTGACAAAATCGATGACGGCAGCAAGTTAAACATCCTCTTCGAAGCCCCAGCGCCACCAGGCGAGACTCCACAGCCCGAAGGGAACGAAGACACCGCCCAAAACACCCCCGCAGAGGTCAAAGAAAGCGGCGAAGACGAATCATCACAAGATACCCAAAGCCCTGTTGAAAACACCAACGTCACCCATGATACCCAGCAACGAGAAAGCACAGCCCCTGCCGAGAACCCGACAGTCGAACAAAGCCCCGCCGTTGAGTCTAGCGCGGAAACCGGAGATAATACGAAACAAGAGTCGGCGACCTGACGGCTTGGCGCAGGCCCGAATTTTTGGGCAGGGTGTTTGATAACGTTGACTCCTTTATTCAGGGCTGCAGAGCAATACCCGCAACGGGTATATTTGAGCGGCCAGGACACCCTCTCTCACCAGCCTCTAATTCTTTCTAGGGTGTGCCCTAGCCCCGTTCAACTAGCAGACTGGACCTGGTAACATCTCCATTGTACTTATCGAGCTAGATGCGAATGAGAACTAATACCATCGAGAACCGAGATACAGGTAGCTCTCTGATATTCAAACCCCGCCCCACAGAAGCATACTATAGAACTTTTCTTTCTCTTGTGGATTAGAAAACACGCACAGCCTGATTATACAGTAGCATTGCAATTTCCTGAGTGTTTTTGATCCGGGTTTTAGGCAGTGAAAGAAGGTAGCACAAACCTGTCACTGGAAAGGGTAGGGAGGTTGGAGTACGTAGGTAGGACAGTTGGCACGTGGAGAAAGGGATCGGCAACTCTATCAATGTTGAGAGATGTTCCTGCATGGAATTGCAACAAAGCCATTGTTTTTTGGAAATTAATTGTCTTTTGATTTACTTCTTATTAATTCTTCCTATAAGTGGCCTAAAGAGTATTCCGTAGAATTTAAGAGATTTTTTGGCAAAACCCGAGTCAATTATCCGGATTGCAGGGTGGGGACCCGTCACAGCGACGTTTCACTTTCTTGCGCTAAGAAGGGTTAAGGGAGGCGGCGTCATAGGATCCCAACTACGAGTCCGAGAGGATAGATTTGGTGTGAGGAGGTATATGGTGCATACCAGCCTTGGTTATCAGTAATCACTTGCATAGGGTGTGATAGTTCCGGCTATGTACTGCATAGGCATCTAGAATGCGCACAAACATAGGGTCTTATGGTATGGACTAGCGCCTTTTTAGGCGGTGCTAGTTTTTGTGTCACTGTATACAGACATTAACGCTTGACGATTTCCGTGTTGTACCCGACCATGCGGCGTTCGAGAGATTGTTCTCGAAGGAAGACGCACTGACCACAGAGGGGCGTCAGCAAAGTAAGCCCTAAGTCGGAGAATTGCGAACTCCACAGGTGGAGCACGCGGTCGACGCTATCAGGACGTGGAAGGAGTCATTGCTCCGTATCAACCTCAACTTTGGCCAAGTGTGTTCATAGGGTAGTGTTCCACACTGAGATTCAATGTATCAGAGAGTTAGAGAGCAGACATGATTTCCACACCGTTATTAATTCAGGATTATCGTGTACCTGGGAAATCCATGGAAACAGCCTGTCAGACCTGGTTTCACTTGACAACTGACCCGCTCTGAACAATGGTAGACCTACCCACTCCATAGCACGGGGAGAGCACAAACAGATTGAAACTGCCTTTCCGCCCCCGATGGCTCCAATTTCGAGGAAGATCAACCACGCTCAAGGCTAAACGTGCTACAGGAAGATCAACGAGGACTTTGGCCGTAGAGGACTGCTGTGCGCGATGTGATTCGGGATCTTCTCAACGGCCCCGAGATTTCTCCACCTCCGAAAGGCGATGGCTAAAATCGGGCCACATTGTCCACGCTTCTCCGATCTGGAACTGTGCCCGATCGGGGCCATCCTGCATAATATGCTGCATGAACATTTAGAAAAAGCAGGAATTTCGACCATTGCCCTGGTCGGCTTACGCCACTCTGCTCATCAGAGCAGGTATATTAATGGCTGATGGTCCGTTACCTTTTTATCTCTGATATCCCTATGTACTCCGTAGTCATAGTCAGGTAATAGAAGGACAGTCCAGAAGAGTCGACAAGGATATGGCCCACCATTTACAATGGTACACTAATTTTCTTCTTCAATCAGAAGTCCAGTCCATATATCACAAGCTCCAGGGAGGCACTGGATAATTTCCTTCATTTCCAGCTGTGACCTGGAACGTTTCATGGCTGATGTGGAGATTGGTCCAGGAGCATCTCCTCTTGGTGGAGAGCCCTGAGACGGCGGATGAGCCAGCCACGACTGCCCCGAGCCCCTAGCGTCTACTGACCTGCGCAGAGACCGCTATACGGCTTTGTAAATGTCTAAGGATGATGTAAATTACAATGAGATATAACGTAGGAACAAAGAATAAATAAAAAGTAAGCATATAGAAGGGACCTGACGGCTATGGCGGAGGAAATTCTCCGTGCTGAACGAGGAGTCTGGGATTCCCTCGTTCTTGCTGGGACTGCGTAGCCAAAGACTCCGTCGGTTTCAGGGCTTCATCCACCGCCAATGAGCTTTTCTCCTTTCGGATAGACGGTCCATGGTTAATCGCGGGGTTGCTCTTACAGTAGTATTTTCTGCTCGGATTGCAGATTTCAGATCTGTCTACTGCGTATTCTCGCCTCTAACCACTCTATTGGTACAAAGACTCCACCCCGACTCCATCCACCAAATCTCACATCTCTCCGAGGGCCTTTATTCGCGCAGAAGTGTGGCGGGCGGCCCGCTGAGTGGCAATTCCAACCCCATCAATGGCCTCGAGGGCCCGGCAGCCTTAGACCCACCGCCAATGAAGCCAACGCGCCGGTAGCTCAACCGGTCTATGGCCCTTCCCGCTCGGTGGCCCATGCCCGATATCTAGCCTGTAGCCACGCTCATCTCACGATCTCACGGACCACATAGATCGGCACTATGTCCTACGTCGGACATTTTTCTAATCGAGAGGACCCTTTCAAGGCAGACATGTCACCATACCTTGTCCTTCTGGAGGCCGGCGGAGCCCTGATAAGCGAGCCCGGTAATGACCCAAGTAATTGTACTCCAGAGCTTGTCTGGGCCCTAGTCTGAGGATTCTAGCCCCTGCTCCATTCCAATTTCGATATGTACTTTCCTTGCAACTTGCGTCTTGGAACCGGGGTTACATCCATGGACTTTCCCACATGGAGGGGTCACATATGGATCGTGGCATTTTGCTGATCATTGCCGAGCCCATGCAGTGCTTTAACCAGTTCTCGGATTTCTTGCGTCCTCTCCTGCCAGCCCTCCTTTTTACTGTTACAGAACTGAGAAATGAGAAACATCGTAGCATTGTCGTCGATGAACAGACTGACTGTGTATATAATTCCTGTCTCAATGCTAGCTAAAAGCTAAGTGATAAAGTGGACGAAAGACGTTAGTAGTCTCCATACTGGGGTGCCTTTAGGTAGAATAGACTGTGGGGCATTGCGGGTGCCCGTTTTAATATCTCTAACCCGTTTATTTCCACACATCGCTTGGCTCGTCGTAAGGAGATCTCTGGCCGATTCTGGCCGATCCAGTTGAACTCATTCTACCAGTTCACACCTTTACCGGCTCTTACGTCTTGACACTTTACATCCATGTAATGCTCACAGTAAAAGCTGTCTCTGCTACTACCGATCCGTATCACGATTTTCAAATGCCTGGACAGGAGCGATCTGACGTCTCTTCTACAGTCTGGTCTAGTTATCCAGTGGCGGAAACACATCTCCCTCCACTCTGGCATCATCTCTCCTTCTCCCGGCACCTACTGAAATATGCGACCCCTTCCCTTTCCATATCATACAAACCTGCAAGTTTGATTTGACCTCATCCTTTACTCCGTTTAATTGAAGAGACCCCGAACTGTTGCGCAAGCGCCCCGGCACTTTGATCAGACCCACTCCTCGTCTTGTCCCGTCTCGAGGAAGAAGGCGTTCTTAGTTCTTTTATCACTTCACTTCTATTTTCCCTTCTCATTTTGTGTCACCAGCGTTGTATTTTCGGTGCATTTGAGCTTCTATCGGGGCTTGACTCAAATTGTCCTCCGACACGGAGCCGGCCAGTGCGAAGGCTGAGAACGCCTTGACCACTCCGACATCTGTGGGAAAGGCTGAGTCCGGTCTGTATTCTAGGAGAGAGATACCTCTTGGGCGGCCTGCAATCGAGAAGGACAATATCCTATCGCCCGTCAAGCTTCAGATTCCTAGTGAAAAGAGTGAGAACTACACAATGGCAAGGCCATACATTGGTGCAGGTCACCATGGGGAGTCGACAAATGCTTCGATGGGACTGAACGAAGACGACGACCATGACATGGAGTCAACTGCGAGCCCGACGGATGAGAGAGAAAGGACGGCGGGGGCTGATGACAGCCAGATGTGGTCGCCGTCGCTGGAAAAGAAGAAGATGAAGCGGTTTCGGTAGGCATTTCAACCAGATCAGCCGGGTCTGCTGGACCTCCAGCGCTGACTCTATTCGCAGATTGACACATAACCAAACTCGCTTCCTGATGAGCGAGTTCACTCGCCAGGCTCATCCCGATGCTGCCCATCGTGAACGTCTGGCACTGGAAATTCCCGGGTTGACGCCACGGCAAGTTCAAGTGTGGTTTCAGAACAGGTAGGCCTCGACCCTCCTCGACGCAAGAGATTGTCCTTTTCTAACCATGTCACTCGCAGACGAGCGAAGTTGAAGCGTCTCACGACGAACGATAGGGAGAGAATGTTAAAGTCAAGAGCACTCCCGGATAACTTCGACACCACCAGAGTGTTACGAACACCGTTTGGATGCAGGTTCACTGGTCAGACGCCTGTTGCATCGCCACAAGGCTATAGTGCTCCCACTCGAGATTTTGCGGCTCTAAGAGGGCTTCGCACCGATTTTTTTCAGCGTCCGAACGAAGACGACTACCTCGTCTCCCCTCTCAGCACTGCCTCGACTTCGAGAATACATATGTCCTCTTCTGTACAGGGCCGAAATACCGGACTGCCACAGTCAAACATGGTATTTGGTCGTCCCGTTGCCTCTGTTTCCATGTCCGATCTACACAGAACCATCCGGAGCGACTACTCCATCACCAGGTCTAGCAGTATGTCAGAGTCATCTACCAAGCCACCATCATTCCACCCGAGTAAGCAACTTCCAAGTCGGTATGACGCTCTTAATCAACCCAGTTTGCCCTACGGACGACAGCCATATGGGGTTCCCCAACACCCTAGCGGGATGGTATCAGCATACGACCAACATCAGTCATTTGAAGGATCAGTGTCTCCAACGGACTTACAGGGGCCACAAATGCCTTACAATATCAGCGATCTAGGTTAAATCTTCCCTTCGTAACACGCAGAAGAAGTCCTAACACACCGACCCCATCCAGGCACTCAACCCCAAAGCTTCCATCCACAGCTGGCCATGCCTACGCAGAAAGACTACAATGGATTTGAAATTAGCACGCATATCCCCTCACACGGGCGACCAATGTCCATTTTGAAGAGCCACCCCGTGCCTGCATCCCAAGAATACCGCCCCTACTCCTACGCCAACTCGATCCCATACACTCCATCCAACAATGCATCGACTCTAAGTCTGCCCTCCACCTTTGCATCCTCCGAGTCCAGCACTGCCGCACAAGACCAAATGCAGCAGAACTCACATGTGACAGAATCCCTGCGAAGCAAGTTCGGCAAGCCCTCCTTCAACTACGCAGGCTACGTCCAGCAGCAGGGCGAATCTTGGTAGCACTACAAAAAATGACTCCGCGAGTCACCATCCAGCCTGGACTGGTATTCTCTCCCCAGTCAATCAATCAGCAATCGCAAAATTTGATTTCCTTGGTCATTTGTTTAGCCTCCAGGAGATCCATACGAGTGTGTTTTTAATGTTAATGTTTTGAAAGCACCTGGGTGTTGTTACTGTTTTCGTTTCTGTTTATTATTTTTCTACATCGCCTTTCCTTTATTTCTATTCTGTGTATATTGTGTGCCTATAACCAGGTTGTTCTGGTTTATCTGTATTCTAAGGTTGTTTTGGTCTGCAACATGAACCCCCCCCACCCCAAACAGGTTCTGTTCAGCCCAGTCCGTTCATGGCGGTCTATTGTCTCTTGCGTTTTCGAACTAGCCTAGGTCCTCTGGCATGTGGAATTTGGTTCAAATTTGATCAAAATTCTAAATATCGTGAGCACGCAATATATTTGTAGGAAAGATCAATATGGACATTGCGTTCCTCAGCACAGTGGTATATCAAGGTTGACGTTATTCTTTCTGCCCATCTAAGTAAATGCTAAGTAAATGCTACTCAATATCCAAGAAGGGAGTAAGGAAGAATCTTGAACAAGAGTGAGAATAAACAATAGTGTATTTATCTCTAGGGCTACCAAGAGAAGTATATAGGTACGAGATACTATATTTGCTATAAGTAGTACAATTCTACGTATCTATCCCAACCGGCGGGGAAAGGCCACGATACTGGCTATCAGCTGCGCGCATGAAATTGCTTTCTATGGAGTATCTATAGCTTAGCACCTCCCCAGTGCCGCGTGGGAGGCCACATGAGCATAAGGTAGATAGGGTCACGAGACTCCGACTTCTGCCCTCCCTCGGGACATTAAATACTACCACCACAACAACAACAACAACATTGCGCTCCACAACTACAAGTCTCTATTGGGAGGCCAAGAATTGGTCCAATCGCTGAACGGCGGTGTGACGAATGGCAGAATATCCTGACAATCTCCCTCCGGCCTTGGACTCACCAAATCTTCTCATTATTCATCCACTCTGCCATCGACACACTTCGACTGAAATGGCGAACACTGAAACCTTCCCTGGAAACACGACAGACTTTGGTGACTTCGTGAAGGATGAAGACGAGGAACTTGATCTCGAAGACCTTGTTGAGCCATGGCATAGGTACGACCCAGAGAATAACCAAAATGTCCTCTATCCTATTCGGCTTGGGGAAGTGCTTAACGAGAGGTACCTGGTTGAACATAAACTTGGCTCTGGTGGTGGCTCAACTGTCTGGATGGCACTTGACCTGCAAGACAAGAGAGATGTGGCCCTCAAAGTCATGGCCCTAGGGGAATGGGGCGACAACGAGACTCGAATCCAAGACGAGATTATCAAAACGGTAAAGGATACTTCTCGCCTGGTTATATATTCTGCGGCTTTCTTTTTACCCCGAGACGATAAAAGCTACCATAGGGTCTTGGTGTTCCCTATGAAAGGGCCATCCATCTCCTATCTTTCCCTACAATGGATTTCTAGGCTTCTCGCATGTCTGCTGCTCGACAATTACTGGAGTCTGTGGCAAGTTTACATAAAGCTGGAATTATACATCGCGGTAAGTCTACATTTTTTTACTTTCGTTTTCTTTTATACTAAGAGGAAATACTATAGATCTGAATGCAATGAACTGTATGTGGGGAATAGCTCCTATCGATGGTCTCAGCAGAAGCGCCAAGTATGAGTTACTCGGTCGGCCTTTAAAGCAGACAATACCATTTGTCAATCTCTGGAAAAAGGGCGAGCTTGTGAGCCCCGTCAAATTTCCTGAAGACCTTCGCATAGATGAATTTTATCTCTGCGATTTTGGTCTAGCAAAGAAAATTGGCGACATCACTGCTCAATGCGGCTACCCACCTATGCATTATTGCTCTCCAGATCGACTTCATGGGTATGAGCCAAGTTTTGCTTGCGATATGTGGAGCTACATGGCTATTTTCACTATGCTCTACCTTAGACTCCCTCCATTTCCCACATTTCTCGATGGTGGCATTGTGAGTGGTATGGTTGAATGCTTAGGCCCACTACCTGAGCAGTGGAAAGATCTCTACACACACCCCGGCAGACTTGATTCATGGTATGATCAGTCTCAAACAGCTGATCCGAAGCATGACCTTGCTGCGAACATTGCATACTATCGTCCCGATGCTGACCTAGCCGAGCGGCAACTTGTACAATCTATCATGTTGAAAGTCTTTATCTACGACCCGGAAAAACGGTTGACTGCAGAAGAACTTTTGCAATATCCTTCATTCAGGGCCCTCATGGACCGGTACGGATGCTGAGACTTGAAGATGTGGCGTGGCGCGAGGGAGTAAAAAGGAGAGGCCTCCTCGCATCCAGGGGAACCTAGATGTACGATGTGGGCCCGGCGGATCATACATAGTGGTTCCGAAGAAGCAGGAAGCACCGGGTAGATGCTGCCAGTACGGGGAATAAAGGCATACTATGGGATTTACCAGGTCTATTTTGGAAGGCAGTCTAAGTGTCTGTGTGCTCTTAAATATTGTTCAAATTTCTGTTAATTCTCAATTTGGAGGTGAGGATTATAGAAGCTTTGAGTATGGTGCCATCCCTTGATATATTGACTGTGCTAGAAAACCCGCCATAACATAGCAAGAAACAACAGAGGAAGGCGGGCGAGGAAGGATTTGAAGAGGTAGGAAGGAGAGTCAAGTGAGCCGAAGAAATCGTAGAATCCGAAAGTTGAAAGACCAAAGCTATCCGTTGCTTTATTGATTGTCCTAAGGTTGAAAACCCGCCACAATACAGCAATGAATAGCAAAGGTATGAGGTCATGCAAGACTTCGAAGGTCCTGGAGGGCATGTAAGTGGATGAGAAGATTGTGGTAACTGCTCGGTGAAGTATAATGTTGGGAGCGTTGGTAAGTGATACAAGAAAGGACCGTAGGAGGGTAAGCCTTGGAGAATGGCTATATAAAGATCAGTTAAAGGATGAAGGTATAGGCTGCGCGAGACGGAGTGAACGCCTTTACATGGGCCCGGACCTTGTAGGGTAATTGAGATGTCATGCAAGACTTAATAAGCCTTGAGAAGTCTTGAAGGTCTTGAGCTGTGGTAGAAGTGGAGAGGGACACGGTGAGATGTAACGCCGAGAAGCGTTCACAGACATGATCGAGAATGACTGATAGCCATGATGATGACCGATGATTGATGATCATGACTGATGACCATAGTGGTGGATGATCTTGGATGATCTTGGATGATTTGATGTGATGATCGGAGTAGAAGAGGAGGGTGGAGAATATGCGGGGAAAGGAAGCTTGGCGGGGTGGAGAAGGCCTTGTTTCTAGTGCGTTCCTGCCTTAGGAATCGGGCACAAAAGTTAGACAGAATCACGTGATTAGTATGGGGCGGTCATTTCCTGCCGGCCCAATGGTCTCACCGCCTCCAACTAATCCAATAATAAGGGTTTGCCCAGAGCCATGAATGGGGTTTCAGAAAGAAGTTTCTGCTGTAAATTTGCTCGTCTTTCCTGTAAGAGGTGTGCAATACAATCATGGTCTCCATTGACTAAACAAGATACCGTGGAATTTTTCATCCAAGCCTAACTCGAGCGAAAACTTGGTCGTTGGCATTATATCCTCCTGACTCTTTGTTCCTTGCCTTCTAGTTATGATAGTAGTACTATAATAATGACGAGAATATTGTTCCCCGCAAACTTTGACAATGCTAAAACTGGGGTGGTTCCATGGCTGGTGCTTTCATTGGCCAATGACATCATACGACAGCCCCGTTATGACCACAAGATCTCATTCGAAAATGACCCGATGAGTGACATGGAAGAGTCATCACACAACACATGATCACAATCCCCGCATTCCAAGCTTGCGGGGTAATCCCTATATAACTCAGAGTCAGCACCTCTCCAGATCTTTCACCTTCGCAACACTTTCAAGGTTCAACATTCATCGTTTCAATTTCCAAGATGGACAATTACAATTCCCATTGGGTTTCCTTCCACATCCGGGACTATCTACAGGATGGCGAGGTCTCGGTGCACCACACTGTCATCGAAGGGTACATATGTCCCAGGTTTAGTTCCGTCATACCTGTACTAACACCCAGCAGCGGCGAGTTCTACAACCCCGAAGACCGCCGTAAGTCCCTGACTGAAGAAGAGATCGACGAGATTAAGATCTCCAAGGGCGGTATTGGTGAGATTGGCGCCCAGGGCCGTCGTGGAAGTGAGGGCCGCCTGGACCTTTTTCACGATGATGATAAGATTTGTGAGCTTCATTGGGAGAATCGTGGAGGAGAATATCCCAATTTGGTCGAGACACTGGATGAGAGTAATAAGTACAAGGTCGTGCATGGGGGATGGAGCCCAGAGGCTGGCCCTCTGGGACATGTCTACGTGGACATTATGGAGAGGAAGAAGTAATGGCTTGCAACTACAGCAAAGGGGAAGAGTATTAGGAATGCCTTTCTCTACGCCTTTCTTCTGGCCTGTTAACTGCTTATGTCTCAGTTTATTCATATCTACTCCCCAAAATAACAAAAACACTTGAAAACTTTGATTCATTTCTTTGCAGCTAAGCCCGGCTGTCATACAAAACACCGCAGCACCATAGTCCTCATTCTCTGAGACCTCCTTCGCCGTCAGCCCCATCACCATGGCGCCCACGACCTGAAAGAACGTAAGAAGGGCCATGATCACAACACGATCCCTGGCGCCTTCACGGCATCCTCCCCTCTGCAACCGGCGTTGAGAAAGACTGGGATGAGCCTGATGAAGATGAAGCCTCTGTGCAGATCATCCGCAAGGCTGAAGCGACGCCCACGATGGAGCAGCCGGAAACCAACCAATACGGCGCGCATCCGCCGCAGTCGAAGATACCATACGGCGTGGACAAGCCGCCGCAGCCGACCGTTCAATATGGTGCGCAACAGTATCTGCAGCAGCCTATCAAAACACAAAACGATCCATCCGACGATGAACCGTCCTCCCGGGACGACGGAGCGATGACGACGAAAACGATGATTCCGGGAGCGACGAGCATCCCACTACAGCATTCAGTGCCCGGTTTAGCACAGCTGTCAGTCCAGATATCCGCGTCGACAGCAGAAAACGCATCGAGCACGCGTTTAAGCCCACGAAACGAGCCAGCGTAGTGAGCTCACGCGTTAAGCAGCTCACCGGGCCCTCCATCGATCGACAGTGGAGGGAGAACATCTCCGTCGTCCTAGTGCAGGAAGGCCTCAGGGCCTACTCGACGGCACGATCCAGAAGCCCCCGCGGAGACATGACCTACAATTTGAGTGGGATTCCATCAACATCCGCGCAGAACTGGTGCTCTTTGATTCCGTATCGGACACCATTACTCAACCTAAACATCTCCCTTGGAGATGATATACATTCTGTAGTTATACATTATGGAGTTATACAGACCCTAACCTTCAAACACGCTAATCTATAAATAGTATGGTCTTGGACCCGCTCGCTAAACCCGGTATTTGATGACGTTGGTGGAACCTCGTTTCTATGACGTATTTTCCATATGTATATGTAAGTAAATGTCCTCGTCCACGATTTTTCACAGCACAAATAAGTAAGGTTTCATGCAAGACGCTTGATCAAGACCGAGCTTTGTATCAGCCACTTATCACATGTGGCTGATGTGTGGCCACTACATAGTGGGATATCGCCGCCTTAGCATCGCACGATCGGGGGATATTGAAGGAATAAGTAGGGTCATGACGCATGTAAGCTAGAATCGAAGACTGTGCTCTGTGGGTGGTATAGCCGGGACCACCTGGATAAACCGCAACTTTGGAAACAAGATAATCTCCGTATTACTCCATATTTATTTACTGTCTGTGTGGCTTAGTGACGTCGGTTGTCGATGCTATGGTCCCGTGACATGTTAATGATCTACTTTAATTACTCCGCAGATCTTTTAATATTGGCAACCACCCGCAGAATTCAGTTTCCTAAGGAGAATTCTCATGCCCTCCTCTCCTGCACTCTGAGAGCTCCTTCTGTCGCTGCTGAACGGCTACTAGGCGGAATTTCAGGGATCCCAATTTTACGCGGGTATCGACTTGGAACAATGAGGCCGTCTAAAGTCACGCGTCAGGCCCTTGTACAGGCCTCTCTTCTCTCCATTGCCTCCGCTACCCCTGCTCCAACTGCTATCCCCAACGCCAATAATGTCGCCCCACACGGCCCTATTATTACGGCTTCCCCGGTCGTGAAAAATCCTTCTCCAGTTGTTGGCCGAAACATTTTGAGCGATGTCGACTCTGATGCTGGAAGCATCCTTTCTGGGCTTGGGTCTGACCTGCCTTCATGGGTGGCATCGGGGGTGCCCAACTTCTTCCAGGGGTTCCCGACCGGAGACGCGGTTGTAAGCTCCCTCGGCTTGAAGAGCACGGAACTGGCAGCATTACCAACGAACGTGTTGAACATCGACCCTTATGCCAACTGGACCAGCTCGGGTTGGAACGTCCGCTTCCATGGAAATGTTTACAAGCAGCCAAACACCTCTGTCTCAGATTTGAACAAGCTTGCCAATGTCTTCCTCATCGGCACTAGTATCGAGGACCTTCCTGAATCCCAGCAGGACCAGGCACGTAACCTAACTGCTGAGATTTTCGTTGTCCAGCAGCCGAACGTTGCCGTGAACACAATTCATCTCGAGCCTGCAGCGAGTCAGGGGTCCAGCGGACAGCCAGGCGGCGGTGGATCATCTGACACAAGCGGTGGCACGCAAGATATTACTCTGCCTTACAACACGACAGTTGAAGGCGATTTCGACACCTTTGTGCCGATTGCCAGCAATGGCCTTACTGCTGGAAATGAAACCTCTGCAATCCAGAGACTCAACACTTATGTTGATGGCGCGACTATCGGAAATAGTACCGCCTATCTTGTGCCTCCAACCGGACTCACCATAATTTCTGACATTGATGATATTCTGCGTGTCACCAAGATCTATGAACCAAAGGAAGGATTACTGAATTCCTTCGCCCGACCATTCACGCCTTGGGAGAACATGCCAGACATTTACCGCAACTGGTCCACCAGTCTCCCCGATATGCACTTTCACTACCTTGTAAGTTCCTTCCCTTTCTGCTTTGTGGTTCAGAATACTAATAGTTATTGCAGACCACCACCCCGGAGCAAGTTACCAGAAACTACATGCAGTTTATCTACACCACCTACCCAGGCGGCTCCTTCGACACACGTCCTCTCAATTTCAGCGACGTCTCTGCCACTCTGTCGATCCGCAAGTTCTTGCTACAAAAGGTCTTCGAAACGTATCCTCAGCGCAAGTTTATCTTGATCGCAGACACCAGCAACAGTGATGTCATGCGCGACTATCCGAAAATGGCTACCGAGTTCCCTGGACAAGTCCAGTGCATCTTCCTCCGCAATACCTCCGCAACAGATTCGGGCGACAAGTTCCCATATGACACGTCCGGATTCAAGGACCTGGACCAGTCGATGTATATGTTCTTCCTGCACCCCGATGATCTGACCAACTTGGATATTGCGAATGGACAGTGCTACAATCAGTCTATTCCGCAGAACCTGACGTTCGGTCACCAGGGACTGCCACTTGGACTGGGTTCCCGCCCAGCATCAGCCAACGGTTCAGCGAACCACACCGGAGCTGCTAGCGGACTGTCAACAAAGGAAACAGCTGGTGCGCAGAGCCTCGTGGCATTTGTCGCAGCGATGTTTACGGCTATGTTTATGTTCTTATAAAAATGCAGACATGAGTAATGTTATTAACGTACATTCAAGCCCAGGCTACTAAAACAGATTCTGTGCTTCAATCCGAGAGAGACGATTATACATGTTAATATCAATTGTTATTTCTAATCCGGGCCCTTAGTTATGGCTCCAAGGCATTTATGGTCTCAGAAGGTAAACTTAGTATGACCCGTCCGCTGCCAGCGGGCAGTGACCCAATCTATAATGCCTTCATTACTCGGGTAGGTATGCTCACGCTTAGTCTGGCTGAGGTAAAATGTGGCTAGGTACGGAGATACGGCAAAGTAGTAGCGGCAACAGGTTTCAAAGTGACTGGTGTTAAATCTCCGCGACAAGGTATTGCCTGTCGAAGATGATCAACACAATGGTTAACCGTAATATGGTAAAAGGGTCATGGGCTTTGCGTACTATGCTATATCCAGATGGGTTCGGGATACATTCAAGCAGTGGTAAAGAAGCGCATCCGGACCGCCATAAAAGCCTGCTTTGACTGTACGCTCATTGCTCTCCGAATTTATCATCCTTCTCACTCCTAATGTGGTGGGCTCCTTGTCTGTGGGCCTTCTGATGCTTCGGTGTCAGGTTGCTGATAATTCTCAGGTAATAATCCATGAGAGCTGACCAGACAGGGGGAACGGAATAGAGAAATGTAATCCTTCCACTTCGAAAACGATCCCAAATCGTTAGTATGGCTCTGAAACACTCCAATTGAGCTCCACGCAATATTCCTGAGACTAGTGGTGTTAGGCCGGATCTAGAGTGATGGACCAGGAAAACATCACCCATCGGGTTTCAGGAATAAATACGCGAGAGGAAACAGTTCTTAGCCGTGTATGACTGCTTTGCTACAATATCACAACGTGTATAAAGAATAGGACAATAATTACGATTAAACTGTACCGGTTCGAGCGAAGCGTTCACGCTAGCTAGGGATAGTCGACCCCGCTCGCCTTTCCACCCAACCACGGCGGCAGTCTAAGAAAAAGCCGTTTGCTTCCTTTATATAGATATGTCTATTGGACACTCATGAACCTCCTCCGGAGACTAGGCCGATACGGTCCAGTCATCTGACTTAGCACCGTACCTCTCGCACCGACATATATCGCCACCCCCGCTAAACCAATCAACCTATGGCTCCAGACGCGGCTAGGTTTATATGCAATATTCCACCAATAACGACCGAGCTACGTTTCTAACCTTGTTTGAGTCAAAATAAGGCAAATTTTCACGGCAAGCCCCGCGCTCAATTCACCTGGCTATGTTCTCGGCGAGGACTAAGGAATTTCCATCAACCACAGGATAAAATAGACACCTATGATCGATTACATACATCGGTGAGCGTATCGAGAAAATACGGACACTCAAATATAAGGCTAGCAGTCAACCTCCTAAACAAGCACTAACAAGCACCTCTTGTCCCGGGGCCCCGCATCCCCAATTGAGACTTACCCGTAAACATGGGGTACCCCGATGGAGGCTAACAGTCTCGTGGCCAGTCGTGGGCGCTAGGGCCCCTGCAATCTCTATACGAGCGGTCTACTCCAGCGCCAGACTGGTGGCTGACCTTGTCCGGTCACGGCTGAATTGCAGTCCAATAGGGTAGTTTTGGTAACGCCATTTTCGGCTACGTTGGCTCGGTGTCGTGGAAAACAGGAAAAAGTCCGGCGGCACAAGGTTACAACCCGGCTTGACCACCAGATCTTTGGTACTACTCTGTTAGATTCTTGCCTTGCCTTAGGTTTGGACTGATTAGATACAGATTAACCTACTGTCACGCGAACCCGTTAGAAGTGAATGAAGATTGTTTTTAGTTGCGCAAATGTAGTAGAAGCAGTCATGTATGGCGATAGAATAATAGAGTAGATCCGCATCAAGTGCAATAATAAATAAAATATGAACGGCAAGTAGCAAAGAACGCGATATCGAAACTAAGACTAAAGTGAGAGATGTAGATAGGTCAGTGCCCGAGGATGCAGGAACCCTGCAGCCGGAAGCATTTTTGTCAAAGGATATAAAACCCCAACTTGCCCTCTTGTTTTCCTTGATTTGGTTTCCCACTCCCTTCCCCTCTTCCCCTCTCATTCCCCTTCGTATTGGACATTGGCACGGTGACACCGCAATCAATATAAGATGTCGCCGGGTTTCACCTTAAAGGATGAAAAAGATGAGCTGCACGATGGCGCTCACGTCGAAGTTCATCATTCCGAGGTATTGGCAAACCCTGACCTTATGAACGATGCCTTCGATGCCGAGAATCTCGAGCATGAGATGGGCATGTGGGATGCGGCCAAAAAACATCCCATGGCCTGCTTCTGGGCCTTCATCATGTGCTTCACCATTGTGAGTCTATTTCCCAATCACCAGCTCCACTCGATCTGCGGAGAATCTATGCAGATAGCTGATGCTTATCAGGTTATGGAATCGTTCGACATGTTCCTTAACGGAAACTTCGTCGCTCTTCCCGCTTTCCAGGAGAGATACGGTGTCCCTGTTGATCAAGGCTATGCTATTCCAACCAGATGGCAGAGTGCCCTCTTTCAATCTGGTCAATGTGGTGCTTTCGTCGGTGTCTTTTTGGCCGGACCTATCACCAACCGTATAGGATACCGCTGGACCACCATCTTGGCTCTAATGCTTATGAATGCTACAATCTTCATTTCCTTCTTTGTGGGTAGCCCGGCACATTGTTGAGCTTTTCTAACCAAATACTGTTTAGGCCGACTCGCTCACCGTTCTTGTGGTTGGACAAGCGTTGGAAGGTGTCCCTTGGGGATTCTTCATTGCGAACTCCCCCGCCTATGCCAGCGAGATTGTTCCTCTCGCCCTTCGAGGTGCTTGCACGGCCACTCTACAAATGAGTTGGTCCATCGGTTCAATCATTGTCGCCGGCGCCACCTATGGATACACCAATAAACCCGGTCCGTGGGCTTGGAGAGTGCCTCTTGCCTTGCAGTGGATCTTCCCTACCCCCCTTTTGATCCTCATCTTCCTCGCTCCCGAATCTCCTTGGTGGCTTATTCGTCGCGGACGTAAAACCGAGGCCATTCGCTCCATCAAGCGCCTCGGTACTAAATCCGAAGATGAAGCTCAAAAAGCACTTGCTATGATGGAGCGAACCGTTGAGATCGAAGCTCAGATGGGTGGTACCCCTACCCTCCTCGACCTTCTCAAGGGTACCGATTTGCGCCGAACAATTATCACCTGCTTGATATACGCATCACAAAACTTTGCTGGTAACCTGATTGCCAACCAGGCAACCTTCTTCTTCGAGCGTAAGCAGCTGCCCTCTAACTTTCAAGCCTATGATGGATGACTGACTCTCCAACAGAAGCCGGAATGAGTTCCGACAAGGCTTTCATGCTCAACCTAATCAACTCGTGTCTTCAATTCGTCGCCAATGCATGCTCTTGGTTCCTAACCGCCTGGTTTGGACGTCGAACCATTTTCCTCTGGGGGGCAGCTACCAACGTCACTCTGCTATTCATTCTCGGCATCGCCGCCTCTATCCACCAGACCACGGCGACCAACTACACTCAGGCCATTTTGGGTATCATAATCTCCTTCGTGTTTGCCGGCAGCCTCGGCCCGGTCGCATACACCATCATTTCCGAGACATCCTCTGTCCGGCTTCGCGCTTTGAGCACCGGTGTTGGCCGTGCCGCTTACTATGTTGCCGAGATTCCGATGATCTATCTCTCCTCGAGGATGCTCAACCAGACTGGATGGAACCTCGCAGGGAAGTGTGGTTACGTATGGGGAGGTACTGCTTGTGTTTGCTGGGTGATGGCCTACTTCTTCCTGCCTGAACTTAAGCATCGCTCTTACCGTGAGACCGACATCTTGTTCAATCGCAAGGTTGCGGCCCGGAATTTCAAGACGACTGTTATTGATGTTCGGGATAACGAGTAAGGCATGGCAAGGTAATCTGCCAGGATCGAGCAGATTGGAACTTCCCTAGTACTTCCCTAGTTCTGATAATACAATTTTTGTACTTGGTGTGCTATTGGCGGGCTTCTTGCATCTGCGAATTCTCAGTTTGTGCAAGAAGCTTGCTACAGCATCTACTCACATCTGTGTCTACCAAAGTAGCATAGCCAATATTATTCGATTCCTAGCCTCCTATACCTACACTGTATTTACGGGTACCAATCAACGCAACCATCAATCTTTCCTTGTACAGGTAGAAATAATATGTCCCGCATCACAAGTCTAAGCATCGATCGCTCCAGCAACAAGTTAGTCATTGACATAGCGGAAGTAAAATATGCTAGGAGTATCTGGAATGCATACTAAAAGCGAACAAGCTTAATGTCCAGCATTATCTTCCGTCAACAATAGGTTGACATCCAGCACCACTACTCGTTCGGCTCCCATGCCAATACCCTCTCCTCCATGTCCGCCATTTTCCGCTGCACGAGCTGTTCCATCGCCGTTTTCTCCGCATCATCGAGCAGATCAAACCTTTTCTCCCAAGCATTTTCTACCGTCCCAGCAGGACCAAAGAAACGTTCGTCAAGTTTATGCCAATATACCGAATCAAAAGCAAAATTCCTCCGCGCTGCATAACTGACCCAAAATTCTCCGGTCTGCCAACTCTTCCGCATCAGCTCCGAGAGCCTTTGATTTTCCGTCAACCGACCAGAAGCTATAAGGGAGTCTTCGCGTTTGACCATCACGTTCAAAAATGTCTCGAGGCGGCACTCATAAACCTTCGTCCATGCCTCAATACCATCGGGCCAATATTCCGGTTGTTCAAGTAGCAGCCACCATGGCGGTGCATGTGAGAACTCAGCCGGAGCAGCGTAAGTAAACTCCCAGTCTATTACACCAACAATCTGCAAATCGGCGTTCAGGAGGACGTTTGCAGGCCGAAGATCATCGCACCACAGCTTGAAAGGCCCAAAGTCATCACCGGGCGTGGTAGCTCTGTTTCGTTGACGGTGGTCGACGAGTTTGCGAAATAGCTTCCGCGCTATGTATTTGCGCTGACAATCGATAGTTGAGTCTACCGCGTCGTTGCGCTGGTGCTTCAAGTGCTCCATTTGTAGATCAGCAAGGGTGAGGAAAAAGGACGAGGAGGATTCGAAAATGTTGGCTGGTAACTTTGATCGTGGCAGAGTCCCTACTCGCACTAAGTCGTTCATGTGTAGGGACAAAGGTCGGCGTGTCACTTCATAAGTGAAGTCGTCGATCTGCTCCAAGGACCCAATTCGAGAAACAGATATCCGGTTGAGCTAGAGGAGAATGTCGGCAAACTGTTCGTACAAACCCTCTAGTGTCTTGTCGCCAATGTTTGGATCAAGGCGTGGACGGTCCTCAACACCAAGTTCAGGCATGTTCAAGGCCTTGCTCATGTTCATCTCATGATCGATGTACTCCATGATAATGAAAGGTCCCAATCCAAGAGGACTTTCCTCTTTGGTGCCCCAATGCAGAATAAAAGGCACCGGGATTGAGGTATGCTCTTGGATGTATCGAATCGTTGCGACCTCGTTACGAACTTTTTCCTCTGGAAACATCACCACGCCAGGTTTTGGGAAGCTTATAATTGCGGAGCCGCCGTCCTGAAACTTCATGCGGAAGATTAGGTTGTAATACCCGGCCTTCGGGTCGCATAGTTCAACTGGAACACCCCTTCGATGCTTCACGATGAAGTGTCCGATTGCCCGTAGTGTGCTTTCAGCAAAAATCTCATGCACCCAATTGTCTGCAATATCTTCGCTCTGTTCCCAGGCGACATCATCAAATGGCATACGTGGTTTCATTTTGTGATCGGTTTGTAGGAAAAGAAGGCTTCTTTGGGTTTTCACGGAGAAAGAAAAGGATGAGCGGAAAGCTATCAGAGACCTCACGGATATCAGCTTAGCGGGACCAGCTAAAAGACCTCATCAATAACACCTCAATAACTAGTGAACTAATTAGTTAACGAGCTAACAACCTAGCGGCGCTTATTAGCCCACGCCCATTGGCTGTCAATGGACCGTTTTAACCTGTATGTACTCGTAGACGGTGTGGGGTAGACGTGCTACGAGCCTACGACTATTACCTGAAACGCTTTCTTTGTAACAAAGCGCTAAAGACAGTGCCTTAGACCAATTATGACAATCTTCTATATGTCACTATGCCTTTGGAACCCTTGCCGGTGGTGGCTATGCGGCGCTTAGCCGGAACTTGGATTAAGTTAGGACACCCTCTCCGTAGCAAAGCGCAGAAAGTAGTGCCTTTCGACCAATGTAACAATCACATTGACAGCTCTAACACCCCAATCAGTATGCTCCGAGTCCAACGGCATGGTTTCCTGCCTTCTAAGGACTCCATCCCATTGGCTTCCAGGGCCTCTACATCATCCCAAACGCCGTAAAACCCATTGCCCTAACCGTCCCCGATTCCGGTGCTACCCCCAAGGGCGCCAGCACCAACAACTTCAGTGTCAACGATGAGGGCTACTTTACCCACGACGGCAAGCCCTACTTTGACGGCTACGAAACAAGACCAAGGAGCTCTACTGGTACGGCGAGAACAGCTCCGAGTATGAGGCTGCCAATCTCTGGGTTAAGGAGTGTAAGGGCTGCTAGATGAATCGTTCTGAATTGCATGTACTCGGTAGCTGAAGATGAGGTGATTGGAAAGGGGTACATATCAATAAAGCTTCCCTGCTGTAGGTTCACTCCTTCGTATCTAATCACGCATGTATATGCAAATACCCCTTCCAAGTGACATACTATACTCTAGAACAGATCATAAATTTATCATCCTCTAAATTAACCAAAAAGTCAACCAAACACTCACCCAATCAATCCACGAATAGTAATTTCATAATCCTCAGGCTCCCTCCCAAGAATCTCCCTAATATCCGGAGTCACAACATCAGTCTCCCCACGCCTAATAGCCTCCCAAGCAGTAGCCCACTCCCTCGCAAGATTAACCCCATGGTACGTATGCTGACCATAATGCTCAAGCTTTGCATACTCATCCACAGAAATTTCCCGAATCTTCAAATCCCTCCCAACAACACGACCCAGAATCTCCACCGTCTCAGCCAGCGAATACGACTTCTGTCCTGAAAGGATAACCTTTTCATTCGTATACTTGAACCCCGCCGGATTCTTGGTATACGAGACAACCAATCGGGCTGTTGCCTCGCCGAGGTCATCCCTCTTCACCCAGGCAACACCCGGTCCGGAACCATCATGCGGAATGGTAATTTCAGAACCTGGGTTCGAGGGGTTGAACCAGTTTGTATAAATGGGGTATGACTCTGAGTATATTCCCTCGCGCACGGCAGTGTATGTAATCTTGTCCGTGAGGGAAGATAGATACGCCTCGGTCTGGAGGTGTGCGCCCATGACATGCGCGACACTGTGGTTCGTCAAGCCGGCGAATGCCAGCGACGAGTAGAATATGTGCTTGACGCCGCTTGCGACGGCAGCATCAATTGCAATACGGTGGACCTGGTTCTGGATCAGCGGATGTATTATGATTGATTGATTGATACTCACTTTGATCCGGTGCTCGATTTCAAATGATGCGTATGAAATCAGCATTAGGACGTCCACTCCCTCGAATGCATTTTCCAGAGTCTCGGGCTTGTCGTAGTCTGCATGTCGAACTGTTGAACCGGCTTTTTCGAAGTCGATGAGCTTTTCGGGTTTGCGTGCGATTAGGATCAGTTGTGATGCTGGGACTAGCTTTGAGAGGTGGTTGATGGTGCTCCCGCCTAGGCCTCCAGAGGCGGGGAAGACTCCGATTTTGGACATTGAGATGGGGATGTGTGTGCTGTGATGATGTTTGTCGGTCGTTGAGTATGAGAATGCTTTCTTCTCAACGTGATATCCCAGTTGTGATCTTTGTACTTGTGAGAGGCGTTCGTCCCCGCGCGAGGTTTTTATGACGATCGTGAACTGGGCGTCGGCTTATAAATGATTTCGGTTGCTCCACCTCGGGAGTTAACTAGCTAACAGCCGATCCGGTTTGAGCTCGGAATTATCTTCGGTCTAATTGTGGGGTTCTCTCGTGTACTTTTCTACCGATGAATTTCAAGAAAGTGGCTTCAATAGAGAAGAGAGGTATCATTTCAAACGATATGCCCAAAAACTAAAAGTATCAGTTCACAACACCACCCGTCCCGAACAGCTCCATCTTGATTCGGTCGGCGGCGACACCCTGCGCCTTGAGGCCGGATTCCATGTCCACCATAAAATTTTCCGGTCCGCAGATGTAGTACTCAGTCGCCTGATTGTCCAAGTACAGATCCTCATTTGAGTCCAGTCTGTTCAGATCGACACGGCCAACGAAGGTATAGTCTTCACCCTGCTTCTCGGTCGAGGATGGGTGACTTGCGAAGAATGTTTGTTGAAGGTTGGGGTATTTTGTCGAGAGAGTGGAGAAATGCTCCTTGAATGCGCGCGCCGATGATGCACGGGCACCATGGATGAAATGCAGTTTTCGAGTTGTTGAGGCCGAGGTCAGCGTGTTCAGAATTGAGGTCATCGGGGTCAACCCGACGCCAGCAGAGATGAGGACGATTGGATTTGAGGATTTCTCCTCGGCCGCTGAAAGGAAGAAGTCGCCGCATGGGTGGGACACTTTGATCATGTCGCCCTTGCTGAAGTTGTCGTGTAGCAGGTTCGATACATAGCCCGGGTAGGCGGTCATACCAGGGTCTGCGGTGTCGATACCTGTTTCCTTCTTCACGCTGATGCGATAGTAGTCTGGCGAGGGTTTGTCGCTGAGAGAATACTGGCGCGGCTGGGTGTACTTGAGTACGGGGACGTAAACCTTGACCGAGATATACTGACCCGGACGGAAAGCTGGCAACGGTTTACCGTCGACGGGCGCGAGGTAAAAGGAAGTGATTTCATCAGATTCTTTGACTTTATCCGCGATCTTGAAGTCGCGCCAGTCGGTCCAGCCTTCGCTCTGTCGGTATATCCGGTTCTCGCGGGCGATCATGAGATCCGCTAGCTGCCAATAGGCTGCGGTCCAGGCGTCTTTAATTTCCGGGGTGAGTGCATCACCGAGTACTTCGCCCATCGCTTCAAGGAGGTACTTTCCAACGATCGAATAGTGCTCGGGCTGGACGTATAGGGATGCATGCTTGTTGCAGATTAGCTCCACGGCAGAGCTTAACGCAGCCAGGTCGTCGATATGCGCGGCATATGCGTATATTGCACAGTCCAGAGCTCGTGATTGGTGGCCATTGATTTGGTTGGGGATGTTGAAGATGTTGTTCAGTGTCGGATTTTCGTCGAGCAGGTTCTTGTAGAACACGGATGTGATGGTGTTGCCGTGCTCGGCTAGAATGGGGACAGTAGCCTTGATCAGCTTGATTTGATCCGCTGTCAAACCAGCGTTAGAGCCCATAATGGTGGTATGTGGATGGGATCAACGCTTTCAACGAATGTTATGAAATTGTGCCCTCTATGTGCAGTCGAATCATGAAGAAGAATCTGTAATCGAAGGCTGGCTGTTGGCTATTTATCCCGGAAAGTATTCGGCTTATGAAATGAAAAATCCCCAGAGTCTGGACTACATCTAGGAATGACTATAATTGTACCTGGGCATTGCGGATATTTGCGGCGACATTCGGGATTTAGCGTAGAAGCGAAGCATCTCCGCGGAGATACAAGCGGAGACGGCACACAACGTGGTTCGGTGCTCGCGTCTAGAATTTTCTGGCCGTAGAATTCTGGGTTGCGAAGGAATGTTGCGGTCTTGTGCAGATTCTTCTTATTCTATTTTTGGAGATTATACAAAATTGGCACCTCGAGGCAGCGGGTAGCCACGATTAAGGTTGGCCTACAGCTGTCAAAGCGCCGATCATGTTCCCCCAGAACCAGTACGGTCGCCAATAGCAATCATACTAGTCAGCTGCACTCGATCCAAAATTCAGCCTTTTTCACTGTGACCGCAAGAAGGTCTAACGTTGACCTTGGCCAAGGGAGCTTCGGTCGCATTCCGCTAACTCCCGATCGGTCAGCTGATCCACGAAAATGTCAAGGAAAGTCAACTCTATACACAGCAGAAGTTCGATTTCTTCCAGTGGATTCGATTACATTACCAAGCGTGCATTTAGGAACAAGACTCGATATACACACTCGATGGCGGTGTACGGTACATACATTATGATCAGACCTTTGGGGCGGTATGGTTCGTTCTCCTTGAGTCTCTTTACTAGCGATGTCTTTATCCTGTCCCTGCGACAGGCCACATTTTCCCAGCTGATCGTTGATGATGGGTAAAAGGATATTCCCTCAAAAGAGAGAGCTAAATGAACGCTAACCCTTCTAGCAAGGCGTCTTCCAATCCCAGGCAAAGATGGCCGAGTGTCCATCTGCGTAGTATGGGTCTTTTATTGAGGAATTTCAGAAGAGCAAGAATCAGTCTTGTGAATAGAATGAAGAAGCCAATTATATAAACTACCGACACGGAATTGGCGACCAGCCCTCACCTGGGAGCCGTTCGTGTGCCCATGCCCGTTTAATATTCCAGCCACCGATTCCCTGCATCGAGCTGATCATCGATCCCCTGGTCTATGTAGTGTATATAAGTAAGATCAACACCCCTGCAAAGACGTATCGTATGAAAATGGACATTTTGGGCATCCTCGTCCAAATGACCAACATCCAGACAGTCTTGGAGAATCCGGGATGCGATGTCGGCTGTGTATTCCCCAGTCCCGAAAATTTGAGCCAAAGTTCCTATCAAACGCCCTGCGCCGTAGAAGTCTTCAGAGTTCGCGATTTCTTTGATGAATTCGTTTTGTGTCATTCTGAACTCTGGAAAGTACAGGTCTATTATCCGTTCAATTCCCCGACTAAGCAGTGTCTTGACAGAGACGCGATGCTTCACGTAGTCCTGAGGAATTTCCCATTTTGTCTGATATTCGTGTTCGAAGACTTGAGCATCCGAATATTTCTTCGTCTCCGCAAGGCTCTGAGCATGATGTGGACCACAGTTATCTCCATCATTTGGCACTCTATTAATGACGATCCAGATTGTTCCTGGGTCTTCATCGAATAGGTAACGTTTCTCCAGAGCGCGATGTAGAGCTTCAAGGGGACGGTTGGTGACGGAAACCACTGCGGTAGGCCGTCTATTATTTCGCCTCCGATGAAGAGCAAATTCGTCGAGGAGATCATTCTCAGATAATGCTGGATGACCATGGTAATATCTTCCAGACCTCAGCGCGCCAATACTTGTACTGGAGTAGACGCGATAAAAATATCGGTCTTCAGCGTAGTCCATGCTGAGATGATCGTTCAATTCGGGAACCATTGTCCGTCTGAAATAGAAGGGTACAACTTCGTCTTTTGAGCTGCGATGTCGAGGAACTCTTACTGAGTGTTCTTCGACCTGATTCTGAGAGCGGGGTGATGAGTCGTGCGTTGGGACTTGGATGCCTCAGGCCCCATAGTTCTGAAGGAATGACAAGGGTAATCATGTTGTTGCGGTGATGCATTTCATGACATACTATGTACCTACTTGGTGCTACTGTCGCTTTATGCATCAATTCAGCAATATAATAATCTTTCCCGTCCTTCGTCAAGTGATATGGCCAATTATACGCTCGCTCCTAGTGATAACACAGTAACATGAGATACCTTGTAGAGACTATAAAATGGACTTCCATACACATTGGAATCGGAAATAGAAGCGTTGAAACCCATAAACGGTGTATCCCTAAAGCGAACCATCCGAGCGATCCATTCGAGTGTGTGGCCAAGGCACCTATTTTGCCTTCGTGCGCACCAATTTCTGCTCCCGATCCAAAAGTTGGGCTGGTTAGTGTGCATCTTTTTATGCAAGAATCTGCAGCGATTTCAAGTTGTATGAGAAGCAACTTAAAACTAGAGTTGAGCAGCATACTAAAGGTCGGGTCGGTTGTTTGGGTGCTGCGGATGGTGTTAGGCAGGTTGAGGAGTCGGCTTCTGCGAGGACGAGAGGTAAATGTCTTGATATTTGTTGTACGAGCTTGTACAATTTAGTTAGTATTTCTAGACTGCAAATAACCTCAACCCAAGCATGACAAGCAACTGCAGCGTCAACAATCACCCGCTAAAAATAACCCGAGAATGACGTGCCTTTCCCCACAATTTCCGATCAATCAACGTGAAGCACAAGCTTCCCCTCGAACTCAACATCACCACCTTAGTCTTGCAGGCATTACATCTGTCAAGACCATATCACCACGAAGATGAGTCTCGACCATGGACTACCGGGTGGATTGGAAGATACAGACAGCTACGAGCTGCCCCAGGTACCCGAAAGGGGGCCAGAATCGGTGACCGACAGGCCGCCAACCCTCCAATGGAAGCCGTCATCACGCACGGTGGAGGAGACCTTGGCAGAGGGGCTTTCCAATGAGGATTTGTGGATGCTGATTCGACGTTTTAATAAGGTACGTCCGTCGCTGTTCCTGAGGTTCAAAACTGACCTGTGACCAGCAAATCTACCATGTGAAAGCAGTGCCGGATGCTCGGACTAGGGATATTGATCTCAATCGTGCGGAAGATGAGCAGTTTCCGCCTGAGAAGCTGCGCATGACTATTGAGCGCTTTTATACATCCGTGGTTGTGGGATTGATGGAGTTCTTTCGACATATTGCGAGGTTGAGATCGTGGAAGGAGCCCCTTCGGACTTCGATATTCTGTGCTGTATGTTTTTTGTTATCAAGTTTTCTCACAGGCGACTGATTATTTAGGCCTATTTCTCCTCGTGGCTCTTAGATCTTCTCGTCCCGGCCACATTGAGTCTCTTAGTTGCCCTCATCATGTTTCCGCCTATCCGAACAATCCTCTTCCCGATGGCTCCGGCGAAGACGGATAATGCTTCCCGTGGGGATGGCGAGAGCTCGCCAGCCGAACAACCCGAGTCCCATGATAGCCTCACTGGAGCACCGGAGAATCACAAAGGTGAAGCAGCCGAGCAGGAAGCGAGGCAGTTGGTCGACAGCGTTGCAACCATGGCCGTGGAGAGCGCTGCTGCCAAATATGGCCAGACAGTCGTTGAGGATGCCCCCGAGGTGCCTGCTGCTCCCGAGCCACTCTTATCCATCGAGAGCGCACCAGAAGGCCTGCCTGGTGATGCTTCCGAGGACAAGACAAAGAAGCCCATGAAGTCAAAGGCTGCTCGAGGCACCGATAAGGCGATGCGTGTCATCAGCGATATTACAGACATTTACGAACAATTTGCAAAGTGAGTTTTCCCCTCTGCCGCGCAAATAGCAAATGCCGATACTGGAACAGTTTATTCTCTCCCACTCCGCCATTCTATTTGGTCTCGTCTCGACTGCGGTTGTCCAGCATCTTGACAATAATTTCCGTTGTGATACCGTTTGCACCTAGCTACTGGATTATCAAGGGGATCGGGTTTACCATCGGTCTTGGATTCTTCGGTGAACCAATATTCGCCTACACGTTGGACACGTTAAACCGCAAGGTGCCGAACTGGCAAGACCATATGGATATACAGAAGTAAGTCCCTCTCCACTATCCTATCCACGATTGCAACTAACACTCACCCAGAACATTGTTAAAAGGCGTCCCAACAAACGCTCAACTAACCCTTACCCTTCTCCGCGTCGGCGAAATCAACTCCTCCCCCCTCCCACCCGCACCAAGCGCCGAAGAGAACGAACGAGCCTGGCCAATCCGCAAAAAGTCCAAACCCACCGTTTCATCCCAATCAAGCGACATCGCATCCCTCGACACAGCCTCCCAAACCGGCTCACTCGCTGAACCCACCCCACCACCCAAACCCAAACGCCGCTGGGTCTTCAAACTCCTCAAATTCGTCCGCCGCACTATCGCAACCGCCATCCGCAGCCACATCGCCATGGATCGCGCAATGGCCATTGCCGGCTCCACGCATACAAAACACCTCCTCGGCATGCTCCAGAAACGAGGCTTTGTATCCAAGCCCTTCGGTCCGTTGAAGTTTGACGCGAAATTCGAGCGGAAGCGAGGCGCAGCGGTTATTGATTCGTCCAAGGAGCCGCCGATTCTCTACTTCACCACTTATCAGTCTGCGGGGCTGGATGATTTGAGAATCGAGAGTCGGAAGAAGGGGTCTGTGCTGTTTCAGATTCCGGTTACAGAGATCACGGAGTTGAAGAAGACGGAGGGGCTTGGATGGAAGGGGAAGCTGATTGTTGAGTTGACGGCTGGCAGTAAGGAGGCTGCTGATGGGCTGGTTGTTACGGGTGGCGAGGAGGGCCAGTCGTATCATTTGACGGGGATGAGATCGAGGAATCAGCTGTTCAATCGCTTGGTTGCTATTGATGCGCAGTTTTGGGAGAGTCGGTAGATAGATAAGTCGGGTGGTTTAGATGGCCATGTGGAGGATGAGTATTTTCTAAAGATACCCCGGCCTGAACATAGAAAATCAACACTTTAAAAATCGATGAAACTCTGAAGAGATCGAATGATTGTTTTCACAAAATATATGTACAGAGGGCCAGTATTAAACCCGTTCCAATGGAAATATTATAAACAAATCAAGCAAACTTGGAAGTCGCGAGAAACGAAAGTCTCCACCGATCCCAGCAAATGCACCAACCCCAATTCCAATTCACCCTCGGCAATTTACAAGGCAACCATAACACCCAACATACCCAAACCCGCAACAGCGCCCATAGCCTTAGGACCAGCAGCCGCGATCCCAGAAGAAGAAGTACTCGCCGCAGAACCAGTCTGACTCGTCGTATCAGCCGTCTTAGTAGCCGTAGCCATACTCGTAATAGTAGAAGCCTCAGTAGTCTTCTGGCCCTGAGCATCCGTGGTAGTAAACTGCGTAGCCCAAGTCGAAGCCTTGCTAGCAATATCCCCTCCCGCAGAGGTAACGTCCCCACCAGCAGAAGTAACGTCTGAGCCGATAGAGCTGCCTGCGCTAGCTGCGGCGGAACCAAGCGAAGCCGCGTCGCCTGTTAGACTGGCGACTGCTGCTGAGCCGCCGGTTGAGACGGCGTGGGCGATAGAGGTGGCTTCGGCGCTGACATCGGAGCCGAGTGATGCGCCGCCGGCGGTGGCGGCGGAGATGATTGAGTCCACGTCAATGCCGTCGGGTGCGGCGTAGACGGAGGTGAGGAAGAGGGCGGTGGTTAGGAGGGTGAACTTCATTTTGGCTGATGTGATTTGTGGTTCGTAGAGTCAAGTGGAGAGCGATTTGGTTGATGTCTGGTACGAAAGTATGGAGTAGATTGAAAGAGTGATTCCATTCAAGATCAGGGAGTAGGACCTCCTTTATATGTCGATCCACGAGCCGTTTCGGATGCTAAGTTTAGTTTAGTTTCCCGGGCCAAGTCTCCTGCGTGCGATGGAAAGACTTCGCCAATCGTCCATTCAGGATCCACTCTGACGGTTCCTTTCCCTGGGCCGTTTTAATTCCGCTTTTTCAGGTTCCTGAGGTTCTTCTGCTGCGCCATGATCTGCATATGCACAAGAGGGCTTCATTCGCATATAGCTATGACTATGCAATGCTGAAATTAGAAACTTCCACTTGAATATCCTGCTGCCTTCAATCCAATCCAGTCGGAATACCACGGCAAGACAACCCCCACATCCCACCCCTGAGGCAGATGAGGGGGAAGATCTCCACCGATCAACGGCACAGTTTGCATTAGCGGGTCGCGGTTCTCCTATGATGTGGGGGTTATTGCCCTGGTATGCACTGGTCTCGTAACCGTTTGATCTCTTGGTTACTACAGTACAGCCACGTCCAGGTTTAATTGCACCCCTGTAAACAGGCTAGGCAGGGCCAAGATTCAGAAATGACGCGGGATTGAAACCAACGGAGAGAACTTTCAACTAGATCTTTGACGCCACTGAGGCGAAGTTCACAGCCACGGTTTTGGTCACGTGGTTCTAAAAACAGAACTATGACGCCTGAAGTCTCACCTAGAGCGAAGAAAGTGTCGTGGATCATGATGCCTTGGAAGCTTGAAGACCCGCAGGGCTAGATCACATTCCAGTTTCATGCGGTATATCACGGCGAACAGTCTACATCGAACACAATAGTATCCAGCCATTCTCTATAGATTTATAAATAGATTCTTTGGAACTGTGGAACCGGTGCTGGATTTACCATAACTAGTCATTGTGGAATATTAGTCGCAAAGAAAGACATTAAACACTGAATGGGAAGATGAACGGGTTTGAAATTCAAGCAACACGCTTCGGTGGTTTGGGTTGCCCGTACGAGAATGGGATATACTAGGCTCACGGTTCCTAAACTATCCGACACGGTGCGGTTGTCAGGTCTTCTAATCTAGGAAAATGTTGCCAGGCATACCCGGGTAATAGCACACCGAGAAAGGGCCAAGACCAAATGACTAGAAAGGGCATAGGTCTCCGTTCACGCGGATCTCAGTCTGATAAAGCAGGACATTAATAATTATATCTAGTCTAGTAATGCATATGTCCAAATGCAATGCTATACAGCCCGCAATCAAGTCGCAAACTGCTCATAAGCCTGAATAACAGCCTCCCATCCACCAGTATGGTCCGCCTCACGGGGATTCGACTTCCCATCCAACACCATGACATCCGTCATGCGAGTACTGATAGAATACCAGACCAGATTCACCGGTGCACCCGTCACGCGCATCATATTGCTCTGACACTTCCCATTGCAGGGCTCGTTATACAGTCCGTTCCAGTAGCCGTCGAAAAAGGCCCATGCCGCAGAGTTATACAGCGCGATGTTAGATCCGCCGTCGACGTTGGTCGCTAATGCGGTACGGCATTTCTCGTCATTGGCACCGCACCATGAGAAATCAGGGTCTCCGAGTTGCGCATCTGCTGTCCAGGGCGCTGGGGCTTTTTCGTACTCGCCTGATCCTTGCATGTAGGGTGTCTCGGTTTGCAAGAGGCCTGCGTAGACGTTGGACGCCTGGTGGAAGTTGTAGTTGTAGAGCCAGTGGTGTTCGGAGCCTGTGCCTGTGAGCCAGGTTCCGCGGGTTGCTTCGACTAGGATGCCGCGGCCGGTGGAGATTATGGTTAGGAGGGAGGCGCTGTCGAGATTGTGGTCTGCTGTCCAGCCCCAGAAGTTCTCGATGTATGCGGATGAGGTCTCGGTGAGATGCATTACCATGTATGCAGCCATGCAGTCTTTTGGGTCTTGCGAGGTGCAAGTATTTGAAAGGGTGGTCTCGGCTGTGCCGCCTACTGTCACCATGGTATTCCATAGGCCGACATCGCCAGGCTGGGTGCCAGCTGCGTTGATTTCTAGGATTTTGGCTCCTGGAAGGATCTCACCGACTGAGAAGCGCATGTCCTGGATTTCGATGTTACCGACATCGCCGGGATTACCGACTCGGACGACGGGTTTGGGAGCAGAGGAATCCTTGAACCCATCGCCGTAGCCTGAAATGACGGCCCATGCCTCGCCGACAATTCGTGTGCCCACGGGGATGAAAATTGTATTCGAAACTCGGTACACTCCAAAGGGGAAGTAGGTGACCTTGCAGTTGTTGGCATTTTCAGCCAAGATATGATTCAGTGCTTGGGTATCATCCGTGCGGCCATCACCCATTACCACATGCTCGGCGACGGTCTTCACGTTCACGATATCCGCGCTGCTGTAGTCGGCATAAGTGGGCTGAGACTTGGTAAAGTACTTCCCATCGACGAGCAAAGTGGCAGGCTGTTGAGTGGTCCAGCTTTGACCAGTGGCATATGCACCAGGGACCATCGTACCCCAGGCCCAAGTGTCAACATGTGAAGCAGCCGGCAGCTTAGTGTTCCCACTTAGGTCAACCACGATGGGAGTGGAAGAATCATGCATCAGGTTCTGGATCAGAAGCTGGCTGTTTTGGTATCCGCTGTCGTGAGACGAGTCATAGAGTCTGACCAGTGGGCCGCGAGCAGCCATCGACTTTGAATCAAGGAGAACCATGCTTCCGAGACCGTTCCCACCCATGTCAATAGCAAGCTTGCAGTTGTCGAAAGTTGCGCCCTGGAGGAGAACAGTCCATCCACCCTTCGCATTGAAGGCAGTGTCGCAAGACTCGAAGTAGATGTTCTTGAAGTTGACCTGCTGATTGGTGTTGATGATACCGGTCGCACCGCCGGAAATAGACTATGGCATATTAGCCATGTGCCCCATTAATCTGCAATTTGAATTCACTCACCACATCGGTCACGGCAATGGTTGAGCCCGCCACGATATCGATACCAGTGTGTCCCGCAGCCCCTACAGGCATATGGATTCGCACATTCGTCAGTCCAGAGCCCTGGGCCACTCCCCATTGAAGGGCAGTGATGGACTTCTGGGGTGGCACAGCAGTTGTATCCAAGACAACGTTCTTCATCAGTGTCATGAAACTAGTCTCGGGATGACCCGCGTGCTCATCGTAGCCCATGATAAGGTATTGACCCTCAAAATCGGGGGCTGCTTTGATGATTGGCGGGTTGGAGGGATTGCCAACAATGATTGTGCCAACAGTCAGTTTCAGCGTGCTTTTCAGCTGATAAATGCCACCAGGTAGGTACACTTCGGCTGGGTAACGTGTGACGCCCTTTCCCTTGCGGGTGCCGCCATTGTTGTCGTCGTCAATGGCGAGTTGAAGCTTTGGTGTCTGGTCGCCTGATCCGTCGTTGACAACTGTGTAGTCCATCACATTACGGTACACGGGATATCTGTTTGTGCCATTTTTGACATAGGGGGCAATGCCGGCACCCTCTTGGTTGTGGTCTATGTCGTCCAGCCAGTATACATCGGTGGCTTTGTTTAGAGGCCCAGCACACGTCTTTGTGACAGGGCCAGCATATTTAGAGGTCGACCTGGGGCTGTTGTTAGCAGAGTCATCTGGGTTATGGGATAATACGCACGGTGTTGGACTATGGACCGGTGTGAGGGTGATATCGGAAGTCACTGGCTCCTTCGTCAAACTGGAAGTCGTCACTGAGCTGGTAGATGGACTGTTCGACGGCGTGATTGGTGTCACTGTTGTCGGAGAGGCCCTTATTGCCGAGGTGACCAGTGTCGAAGGGCTCGTAACAGGCGAGCTTAAACTCGAGCTCGAGCTCGACCTCGATTTCGACGAAGTTGAAGTCAAACCGGAATCCGATGAAGTCGGTGTTGGCGTACCCGAAATAAGCAAAGCCGTCAACGACGCAAACCAGTCCGGAACTCTCCCACCCCCTCTTCCCAACACAGGAGCGTCCACTGAAAAACGGACCTCAGGAAGTGGAATAATAGCACCCCATCCCGTAGCAACAACAGCTGCCAGAGCAGCCGAAAACAATGATCCCCTCATCCTGATCCTCAAGTCTCGACCTCACCCAGCATTTGCAGAGAAGATTGAGAAAGGAAAGGGAGTAAAAGATCTCAACTACAAATACCAGTCATGGAATGCGCACTCACAACGACCCAAACGACCGGTATGGACGCGTGCCTGGCATCTTACACTTGGAATGCGGTTGCGGGTGTGCGGGCGGGCCTTTTGACAATTGACATCCCTTGCAGATTCCTAGATTTGGAGGCGTGTCGGCTAAAACGCGATGGATTTATTTTTGTCTCGCATATTCTTAAAATCTAAGTGTACTGCTGATATTATGGTTTGAACTGTGTGCTATTGTATACAAGTAGAGTGTTCCTCGGCAGATGGTTAGTTTTAGTTCCACTTGGTTATATTGGGCATGTAACCACAACTTCCAACCTTCTCTAATTGTATTTTTTTTTTCCCGCCAACCTTGCTTGAGCATAAAAGAGTATTGTGGCAGCAAGTAGTATTAATAAGTCATCCCTTGTGAGAGGAGCCGGTTAATATTATGGAATTTTCGATTCGCGTGGCCATAGATCTTTGACAGACTTGGTCGGTCAAGTTTGACACATCATGTTGACAGGAACCCGTGCAATTCTGGCGCTACCGCTTATAGTAATATGTTGATAGTGGGACCCTGCACCATTTGAACGTGTTGAGTAATTAATTATGGAAGTTGTGTAGTTGAAAGCTTTACGACTTTAATGGCCTTCTGCGTGTTGGTGTCATCCTTGCCTACAGTTGGGCATTATACTACTGTCTATCGTCTACTGTTGGCTTCCTCATGTTACTGCACTCTTTCAAAATACTCTATTACACATATTGATAATCATGCGTCACTTGCTGAGGATGAGAAACTGGTGTTGCCGCCGACAACAAAAAGGGGCTTTTCTACGGTCCTAGGCTGACACGCAATAACTATAGTGGTTACTGCAAGAGCCCCTTTTATAAAGGGTGACCTTATGCTATAGCTCTTTGTATCTTTCATTTCGGTTCACGTGGCCACTTTTGGGGTGTTGGATAGAGCTGTCCCGGGGTGACTCCGTCCAACGCCTCAAAAGTAGGGACCACCCCTTACAATGGATCCAAGAATCGTGCTCTTCTAAACCAATAAGCACTAGTGTTCTGGTCAGCTTTTGCACGTCTATAATTACTACCAAGAGGCTTGACAGCCTCAATCTCCCACCCGAGTACCAAGCTTTTCCCCTCATCTTCCATTAGTGGATCTGTACTCGTGTAGCGAATTCTATTCGCCAACGAATTCAACGAGTGTGGGAAATGCACAGCCTCTTACGCAATAATCAGCGAATAAGCTCCGCGGTTTCAAACCAACGGCCCCTAACTAACCGTGCAGACCGAAATCGCTAACCCCACTGTTAAATAGGAGAGGTGCAAGTCTCCTCTCTGCCCCAACACGCCTGCGATTACCTACAAGCCCCAGCCGGATCCCCAATACCGTCCTCGTTTCACCATGCGATTCAACCTACTTTTCCTTCTCGCTCTCGCCGTTCCCACCATCGCTGCTGACTGGGTTCTGTGGAGTTACAATGATCATGCAGGCGACTGGTGTGCGGGCGAAGCACGCTTTACCGTTGGAGACAACCCAGAACAGTCACGTTGCTATCCGGTAGAGGACGGGTTCAATATAGCAATTGCGGGGGAGTTTGACGACACTGTGCGTCTGACTGCTTATACAGGGGATTATTGCAGTGGGGATGTATTTGATGGCATTGTGCCTAGGACGTGCTTTGCCCCTGGTAATGGGGTAACGATTCGCTCTTACTCGATTTCACGCTAGCTAGGTAAGTCATGTCGTATGTACTCTGGGGACTGATGCTGATTCTCTTGCTATTCTATATTTAGCCTCCCACAACACGACCTCGATGCCTCTTTCCTCATAATAAAGCGTGCATTGTCTTATTACGAGTTTTCGGTCTATCTGGATTCCTAGGAGGGCGAGGACTGCACCCGTTGACAAACACAACCCTCTTCGATTACGGAGGCTACGTTTTCCACATTGAAGCCTGGGAAATCAATATGTCGCTGCTCTCGAGGTTCCTTGTCATATGCGCAAGTAGGAGAAATGGGAATGACACTCCTCTGTCCTCCGGCGAAGCCGACTGCAACCGCAAATTTTCCTACTCTTGATCTACAGAGTTATCATCATCGAGCACTGCGGGACTTTTTCAGATGTCTTCCACGTGGCACCTGAGTAAATCTCAGCGTTTATGACGCCGATCTCCCTTGTTCCCTGGGGCAGGTTGTTTCACCTCGACTCCACCACATACAAAACATCAGCGTGGCCACAGCAACGAGCTTACGGTATGAACAAGGACCTAAGGTGGTCTTCCAATGAACTTATTGCACTTCCACGGTTGTGATTATATCCAATGTCATTACATTGATTTTGGCCAAGACGTCCATTCTCTAGCCATCTATATTCTCCAACAAATCTTCATGCTCTCCCCGCATTCAACTATGCGGGATCCAAACAGATCCATTTACTAGTGTCCTTCCACAAGACCCTTCGGCGTGACAGCCTTGGCTCCAAGTGCAGTAACCTGCCTAGGACGTACGCCACCCGGCTGAAGATAGTCATCTGGGAGACACTCCCCTAACGACTAATAAGCGCACCGTTAACCGTTAATATCGATCCAATCAACGGCCCCACAGGAGAAAAGACGAACTGGACTCACTACGCAAGAGACTTCTGATGCACAGAACTAAAAGATATAGGAAGACAAACCCCCAAAATATGCATAGGGTTTCCAACATGACCGAAGAATATAGTGACGCGGGAAAGCTAAAACTCGGACAACAAATCCGATCGAACCGTGGATTATGATGCGGGAATGACAGGAGCATCAGTTAACCTTCTCCCTCTGATCTGATTCGATTTCCTTGCACTAGACCCACGTTCTAAAGTATATCCCGAATCCGCCTCCATGAGCTCATGCAGTCAACAGAAGTGGCGCAGATAGGCCCCGGACCTCTAAAGGCCTTGAGCTTTCAAGTGGTATACTCTGTCCTTGAGAATTTTAGCGTATTATATTTTGAAGAGACTAATCGATTCCTGGTAGGTGCTGGAGCGCCCGTTTCTCGAGTGTTGTTATCCTCCCCTCCCTCTCCAGAGTCAACGTCCCCCAAACAATGTCTCTGCAGTAATAGTCAGACGAATGTGACATCGAAGCTACCGTTCCAATGTCCGACTGGGAAAGCGACAGCTCAGCGTCAACCAAAAATGACCGCGAAGGCCATTCTACCGATTCCGAGAGGACGGGGAACCTCCAAGAGACGCATGGCAGTTATGAGGCCCCGGAAGATACAAGGGAAGAACGACGCCCATCGGCACCTCGTGTTCATTTCCGAACAGATGCCATGTCCGTGTCTGATATCCCGCGCGACCCGCCGCCGGAAGAAGTTCGTGTGAGATGGGAAAAATCGCAGCAAGAGGGCCAGCCACATCGACCAACAATGCCATACGCCCACGAGTCTGAAGACATCACCGATCAACCACGTCAAGATCAGCCTCAAGTTCAACAGGCTGTAGAGAAGGCGCCGACCGAAAAGTCCCCTGACGAGCAGACTGCCAAAGATGACACGGAACGAAAGGTCCCGGGCACACTGACCTCCCAATCTGTACGAGAAAAGCTACGTTCTACTACTGCCAAATTACACCGCAAAGCTTCCCTTCTGGCTAATCGCTTCGGTCGGCCCGAGACAGGAGGTGATGACCTCACGTCTGCTACCTACCATGGTGACTGGGCGACTGGTAACGCAGTGCCGGAGTCGGACGTGACAGACAATAAGCATAAAACGGACGAGGAGAAGCAGGCGCACAAGGCGAATAGTAGCTCTGAGGCTCATCGGCTGGTGCGTGATCTGACTCAGGACCAGTCATCCCGTCGGCGTAAGACTCGAGGTCGACCCTATCCCCGCGGCGGGAAGGACTATGTGGGCGACGAGCAATCGTCGGCTTTTGATTCTGCCCTGCGATATCGTTCTGGTGGCGGAGGCATTCTGTCACAGTTGATCAAGTTGAATGGTGGAGGGCAAGGACAACAGGGTGATGGTGAATCACGGACATCTAGTCTGTCGTCACTTGATTCGGAATCAAGTTCAGCTTCAGGTGCGCCCAGCTCGGGCCCTGGTCCAACAGGGAAAAAAGCAAAGCCTGTAAAATGGTACAAAAGACCTCCCAACCTGTCGACGTCTACTCTGATTGGGGGAGGAAGCTTGAGCGGCGCAAGCACGCCGGTCTCCAGTGAAGTTATATCGGCAGCAGAGAAACGACAAGGGAAGCAGCCAAATCGCCAACTGAAACTCGAGGATGAGATTCGAGTGACGGTTCACATTGCCGAGATCATCTGTCGACAGCGATACATCATGCAGCTGTGCAATGCGCTGATGATGTTCGGAGCTCCCACCCATCGCTTGGAAGAGTACATGCAGATGACGGCGAAGGTGCTCGAGATCGACAGCCAATTCCTGTATCTACCAGGCTGTATGATCATGGCTTTTGATGATCCCTCGACTCGAACTACAGAATTCAAACTTGTGCGAGTAGCGCAGGGTGTTGATCTCGCTCGACTTTCCGACTCGCATCTCATCTACAAGAACGTGATCCACGACGTTATCGGCATTGAAGAAGCAGTGCAGGAATTGGAGGAAATAATAAAGAAGAAGCCGCGATTTCCCAAATGGCTAGTCGTGTTGGTCTATGGTTTGGCGACTGCAACAGTCGGCCCTTTCGCCTTCAATGCCCGTCCGATTGACATGCCCATTATATTTCTCAATGGACTTTTGGTCGGGGCCATGCAACATCTGGCAGCACCCCGCTCAGTGTTATATTCCAATGTTTTCGAGGTAACATCAACCGTGGTGACTTCCTTCCTGGCTCGGGCCTTTGGGAGCATCCCACTTGCCACCGTCAACGGCAAAAGACAGTATCTATTCTGCTTTGCAGCCATCGCCCAGTCCTCAATTGCGCTTATCCTGCCCGGATTCCTTGTACTGTGCAGCAGCTTGGAACTACAGTCTCATCAAATCATCGCTGGCTCAATCCGAATGGTTTACGCCATCATATTTTCCCTCTTCCTTGGCTACGGTATCACCGTCGGCACAACCATCTACGGCCTGATGGATAACGGAGCAGTGTCCGACATCAATTGCCCTGCAGCAGGAGCCTTCAAAAACCCCTACGTCCAGCGATTCCCCTTCGTCGCCATCATGACCGTGTGGCTATTGATCATCAACCAAGGGAAATGGAAGCAGCTACCCCCAATGACATTCATCGCCATGTGCGGATACATCTCAAACTACTTCAGCACCAAGCGCCTCGGGTCGAATTCCCAGGTAGCCAACACGGTGGGTGCCTTCGTCATTGGCATCCTGGGTAACCTGTACAGCCGATTGTGGCACGGTCACGCCGCAACCGCTATTCTGCCCGGTATTTTCATCCTAGTGCCGTCCGGTCTCGCTGCTACGGGCTCCCTGATCTCGGGTGTCCAGTCAGCGGATCAGATCCGCCAGAGCGTGTCTTCGCACGGCCAAGCTAGTCAGGGTGGGCTTTCCGGTAGTTCAATATATAGTCTGGGATTTGGCATGATTCAAGTGGCGATTGGTATTACGATTGGACTTTTCATTGCAGCGTTGCTGATATATCCCTACGGGAAGCGCCGAAGTGGACTGTTTAGCTTTTGAAAAGTTGTTTCGATTTGTTATGGTTACAACTATCGAGCAAGGGCGAGTTTGGAGTTGCCGCTTTGACAAGGTTTTGCCTAACGGCCAACTGCTAGAGGTGAGAGACCTTTTTGGTCACTCGGGAGCGACCCGTGGAGGAGCAACAGTGACTTGGCAATACGGTTTGCCGATTGACAAGTAGGGTCGAGGCCGATAGCCAAAATCAAAAATTGAGCCGTCCATGAAGAACAGATTTATGCTCCTGAATCAACTTCAGAGCCGAAGGACTGTTATGATTGCTTTTCATGCCAAGTTAATTATGTAGCTGTGAATCTATTATTCTTGTTTTATGAGTACCATCGATTACAGTACCATTGCATCGGCCTTGTTATCGTGCGCTGATTGTCTATAGTGAAAAAGAGATGTTGAATATAGCCTTGGGATGGCTAGAAATAAACATCGGATTGGTTGTACAACATCGTGAGGTCCCTCGAACACCCCCCCTACACCTCAAGAAAAAGTAGCCCAAACTGAGGTGCTATCTACAGACCATCCTTTCTTGCACGGGAAGCAGGAAGCCTGCTGGGAATATTCCATCTAAACAGACCGTGTCTAAGACATTACTATATTTATAGCCGCACTAATACACTAATACTCTAGACAGTTTAAGCGGGACAAGCTAACTTTGGTGGCGTCAAATCCCGGGGTACAGTACCATGCGACCTGCCAGTAATAACTAGCATATAACGACAGTATAATATGGCTACTAGGAGAATTGCTGTTGCAAGTCGGCACGTCCCGCTATAAATCCGCTAAAAGCTGTGGGCCTCGTTTTCGTTTAGAAGCACAGTAAGCGGTGGCAATGCCCGGTTACCACGGTCTCCGGGGACCCGCTTGTCTACCCAACTCTACACATTCCCCAGTTCTCGCTTTGTTGTCTTTCAGCTTGGGGTGCCCAGACAATAAGAATAGAAAATCCAAGAATAATGCAAACACAGTAGCAATTATGTGGATTGGTGAATACCCATATTTGAGAAGCCCACATGGAATAAAGGGTCGGAAAAAGGTGCAGAAGCTAAGCTGACGATCTGCCACAATTTGGGATGTTCGCGATGCCGCTAAACACGCATGTCTCACTACCCTCGGACTTTATTACCCGGTTTAACTATAAAGTCGACCATCCTACCTCTGCTTCCATTCATTCCACATCAACTTGATACCTTCAAGCTCAACACTCTCACAACCACAAAGATGAAGACCATCGCCATCTCTTCCCTCCTACTCCTTGGAGCTGCGACCGCACAAGAAATCCAATCCAAGCCTTTCAACCTAGTCATCCAATCAGCCAACAAATCCCTTAACGGCGAACAGCTATCCGCCTGCCACTCCGGCGCCGCCATTGAATCTCTCTGCCTAGCAGGAGCAGGCTCCGAATTCTACCTAAACACCACGCAAGGCCAACAAGCCCCTATCGAGGGTCTCAGCCCCTCCGGTACTCTGATCTGGAAGCTACCCTACATCAACCAGAACAATGGTACGTTGCCCATTCCAAATCATCCAAGGGCAACCTCTAACTACCACAGAAACCGCCTATGAGTCCGAGCCTCTGAGCTTCTACAGTGACCCATCGACCAACGTGGCCATGCCCATGTTCCAGCCTTCTTATGATGTGCAGCAGGTCATGTTTGATGAGGAGAACCGTATGGGTATTTACAGTTACCTTGATGATACTGTTACCCCGCCTACTGGTGATACGCCTAAGGTTCTGCAGAACTGGTATGTCTGTGAGACTTACTATACTGGTTACACTTATCACACTCTGAACTGGGTTATGGGCGATGCGAAGGCTAAGCCGCAGAATCCTAGCTGTGTTAAGGTCCAGGTGGAGCGCAAGGCTGTTTGATGAAGCATATTGGTGTGGGGTGAAGTGGGTGCTGGTTGAGAGCTATGTGTAATGAGTAGGACTGTATGTATATTTTTGACATTATATGCTTATTATAAGATAACGTCCTTTTTAAGGTGTTAAGTGGTAATTCTAGCTTTAATATAGTCCCAAGACAACTCGATAGACTCAACACGTCGGTCCTCGCCCCATCTTTCCATTGTCTCCTTGCCTGGGCTTGTTCCGCCTTTTGGGTGGCATACGTTGTACGGGCCTAGTGAGAACTGCCCTGATTTGGTTTTTGAAATCTGTCAAGGTCAGAACCGATGCAATTTCGGTGCGAATGGAGATAATCAGATCTAGAATAGAAACGTGATAGTTATGATGCAGAGAATTGTATTCCAAATCGATTCACATTAATGCAACGATTTGCATAACAGAAAATCTAAAATGACCAGCATATCTATATTATCACTTGTAATGCTACGTGGGCGACCAGTCGCCAGGTTCACTTCGACAATTGAATACTACTTCCTCTTTAGAGTAGTCTCCCGTGTCTCGGCCGTGCCCATCTGATCCCGCCAGACGGCGTAGCCCAGTAACTCTAACAGATGTCGCTCGCGATGTGTAAAGACGCGAACACCCTCGGTGCGAAGAAATCTTCTCGCATGATCTAGTAGGACCTGCGCATGTCTCTGGTGAGAAAAAAGTCGAAGCAGGATGTCGTGATTGATGACTATTCGGCCCGGTTCGTTGGAAGCAGGAACCTCGAGAAGAATGGATCGAATCTTCTTATCGCGCGCCAGGGAGTCGGCATAAATTTCGAGCATACGGTTCCGTATAATAAACTGCAGCATGGACTCGTACGACTGGTCTTTCAAAATCGTTTGCGGAAGAGATATATCCGGTCCAGAGAGACCACTCTGCATGGCAATCGCATATTCGAGATCATCGAGCAAAGGCGTCAACTGCATTCTGGCAAGAGAGACATGTCCCAAGACAGGACGGTCATAACCGAGTTTCTGGCGCCAGAAATAGTTGCACATGATCAGTGAGATAATACAGGGGATCAGCACCACGTATCCCCACCACCGCTTAGCTGTAACCATTGAACCAGCGCCAGCAACTAACCCGTTAATTCCATTGATAAAGGCATGCCACTGGAATCGCCGAAAGCGGGTATGTAGTCGTCGGCGAATATCATCGCTCGGCTCGCTTTTCCGCACCGCAGCATCATGCTTTCGGAACCGCTGGATAAGATACCATGACCAGATGGCATTTAGAAGACCAAACGCCGCCGCCAGGCCATTGCCAATGTATCCAGAGAGCAGATTGCTCGCCATAAAGACACGCGGGTTCGCTCCCCCGATCGCCATCAGCGTACCGACACCAACAAGAATGGAACCAGCGCCGAGAAGAATATCCATGCAGATGCGATCGACAACTTCGGTCCCGATCTCCCGCATCCCAACGCCCAGTCGACTGTCAAGTAACCGTGCTAACTCGTGGTTCTTGGAATGGTACTGCCGCAGCCGCTGGAGGTGCACTTTCTCATCTCGTAACAAGCGGACGTTCCTCCAACTGAGTCTGAAATCCTGCACCGCGACAAACGCCATTCCCAGTGCCAGCGTACCCCCGATACCCATAAGCCAGGCGGCGAAAGTCGGCACGGGAATTTCGTTCCACACGTTTGCAGCGAAGTCGCCTGCATTCGCGAGCTCGAGGTAGCCGACGCTAGCAAGGAGACTGTTCCGGAACTGTTGCTGGTGCAGGAGTTTGAAGCGGCCGCGGCTACGGCGGACCATAGTCACTGTGTCTTGTATTTCAAGGGATTCTTGCCATGTTATGTCGCTGGCTTCGCGGAGGAGTTTTCGGATTGGGGAAGCGGACTCGATGACGGAGTGTTCAGGCTCGGGGTCTACTTGCGATGGTTTTGGATGTATTGGAGAAGGAGCTATTAGGGTGTCGGAAGACTCTCCGGGGAGGGCCATTGTGAGAAGTAGTCATGAGAAGGATGTGCACATCTCGGGTTGGATAGTGGCTTTGCACGGCTGCCTTGGTCACAGGGGATAGGTGGGAGATATGAGATATCAGATGCAAGGTGTGATGTACACCGTCAGGAGAGGAAGAATAAAGGAGGTCAATGACGAGAATGGAAGGGAAAATGGAGAAAATGGAGAACAAGTGGAAACTGTGGAAACTTGGCAACCGTGGATCTGCGCCAAGGCGTAGCCTTGTAGGGCTGAACATTCCCCAGTTTTTATTGTTCTATCCTGCAGCCTGGGCCCTATTACGGACCATAGTTTGAGTATTTCATTATTACCATCATGAAAATAGGAGTAGTATGGAGCCACATTTTTAGGTCACGGCCTAATTGGCCTCTTCCTTCTATTCATAGAACAAATGGGGATGTGTCCTTTCTAATTACTTCCCATTTGAGATACTCCACACTACACGTAATCCGTACAATGCAAAACGATGATTCATGTAAATCGGTAAGAAACGCGTATCCAATAATGCTATGCCCTATGCTTGTTTAGTCGATCTGAGATCGTCCTCTCCTTTCGCACTCAGCGCGCGGATCAGCTTAACGCCCGCATCCGCCGTGTCACCAGGTGCAGTCCAGAACCGAGCCTCCCGGTCGGATCCACGTAGTACATCATCATGCGGTTCGTCGACTGTCGGCGATGGACTACCGTCTGGTGAAGGGTTACTGTCACTAGCGGCGTAGACGTTGACCCGCTCATTGAACCGCACGCGGTGCCGTACCCGTCCCCCGGGTGAAGTCGGCACGTCGGCGTGCATGCTGGTCCCAAGGAAACTTTTACGGACAGCATATCGCCGATCCTCTTCGCGGCGAAGAGTGTCGGAGAAAATCTTTTGCAGGGCTGTGGCTGCCGTGAAACGGATTGCGAGGTATGCTTGTTCGGCTACGAAGACTGTCAGGAGGAGCGAAGATAGTCGGACTTCTGACATCGGCCCTCGGTATAAGTGCACAATTGCCGCCGTGGAGAGTGTGCCCATCCATGCCAGAAATTCCAGACCCAGGAGACACGGTCCAATGGAGTCTGCTCGGATGGGTGGCGGTCGCTGGCATTCCAGGGTGAGTTTGAAGAAATCTCCTCGTAGCTCCAGCCAGTTGTTCAGTAGGAAGCCCAGTGGGACAAGTGGCCATGCGACGCCGAATAAGGCGAGATAGCCGAGTTGAACACACATTTCCAGGATGTCCTCTTCCACTTTGTATTCATCAGCATCTGCCTCGCTTCGCACACGTTTCAAGAACGACGCCTCTTCTAAAGGGTCGATCAGTAACGAGTCCGTGGCCTTGGAGGAGCTGCGTTGGCGAATCAATCCAGCTTTGCGGTCTCGGTAGTTCTGCCATTTCTGTGACAGTGCATGTTTCACATAGGGCAAAATGATCTCCTCGCCGAAACTTAGCACTTGCGCCGTCATGGATAGGTAGATGACTTCCTGCTGGAAACGCGATGTGTCTACCTCGAACACGTGGGCTTTGGCGGTATCTGGCCTCGAACCGTTTCGTCGGAGTATATCCAGGTGTGGAACGATGGACTTGCCAAATGGGACGTAGACGTATGCAGTCAAGATGGTCGGTAGAAAGGAGGTGATGAAGTTCATGACGAAAGTCTTTTGTGTTTGTGCCAGGTCGTACAGATCTTGGGTTCGGTAGTTCTCGTACTCGGTAAGACGAGTGGCGATGCTGGTTAAGAAAGAGGTGATGGCGGGAAGAGAGAGCGAGAAGAGAATAGTCGGCAGGAATTCCAGGTATCCTTTAAAAGATCCGTTGTACACCTCCGAAATGAAGACTTCTGATGCGAACGTCGCGCATATCAATCCTCCAAGAGCGACACTGGCTATCGACACGAAAGGAATCAGTAGCAGCTGTCGCATGAATTGCTTCCATCCTGGGAAGACCTGTACCACCTGCCCGGTGATGGGATCGTCGACTTCCTTCTCCCACTCGTACTGCACCCGGTTCACCTTTAGCACGTCGACACCTTTAACTCCCCATCGCAGACTCAGATCGGATTCGCGAATCTTCCAGAACTCGACAAATACTACACACCAGATGCATAGTGTAGTGCCGTAGAAGATCGAGTAGGGTCCGAGGTAGAGCCAGCCGAAAATGCCAAGTACGGCAGGTACCACGAGAAAGAGCGAGTAGCAGTGGATAAAAGCGTAGTAAAAGGCGACCTGCAGGAAACTCGAGGTTAACGATGATTATTATGGAATGGCGATGGCGAGTCAACCTTTTCACCAAACAGTGCACGAATGGTGTCGAGATCCTGAGTCGTCAAGACCGTCTTGCGACTCCACTGTCGCAGTAACTCAGAGCATGCCTCCTGATCATGTAACGGAAATGAGGCGGTCACGTTCTTCCATTTCCCATGATTTGGCGTGATACCCGCGCCGCCCAGTTTCTTCTGCCAGGTGACGGCATGATAAACCGAGCGGATCTCCTCGGCAGGCGTCTCGGCATCGGCGATTGTGTTTTCGTCGCCCGTTGGCAGACTATGCGTGATTCCAAACAGCCAATCTTTGATTCTGCGCCCGTTAGCAGCTGCCACTACTTCGCACGATACCGACGAACCTCGATTGGTGGATCAGCCGACCCAGGTGGTCCCTAGGCACCCGAATACATACTAACAGTGACGCACCGTGGCCATGACGCACCTGCACGCGAAGACCGGCTTCATTCAAGTCGGCAATGAGCGACCGAAACTCAGTAATTGCCTGCGCCTGGTCTGCGATCGTCAGTCATCTGTCCAGAAGTGGAAGTCATGCAGAGAACTGTACCCAAATCACCAAACTCGTACTTTAGCACCCAGTCGACGCCGAGGTTGCCGTTCTCGTCGGGATCTTGACCTGCGAGCCAAGACATGGTTGGGGAAGGAGAGAAGACATGGTGTGCGAAAAGGGAGGCATTATAGTAAATTACTATAATTACTCCGGATCGTCATTACACCACAGTTCCACTGGACGATCCGGTTTGACAAGAATTTGTTCGGTCCGAGCCCTACGAAGGTACATACATTAGCTGCAGGACGAAATAAACCGGGATCCACGGCCAAGCCTCAGCCCTACGGAGTAGTCGAATTATGATCGGCAGGTAACTAGTTTCCCCTGACGGCATTTCCTACTATACTTAGTCTACCTTGCTCACTTATTATTTTCCGTCTATTATTGAATGTATTCAATGATTCACACTGTGCAACTGCACCCCGGCGCTGATCGCCGTGTGGTGCCCCACTGCGGATTTCGATTCTCCTGAATTCTTCACAAATCACCCGGCACCTGAAGAACAGTCGCGCATGGTAATTGCAGCGGTGGGACCTAGATGTGGGCAGCAACTGCTGCAGTCATGGTATTTGCAAGTTCTGTCTTCCGGTTCTGCAGGTATCCCTTTCCCAGCCCGGATTCTCGGTAGATGAAAAAGCTGCTGCCTGAAGCTATTCACGCCAAGACTCGGAGTAAGGATGGACCATCCCACTTTACCTCCTCCCCAGTCTCATGAATACACCCCAAAATCTGTGCCACAATACCATTACCCATAATACAGTGGAGATGACGTGCCGATTGGATTGATGGCAGCGCTGCCATCCCCAACCAATAGTAGGCATCAACATTCGGAATTGTTCATCTCGACTCGGATATAACAATGTGGCTGTGGCATGCGGTGCACCTTCCGGACTTCCGGTGATTCCATTGAGGTCAAGAGTACAAGTATATATGGACTTGGCTCATAGCGGTCTGCGATCGTGATCACCTGCAGTCGAGCTGGCAAGGCCTGCCTTGTGTCCGTACCTCCGTCCAATAATTCACCGTGCCTGAATCAACTGACAACCGGCTTATCCTACTCTTGCCTCCTTGACCCATGTTCGATCAGGTCGTCGATCTCATGGCACATCGGTTTCCCCGTAATCAGAATCTGACAAGGGGGCTGAGCGTGTTTCTCTTCATCTTTATGTTCCTGCCAACGTTTATTGTGCTGCTTGCCGTGGTCATATTCTTCTTCTTTGTTTATCCGCGACTGCGCAAGTCGAGTATCATTCAGCGACTCGATGATTCATGATTAGGTACGTACGACTCTTCGGTGGCTGGTATAAGCTTGGGCGCTGATTTTTTCTAAGCCTCGATAGGCAATATTGGTACGGAGTCTATGGGAAATGCATAATGATCCCGAGGTATTTTTAAAGGTTGACAAACCTTATGCGAGTGTTTGACGGAGTTTTGGTTCAGATTGGACGATGACTTTATTCTATTCCTGTCGATATCATTTGAGCACAAAGGTTGCATGGATTTCACCTTCCACGGCGAAAACCTCTTCAATCAACATCTTTTCCACTTCTCATTTCCAAAAGACAGCATGGATGCATAGGAATAAGTTAATCAAGTAAAAATGAGGATGCCTAGCTCACCCTTGGTAAAACCCGGACCCATCCGGTGCCATGGTTTGCCAGGATTGACGCTCGAATGACTGAAAACATTTGCAAGCCCACATCTTGGCTCGTAGCGCGTGGGTCGACGGGTAGGGCTGGGGAACTCTGTGACTAAGGGTTGGGTTGCAACGGTTTTCTCTTTCTCCTCTCAAGCGAAGACAGTCAACTGGCACTTATCCCTCGCCAACCTCTACTTATCGTCTTTTCGAGCTAATCCCACAAGTGGACGATTCTCTGCTGTCGGGAGACGGTGGACGCTGCACGTGCTATGATTGGCCCGCAGAGTCAGGGACCCTGATTGGTCTTCCCGTTGTGCTCCTTAGTCAGCTGCTTTGTGTAACTTAAACAGTTGGCGACCCTCTACTTTCTTCTTTCTTCAAGACTTCTCTATCGCATTGGCTCCTTCTCCTAGGCCTAGTTTCCACTCTCCTAGGACTATTCAATAGGTTTTGAGCCCATTCTTAGTCGATTTTACACCAAGACTGATCGATTTACATCGATTCCCCATCAAAGTACCGTTGTCAATGTGATGCCTTTGCAGAGAGTTTAGAAGTTCTGCATTATCGGTACTGAGCTACAGGCTCTATATAAAGACTCCATGATGCTAAATTCATCAACCTCTTGCCTATCGACAGGTAGAAGCAGCAGCAGATATGACTGAACCCCATGATATAGGCCAGGAGATTGAGCTGAAGAAGTTTGTCATCAATCAATCTACAGACCCTCGGAAAGCTACTGGTCATGATACCATTGCTTTGCCATCCAGGCAGGGGATAATGTGGATGATATTCTCATGATAGCATCAGCACCACGCGGCATTATTATATCAAACGGCATATAATCAGACACGGAATCACACTGAAAAGATTCTTTTCAAGGGGTTCAGTTAGGCAATTGGCAACATTCGATACTGATATACATCAGACACGGAATCTAAATAGATAGGGCGATACTCGTTATGGTGCACAACACAAACATCAAATAGATAGGGTCAGTATTTGTCGGGAGGCGATGACTGGCTACTAGGAAGAGAATCCCGGAGAGAAAATCATGATCATGGGAAGAACTATCTGGGGGGAGCACCTCAGCTATATGGATAGCTGCAAACGAGGAGGGTCATGTGACCTCTCTAAACAGTATTGAATGTCGCCGATGGCCTAACTAAACCCCTTGAAAGGGATGTTTTAGTGCGATTTCGTGTCTGATTATGTGTCAATTGCTGTCCTAGTGCCGCGTGGTGCTGAAGGTATCATGAGAAATTCATCCACATCATCCCCTGGCTGCACGGCACAGAGGTGTCAAGAACTGCCAAGCCCCCGACAAATTACCCGTCTTTACCCACGGTGATTTGGTACTCTACATCGGTGGTGTGTAGTAGTGCGACTAATAGAAGGATTATTTATGTGATTAACTCGGTGTTAGTAAGGTTATCATGTTGGCGACTATCCTTATGTCGTGTCATCTTGTTACAGGTATGTTCGGTATGGATGTTGAGGTTCCAGGGCAAGATATCCTCAGTTTGTGGTGAGTTTTTGGGAGTGTTAGGGCTTCCGATGCGTTTATCGTTCCATGGTTGTTTGTATTGCGGTTGCGGCTAAATTTAGGCTTCTGCCAGGGCGGCAAGACATTAGCGATTAAACTTGGTAGCTCGAGTAAAGATTAGGGTTGAGTATCATTTAGGAAAGACCATACTGCTTGCCGGAGTACTGTTTGTCGGGATGTTCCCAACCTTGCGTTCATGATGGGGTGTATCAATGCCTCGTGGATGCTTGGTGTGGAAACGAGCGCCCAATTTGTATGCGGTATCTTGAAGCCATGTCAGAAGAGACAGAGTATGTATCTCTTGAAGGATATTCCCATATCTTGCCTTCCAGAGATCCATAAAGTAGTTCGTTCGCCCTTTCCAAGGCCCAACATCTCCACAACGAGGCATAGTGCTCCGCGCCATTTTGCCATATGTCCCATCTAGGCTCCAATCAGTCATGGCTGAACAAGGCAATCGGATGGAATGCGGAGAATACCGATGGAGCTCAAAAAGCTGTTAAGCATACAAGCATTTAGATACTAGAAAATTTTCGAAAATAGTTGCTATAGGCCAATAAGGCTATTTAGCTCCCTGGACCTCATGAGATTACGCGTCATACCATGTTAATAACATTTCTTTCCATTGACTTGCAAGCCTACGTGACCCAGGGAACACTTTGAGCTTCTGGAATGATGAGCAAGAACTATCCCCGAACAGATTTCTGCCTCGGAAAGATCGACCGCACACGCTTTACCATGTCACCTACAACTTTCCTATCTCCAAGATGTACCAATTGCAGAGCCGCATTGAGCAGATCATCCGACAAATGGCTAATGTACAGAAATACGAAGAATTCCTGACACACGTCACAGCTAGAAATCGCGCTCATCGCTAGACTTCACAGAGGCTGAAAAGGCCACAAGCGACGCAAGCACTTCAGGCGGCTGTTCCTACCAGAGTAATAGCGATATAATCCCCGCCGGAAAACACGACGCGAAGTCAGCCCATTGCGGACTTAGCGCTTCCCCCTTGCTTCGGCACCCCTGGCCCTCTTCACCACGCGTTGTTTATTGCTTGTTCAAATGCTTAGGCGTGACAAGCTTCAGCTAAGAAAATCTGTACATAGTCCTAGCTGAACAAGCTCTGCTGCATGTACCAGCCGTGCATGGTGCGTCTTTTGAATCTCCGAATGTTTCAGCTGCCCTTCCCCGGCGTTGTCGTCAGCTTCCTTACGCGGCCATTTATCCTTGATTATTGTCTCTGGGGTCTCTGGCGGCATTGACATTCTAAACAGAGGGAGAGAAGACTACAGCGGAGCCAGGTAATACATAGTTTCCCATAACCTCAGTAGGTAGATCTTATACTTGACTCTTATTGGCGACATTAGTGAAACAATCGTTCAGATACCTAGGTACCGGCCTACGTGTTTTCAGCCGGAACCATGTAAGATGGGGATCGTAAAATATACGTCGGTGTCTTGGGCAATCGCGTGAACACTTGAACCCTTGCTTTGTTGCTAATATCTCGACGAAAGTCATCCAGAGACAGTCCATCTACCCATCCTTGGTTCCGACATGATATACCCCAGGTATTCACAGCAGGTTTGCTGGCTGCCGAAACAAGACACTAGCCACACGTCTAAGCCATCTTCGACCTTCCAGCATGGAGTCAATAGTTATTAGTAACGTCGCATCCAATTGCGGAAATGTGTCAGACGGCCAAATGGAAGTGTGGCAAATGCTGCACAGCCACAGTCTCAGCGCGGAGAGCAAGTGGATCTCAAAACCGCGGTTCAGTCTCGACCACAGCGAATCATTGGTTCCAAGTTACACTGTCCGCCCCAAAAATAGGCTGGATTATTCGTGCAGCCGAATTGACACCATACTGTACACCGAGTTGACATCACGATGATGGGTTTAGGCAACGTGCAGTCGGACTCTTCAATTCGCTAGTCTCGTGTCGGATAAGCATACAAGCCCTGTTCATCGTGCGATACAGACTTTTCGAATAATGACTCGGGGTTCTAGACTTTGGACAGCTTGGTAAATATGGGAGTATAGTGTGTCCGCCTCAGTAAGGCCAGGCCCGCAGACTATCGATCATGGACAAACACGGAGACGTCGATCGTGGGTCGCCAATCAAAGTGAGCCGCCTCGGACATTGTCCACGGTGGATCCGGATTCTCTGTGTGGACGCAGCTTGGCATTTCTCTGTAGGGAGAGATGGGAGAACGCGTCATTTGCCATTTTGGGTTTGTTTCGAAGTCATGGAGATCGTAAAAGGGGGGTGACATCACAAGGGATGCCGACGCCGATGCCGATGCCGATGCCACTGACGAGGCCTCATGAGTGCGGAGAATGGGAGAATGGGAGAATGAGAGAATGACAGAATGAGGCTGTCAAAAGAAGCCTTCAACGATTTGCAGATCTCTGAATTTTAGGGCTTTCATACTTATGTACATACGCTGATTTGCCAAGGATCGCCAAGCTGATAAATAACTTCTGCTTTCCCCCTTTATCTTGCTTCTTCCCTGTTCTTACACCACGGGCGTCTGTCAAGACCCTCTTCATCTTCCTTCCCCTCAGGCCTCTATTGTGCCTTGAATCAGCTACTGGTTCCTGAAATACATGCGTACGTTCTATTCTGCTCCCCGTACCCGTACTGGGGCCTAGACTGACCCCACACCAGACCGGATTAACTCGTGGGCGAAAGCTCACGCATCCTATCCCGGCCAAAGCCAAACCAACCCCAACCAAACGGCTGATGCTATCGCTGAAGCTTCCTCCTCCCAAGATGTACAAGTGAATGGTACTGTCGAGGGGCCCGGCTCTACGCCAGGTTCCTCCACGGAGAAAGACAACGCCAAACCAGGCCTGCTCATTCGCATGCGCAATGGCAGCGGCCGGTTCTACAACCACACCAAGGATGTCCTGTTTCACAGCTGGGTCAACGTCCTGTTGGTCTTCGTGCCTGTCGGTATCGCCGTCAAGGCCGTCGGCCTGAACCCAGCCGTCGTCTTCGCCATGAATGCCGTGGCGATCATCCCCTTGGCTGGAATCCTCAGTCACGCTACTGAGAGCGTGGCCTCCCGCCTGGGTGACACGATTGGAGCTCTGATCAACGTCACCTTTGGTAACGCCGTCGAGCTGATCATTTTCATTATTGCTCTGGTCAAGAATGAGATTCGCATCGTTCAGGCATCTCTGCTGGGTTCTATCCTGGCGAACCTGCTTCTTATTCTCGGAATGGCCTTTCTTCTCGGTGGTCTGCGTTTCCAGGAGCAAATCTACAACAGCACCGTTACCCAGATGAGTGCCTGTCTGCTCAGTCTGAGCGTGACTAGTCTTTTACTACCCACTGCTTTCCATGCCTCGTGGTCCGATAGCGCCAATGCGGACCGCGAGACTCTCAAGGTTAGCCGTGGAACTAGTGTGGTAAGCTAAAACCTGCGAATGCACCGAAACAAAGCTAACGGATTAGGTCTTGCTTCTTGTGTACATCCTGTACATTCTCTTCCAGCTCAAGTCCCACTCCTACCTCTACGCCAGTATTCCTCAGCGCATCATCGACGAGGAATCCCACCCCGGTATTCTGGCCGAACTTATGAACAGCTCCTCCGAATCCTCATCCAGTTCCAGTGATGAGTCCGACGACACAACCACCTCATGGAGTACCGCGAAGCGCATCAAAAGAGCCATGAAACATCGCCGACACCGCAAGTCCAGCACCAGCTCCAAGGATACTTCCGATCAGAAGAAGGTCATGGCCAACGAGAACAAAAGCTCCGTCGGTAACTCCATTACCAGCAACGCCAACGACTCCGGCTTGTGCGCCATTGACTTTGGTGATGATGTCCGATACGAGGCCGATGACGATGCCCAACCGGCCCCGGGATTCCGCTCGCGTGATTTCGGTATCCCAGCCAGTCGTGTTGAGAGCATGCAGAGCGAGAAGTCACAGAAGCGCGATCACGAGCGCAAGAAGGGTCGCTCCAAGCGTGATAAGGGTCGTGGTCGTGTTCAGGTTCCCAAACCGACAGAGGTGGAAGCTGCTCAGGACCCTGTCAAGGCAGCCTCTATGAAGGGATTCTCCTCTGCGCCTAACTTTGCCGGCATTGAAGGTGCTGGGGAGATGGACGGTTCAAGGAGAAGGTCGCCTTTCGGCCCTATTCCCTCTCTGCTTTCCAGCACAGTATTCAGCTCCCAGTCTCCCAACAACTCGCCTCATCTCGGTGCCGCTGCCTCCCGTCCCGGGATATACCGCAGCAATTCCCTGCCGCCGCGTATCAGTCGCGCTGCGCCCGTCGGCAATGCCGTGCAATTTGCTCGCGGTGCCGCTCGCGCACCCGCAGCAGTTAGCGCTGCGGCCGCAGAGCCCACAGACCAACCAGCCGAGCCCGAGATGTCTCGGACTGCGGCTGTGGTCATGCTTTTGGTGTCTACGGCGCTGGTCGCCGTCTGCGCCGAGTTCCTGGTCGATGCCATTCCCGATATGATCCAGAGCTCATCCGTCAGCGAGGCCTTTATCGGTTTGATCATCCTTCCTATTGTGGGTAATGCCGCCGAGCACGTTACCGCCGTCAGCGTGGCGACGAAGAACAAGATGGATCTAGCTATCGGTGTTTCCGTTGGTAGCAGTATCCAAATTGCCATCTTCGTTACGCCTCTCGTCGTCATTCTCGGCTGGTGCATGGACAAGGACATGTCTCTGTACTTCACCCTATTTGAGACCATCTGTCTGTTCGTGACTGCCTTCGTGGTGAACTTTCTAGTACTAGACGGGCGGAGTAACTACCTCGAAGGTGCATTGCTTATCGCTGCCTACGTGATTATCGCTTTGGCGGCCTTCTTCTACCCGAACAGCAATGAGTCGAGTAACCTGGCCGGCTCCGAGGGATAACCACATCCTCATGCAGCGTGAAGCCACTCGCTTTGTTTGTTCTTCTCGTATTCCTGATGGAATGCAGCTTTTCTTTCCTGTAATCAGTTTCAGACTGGACATTTTTCCTATTTGGTCAAACTTTACTGATTGAATTGAATAATCAGGGATAGGGGCGCAACCCCAATCCCCTGACATGATACCTCTCCACACCCGGAATTTCCGTAGCGCCCAAACTCTTAGCCTGTGTCATGGTCTCCCTTGGCATGCCCCGACTGCTACGGAGTAGGTAGATACAATCCACACTGGGCCGGTGCGATATCCACGTGTCTCACACCGAGTGGCTGTGTTTTCCACGTCTGAGCCACATCGTGGCTCGGCATGCTTGTTAGTGGACCGCCGGACGCAGCTAGTGCTCGACAAATTTGTTTTCTCCGAACATGCGAGAATTGTTCTAGGGACTCCTGAATCCACCCGACTCATTTATTTCTCGAAACTGTGGAGTGTTATGATGTTTCCCTATAGGGAGTGATAGCCTGTCAAGCTCCCGTGGGGCGGGCCGATCAGGAGTTCCATGGTACTCTCCGAATACGGAGTATGAAGTACATACCCTGCACTCTACTGCGAGTATGAACAAGTATATCGTGTTCTTCTATGGCCAGCTGAAGAGGCTTGGCCGTGACACGACTTGTGACCCTTGTCCCACAATCTTGTTTTCGCGACAATCAATTCGTACTCCGCAGCCTTACATGACGGACCATCAGGGGTAAATGATAATCGCTGCCTAGTCAGACCCAGGAGTACAGAGTCCTCCGTACGGAGTAGCCGCCGCACGAGGCTTGTTCGGCGCTACCTAACAGTCGACTCCACAACATTTATCTTTGTGTGAGTGGAGATGGAGTTCGGTTCTGGGCGGATAGTTGTCTTGATTGTTTCCCCCTCTACATAAAACCCACTTCCCCCTCCTGTCATTCTCTCTCCCACTCTTTCCTCCCAAATACCTACATACAAAATGTCCTACTACGGCGATCCCTACGCCCGTCCTCCCCCAGGCCCTCCGGCCGGCTACGGCCAGCCAGCTTACGACCGCCCGCCTTACGAGCGCGGCCCATACAGCGCACCACCTCCCATGGCCCGCCCTCCACCTGGGCCTCCGCCCCCATTGCCCATGGGCTGGCACCAGGAATGGGAGCCCAACATGCGCCGCGCCTTCTGGGTTGAGGATGCCACTGGCCGCGCGCAATGGGAGCCGCCGTATGCCAACCCCGGTCAGGGTTACTATGATGGCTCGCGCTCTGTTCCCCCACCCGAGCCCCAGGGTGGTTACTATGCGCCCCCGCCTGGCCCGCCTGTTGGCTATGACAACCGTGGCTATGGCCAGGGCTATGAGCAGCAGCCCGAGAAGAAGAGCAATGCTGGCAAGTACCTCGCTGCAGGTGCGGCTGGTCTCGCTGTCGGTGGTCTTGCCGGAGCGTTTATCGAGCATGAAGTTGGTGAGTATTAGCCTTTTCCATTGCAGTTTGGAAAACAACGCTAATAACATCAGATGAGGACCACGAAGAAGATGCCAGAGAAGACGCCTACGAGGATGGCCGCGAGGACCAAGCGGACTACGACGACGGAGGCTGGTGATTTTCCTAATTCAAGCATTACATACCAGATATTTACTAGGGTTCCTGAGACTTATAATGAATCCATTATCGTTTCAATTCAACCCTATGAATCCACCTTTACTTTCACTTTCACTTCCAGCACAGAATCTGCCCATGCAACAATCCAAACCAACCCTCCTCATCCTCCACGAACCGTCTCCACCCAGCAGCCATATACTCCAAATCAGCATCACTCGCAAACCCCTCCTTCACCGCACCCTTCGAAAACCCACTCGACCTCACCCGCCTCTCCATACTCCCACCCCAGTACGCCCTCTCCTCAGGACTAGAAAAGCACCAACTCCCCGCACTCCTCCTCACACTCCCCTCTTCAAACCCAGCCCTCATAGCCCAGACATGAATCCTAGACCCCGAATGTGGATTCCCGCCCTTCGCTCTCGCCATATTCTCCGTAATATCCTTCCATTTCTCCAATCCCTCATTAGGCGGATACCAGCTCATACCCGCTGACTCGCGTGCCGCGACAATTCCACCTTTCTTACAAACACGCTTCATTTCACAAAGTGCGTGGACCGGGTCTGCGATGTGTTGCAGTACTTGGTGCACGTGCACGATATCAAACGAATCGTCCTCGAATGGGAGGGCGTGGATATCGGCCTGTTGGAATGTGATGTTTGTTATATTCTGTTCGGAGGCGAGGTTGCGTGCAGAGGGGAGGGGGTCGGAGACGTAGTCGACGCCTGTTACTTGACCCTGCGGGACGTGTTTAGCTAGGTCGATCGTTATGCTTCCTGGGCCGCAGCCTATGTCGAGGATTGTCATGTGCGGACGGATGTGTGGAATTAGGTAGGCGGCTGAGTTGGAGAGGGTGCGCCAGCTGTGGGTTTGGATGACGGAGGGTGAGTGGTCTGTTGTGTAGACGGCCATGGTGGTTTCAGTGGTTGGTTTCGGTTGGAGGTTGGGTGTCGGTGATAAGGCTTTTATAGTGGTGGAGCGAAATGGTTCGGTGGCGATCACGGTGGTTAGTCTGATTATGCGCTGGTGATTGCGTGGGCTAGACGTGATCATCCGAATTGACCGCGATCTATGACTTTGTGGCCGGATTGTAGTTTATCTGATATCCCATATCATGGAATGGATACCAAGTGTCTGAGAGTGTTAGTGTCAGTTAATTGGACCCCGCAATTCGGGACCGGGATAGCTGATTTTCCGTATATTTGCAACCATAAAAGCTCCTGCGCATACTTTCCCCTCTTTTATTCTTTTCCCTTCTCGAAGGTCGAGCTCTCGCCTTATACATTGATCCTAGTGATGCCTTAAGGATATAGAACACCATATCGTTCGCATGCAGCAACCTATCACTCGACTGGAACAACCTACCTATACCTACTTCGCTCAACACAAACAACTTAATGCATTCCACGTCACGTCGCGTCATCGATCCTATCCAGCTGGTATGTACAAGAACTAGATCTAATGGCATGGAAATAGCACAGCCCTATCCATGTCAATGGCCCTATCCGTGTCTTTATCTCCAACAGAACCTCGTAAGTATACCTAGTACGGTATACCACAGCGGGTACCAAACCCCAACACCGACAAGCTCCCACAACATTCATTGTGCGGGTGTCGATTGTTGTTTGCCTCTAGATACCCAAAACAACGGAACCTACACAGCATGTTAATCCGATATGCTATTCGTGTTTACCTACATGAAAGATGGCTTCCTACATCCGTATATACTCCTGCAAATAAAATCCCTACCACCTTCCATCCAATTAAGATCTCTAATCCAACTTGCAAGCACTAACAAGAAACAAAATCATCACCACTAGCCCCAGTATGCGTAATCACACCCGCCAGCTGATCATTTCCATTGAAAATAACACGGTCCGCACCAGGCGAGCCACCATCATAAACATCTCCGTCGCTAAGGATGGGGAATTCATAGTATGTTCCTGAAACGGGGAAATCGAAGCCTTCGTAGTTGTGGTATACGTGTGGATATGAGTCGTCTGTCTCGTCTTCGGAATATAGGTTGTATCCGGCTGCCGTGGCGGCGGATACGGCGTTGCTGGTGTAGCAGATTGTGCCGCAGGAATAGGCGCAGGCGCGTGGGGTGGGTATGGCGAGGGTGCCCATTATGAGGGTTGTTAGGGTGAGGAGCTAGGGTTTGTTAGGGTTGGTTTTGTGGTTGGGGTGGGTGCGTGTACATTTTTGAGGTGCATGGTGAGATTGAGTGCGATCAATGGGTATCACGGGTTATCACTTGGATTGGTGTGGTGGTCAGTAATGACTAGCAGGCCTGGTGGTGCTTTATATAGCTATGTTGGAGAGAAAGCTGCTAGTCTCACTTCATTCTATCTGCAACACAGACTGGATAGTGTTACATCGGGCTTTTTGGTCTACAGCGGCATTCATTGGCAGAGGTAATCTGCGGGATTCAAACTATCGTGGTTTTAAGAGGGCTATACTCCAAATGGTATCTGCACCGATGGTAGGTGAGCTTGGATTCAGGTATGAGCGGGGTTTGATGTACGTGAGGAATCGAGTGGTTGCATTCTGCTCGAGAAAAGGGTCAACCGAGTTTGCGGCCGCATGCAATATGCAGAGTTGTGCCTGGATAGCGTTATTATTATCGGACCAATCAGGGTTATGGTCAAGGGCACGATATCCATATAACGGTTAGATCGGCGTACAATGTATAGGGTTAGAGTCGACTATTTGAGGACTCTGCTTTTTAGGCCTACAGTATTCCTATTGCACTATATTCTAACTGGCCTGAAAATACTATTTCGAGTTACACCATCTGTCGTTGGTTTATAATGAGTTTAGCTGGTCCCCGAAAATCGGGTCTCCGACGGTTTCCGTGCGCAGATCGCTGTATAAATAGTTCAAATGTAGTATGCTATGCATATCACCAGCTCATCCCACAACGATATCGCTAATACGCGACCACCATGTCTTGGGCTTGGTCAGTGTCTCCTCTTCCACAAATTCCCTCCTCCCGGTCCAAATATCCATATCGCGCAGCTTAACCCAGCTCGTCCTATTCCAGAACTTATAAACAATTATGAACAATGCAAACACAGGAAGCAGGATATAGTTGATCACAAAGTCTTTCGCGCTGAATGGGTTGAGGAAACACGTGTACCCCTGGAAGAAGACGAGGAAGATATTGGCCGCAAGTGACAGGTATGTACCCCATGGGTATAAGGCCGCTCTGTACGGCAGTCTTGCCGGGTCTTGGCTCTGCGCCACGAGGGCACGCCGGAAACGAATGTGACAGATGCCAATGACGCTCCATACGAGGAAGGTGGCCACTGTAGCATGATTAGCTTGGATTTGATGATTGTTTGTAAAAACATACCTCCTGATAATGTAATCAGAGCGGAGTATACCTCTCCAGCACTGGAAGATTGCCCGAGGAATACAATACAGGCGAAGATATTCGTAAAAATGATTCCGACCCACGGGACACCTGCCTTGTTCGCACGCGCGAGAAACTTGGGGGCTTTGCCATTCCGCGACATGAAGAGAAGAACGCGAGATGCGACGTATAGAGAGCTGTTGCCGGCTGATATCACACTGATCACAATCAATGCGTTGATAAGGTGCGCAGCAGGGAGAATGCCAGCCTCAGTGAGGGCGATGGTCAAAGGCGAGCTAGCGGTTTTCGAGGTAGCACCCAGCAGTGACTTGTCGTTGTAAGGCATGAGAATTCCGATGAAAAAGATCGTTCCTGGAGACTTGTTAGATTCGTTGAAAAGCAGTACGGTCGGTATATGCTTACCGATGTAGAACACCAGGATGCGCCAGAACACCTGCTGAATAGCTCGCGGAACAGCTATCCGAGGGTTTGCCGACTCTCCAGCCGTAATACCCACCCTACCTTAAGTCAGTATTGAATCTTGATGGAACAAGTCTCGAAACTCACATCTCAGTACCGGCATATAATGTGCCGCCCACAACGAAAGTCTTGGCTACTCCATTGATTCCGTCTGCGAATGCTCCCGGATCATGCCAATACTTGAACCCAATCGTTTGCGGTCCAATTCCTCCAGCGCTGATGCAAATCGCGAGAATGAAGAACACAATAAGTGCTAGTACTTTGATTCTAGATGTTGTTAGAACTTGCTCTGCTCGATCTTGCAGGCGACTCACAAAGAAAGCCAAAACTCCATTTCTCCGTATGCTAAGATGCCCAGGTTGGAGAGAACAAGAAATAGGAACCAGAATATGAGGATCCAACCCCATTGCGGTACGGCTTCTGTCCAATATCCGATGACGAGTGATACCGCGTTATACTCGTTGGCGAGTACCTAACTCTTGATCAGCGACTGCAACAGCTTAGCTTTGGGGCACCTACGGTCACCCAGAGCCACCAGTATGCCCAGCCGAGGCCAAATGCGAGAGCATCATCCACGAAGCGCTCCGCGTATTCAATAAATGATCCGGAGATGGGAATTAACGTAGCCATCTCCCCCAATGATTGCCTATATCTGTCAGTAAGTTTCGTAGGATATGGCTCACCGAGCACTCACATAACGAAGAAGACAATGATTCCGACAAGGCAGAAGCTGATCAGAGAGCCTGCAGGTCCTCCCTCGTGAAAAGCATTTCCTGAGCTGACAAGTAAACCAGGACCGATAATTCCTTCCCGGTATTAGCTTAGATTTTGCCAACTCTTTTGCGCAGACTCACCTCCGACCGCGATCATCTGAAGATGCCTTGACTTAAGTTGGCGTTTCAATGGCGCCTCGAACGGGTCCCTCCCGATATACTCGGTCGGCTTTGACACATCGTTCGATTGGAAGCTCTTCATATCGCCATCATTGGTCGGCGCGGGATACACATCGGATCCAAAATCATGTTTATCTGCCATTGGCGACCGGAGCAAGAATATCTGAGGTGCCAAATGAAATCCTAGTTACGCTGAAGAATGTCAGAACGATCAAGGTGTGTGCACGCGAGCATGACAGGGGAAAGCACATGGCAGCTGCGGTAAGCAGTATCGGGCCGATCTTATTTGCTGAGGATGTCGCGATACGGCCCAGTGGCAACGCAAGGATCGTCGCGACGTTGTGACTGTATCCAACTGGAGCCAATGTCGATCTGGTCAATGACCTGCTCCTTTGGAAGTGTAATGTGGGGAGGAAGTGAATTTTATTCTCCAGATCATGTCAGACATGACAATTCCCCGACGTTGGCACAGATGAGATCGCGAAGGATCTGCAAAAGTGGAGCTGTGAGAATTGAAGGTCTGCCGCGCACGCCATCAAGCCACCTGGGCACACTTTAAGTTGACTGTGTTCAGACCCTTGCTAGTACTTGCATAGGGCTTTCAGTCATTCATCTTGTAGAGTAATTGATTTGTGCAATTGGAGCTTTAAGTTACTTAATCTTTGCCCCGAGACACTTTAGATCTGCGTACCTGGGCGAACTCTGTCTGTACCGGAAAATCAGCTCAGCCAGGCCCAATCCCTGTAAATTCTATGCGTCATTTCAAATCGGCCTGCTTGTCCATGGTAATAATGGTTTGCGACTGTGAGATCCCGGCCATCGGTATGTGGGGCGTGGCGGATTTAAGGTTATCGCAAACCACATATACCATGCTACCATAAAAAATATCAAAGCTAAGGAGTATAAAATAACAAGAGGGCCCTTGATAGGACCCAGTGTAGGATATTCAGTGGTAACTTGTCGGATATCAAGAAACTCGACCAGCGGGTATCTTCATGGGTTTCCTAAAAGAATACTGGCAGACCTTCACGTCGATAGCATATTCAAGAACAGGAATTGCAGAGAATCGCGTAGGTAGATCAGTCAAAAGATAAGACTTACTGAAATAATTGCTACCCAGTAGTTCCATAACTAGGACAGCCCTAGACACCCAACTGAGAACAAAATAGGAACATCGGTACCTCTGCACCAGAATTTACCGATCGCGATCCCACACCGCACAACGGATAATTTTGTATCCGCTCGTATAGAAGCTCATAATAATAGGATTGAACCATATATCAAACATTGGCTCACTGGTCCATCATGCGCGTAGGGGATCAATGCGAGGGTGCTCCAGATGACGTACCGTAGTTCATGATAACCCTCATCTCTGCATGGCCTGTAAAATTACCGGATGCGGTGTGGTCCCAATCCTCATTTTCGCTTAACTCAACTATTCGGGCCAATCACGGGCATCCCATCGCTGTGATCCTAAGCACCTGAGACACCAAGACGCGTCTATAAATATTCCCACTTTCGTAGAATCATGTCCCTTCTTCAAACCCACACCCTCGAAGCTTTTGTTTCTTCTCCTTGACCTTCAAATATTTTCCCACGCGCCGTCTTCATGATTAGGTTGCAGAGCTGTGAGTCTCCATGTCCCTTGACTATTCCGATTTCGATCTCTATGACAGCGGCTTGCAATGAAGAAAACCCACGAATAGCCCTCTGGCTTGAATTCCACTTCTTTGCTCTGAGCCAAGCCGCTGGTCTACAAGAGAAATCCAGCCTCGACTATTTGCATTAACACCCGGCTCACACATCCATCCAGTTTGTTGATTGAATTCCGCCCTGGGCCCTGTTCGTCTTCGTACCGTGAGTGCATAAACTTCCGTTCCATCTATTCCCCCGCAGTCTCGTGGCTACCAGGAATTAACAAGGCCGACTTCCGTTTGCCGCGTACCCAGTCTGAGCCAAAGAAAGAACAAGGCCAAGTCGTTGCATACGCGGATCAGCCCGATCCTCTTTTTGAATTTACTGTATGCTGATACCATGGCCTTCTAGGGTTTCCTCCTCATCGACAAACATTTACATGCATCTGCTTGTCAGAATACACACCAAGCCACAATGCATTGCAGGAATCCGAAAGAGGATGACTTCAAGAATGAAGATTCGCTTTCTTACCAAGAATACTATGTCAGTTCTACATGCTTCCCTACACCGAACTTCCTTCAAGACACTGGCTGGTAATGATGACCAAACCTGATGCTTTGCCCCTTGGCATAAAAATGCAAACTCTGAACCAAGCCCATGTCGAAGTTGCTGAATATACACATTTAACTCAAATTTCCCTTCAAGTTATGGTTTGCTAACGCCACGGGCAGTTGATCTTTGAGGATACTATGTAAGCGCTACACGTTTCCCAACACCAGACTTTCATCAAGGCACTGGCTGGTAATGATGACGAACAAGCATCTCGTCACTTGCCCCTTGGCATAGAACCATGAAGTCTGAACCAAGCCTATGTCGAAGTTATTGTTTCATACAATTCAACTCAAAGACCCCTCAACTTATGGTCTGCTAACATCCATGGATCATAGGCAGTTCATATTCGAGGAGGATACTATGCCAGTGCTACATACTTCCCTATACCGGACTTCCAATCATACACTGGCTGGTAATGATGCGTATACATGATGCTTTGCCCCTTGGCATAAAAACTATCAAGTCTGAACCAAGCCCCCATCGAAGCTGTTGAATACATGCCATTCAACTTAATACTCCTTCAGCTTGATACCTACTAATATCACGTGCAGTTTATCTTTGACGAGGATACTATGTAAGTACTGTACGTTTCCCTATATCAAATATTCAGATATCCATCAGGACACTGGCTGGTAATGATGACAAGATGTCGGTCATTGCCCCTTGGCATAAAATCTATGAAGTCTGAACCAAGCCTATGTTGAAGTTATTGAATCATACAATTCAACACAAAGATCCCTCAACTTATCGTCCACTAACATCAGGGCGGTTTCATAGGCTTCATCCTCCAACAACCAACTTACGCGGACATACCAATCTCTTCTTGCAGCAAATGATCAACTTCAATCTATTCTTCACCTATTGCTTGAGGGTACAATCTCGTCACATGAAGTCTCAAAGGTCCATCTCCCATGCCAGCATACCAGTTCAAGAACCTCCGAACTACCCAACACAATACCTTTACTCTGGCTGGGCATGATGTATATGTAATATGTTCTCAGAACATCTATTGCCATCCTAAGGTCGGCATGAAACGCAGACTGAGCCAAATAAAACAAGGATGATCGATTGACTCTCTGCAACCATCCGAAACATCGGAAGCATGAAGCCTATCCGTCGGCTTCACAGGGAGCCTTGGGACGACCACACCTCCGTGAGAGCCTCTCTATAAAGGTAGACCCCCATTTTGCACTACACCAATAATTAGCTGACTAGAATTAACCATGATGCAGAGGACGTACCTAGTATTCGTCATGACGAAATCCCGGAGAAGCTCGTACTTCCGCTGGCGCTCTTTATCATCCAGATTCAACGCTGTACAAAGAGCTTGCGACATTTCTGTTGTATTAGCAGGGTGGAATTGAACGCTCCCTTCTCGCATGAAGGTGGCTGCGCCAGCGAATTCGGAGAGCACAAGGACGCCGTGGTTCTTCTCTTGGCATGCGACATACTCGAAAGAGACCAGGTTCATCCCGTCTCTCGTTGAGGTCAACAGGCACGCGTCGGCAATAGAGTACAACGCAGTCAACTCGGTGAATGGGACCGATCGGTGCATATATAATAATGGAGTGCCCTCGGGGGTCGCTGTACAAGTCAGTCAGGCTGTTCTGATGGTTATGAACCAGTTGAACTTACCATGCTTGGCATTGATTTGGCCCGAAATAGTGCAAAGCTGTGTTTCAAGCTCCTGGTACTCCTTCACGTCTTCCCTGCTAGGAACAGCTACCTGGATGAGAACCACTTTCGTTCGAAGCTCCGGATGATCGTCTAAGAAAGACTCGAAGCCTTTCATCTTCTGTGTCAAGCCTTTTATATGGTCCAATCGATCCACTCCCACAACCACCTTCATGCCTTTATATCGCTCCTTGAGTGTTTTTATTCGTTCTTGAACCTCGGGTTTGCTCAAAGTGTCCGCGAATTTCTGGGGGTCAATGCCGACGATGAACTGGTCGGTGCAAACGAGGCGATTCTTGTATTGAATTTGATTCGGGATTTCAGTCCTCGCTCCGCTGCAAGGCCTTAGCAATTGATATAGGAAGAGCTGATCGATACTCACAGTAGACTTGCACACGTGTCAATGAAGTTCTGCTTATACTCATCGGTGTGGAAACCAATCAAGTCGCTCGACAACAGACCTTCGATCAAGTGCTTTCGCACTGGAAGGTTTCTCCAGAAGTCACCGGCGGGAAATGGAGTATGAAGAGAGAATCCGATCGCGCAGGTTTTTCCCTGCTGTTGAAGTCTGTTGCGGAGGAGTTCAGGGAGAAGCATGAGGTGATAGTCGTGTACCCAGATCAACGTGCCGTTTTCCGCTGCGTTGGAAACTACATCGGCGAAGAGCTCATTCACACGTTTATAGGCTTGCCATGGGCCATCGTCATATATGACGCCGGATTGGTAGTGGAGGATCGGCCAGAGGATGCGGTCTACAACAGTCAGTTAGCTGGAACATGGTATCGAATATTAGACAACTGATTGACATACTCGAAAATCCGTTGTAGTGCTCATGAGCTAGATGGTTGTCTAGAAAAATCGGACTCGCGTTGTGCTGATCCAAGCTATTCGCCACTTTCTCTTGTTCTTGTGGCTCCTTCGCCTCTATACCGGGCCAACCGAACCATCGAAACTGGGTTGACTTGGTCAGCCCGGATAAGGCTGTGACAAGGCCACCACTCGAGAGCGAAGATTGAATTGCGCCATCGACGCATTTGACAGATATGGGTAGCCGGTTGGAGACGATGATAAGGTTGCGCTTTGCGTCGGTCGAGGAGTCCATAATGGAGCCGGATGTTTACTCGGTATAGACTTAATTCCAAGGTTGGAGGTAAATTCAAAATGAGTGTGGGTGTCTTTTGGCAGCAGCGAGCGAGGTATTATAGTTTTTACTACTCTGGTTGCCTCTTGCCGCTGGCATGGCAAATTCCAAGGTTCTGCGTCAGAATGAATATTTGCGGCGGTGCCACTTTGAGCATTCTATCATTCGCGTAGAATTAATTCTTCGTCCCGAGGAAATTTCAAAAGCCCACTTTATTCTCCACGTATATCATACCCTAACTAACTTTAAATTCATCCCGTTCAATAACCTCAAAACACCGGTCGCGCATTGATTTCTAAGCTCTTGATAGGTAGACGGTGCGATAGGCGGTTATGGGGTGGCGAAGTGGGGTTTAAATTCCTCTGGATGCCATGTATTATGAAGACCGGAGCTTTATTTTAATGTTCCAGTGCGTCCTTGTCAACAGCGTGAGCTAACTACAGCACTCTACCGTCGACTCCACGATGAATGTTCAAATGTATAATCGGAAGCGTCGAATGAATCAAGGATCCTAGGAAGCTATAACTATCCGTTTCTATGTTCTATATACATATTTCGTAACTCATATGTCAGGTGGGACCATCCAGTTCACATCCAACCCCGGTTCACCGTTTGCCAGCTTCTGCAAACATACAACAATGAAATGCCGAGTACAAAAGCCCATCGACACGAAAGGAAGACGACAGGAATTGAAGCAAACGACATAAGAGACCGCATCCATTCGCGTCAAGATGGGTCCAATTGGATTCCATAGGAGAAGACAAGGAAGTGATAGAGGCCAAAGACCTAGCCAGTTGCCCGGAGATAGCAAGCTACATCTGATTGAATAGAATTGATTGAGGCTCTATCTACTTTCTCATGCGGACCCAATTCTGATTGTGATCGCAACTAGCTCGACAAGTTGGTAGCGGCCAGCTTATCACTTATTGTATGTGTCTCCAAGGACCCCGAGTTTTCAGTCTCGTTGCCCTTATTCTCCACCTCGTTGTTCTCGTCCTTGTGGGTGTGTGTTCCATCTGCTTCCGTTTTCTGTTTATCTGCTTCCACTTTCTCGGCAATGTCGAGTCGGCGTTGCGAGCGAGCCTAGAAGGTAATCAGACGGGACCTACAATGACAGTTCGATTATTTCCAGGACCTACCATATTAGCCCACAACATGTAGTATCGAGCGGGAATGGTGTCTCCATCTGCTTTCACTTTCTCTTCGTCTGCTTTCGCCTTCTCTTTATCCGCTTCTTCTCTCTTTCTTTTCAATTGCTGTCGAAAAGCAACCGTATATTCATCCGGGTCCCACGCCAGAGGCCTGGTATTCATCTCCTCCAGCTTCCGTGCCACTAGTTGTTCCATCTCGTCTTTTTCCTTTTCGTCCAGCAGGTCGAGTCTCTCTTTCCATGCTTCCTCGGGGTTCTCAGTAGCAGTAGGTCCGAAAAGGGGTGTGTCAATCTTCTGCCAGTAGATTGCATCAAAGGCAAAGCTGTGCAAGACTGCATACACAATCCAGAAATCCCCGCTCTCCCAGCTCTGATACATAGGACCAGAGAGCCGCTGGTCCTCTTTCAACCGACCCCGTTGGATCTCTATGTCTTCCTGATCCTTCATCACCTTAAGGAATGTCTTCAGGCGATAATGAAACACTCTTATCCAGTCCTCAAAGCCTCCTAGCCAGTACTCAGGCTTCTCAATAAGCAACCACCAAGGCGGCGCATAAGAAAATTCAATAGGTGCTGCGTATGTGAACTCCCAATCTATCACGCCAGCAATTTTCAAATTCTTATCAAGAAGCACATTAGCCGGCCGCAAATCATCACACCAAAGTTTGAAAGGGCCTTTCTCGAACGACGGATTGCTGAGTCGCTTGTCTCTAGCGAGCTTACGAAAAAGCCGCCGTGCTATAAATTTTCGCCGACAGTCGTCTGCGGACTCCACAGAATCATTTCGTTGATATGCCAGATGCTCAATATTAATGTCCGCGAGAGCTTCGAGATATGATGAACTTGTTGTGAATGTAGTATGTAGATTAGGAAGGTTCGACCGCGGCAAAGTTCCTAGTCGGACAAGTTCATTCATGTTCATCGATAAAGGCCGACGTGTTACTTCCCAGGTGAAGTCATCGATCTGGTTTAGAGATCCTATCCGAGGCAAAGAGGGTATAGAAAGCTGAAGTAGGGTACCCGCTACTTGACCATATAGCAGTTCAAGCCTATCTTGGTCGATAGCCGGATCCAAAATTCCAGCTTCCTCTATCGGACATCCCGGGGTATTGAGAGCGTCGTACATTTTGGTGTCATGTTCGATATAATCCATTACAATAAATGGGCTCAGTTCGAGGGGGCACTCCTTCTTTGTCCCCGAGTAGTGAATAAAAGGGATAGGGATCGATGTCTTATCCGTAAGAAATCGCATCGTAGCAACCTCATTCAAGGCTTTCTCCTCGGGAAAAAAGACGGCACCGGGCTGGGACAAGCGGATAATGGTGGTTACATGTTTATCGTCGTCCTTCAATCGCAACGAGATGTTATAAGCACCTTTTTTGAGTATGGCAAAGTCATCGCCAATACCTCCGTTGTGATCAAGCAAGAAATATGCGATTGGTCTCAAGATGTCATGATCGCGAAATTGAGCCAGCCAACTCTCAGATGTCTCCTCGGCTTGTTCCCAGGACACGTCACATTGCCCTTGGGCTATTTTTATATATCGTTCGACTTTTCAGTCACAGGGGCGGTTACAGGCGATGAGGCTTCCCTCCAAGATTACACATGTTGAAGATATGTCTAAGACGATCCACGGCTTTTTGCCGTAGGGGTATATCCTAACAAATCATCCAAGCGTTACCTTTGTGACGACCTGAGCTTTCAGGGGTGTAAGCGCTGAGTGATACCGTGGACGGAAACGGGGCTCCGAATCAGTCCTATGACTTTCACTGGTGCGTGACTGCTCTCATCCAACCATTTCCACCAACTTACGACTAGGCGATGGGCGTTAAATTTGTCGCACTCAGTTTTTTGAGGACTATTAGCCAAACATCACGCGCTCAACCACGATGCGGTCACACAGCCTCTTTCCCGGGCAGATAAGCGAGTTGGCCAGGCCAGTCAACTCTGGTTATCTGAGCCTCGAATCTGATGGCAATATCACGAGGATCTCGTTTGCTATGTTTTCGTTGGTGTAAACCGCCCCAAGTTGGTGGCTGTCACTTTTCTGGGTTTCTAATTGCCGCATGCTCTATGAATCGTTTGTCCTTGGCTGCCTTTCGTTTCAGCCTTATGGGAACTGTGTTTCCTTATACATATGAGAGACGGCCATTGCCTTTCTTGAGGTATGAATACTGCGATGATTGTCCATAGATTGGTCACTTCTCAACGCGAGGTATAAACAGCCTACCGTTCTGAAAGAAAAAGCCAGTTCATTGCATCTCCTATATCTCAACAACTTATCGCAGTCGGCCATATCAATAAGTGCCCAACTCATTTGATTCTAGGCATATTTATCTTTTTATCTATGTGTTCTACCCTCACACTTGGTTACAGATCTGTGCTGCAAGCACTGCCATACCACCATGTCGGATTCCAAGAAGGCTGCCCGTACCAGGTGGCTTTTGGGTCAAATGTATCAGCTTCCAATGCGAAGGCTCTTGATGCTAAAGGAAAAGAATCTGCTGGAAAACGGGGAAAGTCCTTCGAGCCAAATCAAGTCAAGCTTTCCAACGCGGAAGATGAGGACGGGATGCGGAACGCCGCTAAACGATCAGTCGAGCATGTCACCTGAGACCATTGCTGATTCGTACAGGAATAGCAGCTCTTCTTGATGATGAGCAGACAAGAAAAAGGCTATGGTGGTCGTCTCAACCTTTTTCTCTTTGCGATTTCTTTGCTAGAACCTAGCCTATATTTTGGGATCTGAACTCGCTCACTATTGTTTTCCGTTGAATATCCGCTATGTACTGTCATTCTGTCCTGCTTTATATTTTCCACGACTGTTTCCTATTCTTATTTCTTGTCTTGATTTTATGAGTTCTGTATCCTTGACACTCCCTCGGCAGAATGAATTTTGACGTTCTTTTCTCAGCGGCACTTTTTAACGAGCACCTAGTGGTTAAAGCCTAGGCGCGATATGCGCCCTTCTGAAAGTCGTAAGATATGCCATAGAATCTGATGATTTAGCACCCGGATCAGCTAGCTAATTTGGAGAAGTGCTCGAGACATGCTCATGCACCTCTGGTCTTGTTTTTCCTATCAGCTGTGGATAGAAGGCGGGGCTATATGGTGGGTTAGACCACTGGAAGTTCCCTCTATCATTCCTTTCATTTCTCCCTATAGCACGCGGAAATGTATTCGAATCCAACCACAACAGTAGTTCTCGTTCAACTTCAGTCGTTTAAAGAGACTCCAACCCCCAAAAAGCATTCGGACGAGCGAATTTATCTCATTTGCGCCGAAAACTGCGAGATGTGGTTTCTCAGTGTTAGAGAAAGGCAAATAAAGAGCCTACTTCTACGGACGATGACAAGCCTTTTTTCGTAGGAGTAGGCAGCGTATCAACTAGCTCGGTATCCGAGGTCGGGTAGCCACAGCCATAAAAGATGTCTATATCTTAACTCAGAATGGATCTTGCTGCAGATGTGACATCTGCACGCGTAGAAACGTAGTGTGATATAGTACCCCAACAGCTGTGATAGGAACTATAGCCGGTCTTCGAATAAAAGGGTCGAGGATTGGGCACGAACTGTTGGAAAAGAAACGCTTTTCGACAACCGGGCACTCTAGTAAACCGACTGGAACCATTTTTGGCGTTCTCTTCCCAGCAGTCGAACGTTTCAAGCTCATGGAAGCGCGGACTCGTCGCTCGGCTTGGTGCCTACATCAATCCCCTCAACCCTGGACTACCTATGCACCTCCGCCTAGAGCGCAACAGCGGCAAACCCCCGCGATACCCCAGCGGCTACCCTCCGCGCGGAACATAAAGTGACCAGAGTACTAGCCCCTTCTAGCTAAGACTGCGTGGTGGTCTAACACCGCGAATCTTGTGTAAACTACCATTAGCTGTTTTCCTTACTATATTCTTCTGCCAGTAAGATAGACTTGTCTGAATAAACCAGTGAACGGAGAACAACAGCCCAGGAAGCTTGGGCCAAGGTGATAACGTCGCTGTGCACCTTGGGCCCTTTTTTGTTTTTTTCAGTTCCAAGTCTGATGATAAATAGCAGCCGGAATGATAGAATTCTGGGCGTATAAACATGCTTTAATACAGAAAACCGAAGCTGTTGTATCAGGCATTTTTCCAATTCTGGCTATATGAAATGAATACCATTTATCGAGTCCCAAATGAATACTCGAGCTATGACCACAAGCATAATATATCGGCCAACCCAGTAGGTGATAGTAATTGTAGCCTGACTCGCTTGTTTGTGCCATTTTCAAAAGAGATGTAGGAAACACAAGAACCGAGAGAAAAACCATGACAATGGTATACAATAATGCAAACACCAGTACCGCCACCAACCCAATCCCAATGCCACCAGATCAAAGACGCCAAATATTGTCAGACACTACGCAAAGCGACGGCCACGCTTTGACGGACTCGGTGTTCGAAGATGGCTCTCGCGCTCGCGCGATCGTTCTGTGACAAAGTCCATTGACCGCGGGCCTTCGAGCATTAATGGGGTTTCTTCTTTCTCAGCGTAGCTATTGGCCAATGGCTGTGGTGGTTCTTGTTGGGGGTAGTAGCCGAAGCTCGGGTTATGGTGTAGTGGTGGGGGGATGTGCATATGGGATTGTTGGCCGTGAGAAGGCTGGTAATTGGACGATGGAGACCAGTGCTGCTGGTTGAGGCGGTTTCTGAAGGAGCGGAATGACCAGTTGCTGACGACTGTTACGGTTGCGATACTTGCGAGGAAGAACATCTGGGGTTGTTAGTGGATGTCTTGTAACGTGGGAGGGGTCAAGCGTACGAATGCTTTCCAGCTGATGGGGTCAATGAAGCTGTTGATGATCATGGCCATCGTCTGCGCAGACACCTTGGCACGTCCAACCTTGTCTGGATCTTGAGACATGCACTGGTCCCAGTTCATGCATAAGTCCTTCAATGCCGGCAGTCGGTCACCACTGGCGCACTTATTCGATACGTAGTTATCAGCGCATCTAGACATTGTTTCTAGAATCTCATCCTTGGCCCCTTGAGCAGCTTGCTCGAACTCTGCACGTATCGTTGACACAACCGAGAAGACGACGTACACGGCGAGCGAGAAGAGCAACAAGTTGACAAAGAGTTGGGCCCACCAGGAGAGGATGCTCGGGATGTTGGGGTGTCTCTCCAATAGAGCGAAGAATTCTGAAAACTTGGACATGCGCGACTGAGGCGGTTCTGTGTCGGATCCCTTCCCTTGTTTCTTAGACTTCCCCGTCCGTCCTTCGCTGCTGCTGGGCCGATCACTCTCGTCGTCGCTGTCTACTTGGACCTGCCTGCCAAGTTCCTTATCCCTTCGTCGCCGCTTTTCAACTCTCCGAGCGAGAGCATTCGAGTAGTGCTTCGCGCGCGGGATCTCTCCTCGCCCGGGACTTGGAGCGAAGCGTCCATACATCTGGAATAACGAGTTGCGCTTCCCTGGCTTGGTCTGCTCTGGTGTATCCTCGTTATCCGCGTTCTCGGGAGATGACATATTCTCCGGTCCGGATGAGAAATCCACATCGAACTTGCGCGGTGTTGTGAAAGCGGGCTGGCCGAAGATGGAGCTGGGAGCGGGGGATGCGGGCTGTTGTTGCTGGGAGAAATAGAAGGGCTGCGAGTTCGGGGCACGAAGATGAGGTACTGTTTTCTTCCCTGGTGATTCAAAAGCGCTGTGTGTTCCTGGATAGTTGTCTTAGAATGCATTCGGCGGAGGTGATCCAAGGGCTTCTTCCGGGGGGACTGTGACCGACGTACGCTTCTTGCTCTCCTGCTGCATACCCAGCTGGGTAAATGGTGATGCAGGGTCCATCTTAGGACCCGTGGTCCATTGGTATTCCATGGGGCTCTCCATGGTGGATGGTGCTGAGGGAGAAGTCGGAGCGGGAAGTTTTTTGTTTGGTAAACAGACTCCGCAGCAACCGTATCCGCCTTTATACAAGTTCCGCAGCAGGGTAGGGCGAAGGTGGAGACCCCCTACAGATGATTTCCCTAGTCTACAACTTTGATTTAGTGCTGTTGCTTTGTTGACAATGGACAATAGGGTACAAGTGGATAAAGGGCATAAGGGGAGATCATGTTGCCGTAGAATGCAGGTGTCTGGACAACAGCTTCCATCCAACAATGCAATATTCGATTGCAAAGTATTCTTCCAGACACAGACAGTGTGCTGGTACAATATGAACCTACAGTGCAAAGCAACAATATCCTAGAAAACCCTTGGAATTGGGCGCCAGCACCCATACCACACATAGTACACTCACGTACACTCCCACTCCCATATTACCATAACTTTCAAATAACCACTACTCATCCATCTGCCACTGATAATCCAGCGCCTCCATCCTCCCCTTCTTATTCCTCGCCGCAAACCACTCCTTCTCGAACCCATTCGCCCGATCAACTCCATCCCACCGATGCCCCGGCCGAATCCCATACCGATTAGGCTGGAAAGCCCCCCGATACAACGGCTTCCCAGTAACACTCGCACTCGTTGCAGCCTTCTGCGTCAAGAACTCGGCCGCAGGATCATTCCACCGCTCGCGCGCTCGTAGCTCATCATTCATAGTTTCATCTTCAACGCCTCTCGCCAAAGGCATCGCCTTCGCCTCTTGTAGTTCCTGTTTCCGGCTTTCTCGCTGCTGCCGCTGGACATCACCCATTAAGGCTTCACGGGCTTGATCTTCTTTTGCCTTCTTTTCTTCTTCGGCGCGTCGGGCTTCGGCTCGCTTCATTGCCACGTTGATGATTCGTCCTGATGCGTCTCGGTAGATCGTTTCTTGGGTCTGTGCAGCTGTTGGGTCGCGCCATTGTGCTTCTTCGGCTTTCTTTCGTCGTTCTTGGGCTTTCACCATCGCTGCTGTCTGCTCCGCTGTTTGGAGACCTGCTAGTGCGCCAGACTCCATCCGTGGCCCTTCTTCTGTGCCTTCGATGGTCGGTGCGTCGGCATCTTCATCGGCGTGTGCTGCCCTTTCGGCGGCGGCTGAGGCTAGGATTGCATCTGCGGCTGCTCGGTCGTTGTCCGGCGCGGGAGCACCGATCGTCTTCCAGCTGGATTTCTTGGCGCGGCGAAACTCGGCGCTTTTCGAAGACGTGTCGATGAATGGACTGTCCTCGTCGTCCTCGCCTTGGTAACCAATGTGGCGGAGGTCTGGCGGGTCATCGTCGGCGATGATCAGGCCGGAGCTGGCAGTATCGGTGGTCTTGGTCTTCTTGCGCTTCTTCTTGGGCCGCTCGGTTGCTGGATCGGCGATGAGGTAGTTTTTCGCGAGGTAGTCGGCTAGTGAGCCTGGCATCGTCACTGACTTGGAGTGTATGGAGGCTCCCCTGGCATCTTGGTAGAACTGAACTTGGATCGCGACTTATCGATAGCCGGAGAAATGTTTGCCCGAAGTGTAGCTAAGGCGTTACTCATGTTGATTGACTCGAACCTTGACCTTTAGGTGCGAAAATGCGATAGGGAAACTGACGTGAACCTCAATATGGCGCGCTCCGAAGAAGCCGAGGCGTGGGCGAATGCCGTCTATGCCGCTATTCAAGAGGTTCCTTACGGCAAAGTCACCTCTTACGGCCATATCGCGCTGCTTCTAGGCCAACGTATGGCTCCCCGCCTTGTGTGAATTCTACTAACTGTAATTTGATGAATAGCGCAGAGACCTCGCCAGGTCGGCGTATGCCTGAAGCATCTGCCAGATCCAGAGTCGGGTCTCCATTACAACTCCGCAACCGTGCCATGGCAGCGGGTGATCAACTCCAAAGGGATGATCTCGCACCGGTATTTGTTTTAGATATCCATACTGTATACTTATTTTGTCTAATGATATGCTAGTGGACCTGGAAGTGCAGAGCGCCAGGCTGAAGCCCTCCGGGTGGAAGACGTGGAGGTCCGTTCAGAGTCGATGGGTGAATTCCACGTCGATTTCTCCCGCTATGGATGGTTTCCTAAGCATCTACCCAGTGAAGAGAGGGAGGGGGTCACTGGGGATGAAGATGAGTCTGAATGATACAACGAGCACATTTCCCGTTCTAATCAATTACATGGTACCCCAATCTAACTATCCGCTCATCTCCCATTCGAAGATCCCGGACAAGGGGCAACGCCAGCAGTAAGAACTAATACTCTAAATCTCCCCACGGTCTTCTATTTCCCATCTATAAATCCAACCATCACCATTCAGAGCAAACAGGTAAGATTTGCCATCGGGCAAACAGATCCAAAACATCCTACAAGAAACGCCAAATAGCCACGTCCATTCGTTTATCGTTTCTCTGAACGTAGTCGGACAGATCACCGTTATCGCCGTTCGGATCCATCGAATATGAACGAGACAAATAACAAAAGAAACGAAGCTCTATATAGTTAAGGGAAACGGACAGTACGAGCAGTCAAGAAAAATCCCCCCATTCCAACCAACTACCGTGACCGGTATTAAACGAAAAAAAGGCCAACCACAATCAAATCCCGTCATTGAAGAAAAAGATCGTTAAGCTCACATCGACAGAGCGACGGGTCCAGCACATAACACGATAAATCCTGGATCCGTCCCGTCTAGGGTAGCCCGTTAATAGAACGCTATCACTTAACACGAGCCTCACCATCATCGCCGCTTGCACTCCGACGCCCATCCTTCAATCCCCTCTCCGCGCGTGCCTGGGGCAATTCCCAGATCAATCCCGCTCATCCCGGGCGTATCTTGCATCCACTCATGCGCGGCCATTCCACCGGCGTTGGCGCGTTTTTCGGGCGTGAGTTCGAGCATGGGAAGCAGGAACTCGCTGGTTCGCATGGCGTCTTCCGCAGAGTAGTGATATTTCTCGCGTAGGACGTCGGGCAGGGCCCAGTGGCGGAGGCGGTGGATGTTGCGCAGTTCGCCTTTGCGGTTGAAGATCTCCTGAGACCATTTGCCGGATAGACATTGGGATTTGGGGAATGGGCCGAGGAGTTCGATGATTTGGGCGATATGGTCGTCGTCTTTGCCGTATTTGGTGCCCGATTGTGGGTCGAAAAGGTAGTCTCCGGTGATCAATTCGAAGGTCTGCAGGGTTAGTAGACATCGAGATGGTGGGACGGGGAGAATTTACCATGCAAGCCATACTCCAAACGTCGGTGCTGGCACCCCATTTAGCTCCCAATATAACCTCGGGCGACCTATATTGTCGGGTTTGAATGTCGTTGGTGAAATGGTGGCCCACCCAGCATGCGTTTCCAAGGTCGGCAATCTTGACGGAAATGATGTTGGCATCGATCTCATCTTCACTTTCTTTTGATGAGCTCTTGTCAAGAGAGATGCCCGATACTTCTCTCTCCAGGAGATCACTTTGACGTGTTAGTCGTATTAGCCGTGCCAGGCCACGGATGTAAGACTACATACGTTGTCTTTTCTCGCTCTTTGTGGTTATCTTCTTCCTCATCCTCCTTGATGCCAAGGGTCTCTTTCATCGACGGGGGCTCTGCCGTTGCTATTCAAAGTCGGTCAAATTCAGAAGGACATGAGGGTGGGTGGGTTATACTCACCGGACTCATTCACCATCTGGTTGAGACTGCTGTGAGAGTTGGAAGAGCTGTGTTTAAAGTCGAAGCTGCCAAAGCTGGTGTTCAATGGACTGGGCAACGGCTGGCTGCCTGTGATCAGAGTGCGCCTCCGTCGTCGCCCATTCCGGTTCGCTTCCTTGTTCTTTTTCGCCTCTTCCTGCTGAACATGGGCCTGGACAATCTTTTCAACGTCGCCAATCTCAATCAACACGTTTTCGGGTTTCAGGTCGGTGTGGATGATGCCACACTCTCGGTGCAGGTAATCCAAGCCCAGCAGCACCTGCTTAGTGATCTGCTTCACCAGAGGCAGCGGGATACCCCGATGGTTCCACCGCTTGATCAGACCCAGCAGGTTCTCACCAAGCACCTCAAATACCATGCATACGTGTACTCCATTCGGACCCTTGTGTTCAAACGAGTCCAGCAGACTAACGACATGTTTGCGGCCGGGATGCGACGGTTTCGCTTGGACGATGCGGTTGAGCAGTTTGATCTCATCGATGGCGGTCTCGGTATAGTGGGCGGCGGATCGGACCACCTTCAGCGCGACGTGTTTGCCCGTGGTAGTATCTCTCGACAGCCACACTGTTGAAAAATGACCCCATCCCAGCTTGCGCACTACCACGTAGCGACCATTGTTGTAAGTCTCGCCCACAGCCACCGGGTGATAGCCACCCTTGCAGTAGTCCTCGGAGTCTTCTTCCTCCGCGGTGGTTTCCAACTCGTCGTCCGACGAGGCGGATGGCGATCGCGACGGCGTCGCTCCGGCAGCTTTAGCATTACTCGGTGCGGCCCCGGTCCTTTAAAAGGAATTAGGGGGAAAATCGAGAGAATGAGGAGCGGGGAAAAAATTCACGTACAGTTCTGTCGGCTCACCAGCGGCGTCATTGGTGACAATGGGCTTCAAGTCGGTGCCCTTTCTCCTCTTCTTGCCGCCGCTGCCATTGGCAGCAGAGGCAGCTACATTTGCCATTTGCTTGCCTTTGTTCAGCATGGCCTTGGTAAGATCAACGCCTTCCATGGTGTGGGGTTGGAAGGTGTTGGGGACCGCAGCTGAGAGAGCGGGGCACCGGGATGCGAGTTGGTTGGTCGCAGATGAGAAAACCAGGACGGGGAGCAAAGGAGTAACTTCAGCACAGAAATGTGCACGCAAAAGTCAAAAGGTTGAGGAGGTGCCAGGTAATGGTCGGGATAGATAGATTATCGATCTGAGATCGGTGGGGTGGAAAAGAGATTCCGCAAGCAGCCAAGTCGACGGATGTGGCGAAGACGCATCGGTGTGTTATGTATGGTTGAGCTACAAGTCCAACTTGACTGATCTATTTTTTGAGTTTTAGCAGATTGAGATCGAACATCGATAATTTATTCGTATGACCAGTTATCTGACTCAATGTCATTCACTACTTTTCAACGACATCTCACACAGTCCAATAGTTCCCGATGATCACAAAAGGTCTCGACCAAATCCTGATGTCACCGCTCGATCTCCCCGCTCGTCAATGTTAATTTCTTCCTGAACTATACTACCATAACAACGGTGGATGCTCCGGCACCATGTACAGCCCCTATCACCGGCGTCCGCTTCCTGACTACTTCCTCTCCTCGCCTCTGGTCGCCCTGCTGTATCCTCTTCACCAGCTACTACTCCGTCTTCGGGGCGCTCCACGTCTTCCTCCCCCAGATGCCCAGCCTATCCGTGTTGTTTGCATCTCTGATACCCACACACTCAAATGGCCTGATGTACCCGATGGCGACCTACTCATTCATGCTGGTGACCTCGCCAATGATGGTTCCGTACGCGAAATCCAAGCCGCGGTCGACTGGTTGCGCTCTCTGCCTCACCGACACAAGGTCGTGATCTGCGGCAATCACGACAGCTACTTCGATGCGCGGTCGCGTCGCGACGAGGACCGCGATGAGAATGGCTCCTTTGCAGATATATCTTCCTCAACAGCTTCCATCCGATCGATGGACGACTTGAACGTAGCATCGCGCATCGACTGGGGCGACATCCATTACCTCCAACACTCTTCCGTGGAACTCTCGTTCCCCTCGACCTCTCCAGAAACCTCCTCGACTCCTCTCACAAGCTCCAACTCCCGCTCCCTAACTGTGTACGGCGCACCTCAGATCCCAGCTCTCGTCCCCTTCGGTCCCGAACACGCCTTCACCTACCCACCACACCACGACGCCTGGTCACGCACCGTGCCCCCAGAAACAGACATCCTCGTTACTCATACACCCCCACAGTCCCACCTCGACTTATCACCAGTCTACTCAGCCGGCTGTCCCAATCTCCTCGCCGAAGCATGGCGCGTGCGCCCAGCCCTCCATGTCTTTGGACACATCCACGAGTCCGCTGGGTGCGAGCCCGTCTTCTGGGACAACGCCCAGCTCGCCTGGGAACGCCTCTGCACATCATGCCGCCCACGTGCCCGGCATAGTCGCTTCACGTCGCTAGCTGGGTTCTTACGCGATCTATTCGATCCGTGGGGGTGGGCAGATGCAGCCAGGGTCCTGGTGTACGGTGTCCTGGGGGTGGTCTGGGCCCAGGTCTGGGGCGGCGAGACGAGGGGTGGCTGGATGGTTAATGCTGCATGCATGTACCGCGCCAGTGGGCGGCTCGGTAATCCGCCGCAGGTTATTACTCTGTGATATTTATTTTAAAAGCGCGCATGGCATTTGCTTATTGTTTCATGCGAGTATTGAGGGCTGTTGATTGTAAATACGAAGCTCAAGCTCTCATAGCTCTGAAGGGCTTGCTCCTGTGCTTTTACATTTGATGAGATGCACGTTGTAATTGCATGTACATATGCACTGTTATCAAGCAGGGGTATGCTTCCACCTTATCCCAGAGGTTATCTATGGTAACCCAAAGTCCAATACATAATCATAAAGACATCCTTACTAAGGTTAATTATAAGGCTAGACTACACTCCATTGAAACCTTGCGATATAGCTTGCGACCTTAGTTGATACTCGCTGGGAGTGGGTTGAAATTGACTAAACACTACTAGAGGCTTGAAGAAATCGTCAAGTCCTGGAACCCCTCCATAAAACCAACAAGATTTCTTATGTAGAGACGCGGTGTTACCCCTTCCTGCTTTGACCCACGATGGGTCTCTACTACAAACTCGACTCCCACCAAGAAAGGCCGCCAATCTCCTCAAACCACCATCAGCACCTCATCCTGGACTTCAACTGTACCCAGCAAATGCTTAGAATCTAATGAAATAGAAGCGACCGTTGAAAGCGAGTCGGATTCGGAAAATTCCAACATGCATCGCATGTGAAATCGCACGAGTCAATCTCGTTATCTGCACGGTTCTGCGAACTCCAGGATGTAGATTAGGCAAACCAGGAGATCCTGGTAGATTAACGTGCCATTTAGAGCTGTTTACACTTCTCATGAACCACAACAGTAGTTCCGTCAGACAACACCACATGCTTTGGTACCAACTTATACCTCCCAAGCCTCGGCAGAATGATTTGCCAAAATGCCCAGTATACAACACCCGTCAACAGGACAACGATCCCAACAACAGATGACAGCCAGTATGGGAGTGAAGTGTCACTTTTTCCTCCTGGTGGTCTAATGAATGGCGCAACCAGCTGAAAGGCTTGACCTACCATGAAAAAAGCCGCGACGGGCCACCAGACCTTGAACGGTCGAGGTACGTCTGCCGCGCTCCACCGAAGATAAAACAAACCCATCACAACTAAGAAATTGATGACACTTGATGGGTAGCCTTCAAGGTCGAGGATGAAGTCGTAGGCATCGCCAAAGGGGATTGCCACGATAACGATAAATGAAGGAATAAAATGCAGGAGTAGACCAGACGAAGGGGATCCAAAAGGCCAATTCGACGCCCAGAATCTTGGGAAAGGAACCACTCCTTCCTTTGCAAGCTCTTGATTTACTCGTGCTTGGGCAAAGGTGACGGTCATGACATTCCCGAACGCTGAAATCGCGACCAAGACACTGTTGGGCATGATTAGAATGACGAAGATGTATTGGACGGCTCTCAACAAACCTAAGGGCACGCTCAGCTGCAGTGCCAAAGACCTTTCCCATGAAGAACGAAGCAACAGTGACACCACTCGCTGCAACCTCCTCTGGCGTAGCTGCGGCATAATATGCCACATTCGCCAAGAGGTACAATGTACCGCAAATGAACAATCCGATAGGAGCAGCGATCTTCAAGGTACGAACAGGATTTCGAATCTCGTTCAGAACATAGGCCGCATTTGACCATCTAGAGTCTGTCGTCAGTATGTGAAGCCTTACCCGCGAATTTGACTCGAGAGTGTCCCTACCCAGCATATGAGTTCAACACCTTGAATAACGCCGTCGCATATAGGTTGCTTGATGTTGCCGACCCTGTAAACGAGTTATGAAAACTGGCATATGGATCCTTCACGCTCGACACACGGCCACTGAGAACAACCCAGCCAGTGACCACAATAAACAAGAGCAGAATAACCTTAAACACCCCAAGGACATTCATGCCCCGAACACCCCAGTTCGGGAGAAATATATGCAAAAGAGTGATGGATACAATCACGGCAATTGCAATTCCTCGCTCCTCCCATTCCGACGCTGATTTCCCCGCCGCCACAACAATATTTGACGCAAAAACAACGCAACCAGACGCTGGTCACAAGATCAGTATAAAAGATACGAAGCAAACCAGAAAACATACCTGTAAACCCGAGTGCGATGGCCTGGACTGCAAACACCACCGTAATCAAGAACTTTGGCTTGCGATAAGCAGCTTCAAGATAAACCTTTTCTCCTCCACTGCGCGGCATCATACAGCCGAGCTCGAGCCATACACAAAGGCCGGCACCAGCTAGAAGAAGACCTAATAGCCATAGAAGCAACGCCGCACCAACACTTCCGACACTGTTTGTGACCGATGACGGGGTTGAAAAAATCCCTGTGCCGATAATGCGACCGACACTATCACAGACATAAGTTTCAGGCTTTGCCGGTGGATGATATGTGCTTACATTAGGAATATGGTTGAGAATATCCCTAGGTGTCGTCCAAGTCCTCCTCGGGTAGACTCGTCGAAGTCCAATTCCCCTACCACTGGTACTGTGGTCTTATCGCCGATCTGATCTTGAGATGTGGGGTGAAGATCGTCTGCGACTGGTGTGGCAGATTCGATCGCTTGTTTTGAAAATAAATTCATCTTCCTTGCGGCAGGGGTCTCCTAGGACAAGTAGACAAAAAAATGGGAAGACCAGAAACAGAGAATCGAGTTTTGTTGCTGCATTTGTCGGTTTATGTATGTGAGTGCTTTCTGTTATCGAAGCTAAAATCGCGTCATCCAACCACTTGAATGCTAGCGGTGCGCTAACCAAAAACTAATATCAGCAATTTAGTTTGCTGATAGCGAAAGCTTGATCCTATCAAAGACGTTGATCGTGTTCCCAGAGCCCACTAGGTTACAACTATCTAGGCGTAGAGACAAGCCACCTAGAAAAACGCGTAATGCGTCTAAGCGTCTTCCTTGGAGACTAGCAGTCCGAATTTGCTTATGAGATTTTGACTGGCTTATTCATAGCTATGGTTGACAACCGACTTTTTGAAATGGGTGCCTTTGATATGTTTTGCCAGAAGCTAGTGATGGCTGCTGACGACGGCTATTGGAACGATCGTTCGATGGTGTAGGGGTTGTCGATGGTCCAACTTACTCATATGTTGGGAGAGCTTAATCAGGACCATACGACGCTAGGAAGGTCAAACACAGTCAACCAGCTCCATATCGTCCACCATACTCAACCGTAACTCGAACCTCACAGTTGGGGAGATTGATCGGTACGGCCTTCATGATCTCCATTAGCAGTACGCAAAGATGATCGAACATCTCGACAGCACTAACATATGGGTAAGAGACAGTTGCATCATCGACAACCCCTACACCGTCGAACGACCGCCTCAATAGAGAAAACAATATCATGTCGACGTTTGGCGCCTGGCCAGAAGGGTCTATGCATAGGGTTGTAGAAACGACCTATCGGACTTATCATGGCTTCATTGCCAATAATTTTCAAGACGGTACTGTCGCACGTCAACCCACACCTTCAGGTGTAAACAGCAAACCGTTGGACAAGCAATCAAAAAATCGACCTCCCGCAATTCCTGTCCATCCACGCTGTCCTCCTGCATTCTCTCTTTCTTCCGCTCACGGCTCCTGCCGATCAGCATATCCATGTCAATGACTGAAATGCCAAACCTACTTTTCGCCCAGATGTCCTGGAGCCGAGGTCGGGAGTAATTTGGTTGCATTTCATAGAAAAATGCAGCGTCAACTGCGGTAGCCTTGCCCTGCAAGTCACTAATGGTGTTATCAATGTTTTCTCTGCCGTCGGAGTTTAAGTCTATGGTAGTTAGCTTCATCCCAAGCTCCGGACCGAAACTCACTATCTGAAGAGATTGGAATATGTTGTTGAGCGGCAAGGTCTCGGATAGTGGGGTGAGCGAGTTGTGTCTCATTCTTAATGAGGCCCACAAGTTTATCGCGGTCTCGCTGTTTCATATTGACAATGATAACTTGACCCAAAGCAATAGCACATAATAGAAACGAGTGAGGGCCGCTGTTTTCGAGCAAGCCACACAAGAACAGCTTGTATTTTTGGCGTTTCCAAGTTCTTTGTATTGTTTGTGAGATTGTAATGGCATCTGCAGTGCGACGTTTCTCGGTCTCGCTGAGGCATCCAAGTATGGCTAGTTTGTTAGCCTTGGGAACAAGGAGTTCCATAGCATCAGTAGCAGTGAGAGGTTTTTGTCGCGCAAAATACCGTTGTCTCTCCATATTCAAAGTATCAGAAAAGCTTGAACTTCTGATAGGAGTGTGGAAGAAGTGCAGCAAGAAGTGCAGTAAGAAATGGTGGAAGAGGTGATGGAAGAGGTGGTGGAAGAGCTGGTGGAGGCTGAGGGTAAGAAAGCAAACCTGCTTTAGTACATGCGTTCGCGTCTGCCACATCTTGAGTCAGTCAGGCCAGGGGGCACTAGACTTTCTGTTGGCTATTTGATTTCATCCACGGGATGGGGTGTGGAGCCCTTAGTATAGAAGGAAAACAGGACCCCGCAGGACTTGTGGCACTGGGAGTGATCTTGTTCTTGTATGATAGGTACATATAAAATTTATTGTTTGGAATCGCAGACAAAATATAAGAACAGATTACATGGATCAGGACCTAGCTGCAAGGCCATAGCGTATGCGCTTGAGAAATGCACTCTACACGATTATCATTTTCTTTGAAGAGACTTGCTGGCTAGCGGCAACCGCAATGGCAGCATAGGCCTTTGTCCAATCTGAGGTTTCGGAGACTTGTTATAAAAGCAGCCACATAAGATTCATGGCCATTGACGAGCCTCGCACGTAAGAGCCACCGAATTACAGTCGCATCATGGCCCTTTGACTTTCTAAAGCCATGTTTCCAGAGCATGAAAGCAGAAGTTTCAATGAATTGTCAAATATTGATGAGTGTCAAATTAACCACGACGAATATTACTACGACTTGTACTAAGCGGTGGCGCGAATTAGCATTGCTCAGGGCATCCAATGACAGGCTCCTATGCATATTGACTACTGTTGCCTCCTCGTCACCAGCAGGGGGCGGGCGCGTAGCACCTTGCTGGCCAAGCTGCCTATGACTGTCCGGCTATGCGCCTCTCACACATCGTTACCAGGAAATCAGAGTGCACCACCAGGATCTTAGCAATGGCTTGCTGCCTACTGGGCTGACCTAACACAGCCTCGCGCTAACTGAATGCACAGAGATTCATGTTGTTGCCGTTGCCATGCTCTAGAGCATTTCCGGCCCGACGCCATTTGGCTCGGCGGCAAATGATTGGGCAGTAGCCTGCCGCGCAAACCAATGCAGCTATCTCTCCTTCTTGATCGCAATTGCAACACATGATACCCAATTACTGGCTGTCACTAAATGTTGGAAAGTCAAGGCTGACACGATTGTCTGGGGTCGAGCCAAGCACAGCTGCAGCTGCAACGAGTCACGCCAACAGTACCGGGTCCAGAGCTTTGACCACTCCGTGTTTTCCACAGGCTAGCTCGTAGGAGAACCAATCGAACGTCATCTCGTGCATCTGAGCATGGTATATGGTGCATCGTCACCAGGGTGCGGGTGAGGAGAGCGTACACGAGAATTGAGTCGCAATTTGATCTGCTCTTCAACCGAGCCCCCGAGCCCCCAAGAATGTCCATAAATACAGCCCGAATCTCTCAAGTATTCCTCTTCATTATCATTGAGCCCCGAAACCTCCACTCAACAACAATTGCATTCTTCCGCTATCCTCTAAATCCAACTGTCAACTTCTTATCGAGTGAGTTGATCATCGCTAGATAGAATCTCTTTGGCTAACAATAGATCAACGTTAAAAGATCATATGTCAGAAGCTTGTTGATACAATGTGACCAAGGCCCCTGCTTTCTCCTGGCTCTCGTTTTTCCCTCTTTGCTCGCCTCCCTCTTGAAATACAGAAGACTTGGTGTCCTTGCTCCTCAAAACATCGCCCTCTCTCATAATATTCTCATGATGGATATTCAACGCCAATTCCCTAGTCTGCACTGGATCTGGGGAGGAGGTATCTCCTTCGTTTACGAGGTCCACCCTCGCATCGTGGTCAAGGTCCCGAAGTCTGGAGAATTTGAGAGGGAGCAATTCCATAAAGAGCTCGAGATATATCGAATGTTCTCACAGAATCGGCCTTGCCCGTCTATCGTGCAGTGTTTATTCTTTTCTGACAATGGCATCTTCCTCGAGTATATGAGAGGTACGACCCCTCTTGGCAGTTAACAGGTTTGTCTTCTAACTACCCTAATAGACAAGTCGCTTTCTTCTAGAATACAAAAAAACCACATTCAGGACCAGCAAACTCTGGTAGTTACAAAAGTGGAAAAGTTGGAACCTCTGCCCCTACGAAAGGAATGGATGAACGATCTCGCTCAAGCCGTCGCTTTCCTGGAATCACTCAACCTCGCTCATGGTGACCTACGACCTGAAAATATTCTACTTGATCGCAACCGACTAAAACTATCCGACTTTGATTGTACGGCGGAAATCGGAACAAATTACGAAGCGTGTATGGCTCCATATGGCAGAATACTCAATAGCAACGAAACGGACCAAGGAGAATGTGGAACTTTCGGCTTCCTAGGCCCTCGGACAGAGCAGTTCGCCCTCGGTTCCTTGTACTACTTTATAAATTACGGCTTTGAGGTTTATGGAGATCGATGTCTTACTGAGGATCCTTACGAGCATGGTCCCAAGGTTGTGGAATTATTACAGAACATGGAGTTTCCGAAATTGGATGGCAATCCGATGATTGACAATGTCATCGACAAGTGCTGGCATAACAAATATGTCACTGTTTCGGAATTGGCTGTGCACACAAAAACGCTTTTGAATGAAAGAACTGATGCGGCAGGAAGTAAGAGAGTAGGCAGCGGAGAAGATAGAAGCAGAGAGGAGGGAAGCAGAGAGGAGGGAAGCAATGAAGTGAGCACCCCCATCGAAGCAATCTCCATCATCCGATGGCGTATGGTTATGGGTCGCATAATTCATGGGTTATGGTGTGGCCTCGGGGACTGGTGGACGTTGGTATCACAGAGCACCACCAGCGAGGTAACAATCGCTGAGCGAGCCAATGGTGACAGCTGTGGTGATGTGGACCAAAACCTCTTGGGAGAGGAATTTCTTTCAAAGCGGGAATTCTGTCAGGACCTGGAGAAACGTGGACTTCTCCATCTACTTTCTTCAGGTGAGCCTGAGCAAATTGGATTCACTTTCGATTGGTATAGACACAGTCTCTGAGTTGGGTGATTGAAGAAGGCGTCCTGGGACTCTGTGAAAAACGGGAGGAAAGCTACATATGCTGGAAATACCCTAGCTCTTCTACCTGTGATTACAGTATCCTTGGAGTTTGTGTATTTGCATTGGAAACATTATGATCTAGGAAGAAGTCTTACATCTCTGTGTGGAATTTGATGCTTTAGTACTGATCAATTATTCGGCCATATAATTCACTACATCGGGTGGTACCGGTGACTTTCGTTTTGGTGGAAGCTGAGCTAATGAAGTCCTTGAGCTCGGCGGAAAACTTTTCAATTAGGTTCAGGTCCAGTTAATAAGGAGGTAGATAAACCAACTTGAGTCCGGTATCGGCACACATCTGGGCAATCTGTTCGGAGTGGTGGAACTAGTGGCGCCTATGGTAATGGACACTTCATGTACTTTATTTACATATCAAGCACTACAACGATGTTTAATTCCCAATCGGGAGTAGCTCATATCAGGGGTCCACTTTAAGCATCGGGGTGCTGCCTGCCCTTCTACGCGTACTATGCATTTCACTTGCATTCTACCCTCATCACACCTCTTCTACGGTATTCATCACATTCATGGCGAACCGACGGCTTCAAAGCTCTAGCGACGAGTCCAAGGCATCTACGCTCTCGAGATGCTTGCGGGCCGATATTGAACTCACTAATCAACTGTCGGATCTACTCGACAGAGAGCGCAATGAAACGGTGGTGTCCCAACTCCCTCCAGATACCTCCTCTCATAACATCCTCTCAAGAGTGCTGTCGCCTGGCTCTTTAACCAGCACTACGTCCTCCTTCGCTACCTTCAACCAAAGCCAGCGGTTAAATTCTGCGATCGGCTACCGCTGTATCGGCTTTGGGCAGTGCGGTCTTGTGTTCGAACGACCAGGGAGAGCTTACGTCGTCAAGCTGGCGAACCCCGGATACAAGGAGGCCCTTCTTGCCGATTTCAAGGCACACTTCTTTGTCAAAAATGCATTTCTTCGACAGACAAGCGCTGAGTGTTGTGTACCCAAGCTCTGCGCATGGGTCACAGACTCCAACATAGAATGGTGGAATGAGAACCTCTTCTTGTTTCCGACTCTCCCCCAGCCCATACCTCTTCCGACCTCGACACTGGTCACAGAGCGCATCCTTCCACTACCTAAGGTTGCTCGACAAGCGCTCATTGACCGTTACTGCCCACCGCACCTCAAAGCTGCTGTCAGTGTTGATCCCAAAAACAGAGACTGTCTGGCACGATTGTACCTCGGATCTCGGCGTTCAAATCCAGATTTATTGTCACCTAATTTCACTTTGCGGAATTTCAACCTTCACCTCGACCAGATGCTAGAGCTGAACTTACCAGTTTCGCTCTATGCTCACGCCATAGGCGAAGCCCTGGCCACTATCCACTGGGGCGCTTGTGTCGATGGCTACGACATTGAATTTGTCCTCGGTGGTGAAGGCAATGCGGGGACGAGCTGCAATGAGAATGTCACACACTCCCTGCAGCTGACTGAAGAGCAAGTCTGTAACATGACTTCGAACGACGAAATGGATTCTGCGGTTAGGACCAACTTCAAACAACGCGCCACACATATCTGGGTCCTTGACTTCAACCTATGCAGCTTTTGGAGACGGGAGATCGGCTACGAGGACCCTGATGCGCTTATTTCCCACCTTGTCCAAGCATTCTTCCAGAACGACCCGTACTACCCGCGGCCCCATTGTAATGATGGCAACGACCAATCTTTATGGAGTACATTCTCGGTATCGTACCGTCAGAAGGGGAATGAGATACTTGGAGAGGACGAGCGGCTTGTTGATCTGCCAGGCAGGTTCATTGACGCCTGTGTCTCATACGATCAATAAGGCCTTTAGTGTTAGCTTCTTTGCGCCGGTGTAGCTACACCCTAGGTGCCTTGTGTTACGATGGACGGGGTGTCCACGTATTATGATAGCTTCTAGTTTGCTCTGTCCAGAAAACCTTCTTCTTCCAGGTAATATCATTATCTTGGAACCTCAGTATTCTCCACTTCCCTCTCCTAAACGGCGTCCTATCCAGGGGGAGTAGCAGCAACACCCTATAGGAATGTCTCAGACATGATTTTCCTAAATACTGTTTCTAAGTAGGCTCCCCGTGCAAGAAATCATAGTCTGTGGATAGCACCATAATCAGGGCTACTTTTACTCAAGGTATAGGGCGGGTATTTGACAAGACCTCACTTATTTTATGCAACTGATTCCAGGGCTTATTTCTAGTCACTCTACGGTTAACTTTACATTATAGCTGGGGTGATCTCCTAAGATCAGCGTCTTTATTTCCCTCAATGATCAGCCATGTCATGAGGATATGGGGCCGCGAGCTCAATCCTCCACTTGGCACAGAGATAGGCAAAATCAGCCCCCACCGCGACCCACAGTGGTTCGGGTGGATGCCGCCCAGAATTTTGATCTACTGCACTATCTTGGCATGGGTTAGTTTTGGCACGCTGGGGCTTTATATTCTTCGCCTTGGTTGGAAGTCGATCAAGGTGGTGTTTGGGCCTTTATCTTCGGCCCCTGAGCCAGCTTAGTTATACGTGGTCTAGTCTAGTTGATTTTGTTCATGTATAGTCGAGATGATAGAATGGATTCAACGAGATATCCAGACTTAGAACAGCCATGACAGTGCTAGTCACGTGTTGTTAAAGGTATAAAAGTTATTCCCTTGCGAGTGATCCAGCCCCTCCTCACTTCTCTACTTGAGTCTTTTGTCCCTGTTTTCAAGGGGAAAAGCTCTAATTTTCCATAAGCACTATGGACTTGGTATTTTGCGTTGAAGGTCTCGAAGATGGCCTTCAGCCAACCCCTTCACAGTTAGACTCTGCGACAAACGAAGCTCGAAAATACTGGTATTCGCTCGCCGATGAAGCCATCGCACATCTAGGCAATGGCAATCCTCTTGAAACAATCATAGCACAAGATATACTTTGCAAAGTCCCCGCCTTACCATCCAGGCAACTTGGGCTTTATGAAGTGCTTGTCTCGGACTCCGGCACCAAGGCGATTTTGACCGCGGCGTCATCCACAATGCGTCCCACCGAGACGGAGAGATGCAGTGCCCTTGGCATAACAAAAGAAGTCCAATCAGCTCTGTTAATCGGGGTTCAGTCTCCTATTGCCTGTCACTTAACCGGGGTCCGTTTTGGACAACTTGGAGTAAATGGAAGGGACGGCCGAAAGCTTCCCAATTTCACTGGCATCCTTTCGCTTGCCTGGGCTTATATTCTTTCTCGCCGCCTAATTGAATTGCAGCAGCAACAAGGCGCAGAAGTTTCTTACACGGGTTCAACCGCGAGTTGGCAGCATCATGATGTGATAGATCGAAGGACAGAAGACGCGAGTTCTATTGAAATCGACATCGGCAAGGTTGATGAGAGCACTGCTCGGTGGTGGGCGGCCATCCTAGCTCCCGGACAGGGATGGAAAGTCTCTGTCTTAAAGAAAGAGGGTGAAGTTTACTATTCACCTTGGTCACTTTCTCTGGATAAAGGCGCAGATTTTACCGTCGTTTGGCAAGATGTCGGCTCTCACGCCCTAGCGTCTGCTATCTGCTCTCCTCCTTCGTCACAAACCGCTTTGAGGCTTCTCGCTGAATTTTGCTCTTTGCATGACTCGAAGGAGCAATTCTTTGCCGCTTTCTTTGCGGCCTTGACATTCCCCACGCATAAACAACTCGATGCAACTGCAACCATTGAACTGCCATTGCCAATAGTGGCCCAAAGTCAGGTGGTTCCCCCTTCAGAAAAGCAGTCGCTCAACGAATATTTCTCCTTGAGCAATGACATACCTTTCTTCATATCCCTGAGTTGCAATCACAGTATTGTGATGTCAAGTCTGTGTGGCTCGTTCTGGGAGCCCAATATTCCATGCAATCTTGTCAGTCCATGGTTGCATCCGGTTTTAGAGGAAATCCCCAAGGCCTCTAAGATATCTGAGAAACCGGGACGATATCATGAAATCATTGCTCTCATGTGTGGCAAGCGTCGCCCTCGCCTTTCGGCCCTTTGGATCGGAGCTGCCATAAGCGGGCTTGTGCCAAGGGTCCTTGAATTTGTTCGCGGTGGGACACCTCCGCTTGACCCCAACGGCTTTGCATGGACAGGTTCTCCGCATTCTTTCATGGACCTCCCAGGTCTAGGCCCATATTTTCCCAGAGACATTTCGGGTAACAACTACATAAGAAGGGTCGATGCCTGGAGGCTCTTGTATCTCCCAGTATTAGAGGATGATGGACTTTACTACAACAGTCTCCCTTTTTCACCATGGCCACCGGTTGGGAAAACAGTCGAGAAAAACTGTGTACTACGCATCCGCGCACATGAATCATGCCCAAGACACCGTTTAGCCTACGCTCATTGGACTTGGCAATTACAAGATGGCTCTTGTTTGAATGACGTGGGATTTTCGCCAGATGACACTGCTCATTGCCAACAGACTTCCCATGTGCAATCTCAGCGAAATGGCAGCTTGCAATATCCGAATATTCCGCTATCTCTATCTCAGGATGCGTCGCGCGAGGCATCGTTGGAAATATTTCGCTGGGTTCTAGCGAACCATGAAGGAAGGCCACCTGAGCCAATATATAATGATGAGTGGATTGCGGGTTGCGACGAGAGCGATGAATGCTATGTAGAAGCAGCGGACTCCAGCAGTGGAACCAATCCTCCCGATGACAGTGGACCTTGTCTACAAGGGCAGGACATCCATGATAATTTGATTTCCGCGCCGGGAAGTCAGGTAATGGAGTGGATCAATAACAATGCATAATACAACTGTAAGAGGATATGATTCTTGCAAAACACGATGTACTATCATGGCTTTTACATCATCACGAGTTACACCATTGTCAAGGATAATGGGTCTGCGGTCTCTTGCTTCGGGAATAAGTGGAGAAGGCCCATGTTGGAGGGTGGAAACGCAGAGATCTCCACTTTCCATGTCATATGCAGCGACTTGAGTTCACGTTGGACGTGTGGTGCAGGATGGACTGGAAATACCCATACACTCTGTAATAGGCGCACCCAACGTCCTCACTCGCAAATTTAACCTTTCTTTCTTCCTCATTTCTTTTCTTCATCTTCTGTCCTCTTTGCTCTCTTTTGTCCCTTCTAGACAATGGCTTATGATGACGAGGATGACGACCCCATCATCTGGCCCCCAGTGCCATGCGGAAACGCTGAGGACCCCGATGCCACGGCGGCCGCACGAGCGGCCAACGCACCGCCGCTGCTGCCGGCCAAACGACCGCGGGCTCTGACACCTTCGCTTTCTTCTGAAGATAGTGGAAAAGAGGGAGATGGCGAGCGCGGCAGCAGAGACGGAGGAGAGCAGCAAAGCAGCAGCCGATACATGCTGCGAAAGCGAAACCGGCCTAGCCAAAATACCACAAAGGCTGCCCGCAAAACTTCATCTTCGGGCCGTCAGCGCACAGCCGACCAATTGCAGTCTCGGCTGCTTTCGACACTGCCCGCCGAGATTCGCCGAATTATTTGGAGGCACGCCGTGGGCGGGCAGCTACTTCACATGGCCCGTGTCCCCAAGAGACTCGTCGCTCTTGAATGCGCCCAGCCAAAGGACCTGACTAAGGACCTGGAGACCCTCAGACATGACTGCTGGTGCATGACGAGAATCGGAGCCCTTCGTGGTACAATTACACGCGTGTACCGAACCAAGAACGGTGCTCAGCCCACACGACCTGCTAACCTTCTTCCTCTGCTGCAGACCTGTCGGCTAGTATACGCTGAAGCAGTGTCAATGCTATACCGAGACAACATCTTTGATATTGATCACGTGGATACACTCCTCTATATGACAAGATGTATACTCCCTCGGCGTCTACATCAGATTACAAGACTTAACTACTCTTGTGACTTCTCCCAACCTGTATACCCGGACTCTCCACGGTACAAAACCTGGTGTGAAGCGTGCAATGTGCTCTCAAGTCTTAGCAGACTACAGGAGCTTACAATACACCTCACCGGAATGTTCGATGTAACCTCCGAGTATTACGAAAGTAAGTCCTGGGTGCCCCTGTTGGATGGACTCAAGCAGGTCAAGGCAACCCGGCGATACGATGTGTATATCCCATGGTCGGAGGAAGAGTGCAGCCGGGCGGCCGCTGAGAATGACTTCCCTTTCACCTTAGTGTCTTGGCCCCAGAAGCCGCTTAGCCTACGGAGAACTGCCGAGGGCGAGACCGGTGGGCTATTTTAGGCTTTGCTGGAGCTGGCTTCAGTGTGACTATTTGTATATTCATCTGTACATTGTGGTAACCGGACATGCATGCATTTACTTACGAAAATGCCAGACTCGAGTAGTAAACCGATTATCTCCTTGGCGGGTGGGCTGTTGAGGCTCCAAGCGCTTGTGTATCGGACTTAAATGAGGGCCTCCCGTGAGTGATATGATCTGGACGCTTGCCCAGGTAATCCTTAACAATCCCAGGGGCCTTGATTCTCACGTGTAGCTTAGTGGATTGTCGTAACTCTGGATAGAAGAGGACTTCAAAGTGTACAGTTTCTCATTCCAATGAAAGATTCATTCATGACACACTCCCAGTATAGACGACGGGTATATGTATATGCGTCAACATATCTAAATATCTAACAAAACTACCATATACAACCAAATTTACAGCTTCGGCTTCTCATTGAACCTCGGCGCCTCAAGGGGATCATAAGCGCCTAGACCCAGGGTATCCGACGGGATAACACCCGCGTGCCCCCCAAGCACAGCCCGCGTATCAAGCAGACTAGGATTCAAATCCTCAATCTTGGCAGCACCAATCAGCCGCATATTCATCTCCATCTCATCCTTGAGCAACTGCATCGCGCGGGTGACTCCATCCAGCCCATATGCACTCATGGCAAACAAGAAGGGCCGTCCAATACCGACACCCTTAGCGCCCAGACACAACGCCTTTAGGATATCAGTCGCGCGACGCACACCACCGTCAACGAATACCTCGATGCGCTTCTCCCAGCCCCGCTCACGGAGCGCAGGCATCACCTCAGCGAGAACTTCGATTCCGGAGCGGGCGGTATCGAGCTGTCGGCCTCCGTGGTTGGAGATGACTACGCCATCGACGCCGGTTTCCACGGCGCGGAGAACATCCTCGACGCATTGCACGCCCTTGAGCACGATGGGCATCTTGGTGATGGAGCGGAACCAGGGGATATCCTTCCACGACAGGCCCGGGTCGATGAATGAGGAGATGGCACGGGCTGCGCCCTGGCTGCGGTCAACGCTGTCGTCTTCAGCTTGTACATCAGACCCGACGTCGGAGAACTTGGATCGCATGTCTTTCTCGCGACGGCCGAGCTGTGGTGCGTCGACGGTGATGAAGAGACCCTTGCATCCGCGCTTCTCGGCGTGTCCGACGATCTTGCGGGTGATTTCACGGTCTTTGTTCACATATAGCTGGAGCCACTGAACCTGGTCGCCTTGCTTGGCGTCGACGATCTCGTCGAAGGAGCATGAGGCTAGCGTGGGGATCATCTGGATTACGTCGTGTTGCTTGGCGGCTTTGGTGAGCACAACTTCGCCTTCTGGGTGACCCAATTTGCCGAGGGCAGTGGCGGTGACGTAGAAGGGGATTGAGCACTTTGTGCCCAGCATGGTGGTGGAGAGGTCGACGTGCTCCACGTCGACGAGAACGCGAGGTCGGAACCAGATCTTGTGGAAGGCGGCGTGGTTTTCACGCATTGTCTGGGTATGTTAATATTGGATATACACCCGCGGCTTCAGGCAACTCACGATCTCGTCATCGGCTCCACTAGAGTAGTAGGCCCAGGCGGTTTTCTTCATGACATGCCGCGCGACCGCTTCAAAGTCCATCAGGTTGTAGCAAGCAGCCAGCGGGGGCATACGCTTGATGCGCTCCAGGCGGTCGGTCTCCTCTGGGTCGATGGCCTTTTCTTCCTGCTCGACGGTGGCCATGTCGACCTCACCGAGGTGCTTGGACTGGTCGAGGTACTTGTCGAGTGTGTCGGGAGGGTGGATGGGGTCGAATTCCTCGGTCGCATCTTTGCCAGCATACTTGAGGATGATTTTTGAACCGCCGGGGTGTTCTAGCAAGAGAGTCAGAGACAGTCGAGGTAATAAGTGTGCAGAGGAACTTACCAGGAAGGAACTCGGTCACATCGTAGGCCTTGCCGTGCACAATCACCCAGCACGAGTCCTTGGAGTTGTGCTCGGCGACGGCAGCACCGGTAAGCTTGCCAGATGTCATTGTGAATGGATGTAGTAGAGAACGTGTTAGTTCATGAGAGAATTGAAGAAAAAGAAAAGAAGATAAGTGAAGAACTAAATCGAGAAAAAAGGCCTCGGGAGTCCGGGGAAATGGTTGCGGGGAGCTTCTCGGCCGACTCGGGCGGGTTAACCAGTGCTGGTTGAGTTATTATCAATGGATCAGTAATTGGTTGAACTCATTAACTAGTTAGTTAACTATCATATCATATAGTCACTGTATAATGATCAGTGTTGTAACTACTCTGTCCCCTCTGTCTCTAACTAGTCATGTCGGCTTATGACCTTAGTCCTGCCGTTGCACTGCGATTGTACCAAATGTTGATAACGACTTAGCCTCGACTGCTGAACGGACCACTCGCAGTCCAGGAATTACAAGCACTGGATTGCTCCCCGCACCTGAAACACCTGCAATCGTCGAATGCGGTTTGACTTTACAATGTGCATATTAGTAGTAATCCAGACCCAGTCTGCGTTATGTTATGCGGGAGGTATGCTGTACATCTGGAATGCTAGAGTCCTCAACAAGGCAGGAAAGACGAGTCATGCAGTGTGGCCTGGAATTCCAGGTGTCGACAATAGTGTGTCACGTGCATCGATTCCATCGCCGCAAACGTGCGAATCCCAATTTTGAGATCAAGCCGGACAAATTGATCAAAATCAAATATCAAGGGAGACGTGAATTTCAACCCTTAATATGCACCATGGACATATGTACATATTTCCTCATCGGAGATATTGAACCATCGTTTACAAATGACGATCGATCAACCGTCTCGGCGCTGTCGATCGCACAGTTAATCTTCCGCCGACCGACTGGGATTGTCCTTGCCAGGTTTCTGCAGACACTAAACCTACGGGCTGCAGTTGCTTCCCAGCATCCCAGCATCCCAACTGACATCGCCATCTAATCTCTGCAACACCGTCATAGTTCCATCCTCGCCACGGTTAGACCATCTTCACCGGCTCTGTTGCCTCCAACGGTCGCCACGCGAAGGGGTTCGTGCGAGGTTTCCCCAATGACTTTGAAAGGAATGGCCCACGACGGCTGTGGCTTTCTGCCGTAAACCTTGGACCTTTTTCCTCGCCACTGCATCATTGGGGCGTTTAAGTCGGGGCTAACTCATCTCCAAGTCAGATGACAGTTCTGGTTAACTCCCCTGGTAGTCCGGTACATAGTTGGTACCTAAATACAGTAGCCACTGGTTGGTAGCCGCTAGTGTGGTAGTTACCCTATGAATTACCCTAAGCATAAGCCACCCTGCATACGGCCAGATTTGGTTGGAGTTATGCCTCAGCCGTAGTTTCTACAACGTCGGGTCATGACGTCGGTGGGATCACCGGCGGAGGCAACATGCGCCTCGATGTCATACAGGAAGGAATGACACCTCTTGGCCATGCCACTGAATACTGTAGTGTATCTCCAGATTGCAAGATCATCTGCTATCTCATGGTGAGGGAAAGATAACTCTGTAGCGACCAGCACGCACGCATCATACATCACGCACCAATTGACCCGGACCCGCTACTATCCGGACGGTCCCCTGAATCAGTTAGTAGTACTCCGTAGTGACTGGAACGACTCGCGTAACGGTCGATCTCCGACAATTCTCACTTCTACTTCTGGTTCTGGTTCTCTGGTAAAGAATATTATCACCCTCTTTGAATCCCCGCCTTCTACATTCATTCGTGAACCAAGGCTTTAAATTCGAACCATAAATCTGACACCCCGCTCCCGCTTCGAGAAAAGTTCTAAACCAGTACCGCTTTTCCGGGTAAGAATTTTCATTGCCTGAGACTTGGAGACGGTGGGTCGGTGAGTTCGGTGCCTGTCCACTATTCGCCGACTGACGGCCAATCGAAAAAGTAAATTCTCAGAAAAAAGTCGAAATAAAATAATGCAGAATGGATTATTCAATTATGACATAGAGAACAAAAGAAAGTGAGTAACTAGCGGCTTGGATTCGGACATGAATGCATTCGGCCATGTAGTGCAGAACTTATCAAGGCAAAGAGAGATACCGGTCAGCCCTACTCTCCGCTCCCCAAATCCCTTGAAATGAGGAGAAAAACAACGCGGAGTTCTCCGTACTCTGTAGCCAGCCCTGTCCACCACGGCGTCGGGGTCGCCAGTAAGGAGGCCACCTAAGCCTCGATAATTCCGAGGTTCGCACATTCTATAGGCAGTAAGAGAGGACGACGATCTGATAGCTCCACTTTTGTGGGTCAGATGGATCCACTGATCCGCTATGGACGCCTTTAGTTTGCGCACAGCGCATTCTTGCATCATCGCCCACTTTTCACGGCTGCCGCCCCAATTCGGGATACGGTGACGGCTTCCCGAGTGCGATCCGACCGAGAGGGTTTCGGCGTTTCTCGCTTCACCCGATGGGGCCGTTGCATCTCCGGCTTGGCATGTTGATTTTAGGGTACATTGTAGATGGCGATGGCAATACTTGAGGGATGCGAACTGATCCAGGGTTCCATGCGTGGCAGCTACCGAACTCCTGGTAAACTGCTTTGTTTTGGCGGTTCGCCTTCCTTTCTGGGTGCGGCAAGGACTGATGTTGCGCTTGTCTCGCCCTATAGAGCGGCTCCTTGCCGCCCGAGTACGGATTAAGTACCATACTGGTCCTTTCTACGATACAGTTCTGTACATAATTGTTTTTAGGGAGCATTTTTATGGAAGAGACGGGCTACATTATTGGTGCCCGATGAATACAACACACAATATGTTTGGCCAGAATAGTGGGCATGCGCAACCCCCTCATAGTAGGTCAACCGGGACATCTTCCCAATCACGTCGGTCCGAGAGATTCGACCCTCAAAAAATTTCCAAGCGACTATGGGATTCCCTGATGTCATCAGGGACGCAACCTACAAACAGCCGAGTTAAGTGGAGTTGTAAAAAATGCTTAATCGAAGATTATTGATGCATCCGGGAGCTTGGCTCCACCGGCGATGGACCGGCTACCCACTTCGGCTTGACTCTCAGTCGGGTTCCGCGTGCTGCCCTTTACTGGGTGCGAGACACGGGGGAGATTGAGTGGAGAGTCCTGGAGCCCCACGATGTATCTCCTTGCCACTTTCGTCGGCCGCGTGAAGTATTCAAATATCCCCTTCCCCTCTCCCCCCCCAGGTTCCCTTTCTTTTTCTTCTCCGCGTGTGCTTGTCTTCCCCCACCTACTTTATTTCTTATCTTAACCCATTTTTTTCTATCCCACGTGCCGACTGGGGTTGAAATCCTATAGGAGCGAGTCATATATACAACGACACCATGGCGCCCACATATGCCGGTATGAGCGGCAAGAAGCTGTCGTTGACAGTGTCGACCATTGCCACGATGGGTTTCCTGCTGTTCGGTTACGATCAGGGAGTCATGTCGGGTATTATCTCTGCCAAGGCCTTCAACAACATCTTCACAGCCACCAAGAATGACGACACGATGCAGGCTCTGGTAACGGCCGTCTACGAACTGGGATGCTTGTTCGGTGCCATCTGGGCTCTGTTCATGGGTGACCGCATGGGTCGTCGCTGGATGATTATCAGCGGTGCCGCTATTATGATCATCGGTGTCGTTATTCAGGTTACTGCTTTCGTTGGCCACGTCCCTCTCGCCCAGTTCATGGTCGGCCGTATCGTTACCGGTGTCGGTAACGGCATGAACACTTCGACTATTCCTACCTACCAGGCTGAGTGCTCCCGCACTAGCAACCGTGGTCTGCTCATCTGTATCGAGGGTGGTATCATTGCCATTGGTACTGCGATCGCCTACTGGATCGACTTTGGTGCCTCGTACGGCCCTCCCGACCTCGTGTGGCGTTTCCCCATCGCTTTCCAGATCGTTTTCGGTTTCATCATCATTATCGGCATGTACTTCTTGCCCGACTCTCCTCGGTTCCTGATCTCCAAGGGCAAGGTCCACGAGGGCGAGTACGTTCTTGCTGCCCTTGCTGGTAAGGAGCTTGACGACCACGAGACCCAGATGCAGAAGCAGCTCGTTATTGAGTCCATTGAAGCGTACGTTTTTATTCCCAATATTCTGTTCGTGCTCCTTTCTAACTTCCTATCTAGTGCTGGCGTTGCTGAGGGTGCTGGCTACTCGGATCTGCTTACTGGCGGCAAGACTCAGCACTTCCGCCGTATGCTTATCGGCTCTTCGTCCCAGATTGCCCAGCAGCTCTCTGGTTGTAACGCTGTCATCTACTATCTCCCGGTGCTGCTCGAGCAGTCTCTGCATCAGTCCCGATTCATGGCCATGATTATCGGTGGTGTCAACATGATCGTTTACGCTATTTTCGCCACCTTCTCCTGGTTCTTTATTGAGAAAATCGGTCGCCGCAAGCTGTTCCTAGGTGGTATGACCGGCCAGATGGTCTCCATGGTTATTGTGTTCGCCTGCTTGATTCCCGGCACTCCTGGCCCGGCCAAGGGTGCCGTGTTCGGTCTGTTCCTGTACATGTGCTTCTTCGGTGCTTCTATCCTGCCTCTGCCCTGGTTGTATCCCGCCGAGATGTCGCCCATCCGTACTCGTGCCAAGGCCAACGCCGTCTCGACCTGCTCTAACTGGCTGTTCAATTTCACCGTCGTTATGATCACCCCCGTTATGGTCTCTCACATCGGCTGGGGAACCTACCTCTTCTTCGCCGTGATGAACGGCATCTTCATTCCCCCGATGTACTTCTTCTACCCCGAGACCGCCGGTCGCTCGCTCGAGGAGATTGACCTTATCTTCGCCAAGGGCTACGTTGAAAACATGAGCTACGTCAAGGCCTCCCACGAGCTGCCTCGTCTCAGTGATGAGGAGATCGAGCAGTACGCCATCCACTACGGCTTCCAGGCTGCCGGTCCCAGTGATATCGAGAAGGGCACCCAGTCTGCTTCCTCCGCTGACGAGCAGCGCGAGGAGAACTACAAGACTGAGCACAACACTCAGCAGACGTTCTCCAGCAGTACCTAGGAGTACGCTCTTGGGCTTTAATCTCCTTCTTTCCTTGTGTTAGTGTCTTATGCCGGACGTGACAGCGCTGCGCGCTGCCTTTGACGCCCAGTCGTTGTTCGCTTCGGTTTTTGATTTCAGGGCGGTCTCCCTGCTGATGCCTTTCCTATTTTTTCTTACTCTTATCCCCATTATACCCATTGTCTTCAATAGTGAAGTGCTTGATGATTTCATGTTCTAATGACTGGGATTACGGTCGGGCATGTGAATTGCTGTATCATGCGCTTCTAGCGATATAGAACTCGGATGTTTCATTTCACTTTTCCCAAACGTAACCGTAATCTTCCCTGTACCCCTTTCATTTAGGTTTATATTTCCATATATTTCCATAAACCACACTCTACATCTCGAGTATCCTTTCCAAGGACCTCCTCGAACGTGAGGCTCAAGTAAATAAACACTAAAATGCACAGACTCTGAAACAAACCTGGCGCAAGGGTTCAGCCGACTATCCACCGATCGGCTGATCCCGCTTTGTTCCTTGTTTTTGTCTTTCCTTCAAATCTTCCCTTTTTCTTTTCACTTAATTATAACCCTCATCCCTACTCTCAACCATGTCCAAGCTCTCCACCCACGCCAACAACCCGGCGCCATGAGCTCCTCCCTCGAGGCCAAGATCGTCGTGCTAGGCGCACAGGGTAAGCCCCCACCCAACCCCCGCCTTATAAACCACAAACTAACAAAACCCCAGGAGTCGGCAAAACCTCGCTCGTCCACCGCTACATTCGCAACGCATTCACACCAGCCACGACAACATCCACCGTCGGCGCCTCATTCGTAACCAAACGCGTCCTCGACTCCACATCCGACACAGTCGTCCGATTGCAAATCTGGGACACGGCGGGCCAGGAACGATTCCGATCTATTTCCCGCCTGTACTACCGGGGCGCGCACGCATGTCTTCTCTGCTACGATATCACAGATGAAGACAGTTTTGCCGAGATGGCGGGCTGGCTGCGCGAGTTACGGCGGAATATCGGCGACGAGCCGCTTGTGATTCACGTCGTTGGAACAAAGAGTGATATCGTGGCGGTTGACCCTGGCGCGAGACGTGTTCCGTTTGAAAGGACTATTGCGTATGTGGCTGAGCAGCTTTATCCGTCGCGGGCATCGACGCCGCCGCCGACGGCTATGGGTCTTGGGGTTGGTGGGAGTGCGTTGCAGAGTCCGGATAGTAAGCGTAGTTCTGCGTTTTGGGGACAGGAGATTGGGTGGGATTGCTGTCATGAGATTAGTGCTAAGGATGGGGAGGGGATTGAGGAGGTGTTTAGGGTTATTACGAGGAAGTTGGTTGAGCAGAGGAATCGGAGAGATGAGTCTTTGCTTTCTGTTGTCGGGACGCCGTTGGGGGATGGGGTTAGTCCGTTTACTCCGGGGAGTTTGGATGGGGGGAGTTTTAGGTTGGGTATGGGTGATAAGAGGAGGAGTTGGCTTGGTTTGGCTACTCCTACTGTTGGAGAGGTGGAGGAGGTGCAGGTTATGGAGACTGCGCAGAGGAAAGGGAAGTGTTGTTGATTTCTATGGTTGCATTCGGTTGGCGTTGATTCTATGGTTGGCACTTTGGTTTTGGTTTGAGCACGCTCGTAGTCTGCTTTAGTACTTGTTTAACTGTATATATCGCAAACAATTCCATTTGGATATTCGATCTAATATTGTTCTAGGGTGCTTCCTAAGTGACCCCTTAAGGAACTATAGGTGAGTTCAGCGCTACAGCCGGACCAATGTCAGACCTACTTCGCCACCCATTGACCCCTATCTCACCGCGTACCTACAGTACTAACCATGCTATGATATCACAGAAAAACATTCGTCATTGTGCTAGGATAACTTATATCAGCTTTCACATACTACCCAGGGGATTAAACCCCTGAATCAACCATCAAACCACACCTTGACTATATTCTATAAACCTACATCGATACCACTCTACATCGATTCAATATGCCTACCACCATTCGCGAAGGTCTCCCTCCTGTGCCTCCTTCGCTTCCACGCACACCTACCAAGCATCGGCCTCACCTAACCCGTGACCAGCGCCTTCTTGTGATGCAGTATCGACTAGATGGCATGGGCTATATAGCTATAGTCCGCAAACTAGGCCTTTCGATCGGACAAGTCTACTACACCTGCGAAGTTAGCAAGCAAGCGACGCCTAAACACAGAAAAGGCCGCAATCCGAAGCTATCGGATGAAAAGATTGACGAAATCTTTGGTTATATACAATCAGATCTAACATTCGAGCCAGAAGCTGTGATGAGATTGCTACCGACCTCGATCTACACGTTTGCGGCGACACCCTTCGATATGCGCTTAAAAGACACCAGAATCCCAAACTCGTTTGCATATCGAGTGTGAGAGGGGTGGCTATCTAATTATGTGCATGGGTCATTCGGGTGTATCTTCTGTTGTGCTTAGTGGAATGAGCCTACGCCAAGATTCGATTCGCTTGGTGGGTTTATGGAGCATTTGGGGGTTTATCACCGGTGTATAAATGCTGCGACTTTCTTGTTGGATGGGTTGCTGATAAAGGCTAGGGGTTTGATATTAATATCCCGACCGTGCATCCAGGCCCTGATGACTGGATTTTTGCTTTCTTGGGTCTGTGTTCAGCGTAAATGTACAGGAAACATAGAGGCGTCCGGGGACGGTCTAAGCGTATTTATTTCTATTTTCTGTTTTTTGTATTTTTATTTATTTGTTATTTATTTCTATATTTCGCCCTTTTTAACCTCAGGAAAGTCATCCGTTCTTTGCTGGGGTCTGAACCCCTGATCCATGCGACGATCCGATCGGGCCGTGTTTTTTCCTACCCCATATTAGATGTCGATGTGATGTATCACCATTTGTCCAAGGTTGGACAGTGTAGTCCATCATATATTGCCTATTCGATCATCTTATATGCATGCTGCCCCTCGCTGCACTGATCATAGGGCATTCGCGGTTACATAATTAGAACGTAGCATTGCCCCTGCGTCGGGTCATAACGCATAAATCCACTTCCTTCTGTGCCGAAGGAAATTCCCCGATGGTCTAGAAGATGGGCACTACACAGAGAATAATAATACTGAGGCAAATATATACCTAGCCACTAATTAGGTGGAATAGCCGAGTAGGTAAAACACCTATGTATGAATTCTATCAAATTGCAGGTCCAGGACCCCGATCGGCAAGATAGAGACGGGCCAGACGATTTACGTGCATCGCCCCATATCCCGTCAGCCAATAGAATGTATGCGAATCCCGCACTTTCCTCGACCGTCGCGCCCTTTTCTGACTCGTGTTTTTTTCCCCTACTCAGTTCCTTCTCTAATTCCTACCTTAATCACTCGTTCTTAAGGTTGCCATTGCCGGGTGTGCTCTTCGTTGACGCAGAGTCATCGACGCATGGGGTTCCTTCATATCTGAATTACCCCATCTCTCCTCTTCCCCTTTCCATCCGACCCCTCTTGAGTGTCGTGAGTGTCGCGCTCACTACGGCATGCCATGAGGTTATTACTCCGCATCGGCTTTGCTGCCGTGCTCATCGTCCTCGCCTTTATTGTCTTCAATCGCCGCGCCTTACCAGTGGCCCCCTCGCCAAGCTCGTTCTGGCACTTCGACACCTCCGACTTCCGCTCCATGTTCCATCCTGCGCCGCCTTCCCAGGATACCCCTCGTCGGAAATGGGGCGTCGGTACGGGCCACAAGGTCGACATGACCTACCAGGAGACTCCAATCGAGGTCCCTAACGAGGGTATCATTGTTATTGGCAAGTTGCGCGAGGAGGACACCACCTGGGTATCTCAGGAGCTTGCGGAGTGAGTTTTGGTCTTTCCTTTTACCCTCAGGGGCGCTAGACTGACGTGAGTTACCTCCCAGATGGCGCAATTTCATCTACACGGTCGATGATACCTCTGCCCCGAACCATACGCCGAAGAATAAAGGTCGCGAGGCTCTGCCTTATCTCCAATTCCTCGTCGATCACTATGATGACCTTCCCGCCGTCATCGTGTTTCTGCACGCCCACCGTGGCACATACGAGACGGCATGGCACATCGATTCAATGGATTATAACAACGTCGAATCCATCCGCTCCCTGCAGCACGACTTCGTCCAGGAGGCAGGCTTCGTCAACCTCCGATGTCAATTGTCTCCCGGCTGTCCTGAAGAAATACAACCCTTCCGAAACCCACCAAAGCCGGGCGACACCGGTGAAAAACACTACGCAGAGGCCTGGAAGGAAATCTTCGGCAACACCAAGGTCCCCGAGAAGGTTGCTGCGCCGTGTTGTTCGCAGTTTGCAGTTTCCCGGGAACAGGTTCTCCAGCGGCCGCGCACAGATTACCAGCGCATGTATAACTGGGTACTGAACAATGACTTGTCCGACGAGGTCACCTCGAATATTATGGAGTACATGTGGCACATCATTTTCGGCAAGGACCCCATATTGTAAGTCCCACTCCCCATTCCCCACTGTTCCCACTCCACTGTTGATCCTTTCTGACTGATCCAGCTGCCCGGATGTTTTCCAATGCTACGCCCAAGTCTTTGGCGAGGAGGTCCTCTTTTAATTCATGTTACCCATTTTTCACCTTTTTGTATTCGATACACCCTGTATTTTTTATTCTTTTACTGGAAGCGATGAACAGCGCCAATGCACATGACGACTTGCTGTGTCTATTATTTGAGCAATGTATATGGAGTTTTTGTTTTGAGTCGGTCGTCTGAGCATTGCCTGTCGTTTTATCGATGCTGGCCCTTACTGTAAATGATATCATTTTCAATGCCTACTGTGTAACGTAGCTATCCACCTTTCTCGACCAAGTACTTACTACCTAGATATCTCAACTCAAAAGTATCTAAACACCAATCTCACTCCTGCTGAACCATCTCCTGCCTCCCCTCATCCCACCTATAAAACCCCCCACACCCAACATTATAATTATAATAATTATTCGTCCCCGCCGGAACCACCGCTCGTCGAAACGTGATATTAATCCGTCCCCTAACAGCATCCCCCTTCCGCTTCGGTACACTATGTAACCAATTCGCCTGCGTGTCTCCCCGCATTACCACCATATCACCCGACCCAAGCCCCAACTTCACCCTTCCCTGCATCTGCCTCTGTGTAACGTATGATCCACTCGGCTTATGCTTCATGACGAATTCCCGTTCCCCGCCCAGCGAGAGAGACGCAATACACGGCTTCCCACCCAAAAACCGCTCATCATCGCTATGAAACGCGATACTATCATCACCACTTGCGTAGTAATTCACAAGACAGAAGTTATATTTTGCATTTGTTGCAAGCTCAACTTGTTTGCGCAATGTGTCGAGACAGCTTGGAATTGGCCGTGGTGCGTATTGGTATTTCGCTGGTGAGATGGGAGTTTTGCTCGTCGCGTTCACGAGGACTAACTCGCTGCTGCTGGGATGTTGCTCAGATTTTGGTATGAAGGTGCTTGTTTCATCGACTCCAAATACCGTTGTGTAGCGTGGTGTGTTCACCGATGTCTCGAGTCCGGCTCGCTTGATTGTGTATTGGACTCGATAGAATGGGAGTTCTTGGAGGAGGAATTTGAAGAGTTCGTTTGCTGTTGTGCGTGGGATGTAGGGTTGGAAGTAGAGGAGGTCGAGATTGGGTTGGTTGGTTATGCTTCGTCCTGAGCGAGCGGGGGTTTCGTGTTCTAAGCTGGTGGTGATGTGTGAGGGGAGTTTTGGGATTGGAATTGGGTAACTGGGGTGGGTGTCGGGAGGTCTGGGTTCTGGTTTTTCGGAGTCGGGCTTGGGTCTTTTTGCTGATGTGTTGGTGGCTGGTTTGAAGAAGGCGTCTAGTGTGCGTTTTGCCATGGCATTGGATGTTGGAGGTGGTTGTGTTGGATGCGTGAAAGTTTATATGTAAAAGTAAAGCGTGATGTCATTCCGTGAGGACGATCCGATCTATGTTTCCCGATTTGGGTTCGAACTCTGATTGTAGTGTCTTCTTGAGTAATTTCCACCTGGAATAGTTCTGAGCTCGATTCAATCAAGATGCTATTTATTGTACAACAAATGAGGTAGAATGGCTCTTGTACAAAGTACTGGAATCCAAAACCTCCCCAGTCGACGACCGAATGAAATCGACCTGCAAATTCTGATCGTCCACGAATTTTAGCGTAGCATAGCTGTAGTCATCCGCATAGACAAATTCAGTGTACGGAGGCTTGCTCTCAACAGAGCTAAGACCTTCTATATTACCAGCACCGCCAGCAATAATATACATCGGTGCCTTGGGATCCTTCATACCGTTCGCATCAGCGGTACCGTTAAAAACGGGCAGGAATCGCTGCGAGTTGTGCACGTGTCCGAACACGCCGAGATCAACCCCATATTTGTAGAACAGTCCTTCAAACGCCTCCTGGCATGGGTCGCAGGTGTTGCCTGAGCCGGTGCTGTACCAAGGTCGGTGGCCGGCGACGATTACCCATGGCGTTACGCTGCGGTCAACGCTAGCAAAGTCGGCTTTGAGGAATTCCAGTTGCTGGCCTGGTTTGCCGAATGGGCCACCGTCCAGCTTGGCCGATCCATTGGTGCCATCCGGCGCATTGGGAAAGTCGGTTTCTGTGTTGATCATTACCACGTGGGCCATGCCGTATTCGAAAGAGTACCAGAATGGCGGGTGGGCATAGCTGCGCGCCTTGGCTGCGAGTGCCTGGGCGGTCCTATTCGATGAGGCCGACGTGAAAGGCCTGGGCATGGTGTTCTCGAAACGGTGCAGGAAATCGGTAAAGTTCGTTTGGCCTTCTGGGCACAGGTCCAGAATGTACGGCTCTTCGCTGCAGTCTGCTTCGTGGTTTCCCGGGCTGGCCATGTATGGTTTGCGGCCGGCGATAGGTGCCAATTGGTCGTAGAATTGCTCAAGAATCGATTGGTATGCTTCCTTGCCTTCGGCCATGTTGGACTGCTTCAGGTACCAGTCATCCGCGTAGCCAAAGTCGCCTGGGTGAATGACGATCTCGTAGTCATCGACGGTCTGGGCGAGGGCACCGATGGTGGTGTGGTTCAGTTCGGGCTCGACGTATGGAATCTCGTCTCTTTTCGAGGTTGTGTACCCGTCTTTGCCGTATACGCCTAGGTCGATGACCACGTTCATGTTGAAAGGAGTCTTGTCACCTGGTGTGCGGGGACCGAGGAAATGCTCCACGCTGGAGTTGGTCGAGGTGATCTTATAATAGTAGGTGGTGGCCGGAGTCAAGTCACTCAGCACTACCACATTCGACCATGTTCGAGAGGTGGTATAGGTGGTCGGTTTGGATGGTGAGCATGAAACAGAGCCCAGGTTGTCGGCAGAGGTGCCGTATGCAACACAGCTGCTGTTGAGCTTCTCGTATGTGTTCCATCCGATGGACATGGCTATATTCATATCTTAGTATTTGCTTTTTTCAAAGTTGATTCAATAGCTCTACCATTTGGTCCATACACTGCCAGTCGCTGCTGCACAGGAGTAGTCAACTCACCAGGAATAGGAGGATAGGTCGTGCTAGCAAAAGTGGACGCAGCTAGCAAGAGCATAGCCTTGATCAATGAAGAAGCCCCGACCATGACGGGTAGTGAAGTCCTGAAAGCTGTATACCATTTTGCATGATGCTATTTGAGGTTTTATATGACCGCAAAGAATCCAGTTCATATCGTATTGACCAATCATTTCAAACACTCAACCCACGCCTGTGTCCATGATATACATGCAGATCTTCAAGCCAAGCGATGTTCCACCTTGCGTTAAATCCATGCACGTAGCTTTGCATGGAAGGCGTCCGGGCTTCGGTCCTCAATGAGTGCCGTGTTATGGCACGTGGTAGCACGTGGACCCGCTCTTGGCTGTGAATCGCCGATCATTGAAGTCTTCGTGATTAGAACCATGTTTCCGGTTCTGATCGTTCCACTTCTCGGAACATTTTTGGGTCTCTTGAGAGGAGTAGGAACACAGAAATTAGGCCTACTCAGGGGAGAAAATCAAGCGAAAGTCTTCGAATAAAGAAGAAACACCGCTTCCGACAAATGGCTAGGGGGGTAGAAAACAACAGTAATCTTGCCTAGTGCTGTCAATGAAAGAGACCCTTAGGTTCTAACAGTTTCCTGTCCCCGACACTATGTTATGTATGTGATGCATAGTTTGTCTACCCATCAAAGGTTCAGATCGTCTTTTGCTCCGGCTCAAGACTGTCGCCTTGCTCTTGGTTACAAGTCCTATTCAATTTAGGCATCTTCAACGACACTGTCATTTCGCTCTCCTCGGTAGTACAAGATAAAGAATCTCCCACAATGGCTAGTTCTGCTATCGGTATGTCCAACGCGACTTTCGCGCCCTCCAATTCCGCTTCTCAAGCTCCGAAGGCCCCGCGTTCCGCGCCCCCTGCCAAAGGTGGTTCCCGGAAGGGATCTTTCAAACCTAAGGTAGGGAAAGACGCATCTCAAGGTGCTGTTAAGACTCCCGCTGGTGAACAAAAGAAAACGGGAAAGGCATGGTCTCAACCGCAATTCCTTTGTCTGGTTGGGTGAATTAGACATTCAACCTTTTCGAGACAATATTGAATTCACTTTCACGTGCGACGCTCGTCCGTTAGTTGATTTGGTAGATACCACATATTTATCAATTCAGTCCCGCTACCCTTCTGGTGGCCAACACTTATCTCTCGGTCTATTCCGATACTACTGCTTTACTTTATGGTGGTTACGTGTGCTTTGGCTTCATAAGTCAAACACTAACGTCCTTACCATTGATGAGAAGAATACTCTCAATATTCTCTCGGATGAGGAATTCTTCGTTCCCTCACATATCGCGCAGTATCTTGCCAATATGGGAAATTTTACTCATGGAGGAGACAACTTCTATTTCCTAAAATTCAATGCACCGCCTGGATCCTTCGATGCTGACGATATGGCTGTTAAGGAGGGATGGTTCGAAGTAGGCGGCGATGGTCCAGGCCACGTTACTGAGTCCGAGTTTTGGCATTACGCCCAACTCCCAGCACCAGGAGTCTATACTTCATTCGTTTGCAATGAAGCGAACAATCTTTTTTTGAACCCGGCCGTAGCTATCACCCTTGGCCTAATTGCACCCGAGTTCAATCAGTTTTAGGTATTACCTACCGACAATATTATCGGTTGGAATAATTCAATTCCTACGGCTCGTCACAACTCTTAGAAAACTACCTATTCTACACTAGGTTGGTCTGGTTCTAGAGTTCCTCCCGATGCTTAGACGCTTTTCAATATCTCTGCTTCTTCTATGAAATGGATGTCTAAACGTTTGTCTACATTGAAAGACTTTAAGCTATTAGTCCTGTCTGCTTAAGGCAGTCCGATGCAATACCGGTTTCTGTGTACCATAGATCCTTCGACATAGCAGGATTAACAACTAACTATCGCTTAGGCTGCTACGAATCATATGAATGGCTCTCGCTTCTCCGACCTCTCCGTGTCATCGCGCTACGCGATTGACCCCTCCGTCCTTCCTGCCTCATTTTCTTTTAGGTATAGGATCGAACGTTCACTGGTTTTCAATAAGTATGGTGCCAATCATAAGCCTCAATGGCATAAACGCTCCAACTACCAGCCTTGGATCACTTCCAATGTAGCTAGTAACACCTATACCGATATAGGACCAGACTGGTTTGCCAATATAAACGCCCCGTTCGAAATGGGTTCTTAAGCCTTCCTCAACGTGACTCGTTTCTCTACGCATCAGTTCACACGTTCGGTTGGTCTAGGTGATGCATTTGAATTGAGTAGCACTCGTTAGTATCACCTTACCGCTTCTTTTGATTCATCTTTTGATTTATCTTTTGATTTATTTTACCTATTACAACAGTTTTGTTTACCTACTACGCCCTTGGCCTTAGTATTTTTGCGGCAGTTAATGATTATGTCGCTTATAGATAGTGCGATTAATAGGCGTCTTAACAAAGGTGTTACCTACCTTAGAAGCGTAGAGGTATCATTAATGGATTAACTAGAGGTTGACTACCTACTTACTTTTACTTCCCTCTTACTCCTATCTTACTTCCATCTTACTTCCATCTTGCTTCCCTCTTCAACTTTACTTCACTTCTACATTGACCTTCTCTTTCATCTATTATCATATCCTCCTCGCCCATTCACCGCATCAGGTAGTACGCCTCGCCTATTGTGGCCCCTGATATCGTCTAGGCCGCGACCGACGGCCGGTACATTTGTCACCGACTGCGGAACCTTCGAGTTCTATGAACTAGACCACCAGGGCAAATGGTATAAATTGATATTACACACGTCCCACGCATCAGTACAGCAAATTGCGGATGTGATCGCTGAAATCGCCGTTCAAACTGCGTTTCGATCGAGGATCCACTCGGGACAGGTATGTGAGAGGCTTAACTTCGAAGACCGTAAGATCGACTGCTGATGAGTTCTCATAGCCGTATGCTTATCTCTCAGGACCGGCAAGAGATATTCGTTACTATCGCCTCATATTCCGCGATATATATGGGATACTTGAAGGGAACGAACGGGCAGCACGTCCACTTTCTGACCTTGTACGAATATGGTCCGTGGAATATCAGTCACGCAGCAACATGGGGCATTTCGCAAATTTGATTGTGCAGTTCTGCATCGGGGGAAAGGCAAACCATCTCTGTTGGGAAAGCCGGCACAGATGACATCCCGCCTGGAGAATAGGCAAAACTATTATGGGAGCTACAGTTATTCAAGTATGAGCGGCTCATCTCCCTGCGTCGCCGCGAGCTGGACTGGATCGTTGCGCCGCCATTTCTCGCCCCGTCCGCCGAATGGGCCGACTACCGTAGCAAGAAGTTGTTGCGCGCTATCCCCGGTGATGTTGGATGGGTCCCATGGACCGGTGGGAAGCGGGTTTTCTACGCTGGGATCATGCGTATCATAGGTACTGCTGCTTTGAGCATTTTGAGGGGTGTCAGGAGGTTGCTGAGATGGGTGATTGGCTCAAGAATAGCTTCCCAGATCAGATGGTCGAGGAGCTGTAGGTTCGGGATGCATTCGGTTTCGGTAGGGCTGCGGCGCCGATTCTCGTTTCGTTTTCATCAATGAATCGTCATTTTTTATGCTTGAAATCTCTCGCTCCGCAGATTTTGTGGGCAAGGTCGCCTATACGAGGGCCCATGGCCCGCGAGCTGTTTTCTGGTCTCGAAAGCGCGAAGAGGAAAGGATTAGTGGTAGGAGTCGGGGCCACCAAGTTACGGCATCACGCGTTAGGATAACCGCCGGATTAGCATATCTAGCTAGGTCTGCAAACACAGGCTAATAGACGTACCCATGCTAGCCTCGAAAATAAAACACCTTTTCCGATTGATGATCAGCCTAGCTGAGGACATAGGAGTTCCGCCAAGTAGCTCTTGGGACTCAAGTGGGTAAAGCGGAGGTTGGCTGCAGTGATATGATGAGAACCTCGGGGATCTAGGTGGGTTGGGTGGGATGTATTAGGTATAGGATTTACCAAAGACACTTGGTAACTTCCGTTAGTAGTGCTGCTTTCAAGGTACCGTTGGAGCTTGGCTTTGAATAGAGCAAGTTCCTGGTATCTGTTCAGGATGATTGCAACTTGGCGTCTCTTATGTTTTGTTCTCGCCTTGTTATAAGATGGCATTATGGTACATGTCCCTCTTTGCCAATCTTCGAAGATATGTACATTCATTAGATACCAATCCGCCGCTTAAATACAATTCCCACATTACAGGGAGGGGAAACAAATCTCATAAACACCTGGGCATTCAATAAATCGTAGTCTGACTGTTCTTCATTTGAAATATGTCTACATGTTTGGTGTGTCCATAGATCCCCCTTCCGCAACGGGCTCCACTCGGGGCAGCGGCAGGTACACCACAGTAAAACCTACACTCAAAGCTGGGAATTCCTGAGGAAAGACAACGCGGCCTTGGCCTCGCGGTCCGTGAGAGTGATCATCCCCGCAAGACCGATCAAGGTCCACAATGAACAGCAGCGGCCCCCTCTTCATTGCCCAGGAGGCTCTGTGCTTCTATCCAATCAGCACAATCTACGACTCATGCCCGCGGTATCTCTTTTACGCTCTGCTGCTCGCCACCTTCCTGACGCGCTGGACAGGATGGCTGGCTGATGTCTTCTTGGGCACCGCCGCGACTTATGCAGGTACTGCTGCGATTGAGGCTTTCATCTTGGTTGCAATTCCTACCAAGAGGCAAGCTCCTTCGCCTGTAACTATTCCATATGTTTTCGACAACACGACATTACGGAGTAGCTTCCCACAGCTTATCACAGAGACACGCGAGGTCATCATTCAGCCGGCGGCACTTGAACTTGATCGGGACGCCGTTCTCGCGATCGTCGTCACTGGCTACCTCTTCTTCCTTCCTCTTCAATGTTGGTCGCGAGTTTTGACGCGCGAAAGAGCTCGGAATCTTCTATTTCATGTGTGGAATATTCTCATGCTGGCCGGATCTATTTGCTGCCTCGTCTATGCTGGGAGAAAGGACGAGTTCCCCACACAGTACATGTTCTGTTACCACGACCTCCCAACCCCTTCAGCAAACGTCTAGCGATGGCTGGCAGAATGAGTGGAGGCCAGGGACATGGAACAGCAGTGTCTGGGGAGTCTTTTCCAACCCATCTCTCTGGAATCAACTTGGCGACATCTGTTACAACCCGTGCTTCAACTCTAGCCAAGTTCTTCGACAGACCAACTCATTACAGTCATGGGTCGCCTCCCAAGATTCTGAGCTGTCGCATCCAAACCGGCTCTGGAAAAAGGCCATCTACTCAAATCGCTACATCTACAGCCTCATCATCATCTGCCTCATTCTAAACATTTTCCATCTAATATTCAAATGGCTGCCATACGCATCTCTCATCCCGTCTGCCCAGATAGTCGTGATCTGGAAGGAAAGAAAAGCAATTTGGCACAACTTCAAGCAAGAGCTCAAGGATGCGTTATCAATATTCAAAGAGGAACAAGCGGCCCGAAAAGAGACTGAGACCTCAACTGGACACGAATCTTCGCGGTGGAGCCGCATCCGACCTCTTTTCACCATTCGCTTCTTGAAGGCATCTCTACGCGTACTTGCAGATGCCTGGATTCTTTTCGGACTCGTGTTCAGCGTGACTATCAGCCCGTTCACAATTATCGCTTTCGTCGTCTGGATCGAGTGGTGGATCAACCATGATGGCCCTTCTCAAGAACATCCGCAACAGGTGGGACAATGGTCGTATCTAGTTTCAATCGCTCTACTGCTAGTATCAGCAGCAATTTTGTCGCTGAAGCACAGACTGGCAACCACATCTGAACTGGATACGGAGATAGAAAGGACCAGAACTCATCTTGAACAGTTGCAGCAGAGCAGAGATGCCCGATCAGAATCGGAGATCATCGCATTGGCTGCTTCGGCAGACGCCGAGGTCTGACCTCTGGATTGCATCATGGCATGAAAGCTTTCACTGCTATACTCGGCATGAAGCAATCAAAACAGTGTGCAACGCAAGGTCTTCTGATATCTATTACTACTCTTTTTTCTGAAGTTGTCAGCGCCGTCCAGTCACGCAATTATCAATTGTCCAACGTACAATAAAACGAAAATTTGGCGTTCTGTTCAAGGCCCCAATCCAATATAACCTAAACTTAAACCCAGCAGTTACCTTGGCCGCGTGCGGGGTGAACAGTTTACGAATTCCTAATCGGTGCTAGATCCAGAAACTCAATGTTCTCTAAAGTCAACACCCAAGCCGAGATGACCGAGGATTTTGGTACATCGGCCGAAGCGCATACACTTTCACCGAAACCAGGAAAACATCGTGTGATATACCGCTCACGCCCACGTCACCACTTATAAAGCTTCGCAAAAACTTACACTGGCAGAATAATATAATACGATTGCATTCTCCTCGCTCTTAATAACCCTGGAGAATCATTCCATGTCGAGACCAACATGGCTGACTTGTCTAATACCATATTCATTCGACTACCAGTCGAACTACAACTGAAAGTAATTGGAAACCTTGACTATGTTTCAGCTCATAGCCTATCACAAACGAATGGATATTACCACTCTCTTGTACCGTTCATTCCCCCTAAGTCGGATGATCAGAGAGAACTGTTGCTTTATGACCGGGAATCTTGGCCAGAGTAAGTTCCACCTAGAACAAATTTACCGATTCCTCAAGTGCAACCACTTGCTAATTCGTCCAGGATCACCAACCAATATGCTTGCAAGGATTGCTTAAGGCTCCGCCACCGTAAACACTTCGCTTACGACCAGATATACGGCAAACTTTACAACCAGCTATCACTGGATGGAGAAGCTAAGCGTCGATTCTGCTTCAATTGCGGCTTGAGATTTGGGGCTTGGTACTTCCTCAAGTATGAAAAACGCTTCATCCTCACTGACGAATACTGCCTTTTCGTTTGCAGCCATTGCTTCAGAAGAGGAAAAAATGGTGCATACTGCATGTCTTGCCATAGATGCTCACGTTGTCTTTTTGGTTGCAAGCAACGCAAGCGTAATGGAAACAAGTGGGAACAGGAGATTGACAGACATCACTGTCCGAATTGCTACAAAAATACCTATGGCTATTGGCACAGAGAAGATGGACTTTTTAGAAGTCTACTGCGGATTTGCTGGACCTTTGGCCGATCGCGTCCACTTGACGGCTTGCTCCAATACCCTACAGATACGGAAGAAGAGGTGGTTAGTGGATCGCTAGCTGAAGCGATACAGAAAAAAGCTCAACAAGACATCGATGATATCTCGGATGTTCGTGAGCAATGTGCAAGAACGAGAGAATTAGCTCCAAAGACGCTCGACTGGGTCAAAGGGGATGAAGTGCTTTTTGCAAAAATTGAAAAAGAGAAAAAAAGAAAATCGAAAAAAGGAAGGACAAGAAGACGGAAAACGAGATGGAGTAAGAAGCGAAGCTAGGTCTTTCCATCCAGGGGTATTTGAGGAGCATTCGTCCCAAAGAAGAGATTCATCAAAATCTGACAATTGGCGTCCCAGACCAGGGCATGTCTCGGCGTGCCTGACTCTTTGCTTTTCGATTTCGCAGGGGTTTTGAAGAATTGGTGCAATGGTCGTCGACTACTGTCGGTGTCTAGTATGTGCTTGTGACGTTTATTATACTTTTGGCGTAACATGGTTCATGAGATAGTCTAGACCATGCAATAATATACTCGCTATTTAGATATACACTTTGAGAACTTACCAGGGATTAATGAAAGTCCAGCTCAATGATGAGACTGGAACGCAGAGACCTATGCGCAGTTGTGAGAATACGCCTATAACCTATCCCTCATATAGGTAGTATTTTGCAACAAGAGGCTTGGAAGTATGGGAACCGATGCGGCCCTTGATGCGTGGAGTGGGAGTACTCCAATAATTGAGCGGTTTAAGTGCTTCAATCCGATGCAACATTCTCCTATCTTTATAACTCATGGACCTACAGGTGTTCCTCATTTTGTTGTGGTTAAAAGCCTTGGCAGTTCGTTGATAACGCAGATGAAGTCGCTTGGAACACATATTTCCGAAGAGGCTGCAGCATTTCCGAGTTTGCGGGGCTTATTTTCCTGACCGCTTATTTTGATAAAGTTTGCTGTCTGGGCCATCCTTATACCAACACCTCCACCAAAAGCTTCATCGGTTTCGCTCGTACCCAAGAGGAATTATCCTAGCCGGCTCGGAGGGGCACACCCCATTTTTGAGCAAAGCCTTTAGAAACTTTAATGAGAATAGTTCTATAATAAAAGCAGTGAAAATATTCAGACCACGAACCCCGAGTCACGATCGCTTATTTTGAGGAAGTTGGCTTTTCTCCATGATCTATACCAGTCCCTCCCACCAAAAGCTTCATCGGCCCCACGTAATCAGCCCAACGCGCACCGAAGGGGAATTATCCTAGCCGCCTCAGGGGGCTGTACCCCGTTTTCGAATTAAGCCTTAGACATTTCAATGAGACCACTTTCATAATGGAAGTAGTGAAAATATTTACAATGTCGCAAACCCCGAGTCGATATCTGCATTCTTGACGGACTTGTCTTCATACCGGAGAGTGTCTGATGGAAAGGTTATCTTTTGCTGTTTGTGCTTTCCGAGGTTACGGTTACAGTCAGAGAATTACTTCAGCTTATTCCATCCATATCGGACGTTAGAATAACAACTTCATTAAATCTTTCAACTTCTCACCACCAGGTACCGATTAAATTAAGTATTACATAGTGAACTCCATACACAAAATGACCAAAGAGATCAAGACTGGACCAGCAATCACCCAAGCCGCAAACTGCTGAGCAAGAGCTCCGCTCGTACTTGTATCCCCAACATTAAGAGTGTTATTATTGAAGCCGACCGTTCTCTTCCAAGTTGGGATCGCACTATCATTCACAAGAATATCGGAATGATAGCTATCGATGTTTCCAAAGAAGGAGATCTTCACTTTTCCTCGAGCTTGGTAAGCGATAGGGTTGAAGGTGCGGCCTCCTGTCGGCTCTGGTGTTGCGAAGAAATATCCGTCAATCGTCATATTAGCAGTCCGGCCATCGAATTGCAGGTTGAGAACGGGGTTTGGATATAGATGGGTGTAGCCGATGTCATTCCACCAGTATTGGTTGATTAAGTAGCCGTCCCATGCGACAGTGTCTTTGCTGTCACAGCTATCCATGTTAAATGCGAGAAGACCGTCTCCGTAATATTTGCTGAGCGTGCTCGATAGGTTATACGGGGCTTCTTTGGTCTCGGCGAGTGTGAAATTGTAGTTGTCTTCTACGTAAAGGATGTCGTTGAAAGAATACATGGGACTAGGGTGTGTTAGTATTGCCACGCATGTTTAAGAAAAAGGTGACTTACTTGGCCGAGAGTAAGGCGTAGTTGATCGGCATGTCTGCCATCGTTTCAGTTGCCGGCAATGAACTGAAATTGAACTTGGGATCCCAGATAGTCAAGTAGGCATTGATCGGGTTGTTGCCGCGATTATATTCGCCTGGCTCGGTGATGGCAAGGAGTGTGTTGTAGTCGGCAGTAATTGTTTTGCCGCGCAGTTTGGGACAGGACACAAATTCTCCTTCGTTGATATCATCCGACGAGAGGCCTCCGAACGGTGTGAATTCAATTCGGGTGGTTCCATCATAATACCTATTTCGATTAGCATAGAACCCACTATGAACAGGCAGAGAACTCACGATCCAACCCAGTGATAAAGTCCATTTTCAGTGACATTGTTTGGTCGGAAATTTAACGAAGGATCATAACTTATGTCATTTGCAGCTCGGGCTCGCGCTATCAATAGACTGGCTACAGTCAACTGGGTCAACTTAGGTCTGCGCATGTTTCCTGGTGTGACAGGAATACGAACGCCCACAAAAGCAAAAATCCAGCGGGCTTTCGATCCCTGATAAGTGAAATACCACTTCATATGGAGTACGGGGTAAATTAATCCCAGCCTTGCACTAGCCGATGAAAAAGCGAGTTTGCTCGGGAATCTTTCTAGATTTGATCAAGCGCATGTAGAGGCTCAAAAACAGGGCGAATCAGGGTATCTGCCAAGTCCAATTTGGCCCCAATTTGGCCCTCCTGGTCAACACCTGATTGGCCTTGGAGTTCTCCGAGAAAGGAGGAAAACCGGTCCGACAGTTCTGGTTATTATTACGGTAGCATGTTCACGGCCAAGGTTCATTGGTTGTTGTTGTGCGTGCGGCTGAAAATGTCTAAGTGTTGGCTCAAGTTGGGATCACCAGACGAACTTGATTTTTGCGTAGGCCTTTGGCCCTCTTGCCACATTAGGGCCACGGACCTGTTAATCACATCTGTTTTGTACTGAAATAGCATGTGTGTAGCTGGAGCGAGTTGTCACGATGGGGGCAGACACGGCAAGGTAAGTATTCCACATTCACACCTACACGGCCTTGATAATCTTTTTCCACCTGAGTCGTGCTGCAACATCGTCCTTATGAGCATAGCGCTAGCGTTTAGCCCAGTTGGAGATGAGTTTATTATAGTCGATCGTGATTTCTGATTGACGCTCGAGAAGCTGTACTAGAATCCCTCGGAGGTGTATGGCCGGACATGACAATGCATAAGCCAGGCCTATGCTTGAAGGTGCGTGAGCTATGAGTGTGATGCTGACTGCGATCTATTACTTACCCCGGAGTTGTTGGTCTGCAGAGCAATAACCACATATCCACTTGCAGGCAGCATGACAGCGCCTATGCGAGGCGCATTTACCAACCTCAGAGCGTTGCTCATTGTGTTGTAGAAGTTACCATCTCCAGAGGCCGGAGCCCAGAAGCCGTGGCTGCCAAAAGCATAGGACGACATTGGGCAAACTGACTTGGACTGTTGATGATAGTGCTCCTAGTGGGAATTTCCCTGTCGTGGTCAAGGCATCGGAGGATTCTTGAACTCTTGGGCATTTGGACCAGTGACACGTAAGGGAGGAGTGCAGCAGTTAGGCATGGCAAGGAGTGTGTATGTGGTGCTTTGACATATTCTCCAGAATGTGATAGTCTCTTAAGAAAAAAGAAAGCGGCGTATAACACGATTAGCGCGACTTCGAAAATGTACATAGACTTTGTTCCAAGGAAGTTAGCTCGACGCAATCAGGAAAGAATACCTTTAATATCTGGAATGACCTTGAGAGGGCCTCGTGTTCCTTTGTTTGTAAATTGTCTCCATGAGCAAGCCCAGTTTGGTTTCTTAAGCCCCCTTACCTCCTCTTCGGCCTCTCACCAGCCCGCAACATACTGCAATATGTCCGGCTGCAAGCAGCGTCCTTTTATGAAGGCTCCCAGAGACCACTTCACTGACATCCAGCACGAGCCTGATATTCCACCGACCCCTCCTACCAGGCCTCCCCTCTATCACCTCTCCTAACGAACGTAGGGATTTATTATGATGTTCTTAGATTCATCAGCTTTCGCAGCTGCCAGAGGGGGCCGTCACCCCTTATCTAGCAGACTGCCGAAAGCATCGTAGAATAAACAAGGAGGAAAAGGAGCCTGAATAGGCTCGCCAGGCCATCAGGGAGTACAGCCGGCGCACTTGACAGGCAGACAAGTCAGAGCTCGCTCGTCAGGCTGTTCACTGATAGTGATGGTCGAAGTAAGCGATGCCATGAGAGAATCGAAGATGCAATATGCCCCTCTCTTTGAAACCAAGCTGGAGAGTTTGATGAAAGGGAAGTGCTATTGTGAGTGAGATTATCGTCTTTGTGGTCATGGTCACGTTGCTAATGGCCTGAAGTCAAATTCTAGTTTCCAAGCTGTCAGGTCTTAACTGGAACATCTCTCGAAATTTACACGCCTTTGAAGTCTATGAACTCTTATGATGATATGATTCACAGCCTGATAACCATAGTCGTCCCTCCCTTCTTTATATAAACACCTCTATTGAGGCTTATTACACTGGCAAACCTCCCTAGACTTGGGACAAGGTGATCTGGAGAAAATGAGTTCAGATATTTCCGCCAAAGGAATCCAATGGAACAAGTGTGAAGTCCTATGCATAGAATACGCTGACGAAAGTTTCCGTGCTGGTGTCAGCATCGCGATCTACTTATTCGAACTCTGCCATGAAACGCTAATATCATCTTGATATCTACATTAACGGCCCGTCCTGTATGGAATCCAGGGCATACTCCCTAAACACCCTCCGCCAATTTCCCCAACGCATCCCCCTCAACCATCATCTTCATCCACTCCTCCATCCCTTTCGCCCCAACCTGTTCATAAAACTCAATAGAGGGTGTGTTCCACTTCAACACACTCCACTCCAATCTCCGTCCCTTAACCTCAAGCACCTGCTTCGCCAGATACTTCAACAGCTTGAATCCATACCCCCGGCCCCGGGCAGCAGGCTGCACATACAAATCCTCAAGGTAGATACCCGGTGCAGATCGCCATGTGGAGTAGTTGTAGAAGTATAGGGCCATTCCCACTGGGATCGGGGTGGGGTTGGTCTCATCGGGTGGGGGTGTGATTAGGGCTGTGTAGACGGAGCCGCGCTTGGGGGGGTCATTGGGGAAGGAGAGAGTTGCGGTTAGGGATTCAACGGTAGCTTCGACTTCATGGAGGGCTTTTTCGTAGTCGGCGAGTTCGCGGATGAACTGGAGAATTAGTGGGACGTCTAGTGTGTGTTAGTGGGGTGTGATAATTTTATAGTTGTGTTTTGCGCCAGAGGGGAGTAGATAGGGGTAAATGGAGTAGATGGGGTATTTACCCTCTGCCGTAGCGAGGCGAATCGTGGGCGAGCCAGACATTATGGGATTGGTAAATTTGTGTAGGGATCAAGTCACAGTGAAAAGAGAAATGTTTTTGACATCTTCGGTCTGGGGTGGATCGGCATCTGGAGGTAGGATCCACCTCGACCAATTGAATGTTCGGGATAGCTACTGTAAGAGTATGACTGTATTATCTATGGCGACGGGTGGTATTGTACAAAGCAAGAAATAAATATTCATCAATGAGAGCAATCACTTGGACATGATGGCCGACATCCACTTTTGCTCGTCCGTCCTGTGCCAGTCAGTATATACTAGAAAAGATAAAATGGGTTTAGGCTCACCGGTCGAAATGAAGCAGCATTCCCAAAACAGGGATCAACTGCTTCTGGTAGTTCTTGTCCCTCTGTTCCATGAACTGTAGTAGGACGTTTTTCAGGTACATGTAGTCGACCGCCGTGCCGCTACCTCCGCCGGACGGAGTCTCGCTTCGGCGGCCGGATGTGCTGCGATCTTGAGCAACCGGAGAGGCAAGGCCCCGTCGAGATCCAGAATCGATGGATGACCGTGATGATCGACGGCCGGGCTCCAGCCCGCGCAGGCGGACATCTTCGCCCAGCGTCTTGTGCGATCGTCGCAGCTTTTCCAGTCGGTTATTGGTTTCCTCGACCGAACGCCGCAGCTCGGCTTTCTCTTTCTCGAGGTCGCGTACTTGCTTCTCGCTCTCGTCAAGTTGCTCGCGCAGGCCGGCCATGGCTTCTCGGATCTCGGCCACTTCCTGGGTTGACTTTTCGGAAATCTCCTCCAGTTCATCACGACGACGTCGCCAGTCTTTCTGAGAATCTTCGAGCTCTTCCTTGTCTTGCTCGGCAGTGCGAAGGGCCCGTTCGGTTTCACGGACCTTGGCCTTCAATTCTTCCAGCTCCCGTGCTCGGCGGCGGCCCTGAGTACTAGCCTCATCTTCGGCGCGGTCCCGCTCTTCAACGGCCGCCTCCATACGCTCCTTGAAGTCGCGGACCTTGGCCTCGGCGCGGCTCTCAATGTCATTGAGAAGACCGCGCATGGTCTGGGCCTCACGGGTCCGCTCGCTCAGCAGACGGTGGGCATCGGAGAGCTCCTCTTCCAAACTCTCGCATTTCTCGCGTGCCTCCTTCATCTGCATAGCGACCTCGGAGGTCTGATCACGCATGTTGTTCATCAAACTCTGTGCACTAGCCGCCTGAGCGGTCTTTAGCTGGGTCTCTTCACGGAGGCTTTCCAGTTCCTTGGTCAGCTGGGACATCTGCTCATCCATCTCACGCATCTTGGAGCGGGTGCTCTTAAGCCCATCCTGTGCTTTGATGAGGTCCGCCGCAGTCTTATCCTTGGAATTGATGGCCTCTCGTTTCTTGTTCTCCGCGGTGCGTAGGTCCGACTGCGCAACCGTGAGATTCTCCTCGGCCTTGAGACGGCTGTCGGTCTCTTGGCGGATCTTCTTGTTCAGGGTGTTAATTTCGGAGTCACGGTCCGAGACCCGATTCTTGGTATCTTTCAACTCCTGTCGCAGATCCTCGAGCTTGGCTTCGAGTGTCCGCAACTCGGCGTTCTTTCCATTGAGGGTCTCCTTGATAGTCTTCAGCTCCGATGATTCGCTGCGCAGGGTACGCAACTCAGGCTGCATCTTCTGGAGGGTCTCGCGCAGGTCGGTAAGATCTTTAAATCGAGTGGCTGCGAGCTGCTGTGCGGCAGACAGGTCCGTCTCAAGAGTGGCGGCCCGAGCCTTGACGCGCTCAAATTCATCTTTCAAATCGTTGTGCATCTTCTCCGAGTCGGCGGTGCTTGACGAGTGGCTGGCACGGACTTCCACCAGCTCCTTCTCCAGCTTGCTGATGGTCTTTTCCAAGGCTGACTTCTCAGCCGTGAGCTCCTTGATCTTGTCTTTGGACGTAACGTGCTCTTGTCCAACATTGATCAGATCATCACGTAGAGACTCGATCTCCTCCTTCAAATCGTCTTCACCCTTGAGTTTAGCGCTAAGGCGGTCGATAGCTGTTTCTTTTTCGGTCAGTTGTTTGGTGAGGGAGTCGATCTTTCCCTTGAGCTCTTCAAGTTCTGCAGAAGCCGATGCAGACTCTGCCGAAGATGGCTTCTTTGCGGGAGTAGGCTCCTCGGGCTTTGCGGGCTCCGCTGCTGCGTTGCCGCCCTTCTTCTTCTTCTTGTTCTTCTTCTTTCCAGCTCCACCAGCGCCTCCACCCGCAGTTGCTGCAGCAGGCTGAGGCTCTTCCTCGGCGGCAGTTGTGCTCGGTTCTGCGGCCTTCTCAGCAGGAGCAAGGCTCTTGCGAATCTCATCGAAATCGGCCTTCTTTCCTGCAGAGACATTCTCCTTGGCGGATTTCCACGCAGCGCTGTCCTTCAAGTTCTCGTCCACGAAATCAACGATGCTTTGAAGCTTGGTGGAGCTTTCCGACTTCTGGCTGATCTCTGCCTTCAGGTCCGACATGGTCGATTCGGTGTCCTTTAGCTGAAGACGAAGACTTTCCACCAGACCCTGCACAACATCGAGTTTCTTCTCGCTGGCGTCCTTGTCCTTCTTAGCCTCTTCGAGTTGAGACACCAACTCGGGGCTTGGCTCAGACTTGTTCGTCTCTTCAGCTTCGGCAGCCTTAGCCTGGAGCTTTTCGATCTCGTCGCTCTTCGCCTTAAGTTCGGTCTTTAGGTTCTCAACCTCGGCAGTGGTTTCTTTAAGCGATGATTCCGCTGCGGCAAGCTTCATCTTCAGCTCGTCGACCTCGCCCTTTGAAGCTCTCAGGGTTTCAATCTCTACATTCAGCTTGTCCTTGGTTTCGCGCAATTCAACAAGCTCCCGAGTCGAAGTCTCTAGGTTCTGCACCATTCCTTCCGTAGATTCGCGTGTGACGGACATATCCTTCTTGAGCATTTGAACCTCGGTCTTCAGAGTGTCCACTTCCTCTTGCTTTTCCTTCAATTCTCCCTCCAGTCGAGGAATTTCATTGTCGAAGGAGAAGAACTCTTCGCTGGTCTCCTTGGTCTCGTCGGCCGACTCCTTTTGTCCCTTCCCAGACGACTCCTTTTTGAGCGCAGCAACCTCGTCCCATGCATCCTTGGCCGACTTTTGCGCCTCTTCCATTTTCTTCTTACAGCCGTCTCGGTCCGTCGTGACACGCTTGAGCTCCTCGACCACCATATCGCTCTTGAGCGATATCTGATTCAGATACTCGGTCAGCGCCTTCGGTTCGCCGATCGAGGTGAGCGGAGTGTTTTCGCGGAGGGCGGCTTCGAAGGGCTCAATGGAAAGGACGCGCGCATGCGCAACACGGTACGCTTTAAGGAGTTCTAAACACGATGCCGTTAGTTCTACTGTATTTCCTGCGTCGCCTCCTGTCGCATGACGACATACCATGGTATCTCGGTTCGAGTTTATCGAGCCTCCTCAATCTAGCTTTAACATCTGCAGGCAATTCAGAAGGTTTCTTATCGCTGGACTCCTTGTCCCCTCCCGAGCCAGTCTGTTTCTCCGCTGAGTCGCTGGTAGTCGTGCCTTCCGCCTTCGCCGCGCTGTCGCCTTCGGCAGCGGTTTTCACTTCTGAAACAGAGCCAGAAGTGTCCGGGCGAGGTGTGGCTGAACGACTGGATTCATCATCATCGCCGATGGTGAATTCTGCCTCGAATTCGTTGGGGTCTGGTGTGCGGACGGGAGTGCCACTGTTTCGTCTGGGGTGAATCCGTTGGCCAGGGGAGTTGGTACTTGAGCCCGGACGACGAGCGGACTTGGATCGAGAGAGATTGTCCTGGGCGGCTTTCTGGCGGGACTGTTCCTCTGCTATCCGAGAGTCGATGGCGTCGCGGAAGCGCTAGGCACGTCAGCAGAAAGACAAAGGCTGGGGATAGTGGAAGCAAACCTGAAACATGACCGCAGCAGACCTATAGACTAGGACCACCCAGTCAATGAAAGCAAGAAGGATGGGGCCAAGATGGACGAAGAGGAGCAGAAGGTTGTAACGGAGGGGGACCATGAAGCGCGGAGAGTCAAGTTGGCCTCAGCCGAACCAAAGACAACGCGGCCCCAAAAGAGCTTTGAGCTTGGGCCAGTTTCAGCCCTAAGGTGTAGCAACTACACGTTAGTTTCGAACTGGATACCTATAGTGGTATATTTTGATCCCATTGCCAGTTCATATGTTTATTTTTTGTTTGTACAAGTCCGTACAGCCCTGGAAGTTGGTGCTCACTGCACGCAAGTGGACTGACTATATATTACCGCAGTCAGCCTATGTTACATAAGTACTGATCTAATTGTCTACAAAAAGAGATAAAGAAGGATCTAGACCAGGAGCATAACAAAACTAGTGGACATCTTATTAATTTTAATCAAACTTGAATAAATAAATATGACATGGCGCCACCTGTGGACCTATGTGCAGCGGTACTTAGACCCGCCTAGTAAACTGTAGCTATAGAACTCTCCAGACCGTCCCACCCAGGTGCCCAGGTGGGCAAAAAGGAAAAAAATGACCTGCAAGACATCTTTCCTAGAGAACATACAATATTAATATCTTTCATAGAGCTATATCATGGAAATTTATCTCTTTTACACTACTTAGAATAAAAAAATAAAAAGCTGTGATCTGCACCGCCTACCTCGGGAAGGGCATATGCATCCTACGCGGGTAAACTTCTCCCCTCGTTTCATTCCTCCATCCACCGATGATTAGGCCCGCACGTTTCTAATGAACGCGCTTAATTTGGCCCAAAGGGTCACAATTAAGTTCGCTTTGTACGGGCATTGACCGGAACAAGTTCAAGTTCAGGAAAAAGCGGAGACTGCCCCTCCCCAACCATGGCGAACCGATTAGCTCCATCCCTCGCCCTTAGCCTAACAGCTGCCACCACGGCGACTTCATCCTCTACAAGCCTGTCCTCACCCGCTCTAGCCGCCGCCTCTTCCTCCCCGCCTTTCCTCCCCCCGATTCCATCCACTATGACGGGGTGGATCGGTTGGGTTTTGACCTTCACCTTCCAGGTTGTCCCCCGCGGCCTGTATTGGCTCATTACCTTCTCGACTATCACGTTGCCAACATGGCTCTTCACCCTCTTCTCCATGAGCTTGACGTTCACCATGAATTTCACCACACTGTAGGTCTTTCTGGCTGGTTTTGATGTCGCTGGTAGCTAACCAATGGCTTCCGTTCTAGCATGTTGATCGTTCTCGCCCTAGTCTCGACCGTCAGCTGGTTCATTCGATATCGTTTCCTGAACATGTACAGCCGTTTACCCCCGGAGCCCCAACGCAAAGAAGCTCAGATCGATCTGTTCCCCGATATCCAAGAAGGAGATTCCAAGCCTGGCCTGGCCAACTACCTCGATGAGTTCCTCAGTGCTATCAAAGTCTTTGGATATCTCGAGCGGCCGGTCTTTCACGAATTGACGCGGACAATGCAGACGAGAAAGCTTATTGCCGGAGAAACGCTCATGCTGGAAGAAGAAAAAGGCTTTTGCTTAGTGGTAGATGGACTGGTTCAGATTTTTGTGAAGTCCACGCGAGAGGGAAAGACGGCCTCAGAGGAGAAGCTACACGCAGACGAGGTCTCGTCCGATGAGGAGGGAGATCCCTTGCACGGCCGGCAGGGTTACCAGTTGCTGACGGAGGTGAAGAATGGTGCGTCCATGTCGTCGCTGTTCTCTATCTTGTCGCTGTTCACCGAGGACATTCAACTCCGCACATCACGGAGCTCCAGCTCCAGCACCGATAGCATGGAACCGAACCACGCTCAGGCTCCTGATTCTCTACCTGTCAGTCCTAGTGTGGGGATTGTTGACACCCCCCCGGGCACTGCGGGAGATCATGGCTCATCGACGCCTACCGATGGTCTTCTGGGCTCTCTGCCGTCTGTCCCTCCACTGAACATCGGAGAAAGCCATAGCACGCCTCGTCGCACCCCGCAGCCGGAAATCAGACAAAACAAGACGCGTAAAAAGTCTGTTCATCCAGACATTGTCGCCCGTGCTACCGTGGATACGACTATTGCTATCATTCCTGCTAGTGCCTTCCGCCGTCTTACCCGGGTCTACCCACGAGCGACGGCCCATATTGTACAGGTCATCCTGACGCGCCTTCAAAGAGTGACATTCGCAACCGCCTACTCTTACTTGGGCTTGACCACGGACGTTCTGGGTATCGAAAAACAGATGACCAATTTCACGAGCTGGGATTTGCCTAATGACATCCGAGGAAGTGCTCTTGATCGTCTCAAAGACAAATTTATGCGAGAACGAGACCGCCTGGGTCCTGAAGAAGTCGGCAAGGGTATTGCGCTCCACAACCCGTCCGTCGGTCGGCGACGCTCAACCAGTTCCCTCAAGAAGGATGCCGTTTTTCAAGCCCGTCTGGCCAGCCAACGCCGACCGCTTGCTCTTACGCCGACCACACAAAGACCACCACTACGGCAACAAAGTGGCTTCAATGACCGTGACACTGGGGGAGTTAGCCCCGGTGATTTGTTGTCTACCATTCAGATCTCCCGTTTCGGACCACGCTACGATCATGTGGGGCAGCAACTTTCAAGTCCGTTGACTGAGCGTGAACGTCCTCTATTCCGTCCCGGTAACGTGATGGACGGTCGGCCGTCGACTTTCCAGCGCAAGGATTCGGTAGATGAGGACACTCTCTTCCGTGATTCCATCCTGGATTGTATAATGAAAGGCATCGGGTTGACCGAGGGTACCAGTGATTCTTCGCGGAAGGGCAGCCATGTGTCTGGCGACGCTTCCCCGAGGTTGCTTTCATATGACTCGCGTCGACAGAAGGCCGTTTTCTCCAATGCATTTGGGTTTATTGACCCCTACGAGGGATCCGGCGATGGCGAGAGCGAGTCTATGATGTCCATGTCCGTGACCAGTGCCGGTGGAACGCCACCAGTTCTCAATCTTCGTGAAGAGCTCCGCTACGATATCGAGGTAGTCTACTTTCCCCAGGGCTCGGTTCTTGTGGAGCAGGGAGAGCGCCACCCCGGTCTGTACTACGTGATCGATGGATTTTTAGACGTGGGTATTCCAATCAACGAGCGTGGAGATGATCTCGTCGGCACCTCTCGTCCGTCCGGCTCAGCGCAGGAAGAGCTATTCCCCAAGCTCAGACGCACGGCCACGGGATCTTCTCGTACTTCAGGCAACGGCACGAGTGATTCCCGCCGCAAGTCCCAATCGCGCAAGTCTCTCTATTTGATCAAACCAGGTAATATCCAGGGATATGTTGGCGCCCTTGCCTCTTATCGCTCCTATACAGACGTCGTTGCTAAGACGGATGTCTATGTGGGATTCCTTCCTCGTGCATCTCTCGAGCGTATTGCTGATCGCTACCCTATCGCCCTGTTGACGCTGGGCAAGCGATTGACTAGTCTGCTTCCGCGCCTGCTGCTTCATATTGATTTTGCTCTCGAGTGGGCGCAGGTCAATGCCGGCCAGGTGATCTACCACCAGGGAGACGAAAGTGATGCAATTTATCTTGTTCTTAACGGTCGTCTGAGATCTATTCTGGAGGGTCCAAATGGCAAGATGACTGTCATTGGCGAATACGGTCAGGGTGAGAGCGTCGGCGAGCTTGAAGTTATGACCGAGTCCACTCGCCCTGCTACTCTTCATGCCATTCGTGATACCGAACTGGCTAAATTCCCTCGCTCGCTGTTCAACAGTCTCGCGCAGGAGCACCCAGGCATCACTATTCAAGTCTCCAAGCTGATTGCCCAGCGCATGCGTGACTTGGTGGAGAACCCGTTGTCTGAAAAGGGCACTGAACCAGGACACGTTAGTGGCGTCCAGACTGCCACTTCTACCGTCAACCTCCGCACTGTGGCAATTCTCCCAGTCACTGCGGGTGTTCCTGTAGTTGAATTTGGACATCGCTTGCTCAATGCATTGCACCAGATTGGCGTGACCCGAGGTGTCACTTCCCTTAACCAAGCCGCAATCTTGGGCCATCTAGGCCGACATGCTTTTAGCAAGATGGGCAAGCTGAAGCTGTCTCAGTACCTGGCTGATCTTGAAGAGAAGTACGGTCTGGTACTGTACATCGCCGATACTAATGTCAATTCGCCTTGGACGCAAACCTGTATTTCACAGGCCGATTCTATCTTACTGGTTGGCCTCGCTGAAGCCTCCCCTCGGATTGGTGAATACGAGCGTTTCCTACTCGGCATGAAGACCACCGCACGCAAGGAGTTAGTTCTGCTACATTCTGAGCGGTACTGCCCGCCCGGTCTGACGCGGCACTGGCTGAAGAACCGAGTGTGGATCAATGGTGGCCATCATCACATCCAAATGGCTCTCCGTCTGAGTGCCGAGCCTTCTCATCCCCAGGCAAGGAGGTTTGGCACCGCCTTGAAGCAGCGCGTTCAAATCCTGCAGGCCGAGATCCAAAAGTACACATCTCGTCGCATCCAGCAAACTCCTTTGTATTCGCCACAGACCCCGTTCAAGGGTGACTTTCATCGCCTGGCTCGACGCTTATGCGGCAAGTCCGTTGGTCTAGTCCTGGGCGGCGGCGGAGCCCGAGGAATCTCCCACGTCGGTGTGATCAAAGCTCTCGAAGAGGCTGGAATCCCGATTGACATTATTGGCGGTACATCCATTGGATCTTTCATCGGTGCTCTATACGCACGCGACGCCGACGTCGTCCCCATGTATGGCCGCGCGAAGAAGTTCTCCGGTCGTATGGGCAGTATTTGGCGATTCGCACTGGACCTGACCTACCCCAGTGTCTCCTACACCACCGGCCACGAATTCAACCGCGGCATTTTCAAGACGTTTGGCGACAGTCAGATCGAAGATTTTTGGCTCGAATTCTACTGCAACACGACCAACATTAGCCGGTCTCGCGCAGAATTCCACTCTTCCGGCTACGTCTGGCGATACGTGCGGGCGTCCATGACGCTGGCAGGTCTGATTCCTCCCATCTGCGACGAGGGCAGCATGCTCGTGGACGGTGGGTATATCGACAACCTGACCGTGGCTCATATGAAGAGCCTCGGTGCAGACGTGATCTTCGCTGTGGATGTCGGCTCCATCGACGACAACACGCCCCAGAGCTACGGTGACTCACTTTCTGGATTCTGGTCCATTCTTAACCGCTGGAACCCCTTCTCTTCAGTTCCGAACCCGCCTACCCTGTCAGAGATCCAAGCTCGTCTGGCTTACGTCTCGTCCATTGACAACCTCGAGCGCGCCAAGAATATCTCTGGCTGCTTGTACATGCGCCCGCCCATCGATCCCTATGGAACACTGGACTTTGGCAAATTCGACGAGATCTACCAGGTGGGCTATGCCTACGGTAAAAAGTTCATCGACCGGCTGAAGAATGAAGGATCCCTCCCGATCCCCGAGGAGACGGAGGAGAAGCGTAAGTTGCAGCGGACGATGGCTCCCCGACGAGCCAGTATTTAGTCCTTGTCTTGCCCTGTACACGGGGAGGTGGTTTCTTGCCTCAAGTGGATATGTTTCTTTGTCTTTGCATGAGATACACCCTTTACACGCAACGGTCCTTCCGTTTGTTTTGTGCCTTGATGTAGATAGAACACTGAATATTAGATAATGTATTATGTGCTTGACGATAAACCAGGAGTTTGAGGAGAGGAGTGTGAAGTGCTGGATTCCAAGGTTCTTGCAGTGTAGAGAATAGATCCCACCATCTACATCAACATGCGAACCCAGACAGGTACAATCCATTTTGAGTTCCACTCACTCCATTCATTGCCACAACCTTGGACTACAGCATCACTGCACTTCGCATCGTCTCCACAAACCCCAATTGCAGTCTCGATCCTCTCAACTACATCATATCCTACAAAATCCATACAACCACATCATAACATTATCATTAAGCTTAACCAATAATACCTAGGTAGTAGAACCAAGAAAGTAACTTCATTAGCGTCGCCTCTAGACCACCCAATCCAAATCCAATATATGCAAACCACCCGTGGCCAATCGCGAATCAGGCATTCCTTCACATGCAATACTCAACACCCCACGGCTTATAGCATCATCTCCTAAACGGTACCAGCCGGAGCCGGTACCGGAGAAATAGGAGGAATAGGCTCAACGGGCGCATCAAGCGTCGCCCGAGGGTACTTCTCACGGATAGGCATCGCGCTATCCCTGCGAATAGGCAAAATGTGATCCTCCCTGCTATAAGCCCACACAGCAGCGGCTTCAAGAAATATCCCGAAGAAAGTGAAGATGCTGGAAAGTGTCAGTTTCCAATATTGGGTTGTCTGGGAGACACATACAAGGCCAGGAATATGAATGCTTCGTTGGCGTACTTGCGGCCACAGGGTATGGTTGTTGGGGAGTGGAAGTAGCATAGATGCCAATTGTAGTCTTGCGCCGCGAAGATGAAGGCCGTTAGCCAGCTGGTGTTGTTAGTTTGGTTCTGCTTTGGTTTCTGGGGCAGGCGTACAGGTATGAGAAGATGACGTCGATTATGAAGACGAATTTGCTCAGAACTGTTGGGATGAAGGGCGAGATGAACGCTGGGAGGAAGAAGACGACGGAGAGGACAGCCTAGTTTCAAAATGTTAGTTATACTGGGGCTGGAATTGGAATATTGGGAAACGTACAATAACCTCTTGGTAGATAATGTTCTGTCCAAGAGGACCTTTGCTAATGAACCATGAGGTCAAGCCCATGACGATCACGGCACTGCACCACTGTATAGCACGACTGGTGAGTTGTAGTGGGCGGAAAATGGCTGTTGAAAAGATCATGATGATGGTGCGCTATATAGCTGGTCGTATATAGCTCACCCCAACCCAAGAGTGAAAACAGCACGAGTATATAGATTGGATATGATATATTGGGAAGAATACGAACTTCGAGATGGGACCGAACTGCCTTTATATTTTGGTAGCCCAGGTGGATAAACCAGCAAATTGGGACGTCAGAACCATGAGACACAAACACCGTTAGCATGTTAAAAATGACCCAAAGTAGCCAAGGAAAAGAAGAATGCGCTGCCGTTTTTCCGCTCCGCCAGATGTGTTATGATGCTCGACGTATGAATGAAGTCAGTGTCAGCGCACACGGCTGGTTCAGTGCTGCTTTGCTATTCGCTGTCTAGGTAGTCCTTGGCTGCTTTCTAACTTCGAGAAGATATGCATGATGTTGTACGATTTGGTTTGCGCCGTGCGAGGATGGGATCTGTGGGTGACGTGCGCAAGGGAGGTTCATAGCAAAGTTGAGTCATATACGATGTTTTTTTTCACTAGGCATACGGTAGGATTGTTAGGGATATGCCTAGGTGATGGTGTTGCCGTATAGGGTAAGAGTGAAAGCCCCGGCACGCAGCGGATGTAGATCCAGTGCTATTAAGATGAGATGATGAGGTAGATTGCAAATACTAATCACTACTGGTCAACCATATTATACCACGGGAGCTAACCACGGAATACTTGCAGTCAAGAAAACAACAAATACCTGAAATCGTCAATGGGCAATAGTCCTGCTTCAGGTTGACAGCTTGTTGGAGTGCGAGTTTACTTTGATGATTCCAGGGATGTACTCGATACACATTCTTAGATAGTAAAGTGTACTTTTTGATATGGGCTTGAATAAGCTCTGCGCATATGAGCCATTTGCATTCCATGGATAGCAATGACTGTAAGAACTTTCCCAGATAGTCATATATCCCATCCATAGTAGACGTCCTTCGTTCAGACTCATGCGAGTCCATCACAAGACAGCGTGACACAACGTCGACTCCGACTTACTTGCGCCATGAATGACGCACATTCCGGCCAAGTCCGGTGTGTGGCATTTGCGACCAATTGCTAGTACATTACTGCATGATGTGTTGGGTTAGTCCTATAGGGTGATCATCCTTGGCAAACAGGAGATTGAACATTGGTCTTGATGGGCGGATGCCTCAGTTCTTGTTAGTTGGGTTGTAGTTTAGAAAATTCAAGGAAAATTCAATACTAAAGTGCGAAGTAAGGGAGTTTGGGAAGTTAGACACTGACTCTTTGCTATCGGGTACCGTCTACGAGTGCCGAGATGCAGGGAATCATCCGTAATTACTTCAGTAGACCATTGCATTAGACAGAACTTTGATTGACTCAAGATAAACAAAAGCACGCCCCAGAAACCGAAAGACTGCCCGACTCTACTCCGTTGCGCCTGGTGTTTTGAATTCCACGTTCACCTTCACCTTCACCATGTAACGTTGCCCAGATCGTGCTCCTGCAGAACATGTTAAAGAGGCTCAGGGAATCACCTAGGATAACTCAAAACTCAAAACTCACCTTCATGTACTCACTGCCCTTCTCCATGTACTCCTGCCGTGACACGGATGCCCGGCTCATGTCGGGCCCGGATGCCCACTGTGCCGCGCCCTTCCACGCATCCATCACGGGATCCGCAGCCCGGCGTACGAACAGGTCTGCGTCCACGGGTATAACCCCGCGGAGCTCGGTCCGGAAACGGTCCTCGAAGCCTTGGAAGAGCGTGTTGCCGCCTGTCAAGAAGACATCCTTGAGTAAGCGGTTGCGGTCCTGGGTGCCGGAAAACCGGTGGTTGATGATATCGGCGGCGATCTCAATGAGACCTGCTTGGTCCAAGCCTGCAATGGACGGCTTGAAGACGACTTCCGGAACACGAATCCGCTCCACATTCAGATGAATCTGGTGTGCCTCGCGCTGACTCTCTGGGTCGAACGGCCACGGGCCACGCAGGAACGCGTGCACCAAACTCTTGGTCCAGTCGGACTGTGCTGCCAAGGTGTGGTTCTCAGTGAACTCGGGGTCATACTGGAGTAGCTCTTGCTCGACGCTGTTTAGCATGCCGCCCAAATCTTCCTCTTCTTCCTCGTCACTCTGCTCATCCTTTGCCACGGTTCGATAAACACCCCAGTCCTCGTCGTTGGCGCCAAAGTCGTCGTCGTCTCCACCGCGGCGACGCTTCTTCGGGGCATCGGAGGCGAGGTTGGCAAGTGTCTTCATACGCATCTGGCTAGCAAGGGACTTGCGGTTGCCGAGGTCGGCCTTGAAGCGGTCCCGGTCTTTAATCCTTTGGAGAATGGACTGGGCCATCGTTAGAAAAGAAGGCTTGTCGTAGTTGGAAACTTACCTGGCGGTTAGCACGTCGCTCCGCAATCCACTCCTCGAAATGGTTCTCGCGTTTCTCACGATCTGCACGTTCCTCTTCCTCAATTCGAGCTTTCTCGCGCTCCTTCTCAGCTTTGGCGCGGGCTCGCGCCTCGACGTTGGATTTCATGAGACGCTGGTGGCGCTTCTCTTTCAGACCAGCCTCATCGAGTTCCTCATCAGGGATATCAAGCAGGGGGAAAGTCATCTCCTCCTGCTGCTCCTCGGTCTCTTCAATGCCGAGGTCTTTGTTCCGCGAGCGTTTGATGGATTTTTCTAGATCCCGGATCATCCGTTCCAGATGAACCTCATCCTTGAGATCTTCCGCTTCCAGCACCCGGCGGATTTCCTTCTTCGTTTCAGATGCGAGGCGATTGTGCAAATCCTTCCAGTATTCAAGTTCCTGCTCCTTCTTCACAAGCTTCTCAAGGCGCATTTTGGCTGCCTGCTCTTGCAGGCGACGACCGCTCTCCTTCTTGCGCTCGGCAATCCGAGCCAGTTCCTCTTCCGTCTTTTCCTGCACGATATGCTCGGTGAAGGGATACTGGATGACATGATCTCGGTCTTCGAGGCCGGTCCAATCGAGGTATCCGCCCAGCTCGCGGTCATAGTCTTGCGAGATGTAGCAGTGCTGATGCACTAACTGCTCCATCTGATAGTCGGTCAGACGGGCTGGGAACGTAGGGTATTTCAACTTTATCAGCTTCATCAGGTATTCAGCATTGTGAAGGCCGCCCCAGTTCAGCCGCGAGCAGTTCGAGAGAAGCGGCTTCGAGTCGAGCACGGGGATGACATGCGTAGAGGTGTGTGACGAAGATACAATCAATCCATCCGTTCCCTTGTTATAGCGGTAGGCGAAAAGTGAGTCAATACCGTAGGCGACGGACGGTGCGCCGTAGCACTCGAAGAGGATCTCGTTCATCACTAGAACATGTCAGCAATGCCTGGATCTAGACATATAGACGAACATACTCTTTCTTGGATATCCGAGGTTCGCAACCGGCTCAGTCATGACGATTGGCCGGTCAACACCACCATTGGCACCGTCAACTCCCAGCTTGAGGAACGCATAGTCCAGAACACCTTCCATCACATCCCAGTTGCCGACAACGCTGGAGCCAGGATCAAAGCCATAGCGGATCTGGCCACGGGTTGTCGCATCGGCGTAGGCATTGTATCCGATAAACTGGCACTGACGGCCTAGCTTGCGATCACGGTAGCGGCTCATGACGGGAGGCAGGACGAACCTCGGGTTCTTGTCGAAAGACCAGCCGGCCTTGACGTGATGGGAGCCTGCATAAAAAGAAACGATCAGTACCAAGTCATGGAGCAGCGCTATACTAGAGGCTTACCATTGTCAATGACGATGGCGCTGTCAGGATGGGCGCGACTCTGCTCAAACCCATCCGGCTGCGGAGGTTGGTAGCCCTTGAAAGGGAATTCTTGAATGCCGTAGGTCTTGGGCGGAGGTTTCTCGGCACGCTTCTCAGTCGCATTGATCGTGTACCGCCCCGGCAGCAGGGTCTGCACAGAGGAAATGGTCATGGTGGGCTAGGCCGGTGCGGGAACCAGGCGCTTTGAGGATCCAAGATCTGGTCAAAGGTGCGTTGGCGGTTACTGCATGTAGGGCGACAACGTGGATATATAAGGTTTATAGGAGTTGGGTATATAGACCATCCACTTTAGGTAGAAGACGACGTGACAGAAGGGCGGTCCCAAGCTCCCGTCGATGTGGAAGGTTGGAGGTTTGGTTGCGCCAAGCCGCAATCGCACCGATACACCGCGCTTTATCCTTCAATGTGCCTAGCTTGAGAGCTCAGATTCTACACAATAAAAGGAGTTGCAACGTAAAGTAGTAATGTTCAATTGGTATCTAGTCCGTGCATTTTCTCATTCATCATAAAATATCATCAAGATTGTTCTTCCTGTGTGGGCTCCTTCAGGTTCTCGGTGGCTAGAGACATCTTAGCACTAGGCGTCAAGTATGAGCGAAAAGCAGGAATAAATTGATACATACCTTCAAGATGAAACAGGACATTTGACTGGTAGTTCTTGAACATCTGCGCTACTAGCTCGACATTCATGTTTTGAATGTTGACCTCCTATCCAGATGTTAACAATGGATGCCATCATAGACGACTTAGATTTCATCAAATACCTGGAGACTCTTGTTCATGACCATCACAGCTTCGTTAAGCTTTTCCTATGCCGCCAATTAGTCAAATCATTCGTCTCAACCTAGGATCTGATCTTCGATAAGACGTACAACATTGGTGATGATACGGGATAGCAGCACCGACTGCTGGTGCTCATGAGGGCTCTCCTACCACGATATTAGCTTGGTCTATCATGTCTTCAACAGCCTTGCAGGATATACCTACCATGGTGAAGGCAGAGATGTTAATGACGGGCGTGTCAAGTTGGACGGCGACGCTTTGTTTGGGCCTTCCGCAGTCACGTGTCTGTATACTGATGAACCACGGTCGTAATCTGCCTCTCACATCCAGCAACTAACCTCTATACAATTGACCATACGGCCCCCTGGAGCCGTCATACCTCGTTAATTAATTACGATATATACGCAAGAATCTGCCCACCTCCCGCTTCGTCTGCAGCCATCTTCCAGCTCATCCGCCGCCCTTGATACACACGCAATGCCTCCCCCAACGCCCGCCAACGATGAGTCGCACCAGATTCTCCTCAACCAGATGGATATTGCAAATGTTCCCAAGCCATTCCGCAATCCTAACTGGAGACCCTCCCAACGCCGCAACAAGAACGTGAAACAGATCGTTTCTGAGACCTCGCGAAAGGAAGCCTCAGTGATGGCTACCCAGGCCAACTCCGGCGCAACCACACCCTATCCCGCCACTGGCGCCATGACAACCGATGGATCAGAGACCCCTGCTGAGGGAGCTGACAAAGCCCCCAACCTAGCGCAAGCAGCCCAGAACCTCTCCACCCTGGTGCTCGAGAAGAACGCCCGCGCCACGTTCCCCTCTGGTCCGACTGTAACCTACACCAACATCGAATCAGCGCCCTCGCTCAATCCATCTTACCATCGTAATTACTGTGATATCACCGGTCTGTCCGGTCCCTACACCGACCCGAAGACCCGCCTACGGTACCACGACAAGGAGGTCTTCGGTGTCATCCGCACTCTGGCGCAGGGTGTGCCGGAAATCTATCTCGAGGCACGCGGTGCGCATACAATCCTGAAATAGGAGGGCCACAAGTGGCAGTTTCTACTTTGTTTCATCAATGCAAAGATACTAGTCCCAGGGTACAACCAGCTCACAGGATGATATTCCATTTGAAGAAGCTAACAACTACCTAGAATATCCACTACGAAGCATATGTTCGGCCAACACAGTCAAGCCCTTTCCACCCCACCGTGCCCCTTTCGAGACAGGCTCAAGAAAGCGCTCCGGCTTATTCGTGACCGTTGTATCTTTTCTTCGCCTCGTGCTAGGCACTCGACTATTACCGAAGCTCCACGGGAGAGAGCATCAGTTACAGCACCCCGAAGGTGCTGTCGTCGCGGCGTGTTGTGATATTGAATCTCGGAGGAGGAGGGGCAAGGAAATAGTACACTTCGTGTAGACACAAATCCGTGTCAGACCGTGGCCAGTTTGACCACAATTGCGATAGATAATTCAGCTACACATCAAGCTGAATCCCCATCGGTAATGAAATCAATCACATTGCACACGATTGTTCCTCATTTCCCCGTAATGCCAGTTTTGATGATTCGCACTCGAATGTGCAGAAGCAAAAACCTACCGACCGCTCGGCGCGGCTTAAAGTGACACCCTCACCGCCTTTGTGTGGCGGGCAGAATCCGATATTCTGTTTACGGCGATGCCCAACGCTTCTATTTCTAGCCAACTGCTCTTCCGCCGAGTTTGTTAGATCTTCCCTGCTCTGTTGCGCGATTCTGAAATGCCTAGCATGTGGTTATCTGAAAATCAGAGTGAGTGTCCTTTTTCCCGCTTCGGGCGACTTTGTCGCATCTACCTGAAGCGCAACGCAACGCTTGCGTGACTTCGGAGCCCGACTGACATTGTAAATAGAGATCGGAGTGGTCTTCTGCTCTGCAGGTATGAATCCCCAGTCTCTGGTTTTGATCTGTCGCGACGGCGTACTAATCGCGCCTGTTGGGTGTTTAGGTGGCCTGTTCCTGATAGGAGGTGTCCTCATGTTCTTTGACCGATCATTGTACGTTGCTTTTCCTCACGATAATCCATTGCAATGGTATGCTAACCACAGTCCTAGACTCGCCATGGGCAACGTACGCGCACCACTCCCTTCCTCGACCATAACTAACAATCCTAGATCCTCTGGCTAATCGGCCTAATCCTTATCATCGGCGTCCAAAAGACCATTGTTTTCTTCACTCGTCCTCAGAAACTCAAGGGCACCGCTGCCTTCACCGCTGGAGTGCTCCTCATTCTACTCCGCTGGCCACTGACGGGCTTCCTGATCGAGTTGTACGGCTTGTTTATCCTCTTTGGCGATTTCCTGGTCACTATTGGTCAATTCGCGGGCAACGTCCCTGTGGTTGGACCTTATATCAAGCGCGGCCTTGAAGTCTTGGCTGGCGGTCGCAGTAATGCCGAGTTGCCTGTATGAGAATGCGGGCCTTGCCATGGCCTTGACGTGATTTTCTACGATTCCCGGAGTACTTGGTTCAGGGATGGTTCATGTCTAATTTTGAGTGGTTTATGTGCGTGACGGGATGACATGATTCTTTCTACGGCCTGGGATCCTGATGTAATTATTAATGACCCCTTCTCCGGCGTGACACAATGTGTGTTGGCTGGAACGTCAGTACTTGACGTATATAATAGAGCATAGAAGCATATCCTTTTCACGTCCGCGAAAATCATAACTACCTTCAGATGCAGGAAAGGGTACGTCTACCCCATAGGCTTGTAGGTGAGACAGCAATGACCACGGTGCCTTTTGGTAAAATGTCTGAGAATTGCTCTGATTCAACTGATAAAACGAGGATGATTTCAATGCTCCTTTATTTCCTATTCTTCACAGGCCTCTGTTCATAGCATTTATCCGCTGTGAATTCGACGTTACCCGCTTATTGGGGGTTGTTGATGTAGTCGACCAGGTTCTCCACCACGGTTGCTGCGTTGGGGGTCTGGACGCTCTCGCCGTGGTGGGCGATGATGGTGCATGCGGAAGCGCGGGAGATGATGGTGCCCTCCTTGCCCTGTACATCCCTGAATCAGTTGCTGTGCTTTCTCGAGCTTGTTCTTGTGGCGTACCTTCTTGCCGTACAGACTGCGCGTATCGGCCTTGATGCAGACGAACTTCTCGCCACCGATGGAGAAGCCGTTGGCGAAAGCGGAGGCGGGGTCAGTGAAGGCCGCGGCCAAGGTATTGATGTCCTCCTGTGACATCTGCAATACAAGTGATGGGTTAGCGAATGGAACGGTTCGGATAACCGCATTTCAATGACTAGGGAGATATTCGAGGCGATTATCGTACAGTGAATCCGGGGGACTGGGCCTCGAGGCCGGAGAAGTCGGCGGCTAGGATACCGGCCTTGTCGAACTGACCAGAGCCCATCAGGCTGGAGAGTGCTTGTCAGTAGTGATCATAATCGGCGCTTCTTCCCGGAGAAAGCAAAGACACGAGAATTGCCGATTGGAGTGGAATCAGATGTACCTGGAGTCGACATAGCCTAGATAACAGCGTCATGGTCAGTGAGGGGACAATTATAGACCGATGCGGTCAGAGGTGGGACGTACCCTGCCAAATTGCCGAGTGCTGGCCCATGTTGCCGATTGTATGAGTGTGAAAGGGGAAAGTAGTGTAAGAAGGAGAGAGATAAAGAAGGTGGGAGAATATAAGGAGCTTGTGGGAGTTGAAGGAGGTCGAAGTGGGGTTTCTGTGTTGGCGGTAAATAAGACCCCGCCAAACCTGCGCTTCCCGTCGATCTCGCCGAGAACAGGAGGTGAGTGGCTCTCCCGCTTCGTAGTGTCTGATGTTTTTTATCCCGGGCTTGGTTTATTTAATTCAGTCAAAGGTGTTCTAGTTGCCTTTCATTCGCTAAGCTTTGACTGCATATGGAGCTTCTGTGACTGGCGGTCAGCATGTCAGGGCCTCACGCATTCTGCATAGGCGATCTACGCGCATGTCATGAGCTTGCACGTGTTGAGTTCCTGCGCTTGTTTTAAGCTTGATTTTGCATGTACATGTGCATTGATATTTAGAAGTAATTCTCGGTTTCATTGATTTAATTTTCACGATGTTTTCATGTCCGTTTTGGAAGCCACTAGTGGAGCGGTGTAAACAACTAGGTTCGCGCCATCTTTGCGATATGGGTTAGGCCTAAAACGCTTTTTCTCGAGGGAGAATAGCAACAACCTTCACCGATAATGAGCCTCCATGTAGTATACTTAACCTAAGCTGGCAGGTTTATTTACCTAAAGAGACGTAGCTCTTAAAAGGGTGACTTGGCACAGGCACATTTGACCTCGGTTATCTGGAGATAACACAGATGAAGCTCTCAGAAGAAATAGCAAACGACTAGCTAGGTATTTTCTCATCAACCATCCGTCTGTGAAGAAACCAGACCAGCAAAAGCCCCAGGAATTTCCTGGATCAGCTCTTTATTCTGCATGTCGTTGATCCAGTGCTCTGGGATGGACTCGTATCCATAGAACACACCAGCCAGCGCACCGTACACTGCTCCGACTGTATCAGAATCCCCGCCGAGATTCACCACTGCCAGGGCACCCTTCTCCCAGGTGTCATATTTGAAGAAACCCCACAGAGCGGCTTCGAGTGTATGCACCACCCAGCCACTGCTTGTGATGTCGGATTTGGACTTGGCTGTCAAATCCTCGATAGTCTTATATGGCGAAAACTGTTCCACAAGGGCCGGGTGCGTAAATTTGAAAGCCATAAATGCCTGCCACATTTGATTCTTGTCTTGACCTGAGATGGAGTTAGATAGTGAAGGGCATCTCTACCAAGGAGATCTCTGGTTTGGACCTACCACTCATCGCAGAACAAATCAAATTTGTAAAGGCATCACAGGCTTCGACACAAGCAAGCGCTGGATGAGTAACTTGACTGTTTTCTCTCGCTGCTTTGCGCGCGAGGTCACTATCCGTCCACAAAGCAACTCCGATAGGTGCAATCCTCATCAGACTGCCGTTGCCCGAGCAGGACTCTTGATCCAGTTTGCTGCAGATATCTCGTTGCGTACGTTCAATTTGATCCACGCCGTGTCTCTTCCATCTCGCGAGTGCGGTACGAGTCGACTTGCCCACGTCCCAGGCTTTCTTTGTTGTGCTGAATCGACCCTCCGACCACCATTGTAAAAAGTGCTCGATCGACATCCTGTGGTTATACTTTCCTGCAGAATCAATGAATGACTGCGCGAGTGCCAGCGTCATGGATCCATCGTCCGAATACGATCTGCAAAGGTCAGTACTGGGGACTTGGCCTTTCGTTGCAAAACATACCCCGCTGGCTTTTTATGAGGCTCGACAAATTCTAGACCCGTGATGCGGGTGAAAGTCCCCGGTGCCTTGAATTGAATAGGACCGCCAAGGGCATCAGCGACGCAGGTTCCCCAGATAGCGCCCAAGGCGCGAGAATGCAAAGAGGGTGCCATGATAGTAAAGATTCGATATGAAAATGTCTCCTATGGTAGTTATGGAGAAAAGAGTGTAGTATTTGTTCATGGAGAAAGAGAGCTAGTAATCTGACCCCGCCTTTCCTAATCGGGACCCCGAGCCCCCGCTGGCCTCCTTCATACATAAATTGCCTAGTAGATTCTACTCTCCTCCCGCAACTACGGAGTATCCCACGCAGTTTTGCAAAAGACACGGAGGGCCTCGAGAGGGCGCCCCAGAACGCGGCAGGAAGACAGGGATGAGATTACACTTGGGGGAATGGGAGCCGGTTAACTATGGTGCATTCCGATAAAGTCCAGCACACTTGGACCCCGACTTTCAGTCATTAGTCCTGCTTCTATCTGCCAGGCACTGTAGACTGCATATTGGGAATATATAAGCCCAACAAGTTTCAAGGTTACTGATCATACAGTAAAACAAAGGATATTCTCCGACAATGCTATTCCCAGCAGCTGTTGGTTCCAAGTCTAAAGTGCTTTTTCATTATTGGCTTGTCTTGCTTAGAGAACAAAGACCTCGGGAACCTTGAAACTCGATCAAAGAGTTTATTTTAAAATCAGTACTTGGACTTAGATGAATGATCCCCTGCTCTTTGCGAAGTATTAAATTTGATCGGTACTATTCCTATCTTGGAACTCGATGAAAGAGTTTATTTAAGATCGACCATTCCTATCTTGTCCTACTCGCATCATTGTTCTACTTTGAACAACGATAGTTGAGAGCCAAACGAAGAAGCCCCTCGTCTCACTCACTCTTCGTAAGCCATTGTCCAATGCACGGGAGAATATTATAAAAGGCACTAGGGCTTCCACTCAATATGACAGAGAATACAAACATTTTACCCGTGGACACTACTCTGGACAGTCCCAGTTCATAATCCATACTTTTCTACTCTGAGGTACCATCCAACAGCAACCAGCACTCCAACCTTTAACATCCAATATACACAGCTAAGCTACGTCCGTTATGAAGCAACAAGGTTATCCGGATGATCCTTACGGGTTCGTGTGCACAGAATTCGAGCGAGATGTGAGAGACCTAACGCGACACTTTTCCGTTGAAGCAAATGAGCTGATTCATGCGGAGCTATTTCTCTTCAATTGGTACCTTGGCTATAGAGGAGAAAAAATTATCAAAGCGTTGATGCCTGTCCTTCAGCAACCTTTCCTTCTGGATCTGTCTAACACTTCGTCAAATGTTTGGATGCATATTGGTATCCTTCATTATCTTCGTAACTCAATTGCGCAGTATTCCGATTGTCGGAAGCGGTGAGCCCTATGACGGGCAGTTTCTCACCGCCCCCGCGTTTGCCAGCTTCCATATAGCTGGGTGTTTAGGCATAGCTAGATTCTCCCCTCTCCATGAGTTTTTGCCTTCCTTGGTTTCTTGTTCGTAGGCTTGAGCCGTCACTCTCAAGACCGATGATTATGGGCGACCGCTAGCGACACTTTCAGACACTCTCGCTGAGGTATTCGAGACAATTTGCCCCCTTCCTCCTACTGCCACCACTCGCGACGATTACTGGCTTATGTTTTTGGGAGTGGAGGAAGTCTCTATCGCGCCTTGGGCCTAAACTAGTTTTTATTGCCGTTGACATACGTCATGTGATTGCAGGTGACGCGCTCTTCGGGGCATTCTTTGTTATATCGCGGTCTCCGACTATGTATTTCTGGGATAGATCTGGTGTCAGTGGAGTCTTCTGATTAGTTGGTATTTCTTATTCAGCTTCTCCCAGTAGGCAAAATTCTCCCTGTCTAGATTACCTCTTCAAAGTTTCGTCGATTAGCCTCTTTTTTTAGACCAGTAGGCCTACTTTTCCCCCTAACTATCATTTGGCTTAACGTGTCTGATACAGTAACTTTGGACTTTTTGCACTAGCGTCCCAATATTTCCCTTTCCTTCTACAAGGTTTGTATCCGTGTCAGCTGCTTCACTGGCATCGGCCTACGGGATCCCAGGTTTAACTGCTGAACATTATAGGCTACATTTTCCAGTATATAGGGAAGGAAGCAGCAAGCCTTATTTTCATTCGCTCTGTATATAAACAGGAATAAGCACACTTAAAGAGCTGTGTCGGGCTGCGGTCATGTCTCTCAACAAACCCGTAAAGCTACGTCCGCGCTTCCCTCCACGGGATGCTCTCATTGTAGAATAGCCATACCCTGAGATCGGTTACCCGCACCCAGCTTGTCCACCATAAAATGCTGAATATGCCGACCCTAGAAAGAATCCACCGCTGCGATTGCGGCAGGTGTAGTTTCATTGCCTGGAGAAAGTGCATAAACAAAGCGGCCGGAAATCTGGAGATCGACGAGTACTAATACTCCTTTGACAAGACAAAAGCAACGTGTCGTGTCTTTTTTCTTCATTCAATGGTCAGACGGGGGTTTGGCAGATTTTACTGGTGTTTGTTGAGCATCTGATTGGTCGTTCAACTTGGCTATTTCATTGTAAGGCCGGATTTCAGTCTTCCGAACAAATGAATATGACAATGACTCTGGTACTTTTGATCTAACCAAACAAAAGCATGTAGCAAGACATAATCTGGATACAAATTCAAAGGCATTCTCAGTACTCCATTTGCGGGAAAGTATTGCGGCAAAAGAAGAAGCTTAAAAAGGGCTCGCATTTCCCTGTATTAGTCCTCCACCCACTCAACAAGCATTTTCTACGGTTAAAATCTGCGTCAACTCATAGTACCCAGGTAAGTGCTAAATCTTGAGTCTGATCGCAACAGCAAACCAACTCCATATATCATGAAACTTTTCATACCCCTTCTCCCGTGTCCGTTGAGCGACAAAGAATTCACCCGGAAAGATCTAGATGAGCTCCTAGAAAACATCTGGTTATTCCGAACTGGTCTGGAAGCAGGCTTGAACATCGACCATGTCGAACTTGAGCGCCTATTCGTTTATTTCCTCGAATCTATCGGTCCCTATCGCCGGCCAACTCCTGAATGCGTTAAACAATTCTTCACTCCGCTCTTTCCCCCGACTGCAAACAGCTGGGAAGCCTTCATAACTGCCAGTGCACTCATAGACTTTCAGCACATGCTGGTTGACCGTCATGGCGAGCGAAGTGAGTTTTTCCATCGATTCGAGACAGTGACGCGTTGTCCGCCACAGGAGATGCACGAAAATAGAGTGTTGTTCGTAGCTCCTTTCGAGCCATGCTCGCCATGGACAGAGGGCCCATTTCAGGACCAAAGTTGTTCAGTTTGCTTACAGGCATTTCGACGTGGTGAGCCGGTTTCGATCCTCAGCTGTTTCCATCGTTTGCACCCTGCTTGCCTCAGGGAATTTTCCAGTGAGTCTTGGGGTTGCCCACTATATCCGATTTGCCATTTATCGACTATAGTTAACTGTGTAGTATGTGACATAGAAGCTGCGATCACGACGCTTATGCCGGGAGTGCCGGGGGTTGATGACAATCACGAATGCAAGAACTGCGGCAATACAGGGACATTGTATCAACAGGTCTACTTACTTGGATGTGGGCACTGGTATTGTAAGGACTACAGAGGTGCATATGTTCGAAATCCTATACACTGCGCTCGTTGCTACCTGGACGGACTTCAGAACTAAACAAAGCGGGATGTGGTGAGATAAGTGAGGAGGTGAGTGTGAAGGAAGTGGTCAATGTTGTTTTTCCTTTCTGGTCTTCTAGTACTAGACTTGGAGGAATGAATAGAACATTGAATAAGATCGAAGCTTTTTTCCGTAGAGTGCACCTCTAGCAGGTGGGGGATAACGTAGATAATCAAAAGATGATCGACCCGAAAACTTATCATCAACTGTATACCTATGTTTGCGTGTGGATGTTTCGACTCGGTTTTCCCGCTTTCGTCGGTATAGCTAACAGTGTCGCCCTCGCTGCTGTCGCTATCCTGGGTAACAAGTGCAATAGGAATGCCCCAGGTGCCAGAAACCTCCCTCCTGTCACTACCATCGGCAACAAGTGAGAGGGTATTCTCGTAGAAGCTAGGAGCAGACTATAGCGGACGATCCTCTATTAGAGATGCTAGAGTCTCGCCGCCTGTTGTACTAATTAGAGAACTTAGCTCCTAAAATAATCCCGTCTCAATTGGGGCCGCTGGCAGTGACAGTAGCGAGGGTTCTGGCACCCACGGCATTCCCATCGGACTTGATACCCAGTGTTACCAAGGCAATCTAAAAGAAGGAAGAATCTTGATTTAGGTCCTAGAAAAGGAAATATCAAGTTGAGGGAAGAAGGAAAGAAAGAGAAGGCAGGGCAAGAGGGATGCTTATAAGCCTCTTTGCTGCAAACGCAACTTCTGTAGGCTACATGACTTCACGCAGCCTAACGGAAATATTTATGAAAACATCCATCAAGATCAAGAAGTCAAAGAAACACATAACTAATCGAGTAACTAGTTAACTAAAAACTTGCGGAATATCTATAATCCGGTCCATTGCGGTAGGTAACCACGTGACCTCTCCACCCCACTTTGCCCTGCTTTGTTCCTTGATGTTCATGTTGGTCGTATCTGTCGTAGTTCTCCCTATGCTATCGCCGAAAAGGTGAGAACCACCGAATTGGGTTGTGGAGGAGGTGAAAGAAAAGACAGCAATTGTTATTGGTAATGGCTCCTGCTTGGCATCACGCAAAACAAAATGCGTCGTCTGTGCGGAAGCAAATTGCAATGCCCGAATGAAGGCGAGGCCTGCAATCAATGATTTGTCTCAGTTTGAGGTGAAACACACACCTCCTGCAGACACGGCCGATTTGGCCGTTCAGTGGTCCCGTGGAAACGTGGTAGCGAGCTAATCAACTCAATCATCTCGCAACGGCCAATCTTATTCGCTCTACCCGAATTAAGCATCGCGTGCTGAGCCCTGAGTGGCTCTGGTCTGGCCCCTGTGGCTGTCCATATGTTTCCAGTCCATCGACTAAACTGTCCCTCCGAAAGTCTGCTGGGGGGGCGCTAACCGACCTCCGCGACCTTATGCTGTCGAATGAGGTACTATGTGACCGCCCTTTTGATTTTGACCCCGACCCCGATGTCAACTCTGCCATCTCGTTGGTTGACTATGGGCCCAGTCCAGATATGGACGCATTCAGCACATGCATAAGCAGAGCCGGTTGTCCTTTACTCCATACGATCGGGGATTAATCTGACTCTGGCGCGAGTGTCTCATGTGCGCTTGGCGTAATCGCATCTCCACTCATGAGACGATGTGCCACTCCTCCTGATCCTGGTCCATTACAAAAGCTGCCCCTGCTGGTCGCGCGTTTCTGTCTTACTTCCTTTTATTCCTTTATTTCAAGAATTGACATCTTATCTATTATTACTTATTACTACGGACTGGGTTCCGCGACAGCAGAACATGGCAAAAACTTCCACAGTCGTCCAGTCTCGTACAAACCAGACCACGGACACCATATCATTTCCCGTCCTGACTTATTCCGATGCAGCTCCGCGTGCTGATCTTCGCAACCTCGGCAGCACTACCCCCCAAAGGTTACCCGAGCAGGGTCTCGTTGCGCAGTGGGATTCCCTTGGACACAGAACAGCAGACACCGACACGGACAGGAAGGCACCGCCGGGCTTTGGGGCCACTTTTGATTTTAGGTTGACGGCCCCGCCTGACGAAGCAATTCCATCCAGCGCCCACTCGGGCGGGAGCCCACTCGGCCCACAAATGATAGGCATCGCACTGGGGAGCCCGGGCATGGTTGACGACAAAAAGGTGTTACCCTCGCCGAGACTCAATGCCTCAATATTTGCACAGCCGCGGACCGAACAGTCAATACCGCCACGGAAATCAAGCACGTGGAAGAAAATTGGAGGATTTTTCAGAGCTAAACATGTACTTGCGTCACAGACGCAGAGTGCTCTCCCGGGCCGGAGTAATAAGGAGGAGCGAAAGGAAATACCGACAAATCAGCAACGGATGAAAAGACGAAAAGGCTCGACTGAGGAATGCCCAAGGATTGGAGTCGACCCGACACTGAAAAGTCGGAGCAACAACTCGAGTCCCCAGCGACAGCGAAGCCGCAAGTTTTCGCTTTCGAGGACACCCACTAAGAATCGGTCGGAAGATCAGGGCCCACGACTGGAAGTTGATATTCCCGATGTCCAAATGGAGCGCTACAGCGTGATGTTCAGCAATGTGGTGAACAAGAACCAGAGGCCCAACCTGCTGGCCAGGCGAGCAAAGACTCTGGATAGCCTCAGTGTTCCCAGTCCCCAGGTTCGTTAGCACGTCTCATTCAAACAGTATATACTGTGGGCGAACCCCCTTTTAACATGCATTAGCCATTCCTCGCTGCCGCTGTCAGGCCACCACCGGTTCCGATCCGACGAGCAACCTCCCCAGCACGGTCAAACTTCACATTGTTCCCAGCATTTCAGCCTTCAAAGGCTGCCCAGGTTCTCGGAACACAGAACTTCTCTCGCGGGCCTAATCCACTTCTACGATCGAAGACACTTCGCGTGGAGAGTCCGTCCAGACCACCTTTGGAGCCGCCACCACGAGCAGTCCCTAATAAAAATAGCGTTTCGTCTGTCGAGCGGTGCACCATCAACAATATTTTCACTGAGCGCTTCAATACCCCTCGATCATCTAATTCGTATCTTCGCAAGGAGGACAAGCCACTCCCAGCCATCAAGCCCGAGCCGTCGACCCAGCCTGGATCGCGAAAGATGTCCCCACAAGACATTCGAGCAGTCCAGAACTCCCTCCAGCAACAACAAAGCGGGTCCCAAGAGAATGACAAGCCACCTACAAAAGAAAAGTCAAGTCGAAAGCGGCCAAACCTGACGATCAAGTCCGGACGAGAACCGCCGCCCCCGCCCGCGAAAGACGTGAAATACGAATCTTCGTTCGAATCATCAGTCATCACTCCACATCCGACCAGAATCACAGCGCAGCCAATTACTCTCACGGCCTCTCCAGAGGAGATACCCTCTGGTCCCAAACCAAACCCATTGCGGGACGAACCAATACCTATCCCAGTCGTAGCTGAGCCCGAACAAATCGACACGGAGGAGACCAACGAGCCAATTCCAACCATCGAAGTCTCCACTGCACGATCTATCTCTGTAAAGGAGGGCAAGCGACAGGTGCTTGTCCCAATCGGCTCGCGGGTGGACCATTTCAATGCAAACGAGCGACTCGTTATCCCCAAGGCCCTGACGCCTCGGATTATGGACGTCCGTTATGGACATAAGCATGGTGTCTCGCAGGAACTGCAGATCGAATCAGTGTGATGCTCCGGCAAAACGAGCACGATCTCTGTCACCTAATACGGAAAGTAAGAGGACACGTGCTTTCCCGAAACAACAGCATCGAGCAATATGTTCGTGCTTTTTCTACGGCCTCTTGAATCAGCCAAAACGGGTGCAACAAGATAACCCTGCCGGTTTGGGCCGTGAGGGGAACCCAACTATACGCTATATATTGGAAGCTTTGAAGCCAACAAAATAGCCAATCAATGCTCTCGGTTTCATTTTTGTCGTCGAGTGATGTTTGTGATCCTGACGTACACCTTACCTTGCATCCATATACTCGAGGGTTGGAAATATTGTGATGAAAATATCCTATAAGGACTCGCAAACTTTGGGTGTATTTCTCAGGTATTAAGCCGCAAGAGAGAGGTATAACTGAATTCGAAAACTACTCTAGTCTGTCTCGCTCTATTCAATCCTTCAAAGGAACGCTCGACGATGGTTCAACAGACTGCGTAGTCAAGCCAGCTCCCACATCCACCTCCACGTTCGTCAGCGTCCATTCCATTCCCGGATAAGAGTCACTAATGACCCTCACATTCACTCGGACCATGCCAGCTGTAGTGATAGAAGACGACTCGGCAAGAGCAGTGCCAGGGAACTTGACCACCGAGCGAACGCTAAGCGCAGCGTTGCTCTTGTCTCTGGGATTGGATGATCCACCACGACTGGAGCCAACGCCCCGGTATCCGTTTTTCTGCTTCGAAACCGGTGGCCAGGAGACCCGCTTTAGACCCAGCAGCTCATCGTCACTTCCATCCGGTCGAGCACTGCAAACAATGAGGAAATAACCCTCGGTTTGAGGCTTTGGGAAACGAGGAGCATAAATTCTGTATTCAGGGTTTGTGGTCGGGTTTTTCCGAGTGAGGGATACAGTCATGCCCTGGGCAGAGATAGTAGCAACGGAGACGGTAAGCTGCGGGAGTTGTGAAGCTACCCGGGTGAACTGCGGCGGAAGATTCAACTTCTTGACCAGACTAGCGACTGCCGACACGGGCTGTGAAGCGAGTTCAACCAAAGACGACGGAAGACCGCGGGGTGGCTTCTCGGCTTCCACACCTGGGAGGATGGACAATGGGTGGTCCTCGGGCCAGCGTGCGGATTTGATGGATTGCAGGAGAGTCATCAACATCTGGCAAGCGGGGATATATCCGAGCTCTGCCATTACATCAATTGATGCTTGGATGATACGAATGCCCTGGTCCAGAACAGAAGTCTGGTCACCGACGTAATCGGTGATTGGCAGGTCGATGCGCGACATGTATGCTTGGAGCAGTAAGAAAGCCTTGACGTGGGGATCCCACATTGGAACATCGCCCATGCAATCTATACCTAGCGGCAGATGCTGGGCCATCTCGGCATTGATGAGATCTTCATTGTGTCGGACGGGCAGCTCGTCGAATTCAGTGGCGGAGCACATCCAGCTAAGCACGTCTTGGAAGGTCGGGTCGCGCTTGGCGTGGGACATCAGGTACCGAATTGTCTTGTGAGACAGGTAGTAGTAACTCATTATTTTGCCAAAGGGTGTCGAGTCCACCTCGCCCGTAGCAGAATCCACAAGAACGCAAGAAGACTCCGCCAGATCATCCAGGGACTTGTCGACCAAGTCAATCATGAAGTCTTGGGCCACGGTCTGGGCAGCGATCGAGTTTTGTTCTTCTGCGGAAATCTCGAGACCGTAGTATGATGGGTTCTTGTGGAGACGACGGAAGAAGAAGGTCCAGGTCAGGTAATCCAGAGCGTCTTGCTTCGTTCCGATAGTACCGGCGGACACTTCGGCGCCCAAATGGTTATCGAGAACCTTGTGCAGGGTCGATTCCACGGGGAAACCAGTGTGGAGGAAATGCTTGTAAAATGCCTTCTTGGAATCTTGCGTAAAGATACGAGCGATACCAGAGTTGTCGAATTGAGGACGTCCGGCACGTCCGAGCATCTGTAGAACATCGGTCAAATCCATGTCCCGATAACCCTCAATCTTTGCGTCAAAGAACTGTGTGCCTTTGACAACCACCAGATGGGCTGGCAAATTGACACCCCATGCCAGAGTACTTGTAGCGACGAGGATTTGTATCTTGTTGTTTGCAAAGAGCTCTTCCGAGAGTTGTCGGTCAGACTCAACCAGCCCTGCATGGTGCAAGCCAATGCCGAAGCTGAGAGCCTCCCTCAGGGCTTCATCTTTGACGCGAGCAAGATTAAGCTCCAAGTCGTCTTCGGACATGCGCACAAAACGACGAGGATTGTCTTCCATGCCGCAATAGTTTATCAAGTCCTTGGCAGTAAGACGGGTCTGTCGACGGGAGGCAACAAAAACGATGACGGGTTTCTCTGGCGAGTGATTCTTGATTGCGAGGAAAGTTGGCCGGTTCATGGATTGCATGAGTGGGCAGAAGCCGCGTTGCTCTGGGAAGCCATCTATGAAGATCTCGAGAGGAACAGGGCGAACAGAGTGCCGGAAGTTGTACAGTCCCTCCTTCACGCCAAGCCAGTTGGCGAGATCGTTCGCATTGGCACAAGCGGTCGACATTCCCATCAACCGAACGTACCCTTTGGACTGCGAGGCGATATAGTTCATTCGAGAAACAATAATCTCTAGAATGGGTCCTCGGTCTCCACCCAACAGATGAATCTCGTCGATGATCACTAGACTGACCTTGCGCACGTAGTCACGAGTCTGCCAGCTACGTGAGATACCATCCCACTTCTCAGGGGTGGTAATGATAATATCAGCGTCGCGGATAGTTCGAGTGTCCGGCGTGTTGTCACCTGTCAACTCGACAAGCTTAAGACCCATCGGTCCGGTGAGACGCTTGCGCCAGTCCTGGACACGCTCACGAACCAAGGCCTTCATCGGAGCGATGTAGACTACCTTCGATCCAGGCTTTTCGCGGAAGGCCCACCACATAGCCAGTTCGGCTGCCACAGTCTTACCACTGCCCGTCGGAGATCCAAGAAGGACGTTTGCCGGGGTGTGGTACAACAGATGGAAGATCTGCGTTTGCATGGGGTTGAAGAACTGGAATCGCTGCCCGTACAACTCCTCCAGATTCGGGTTCTGGAGAGCACTGATGGGAAGAGGCTGGAGGTTGAGCAGGTCCGTGTATACACTCTCCGTGTCCGGGCGAATCAAGTGCTGGAATGAGACCGGGCTAACTGTCTCCGCTCCAAGCCAGCGATCGGAGATGATTCGCACGTAGATTTGGCTAGGGAGAGGATCCGACAGGGGAATTGTGAAGTTGAGCTCATGGTCGTCGTACAACTTCCTGCGACTGAGAATGAAATACTCATGATGGTAGATTTCGGACGTTTCCGAATTTTCGACCCAAATCCAGAAAGACTCGGAAGCTCCATGGTGGCGGTCATTCCAAGAGAATTCAGGATAAACGGAGAGGCGAATGCGGAGAACATCCCGGTTGAGAGGCGCTATCTCAGTTTCGACGCTGAGAGTAGGGAAGTTATCGACTAACTTAGACAGCACCTTGCCCATCTTCTGGTTGTGGACAAGTGAACCAATTTCCGCGGGCTCCATCTCTCTCATTGACTCGATAGATGAAGACGGTAGTCTCTCATCCAGATTCCGCATGACCGGCTGAGGAAGGTCAAATTGGTGGAATGGATGGTCAAAGGGCCAGATCTGCTTCTCGATCGATTTGCACAACGACAAGAGCACCTGGCATTGATAACCCCATCTGCGATTCAACGCAATCATGAACAGAGCCCGGCAGATACGGGCAGCGTTCTGAGCAACGTAACCGGAGTCTGAGACAAGAGCGAAATCTTCAAGCCTTGCTTTGGAGATGTATGATTGCAATAGGATGTTAGTTTTGGCATGAGGGGAGTCATTTCCACCTTCGACCTCGCACTGCACGACTTCATCCTTCAAGCGTTGCAGTTCCTTTGACTCGCTCTCTCGAGCCTGAATGTTGTCGAATTCTCCACTCATACTGATCATCTTCAGAACGTCTGCCTCTCCAGCCCGCTCGCGCATCATGGAGTTGAAAATCTCAATACTAGTCTGGAGGACATAGTATTGACTGGCAATCCGACCAACATCCTTGGCTCGGAGATCCTCGGTCTTCTCATTGAAGATAATCATTTGGCTCTTCTGAAGAGTATGAGCGGCTTGAATGATCAACTGGCGACGTCTTTGGACCAGCATAGGATCGTCCCGGAGCTCGGCGTACTCAATGCCATAGTTTCGTGGCTCCCGTTTCATCCGCACAAAGAGGTACGAGTAGCCCAGCCATTGGACCGCTTCTGAAACTGAAGTAACCGTGCCCAGTGCAATTTCCGCGTTCAAATTATCGACGAGCCTGCTTGAGAAACGAGACTCAATTGGCTGCTGTGCGGTGACTGCGGACACATAGTGCGAAAGCTTGTCGTGAGTCGTACAGATGAAGCCAATACCAGTATCCTGGAACTGAGGACGACCCGCACGACCGAAGATCTGCATCACGTCAAGAATGCTCAGGTCGACGAATTTACCTTCCTGTGGATTGTAAAGCTGAGTACCCTTGATGATCACAGCAGCAGCTGGAAGGTTGACACCCCAAGCAAGAGTGGCCGTACAGCAAAGGACCTTGATCAAGCCCTCGCCGAACATGCGTTCCATGAGATTGCGATCACTGCGGCTCATACCAGCGTGATGTGTTCCAAGCCCACCGGCGAACAGATCTTTCAGTTCTTTTGCGCGGGCATGCTTCATGTCTCGAAGGGCATTAGAGTAATCTGGGTGCTCATGGCAGCTGAACAGGTCCTCACAACCGTCTTCGGCTGCCATCTGCTTGAGCATGCGAGCAGTCATCACAGTATCCTTGCGCGAATGCACAAAGACCATAATTTGATGGCCTCTTTCCAGCATGGCACGGACTTTTTCAAATGCAACTTGGTCAATATTTTCACGAGATTGCTTAGATCCGGGCTTTCCTTTGACACCGATGAAATGCTGTTCCAGCGGCACCGGTCGGAATGACTGGTCGAAGAAGAACAAGCCCGCCATTTTGTTGACTTTCAAGAAATCGGCGACATCAACGTAGTTTGGGAGTGTGGCTGATAGACCAACGATGCGGATCAAAGACTGGGTACTTTCAACTTGACGCTGTGTTCGAGCAACCAAGGATTCAATCACAGCACCACGCTCATCGTGAAGCATGTGGACCTCATCAATGATGAGCAGTCGAACCTTCTGGACCAGCTCCGTGTCACCGGTGCTCTTGCGCGTCACGACATCCCATTTCTCAGGGGTCGTGACAATGATCTGGGTATCCACAATTTCCCGCTTGGTCAACTGCATGTCACCAGTCAGTTCGCGGACTTGGATTCCCAGCCATGCAAGACGTTTTCCGAGCTTCTCCGTTACTTCTGCCGCCAGTGCTTTCATTGGAGCAACATAGACAATCTTGAAGTCATCGACTTGCACAGTGAACTCAGTGGCATCGGGTTCCTCCAACGGGTTAGGTACCGTGTTCTTCCCAATGACATTAAGGATTGTAAGCATAGCGGCATCCGTCTTACCGGCACCCGTCGGGGCGCAAATAAGCATGTTCTCGCTGGTTTTGTAGGCAACGTCGTACAACAAGCTCTGCATACGGTTGAGAGATTTGTAGCCCTTGAATGTACCGCGGCAGAGACCATCCAATCCAGCAATATCCACGAGTTTCTGATCCTTTGCCAGATAGCCAACCTTCGATGCTGGAATTTCATGTTCGGTGTAGTTGGGTTCTTCGAAAGTCTTGCTGCCCACGGGAAGACCATATTTCTTGCCGGTAACGGAGAGGGTGTTCCCAGTGCTGTGTGCCTTGAACACGTGCGGATACACAGGCTCGGTTCGGGATTGAGCCGCCATCAAAGGTGCGTGCTTGTGCTCATAGTCCCGTTGACGCAAGGCATGTTCCCTCTCAGCTCGAGTGAGAAGCTTACCGGCAGCTAGCCCATCTGTCTGATCTTCGGTTCGGTGTGGTTTATCCGACAAAATATCTGCGCGGTGCGCAATGAGCTCGATCACGAAGTCCAAATCATCAAACCCCACAATTTCAGCGAGGGACATTTGGAGCTCGGCATCGTCGCTGTCGGCAGCCAGAGTAGCAGTAATCTGTTGGGCCAGCTCCGCCGCGTCCAATGTCGAGTTTCGGGACGCTAGCTCCTGGCATTTTCCTTCCAGCCAGAATCGGTCGTAGACGGAGGATTTTGGGGGGAGGGAAACATCGTCAAAGTCGTCCAAATCATCGGCGGTCTCGTCATCAGAGCTGATGATGTCCCAAACATCGTCGACCGTGCCCACCGTACCAGAAGAAGCGTAGTCCTCGTCAATGTCTAGTTCGACATCACTGCCATAGCTGACGGTATCGTGGGGTAGGTCTTTGGGGAGCTTCAGATCGGCGATAGCCTGGCGCATGGCTGCCAGCTGAGACAGCCACTGCGACTCGGACGAGGGTTCCATTCTGTCTGCCTATTGTCTCGACAGTAATAGAAATCTAACCCGGAGTAGACTAGTAGACAGAAGAGGAAATAGGGCAGCGATGCAGGGCTTGACGGACGCCTGAGCGGTGTGTGTTCTGCCTAAGGCCGCATTGCGGAGACCCTCATCATCGCGTGTTATCAGGAGTCGGTGATTTCTGTCCCTTCCCTGCCTTTACACCTGACTTGGCCAGGAATTCTTTTGCCTGATCTCTTCACGAGCTACAAATACGCTCTAAGTATCATAATTTACCCCGACTTTGCGCCTGTCACCTCTTGTTCCTGTGCCAGCGACTTGCCTTCTCCGCCACCATGAAGATCTTCTATATGGGCGTACGTTCTACGAGTGACTTTCGCTCATTCTAGCCCTCGTCAAGCGTACTAGCTGACTTTTGTTTCTTTGCAGGTTTTTCGGAACGACACTCAACCCGCTTTGCAGCTATGCGCTGAAAAGGATCTCACTAGGTGCGTGTTTAACGCCAGATTGCGGATACCCTTGAAGGAGTTGAGCTAACAAGATCCAGCTTCTCCCGTTTCACCCGTCAGAAGTATGTATATCTCTAGTTTTTAATCGCAATATCCGGTATTAACTGTACGGTCCCAACAGCTACGAAGAATTTCTGATGCTCTTCTGCCGCACGGTCGCAGAACGCACGAAGCCTGGGCAGCGCCAGGACATCGAAGAGAAGTCATACACATTCCACGCCTATGGTCGGACAGAGGGTGTCGCCGGTGTGATTGTCACAGATGGCGAGTACCCGGCCCTGGTTGCCCACCAGCTCCTCGGAAAGATGGTCGACGAATTCCTCGCCAAACATCCCCGCACGGCCTTCTCTGATCCCTCCCTCCGCGAGGATGCCTGCCCGCTCCCAGCGCTCAAAGAGTACATTGTCAAGTACCAGGACCCTACCCAGGCCGATAGCATTATGAAGATCCAACAGGAGTTGGATGAGACCAAGATTGTGCTGCACAAGACCGTATGTGACGAGACCTAAGTGGATGATGAAAAACAGTACTGATATAAATTTAGATTGAGAGCGTGCTTGAGCGCGGTGAGAAGATTGACTCCCTAGTTCAGAAGAGTGACGGGCTGTCTGCCCAGAGTAAGATGTTCTATACCCAGGTACGCTCCCAGCTATATCTCTCTCTGCGTCCGTCTACTAACGCCTCGCAGGCCAAGAAACAGAACTCCTGCTGCGTTGTCATGTAATATGATATTCGTAGGTGTGGTTTTGATGTGTCAGTGCGATTGTTTTGTTTCCTTAAGCTCCATTTTGTTCGTGTAATTAAACCTCGAAGCTATTGCATGTTTGTTCTTATGCTATCCCATGGATTTACTGTTGCCTGGAGGCTTCTGCCTGTCTTTTCTCGACATTTGGTTCGCTCGTTCAGATGGATTACCCATACATGCAGTGATTTCTCGTGATGACGGTGCAACGTCCTCTATAGAACGTGCTAGTAATGAATGGATTTTGATTCTACGAGACAGCCAAGCGGTTAACGCTGGCTAGCTCTATTAGTACAGGTCTAGGCTTACCTGAAACAATCAAAAATAACACTCATCTATCAGGGTTCACAAGCTACGATGTGATTAAGATCAGCCCATAGTTCAAGACAGATAAAATATTAGATACGCCAGCAATACTTTCCGCCTACGTAGAGTATATAGAGATACCGAGGGAAGAATTGACGTTCCGCTTTCTGTTTACTTCCTATAACCAAAGTCTACTTCTCTCTTACTTTACCCTTACTCTACCTTTACTTTGCCCTTACTTTGCCCTCACTTTGCTCTTTGTCTTATATATGTGTCCTTTTATATCCTTCGATCTTCCGTAATAATGGTGACGGTAAAACTGCCGCCTCGGGAAGTGATCGGCTCCCGGAGCATAGGGTGAGTTAGTCACCCCGCCGCCCTAAGCTGCTCACTGAGCGACCCTGACTTGCTCCCTAAGCAGCCTGATCGCTCACCCTAATGCTTAGGCCAACCGGCCCGTTCTATCTTATTCTACCTCCCCGTTCTTTCAAATGCTCCGACAATAACCGCACTGCTGCCTCCGTGGAGCTAGAAAATGACGTATTCTTATGTTGCTATAGTAACTTTTGTCTCGATCTTCGAACTTTTGGTTGATCGACTCAACCGGTCTAATAACTTATGTGAGATATTAGATATCTTACTATCTACTCTTTCCTTCACAATATAGGTTCTATTACGCCGTCTATCCAATAGACTCTAACAGAAATACCCTTATTATCTCCGATTCTCTATGTCCGGGGCTAGCTTGATCCTAGGAATCATGTCCCTCACGGAAGGCATTGATCGCCTTTCGGATGCATCCAACGCACCACAAGTCGCGTACCTCCACGATCTCGTTATACTTCTTTAGCTTACTTAGAATCTTCGAAGCAGCTAGAGCCATAGCGAAAAGAATCAATTTAGCAACAAATCAGAATCGGAAAGCCTACGAAAAGGTTGTTGGAAAAGATAAAGGTAGACCGTAGAGGGGAAGAAGTTGGAAGAGGAAAAACAAACGAGGTGTTTTATGTCTACCCAAACCGTATATAACTCTATATATCCCTAACTTCTTTTCCTTTATTGTTTGCCCTACGTCTTTGATATTTATAACGCGTTTCTAAGACTTCTTATACCTCGCTACGCTCCTTTTTTATTAAGGATTACCCTGTTTTTAATTCGTTTGATTTATTTTCGAATCCTTTTATATACGCTTTATAGGTCGTAGACGACCCTTGTAAAGGGGAGGATAATTGTTACGGTATTAACGAGGCCCAAAGCTATTTAGAGCTAAATCAATGCCAAGTCGTATAGACCCTCGGTTGTAGGGTTATATGACTTATAGACCTCACAAAAGGGGTTTCCCTTATGCATCTAAATCCTTCGTTCTTTAAGGATTAGTTTAGTTATCTTGTCTAGTTGATTGATCCTCCTCTATCAAATATTATCTTCATTGTCTTTCTCTTACCTAGTCACCCCCTCCCTAATAGTTAAGAAGGATTAATATCTACTGATTTGCCGATGAAATTGACCGGTGTAACAAAGTCGATTGGTGTAGTGTCTCTGTACACTTATTCCGCAAGATCTATGTTCTAATCTCTGGAGTCATTCGCCTTGCTTTAGTTAATTTGATTATTGCAATAATATCTTATCCGAGCTCTACATAGTGATTGCGGCATAGTTAGCCTCACGGGCATAGCACTTAGGATGGTCTATTGATTTGCTGAACCAATGTGCCAGGAACACAGCGTAGTTGGTGATCCGTCCGGAACCACCTAGAGGGTGGAGACACTAATGCTAAATCTTTAAATATAAGCAGGATATCGACCAATCCAGACAAGGATAAGCCTAACGCACTTCCAACATTACAAAAACAGCATGAATGGATGTAGGATAATGTCATACTTTGGCGCTAAAATCCACTGCGGCACGGTTCTAGCGATCTGTATGTTTACACTGCCACGCCCACGATCCTTCGTTGTCGGTGTTTCTGCCTTGTCTGCAATTAGTAGGGATTGGCCTAACTCCTTATCCCTATGGGTCGGGCCATCACTCATCCTTATCTGAACTGGTCAACGCTATGCTACATCTAGAAAGGAATTGAGCGTCCAGACTCCCAGTGTCTCCACCTTCTGGGGTTCCGGCGTGTTCCTAGCATAGTGGTTCAGCGAATCATCGCCCTACCCTCGGCGCTATGTGTGGAGGCCCTGCGCCGCAGCCACTATGGGAGACTCTGAGGCTTACATCGAATGCTACTCCGACAATCAGCACAAAGGCGGCCGGGAGTAGCCTAAGGCATACGTGAGGTGACCAAGACTCACGTGCCAAGGGGCCGATTGTGATAAAAACATGCTATTATTGAGCAGATACAAGGGGGTTTGCACGCACGTCAGCGCGCGCTCAGTCAAAGTGAAAGAATTCGTCTTCGCCGTGCCTCTGCCCCGCACGAAGGCATACGCTCTCTCTTCTGTCGATAGTCCAATTTAGCCCAATGAAAACCAATAATCAGGGCCCGCCGCAGCTCAGCATTGCATAGAATATTATCTGGTCGAAAGTCCAGATGCAAAGCTCCGAAGGAGCAATTTTTTCATTTTCAGATCTCAAAATCTCACGATTTAACTTTTCCTGATTGAATTCTGGATAAGATGGCATGTTCGGTGCTGCTGATAGACTTGTGCTTGGGGGTGTATGGTACGAATATACGGTGTCAATAGAGAAAGGAAGAAAACTTTATACTACTTTTTTTTTCCTATTATACGCTGCTCTATCTACCTTAACTGTTCTTGTTCTCTACCTACATACTTCATACCATTTGCTGAGAACTGTACATTATTGGAGCATTCGGAGAGCAGAATATAGAAATCCAGATACATTATATATATCACTTAGTACAAAGCACACGATCAATGAGAACAAGGTCCAGGTATGTGAACACACAGCCCCAAAGCATTTTTACAATGTCATCTAGAACAGAACTTTGCGAGAAGCATTGATACCACTTAAATCCCATCTTTTGGGGGCAGACCGCTCCATCCATATCGACCAATCTCCCCAGAACGCGGGCCTCATAATCTGCGCATACTCCCAATAATCCGGATACCAGCCCGCATACTCCCAGTCGATAATCCCTGTGATGTTACCGTTCTCATCAATCATGATGTTTCGAGGTGCGATATCCCCATGCGTGAACACAGCACGGTCAGATTTCGGCAGCATGTTGGGTAATTCGTGTTCGTACCGACTACCCCCGCAATGGAGATAGCGCTCGTAGATGCGAGCCCGTAGGTCTGAATCGCTCTTTAGGGGTCGGGGTGGTGATTGTAGATCTTCTAGTAAGGGGTCTTTTGAGGGGGAGCCGTCTGCAGCGCATTGGAATATACCCTCGTATTGAGATGGGACGGACCGGATTTCGGAGATGAGATCCCAGGTTTGACGACAAATAGATTCCTTGCTTTTTTCGTCCATCGTATCCCATGCCCCTTCTAATGGAGACCCCTGGACAAGGGACATCTCAATAAACCCATCGTACTCGGAGCTGAAATTCGTATGGTACACTTTGGGTACAGGCATAGAGGTATATCTAGAGATAAGTCTCATAGCTTCAGCCTCAGCGGGCCGTACCCCATGCCCGGATTTAGTCACAAGCGAGAAATCATATTCAAGTATAATCCTGCCCATTGGTTTGCAGAGCACAGTAACGACCTCTTCGTCAGGGGCCAGGTCGAAGAAATTGGAGATGTTCACGGAGGACGGACATGGGAATAATGTTTGGCCTCTTTTGATATATCGGTTTCCTTCTTGAAGATTTTGTGTCCGAAAAGGGACACCTTCGGAGACACCGATCATCCTGGAGGCAGTTGCGTAGTTCTCGTGGTGCTATCGATGCCAATTGGTGATGTGACCTATGTTCACATTGGTGATGCAGGTTACAGGTGAGCCGCCCTCGTTCAAAAGTCATGTGATCTAGCTTAGAGGCCACATGCTTATTATTACAACGCATCTTGAGAGTCAACTCGAAGCAGAGTATCTGGATATGGATGAGAAAGTCGCTCAAATAAATGCTGGTGTGAGGATGCAAGAAGAAATTGTTGTTGAACTGTTTCGGTCTAAACCTGGTGGAGTAGATTATGGGGTAAGCATTTGGCCAAGCAGCGAAATAAAGTCTAACACAGCTGGTATAACAATGTGGATTCAATCAATCAATCAATAGTTAGTTCATTTGCCCGATGTAGCTTGCTTTAGATACAGCCGCTATGCGGGAGTGCTGTCAGGCCTGCCTGACAGCCGAGAGAATGACTCCCAGGGCCCAAAGTAGTTGTCGTGTAGTGCCCGGTTTGAACCAGAGGCACGTGACCACCATAGAATAAAAATAATGATGACAGAGGAAAAACAAAAGGAGAGAGGTGAGTCTGGGTAGTTGAAGTTGGTGGTATCTGATAGATCGGCTGGTGGTGGCTGTGGGAAGAATGCCGCTTGGAAAAGCCGATGCTTTCTCATCAACTGTTTCTGCAACCGTCCCATCTAGTTGCTTCAATGATGGAGTGATACCGCGCTCGTAGGCTCCATCCCGATTGCGCGCCCATTTGGCGAGGCGCCACATACCATGGGGGCCCTCCTCGATGACCTGCTGCACCCTTCGCCGGTGGGCTTGGGTAAGCGTGCCTTTGACGAGGCGTTTCTTATTGTTGCGTGCCTCTTTGTAGCGCATCCAGTCGTATGGGTCTTTGGTTTTGCAATAGCGCCATCGTAGCTGGCGGACGAGTTTAATGGCTTCACGGCATTCCCTAGTAAATCCGGGGGTCGCCCATTCTGATGGCCTTGCCCATGGGGTAGACACATCGATGGCAGCCTCAACTACCCGTATGAATGATTGGCATTCAAGCTCAATGCGCATCTGGCCAGCATGGGATAAATCCCGACTAGTCCAGTGCTCCCCAATGAACTCTGTAAGCTTCTTGTCATCTGTGGCGGCCCAGTTTCTGCGTATCAGAGGCTCAAAAAGTGGTATATCAATGTCCAGTTCCGTTCTGATTAGGAAATGGTCTGATGCGTGTTCTAGGTCATCGGCTCGCTCGCATCTTACAAGTCTAGAATGTAGACTCGGCGAAACGAATGTGAGATCAATGACTGATGATTGTTCCCGGCTTGACCAGGTCTCTATTCCCTCCTCCGTTGTTAACTGGAGCCCTTGCTCATCCATAATCAGAAGCAGATCCTCCGCTTCCCGATCGATCCGGGTTCCAGGTCCCCCCCCCACGCCGGGTGGACGTTCATATCGCCGACGATGATGTGCTCGCCAAACGGGCGCTTCACAAGCTCCTCACGAAGCGTTTCGAAGCCACCGCCTGGCCGGCGGTAGATGTTGTGAATGAAAAGATCAGTCCAGTCCCTTCCCTGATGCGCACGGCGGGCCTTCAGGATTTGAAAGTCCGTAGCAGATAATGATATGCGAGTAGGGGGAAATATACAAGGTACAACAACCGGCCGGACCAAACGTTAAGCCACTTCTGCGCGATGAATTGATAGAACACAGGAAATCCTAACGTGCTGAACGAGTCTATAAATCCAAGACTGAACAGTAATCACTCATATTCCATGCTTGAATCTCCTCCTCAGCCTTGCGCTTCTCCTCTGACTTCAAAAGCAACTTGTCCTCGGCTTTCGACCTCTTTTCCCGCGTGGGATCTTGTTTCGCCACCATCATGTCGCGTTTCTTCTGCGCCTCAACGGTATCGTCGTAGCTCATCACTTTTGCATGTCCTATAACCGTCAGGCCACTGGATTGTCGACAGGTCTTTTCATTGTTCTGCTCAAATAGGATTCGGTTCTCTTCCAGCAACAAGGCGCGCTCCGCAAAACCTTTTCGGCCGCGCGGCTCAAGGTCTGCAGACGATGTCTGCACACACTGTCTAGACTCTGGGTGTCTTGCTCGACCTCGCTCCGAAGCAAGGAGAAATGATCAGAGGTGTTTGGAGTGCGACAGGGATTAGAGGACACGGTCGCATGGTCCACAGGGACCGCGGTCTGTATCTCGGGCCGGGACGCTGGAAATCCTCGGAGAGCGCGAGGCGGATCGAATGGAAAAAGGCCGCTTCTCGACCAGGCGGATCGTATATTGCAGGGTGTGAATGCTTCTTTTCGGGCGCGATCATAAAGATAGGTAAAGTGTGGCTTGCCGATATTACTCACCCCAGCCCGACATGCCTGCTCAACCTGTGCCCGGTATGCCGTTTTTAGAGGACTAAAGACACCCACATCGCACGGCTACAGTCTGAGACGTATGAGAAGGGAGACGATATAGGATAATGCGGTTAGCAAAGCAGAATTTCATTCTCCAGGGACTCATGGGTGCCGAAACCATCGCAGATCAACAGTCGTGGCCGACCGCCTGCTCTGTCGCGAGTCTGCGGATCGTTCGAACACATGTTCCACCCAGTATAGACTGATCTCTGTTAAGGTTTCCGAACCTCCATCGAGCAGGGCAGACCACTCGGGAAGCACCTGGCGGCAAGCCAAGTCCACACCTAGCATCCGAAGAAGCACAAGATTGAGCCAATCTCGCCATGCCAAGAACACGAGCGAAGATATCCCTCGCATGCCTCTAAGCATTCCAGCAGCTAGAAAGCACTGGAGCTTGATTCCATTGATCTTTGACTTCGCAGCATAAATAATATTTCGCAGAGATCTCTGGTCAACTTTTCTGTCCAAGGCATTTACGATGCAAGGACCTACCGTTGTTGAGGAGCTCGAACTCCGACGATTGGAGTCTTTAGCTCTGAATGGACGAGAGCTGGGTATCTGAGTGCTGCGCTAAACAACTCACTGGCTGACTAATCATGAACTAGATCAAAAACATCGCAGCAATTGCATACGCTCTCGCTGAGGCTGACGTCAACCAGGTGAACTACAAATACTTGGAGTTAGCCGCCGAATCAAATAAGAAATTTTCAAAGGAGTTTGGTAGGGAGAGGCCTGCTGATGGAATGTATGTCTAACAGCATACCCGAGAAAGTCTCTCAAGGTTGTCGGGTGGTTGGGCTCTTATCGCAATATTTTCGGTTAGTACACGACAGTCCGTAATATCGGTCCTGAAACTTCATAGTTGAATCAAGGTTTCCGTACGCATCACATAAAAGTCGAGTCCAAAAGCCAGAATTGAATGATCAACTCGTGATTGTCAACGATATGGAATCGTATATCCTGGAGGCCATGTCGGCGTAGTGAAGAAGCGAGCATCAAAGAATAATAATAGGCAGAAATTCTGACTGATTTATGCGGATGGGGGCCCGAAAATGCTTCATGCGTAATTGAATTGCTAATCCAATAAAATAAGCACACTACCCAGGCTGACCATGTACGGTCCATCATATGAGACAATGTATGATCAGTTAATTTTCCAGCAGCATCGGCCCACTAGTGGAGTTTCAGAGGACTGCAGTGAATATCTTCCTCGAACACTAACTGGGGATGGACGGTTATCGATGATGGCTTTGAGAATATGCATCTCAATCCCTTGATTTGATTCTTGTTTAACATCAGGCGCCCCACTATGCACTGCATCAAGCTCTTCCTCAGCCACCCATTAGGCCACCAATTAGGCCACCCATTAGGCCACCCATCAGGCACCGCAATACTTCAACGTCAGCAGCGACTAGTGACAATTCCACAACAATGCTATGAAGAGGTTAACCATTCTTTAGGCCTCCAGAGCTGCATAGCCTCCAAACATAAGGCGATCATTTCCAGATGGAAAACGGATATTTGAAAAACTATGTTCTCACAATGCAGCATCACTTACCCACATACCTTTAGCCTTGCCGATCTTACCGCCCCTAGGTAGGAAAATTGAGGTGGAACGCCTAACATTTGGAGATTGATAAATAGCGAAGTGACTCTCCAACGGACAAACATGCTTCCAGGCCATTATTGCTTAACGCTTTGGTATTGAAGTCATGGTCAAGCTTAGCAAGGTCACTGCACGCGCTCTTATCTCACTGGCAGCACTGTATGCCGAGTCTACAGTAGCAACCTCTGATTCACTCTGGCATCCTCAGTACACCAATGAGGACGCCGCATATGCACGTGTAATTCAACTCGAGCATGCAGGCGATGCAAATGGCAAACTGCTCGCCACCTGGGAGCACTGGTACTCCAACTGGACAGCGAGTAACTTCATTATCCAAGAGAGCAACGACTTAGGTACAACATGGGACACATTAACAACTGTATCCGCCCCAGATGGCGTTCCGAATACATTCTTCTATCAGCCGTTTCTCTTCGAATTCCCCCAGCAACTTGGCAAATATCCCGAGGGTACTCTCCTCTTGGTGGGAAATCTGCACGATCAAAATGTTACCGACTTTTTCTCCTGGCGGTCGACAGATCATGGAAAGACATGGGATCCCATAGGCATATGGCAAACTGGCTACGCCCAGCCTTACGGGGCCAATGTTTCTGGTGGTGTTTGGGAGCCTTTCTTGTTCCTGGATAACCAGGATCGCCTTGTTGCAGTCTTCTCAGATGAGCGAGATTACGAGAACCACTCTCAGATGCTTGTACACGTCGTCTCGGAAGACGGGGGTAACACCTGGGGTGATGTCGTCCAGGACGTTGTTGGATATGAACAGACATCCCGACCCGGAATGGCTACGGTCGCCAAGATGGACAATGGCCAGTATTTCATGAGCTATGAGTGGTGTGATTCAAGATACTACCCAGGCCATCCTTGCTCTGTCAATGGAAAAACGTCCACAGATGGTGTCTCCTGGAATCCTAATGACAATGGATCCTTTGTATCTACGCCGGACAGTGTTCAATCATCAGGGAGTCCGTACTCCATCTGGGATCCTGTTGGAAAGCAGTTGATCGTTTCCAGTCGGGCACAGCGATGGTTTGATGTGTTTGCCCCCGCGACTGACCCACCTTTCACTTCCGAGAATCAGCATGTTGTCCATATCAATGACAATTACGGGAAGGGAGACTGGTGGTGGGCTTCAGCCCCTTGGTACGTCCCGAGTGGTGGGAGTTGCGGGACAAACTACAGTCCCAATTTGCTACCATTGTCAAATGGAAGCGTTTTGTATTCGACGAATATACAGGCCCAGGGTGAACAATGTGAGGAGAGCACTGGCGCAGCACCCATTGGAATATTACCATATAACTCCAATTTCTCAGCCACCGGCAACGCTGGATGGATTGAATTCGACTCTCTGTGGTCCATCTCCGGGGATCAGTATGAGTTTGCACCCGTTACTGATCCAGCAACCATCGTTCTTACTGGTTCGTCTGGATGGACGGATTATGAAATCAGTGCAGATGTTACTGTCACGAGTACGTCTGGTGTCGTGGGTGTTCTAGTCAGGGCATCCAATTCAAACACTGCTCCCAATAAACTGAGTAGGTATACAGCTGCCATTGACGGTAACCGTGGCGACCTTACTCTGTATCAAGTGGGTGACACAGTAACGACTACTTTGCGCTCGGAGCCTGTTCCTGGAGGTGTTAAAGCCAATCAACAATATCACCTATCTCTTTCCGTGAATGCCACTACCCTCGTGGCTACTCTGACTGACAGCGGAAACACCAACACTACCTTTACTGTCACGAACGATGGTTTGCTACGTGGCGCCGCAGGTCTGTACGGAAGATATGGCAGTGGCAGTTTCAGTAATGTGCAGATCACAAGTTTGTCGTAGGAATTTGAACCGGGCATGTATTCATTGAATAATATGGTTCTCCTAAGGCTTTCAAATATTTAGAATCGCGGTTTGTGCTTACATCTACCGAGGATGAACTTTGCCCTTTCAATTCATTCAGACACTCTCAGCGACCAACAGGTAGGAACTTTCTCCGAATAAATATGAGCTCCGAATCCTCCAGTCCAGTCCCATAGCCCGAAATGAAGTGAAGACATAGTACGGAGTAGTAGTCTATCTAAAGAAGGGTGAAATGCGCTGAAACGAAGGAACGGAGTGGAAGAGGTACAAATCCCTTTATCCAATAGTAATAAAGGACAATATATAGGTTATTAATGTTTATAACTAGTTTCTCTCCAACGGATATATCGAGGTTATAATATATAACTCTCTGTAAATTTCGCTGACAATAGGCCCCACATTTAGCTTGAAACCACGTGATTGCCTTAGCCCGACCGCCCGTCGTCCAAGTGACCTACTACCTCCCTTTTGTTTACTACCCCCAATCCTGTGCGAACTTAGCCCAATGATGATGCAACGCCTCACGCATCGACTGAAACAGTCCATCTTTAGGCGACCGCCTTCTCCACCTAGGAAATTCTCTCAGACAGGCATCCTTCTCGACCCAAACAACAAACTCGAGGAGGAAAAGCTACGAGGGTACTCGCCAGAGCATTTCTACCCGGTGAAGATCGGTGATGTATATCGCTCAAGATACCAGGTGGTTGGAAAACTTGGCTATGGGGGTCATTCTACAGTGTGGCTCTGTAGAGACCTACAGTGAGTCCTAGTACCAGTGACATTGAGATTGAGGACTAAAACTTGTAGGCAACATGCCTATGTTACATTGAAAATGTACGAACATGACTCTAGCCATGGAAGAAGAGAAAAAGAAGTGTACAAACATCTCAGAAACGTCAAGTCAAGCCATACAGGCTCTATGCTCGTTCGACACGCTACCGATGACTTTCAAATCAGTTCTGCGGATAACACCTACTCCTATCAGTGTCTCGTGCATACTCCTTTAGCTATGAGTATATGCGAGCTACGCAATCGAACCATAGCAAAGGTGCTTCCGGAAGATTTACTTAAGCCAACTTTGATCCACATACTTCTTGCTCTCGACTTTCTTCACACAGAAGCCAAGATTGTTCATACTGGTATAATATTCCTAATCTTATAAAACCGCGCACATTCCTGGAATTTCTTACTGACCTAATATCAGATATACAAGAAAATAATGTCATGCTTAGTGTAGAGGATGAGTCAATTCTCGTCGATTTTGAGGAAGCAGAGAGATCCAGCCCTAGCCATCGCAAAATTGTTGGCGATCGGGTGATCTATGCCTCCCGGGACCTAGGGATCCCAAAGGTGCATGGCCGTCCTATTTTGTCGGACTTCAGGGAGGCTCGCTTTAGCTCAAGTTTAGGGAAGCAGTGGGAGGATGTCCAACCTTTAGTTTACCGGGCTCCAGAGGTTCTACTGCGGATGCCATGGAATGAAAAGATTGATATTTGGAATGTAGGGGCTCTTGTATGTATATCTCATATTCTAAGTCTCGTTTTGCCAAAAACCAACTATTTCTATAGGCCTGGGATCTTTTTGAGCAGAAGCATCTCTTCTACGCCCGCGATTCAAACAGGAACATCTCAGACAGCCACCACCTCGCTGGGATGATAGCAATCATGGGCGCGCCACCAAAAGAAATGCTTCAAAGTAGCGAATATGTAACGAAGTTCTTCGACAGCGGCGGTAAGAACTTTTTTTTTTTTTTTTTTTTTTTTTCCTTTT